>Ga0209646_1000007_pt1 | contig 670994 bp, 580 predicted proteins | sample AraplaL_Col_mTSA_FD_184259 | JGI IMG/M metagenome (GOLD analysis project Ga0209646, IMG submission 184259) | Arabidopsis root microbial communities from the University of North Carolina, USA - plate scrape CL_Col_mTSA (SPAdes) (version 2) | ecosystem: Host-associated > Plants > Roots >...
GAGGCGCAGCGCCATGCCGCGCCCGAGTATCTGAAGCACCGCATCCACGCCGCCCTGCGGGCCGAGCCAGCGGGTACGCCGGCACACCGCATACCGCCCCGCACCGCGCCGCGCACATGGCCGCGCGCATGGCCGTGGGCGTGGATTAACCTTGGCTTGGCGGGCGCGATGACGGCCGCCTTTGCCGTCACGCTGACGCTGTACCTGGGCCAACCCAGCGCGGACGACCGCATCGAGCAGGAACTGGTGTCCAGCCATTTCCGCTCGCTGATGCCCGACCACCTGGCCGACGTGGCCTCGACCGACCAGCACACCGTCAAGCCCTGGTTCGCCGGCAAGCTGGATTACTCGCCGCCCGTGTACGACCTGGCCGCACAAGGCTACGCATTGATCGGCGGACGACTGGACTATCTTCAGCAGCGTCCCGTGGCGGCGCTGGCCTACCGCCACCGCCTGCACATCGTCAACCTGTACATCTGGCCGGACGCCAGCGGCCACGCCAGCGCGCCGCAGGCAGGCATGCGGCAAGGCTTCCACCTGCTGCGCTGGACGCAAGACGGCATGCGGTACTCCGCCGTCTCGGACATCAATCCGCAGGACCTGGCACAGTTCGCCGCACTGCTGCGCCAGAAAGTGGCACAGGCGGACGCACAGTAAAGGACGCGACTTTTTGCTGCGGCATGGTATTGTGGCTTGTTTATTCAACCACATTAAAACATGAACAAAAAATTGACCGCCCTCGCCACCGCGCTGGCGGTAGTCGTGCTGCTATTGGTAGTCAACCGCCGTCACGGCGATGCCGCCGTCCCGCCCACTCCACGCGTCGTGGCCGAGGCGCCGGTTGGCCCGAAGGCGCCGGCAGTGGCCGCGCCCGCGGCCGAAGAACCGCCGGCCGAAGGCATGGAAGTCACGCAAACGCTGAAGGGCAAGGACTTCCAACTGGAGGTGACCGCGCCACCGATAGAAACCGTCCGCTATCTGTCCATCACCATGGACAACGGTCAACAGATCGACAAGATCCAATCGCTGCACGGCAGCGAGCCAAGCGACATGTCCAACGACACGTTCGCACCCGGCCATACCTTCTCGCTCACGTCACTCATACCTGGCGATGCGCGCGAACAGATCGTCTGCAAAGGCACGCAAATGCTGAGCCGCGGCGAAGGCATGCTGGGCCACTACATGGTGTACCGCATCGAAGGCGACACCCTGCGGGAGCTGATCCAGGTCATCATCCAACGCGACCGCGAAGACGGCAACGGCCCGCCACCGCAAAAACTCAAGGCCACCGTCGAGGAAACCATGCGCGACGGCCAGCCGGCCATCATCTACCGGGTCAAGGTGGAGAAGAAGCCGGAGCGCACCATCGTCTTCCGCTGGAACGGCAAGATCTTCGAGGACCCCAGCGGCGAATACGCGAAGATCGAGTCCGAATACAATCCCTGACCATGAAGCGCCTCGCCCTCGCCGCCATCGCTGCCTATCAACGCTACCTGTCGCCGCTGAAGGGCTTTAGCTGCGCCTTCCGCGTGCACACGGGCCGCGACAGCTGCTCGCAATACGGCAAGCGCGCCATCGCCCGCCATGGGGTAGCGGCCGGTCTGCTGCTGTTGAAGCGGCGCATGGAGGATTGCGGCGACCTGCACCACCGCCACCATCAACCCGTCCAACGCCCGGCGCTGAGCGCGCGCCACCGCCTGCAGGCCGGCTTTTGCAGCTGGGGCGAGGTGTTCGAATTCGGCTGCGACTTCTTCACCGACTGGGCGCGCGATGCACGCTGCTGCTCCTGGCGCTACAACACCTCGCCCACCGAGGACGACGACAACTACCCCGGCAACACGCCGCGCCGCGCGCGCCGCAAGAAATCGGCCACGCCGAAAAAACCCAAATTGAACGATAATGTCGGCTCCGCACCTTCAGCACCGGATAGCACCGAAAAATGAGCACACTGACCATCATCGTCGCCATGGACGCCCAGCGCGGCATCGGCATCAACAACACCCTGCCGTGGAAGCTGCCGGAAGACCTGGCGCATTTCAAGCGCGTGACCACCGGCCACGCCATCATCATGGGCCGCAAGACCTTCGACTCGATCGGCCGCCCGCTGCCCAACCGCCGCAATATCGTCATCACGCGCAACGCGGATTGGCGGCATGACGGCGTGGAAGCGGTCAATTCGGTCGAGGCGGCGCTGGCCCTGCTGGACGGCGCGCCCGGCTTCGTCATCGGCGGCGCCGAGATCTACAAGCAGTCGATGCAGCTGGCGGACCAGTTGATAATCACCGAGATCGCCCGCACCTTCGAATGCGACGCCTTCTTCCCCGCGCTGGAAGCCGGCGCCTGGGAAGAAGTCGCCCGCGAACAGCACGCATCGGCCACGGCCGATTTGCAGTACGCTTTTGTTACACTGCGCCGCAAGGCGGCAGTTTGATCATCAACCCCATCAAGGAATAAAAGAACATGTCAGGCGACGGTTTTCACGTACACGGACCGCACGATCACGCGGTCGAACACGCAGCCCACGGCAGCGATGGCTTTTCGAACAATATTGCCGTCATGACGGCGATCCTGGCCACGGTGGGTGCCACCTTCGGCTACCTGGGCGGCGCCACGCAGAACGACGCGGCCCTGTTCAAGAACAACGCGGCCATCGACAAGACCCAGGCCGCCAACAGCTGGAACTACTACCAGGCCAAGTCCAGCAAGCAGAACCTGGCCGAGCTGGCCATGTCGCTGCCGGGCATCGATCCGAAGAAGTACGAGGCCGACATGGCCCGCTACAAGTCGGAAAAGGAAGACATCAAGAAGGAAGCCGAGAAGTGGGAGGAATCCTCTAAAGAGTGGAACCACAAGTCGGACGAGGCCATGCACGAGCACCACCAGTGGGCGCTGGCCACCACCGCCGAGCAGATCGCCATCTCGCTGGCCGCCATCACCCTGCTGACCCGCAAGAAATGGATGATGGGCCTGGCCTACGGCGTGGCTGGCGTCGGCATCGCGCTGGGCGCGTTTGCCTGGTTCCACGTCGATCCGGTCGGCCAGATGCTGGCCAAACTGGGCGGTGGCGCGGTCGGACACTAAGGCTAGCTAGCCGGTGTAATACCGTCGTCATAGTATTGCGGCAATCTTGTCTGGATTTTTGCAATATTTTTTTCCCGCAGCGGCCCCATTTCTGCGAGAATCCCGTTCTTATTTTTTTTCTGCGGCTGCTCAACAGGCGGTCGCGCCCTAGTCCGCCCCTCCACACAAGTCAGGGGCGGCTTGCTTTTTTGGAGACATGCATGAAATTTCGTTTCCCCATCGTCATCATCGACGAGGATTTCCGTTCCGAGAACACGTCCGGCCTGGGCATTCGTGCCCTGGCCGATGCAATGGAAAAAGAAGGCATGGAAGTGGTGGGCGTGACCAGCTACGGCGACCTGTCCCAGTTCGCCCAGCAGCAATCGCGCGCGTCGGCCTTCGTGCTGTCGATCGACGATGAGGAATTCGGCGGCGGCTCGGTCGAGGAGACCGATACCGCGCTGAAGTCGCTGCGCGCCTTCGTCGAGGAAATCCGCTACAAGAACGCCGACATCCCGATCTACCTGTACGGCGAAACCCGCACCTCGCGCCACATCCCCAACGATATCCTGCGCGAGCTGCACGGCTTCATCCACATGTTCGAGGACACGCCGGAGTTCGTGGCGCGCCACATCATCCGCGAAGCCAAGTCCTACCTTGACGGCCTGTCGCCGCCGTTCTTCCGCGCGCTGGTCCACTACGCCAACGACGGCTCGTACTCGTGGCACTGCCCCGGCCACTCGGGCGGCGTAGCCTTCCTGAAGTCGCCGATCGGCCAGATGTTCCACCAGTTCTTCGGCGAGAACATGCTGCGCGCCGACGTCTGCAACGCGGTCGAAGAGCTGGGCCAGCTGCTGGACCACACCGGCCCGGTGGCCGCGTCCGAGCGCAACGCCGCCCGCATCTTCAACGCCGACCACTGCTACTTCGTCACCAACGGCACCTCGACCTCGAACAAGATGGTCTGGCACTCGACCGTGGCGCCGGGCGACATCGTCGTGGTCGACCGCAACTGCCACAAGTCCATCCTGCACTCGATCATCATGTGCGGCGCGATTCCGGTGTTCCTGATGCCGACCCGTAACCACCTGGGCATCATCGGTCCGATTCCGCTGGAAGAGTTCACGATGGAGAGCATCCAGCGCAAGATCGAGGCCAACCCGTTCGCCCGCGAAGCGAAGAACAAGAAGCCGCGCATCCTGACCATCACCCAGTCGACCTACGACGGCGTGGTCTACAACGTGGAAACGCTGCGCGAAATGCTCGACGGCCAGATCGACACCCTGCACTTCGACGAAGCCTGGCTGCCGCACGCCACCTTCCACGACTTCTACAAGAACATGCACGCGATCGGCAAGGACCGTCCGCGCGCCAAGGAGTCGATGATCTTCTCGACCCAGTCGACCCACAAGCTGCTGGCTGGCCTGTCGCAGGCCTCGCAGGTGCTGGTGCGCGAATCGGAGTCGGTCAAGCTGGACCGCGACGCCTTCAACGAGGCGTACCTGATGCACACCTCGACCTCGCCGCAGTATTCGATCATCGCCTCCTGCGACGTGGCCGCGGCCATGATGGAAGCGCCAGGCGGCACCGCGCTGGTGGAGGAATCGATCCTCGAAGCGCTGGACTTCCGCCGCGCGATGAAGAAGATCGACCAGGAATGGGGCAAGGACTGGTGGTTCCAGGTGTGGGGCCCGCAGGAATTCGCCGAAGAAGGCATCGGTTCGCAGGAAGACTGGATCATCAAGGCCGACGACGACTGGCACGGCTTTGGCAAGCTGGCGCCAAACTTCAACATGCTGGACCCGATCAAGGCCACCATCGTCAACCCGGGCCTGTCGCTGGACGGCCAGTTCGCCGAGACCGGCATTCCGGCGTCCATCGTCACCAAGTACCTGGCCGAGCACGGCGTGATCATCGAGAAGTGCGGCCTGTACTCGTTCTTCATCATGTTCACCATCGGCATCACCAAGGGCCGCTGGAACACGCTGCTGACCGCGCTGCAGCAGTTCAAGGACGACTACGACAAGAACCAGCCGATGTGGCGCATCCTGCCGGAATTCGCGGCCGCCAACCCGACCTACGAAAAAATGGGCCTGCGCGACCTGTGCCAGCAGATCCACGATTTCTACAAAGCCTACGACGTGGCGCGCCTGACCACCGAGATGTACCTGTCGGACATGATCCCGGCCATGAAGCCGTCGGACGCGTTCGCCAAGATGGCGCACCGCGAGATCGAGCGCGTCGCCATCGACGAGCTGGAAGGCCGCATCACCTCCATCCTGCTGACGCCGTACCCACCGGGCATTCCGCTGCTGATCCCGGGCGAACGCTTCAACAAGACCATCGTCGACTACCTGCGCTTCGCGCGCGACTTCAACGAGCGCTTCCCCGGCTTCGAGACCGATGTGCACGGCCTGGTCAAGCGCGAAGTGGACGGCAAGCGCGGCTACTTCGTCGATTGCGTCAAGCAATAAGTTCTGCCGGTTAGCAACAGAACCCGCCGGACCCGGGCATGCTCGGGCCGGCGGGTTTTTCCATTTCCTGCGAACATTGTTATTTGCATCACACCAAGTTCGGTCATTTTCCACTCTACTTCGCCTAACATCAGCCAATTTCACGAAGTTGCTGCGCGGAATTGAAATGAATTTCCTCCTGAAAGTCGGACTCTTCTACAATCGCCGTTTTTGGAATTCCAGAAGGCAAGCGCATGAAGTTCACGACCTTGAAACTGGCCTCCGGGCTGGCCCTGTCCCTTGCGATGGCGGCCTGCGGGGGCGGCTCCTCCGGCAATAACACCCCCACCTCAGCAGATCAAACCGCCGCCACCATGCAACTCGGCGCCGAGGCCAACCGCTCCCGTACAGGCCCTTCCGCTCCGCTGACACCGGCCAACCCGGACGGTGCGACGCCCACCAGCCCGACCGCGCCGGCAATGACGCCGGCGGCGGCCTCGCATTTCCTGGCCCAGGCCACCTTCGGCCCGACCGCCGCCAGCATCGCCGCCTTGACCGCCAGCAGCAAGGCCGACTGGATCAACGCCCAGTTCCGCAAACCGCAAACCATGCACCGCAGCTTCATCCAGAGCGTGGCGTCGCAACTGCCGGGCGGCACGCTGACGGAAGACCAGGTCTATGAATCGTTCTGGCGCCAGGCCGCCACCGGCGACGACCAGCTGCGGCAGCGCGTGACCTTCGCCCTGTCGCAGATCTTCGTCATCTCCATGGCCGACCTCAGCATCGTGATGCGTCCGGCCGGCGTCGCCAGCTACTACGACACGCTGGCCCAGCATGCCTTCGGCAACTACCGCAACCTGCTGCAAGCGGTGGCGCTGCATCCGATGATGGGCATTTACCTGAGCCATATGCGCAACCAGAAGGAAAACGGCAACCGCGTGCCGGACGAGAACTTCGCGCGCGAGATCATGCAGCTCATGAGCATCGGCCTGTATCAGCTGAACCAGGACGGCAGCCCGAAATTGCAGGGCGGCCATCCGGTCGAGACCTACACCCATGACGACGTGGCCGGCCTGGCCAAGGTCTTCACCGGCTGGAGCTGGGCCGGCCCGGACCAGGGCCCGCAACGCTTCAACGGCAACCTGGCCGATCCAAGCCGGGACTGGACGCCGATGCAGAATTACCCGGCCTATCACTCGACCTCGGCCAAGAGCTTCCTCGGCACCACCATCGCCGCCGGCGGCAGCGGCCCGGCGGACCTGAAGGTCGCACTCGACACGCTGTTCGAGCATCCCAACGTCGGCCCCTTCATCGGCCGCCAGCTGATCCAGCGCCTGGTCAGCAGCAACCCCAGCCCGGCCTACGTGAGCCGCGTCGCGGCGGCGTTCGCCAACAACGGCAGCGGCGTGCGCGGCGACATGCAGGCCGTCATCCGCGCCGTGCTGCTCGACCCCGAGGCGGCCGACAACGGCAGCGCCAAGAAGCTGCGCGAGCCGATCCTGCGCATGGCCAACTGGATGCGCGCCTTCAACGCCAAGTCGGCGTCCGGCCGCTTCCAGATCCACATCACCGACGATCCGCTGTACGCCCTGGGGCAATCGCCGCTGCACTCGCCGTCGGTGTTCAACTACTTCCGGCCTTCCTACACGCCGCCCAACAGCAGCCTGTCGGCGGCCGGCATGGTGGCGCCGGAGATGCAGATCACCGGCGAACCGTCCGTCACCGGCTACCTGAACGTCATGCAATACGTGATCGCGCGCGGCGCCGGCGTCGCCCGCGAGGTGCAGCCCGACTACAGCGCCGAACTGGCGCTGGCGAGGCAACCGGCGGCGCTGGTGGACCGCATCAACCTGCTGCTGCTGAACGGCGGCATGTCGAGCACGCTGCGCAACCAGATCATCACCGCAGTGAGCGGCATGCCCATGCCGCAGCCGACCGCGACCAACGCGGCGTGGGTGAGCCAGCAGCAACACAACCGCGTCTACATGACCATCTTCCTGGCGATGGCATCACCCGAATACCTGGCGCAACGATAAGGACCCTTTCATGCATTTCGAATCTCCCTCCCGCCGCCGGTTTGTCGGCAAGATGCTGGCCCTGGCCGGCGGCAGCACCGTGCCGTTCACGCTGAACCTGGCCGCCATGGGCACCGCCGCTGCCGAAGGCGCCAGCGACTACAAGGCCCTGGTCTGCCTGTTCCTCACCGGCGGCAACGACCATTTCAATACCCTGCTGGCGACCGACAGCACCTCGTGGAGCGAGTACCGCCGCATCCGCACCACCCAGGACGCCGCCTCGATCGCGCTGCCGCCCGTGGGTGCCCGCGGCGGCGTGCTGCCCATCGTGCCGGACAATCCGCAGGCCGGCCGCACCTACGCGCTGCACCCGTCCATGCGGCCGCTGAAGGACTTGTTCGACGCCGGACGCGTGGCCGTGCTGGCCAACGTCGGCACGCTGCTGCGCCCGCTCACGCTGGCGCAGTTCAAGGCCGGCGGCACCGCCCTGCCGTCGCGCCTGTTCTCGCACAACGACCAGCAAGCCATGTGGCAATCGTCGCAGACCGAGCAGAGCAGCATTGCCGGCTGGGGCGGACGCCTGGGCGACCTGCTGGCCAGCGCCAACAGCAGCGCCACCTTCACCTGCATCTCCAGCGCCGGCAATTCGCTGTTCCTGAGCGGACGCCAGACGCGCCCGTACCAGCTCAGCGGCCCGAACGCGGTGCCGATCGCGGCGCTTGAAGGCAAGCTGTTCGATGGCCCGGCGGCGGGCATCCCGCTGCGCCAGATCATCACCGGCGAGCAGAGCGACCTGTTCCGCAAGGAGCACGCGGCGGTCACGGCGCGCGCCATCAACGCCCAGGCCGCGCTGAGCAGCGCGATGCTGGCGGCCGGCCCCGGCGGCGTGCCGGACCCGCAGCGCTATATCAATCCGAATACCGGCGTGGCCATGGTCAATCCGCTGGCGGTGCAACTGCAGACGGTGGCGCGGGCCATCGGCGGACGCAACGCGCTGGGGCTCAAGCGCCAGGTGTTCCACGTCAACCTGGGCGGCTTCGACTGCCACGACATGCAGATCCTCAGCCAGGCCGACCAGCTGGCCAAGGTGGCGCACGCGATGGCCTACTTCGACAGCGTGCTGGCCAACCTGGGCGGCAACGACATGCGCAAGCAGGTGACCTTGTTCACCGCGTCCGACTTCGGCCGCACCTTCACCAGCAACGGCGACGGCACCGACCATGGCTGGGGCGCGCACCACTTCATCATGGGTGGCGCGGTCAAGGGCAGGAACCTGTACGGCAGCGTGCCGGTCACCGGCCTCGGCCACGATCTCGACGTCGGCTCCGGCGCGCTGCTGCCGACCACCTCGGTGGACCAGTACGGCGCCACGCTGGCCAGCTGGTTCGGCGTCTCGGCCTCGCAACTGGCCGACGTGTTCCCGAATATCGGCAACTTTAGTATCCGTAACCTCGGCTTTATGGGATGATGCCGGACTTGCAACTCGCGCACGCGCCCGGTCCATGGACAAGCAACTGGTCTTCATCTGTTTTCTGACGTTTGTGATCCACCTCATCGGCACCCTCGCCTACTCGGTGAGGATCGCCGGGGTGCGCACCCGGCGCATCGCCGTCTCGCTGGCCCTGTTCAGCATCCTGGTGCTGGTGTCGCGCACCTCGAATTCCTTCCTCGGCCCCTTCCTCGCCAAGCGGATCGAGCTGAGCCTGTCCCTGCCGCTGGCCGCCGCGCAAGTGCTGGCCGACCTGCGCTGGCTGCTGCTATCGGCGGCGCTGGCGACGGTGGCTGGCGCGCTGCTGATCCCCACCTTCCAGCGCGTGTTCTGCCGCGCGGTGGTCCACTTCCAGGTGCACCGCTCGGTGCCCAAGCTGCTGCTGCATGGCTTCTTCAAGGGCGGACTTTCCTACGTCAGGGACGTGGCCGCCATGCCGTCGGCCGGCAATGTGCGCGGCCTGCGCGACAGCGGCAGCGTGTCGATGTCGGTGACCCTGCTGAACGTCGGCGCGGTGGCGCTGTGGACCGTGGGCGTGTTTGCCTCGCTGTACGCGGGCGTGCTCGATCCGCAGGTGCGCGTCACGTCCAGCACGCTGTCGTCCATCATCAACGGCGGCGCCACGGTGATGATGGCGGTGTTTATCGATCCCCACATGTCGGGCATGACCGACGACGTCATCGAAGGCCGCGTCAGCGATACGCAGTTCCGCCGCGCCGTGGTCTGGCTGGTCGGCAGCCGCCTGGCCGGCACCTTGCTGGCCCAGCTGCTGCTGGTACCTTCGGCCGCCCTGATCGTCTGGGTGGCCAAGGTCCTGTGATCACGCCGCCACGCCCACCGTCAGCGTGACGACGTAGCCGTCGGTGGCGTTGCCGCTGACGCCCGCCATCTGCAAGGCGTAGCCGTCGCTGAAGACGTTGTCGCTGGCATAGCTGATCTGCGCCAGGTTGCGCACGCTGGCGCTGTAGCCGGTGGCGGCGTAGACCTCGTTGAGCGTCGCCATCGGGAAGGTGAACTGCGACGTCTTGATGCGGTTGGCCGCGCTGGTGCTCTTGGCCAGCGTCGGATAGACCTCGAAGTGCACATGCGTCATGCGTCCCGCATAGCAGCCGGGGAAGATGGTCTGGAAGGTGACGTTGCCGCTGCTGTCGCTGGCTTGCACGCCGCGCAGGTAGTTCTGGTCCGTGACGCCGTTCGAATACAGCGAGTAATTGCCGTCGCGGTCGCAGTGCCACAGGTAGACCGCGTAGCCGGACAGCGCCGCGCAACTGCCGTTGCCATTGACGATCTGCAGTTTGATCGTCAGCGGCACGCCGGCCGCCACGCCGGTCGGGCCGTTGAAGCTGGCGCGGATGTCGCTGCGCACGACGCCCGACTGCGTCAGCACATTGACCACGCCGCTGCTGTTGCTGTTGGTGCCGTCGCCCGGATACGGGCCGCCGGTCTCCTCGGGGATCACCGCGCACGAGCTGGTGGCGGGCGTGGTGGTGGTCGGCGTGGTGGTGGCCGTGCCGGCGCTGGTGCTGTCGCCGGCCGATGAGCCGCCGCCGCAACCGAGCACCGGCAGCGCCGAGGCGCCGGCCAGCAGCCAGCGCAAGGTCTGGCGGCGATCGCTGGCCAGGTTCAGCATGGCGCCCAGATCGGCCGCCAGGCTGTGTTCGTGGGTGTCATCGTGAGGATGCATCGTGTCTCCTTGGGCAACGCAAATTACGGACGCGCCGCGCGGCGGGCTTCGCCTTCGGCCTGCTTCTTGCGCTGCTCCGGGGTCAGCACCGCCAGCAGCTTCTGTTCGGTACGCACGTGCTGCAAGGCGATGTTCGCCATCGCCGTCGCGGCTTCCTTGGCCAGCGCGGCAGCCTTGGCGTCGTCGTACTGCTCGGCGCGGCCCAACGCGCGCAGCGCCTCGTGCGCCTTGGCGGCGGCCTTGCCCTGCTCCCGCAAATACGGCTGCTCCGCGTGCAGGATGGCGAACACCTTGTCTTCCTGCGCTTCGCTCAATTCAATGCCGTGCGCGAACGGCGGACGCCCGCCCATGCCGGGACCACCGAACGGCGGCATGCCGCCGTGGAAGCCACCGCCGGGACCGCGGCCGCCGGGACCGTATTCCGGACCGTCGCGGTCGGGCCCTTGTTGGCCGTCGTGACGCATCATCGGTGGGTGGCCGGCATCGCCGCCCTGGTCTTCGGCACGCGCCGCGCCACCGGCGGCCAACAGCGGCAGCGCCAAGCTGGCAGCCAGCAGGATTTTGTGGACGCTGTTTTTGGAGGTTTTCATTTTATTTATCCTTGGTCGGTAGGGAGATGCCATTCTCCGGCCGCCCCGTGTAAAGCGCCGTAAGCCGAGGGTAAATCGATGTAAAGATGGACGTTTTGATACTGGATTGGCGACGGACAATGCGTTGTAAAACCGGGTAAAAGCCCGCCGGCAGCGCGCGCGGGACTGTTATGATCGGTCCATCGACATAGAAAGAAACGCGCGGCATGAAGAGCAAAGTACTGCTGATAGACGACGACATCGAGCTGGTGGGCATGTTCAAGGAATACCTGGAACAGGAAGGCTTCGACGTCAAGATGGTGCACGACGGCGAGGCCGGCACCGCCGAGGCCTTCACCGGCCTGTATGCGATCGCCATCCTGGACGTGATGATGCCGCGCATGAACGGACTGGAAACGCTGCGCCGCATCCGCACCAACAGCCAGTTGCCGATCCTGATGCTGACCGGGCGCGGCGACGACACCGACCGCATCGTCGGCCTGGAACTGGGCGCGGACGACTACGTCGCCAAGCCCTGCACTCCGCGCGAGCTGACCGCCCGCATCCGCGCCATCCTGCGCCGCTCGCAGAGCGCGCCGCTCGACAATGGCGCAGCCGCCGCGCTGACCGTCGGCCAGCTGACCATGTGGCCGGAACAGCGGCGCGCGGCCTGGGCCGGCAACAAGCTGGAACTGACCAGCACCGAATTCAACCTGCTCGAAGTGCTGGCCCGTAACGCCGGCCGCCCGGTCAGCAAGAACGCCTTGTCGGAACAGGGACTGGGCCGGCCGCTGGCGCGCTTCGACCGCAACATCGACGTCCACCTGAGCAGCTTGCGGCACAAGCTCGGCACCATCGCCGACGGCCGCTCCTGCCTGCAAACCGTGTACCGCCTGGGCTATCAGCTGATCAAGGAGTAGCCTGTGGGCCGACTGTTCTGGAAGTTTTTCGTCTGCATCCTGCTGGCGCAGCTGACCGCCATCGTCGGCATCGGCGGCGCCGTCTGGCTCAAGAACCACAACCAGGAGGCCAACCAGCCGAAGGACCTGGACACCAGCCCGCCGGCCGAGATGGCCATCAACTCGGCCGCCGCCACGCTGGAATATGGCGGCACCAAGGCGCTGCGCCGCATGCTGGAGAACATGGAGCGGCACCGCGTGTTCGCGGTCGATGAGCAAGGCCATGAGCTGCTCGGGCGCGCGGTGACCGCGTCCATGCTGCGCGAGTCGCATGCCCTGCTCAAGCAGGAAGGCAAGCGCCGCGTGGTGCGCCAGGTCGACGATCCGGCAGGCAAACGATTTATACTGTTTCTACCGTCGCACGGCATGGATCTCAACCGTCCGCTGATGGCTGGCCTGGGCGGCGCGCAAATGGCGCTGCAGGGCGGCCCGCCGATGCCGCACGGCCAAGGCCCGGGCTTTGGCCCGGGGCCGAGTCCGGGACCGGCGACGGGTCCGGGGCCAAGTCCAGGCCCGGCGCCGGGTACAAGCCCAGGGCCGGGGCCGCAACCGGGCCAGGCTTACGGCCAGTCCCCCGATCCCCGCTTCGACCCAAGCCGCACCGGCGCCCCGCCGGACGCCCCGCCCAACGGCCGCGGCTACGGCGGCCCCGGCGACATGCGCGGCCCGCGTTTCCAGCCGCTGACGCTGTGGGTGCCGATCGCCGCCGCGACGGTGGCCAGCCTGCTGTTCGCGATGCTGCTGGCGTGGTACTTCTCGCGTCCCATCCGCGCGCTGCGGCAAGCCTTCGACGCGGCCGCCGGCGGCGACCTGTCGCCGCGCTTCGGCGCGGGCGGCAAAGGCAAGCGCAATTCCGAACTGAACGACCTTGGCCGCGACTTCGACCGCATGACAGCCCGCCTGCGCAGCCTGATCGACGGCCAGACCCGGCTGCTGCACGACGTCTCGCACGAGCTGCGTTCGCCGCTGGCGCGCCTGCAGGCGGCGATCGGCCTGGCGCATCAACAGCCGGAAAAGCTGGCGGCGTCGCTGGAGCGGATCGAACGGGAAAGCGTGCGCATGGACAAACTGGTGGGCGAGCTGTTGACGCTGGCCCGCCTGGAAGCGGGCGCCATCAAGGCCAGCCAGGAAGAAATCAGCATGGCCGAGCTGCTGGAGCAGATCGCCGACGACGCCAACTACGAGGCTTCCAGCCAGCAGCGCAGCGTGGTGCAGGAAGGGGAAGCCGACGTCATGGTCGCCGGCCAGGCCGACCTGCTGGGCCGCGCCATCGAAAACGTGGTGCGCAACGCCATCAAGCACAGCCCGGAGGGCGGCGTGGTGCAGTTGCAGACCCGCACCCTGCCCGACGCGCGCCAGCTATGCATCCGCGTGCTCGACCGAGGGCCGGGCGTGGCGATGGCCGACCTGGAAACCATCTTCCACCCCTTCTTCCGCTCCAGCAGCGCCAGCACCGAAGGGCACGGCCTGGGCCTGGCCATCGCCCAGCACGTGATCGAGGCCCACGGCGGCAGCATCAAGGCCAGCAACCGCGCGGACGGCGGCTTGTGCGTGGAAATGGTGCTGCCGGTGAAAGGCTGACGCAGTCGGCCTCCCAAAAACAAACGCGGGCCGAAGCCCGCGAGCTGTGAAGACCGGTAAAGCGTGGCTTATGCTTTAGGCAAGGTCACGCCATGCTGGCCTTGGTACTTGCCGTTGCGGTCCTTGTACGACACGTCGCACACTTCATCGCTCTCGAAGAACAGCACCTGCGCGCAGCCCTCGCCGGCGTAGATCTTGGCCGGCAGCGGCGTGGTGTTGGAGAACTCCAGCGTCACATAACCTTCCCACTCTGGCTCGAACGGCGTCACGTTGACGATGATGCCGCAACGGGCGTAGGTCGACTTGCCCAGGCAAACCGTCAGCACGCTGCGCGGAATGCGGAAATATTCCATGGTGCGGGCCAGCGCGAACGAGTTCGGCGGGATGATGCACACGTCGCTCTTGACGTCGACGAAGGAATTCGAATCGAAGTTCTTCGGATCGACGATGGTGCTGTTGATGTTGGTGAAGACCTTGAACTCGTCGGCGCAACGGATGTCATAGCCGTACGACGACGTGCCGTACGAGATGACCTTGCGGCCTTCTTCCTGGCGTACCTGGTCCGGGAAGAACGGCTCGATCATCCCATGTTGCTCCGCCATACGGCGTATCCATTTGTCGCTTTTAATCGTCATCGCAAGGCATTCCTAAAGTTCAGGGGGCGGTGCATAGCACCGAATGCCCGAGATTTTACGCCATCAGGCCGGTTTTACGAACATTTTTGACATTCAGGAGGCTGGCGATCATCTCGCGCGTGGCCTCGGCCGCCACCGCCGGCGACTCCATCGGGAACAGGTGCCCTCCCGGCACGATGCGGAAGTGCTTGCCCACCAGCGCCTGCGTGTGGCCCAGGCCGGACTGGCTGGTCTCCCACGAATCGGTGCCGCCGATGAAGCCGATCGGCGCCGGGAAGCGACCGCGCACCAGCTTGGGCAGATGGTGCGGCAGACTGGCGTAGATGCTGGTCTCCACCTCGCGGGTGAAGCGCAGCTGCACGCCTTCTGGATGCGGTTTCAGGCCGCTAGCCATGTAATCCTCCAGCACGCCCGGTGCCCAGGCCGCGAATAGGTCCTTGCTGACGAAGTGCTGGTAGGCCGCTTTCGCGTCCGGCCACACGTTGCGGCGGCGGATGGAGAACTTCGCTGGCGGCACGCGGTTGGCGTTGCCGCTCATTTTGATCAGGCGCCAGAACAGCGCGCGCCAGCCGGCCACCACCGGTGCGTCCAGCATCACCACGCAGCGCACCAGGTCCGGACGGGCATGGGCCACCATCAGGCTCAGCATGCCGCCCAGCGAATGGCCGACCAGGATCACCGGCTCGTCGTAGCGCGAGGTCAGTTCGTTGATGTATTCGTCGACCAGCGCCGGCCAGCCGTCGCTGACCGGGTAGCGCGGGCTGTGGCCGTGCATGTCCAGCGCCTGGATATCGAAATCGTCGGCCAGCAGCTCGAAAAACTGGCGGTACACGCCCGCCGGGTAGCTGTTGGCATGGGCAAAATGCAGCTTGGGCTTGCTCACAAGCGGTCTCCGTATGATTGTTTTCGGACCATTGTAATGGCAGTTCCCAAGACAAGCTTGGGGGAAAGGCTCTAATTTAGCGGCCGTACCAGTAGCGCGCGTGCGCCTGCCGATAGGCGGCGATGTGGATCGTATCGCCAAAGTCCAGCGTCAGTGCGCCCGTCTGGTCGGTGCGCAGGCGTTCGATGTGCATGGCGCCATAGCGCTCGTAGACCTCCTGCTTGGGATGATGGTAGCGGTTACGATAACCCATCTGGAACACGGCGGTCTGCGGGTGGACCGCCTGCAGGAAGGCCGGCGTGGACGACGTGCCGCTGCCGTGGTGCGGCGCCAGCAGCACGTCGGCGCGCAGGCTGGCGCGGTCGCGCTGCAGCAGCGCGGCCTCCTGCGCGGCTTCGATGTCGGCGGCCAGCAGCATGGCCTTGCCGCCGGCGGTGATCTTCAGCGTGCAGCCGCGCGCGTTCGGCTTGAGGGTCGCGTCGGCGTAGCTGGCGGGCAGCGGATGCAGTATCTCGAAGCGCACGCCGTCCCAGTTCCAGCGCTGTCCCGCCGCGCAGTGCAGGTGTTGGCGCGCGGCGCCGGCAATCGGATGCTGGGCGGGCAGCGAGGACAGCACCCAATCCACCCGCACGCCGTCCAGTACCGTCAAAGCGCCGCCTGAGTGGTCGATGTCGCTGTGAGTGACGATCATGCCGTCCAATGCGGCGATGCCGCGCGCCTTCAGGTAAGGCAGGATGACGCGGTTGCCGGCGTTGGAGGTGGGCGCATAGGAGGGGCCGGTGTCGTACAGCAGACGATGCTGGCTGGTCTCGATCAGCAGCGCCATGCCCTGCCCCACATCGAAGACGGTGACGGTCATGCGGCCGGGCGCCGGATGCGAAGGCTCCGCGGCCAGCAGCGGTACCCACGTCGCGAGGCCCAGCCAGCGCACCGGCCAGCCGCGCGGCGCGAGCAGCCAGATGGTGCCGCACATGGCCCAGCAGAACAGCCAGAACGGCGGCGTCGGCGCGCTCCACACGGCATAGCGCAAGCCGCTGAACCATTGCAGGCAGACGGCCAACCACTCCACCAGCAGATGTGCAAGGCCCAGCACCGGCGCCGCCAATGGCGCAGGGAGCATGCTGCCGGCCAGCGCGAGCGGCGTGACCACAAGGCTGACCAGCGGGATCGCCACCGCATTCGCCAGCGGGCTGACCACCGATATCTGCGCGAACAGCAGCATCGTCAATGGCACCAGGCCGAACGTGACGGCGTACTGCGTGTGGGCGCCGGCTTGCAAGGCCTGCCAGAACCGCTCGCGGCGCGAAGGCCCTTCCGCGTCGACCAGCGCGTGGCTGGCATCATGCGCGGCGCGCGGTGGACGCGCGGGCCTTGGCGCGATGCGCCCAACGGTGGCATATAAAATCGTGGCAACCGCGCCGAACGAGAGCCAAAAGCCTGGCCACAACACCGCCCACGGATCGATCAGCACCACCACGCCGAGCGCGCTGCACAGCACCTGCGTCACGCTGGCGATGCGGTTCGACCATAGCGCGGCGGCGACCACCATCAGCATGTACAAGGTGCGCTGCGCCGGCACGCCGAAGCCGGCCAACAGCACATACAACAGCGCCACCGTCGCGCCGACCAGCGCCGCCACCTTTTGCGCGGGCAGCAGCAAGGGCAGTTGCGCGCGCGTGAAGAAAGAGTATCGCCACAGATTGAATGCCGCCAGCGCGAACAGCCCCGCCACCATCGTGATGTGTAAACCTGAGATGGAAATGAGGTGGCCGATGCCGGTGCGGTTGAAGACGTTCCAGTCGGATTGGTCGATGCCGCGCTGGTCGCCGACCACCAGCGCGACGATCACGCCGGCATACGGCTTGTCCGGCAGCGCGGCCAGTATGCGCGCCCGCAGCAACGCGCGCGTATGCTCGATCGCATTGCCGGCGCTGAAGACGAAGCTATCGTGGCGTCGGTTGTCCGGCGCCGGCCGCACATAACCTGTCGCGCGCAGGCCTTGTTCCAGCAGCCACACTTCGTAATCGAAGCCATATGGGTTGGCGTTGCCGTGCGGCCGTTGCAGCCGCACCGTCAATTGCCAGCGCTCGCCGGGCTGCACGTCGCCGACTTCGTTCACCTGGTCGCGAAAGCCGGCGTACCAAGCCAGCGAGATATGCGGCGGCACCGCGTTCTGCGCGCCGTTCAACACGCGCTCCACCGCGAAATTGAAACGCACGCCTTCATCGAAGCGGTACGGCAGATTGTCGATGGTGCCGACCAGGGTGAAGTCCCGGCCCTCGTCGGCGACGGCAAGTTGCGGCGCCAGCACGCGCTGCGCCATCCACGCGGCCCAGAAGAATCCAACCACGCCGCCGGCCAGCAACGACGCGGCACAACGCAACACGGCCTCCGCGTGCAGACCGAGACGTACAGCGCGCCGCCGCAACCAGCCGCGCCACAATCCAATCCAGACCGCGAGCAGCAGCGCGGCGGCCACGCCGGCCGACGCGGGCGGCAGCGTCGCCTGCGTTTGCAGCAAGGCCGCTCCCGCAGCGAAGCCTGTCAATACCGCCCTCATCGCGCCGCCGCTCCTCAAGTATCGCAACAGTCCGATACTACGCAGATGCGACAACGAGGCACAAACAACCGTGTCGTATGTTGATGCAGATCAGCCGGTGCGGTAGGCGGTCAGCTGGTTCTGCATCAGGTGGAAGTACAAGCCGTCGCGTTGCTGGATCAGCTCCGCGTGCGCGCCTTGCTGCACGACGGCGCCGCGCTCCAGCACCAGCGCGCGGTCGGCCTTGACGATGGTGGAATAGCGGTGCGCAATCACGATGGTGGTGCGGCCTTCCATCAGCTTGTCCAGCGCCTGCTGCACTTGCAGCTCGCTGGCGGAATCGAGCGCGCTGGTGGCTTCGTCGAGGATCAGGATTTTCGGATCGCGCAGCAAGGCGCGGGCGATGGCGATGCGCTGCTTCTGCCCTCCGGACAGCTGCACGCCACGCTCGCCGACCACGGTATCGTAACCGTGCGGGAAGCCGGCGATGAAATCATGCGCGTTGGCCAGCCGGGCGGCATTGGCGACTTCCTCACGCGTCACCAGCCGGTCCGGCACGGCGAAGGCGATGTTCTCGAAGATACTGCCCGAGAACAGCGACGGTTCCTGTTCGACGATGGCGATATGCGCGCGCACGCCGGCCACGTCAAGCCGTTCCGACGGCACGCCGTCGAAGGCGATGCAGCCCTGGTTCGGGCGATAGAAACCCAGTATCAGGCTGGCGATGGTGGACTTGCCCGCGCCCGACGCGCCCACCAGCGCCACATTTTCACCGGCCGCGATCGTGAAGCTTACGCCGTCAAGCGCCATCTTCTCCGGCCGCTCGGGATAGACAAAGCTGACGTCGCGGAATGCCAGCGCGCCGTGCAGCGTCACCGCGCCTGCGGGAGCCAGCACCGGCTGCGCTTCGCTCTCGATGATCTCGAACACCCGCTCCGTGGCGCCGATGGTGCGCATCCAGTCGCTCCAGAAATCGCTGACGGCGCCGGATGAACTGGTGACCATCCCGGCATAGATCACAAAGCTGGTCAGCTCCCCGACCGACAGGCTGCCCTGCCCTATCAGCCGCGATCCCAGCCACAGGGTCACCAGCAGCGCCAGATACATGACAAACGACGACACGCCACGGAACGATGCCATCAAGCGCGTGTTGGCGATGGCCGCCGTCAGCGCATGCGCGGTGGCGTCGGCATATTTGGCGCCGGCTGCGCGTTGCTGGTTGAAGGCGTGCACCAGCCGGATGTTGGTGAAGTATTCGTGCGCCACACCGCCGCATTCCGCTTGCCGTTGCTGGATGTCGCGCGAGCGCCGGAGCACCTGCTTGCCCAGCCAGTCGCCCATGTACAGCGTCAGCGGCACGTAGACCAGCAGGATCAGGCTGAGCACCGGGGAGATCAGCAGCAGCATGACGACGCAGCCGGCCAGCACGCACAGCGAGCGCAGAGAGATGGCCAAGCCCATGGTCAGCGTGTCATGCAGGATCTCGACGTCGGCCGACAGGCGGCTGGTCAGTTCGCCGACGTTGTGCTTGTCGTAGAAACCCACCGGCTGCCGTATCAGCGCGCCATATAGCAGGCGGCGGATGCGCGCGACGATCATATGCCCGGTCGATTCGAACAGGTAGTAGCGCATGGTGGTCGCCACCGCCTGCAGCGCCAGCACCGCCGTCACGATCGCGGCGAAGGGAGCGAACCAGCTGCTGTCGCCCTTCATGCCGATATGATCGATGAAGTACGACAGCGCCCTCGGATAGCTCAATTCCACCAGCACCGTCAACGCCATGAACAACAGGCCCAGGGCCAGGCGCGGTGCGAATGTGCGCAGCAGCGCAAGCCTTTGCAGGTGTGGGTTGCTCATCCGTTCAGGCGGAGCAGGACCAGCGTGGCAGCAATCCATCCTGCCGCCGGTAGCGCACCGCCACGCCGTCGCCCGTGGCCAGCAGGGCATCCTGCACCGGCGCCTCGAGCGAGGCCCGGGCGCCACCGCCGATATGGGCTTGCAGCATTTGCGAGATGTCCCACGCCAGGTCGGCTATCCCAGGCTCGCTCCTCACCCGCAGGCCCAGCGCCGCCAGCTCGTCGCCGGTGATGGCATAGTCATGCGAGTGGTAGCCGGACATCAGGTGCTCGACGATCCGGGCGCGCGCCTCGGCATCGCGTTGCGGCAGTTGGTGGCGCAGCAGTTCCTCGCCGATCTGCCGCAGCTCCAGCGTGGTGCGGTAGAACGCGGTCAGCGTCGGTGGGAATACGCTTGCGCTCAACAGCGACAAGGCCTCCGCGCGCGCCTGCCCTTCATCCGCGCCGAACCAGGCGGCGCACATTTCGCCGAAGCGCTGGATGTCCTGGGAAGATACTGCGGTGGACTCGCCGCCATCGGCATCGCCCTGCAGGTGCGGATCGATGGGCGAGAAGATGGCTAATTCGCCGGCGATGATTTCGTCGCCAGCGAGCGTCAACAGCGTGGCCGACGACTGGCAGTGGAACGGTACGATGAAAGTCAATCGCTGCGTGTACTCGCGCAGCAGCAGCGCAATGCGACGCGCCGCGTTGACGACGCCGCCCCGGCATTGCAGCACCACGTCCAGCCGCTCGCAGCGCCCGATGGCGCGCAGCTGGCGGTACAGCTCCGGCAGCATTTCCATGTCCAGCTGGGACGCCGCCATCACCAGCACACGGCTGCCGCGCAGCGCTTCGAGTTGCTTGATTTTCTCTGGAAGATGTTCGTTCAGTGCATGCGGCATGCGGTCTCCTGCAACAGCGGTGCCGCGCCATTGGACGGCAAGCGTCCGGGGCGCGGGACGGTCAGAAGCTTAGCACCAGATGCCGGTGTCGGCGACTCGGTTGCGCGGGCCGCGGGCGTCAGGACCCGAGCAACCTGCCAGCGCCACGCCTTCGCGGGCTTTCCACTGCGGCGCGGCTTTCACGGCGCCGGCTTTTTTCTCCGCCAGTTTGAATGCAAACAGCTTCGCCTCATTTTGCTTTTTCATTTTCAGAACCTTTTCAGATAGTTAAAGTTCAAACGATGACCACGGATAGTGGTGCAAGAAAGGTATCATTGCCGTTTATTCATGTCAATAAGGCACAGTTATCGATGCGTCATTTCACCGACACATCGGTGGACTTGACCGCCACGCGCTCGGTGATGTTCTTGGCGGCGATGGTCTCGGTCAGGAAGGACGTCGACTTGACCAGCAAGTCGCGCGCGACTTCTTCCAGCGGCGAGCCGCTGATGCTGGCGTGGTTGCCGCCCAGCCCGACGCCGCCGCCCCAGCCCAGGGCCGACACGCCGAAGCCGTTCTTCTCGTTATTGGCCTGGAAGGTTTTGGAGGCGATGATCTTGGCGCGCTTGACGTCCACCACGCGGATGTCCATGTTCATGTGCACCTTGGATTTCTTGAAATCGACCGAGCCGGCCAGCAAGCCCAGCGGGCCTTTGAGGAAGCCCAGGCCACCCAAGCCGGTGGAGCTTTGCTCGAAGCCCAGCGAGGTGATCGAGCCGGTGACCATGTAGTCGGCCGCTTCGGCCTCGACCTTCTTGCCGATCAGCGCCAGTTCCTTGTTGATCTCTTCCATTTCGGCGCGCTCCTGCACGTCGAAGCAGCCGGTCTGCGTGAGCGCGGTGGCCAGCATTTCGGTCATGCCGGTGCCGACGCCGGTGTAACTTGGCTGCGACACATTGCCCTGGCGTTCCCACCAGCGATACTGGCGCGGGTCCTGCTGGCCGGCGCCGGACGAGCAATCGGCCGATTTGCATTTAAATTCGGTGAAGACGACCTTGGCCGCAGGCGTTTTGCACTTGGGCACGTCGATCTGGCGCTCGGAGACGTCGCTCGGGTCGGCCAGGCACAGGACGGGGACAAACAGGAGGGCGGCGGCAATGCCTGCGTGAGATTTCATCGTGGGATCTTAGAAGTGGAGGGAAAAATATTGGCAATTATGCACCACACCCCAATCCGTAATTCTATCCAAATGTCACAAAGACATGATAAATGAATAAAGTTTAAGGTGACGCAACACTTCCCCCGAAATTTTGTGCTTGAGCCTGCTTGAGCCTTATTGCTTTACCGGCTTGCAACGTTGTGAATACGCGATCTTGCCGTTCGACGTAGCCGCCATCCCGGTAAAGATGTGCCAGTCGGTGGACGAGGTGTGCACCCGGCACATGAACTGCTCGACTTGAGATTTCATTGAAATATTCGGGATGGGATCCAGCTGGGCCATCACCGTGCGCGCCGCAGCGCCACCAGACGGCGCGGTGACCAGGTCGGCATAGACCCAGCTTTCGGTGATCTTTGCGAAATCCACAGCGTAGACGCGGTAGACCTGCGCCGTAAGATCGGCGGGAATTCCGGACACATTCGCCAGCACATCCTGCACACGCAAGCCAGGGCACTCCGCCGTTGGCGTTTTCATCTCAACGAAGATGGTGGCCTTGGATTCGACGATGACGACGAACTTGACCGGCTGCCACAGCTTAGCCATTCGCTCGGAATACTCCGCCTCTTTCAAAACCGGGCAGCGCTCACGCGGCAATTGAACAATCACCCGGTGATCGCCCTCGACGGCATCACTTCGATAGAAAAATATCTCCTGCTTGAAGTCGGATGTCATCCTGTTGTCGGCGATGGTATCCAGCACCCGCACGGCAGGGTTGAAACTGTAAGAAGGAATCAAGTTGGCGACGCCGGTAAAGCTGCGGGGCGGCGACCACAGTTCCGCGCTGATGGACGACGCCCCGTCGCTTGAGGCCGGATCGAAGTGGACGAACGTGTAATCCGCTGGATCGTGCGCATCGCACTTGTTGGAGCAACTCGGGCAATCGATGGTGCAATCCTGGTATGCCTTGAGCAGCGGGAAGCGCGGGTCCAGCGTCGCGGTGCGTATCCTGAGGTCGTAGGAGTTGAAATTAAAGCTCGGGTACGCGCACCCGCTCAACATGGCGATCGACGCCACCACCGTCAACCAACGGATCAATCTCATCGTCATCAACATCCTTACATGCGGGGTAGTGTTTGTTTGGCGTTTGCGGTGGTCGCGGACGCGACCTCCTCCACGCTAATGCCGCGCAACTCCGCCAGCACCGCGCCGATGCGGGGAATTTGGTCGGGACTATTGCGGCCGGGATGGACCCAGCTTGGGGAGATATCCGGCGCATCGGTTTCGAGCACGATGGACTCCAGCGGCAGCTCGGCCGCCAGGCGGCGGATTTGCAGCGCGCGCGTAAAGGTCATGGCGCCGCCGAAGCCCAGCTTGAAACCCAGTTCGATGTAGCCCTGCGCCTGCTGGAAGCTGCCGTTGAAGGCGTGGGCGATGCCGCCGGCGGGCCGGATCTGGCGCACGTGCTTGAGCACCACGTCCTGCGAGCGGCGCACGTGCATCAGCACCGGCAGCTCGAAATCGCGGGCGATCTTGAGCTGCTCGCGGAAGAAGAAGATCTGCTTCTCGCGCATCGCCGGCTCGGTCAGCATCGGAATAAAAAAATCCAGGCCGATCTCGCCCAGCGCCACGAAGCGCTTGTCGTCCATCGCGGCGGCGACCTGCTCGCGCAGCACGCGCAGGTCATCCTCCCCGGCGTGCGGCACGTAGATCGGATGGATACCCAGCGCGTAGCAGCCGTTGTCCACGCTGGCGGCCAGCTGCGCCACCACCGGGAAATTGGCCGTCTCCACCGCCGGGATCACGATCATCGACACGCCCTGCTCCCGCGCCAGCGCCGCCTGCGCGGCGGACTCGCCGCCGAATTCGTGCGCGTCGAGGTGGCAGTGGGTGTCTATCCACATGATGTCAGTCCTGGTAAGGCTGCAGTCCCTCGTCGGTCAGGCGCAGCACGCGGTCGCAGCGGCGCGCCAGCTCGATATCATGGGTGACGATGATGAAGGCCGTGCCCAAGGTGCGCGACAGCTCCAGCATCAGGTCGAAGATGGTCTGCGCGGTGGCGTGATCGAGATTGCCGGTCGGTTCATCGGCCAGCACGCAGGCTGGCTGCGTGACCAATGCCCGCGCCAGCGCCACGCGTTGACGCTCGCCGCCCGACAGCTCGCCCGGCACGTGCGTGACGCGCTTGGCCAGGTTGACGCGGGCGAGGATCTGCTGCGCCGTGCTGGTCGCCTCGGCGCGTTTGACGCGGCGTATCATCAGCGGCATCGCCACGTTATCCAGCGCGCTGAATTCCGGCAGCAGGTGGTGGAACTGGTAGACGAAGCCCAGCGAAGCGTTGCGCAAGTCGCCGCGCGCGGTTTCACTCAGGCTGGCGAAGTCCTTGCCCAGCAAGGTCACGCTGCCCTTGGTCGGCGTATCGAGGCCGCCCAGCAGGTGCAGCAGCGTCGATTTGCCGGAGCCGGAAGCGCCGACGATGGCCACGCGTTCGCCGCGCCGCACGTCGATGTCGATACCGTTCAGCACCTGCACCGAGTAGGCGCCTTGCGTGAACGTTTTGCCCAGGTTGCGGCAGGTCAGGACGACAGGTTCGAGATTACTCATAGCGCAGCGCCTCCGCAGGTTTCACGCGGGCGGCCCACCAGCTGGGGTACAGCGTCGCCACAAAGGCCAGCGCCACGGCGACCCCACCGATCTTGGACACGTCCGGCCAACGCAGGTCGGACGGCACGGTACTGATGTAGTAAATATCCTTCGACAAGAACTGCACTCCCAATAAATGTTCGATAAACGGCACGATAACGTCGATGTTGAGCGCCACCAGCACGCCCAGGCCCACGCCGATCGCCGTGCCAAGGATGCCCACCAGCGCGCCCTGGATCATGAAGATCTTCATGATCGAACGCGGCGAGGCGCCCAGCGTGCGCAGGATGGCGATGTCGGCCTGCTTGTCGGTCACGGTCATCACCAGCGTCGACACCAGGTTGAACGCGGCCACCGCGATGATCAGCGTCAGGATGATGAACATCATGCGCTTCTCGGTCTGCACGGCGGCGAACCAGTTGGCGTTCAGCTTGGACCAGTCGCGCATGATCAGGTCACCCGACATGCTGTTCTTCAGGTCCTGCGCCACTTGCGGGGCGCGGTGCATGTCCGACAGGCGCAGGCGCAGGCCGGCCGGCGCGTCCGTGCGCAGCAGCTTTTCGGCGTCGGTCAGGTGGACAAAGGCCAGCGCCGAGTCGAACTCGTTGTGGCCCGCCTCGAAGATGCCGACCACGGTGAACGAGCGCAAACGCGGCAGCACGCCGGCCGGCGTGGGCTGGCCCTGGGCCAGCGCCAGCGTGACCTTCTCGCCGAGGTTGACGCGCAGCGCGCGCGCCAGCTCGATCCCCAGCACGATGTTGTAGCTGCCAGGCTGCAGCGCGTTGAAGCTGCCACGCCGGGTCTGTTTGGCGACGTCGGAGACGTTGGGTTCCTGCTCCGGCAGCACGCCGCGGATGATGGCCGGACGCAGCACGTCGTCGCGCACCAGCATGCCCTGCGTTTCCGCGAACGGCGCCGCGCCGATCACTTCGGGATTCTTGCGCGCTTCGGCGGCGGCGGCGTGCCAGTCCGGCATCGAACCGCGGGCGTCGAAGATCTCGACGTGGGCCAGCACCGACAGCATGCGGTCCGTCACTTCCTTCTGGAAGCCGTTCATCACCGACAGCACGACGATCAGCGCGGCCACGCCCAGGCCGATACCGGCCATGGAAATCAACGAGATAAAGGAGATAAAACTATTGCGCCCACTGCGCTTGCCAGCCCGCGTGTAACGCAGGCCGACCAGCCATTCAAAGGGCAGATTCTGGATAATGCTCATGGGCTCCGTAGGGAATCGAACTTGGTGAGCCCGCAGTTTGCCATATAAATAGCATGTCATGGGTGAAAAAGGCCGCGCCCGGCAGTCAATCCTGCGCCGGCGCGGCCGATACACTTAAGAAGGAATTAAATTGCGCGCTTGCCGGATTTGCGGCGGCTGACCAGACCCAGCAGGCCGAGGCCGATCGCCATCATGGCCCAGCTGTCGGCTTCCGGCACGGCCGAAACGCCCAGCAGCGTTTGCGAGCCGGCGGCGCTGTATTCGGTGTAGACGTAACTGCCGCCCTTGCCGGCGTAGCTCAACGCGTCGCCCAGCATGGTGTAGGCGTAGCCGGCGACCAAGTCATTGTCCGCTTCAAGACCGCCAGTGGCCGGCAGGATCAGCGCGCCGGAAGCGAAATTCTTATCGTCTTGCAGCTCCCACAAAGCCAGTTGGAAAGCAGCTGCCTGCTTGGCGTTGTAGACACCGTTGCTCAGCACTTTGTTGTATGAAGTTTCGTACAGGCCGACGATGGCGCTGGCCGGCGCGGTCCCGGCGCCGCCGTAGCTGGCCTGGAAATCGGCCGGGGTGGTCGGGTCTATGCAGAACGCCAGGGTATTGACGCCGTCGCCGCTCAGTTGCCATGGCGTGATGGAGGTGCCATATGGTTCGCCGAAGAAGCTTGCATCGAAGTTGGCGTAGACGAAGGCGTCGGCGGGCGACTTTTCCGACACGTTAATGGCGGCGTGGCTGACGCTGGAAAATGCCAGGGCGGCTGCAACGGCGGCGGCTTTGACTGCGGTGTTGAATTTGATGGTCATGATGAATTCTCTTCTTTAAAAGTTGCAATAGAAATCTTAAACGTGTGCTACCGGGCACTGTCCCACCAGCGTTGCCGCCGGCTCCGCGCCGATCAGGTCGGCGATGGTCGGTGCCACCACGCCGGCAGCCGCCGCATCCGCCCTGGCGACGTCGAAATACACGTCGGTCATGTCGGCCGCTTTGCCGTTGCTCATGACGACGCTGCTGCGCTCCAGGTGCAGGTTGTTGTTGGCGTCGACGAACGGCAGCTCGGTGTAAGCCACCTTCAGGCTGGCCACGCCGGCCTCCTTCAACGACATCAACTCGCCGGCATCGGTCTTGCCGTCGCTGTTCTTGTCCTGCCAGATCAGCAGGCTGGCGAACTGCGCATCGTTGGCATCGACCACGCCGTCATGGTTGCTGTCGTAGCTCGCCAGCTTGGCGAAGCCCGAACCCTTGCTGGCGCCGCCGAACAGTTCGTTGATGCTGTCGATCTTGCCGTTGCCGTTGCTGTCGATGGCCAGGAAGCCGTCGCTGGCCGACAGCCAGCCGGACTGGATCGCCTTGCCGTTGCCCAGCAGGTCGAAGCTGCCCTGCATCGCGTCGCGGGCGATGGTGTGGATGCCGTCGCCGTTCAGGTCGATCGCGATCGGCGTGATGGTTGCATCCCAGCTCATGTCGTTCTTGCCCGAGGTCAGCGAGATGGTGTCGGTGTGGGTCACGTTGGTGAGGTCCTTGGCATCGCCGTTGACGTCCGAATCGACCGCGTCGTTGCTGCCGACGTTCTTCACACCCCACTTCCAGTTACTCATGTTGAAAGTCTTGTGGTCGGACGAGAAGTACACGCTGACGTTGGTCTTGTCGAACACCAGGTAGTAGTTGCCCGGGTTCAGGTCGCCGAACTTGTAGTTACCATTGGCGTCGGTCTTGATCGTCGAGCCCACCTGCTTGTTGGTGGCGGCGTCGAACAGCGCCACGCTGATGCCGCCGATACCTTCCTCGCCGCCTTCCTGGATGCCGTTGTGGTTGGCGTCGCGCCACACCTTGTCGCCGATGCTGGCCTTGCGATAGATGCCGGCGTCTTCGGTGACGATGTTCTGGCCGGCCGCCAGCGTGATGGCGCCGGTGCTGCCGGTGCTGCCGCTGACGCTGGTGATGTCGGAATCGGTGGCGGCGGTGCCCATGCCGGTCTTGGTGAAGTACCAGCCGCTGCCGTTGGTGACCTCGACCTTGTACGAGCCGGCCGCCAGGCCGTTGAACAGGTACTGGCCGCCGTCGTGGGTGACGGTGGTGCCCTTGAGCGCGCCGGTGGTGTCGAACAGCTTGACGGTGACGCCATCGACGCCCTTCTCGCCGCTGTCCTTGACGCCGTTGTAGTTGGCGTCTTCCCAGACGGTGTCGCCGATGCTGGCGGACTTGACGAGGCCGGCGTCGCGGGTGGCGTCCTTCACGCCAGAAGCCAGCGCGAATTGCGCGCTCTGGCCATTGCTGTCGGCGTCGGAATCGGCGGCGGCGTTGCTGCCCTGGTTGGCCTTGGTGAAGATGTAGCCTTCCGGCGCGCTGAACTTGACCGAATACTTGCCCGGGCCGACGTCGGTGAACGAGTACAGGCCATTGGCGTCGGTGGTGTCGGTGGCGATTACCACGCCTTTGTCGTTGAGCAGCGATACCACGACATTCCGGGCGCCCGCCTCGGTCGACTGCTGGATGCCGTCGCCGTTGGTGTCGTACCAGACCTTGTCGCCGATCGAGCCCTTCTGATACAAGCCCGCATCCATATTGGTGGCGTGCTGGCCGGCGGTCACGGTGATCGAACCGAGGTTGCCGCTGGCGTCGGCGTCGCTGTCGACGTTGCCGTCGCTGCCCACGTCCTTGGCGGTGACCAGGTAGCCGCTTGGCGCCTTGATGTCCACCGAGTAGGTGCCCGCCGCCACCGAGAACTTGTAGTTGCCGTTGCTGTCGGTGGTGGTGGTCTTGACGACGTTGCCGTCGGCGTCGCGCAGGTTGACGGTCACGCCGGCCTTGCCGCTGTCGCTGCCGTCGTCCTGCAAGCCGTTGCCGTTCTTGTCGATCCAGACCTTGTCGCCGATGGTGGCGGCGGCCAGCAGGCCGGCGTCTACGCTCTTGTCGACCTGGCCCGAGGTGACCGTGACGGCGTGCGACAGGCCGGTGGCGTCCACGTCGGAATCGGCGCCGGCGTTGCTGCCCTGGCCGGCCCTGGTGAAGACCATGCCTTCCGGCAGCGTGGCCTTGTCGAACTGCACCGTGTAGGTGCCCGGCTTGAGGCCGGTGAACATGTAGTTGCCGTTGCTGTCCGTGGTGACGGCCTTGCCGACCTGGTTGCCGTCGGCGTCGATCAGGATCACCTTGACGTCGGCGACACCGCTTTCGCCGCTGTCCTGGATGCCGTTCTTGTTGGCGTCCAGCCAGACACGGTCGCCGATCGACGCAGCCTTGTACAGGCCGGCGTCGACGGTGTTGTTGATTTCGCCCGCGGCCAGCTTGACCACATTGCTGACGCCGTTGCTGGCGAAGTCGCTGTCCTTGGCATCATCGCTGCCCACGTCCTTGCCGGTGAAGCTGTAACCGGCCGGCGCCGTGACCGACACCGTGTAGCTGCCCGGGTCGGCGGTGAAACTGTAGTGGCCGGCGGTATCGGTGGTGGTGGTGGCCACCACTTTGCCGGTGGCGTCCTTCAGCTGCACGGTGACGCCGCAGAGGCCGGCTTCGCCGCCGTCCTGCACGCCGTTGCCGTCCTTGTCTTCCCAGACGGTGTCGCCCAGCTTGGCCGGCGCCGCCAGCAGGCCGGCGTCGAGGTCGCTGTTGACAGCGCCCGAGGTCAGCACCACTTGCGCGGTCTTGCCGGTGGTGACGTTGGCGTCGGAATCCTTGGCGTCGTTGCCGCCCTGGTCGGCCGCGGTGAAGCTGTAGTTGGCCGGCAGCGTGCTCTTGTCGAACTGCACGCTGTAGGTGCCGGGCTTCAGGTTGGTGAAGCTGTAGTTGCCGTTGGCGTCGGTGGTCGCGGTGCTGCCGGTCGGATTGCCGGCCTGGTCCAGCAGGATGACCTTGACGCCGGCCACGCCGGCTTCGCCACTGTCCTGCACGCCGTTCTTGTTGACGTCGTACCAGACGCGGTCGCCCAGCGCCGCGCCCTTGTAGAAGCCGGCGTCGACGTCATTGTTGGTCTGGCCCGGCGCCACGGTGACCAGGTCGCCCTGGCCGGCGGCGTCGACATCGCTGTCGAGCGCGCCGTTGCTGCCGGCGTGCTGGCCGGTGGCCGTCATGCCGGCCGGTGCGGTGACCGAGATCGCGTACTTGCCGGCGTCCACGGTGAAGCTGTACTTGCCGTCGGTGCCGGTGGTGGTGGTCTGGACGACGTTGCCCTGCTCATCCTTCAGATCGACCTTGACGCCGACGATGCCGGCTTCGCCCGCATCCTGCACGCCGTTACCGTTCTTGTCTTCCCACACGCGGTCGCCGATGGTGGCCTGCAGGGCGGCGACGCCCGCATCCAGATCATGGTTGACCGCGCCCGAGGTCAGCGTGACCTGCTGGGTCTGACCGGTGGCCACGCTGGCGTCGGAATCGACGGCGCCGTCGCCGCCGGTGTGCGCGCTGGTGAGCACATAGCCGGTGCCCAGCGTGGCCTTGTCGAACTGGACGCTGTAGGTGCCCGGCTTCAGGTTGTTGAACAGGTAGTGGCCGTCGACGTCGGTGGTGGCGGTGGCCACGGCGGCGCCGCTGGCGTCGAGCAGCGTCACCTTGACGCCTGCGCGGCCGGTTTCATTGGCGTCCTGCACGCCGTTGCGGTTGACGTCGTTCCAGACGGTGTCGCCCAGTTCGGCCAGCTTGTACAGACCGGCATCGACCGTGGTGTTGGTCTGGCCGGCCGTCAGCGTCACGCTGGCGCTGTTGCCGGCGGCGTTGATGTCGCTGTCGGTGGCGGTGTTGCCGCCCTGGCTGCTCGCGCTGCCGACGTAGCCGGTCGGCGCGGTCACGGCGATCGAGTAGGTGCCGGGGTCGACGGTGAAGCTGTACTGGCCGCCGTCGTGGGTGACCGTGCTGTTGACCACGTTGCCCAGGCTGTCCTTCAGGTCGACCTTGACGCCGTCGATGCCGCTTTCGCCGCTGTCCTGCACGCCGTTGGCGTTGCTGTCTTCCCACACGCGGTCGCCCAGCGTGGCTTGCTGCACCACCAGGCCGGCGCGCAGGGTCAGGTTGTCGCCGGACGCCAGCGTGACCGGCGCGGTCTTGCCGGTGGCGGTATCGGCGTCGGAGCCCGCGCCGTCGGGGCCGCCCTGTGCGGCGGACGTCAGGTTGTAGCCGGCAGGCGCAGTGCTCTTGTCGAACTGTACGCTGTAGACGCCGGGCGCCAGGCCGTCGAACTGGTAGTGGCCGTTGGCGTCGGTGACGGCGGAAGCGCCCGCCACCGGGTTGCCGGCGGCGTCCAGCAGGATGACCTTGACGCCGGCCGCGCCGACTTCGCCATTGTTCAGGCGGCCGTCGCGGTTGGCGTCGATCCACACCACTTCGCCCAGCGAGGCCGGACGGTAGACGCCGGCGTCGATGTCGAGGTTGACTTCGCCCGCGCCGACGCTGACGCTGACATGGCCGTCGCTGCCGACATCGCTGTCCAGCGCGGCGTTGCCGCCCTTGCCGGCGCCGGTGAAGGCGTAGCCCGCAGGCGGCGCCACCGACACCGTGTAAGTGCCTGGATCGACGGTGAAGCTGTACTGGCCGCCGTCATGGGTGGTGACCGAGCTGACCACGTGGCCGCCGGCATCCTTGAGCGTGACGGCCACGCCGTCCACGCCCTGCTCGCCCGCATCCTGCACGCCGTTGCCGTTGCTGTCCTCCCACACGCGGTCGCCCACGGTGGCTTGCTTGATGACGATGCCGGCGTCGAGGTGCTGGTGGCTGTCGCCAGAAGCCAGCGTCACCTGGGCGGTCTGGCCGGTAGTGGCGTCGGCGTCGGAATCGATGGTGGTGTCGCCACCCTGGCCTTGCGCGGTGAACAGGTAGTTGGCTGGCAAGCTGGCCTTCTCGAACTGGACGCTGTAGCTGCCCGGTTGCAGGCCGCTGAACTGATAGTGGCCGTTGGCGTCGGTGGTGGCAGTGGCGCCGGTCGGGTGGCCGGCCGCGTCCAGCAGCGTGACCTTGATGCCGGCCACGCCTGCTTCGCCGTTGTTCTGCACGCCGTCGCGGTTGGTGTCGTACCAGACCGTGTCGCCCAATGCAGCCGGACGCACCAGGCCGGCGTCGGCCTTGTTGTTGGTCTCGCCCGGCGTCAGCGTGATCGCGCCGGTGCTGCCGCTGGCGTCGATGTCGCTGTCGACGGCATCGCCGCCCTGGCCCTTGACGGTGGGCGCGTAGCCGGCCGGCGCCTGCACCGACACCGAGTAGGTGCCGGGGTTGACGTCAAAATGGTAGTTGCCGCTGGCGTCGGTGGTGGTGGTCGAGACCACATGGCCGTCGACGTCCTTCAACTGCACGGTGACGTTGGCCAGGCCGGCTTCGCCGCTGTCCTGCACGCCGTTGCCGTTGCTGTCTTCCCAGACGAAGTCGCCCAGGTGCGCCATCGGCACCTTGAAGGTCAGGTAGTTGGGCGTGGCGCTGGTATCGGCGGCGCCGCAGCCGACCATGCCGCCGGCGTCGCGCACCTTGAAGCCGACGTCGAAGCTGCCGGCGGCCGTCTGGCTGGGCTCGAACGACAAGTGGCCGGCGGCGATATCGGCGGCCGATATTTCGGTGTTGACGGCCACCGCCGCGCCGTTGAGCATCAGCTTGCCGGCGGTCGGCAGCGACGTGATGATGACGGACTGGAAGGCATCATGTTCCACCGCGTCGACGAAACCGAAGTCCGCCTGGGCCAGCGTGACCGGCGCGCCGTTGGTCAGCGCGAACACCTTGTCGGCGCCGGTCGGCGCATCGTTGACGGGATCGACCACCACTTGCAGGTTCAACGTGATGCGCGGACCGGCATTGCCGTCCTGGGCGATGAATTCAATCGTTGCGAACTGGCCGTTGTAGTTCGGTTTCCAGTCGCCCGGATGCACGTAGATGGTGTCGGCATCGACACGGCCGAACAACGGTGTGTTGACGCTCGACGTGGTGCCGTCCGGCAGCTTCACCACCATCGTGCTGATGTTCAGGCCGGCGGTCGTGGTGACGCCGGCCGCAGCCAGCACGTCGCGCATATCAAAGGTCGCGTTGGTATCCTCGCATACGTGGACCGTGGTATTGACGGAAATAGTACTCATTTCGACACCTTCGCAGTCACACTGCTGCATTTGAACTGAATCATCGCTATAAACCTTCAAAAAAACGTTTTGGAGTGGAGTACTGACCGGCGCGACTGCTGACGGGGACAAGGTCAAAGGCGGCGGGGAAATGCTGGAAACTGGCGTCATCGGACTGGAATGATGCCGTCAGTACATTTAAGTTGCCGCAATTATAGCGAATATTTTCTAAAAATAATTAATATTTTTTACTCTAATGGTGCTTTTTGTCACTTTTAAGTTCTAAAACACAACATCCCACCGCTGTCCGCTATGCCCTACAATCTCGGCATGACTGAAATCACCCTTGCCCTGCCCTACGCCTTGCCGCCGCCGGAGATGGCGCCCGACCTGATGCGCGCCCTCGACACCCCGGCCCTGGCAGCGCTGTTGTCTCTCAATAAACAGTATCGATACCAGACCTACAACGCCAAGGCGCGGCTGCTGCCGCACGAAGCCTGGCTGGCGCACGCGCTGGGCCTGGCGTCCGCGCCCGACCAGCCGGACACCGGCGCGCCCTTGGCCACCGCCGTCATGCACGGCTGCGGCCTGCAGGCGGAGGCCGCGCAAGGCCATTGGTTCATCGTGCAGCCGGCGCACATCCAGCTGTCGCGCACCCATCTGCTGCTGTCCGACCCGCGCGGCATGCATCTGAGCGAGGCGGAATCGCGCGCGCTGTACGATCTGGCGCGTCCCTGCTTCGAAGAGCAAGGCAAGACGCTGCTGCACGCGGCGCCCGGCCTGTGGTTTGCGCGGGCCGACGAGTGGGCCGGCCTGGATACCGCATCGCCCGACGCCGCAACCACGCAAAACCTGAGCGACTGGATGCCCGAGGGCGAATACGCGCGCCCCTACCGCAAGCTGCAAAACGAAATCCAGATGCAGTGGCACGAGCAGCCGGTCAACGAAGCGCGCCAGGCGCGCGGCCTGCAGGCGGTGAACTCGTTCTGGCTGTGGGGCGGCGCCGGCCCGCTGAAGGCCGCGCCGCGCGCGCTGGCGATCGGCGGTGGTCCGGACTGGATGCAGGCGCTGGCCGCGCCCGCGCTGCGCCAGCCGTCCGCCGCGCAGCTGATCGCGCAGCCGGGCGCGGTGATGCTGGCCGAGCTGATACCGTCGGCGCAAGCCGGCGACTGGTCCGACTGGATCACCCGCCTGCAGCGCATCGAGCAGGAATGGCTGGCGCCATTGCTGGCGGCCTTGCGCGATGGCCGCATCAGCGGCGTGACGCTGATGCTCAGCCACCGCAACGGCTGGTCCCGCGTCGAGACCAGCAAGCTCTCATTGCGCAAATTCTGGCGCAAGCAAAACCTGAACCTCTTACTGAAGCAAGCCTGACATGACCCGTATCGCCATCCGCCCCTGCCCGTTCCGCGAATCCGAAATGCTGCGCCAAGGCGGCATCCATCCCGTGCTGGCGCGCCTCTACGCGTCGCGCGGCCTGACCGACGTCAAGGAGTTGTCGAGCGAGCTGGCGGCCATGATCCCGCCATCGGGCCTGCTGCACATCGACGCCGCCGCCGTGTTCCTGGCCGATTCCATCGCCGCCAACAAGCGCATGGTGATCGTGGCCGACTACGACTGCGACGGCGCCACCGCCTGCGCGGTCGCGCTGCGCGGCCTGCGCGCGATGGGCGCCAGCATCGACTTCATCGTGCCTAACCGCTTCGAATACGGCTACGGCCTGACGCCGGAGATCGTCGAATTGACCGCGCGCGAAAAGCAGCCGGACATCATCATCACCGTCGACAACGGCATCGCCAGCATCGACGGCGTGGCGGAGGCCAACCGGCGCGGCATCGAAGTCGTCGTCACCGACCACCACCTGCCGGCCGACACCCTGCCCGCCGCGCGCGTGATCGTCAATCCGAACCAGCCGGAATGCGGCTTCCCGAGCAAGCATATCGCCGGCGTCGGTGTGGTGTTCTACGTGCTGCTGGCGCTGCGCGCCGAGCTGCGCAAGCGCGGCGTGTTCGACGCCCAGACCCAGCCCAAACTGGACAACCTGCTCGACCTGGTCGCGCTGGGCACCGTGGCCGACGTGGTGCGGCTCGATCCGAACAACCGCATCCTGGTGGCGCAAGGCCTCAAGCGCATGCGCGCGGGCCGCATGCACGCCGGCGTGGCGGCGCTGTTCCGCGTAGCCGGCCGCGAGCCGCGCAACGCCAATCCCTTCGATCTCGGTTTCGCGCTGGGCCCGCGCCTGAACGCGGCCGGACGGCTGGAGGACATGTCGCTGGGGATCGAATGCCTGATCACCGACGACGAGGGCCGCGCATGGCAACTGGCGCAGCAGCTCAATGAAATCAACCTGAAACGGCGCGAGATCGAAGCCGAGATGCAGGACGCCGCCTTGCTGCACCTGGACGCGTTCGAACCGGCCAACAGCAGCACCATCTGCGTGTTCGACGAATCGTGGCACCAGGGCGTGATCGGCATCGTCGCCTCGCGCCTGAAGGAGAAGTTCTTCCGCCCGACCATCACCTTCGCGCCCGGCGCCGACGGCTGGATCAAGGGATCCGGCCGATCGATTCCCGGCTTCCACCTGCGCGACGCGCTGGACCTGGTGTACAAGAAGGCGCCATCGCTGATCGACAAATTCGGCGGCCACGCGATGGCGGCCGGCCTGACGCTGCGCGCCGACGCTTTCGATGCCTTCGCCGCGGCCTTCGAGGAAGTGGGCCGCGCGTGGCTGAGCAAGCAGCAGCTGGAGCGCGTGATCGAAACCGACGGCCCGCTGGAAGACGCGTACTACACCACCGCCTTCATCGACCTGATGGCCGGCCAGGTATGGGGCCAGGGCTTCGCGCCGCCGGTGTTCTGCGACGAGTTCCGCGTGGTCAGCCAGCGCATCCTGAAGGAGCGCCACCTCAAGCTGCTGCTGGAGAAGAACGGCGCCCGCTACGACGCCATTTGGTTCGGCCACGTCGACTCGCTGGGCGAGCGCGCCAAGGTCGCCTTCCGGCTCGACGCCAACGAATACAATGGCGTCACCAAAGTGCAACTGATGGTGGAGCACGCGGAGCCTGTGTGAGAATGCGTGTACTTTTCACATGAGCATGATGGTATTCTGGGCATTCCGGTCTTGCTACCCAGGGAGTGCGAAAATATGAAATTCGATTGGCACGGCGGGGAAATATCGCCTTCGACTGAAATCGATTCCAGCTACAGGAACACGCAAAACGTCCGGCGCTTTCTTACCGGCGAGTGCGGGCAGGACTTCAAATTCGACCGCGACCTGATGGCGTGGATGCGCAACGGCGGCGCAAAAAACATGGCCGATGTGGTGGAAGAATGGAAGCGCCGGCGCGGCTGTAATTAACTGTCGCGAACATAGGACTACAGCCTAGCGGGAACATATGGAATCGACAGTTCCAAATGACGAGTTCATCCGGTCGAATTTCCCCAGGCTGGCCGCTGCACTGGAATACATGCCGGTTGGCGTGACCATCGTCGACCGCGACTTGACCATACGGTTCTGGAATCCGGCCTTTTGCCAACTGCAGGGTTTTACGGATGAAGTGATGCATCCCGGCGTCACCATGGCCGAGGTGTTCCGCTACATTGCCTTGCGCGGGGACTACGGGCCCGGCGCCATCGACGAACTTGTGGCCACCCGGATCGGACTCTGCCTGAAGTTCGAGCCCCACAATTTCACCCGCACCATGGCGAGCGGCGTACGGCTGAATATCGTCGGCCGCCCCATCTATGCCGCGGATGGCGCGGTCAGCGGCTTCGTGACCATTTACCACGATGTGACAGCCGAGAAGCGCCACGAGGAGGAGCTGGAGGCCAAGAACAACGAGCTGCAGCAGGCCAAGCAGCTGGCCGAGGCGGCGAGCCTGGCCAAGGGACAGTTCCTGTCCAATATGAGCCACGAGATCCGCACGCCGCTCAACTGCGTCATCGGCATGGCCTACCTGGCCTTGAAGACCGAGCTCGATCCGCGCCAGCGCGACTACCTGGAAAAAATCCGCTTCGCCGGCGAGCACGTGCTGGGCATCATCGACGACATCCTGGACATTTCCAAGATCGAGGCCGGCAAGCTGGCAATCCAGCATATCGACTTTTCGCTCGACCACGTGATGCAGACGCTGACGACGGTGGTCGCGCCGAAGGCGGCCAGCCGCAAGCTGGAGCTGGTGTTCGACCTCGATCCCGCCCTGCCGCCGACGCTGGTGGGCGATCCGCTGCGGCTCGGGCAGGTGCTCATCAACTACACCAACAACGCCATCAAGTTCAGCGAGCACGGCCGGATAGAGATCCGGGTGCGCCAGCAAGCCAGCGACGGCCCCGGCTGCCTGCTGCGTTTCGAGGTCAGCGACCAGGGCATCGGCCTCTCCCAGGCCGAGATGGCCAAATTATTTGTCTCGTTCCAGCAAGCCGACACGTCGACCACGCGGGAATATGGCGGCACCGGCCTCGGCCTGGCGATCTGCAAGGAATTGGCCGAGCTGATGGGCGGCGATGTCGGCGTCGACAGCCAGCTGGGCGTCGGCAGCACGTTCTGGTTCACGGCCCGGCTTGGCGTATCGGGCAAGACCGTGTCCATGCTGATCAACCAGCTCACCGACGCCGCCGCCGAGCTGCTGGCCAGCGCCCACACCTCGGCCGCGACGGTGGCGCTCAAGGTCGCGCGCATACTGCTGGTCGAGGACAATGTCTTCAATCAGCAAATTGCGCAGGAAATGCTGGAGGAAGTCGGCGCCGCGGTTTGCATCGCCAACAACGGCGTCGAAGCGTTGGAAATGCTGCGCCAGGCGCGTTTCGATTGCGTCCTGATGGACTTGCAAATGCCGCAAATGGACGGGCTGGAGGCAACCCGCCGCATCCGCGCCGATCCGCAGCTGGCCCAGCTGCCGGTACTGGCGATGACGGCCACCGCCACCATCGACACCCGGGCGCGTTGCATAGAAGCCGGCATGAACGATTTCATTTCCAAGCCCATCCAGCCGAGCCTCATGCGCCAGACTATCGCCAACTGGCTGCCGCAAGGCGCGCTGCTGACTGGGCCGCCTGAGCCGCACGCATCGGCAGCGGTCGCCGAGTCCACGCCTTGCGGCGAGCCGGCCGCGATCGACTTCTCGGTGCTGGCAGCGCTGTTTGACGACGACCTGCCGAAGGTGCGTAAATTCGCCGTCAAATTCCTGCACAGTGCGCAGGCCGGGGTGCGCGACATGGAAGAGGCGCTGGCGCGTGGCGAGATACAGGTCTTGCGCGATCTGGGCCACCGCATCAAATCGTCGGCGCGCAGCGCGGGCGCCTTCGGCATGGCCGATTTGTGCTGGAAGCTGGAACAACTGGCGCCGGGGGACGCGGGCAGCGAGGCGGCATGCGCCCAGCGCCTGCTGGCGCAACTGAGGGATGCGCTGGAAGAAGTAGCGGAGCAAATCACGCAGCACAAGGACGGCAAGGAGGCCATCTGAAATGCGTCAGGTCAACGACAGCTTCCGCCCCGTTGCAGAAATTCGCATTCACTATCGAATTTCTCTCACTTTTTACGATCCCCATATTGAACATTAATCTCATGGCGAAGCGTCATAGGAGCATTGGCGCTTGCTTTAGAGATAGTGTCCAATAAATCTACCGTCTGCCCATGGCAGTCCTTTAAAGTAATTCCAGGTATTGGAGTTTTTCTAGTGTCGAAAACGGGAAATTTTACTTGTGGGTCTTTACCGTCGTACCATTCCTTGATAAAAGTAGAAGTTTGGCTACAGTAATCAAACTCTGCAAGACCATGCTCCACCAGAAGTAAAACTCGGCCACGCCTATCAAAAATTATCGCAGCAGTGCCCGGCCATCCTCCATTGGACAGTCCCAAAAATGCCCCGCCATTTGGCGAAGGATAAAATGAGTCAAAGGCAGCGTCGCTTAATTGAAGTAGAAGCCGTTTTTTATCGTAGACCTGCACCTTAAACTCTGGCGACATGGGGTCTTTCATCGAGTTGAACGACTGTACGATGGTTATGTCACCAAATTTAAACTTCTTTTCATTCTTAGCCCGCACCATCGGAGGCATATCCGCAAAGGCGTTCATTGTGATTGCAAAGCCCAAGAGTATAAAAATGAAGCGTGCCGCACTTGATTTCACTGAGGTTCCTTTTCTTCAAAATCGATGTCCGTTCTTGGCCGGGTTCCGCCGATCAAGCCGGTGGGAGTTGCGCGTTGCTTCGTTCATTGCTCCGCACTCGCAACTTGAGCGGGGAAGGACTGACAAAAAGTCAGAATACTCTCTTTGGGCCATTCTGAGATTTGTTCGATGTATTGCTGACGTACCTTCTCAAGGTTGGCCTCTATACCTGCCCTGCCGCGTGCTTGCGTCGCCTCTTTGACGAAATGGGCTGGATAGTCGATGCGGGAGTACGCTGAATTCGCAAATGCTGCCTCATTAGCTTGCTTCGATTCGGGTGCCAGCTTGCCGCACGCGGCCTTCTCATCTGCGAGCTTGAACGCGAGGAATTCATTTCGGTCGAGCGCTTCCGCAGATTGAACCACCGCCAAAACCTCCGATAGTTTCTTGCCTTCGGGATCTCGACCTACAAACTTAAACCGAATGACGTAAGGCCCATGAGCGGCGTAGCCAAACGCAATTTTTCCACCGTCCTTCTTGTGTGTTAGAACAAAGTATTCAACGGAGGGAGAGCCGAAGCTTAGGATCTGTGGTGACTGTTCTACCGCGTCAGGTAGATATTCCTCTGAGTTTGTCAGTAACTCCTTTCGACGTTCCTCAATCGTTGTCCACAACTGACGAGCAGAGACTTCAACTTCACATTCCGCGCTGATGTTGCGAGTGCAGAGCACTCTTGGGCCAACGGTGAAGTGAGGTACGCCAAATATGAAGTTTTCCTGATGGGGAAATGTCCACTTAATGCGACCGACGTCGCTGTAGAAACGAACGGGGTTATCAGGTGCGGCTCCGGTTGATACAACTTGGCTGGATGCGGGACTAGCAGCAACGAGCCAAAGAAGAGAGAGAATAAGAAGTCGACGCATGAAATTTAAAAGTAACCCGCTATAAATCATTAAGTATCAATATAACCCGGACGACTGCGATATAACATCAGGCTGTCCGACGGGGAAGGAAGCCATTTGTTACAGAGGCAATTGCATTACGCCATTCCGAATCTTTTGTAAACTGATTGCAACACGACCGTATGCTGTTGGCCGGAAGCGGCCCAGACGAACTCTAACTCACCTGACACTCTATCTCAGGTCAAGTCCGAGCTACTACAGATCATCTAACGTTGTCGTGGGATGTGACTTAGCTGAAAGACGCGTAGTGCAAGACCTTTGGTATTACGAACCGGCTCTACCTCGTCAGTCAAGTACATATCCGCCTAGACTCGCAGCAGTCTGCTAATGTGCGCTTTTCCCCGGAGGCACTTATGAGATTTCTGCTGGTAGCGCTGGCATTGACACTTCCGACTCTCGCCACGGCGGAACGAGCCGACCGATTCCAGAAAACCGTCATTTCCTATGACGGCGAGATGCATTACGACACCGTCAAAGGCATCAGCAAGTTCAGCGACCATGTCGAGGCATCGAAAGGCACTCTGCTGATCTCGTCGGATTTCCTGACGGCGGTGCAATCGCCGGAGGGTGACTATCTCTACACCGTCACTTCGCTCAAAGACAAACTCGCCAGGTTCAAGCAAAAACAGGATGCTTCGAATGACAAATGGGTCAACGGCGAAGGTAAAACAATGGCATATCGGGAGAAGGACGACTTGCTCACGGTCGATGGCAACGCCGAAGTTAAAATCATCGAAAACGGCAGCGTTACCGGCGTCGCAACAGGCGCGAAAATCACCTATGACGCCCGTACCGAACAGATCTTCGTAAAGAGCGCTGGCGACGCGGCAGACCCCGCCAAGAAAACGCGCGCCATGCTGGTGCTGATGCCAAAAGCGGACCCGCTAAGTAAGTAAAGACCACACCGCTGCAGCCAAATACAAAGAATAACAAGTGACGGTTGATATGGCGAACCATCGCGGCGTCGGGGGAGCCGATTTCAAGGAGACTGGGCTGTGAAGCTTCTTCCGTAGCGCCATCACTTCGTCCGTTGCAACAAGAAAATACATAATCGCAGCGCCAAAATGATAGAGCGTCGATGGCTCCGCACCGTCATGGGCTTGCTCGATGCCAACAAATAATTGATAGGACCCAATACTGACGAAAAGTAGTTTCCAAAGGAAATAAAATATCGATCTTAGGTATTTGGAAATTTTCACGATCTTTGAATTCATGGTTCACCCTCCCGCCGTAATGATAGAGGTTATTGATTGTGAAATCTTCACAAAATGTCACCGCACTCAGAGGCCTGGTTGATTCCCGGTTGCTATCCATCCGAAAAAGGAGTATAACTACTCCAACAACGGAGGATTTATGAATCTTACCTACGCTTACCCCCGCAGCCGCTTCGAGCCCACCATACTGGTCGACCTGAACGCCAAGGCCGAGCGCGAGCGGCTGTCCAAAGCTGCCCTCAAGGGCTTTTTCAAACTGGCCGCCGCCTGGAAACTGCGCGACGACGATGCCCGCGAACTGTTGGGCGGCATTTCCAGCAGCGCCTACTACGAGTGGAAAAAAAACTCGGAACGCACGCTGGAGGTGGACTGCATCACCCGCATCTCCTACCTGCTGGGTATCTACAAGGCGCTGCACATCCTCTACGGCGACAAGCTTGCCGACGAGTGGATGGGCCTTGCCAACACCAACCTGATTTTCGGCGGCCGCACGCCGCTCGCCTATGTCGCCGCCGGCGGCCTGCCCGCCATGCAGATCGTGCGCCAACTGCTGGACGCGCGCCGCGGGGGACTGTAAGTGCCGGTCAGCCTCATACCACCCTTAACCACGCTGCGCCAGTTCGACACTTGCCGTTTGCTGCCCTCGCGTTTCGCCGACATGGAAGACTCGGTCCTCGCGCCACTGGCCGACAACGAGCAGGATCTGCACGATCTGTTTGAGCTGGATAACGCCACCAACGCGCGCCTGCAGGCGCAGAACGGCAACGCCACCGGCATCACGATGGATGAACTGGTGTTCGGCGTGCCGAACTTCCGCATCGTCAACGCCGCCTTTACCTACGCCCGCCCTGAAGGCAGCCGCTTCAACGGCGGCACGCGCGGCGCATGGTACTGCGCCTTCAACGCCGAAACCGCGCTGGCCGAAGTGAGCTTCCACAAAGCCGTCGAATACGCGGAGATCAACCGCTTCGACGACAGCGTGCAGTACCAGACCATGCTGGCCGATTTCACCGCCCCATTCCACGACCTGCGCGGCCAGCTGCGCTATCTCGGCTGCCTGGCGCCGGACAGCTACATCGAATCGCAGCTGCTGGCGGAACGCCTGCTGGAAGGCGGCTCGCTGGGCATCATCTACCCGAGCGTGCGGCTGAACGGCGGCGTCAACCTGGCCTGCTTCCGCCCTGCGCTGGTGGGCAATGTTCGCAAAGGCGCGGTGTATCGGTTAACATGGCGGGGTAGCCCTGTACCGATCATCGAACTTATCTGAATCATGCAAACCAAACCTGAAAACGACACTGACCTGCGCCTCAAAGTGAACCGCGAGACCGCGCGCCTGCCATGGACCGAACTGCTCAAGCATTTCGCGGCGGGGAATGTGGTGTGGGTCGCCAATTCGCTGGACCTGGTCGACGTGGCCGTGCGCATCTCGCACGATGACAAGGCCAACATCGCCCAGTGGATGAACGCCGGCCTGCTCGCCAAAGTCAGCGACGAGCAGGCCGCAGGCTGGCTGGAGACCAGCGCCGAACTATGGGCGGTGGTCGTCAGCCCCTTCATCCTCGTCCAGCAGGAAAAGGCTGTTCCAGCCAGCGTGCATTAAAACTGGAAGCTGCCCGCGTCGAGCGTGACCGAACCGCCGCACGCCGGCGTGGTCGCCTCGCGATTGCCGCTGGCGGTGGACTGGTTACTCTCCCACACGGTGCTCACGCCGTACTTCATGAACTTGTACTGGATCGCCGTTGACGGCGGCAGCTGGAAGGTGCGCGACCAAGGCACGTTGGCGCCGCTGCCTTCGATGTTCAGCTGATTGCTTGCGCCCTGCACCCAGTTGCCCAGCTCCGCGCGATTGCCCACCACGTACACGTTCTGCCCCATCACCGTATTCCCATTCGCCACGCGGAAGGTCACCGGCACCGTGGTGCACGTGCCACCGCCGCCGCCACCCACCTTCTGGTTGATGTGCAGCGCCACCGCAGGCACGGTCGCGCCGCCGTTGGCCGGGATGCTCACGCTGATCATGCCGTTGCTGCCGACGGTGACGCTGTCGCTGGTGCAGCCCGTGCCGGCGGCATTGAGCTGGCCATGTACGACATTGCAGTAAGTCCCCGCAGGCAGCAGCGTTTGCAGCGAGGCGTTCCAGGCCGCGTACTCGTTATTGATCGCGACGAAGCCCTTGGCGCCACGCCCGAACGCGATCTGGTTGGCGGTGCCGTTGGTGAAGTAGTCCACGCCCTGCCCCGACGTGGCCGCGCGGAAGGCGACCATGTTGGAGATGTCGCCCCAACGGTGGATAAAGTCCCACTGCTGGTTGATCAGCGGGTTGCCGCTGGCATCGAACGGGCTGGCGCTTGGCGGCGCCTGGTCGTAATTGGTGAAGCGGAAGCCCGAGTGCAGCTGCGCCGATCCGTAAGGCCAGGCCAGCATGAAGATGTTTGCCAGGTCGTAGCGCTTGGTGCCTTGCGTGTCGTTGGTGCTGCCGGAGACGTAGTTGCTGGCCACCAGTGAGCTGCCGTTGCGCTCCGTGTCCCAGTTGTTGACGAAGACGGTCGCCTTCTCGCTCGGCACGAAGCCCCAGGTGCCGCCCCAGTTGCCGGGCGTGCCCATGATGGCGCGCACCTGCGACAGGCTGGCGCCGTTCTCGTTGCGGAACATGGCCTTGAGCGCGAAGGTGTACTGGAATTCGTTCAGCGTGCCGACGCTGTAGTAGTCCGAGCGCACCACGTTACTGTCCGGGATAACCTCCTGCGTGATCCACAACGCCTCGCCGGCCTTGGTGGTGTGCGTGACGCCGCCCATGATCGCCTGCAGGTCGCTCGGCTGCATATGCTTGGCGGCGTCGAAGCGCACGCCGTCCACGCCCATGTTGATCAACTTCGTCAGGTAGGTCTGGACCTGCCCCTGCACGTAGGCGCCATCGGTCTTCAGGTCCGGCAGGCCGCTCAGGCGGCAGAACATCACGTTGTAGCGATTGCCCGGCGAACCGTAGTCGCCGCCGGCGATGTCGCAGGCCGGATGAAAATCGCTGGAGCTGAAAAACGGATAGGCCAGCGTGGACGAGTTCCACGTCGAGCCGTCGGTGGCGGTGCCGGAACCGGCGGCCAGATGATTGACCACCACGTCCGCATACACGCGCACCTTGGCGGTGTGGCAGGCGTTGATCATGGCCTGGAACTCGGCCTCGGTGCCCATATTGCTCTTCAATGAGGCGAAGTTCACCGGCTGGTACACGTCCCACCACGCGCCCAGGCTGGCCGAAGCCTGAGGCGGCGATACCTGCACCGCGCCAAAGCCCTGCGGCCCGAGCCAGTTGGCGCACTCCTTGGCGATGTCGTTCCACTTCCAGCGGAACATCTGCACCGAGGTGTCGGCGGGGTTGAATGCTGCGTGGGCGGGCGCGAGGGCGCAAGCGCCCAGCAGGCCGGCGGCCAATAGGGTTTTCTTCATTTTCCGTCTCCGTGTCGTTTTATTTGTAATTTGGGAAATACTGCAGCCCGGATAAAATGTAGCAGAACTACAGTAAACAACAAGCGAAATACGATTCCATTTTTCACAGTCCCCCATAGGAACCGCTTCCACAGTCGCTTTTCACGACACAGATGTAATGCGATTACCTCTGCAATACTGCGGTATCATGGGACGAAAAAACGACACTACAGAATTCAAAGCCACTACATGTCCATCACCCAGCCCGCCGAAAGCGCCAACGACATCGCCACCCATCTCGCCGAAGCCATCGCGGCGCGCAAGCTGCCGCCGGGGACCAAGCTGCGGGAGGAAGCGCTGTGCCGTCTGTATTCGGTCAGCCGCACCAAGATCCGCGCGGCGCTGCTGATCCTGTCGAAGGACAAGCTGATTAACATGGTCCCCGACAAGGGCGCCATGGTGAGCCAGCCCAGCGAGCAGGAGTCGCGCGAGATCTTCGCCACGCGCCGCATCATCGAGGCCGCGCTGGCGCGCGAGTTCACCGCCAAGGCCAAGCCGGCCGATTACCGGATGCTGGAGAAGCATTTGAAGGAGGAGCGCAGCACGCTGTCGCAGGTGCCGTCGAAGATGCGCCAGCAGCTGCTGGGCGATTTCCACGTGCTGCTGGCGGAGGTGGTGGGCAACCAGGTGCTGAAGGAGATCGTGCGCGAGCTGGTGGGACGCAGCTCGCTGATCACCATGCTGTATCAATCGGAGCGCGACGCCGCCTGCTCGTCCGACGAACACGCGGCCTTCCTGGCTGCGGCCCGCTCGGGCGATGCGGACAAGGCGGCGGAGCTGATGCTGCACCACCTGAGCCACGTGGAAGCGGCGCTCAACTTCGACATCAACGCCAGCCCGGCCAAACGCGACCTGGTCTCCGCGCTGCTGATGTAGCCAGACTTCAGCGCGCGGCTTGCGCCAATTGATGCGCCAGCGCGTTGTGGCGTTCGATCACCACCGGCAGGTCGATGGTACACAGCACGCCGTCGCGCACCACCACCTTGCCGTTGATGATGCTGTGCGAGACATTCGGCGGCGTGCAGAACACCAGCGCCGCGACCGGATCGTGCAGCGCGCCGGCGAAGCCTATCGTATCGAGCTTGAACATCACGATGTCCGCCGCCATGCCCGGCTTGAGCGCGCCGATGTCGTCGCGGTTCAGCACCTTGGCGCCGCCCAGCGTGGCCATCTCCAGCGCCTGGCGTGCGGTCATCGCATCCGGGCCGAAGCCCACGCGCTGCAGCAGCATCGCCTGCCGCACCTCGCCCATCATGTGGCCGGAATCGTTGGAGGCGCAGCCGTCCACGCCCAGGCCGACCGGCACGCCGCTGTCGAGCATCTTGCGGATCGGCGCGATGCCGGAGGCCAGGCGCATGTTCGAACAAGGACAGTGCGCTATCCCGGTGCCGGTGCGGCCGAACATGTAGATGCCGTCGTCGTCCAGTTGCACGCAGTGCGCGTGCCAGACGTCGCGCCCCACCCAGCCGCAGTTCTCGGCATATTCGGCCGGCGTCATGTTGAATTTTTCGCGGCTGTAGGCGATGTCGTTCGCGTTCTCGGCAAGGTGCGTGTGCAGCGATACGCCGAAGTTGCGGGCCAGCGCCGCCGCCTCCTTCATCAAATCGCGCGAGACCGAAAACGGCGAACATGGCGCCACCACGATACGCTGCATCGCGTAGCGGCCGGCGTCGTGATAGCTTTCGATCAGGCGCTGCGTATCCTTGAGGATGGCGCCCTCCTCTTCCACCACGCGGTCCGGCGGCAGGCCGCCCTTGGACTGGCCCACGCTCATCGAACCGCGCGCGGCGTGGAAGCGCATGCCGATCTTGCCGGCCGCTTCGATGCTGTCATCGAGCTTGCAGCCGTTGGGGTAGATGTACAGGTGGTCGCTGCTGGTGGTGCAGCCGGACAGGATCAGTTCCGACATCGCCGCCAGCGTCGAGACGTTGACCATCTCCGGCGTCAGGTTGGCCCAGATCGGATAGAGGTTGGTCAACCAGTTAAACAGTTCGCCGTTCTGCGCGGCGGGAATCACGCGCGTCAGGCTTTGGTACATATGATGGTGGGTGTTGACCAGGCCGGGCATCACCACATGGTTGGCCGCGTCGATGATCTCGTCGGCCTGCTGCGGCAGATCGGCGCTGGGGCCGACTTGTTCGATCACGTTGTCCCGGATGTAGACGGCGCCGCCGGCGATTTCACGGCGCTCGTCATCCATCGTCACCAGTACGCGCGCATTTTTGATCAGTAGGGTTTTAGTCATTTTCTATAAGGGCTAAACACTGCGGAAACAATGCGCGGGCACTGCGGAAACAGTAGGGTTGATATCAGGCGTATTTTAAGCTGCTTCACGCTCCGAGGTCAGAAAAGCCTGTGGGACGTCTTCTTCCTCATCGTCGTCGTTCAGTTCCAGCGGCCGCTCGGGCAGCACCAAGTTCAGGGCCACGGCCACCAGCGCACCGACCGTGATGCCGGAGCCGAAGACCTCCTTGACGAAGGCGGGCAGCTTGGACAACAACTCCGGCCGCACCGTCACCGCCAGGCCGCAGCCGATGGCCACCGCCATGATGATGCCATTACGTTTGGTATGCTCGACGTGGCTCAACAACTGCACGCCGGCCGAGATGATCATCGCGAACATCATCAAGCCCGCGCCGCCCAGCACCGGCTGCGGTATCGTCACGACCACCGCGCCCAGGATCGGGAACAGGCCGGCCAGGAACAGCATCACGCCAGTCAGCGCGACCACGTGACGGCTTGCCACGCCGGTCAGCGACACCACGCCCACGTTCTGCGCGAAGGTCGACACCGGAGGGCTGGACAACAGCGCGGCGAAGGCCGAACCGACGCCGTCGCACAGGATGCCGCGCGCCAGCGTCTTGCCGCGCATTTTAGTGTCGGTGGCGGCGCCCAGCGCCATGAAGGTGCCGGTGGTTTCCACCATCGTGACCAGGTAGGCGATCGCCATCGCGACCACGCCGGCCACCGGGAAGGTCATGCCGTAATGGAGGGGCTGCGGCAGCGCGAAGACCTGCGCGTTCCGTACCTGCGAGAAATCGATCATGCCCATCGAAACACACAACAGGTAGCCGATGAACATGCCGATCACCACGGCCGCGGCGGATACAATCCCTTTGCCGAATTGGACCAGCATGATGACCGTGACCAGCACAAAGGCGGCGATGCCGAGATTGAGCGGCGAGCCGTAGACCGCGCCCGGCGCATGGCCGCCCGCCGCCCAGTCCACCGCCACCGGCACCAGCGACAGGCCGATCATCGTCACCACCACACCGGTGACGGCATGCGGGAACAGCTTGCGAATCTTCGGCATGAAGCAGCTGCCGACGATCATCACCACCGAAGCGGCCAGCGACGAGCCTAGTATCGCCGGAACGCCGTGTTCCAGGCCGATGCTGATGGCCGCGCCGACGAAGGCGAAGCTGGTGCCCATCACACAAGGAAGCCTGATGCCGATTGGCCCTATGCCTTTGCACTGCACCATGGTGACGATGCCGGAGCCGAGCAAGGCGGCATTGATCAGGGTGATGATCTGGTCGGCCGGCAGCTTGAGCGCCGCACCCACCACCAGCGGCACGGCGATGATGCCGCCCAGCGCGGCGAGCATGTGCTGGGCCGCCAGTAATACGGTTGTGAATAGGGGTGGCCGATCCTCGACCTGAAATAACAAGTGATTCATAAACGCGTCTCCGTCTGTCTTTTTTTATGGGCGTTACTTTGCAACTACAACCCGCACGGGCTGCCCTTAACCGTGCGTAGAAAGGATGCTTAGCAACGCAACAGCTCGTGACCGACGCGTTTATTGACGACGATATTGCGCCTCGCCGGATACATTGTCAACGAATTTTGTATACAATTTTTTATCGGAGTGCGGCGTCGCCACGCAAGGTGGCGATGGCCAGGTCGAGGAAGGCGCGCAGCTTGCGGGACGAGTGACGGCCTTCGTGGTGCACCACGCTGACTGGCACCGGTGCGGGTTCGCAGTCGCTCAAGACGGCGACCAGGCGGCCATCGGCGAGATACGGCGCGGCCATGTAGGACAGCACACGGGTCATGCCGAAGCCGGACAAGGCGGCGCGCAAGGCGGCGTCGTTGCTGGTGCTGCTCATGCGGGGATGGACCTTCACCGTCTGCGCCTTGCCGTCGCATTCGAAGCGCCAGTCGTTGGTGGCCGTGACGGCGGTGGCCGCGATCAGGTCATGGCTGGACAGCTCCTGCGGCGTGGATGGCGTGCCGCGCGCGGCCAAGTATTGCGGCGACGCGCACAGCACCTGCCTCACCTGCCCCACGCCGACCGCCTGGTAGCTGGAATCGGGCAGCACGCCGATCCGGATCGCCGCGTCCACGCCTTCGTCCATCATGTTGACCACGCGGTCAAGGAAGCGGCATTCGACGTCGGTTTCCGGATAGCGCCGCAGGTACTCGGTGACGATGGGCGTGACGTACATGGCGCCGAACATCACCGAGGCCGTGATCACCAAACGTCCGCGCGGCGCGCCGTGGGCGCCGGCGGCGGAGGTCTCGGTTTCCACCACGTCGGCCAGGATGCGGCGGCAGTCGGCGGCATAGCGCGCGCCGGTTTCGGTCAGCCGCACCACGCGCGTGGTGCGCAGTAGCAGGCGCACGCCCATGCCCTCCTCCAGCTCCGTGACGGCGCGCGTGACCACCGGCGGCGATATCTTCAACTTGCGGGCGGCGGCGGCAAACCCGCCTTCGTCGACGACGGCCACGAAGATCGCCATGGCGGAGAGCTTGTCCATATTATTCCTAGTTTAGAAATAGTTCATTGCATATTTAACGGATTCTCATTATCCCGCTTATCGATGAAACTGCAAGTGTTCGCTGAACAAACCACTCACAACCCAAAGGAGCAACACCATGACCCGTATCGCCACCATCGAAAACGCCACCGCCAACGCCGAACAAAAAGCCCTGTTGGACGCCATCCAGGGCCAGCTCGGCATGGTGCCCAACTTCCTGAAAGTGTTCGCCAATTCGCCGGTCGCGCTGCGCGCCTTCCTCGGCCTGCACGGCGTGGCCAACGACGGCTCGCTGAACGCGCTGACCCGCGAACGCATCGCCCTGGCGGTGGCACAGCAGAACAGCTGCGAATACTGCGTGTCCGCACACACCGCCATCGGCCGCAAGACAGGCCTGAGCGGCGACGAGATGAGCGCCGCCCGCAGCGGCACCAGCGCCGACGCGCAAGCAGCGGTGGCTGTGAAGTTCGCGCAAAGCCTGATGGAGAAAAAGGGCGAGATTAGCGCCGTCGAACTGGCGGAGATCCGCAACGCCGGCTACAGCGAATCGGACATCGTGGAGATCATCACCCACGTCGCCATGAACTTCCTGACCAATATCCTGGCCAAGGCCAGCCGCGTCGAGATCGACTTCCCGAAAGTCGAACTGAAAATCGCCGCCTGATTCCAACCAAAACGAGGAGCCCATCATGGGACGTGCATATTCCGACATTACCTTCACGCCTGCGGTGCGTGAAGTGCAGGAGATCATGGGAAGCCGCGCCAAATATGGGTTCCTCGACCGGATGGAAGACCGGCAGGACAGCCTGGGGAAGCGGGAGATCGCCTTCATCGAGGAGCGCGACCATTTTTACCAAGCCACCGTCAACCAGGACGGATGGCCGTACGTGCAGCATCGCGGCGGACCGGCGGGCTTCCTGCGCGCGCTCGATGCGAAGACGCTGGCCTTCGCGGACTTTCGCGGCAACGTGCAGTACCTCAGCGTAGGCAATCTGAAAACGGACGACCGCATCTCGATGATACTGATCGACTATGCGGAGCAAGTGCGGCTGAAGATCATCGGCCGCGCACGCACCGTTGAAGCGGCGGACGATCCGGAGCTGATGGAGCGGCTGCGCATGCCGGGCTACACTGCCCGCATCGAACGGGCCTTCATCATCACCGTGGAAGGCTACGACTGGAACTGCCCGCAGCACATCACGCCGCGATATACCGAGCAGGAAATTGGTGCCATGACGGCGCCCCTATATGCTCAGATCAGGCGCCTGCAGGAGCAGTTGGCCGTGCTCACCGCGGCTAAAGCGGAGCCGCCAGCGCCTTAAATTCCGGCGCAGACATCCACCCACTGCCCTTGCGTGACGGTCGCCAGCAGCGCGGGCGTGATCCGCACCACGCTGTTGGTGGAGCCGCCGGCCGGCAGCACCTCATCGAAGTTGCTCAGCGAATGATCGAGATAGACCGGCAGCGCCTGCGCAAGGCCGAACGGACAAACGCCGCCGACAGGGTGGCCGGTGACTTCGGCCACTTCGTCCGCCGGCAGCATCTTGCCTTTGCCGAAGGCTTCCTTGAACTTGCGGTTGTCGATGCGCGACACGCCGCTGGCCACCAACAGGATGACGCGGCCTTCGGCGACGCGGAAGGCCAGCGTCTTGGCGATGCGGCCCGGCTCCACGCCGTGTGCTTCGGCCGCCAGCGCCACCGTGGCGGTGCTGACGTCCAGTTCCACGATGGGAAGATCAAGATCCCGGGAGAGGAAGAATTCACGAACGGATTGCAGGCTCATAGACGTATGCTGGACAGTTTTTACCAACCAGCAGTGTAGCAGCAGGTCAGGTAGGAGTGTCGACGTCGTCCCAATCGCGGTCTTCGAAATGCACCAGCCAGTTCAGCGCATGGTGGCGTTCTTGCAGCACGCCGTCGTTCAGCGCTGCGGGAGCGGCGGTTTTCTTCAGGATCGCCTGGCGCGTGGCCCAGTGCTGGCGGTAGTGCAGGTCCAGCGCATCCAGTATCTCCGCAGCCGGACGCATGGCCAGTTGCTTGCGCAGGCCTTCGGTGCCGCGCTCGATGACGGCGCGCGAGATGGCCGCCACGTCGCAGATCGCGTCGGCGAACGGCAGCGCCTCTTGCAGACCAAGCACCCATTGCAGCACGAGGATGGCTTCATAACGCCACAGGAACTGGGTAGTCTCGCGTTCCGAGGGCGCTTCCTGCGCGAGGTAGGCGCGCTCCGCATCGGTCAGGCCCGCGAAGGCCGGTGGGAAGCGTTTTTTCAGATCCTCGACGGCGATGAGATGGCCGCCCGTCAGCGACTCGGCGCGGATTGCGACAACGAACAGCGCCAGCATCCGGCGCAGCACATCCTCCGGCGTGCGCAGGCGCAGTTCCGGCTCGGAGACCAATGGCGGCAGCGTGGCCGGCACGGCGATCTTGCGGGCGGCAAGCATCTCGTCGGAACGCGCCTTGCGCTGCCAGGCCTGCGGTGGATAAGGAACCACGGCTTGCGGATCGCCGTCGTCGCCGGATGTCGGCAGCAGCACGCGCCCTTGCGGATCGCGCACGCTGCCGTCGGCCATGAAGACGATGGCGTTCGCCGCCTGCGCCCAGGCGGCAAAGCTGTCCATCGCGCCCTCTTCGACGGACAGGCTGACATGCTGGCGCACACGCTGCACATGGCGGATCACGTGATACCGCACCTGCGTCATCTGGCCCGCTCCGGCTTGGGCCAGATAGTTCATGAAGCCGTTGAGGTGGGGCTGCAGTTCGGGATCGGACAGGTCACGCCGCGCATTGAGCACGTGCGGGAAGCCGGGCTTGGGAACCTCGGCCACCGTGCAGTAGGCGTTGATCAGGATGTGGTGACTGGTGTCTTTGGCGGAGAACAGTTGCTTGATTCGGTTTAGCATGATGTGCTGGACAGTTTGACTGGCCAGCAGTGTAGCAGAGCCCTCCAAGGTCCTGGCTATCGCATGTCGAGCGCGCGGCTCCGGCGGGGCGGAGGGAACGCCCGATCCAGCGCGGCCAGGTCCTGCGGGGAGAGTTTGATATCGGCAGCGGCGCGGTTGGCGCGCACGTGTACGGGATCGGTGGCCTTGGGGATGGCGATCACGCCATCTTGGTGCAGCACCCACGCCAGCGCGATCTGCGCGGGCGTGACGTTATGCGCTTTGGCGACGGCTTGCAGGCCGGGATTATCCAGCAGCGCTGCCTGTTCGCGGCCGTGCGACTCCAGCGGCGAGTAGGCCATCAACGGCATGCCCTGCTGGCGGCACCACGGCAGCAGGTCGAACTCGATGCCGCGCTTGCACAGGTTGTACAGCACCTGGTCGGTGGCGATGGCGCCGCAGCCGACGGCGTCCTGCATGCTTTCGACGTCGAAGTTGCTGACGCCGTAGTCCTTGATTTTTCCAGCTTTCTTGAGCGCTTCGAAGCCGTCGACGGTTTCGTCCAGCGCGAAGTGGCCCTGCCAGTGCAGCAGGTAGAGATCGAGGCAATCGACTTTCAACCGGCGCAGGCTACGCTCGCACGCGGCCTGCGTGCCTTCGAAGCTGGCGTTGTGCGGATAGACTTTGCTGACCAGGTAGACCTCGTCGCGGCGACCGGCGATCGCCTCGCCCACCACTTCCTCCGCGCCGCCCTCGCCGTACATTTCGGCGGTGTCGATCAGCGTCATGCCGAGGTCCAGGCCCAGTTGCAAGGCGCGGACTTCATCGCGCTTGCGGGCAGCTTCCTCGCCCATATTCCACGTGCCCTGGCCCAGCGCAGGTACGGTCGATCCCGAAGGGAACTTCACAGTTTTCATCGCGGCACCCGCCGTTAAAAAAATGTATGGTATCCCCAACGGTGCTTTTCAGGCAAATGCGCGGGCCTATTTGAATTCGAAGCGAACGTCCTTGATGATTTGAACTTTACCCCATCGGAAGTTACAGACACCCGCGACCTCGATCTGATCCTTGCTTTCGGGGACGCAGCCGCCAACGATACTGACCGGGTTGCCGCCCTGGCGCGACAAGGAGAATTCGATGGTCGGGCCATCGACCAAGGCGGCGATCAAGAGGTTCGTAAATACTCAACTGGACAAAATCAGGGGAGCGCTTCAATCTTCACGGACTCGACCATGTGGCGCAAGGTCGCCTTTATTTGCTCATGCGCCTTGGGATTCTGTAAAGACTTCTGGCTGGCGCCGAGTTGGATACTCATGGAGTAACCGGTATCTCCAATTGGCAGTAGCCAACTCTGGAACCAGCCACCAAGACCACTTGGCGGCGGCGGTGGCAACGTCGCCTCGTCGTTCGCTAACAGCCACCAGTCGTTGCCGCCAATATGCTGCGTCGACCAATGACCTTGAGGATTATACGTGCTCCATTGCGAGCGCAACGTGGCAATATCGCGCTTATACATTCTTAGTATTAACGTGTGCCCGGTCCCCTCCCACGACTGGAAGCATATCGACTGAAGGCCAACTTCGATCTCCTCTTCCTTGCCTGTTTTTCGTTGCCGACCGTTTACGAATTCATACGCCGGATGCATCGCCTTAATACTGCGGAAGTATCTGTCAAGATCTAATGGAGCCATTCCCTCATAACGTTGCCAGGTTTTTCCATTTTCCTCATAGATATCACGAATGTTATAGACCGTTCCTTCATAGCTAGCGCCTTTAGGTACCGCCGACACCGCGCCATGATATCCACATCCCCCATCGACCGGCCCCTCATGCGTGACCCTATATTTATCCATAAATTTGAAGGTATAGGTATTGTAATAACCCGACAACGGCATATCCAACGCACCGCGAACCATATACTGGTCGTCACTCCGTTGAATTATTTGCTTGATTCCACAACCACCCAGCGCCACTGCAGCCACCAGACCAATTATCATTCTCTTCACTTCACCTTCTCCCTCTCGTTTTCCTTAGCGCTCGCTCCGACCATCTTGCCGTCTACAAACCGCACGAGCGTCGCGTTGCCAGCAACCGTTCCTTGCGGACCATTTATCAATGGGGCCTCAACCTGTTTGCAATCGGCTGCACCGCTACCATAACAGCTGTGCATACTATGATTGCTATCATAGACTTGCCAGATATCTGATAGCCCCCATTTCCCGGGATTCGCGCCGGAGAAAATCGAAGTCGCTACAGGATCGTTAGAAAAGTAGTTATAGACGACGCTGCCGGTCTTTCTCTGTGGCCCTTGAACCGCCGAAGCCGCCAAGAAGTAATCCGTTGCGCCAGCTGCGCCACCGACGCCGCGTACCGTCAAATTTGGATTGACATAAAATTTACCGTCCGCGTCAGGTCGCGCAGCCAAAATAGTGAATGCGCTTTGCTGCAACAACGTTCCCCGGCTATGCCCCAGCGAATTGGTTGCTTGGTTTCCTCTACTACCCAGCAAGTCAGCGTACTCTTCAGCTCCGTTGGCGTAGCCAAAGAAGTTTGCCGTCTTGTAGTCCAGCGAGCTAATGAACTTCTCATATCCGACCGCCATCAGTTCCGACAGGGAGTTGTTGGCTTCATTCACGTGCAACAAGAAGATCGTCTGCGGCTTTTCACCATCGGGATTGGCATCCGTCTTGCGGACATTCGCCGCATTCTGATAGGCGAGCTGTGCCGCCCGATCCGCATTATTAAAAATGCCGTTCACAGCCAATACCATATCGGGATCCGTCTCCTTCCGCACATCCTCTTTCGTTGCCAAATCCCGATCAACACCATTCGGGTCATTCACACAAGAGGCCTCCTTGCAAGTCACTTTGTACAAGGTCGGCTTTTCCACCATCCGCGAACGATACGCCTCATCCGTCAGCGCCGTCAGGTTCTTGATGGTCTCCTGCTTGATCGCCTGGTCCGCATCGACGGTCTTCTTCAAGCCCTGAACGTCTTGCTTCTCGGCCGCCGCCTGCGCGTTGGCTGTGTCACGATTGAGACTGGCGATAGTCTCAGCAGCGCTCTTGCCATTCAATTGCTGCTGCAGCGTCTCGTCGCTGATCGTGACCACACCAGCACTAACCGCACTACGCGTCTGCCCTGCCGAGCTGAGGGAGTCGCCGGTGGTACCCAGTGCGTTGGTCAATACTCCTTTGGTGAGGCCATACTTCCCTGTCGTCAGCATATCGCTGCTCAAGCTGAAGCCGCTGCTGGAGGCCGACGCATCAGCGCGATTGGCAAGATCGCTCGTGCTCAACGCCGCCGTACGCAACGAGTTCACGCTATCCGCGATCGCTTTATCCGAACTCGACACCACGCCGCCGGTCAGGGTCGTCTTGCCATCAACGGCCAGCTGGAAGCCGCCATCGCCAGCCTTGATGCCGCTCTGCTCCAGCACCGACAGGAAGTCACCGTCAGCGTGCGATTTGCTCACGCTGCCACTCCCCGTGCTGGTACCGACGCAGAATGGTGGGATACACAAGCTGACATTCACGCCGGAGCTGCTTTGCTTGCTGTTGTACTTGCTGCTGTCCTGCAGGCTCTCGATGTTCAGGTTGCCACCGATGTCGGCCACCACGGTCGGCGCCGCGATGATGCCGCCTTTCAGCGTCGTGTCACCACCGCTGTTCAAGTTGACCTTGCTGCCGGCCGTCACGTGGCTGTTGGTGTAGCCGATATCATCGCCGTCGGCCTTGCCGCGCGCCTGGCTGACGGCCAAGTCGATCGTGAAACCGGTCGATGCGCCGATGTTGAAGCCGACTCCGACGCTGCTGCCACTGGAACTGTTCGTGCTGTGCTGGCTGGCCGTGCTCTGTGCCGCAAGCAGACTGACCTGGTTGTCGGCGGACAGGTTCACATCCTTGCCCGCTTTGATGTCGCTGCCAATCGACGTCAGGTTGCTGTCCTTGCCGGCGCCGGTTGCGTTGATGGTTACGCTGCCACCTGCCGATACGGACGAGCCCACCGCTGTGTCGCTGGTGTGCACCACCGTGCTGTCGCTCTTCTGGTTGCTCAGGCTGATGCTAATGTGGATGCTGGCCGTCTCAAGGCTTTTGATGGCCTCGGCGGCATCGTACGCGCCTTTCAGGCTACCCGCGGCATTGAGCGCCGCCAATGCCTGCATGCGTCCATTGTTGGTTTCCTGGCCCGCGCTGATCATGCGGCCTGCGCTCTTCAATGAGTCCACCATAGGCATGCTGACGCTGCCGCCGATGGCGGTCTTGCTGTAGGTGCTGTGGTCGCTGCTGTTGCTGCTGTTCATGGCCGCGTTGATCAGCACGTCCTTGGCGCTGATGTCGATATCGCCCTGGGGCGCCGTCACCTCGCTGGCCGTCTGCGTGTACCGCTCGCCCGCCTTCAGGCTGACGTCGCCGCCCAGGCTGGCGATCTGGCTGCCCACCTGCGTCACGCTGGCGTTGGTGCCGTCGGTGGCGCTCTTGACCGTGCCGAAGGCCGGCTGGAACGTCGTACCGATCGAGCCGGACTTCTTGCTGCTGGTCGATGACGCCCCCGTGCTGCTGTTCTCGGCGCTCACGATGCTCAGGTTGCGCCCGGCATCGATGGCGATATCCTTGTCGGCCACTACCGTGCTGCCGCTGATGACCGTGTCGCGCCCGCTGCTGGCGCTGACGCTGCCGCCGCTGAGCACGCTACCCACCTGCGTCACCGTATCGCCGTTGCGGGCCTTGGCCTCTTCGCTCTTGCTGTAGCCGGGCGCGCCGGAGGCGACGTTGAAGGAGAAGCCGCTGCGCTTGTGCTCCTCGCTGTGATTTTCACTGTCGGTCTGCTGCGCGCTGGAGACCAGCAGGTCGCGGCCGGCGGCCAGGGTCAGCGCACCGGTGGCGCTCAGGTCGCTGCCACCTTGGGCACCAGCACGTTTTCCACCGTGCCGTCCGGCAGGCTGACGGTTTCCGTCTCTAACCAGACGACGTCGCTGGTCAGGTGGCTGATCCCCTTAAAGCATAGGTACCGCCCCCTACTCACCACGGCGCTGAAAATAATCTGACATCGTCTGCAAATATGTTCTGAGTCTTTGCTGATCATCAGATAAATCCTGAACCATGCTGTAAGTGCCTTTTTTGCTTACCACATATGCCCACCTCATTCCAAGCGTAGCCTCAGCTGGAACGTCAATTTCCTCGGATCTAAAAAACATCCAGCAGTGTTCAGCTTCGAGATATTCGCTCTTCAGTATCTGTGAAGACGAACCTGCGAATTCGGCTAGATTGGCACGAGCATGTTGCTCAGCAATCACTCTCGCTTGAGAATAAGAGATTGATGTTAAGTTACTATCCATAATTGGGGCCTCCCGGTTGACGATGTCCTGCCCCGCCACCAATACCGTGCGGCCATTGGCGCCGTCGATCAGGCCGCCACGGTTGACGAGGTTGTCGGTGGTGCGGATGTCGACGCCGTCGCCGATCACCAGCGCGCCGCTGGCCTTGACCGCGCCGCCGCCCGCGTGCGCCAGGTAGACCTTGGGCGCCAGCACGTTTTCCACCGTACCGTCCGGCAAGCTGACGTTTCCATCTCCCTCCAGACGATGTCGCTGGTCAGGTGGCTGATCTGGTCGGCGCTCAGCGCGATGCCGGGACCTTACTTTATGAGCTCGTTCTTCCTATACAGCCCGCCACATCAAATCTTCGACAGGTCATTCGAAACCTTCATCAGATTGTGCTTCATACAAATCAAAAAATATTACAACTTAACCCTGAACTCCTCATCATATTTATAAATAATGAACTCACTAATCTCAGAAAGCAAATATGGGGGATCGTTCGAAGGGTCATAATTTAAAAATCCCGATATACTCGCCTTATCACAATAACTTATCTTCCCGCCACCAAATGCGGGAACGCAAGAGAGCAACGTATTTTCAAGATTATCGTGGACAATCAAAATCGACTCGTTCTTCTTCTCTACCGCATCCATATTTTCGACAAAATATCCAGCACCACAATTCATCACAAAAATACCGTCAATCGTAATTTTTAAACCAATTAAACTATTGCCGGAAGAAAAAACATCAGAAATCCGCATAAATATCCTTTTTTAATGTGTGAATACCACTTGCCCCGAAAAACTCTTAGCAAAATCTTTTTTAGGAACAAAATATTGAGTCCCTGTACCGGGATCTCTGACCGCTACCACTGACTGCCCTTGTCTTATCGTAATACCATCAACAACTACAAAATGGCCTTCGCCATTACTTAAAGTTACGCGCGCAATCGCCGCGTTTCCATCAGCGGTAGCTTTGGCTAGATCCTCAACTGTAACTCCTATCTTCCAGTTGGCAGAAACTAATCCATTGCCTTTCAACGTTCTAGACAAACCAACAACATCTGTGCCAACTCCTGGCACGAGGCCAGCCTCCCTCGCAATCTGCGTTATATTTACCCATTTCCCGCTGTCATTCAACACCATAGCACATGCTGTCGGACCGCAGGCGACGTCACCCACTTCGGAGACATATCTTTGATCAATAACTATGCGACTTCCGTTCCGAGAAATGGTGTCAGAGGTAAAGGTGCCCGCAGATGCAGAATCAACCCCGCTTAATTCAGTAGAAATCGTCTTTCCACTGGCATCTTTTATTACTACCTCACCGCCATCGACGGCTACGACGCGCCCAAATTGGAATATTCCCTTAAATAACGCTAAATCCACACCAATAAGATTACACTCTGGGCAAATAGTTATGGCAGAGCCGTTTGACGCCGAAGTTCTTTCCAGCAAGAATTCCTGCAATTTTTCAATTTTATTGTTAACCGAACTGTTTTCACGTCCACTATCAATTGAATACCAATCACTGTTATTTAACTTATCCTTATTCGCCCCAAATGCTGCAGCGCTCGCCATCACCCCATTAATCCCTGCACCGAAAAGATATTGATCGTTGGACTGTGCAGAGGTTGACACGAACGTTTTGACAGCGGCGCCGTCTGCCATAATTGGCTGAGAATTTTTATCTAGGATGCTCTGCCCTGCCATTTGCTGAACATACGCTGAAGCTTTGGCGAAGCTTGCAATGAATTGCTCGGCAGTCTGGGTATTTCCACTTTTTTGAGCAGCTGCTGACAGACTCGCCAGATAAGCATTCAAATTCTTCGCCGCTTGACTATCAACTTTGACGTCCGCAGCCAAGCTCAGCATGCTATACCAGTACGCCTCGATCTTCGCAGCATCGGCTGGAGACTGAGCCAAGGATGCCGCGATCTCTTTAGCTTTCTTTTGCAAGAGCTTTTGCTCTGGCGACGTCAGCTGCCTGTTGTTTGTATCAACAGCAAGCGCGCTTCCTGCTCCAGCCATACCACCGGCAGCTGCGCCAATACCAAGGGACGTCGCCTCGGCCACGCCTTGCGCAAACATTTTTGCGGTTTCTGGACTAAGCCCTTTTTCTTGCAACGCAAGCGCTATCTTGTCCTGCATGTCATCCAGAAGCTTAGCATTCTCAGCTACCGCCCCAGCTCCCAAAGCGCCCCCAAGTCCGCCTGTCAGACCGCCGCTAACTGTATGCAGAGCGACCCGGTACAGCCCTTCTTCGCCCCATTTTTGCGCTTCGGCCAGTATCTCGTTTCGAGTTGTTTCATCTGGTGTCAATGCAGCCTGCTTATTTAAAGCCCTCACTTTGTCGTCCGCAAATTGCGCAATCGCCTTCGGCGCCTGCTTGCTGAACTCCTGCGTGATGGCGATCTGGGCGTCGACGTCCTTCTGCAATTGCTGGGCATCCCAGCCCTTGGTCAAGGCGCCGGCCTTCGCCGCGGCCGATTCCGTCGTCACGTCGCGGTCCACGCCGGCCACGGCTGTCGCGGCGTCCTTGCCGGTCGCCAGTTGTTTGGCCTGGTCGGTGATCGCGATCAGGCCGCCGCTGATGCCGCTTGCGGTCGTGCTGCCCTGGTCGCCACTGGCCGAGCCGAAGCCCGCGCTGGCGCCGGGCTTGCCGTCTGCCGCCGCGGCCTTCTTCTGTTCGTCGGTCCACGTGTCGGCCTTCTCTTTGGGCGCGCTCTGATCGCCGAGCTTGCCGCTGATCGAGCCGGACAACGCGAAGCCGCCCGCGTCATAATGGTCCTTGTTCTGCAGGTCGCTCGACGTCAGGCTGCCGGTCATCAGCACATTGTTGCCCTGGTCGATGGCCGTCTGGCTGCTGCTCAGCAGGCCGCCTTTCAGGTCGGTGTTGCCGTTCACCGCGACCTGGAAGCCGCCATCGCCGGCCTTGATGCCGCTTTGCTCCAGCACCGACAGGAAGTCGCCGTCCACATGCGACTTGCCGATGCTGCCGCCCACCGTGCTGGCGCCGTAGCAGAACGGCGGAATGCACAGGCTGGCGTTCAGGCCGGCGCTGCTTTGCTTGCTGTTGTACTTGCTGCTGTCCTGCAGGCTCTCGATGTTCAGGTTGCCACCGATGTCGGCCACCACAGTCGGCGCCGCTATCACGCCGCCCTTGAGCGTGGTGTCGCCGCCGCTGTGCACGCCGACCTGGTTGCCGGCCGTGACGTGGCTGTTGGTGTAGCCGATGTCGTCGCCGTCGGCCTTGCCGCGCGCCTGGCTGACGGCCAGGTCGATCGTGAAGCCGTTCGACGTGCCGCCGATGCCGAAGCCGATGCCGATACTGCTGCTACTGGAGCTATTGGTGCTGTGCTGGCTGGCCGTGTTGCGCGCCGCCAGCAGGTTCACCTGGTTGTCCGCCGACAGGCTGACATCCTGGCCTGCCTTGATGTCGCTGCCGATCGCCGTCAGGTTGCTGTCCTTGCCGGCGCCGGTCGCGCGGATGGTCACGTCGCCGCCGGCCGTGATGGTGGAGCCCACCGCCGTCTCGCTGGTATGCACCACCGTGCTGTCGCTCTTCTGGTTGCCCAGGCTGATGCTGACCTTGATGCCGGTCTTCGTGACGGTGTCGTAGGCCTTGTACGCATCGACCAGGCTGCCCGCCGTGTTCAACGCGGCCAGCGCCTGCATGCGGCTGTCGCTGGTGTTCTTGGCCGCGCTGACCATGCTGTTCGCGCTCTTCAACGCATCCACCAACGGGACGTTGACGCTGCCACCGATGGCAGTCTTGCTGTAGGTGCTGTGGTCGCTGCTATTGCTGCTGTCCATGGCCGCGTTGATCAGCACGTCCTTGGCGCTGATGTCGATGTCGCCTTGGGGCGCCTTCACCTCGCTGGCGGTCTGCGTGTACCGCTCGCCCGCCTTCAGGCTGACGTCGCCGCCCAGGCTGGCGATCTGGCTGCCCACCTGCGTCACGCTGGCGTTGGTGCCGTCGGTGGCGCTCTTGACCGTGCCGAAGGCCGGCTGGAACGTGGTGCCGATCGAGCCGGACTTCTTGCTGCTGGTCGATGACGCGCCCGTGCTGCTGTTCTCGGCGCTGACGATGCTCAGGTTGCGCCCGGCGTCGATGGCGATGTCCTTGTCGGCCACTACCGTGCTGCCGCTGACGACCGTGTCGCGCCCGCTGCTGGCGCTGACGCTGCCGCCGCTGAGCACGCTGCCCACCTGCGTCACCGTATCGCCGTTGCGGGCCTTGGCCTCTTCGCTCTTGCTGTAGCCGAGCGCGCCGGAGGCGACGTTGAAGGAGAAGCCGCTGCGCTTGTGCTCCTCGCTGTGATTTTCACTGTCAGTCTGCTGCGCGCTGGACACCAGCAGATCGCGGCCGGCGGCCAGGGTCAGCGCCCCGGTGGCGCTCAGGTCGCTGCCACGGATGACGATGTCCTTGTCCGAACGCACCGTGACCGAGTCGCCGCTGACGCCGCTGCCCACCACCTTGCTGACGTTGCTGTAGTCGGCCGAGGTGTTGCTGCTCTTCTTGAACGCGCTGCTCGATTCGTCATGGTGCGCCAGGTCGCTCAGGTGGACCTCCTGCACCTGCGTGATGCTGACGTCGCCACTGGCGCTCAGCTGCACCTTGCCGCCGCCGGCCAGGTTGCTGCCGGCAAGCGACAGGTTGCCCAGGCCGCTGTCGCCGGCCTTGACGGCCAGGTTGCCGCCGGCCGTCACCGAGGCGCCGACCACGGTCTGGTCCTGGCGGACCTCCTTGTCGTACAGCTTGCTGCTCGGATCGTTCTGCTTGCTGATGTTGACTTCGTTGACGACGGCCGCCAACGTCACATCGCGCCCCGCCACCAGCGTGCCGTTGCCGGTGGCGCCGATGGCCACCTGCGTGCCGCTCAGCTTGATGTCCTGGCCGGCCACCAGCTTCAGGTCGCCGCTGCTGGCGACCTGGCCGGTCTTGTACGTGGTGGTGCTGTCTTTTTCCGTGATGCCCGCCACTTGCGAGGCGTAGGTGCTGCCGGTCTGCAGCGCGTTGAAGCTGGCGTCTCGCCCGGCGCCGATGGCGACGCTGGCGCCGGCGATGCTGCCGCCGGTGTCGGTCACGTCGCGCCCGGCCTTTATCGTCAGCGCGCCGCCGGCCGCGATGCCGGCCTGATTGGACAGCGTGGTATAGCTGCCGCTGGTGTTGACGCTGGCGTATTCCTGCTTGACCGTCAGCGACTGGTTGATCACGTCGCGTCCGGCCTGCAGGTCCATGGCGCCGCCCTTGATGGTGCCGCCCTGGTTGACGATGTCCTGTCCCGCCACCAGCACCGTGCGGCCATTGGCGCCGTCGATCAGGCCGCTACGGTTGACAATGTTGTCGGTGGTGCGGATGTCGACGCCGTCGCCCGTCACCAGCGCGCCGCTGGCCTTGACCGCGCCGGCGCCCGCGTGTGCCAGGTAGACCTTGGGCACCAGCACGTTTTCCACCGTGCCGTCCGGCAGGCTGACGGTTTCCGTTTCCATCCAGACGATGTCGCTGGTCAGGTGGCTGACCTGGTCGGCGCTCAGCGCGATGCCGGGCCGCAGGCCGTATTGCTGCGCGGCGCTGATGCCGCTGGTCAGCAGTTCCTTGTAGCGGCTGTCGTCGCTCTGGCCGCCCGATGGCGCGCGGCCGGTCAGTTCGATCAGCTGATCGCGCACCAGGCGCTGTTCGTAGAAGCCGTCTCCGAGGCGCTTTTGCGTCACGGCCGGGTCGGTGTCGAGCGCTTTCAGCAGGTAATCGCTGCTGACCCAGTCGCCATGGTTGGCGAACTGCGGACGGGTTTCAAATACATAGCTGCCGTTGGCGTTCGGGTTCAGCAGCGACAGGCCGTTCGGCGCGACCTTGACCACAGTACCGCTGTTGGCGGCGTTCTGCGCCAGGCTGGCGCCGTGGCCGGTGCTGACGTCGCCCAGCGCCTTGCCGTTGGCGCCGCTGCCATGCACCGCACCGCTGGCCTTGGCCGTATTGGCTTTGCCGGCTGCGTTGATGTTGTCGACCCCGAAGGAACTGTTGTGGATGCCGCTGCCGTCGGTGTCCACCCGCGTGTGCGCCTGGTTGCCGATGCCGCTGCCGGCCGCCTGCCCGGCTTCCGCCGCTTGGTTGGCGAGGCCGCTGTCGCCGGCCTGTCCGTCCAGCGCGGCGTTGTTGGCGGCGCCGCTGCCGCCGGCCTGGTTGGCGCGCGCTGCCTGGTTGGCGATGCCGCTGCCGCCTGCCGCGCCGGCGCCGGCCGCGTTGTTGCCGATGCCGCTGCCGCCGGCCAAGTGGGCGCCGCCGGCGTTGTTGCCGATGCCGCTGCCGCCGGCCGTGCCGGCGCCGCTGGCGTTGTTGCCGATGCCGCTGCCACCGACGTGCCCGCCGGCGCTGCCGGCGCTGGCGCCATTGCCGGTGGCGTGGCTGGCGGCGCTGGCGCTGTTGTTACCGGTCGGCAGCACGGTGACGTTGTCGCGGATATTGCCGACCGTGCCGGCCGTGATGTCGACGTTGCTGAAGCTGCGTCCTGTGATCGAGACGCCCTTGCCGCCGGAAATCACGCCGGCGGCGGAGCCGATAATTTCGCTCTGCGACGGCATGGTGTAGGCAACGACCTGACCGTCGTCGGTTTTCCAGGTGCCATCGAACGTATGGTTGCGGTACAGCGTCGCGCCCTGGTTGCTGATGGCCGCGCCGCCGTCAATGGCGAGCGCGCCGGTGGCCATGATCTGGCCGTACTGGTTGGTCAGCGTCTGGCCGACGGTCAGGTGCATATTGCCGCCGGAAAGGATCTGCGCCTCAGCGCCCGAGCCGGGCGCGATCTGGTCTTCCTCCGCCGTATGGTGCGCCAGGCGCGACTGTTCCAGCTTGCCGGATTGTGGCGCCACCGCGCGCGCCGACACACGGATGATCTCGGTGGTCGGATCGTTAAAGTCAGGCTGCGTCTCGAAGCGTACGCAGTTGGTCGAACAATTGCCGTACTGGCTGGAGAATGCGATCGGCGCGCTGTGCCAGCTAGTGACTGCCCCCAGGTAGAGGTCGGTCGGCGTGCCGGTTGGCCCGCCCTGGTCGGGGTTGGCCATGTTGTCCTTGCGGACCATGTAGTACAGCACGCGCGTGCCGTCGCTCATCGAAATGCGCAGGCGTTCCCCTTGCGCGCTGTAGGCGCCCGACGCGGCCCAGAAGAAGGCCGAGTCGTTGGCATGCGTACGGATGACCGCGCGCCCATACATATTCCCGTCGGGGGCGAACATGAGCTTGTCTTCCAGGACGTCGTCCGGGTTAACGTAGTAAAGCTCGCTTGGAACGTAGTTGCTTGAGTTGGGGTCGTAGTTATTGTGGTTGTCGCCGTGATGGGACCAGCTCGGCAGGTACATCTGCTTGGTCTCGTCGACGGTCTGCACCTTGACCAGCGTGACGTTCTCGCGGATGTTGTTGACGCTGGCCGCGTTCAGCGACAGGTCGCCGGCCGCCTCGATGGTCGACGACATGTTGTTGACCAGCCCGGTCGCGCCGCCGCCCGGCGTGGCGGCGATGGCCAGGCTGCCGCCGCTGTAGATGCTGGCGCCGCCGGTGTTGTTGAGCGTCCCCGCCACATTCAGCGTCATCGCGCCGGTCGAGCCCAGCAAGGTGCTGGCGCCGGTGTTGTTCAGGTTCTGCGCCGCCAGCGTCAAGTCGCCGCCGACGATGGCGTTGCTGTTGTCGAGCGTGCCGCCGCTCTTCAGGTCCACCGTGGCCGTGCCGTTGATCTGGCCGGCGTTGCTCAGGTTGCCCGCCGCGTTGACCGCCACACCCTGCCCCTGCATCACGGCGCCGGCGTTGTTGCTGACGTTGTTGCCGCTCAGCGTGAGCTTGCCGGCCGCCTCGAACGTCGCGGTGTTGACGATATTGCCCGTCACCGTCAGGCTCAGGTCGCGGTTCGAATGGAACTGCTGGGTGCTGCTGCCCTGGGTGTAGTCGCCGTCCATGCTCAGCGCCAGGTCGCGTCCGCCTTGCAGCTCGCCGCTGCCCTGCATGACATGCGTGGTCACGCTCAGGTCGCGGCCGGTGGTGATGTGGCCGCCTTCGTTGCTCAGCAGTTGCGTCGTCAGGCTCAAATCGCCGCTGGAACCGGCGCCGGTGCCCAGGCGGCCGCCGTTGTTGTTGATCTGGTTGGCGACGATCAGCGCGTTGCCGCCCGAGACGATCAGGCCGCTGTTGTTCAAGTTGGCGGCGGCCTGGTTGAAGGTCAGCGTGCCGGCGCTGTTGATGGTGCCCTGGTTGTCCAGCAACTGGGTCAGGCGCAAAGTCATGTCCTTGCCGGAGGCGACCATGCCGGTGGTGCCGTTCTGCAGCGTGGTGGCGTTGAGCAGCAGGTTGCCGCCGCCGGCGATCACGCCGGCGTTGTTCACGCCGCCCAGGCTGGTGATGCTGGTGTCGCCGCTGCCGGCGTTGACGATGCGGCCGGTGCCGTTGTCGATGGACAGCGCCTTCAGCGTCAGCGCCGAGGTGGCGCCGGCTGCCTCGATGGCGCCGCCGTTGTTGGTCAGCGCGCCGCCGGCGTTGACCTGCATGTCCTTGCCGGACTGGATGGTGCCCTGGACGTTGTCCAGCGCGCCGGTGATGGCCAGCACGGCCTTGCCGTCGGCCAGAATTTGCCCCTTCTCGTTGCTCAGGCTGGCGGCGGTCAACGTCAGGCCGGCGCCGCTGCCCTTGGCGGTGGCGATCTGGCCGTTATTGTTGTTGACAGCCTTGGCGACGATGGTCATCGCGCCGCCCGCCACCATCTGGCCGTCATTGTTCAGGTTGGCGCCGGCCTGCTGGGAGGTCAGCGTGCCGGTGCTGGTGATGGCCGCGTGGTTGTCCACTTGCTGGTTCACCGCCAGCAGCAGATTGCCGGCCGAGCCGATGGCGCCGCCGGTGTTGTTCTTCAGCGTCTGCGCGGTCAGGTTCAGGTTGCCATTGGCGGCGATCAGGCCGCTGTTGACGAGGTCGGTCGCTATCAGCAGCGTCGTGTCGCCGCTGCCGACGTTGACGATGCGCCCGCCGCTGCTGTCGAGCGCGGCCGCCGTCAGTTCCAGCGTGCTGGCGCCGCCGTCGGCCTCGATCGTGCCGGCCGCATTGCCCAGCGCGCCGGTGGCGTCCAGCTTCAGGTTTTTGCCAGCCTGCAGTGTGCCGGCACTGTTGTCCAGGCCGGAGGCGCTGCTCAGCGTGGCATCGCCGCCGGCGAGGATCTTGCCGCCGTGGTTGCTGATGCTCTGGCTGGTGACGCTGATGTCGGCGCCGGAAGCGCTGGTGGTGGCGATCTGGCCGCCGTCGTTGCTGAAGCTGGCCGCGTTGAAGGTGGCCGTGCCGCCCGAGATCATCTGGCCGCTGTTGCTGAAGCTGGCGCCGGCTTGCACGAAGTCCAGCGTGCCGGCACTGCTGACCGCGCCCTGGTTTTGCATCTGCCCGGTGACTTCCAGGTCCAGGTTGCCGCCGGCTGCCAGCGTGCCGCCCGCCTTGTTTTGCGCGCTCTGGGCGGCCAGCAGAAGGTTGCCATTGCCGGCGATCATGCCGCTGCTGACCAGCGTGCTCTGGCTGACGATCCGCGTATCGCCGCTGCCGACGTTGACGATGCGGCCCGAGGTGTTGTCGATGGACTGGCCCTGCACCGTCATCGTGCCGCTGGCGGACAGCGCTTCGATCACGCCGCCGGCATTGCCCAGTGCGCCGCCGACGCTCAATTGCATGTCGCGGCCGGCCTGCAACGTGCCGCCGGCGTTGTTCAGCGCGCCGAACACGTTGATGCCGGCGTTGCCGCTGGCGAGCACGCTGCCCCCGCGGTTGCTCATGCTTTGGCTGCTCAGGTCGATGTTGGCGCCGGAATTGCTCAGCGTGGCGATTTGGCCGCCATCGTTGTTCAGGCTGCCCGCCGCCACGCTGATCGCGCCGCCGGCCACCATGGTGCCGCTGTTGTTGACCTGCGCCGTCGTCTGCGTGGAAGTCAGGGCGCCGCCGCTGCGGATGGCGCCGTGGTTGTCCAGCAGCTGCGACAGCGACAGCGTCATCTGTCCGCCCGACGAGACCGCGCCGGTGTTCTGCAGCGATTGCGCGCCCAGGTCGAGCGTGCCGTTGCCGGCGATGGTGCCGCTGCTGCTAATGCCGCCCTGCGCGTTCACGCTGGTCGCCGCCGAGCCGACGTTGACGATGCGGCCGCTGCCGTTGGCGATGTCGCCAGCCTGTACCCGCATCGAGCTGCCCGCCGCCAATGCCTCGATCACGCCGGCGTTGTTGCTCAGGGTGCCGCCGGCGCTCAGGCGCAGGTCCTGGCCGGCCTGCAATGTACCGCCGGCATTGTCCAGCGCGCCGCCAACGTCGAGCACCGCGTCGCCGCTGGCCTGCACGCGGCCGCCGTGGTTGCTCAGGCTCAGGCTGGTGATGGCGATGCCGGAACCGGAATTCGGCAGCGTCGCGATCAGGCCGCCGTCGTTGTTCAGCGTGCCCGCCGCGATGCTGGCCTGGCCGGCAGATGCGATCTGCCCGCTGTTGTTGACCACCGCCGTCGTCTGGCTGAAGGTCAGGCTGCCGCCGCTGTTGATGGCGCCCTGGTTGTCCAGTTGCTGCGCCACGCCCAGGTCCATGCGCTGGCCGGACGACACCGTGCCGCCGGTCTGGTTGCGCAGGCTGCCGGCAGTCAGGTCGAGGCTGCCGTTGCCGGCGATCAGGCCGCTGTTGGTGACGAACCCGGTGGCGCTGACCGTGGCCGCGCCCGTGCCGACATTGACCATCCGGCCGGCGCTGTTGTCGATTGCGCTTGCCTGCACCGTCAGGCTGCTGGCGGCGGTCAGCGCCTCCATCGTCCCGCCGGCGTTGTTGAGCGCGCCGCCCGCCGTCAATTGCAGGTCGCGCTGCGCCTGGATCGTGCCGTGCGCGTTGTTGGCCGCTCCCACCACCGCCAGGATCGCGCTGCCGCTGGCGACCACGCTGCCGCCCTGGTTGCTCAGGCTCTGGCTGTCGATGGCGATGCTGGAGCCGCTGTCCTTCAGCGTGGCGATCTGGCCGGCGTCGTTGTTCAGCGCGCCCGCCGCGACATGGACCTGGCCCGCCGCGACCATCTGGCCACTGTTGTTGACCACGCCGGTGGTCTTGCTGAAATCCAGCGTACCGCCGCTGCTGATCGTGCCCTGGTTGTCCAGCTGCCGCGTGACGGCCAGGTCCATCGCCGCGCCGGATGACACCGTTCCGCCTGTCTGGTTCCGCAGGCTGTCGGCCGCCAGGTCCAGCGTGCCGTTGCCGGCGATGGTGCCGCTGCTGCTGATGCCGCCCTGCGCGTTCACGCTGGTCGCCGCCGAGCCGACGTTGACGATGCGGCCGCTGCCGTTGGCGATGTCGCCGGCCTGCACCCGCATGGCGCTGCCCGCCGCCAGCGCCTCAATCACGCCGGCGTTGTTGCTCAGGGTGCCGCCGGCGCCCAGGCGCATGTCCTTGCCGGCCTGCAGCGTGCCTTGCGCATTGTCCAGCGCGCCGGCAACGTCCAGCACCGCGTCGCCGCTGGCTTGCACGCGGCCGCCGTGGTTGCTCAGGCTCTGGCTGGTGATGGCGATGCCGGAACCGGAATCCGGCAGCGTCGCGATCAGGCCGCCGTCGTTGTTCAAACTGCCCGCCAGGATGCTGGCCTGGCCGGCAGATGCGATCTGTCCGCTGTTGTTGACCACCGCCGTCGTCTGGCTAAAGGTCAGGCTGCCACCGCTGTTAATGGCGCCCTGGTTGTCCAGTTGCTGCGCCACGCCCAGGTCCATGCGCTGGCCGGACGACACCGTGCCGCCGGCCTGGTTGAGCAAGCTGCCGGCAGTCAGGTCAAGGCTGCCGTTGCCGGCGATCAGGCCGCTGTTGGTGACGAGCCCGGTGGCGCTGACCGTGGCCGCGCCCGTGCCGACGTTGACCGTCCGGCCGGCGCTATTGTCAATCGCACTCGCCTGCACCGTCAGGCTGCTGGCGGCGGTCACCGCCTCGATCGTCCCGCCGGCGTTGTTGAGCGCGCCGCCCGCCGTCAATTGCAGGTCGCGCTGCGCCTGGATCGTGCCATGCGCGTTGTTGGCCGCGCCCGCCACCGCCAGGGTCGCGCTGCCGCTGGCGACCACGCTGCCGCCCTGGTTGCTCAGGCTCTGGCTGTCGATGGCGATGCTGGATCCGCTGTCCTTCAGCGTGGCGATCTGGCCGGCGTCGTTGTTCAGCACGCCCGCCGCGACATGCACCTGGCCCGCCGCGACCATCTGGCCACTATTGTTAACCACGCCGGTGGTCTTGCTGAACTCCAGCGTGCCGCCGCTGCTGATCGTGCCCTGGTTGTCCAGCTGCTGCGTGACGGCCAGGTCCATCGCCGCGCCGGACGACACCGTTCCGCCCGCCTGATTCTGCAGGCTGCCCGCAGCCAGGTCCAGCGTGCCATTGCCAGCGATCAGCCCGCTGTTGACGATGGCGTCCTGCGCCGACACCGACGCCGCCGCGTTGCCGACGTTGACAATGCGCCCCGCGCTGTTGTCGATGGAACCGGCTTGCACGCGCAAGGCGCTGCCGGCGCTGATCGCCTCGATCACCCCGCTGTTGTTGTTCAGGGAGGAACCGGCGGCAAACTGCAAGTCCTGCCGGGCCTGGATGGTGCCGTGCGCATTGTCCACCGCGTACGCCACGCCGACCGCCACGGAGCGGTCGGACTGGATCACGCCGGCACGGTTGCTCAGGCTCTGGGCGTTGAGCGCGATGTCGGCGCCGGAACCGCGCACGGTCACCAGCTGGCCGCCGTCGTTGTTGAAGGCGCCCGCGCTGATGTTCGCCGCGCCGCCGCTGACGATAGTGCCGCCGTTGCGCACCGCCGCCGTGACCTGTGTGAAGTCGAGCTTGCCACCGCTGCTGATGGCGCCCAGGTTGTCCAGTTGCCGGGTCACGCCCAGCGCCAGGTCCTTGCCGGCCGAAATGGTCCCGGCCGCGCTGTTCTGCAGCGTCGAGGCGGTGACGGTCAGGCCGCCGTTGCCGGCGATCAGGCCGCCGTTCACCAGCGCGCCTTGCGCGCCGACATTGCTGGCGCCGGTGCCGACGTTAACGATGCGCCCGCCGGTGTTGTCTATGGAACCGGCCAGCACGTTCAAGGCACTGGTGGCGCCGGTTGCCTCGATCACGCCCTTGGTGTTGTTCAACGCCGCGCCGACATTGGCCTGCATGTCCTTGCCGGACTGGATCACGCCCTGCGCGTTGTTCAGCGCGCCGGTGACTGTCAGCGCGGCATTGCGGTCGCCCACGATGGTGCCGCCCTGGTTGCTGGCGCTGTTGGCGACGATGCTCACGTCCGTCTGCGACTGCTTGACGGTCGAAATCTGCCCCTTGTCGTTGTTCAGGTCGCCGGCTTTGAGGTTGATGCCGCCGCCGGAGACGATCTGGCCGTCGTTCTTGACCTGGCCGGTGGTCTGATCGAAGCGCAACAGGCCGTAGCTGCTGACCAGTCCGTGGTTGTCCAGCAGGTCGCGCACCGACAAGCCGAGGCCGGCGCCGGCCGTGATGCTGGCGGCGCCTGTGTTGAGCACCGACGCCGCGCCCAGGTCCAGCTTGCCGTTCGCACCGATGCGCCCGCCGTTCCAGATATAGCTCGCGCTGTTGACGCTGGCGCTACCCGCGCCGACGATGTTGCCCGTCGTGTTGTCGATGCTGTTGGCCTGCACGTTCAGCCCGCTGCTGGCGCCCTGCGCCTCGATCGTGCCGCTGGTGTTGTCCAGCGCGCCGCCGGCGCTCAGCGACAGTCCCTGCGCGCCCTGGATCACGCCGATCCGGTTGTCCACCGCGCCCGCCACGTAGATGCCGGCGCTGCCGGCGGAAAGAATGCGGCCGGTGTAGTTGCGCAGCTGCTGGCTCTCGATCGAAAGATCGGCGCCGCCAGCCAGGGTGGTCGAAATCTGGCCGCCGTCATTGACCAGCGAGCCAGCCTTGATGGTCATGGCGCCGTCGGCAATGATGCTGCCGCTGTTGGCCACCGCGGTCGTGGTCTTGGTGAAATCCAGCGCGGCGGCGCTGCGGATGGTGCCGTCGTTCTGCAGCAACTGGTCCACCGCCAGCGTCATCTGCTTGCCGGACGTGAGGGCGCCGGCGGCGTTGTTGTGCAGCGTAAAACCGGTCACATCGACCGCCCCGTTGCCCGCGATCAGGCCGCTGTTTTGAATATCGCCAACCGCAGCGATGGCGGTTTCGCCCGTGCCGACGTTGGTGATGCGGCCGGCGGCGTTGACAATGGCGCCCGCGTTCACCTGCATGGTACTGCCGGCACCGATGGCTTCGATCGTGCCGGAGGTGTTGTCCAGCGTGCCCTTGGCGGCGATGCCCAGGTCGCGGCCGGCCTGCACCAGGCCGCCGGCGTTGTTGAGCGCGCCGTCGACGCGCAGATCGACCGCGCCGCTGGCGGCGATGCTGCCGCCGTGGTTGTCCAGCGTCGTCCCGCGCAGGGTGATGCCACCGCCGCCGGCGGTGGTGGCGATCTGTCCGGCGTTGACGAAGTTGCGTGCCTGCACGCCGATGTCGCCCACCGCATAGACTTGGCCGGTGTTGCGCATGTCGGCGCCGGCGTTGCCCAGGTCCAGGGTGCCGCCGCTGCTGATCAGGCTGGAGTTGTCGAGTTGATCCGTCACCGCCAGCTTGAACGCGCCGGCGCTCGACAGCGTGCCGCTGTTGGTGACGGTGGTCGCCGCCACCGCCACGTTGCCGTTGCCGGCGATCAGGCCGTCGCTGACGATGGCGCCCCTGGCCGCCACGCTGCTGTCGCCGCTGCCGGCGTTGACGATGCGCCCGCCCAGGTTCTGGATCGCGCCGGTGTCGAGGCTGAGCTTGCTCTTGGCGCTGACCGCTTCGATCACGCCATCCTGGTTGAGCAGCGTTTGCGCCGCGTTGACGCTGGCGTCGCTTCCGGCGTGGATCAGGCCCTTGCTGTTGTCCAGGCCGCCCAGCGCGGCGCTGACGCCGACGTTACGGTCGGCCAGCAGGCTGCCGCCGCGGTTGCTGACGTCGGCCGCGCTGAGCGTCAGGCTGGCGCCGGAAGCGGCCGCCGTGCCGATCTGCCCGCCGTCGTTGCCGGCGTGTTGAATGGCGATGTGGATATCGCCGCCCGCCGCCATCTGGCCGGAGTTGCTCAGGGTCGCAGCGCTTTCGTCGAAGCTGAGCGCGCCGCCGCTGGTGATGCCGCCCAGGTTGTCCAACTGCTGGTGCACGGCCAGTGCCATCGCGCCGGTGGACTGGATGCTGGCGCCGGCCTGGTTCTGCAGCGTCAGCGCGCTCACGGTCAGCGCGCCGTTGGCGCCGATGGCGCCGGTGTTCAGCAGCCCGCCGGCCGCGCCGACGCTGCTGGCGCCGCTGCCGGCGTTGGCGATGCGGCCCTTGGTGTTGTCGATCTCGCTGGCCTGCACCTGCATGGCGCCGCCGGCGCCGATGGTCTCGACCACGCCGGACTGGTTGTCCAGCTTGCTGCTGGCCTTGAGCGCGAGGCCGGTGACGGCCTGGATCTGGCCGCCGTGGTTGTCCACCGCGCCGGCGGAGGTGATGGATGCGCGTCCGCCGGAGACCAGCTTGCCATCGCGGTTGACGATGGCGGCGCCGTCGAGCGCCAGGTCGGCGCCGGCCGACAGCAGGCCGTTGCCGTTGTCCAGACCCTGCACCTGGACGTCGACACTGGCGCCCGCCACCAGCTTGCCGTCGTGGTTGTCGAAGCTGGTGCCGTGGATGCTGGCGCCGCGCTGCACATTGATCTGCGCGCCGTGGTTGTTGAATGCGCCGCCGTTGACCGCCAGCGACGACAGGTTCATCTGGCCGCCGGTGTTATCCAGCGACGTGGCCGTCAACGCAATGCCGCCGCCGGAAAGGATTTGGCCGCCGTCGTTGTTCAATGCCCCGGCTGCATGCAGGAAGCCTGGCGCGATCGGCGCCGGCGGCGTGGCGCCGTTGTTGGCGCCGTTGCCGGAGCCGCTGGTGCCGCCGCCATTATCGCCGCCGTTGCCCGAACCGTTGCCAGTGCCAGTGCCAGTGCCATTGCCCGCGCCATTGCCGTTGCCGTTGCCGGTGCCCGCGCCGGTCCCGCTGCCAGAGCCGTTGGTGTCGCCGCTGCCGTTGCTGCCGCTGCCCGTGCCAGCGTTGCCGGTTCCGCCGTCAGCGCCGTTGCCCGCGTTCGCGCCGCTGCCGTCCGCGCTGGTCGAAGGCGCCGCCCCCACCTGCCCGCCATTGGCGTTATGCAAACCGGCGACGGTCACATCCAGCGCGACCGCCGCCGTCTGCAACAACTTGCCAGACTGGTTGTTGATGCCGCCGCCACTGCTCAGCGCAAGGCTCTGCGCCTGAATCACGCCGTGACTATTGTCGACGTCGCCCGCCAACGCCAGCGTGGCGCGGCCGGTGCTGCTGATCAGATTGCTGTTGCTCAAACTGGCTGCCGTCAACTGCAGGCCCGCCGCGCCGCTGATGGTGCCGCTGTTCGACACCGCCGCCGGCGTGCTCATCGTGAGCGCACCGCCGGCCGAAATACCGCCGCTGTTGACCACGCCATCCCGCGCCGTGGCCGATAAGGCCAGGCTGGCCGCCAGGCTGCCGGTGTTTTCCAGCCGCCCCTCGGTGGTCACGATCAACTCGCCGGCCGCCGCGCCCAGCGCGCCGGCGTTACGCACGCCAACGCCCGCCTCAGTACCGACCAGCGTGATCTTGTTGGCATACATGCCGCCCAGCTGCGACGCATCGATGCCGTAACGCGGCACGTCGCCGCCAGCCGCCACCGGAGTCGCGGTATTGCCCGCGGTCGCGCCATCGGCGGCCAGCGCGATGTCATTCACGCCGGTCGTCACCTCCAGCTGCTGCGCCCACAGGCCTGCATTCAGCTGCACCGAGCGCGCGATCAGCGCCGTATAGTCGGCCTGCCGCGCATCCAGCCCGGCTCCGCCGATGCTGATCATGCCGCCCCGCACCGCATAACCACGCAGCGCGCCATCGGCCTGGTCCAGCAAAGGCTTGCCGGTGGTCAGCGTGGCACGGCTGACGTTGATGAAGCCGGCGCCATCGACCACGATACCGGCCGCATTGGCGATCACCGTTTCCGCGCGCGTACCGGCCACCTCGATATAGCCGCGCAACTGGCTCGGGTCGTTGGAATTGACCTCGTTCAGAATCACGCGCGCGGTACCGTGCGCCATCCACGGATTGGCGTCGATCCATCCACCCAACTGGCTCTGCACGGCGGTGCGCGAGTTATTCAGCACCGCGCCGGTCTTGGGCACGTCGAAACGGCTGTAGACATTTCGCGACACACCGGCCACGCTCGGCGTCTGTACATTGACCTGCAACACACCATTGGCCGCGTTGAGCACGGTCGCCTGCTGGCGGCCGGACGCGTTCGGATCGGCGATGATCTGTGCCGAGGCCAGCCCGGCCAATAAAGCCGTCCCCCCGAACGCCCCGAGCAAGGCGCGCGCCAGGCTGCGCAAGCGCGTCGCCAAACCACCCGCAGCCGCCGTGCCCGCCGGCCCCGCCTGCCCCGCGCCCTTGCCGTGGCTACGGGCGGTTTCCTGTACGGCCATGCAGAGGCCACGGGCTTTGTTGAAGACGATACGGTAGCAGAGCTTGTTCATTGCGGGTCCTTCCGCCGGCGGGGTTGGGGCCGGCTAAGAAAATTAATACTGATAATTGACGTTAAAGCCGCCGGCGTTTGGGGCGGTACGGAAATGCTCGGGCTTGCGGATTGGCCGCCCGATGAAGAGATCGATCTGGGCGCCGCCGAACTGGCCGCGCCAGCCCACCGCGCCGCCAGCCAAGCTGGTGCCGGCCAACGCGGCCGCGTGCGCGCCCGAGACCTGGCCATAATCCAGGCCCAGGTACAGCTGGGTGCGGTCACCGATCAGCCAGTTGACATCGTTACGCAGCAGCCAGCCGCGCTCGGCCGACAGGCTGGCCTCGCCGTCGAAACCGCGCACCGTGTAGCGGCCGCCGATGGCGAAGCGGTCCTGCGGGATCAGCGTCGAGCGGTTCCACTGCCCGCGCCAGTTGGCCTGGTATTGCAGCTTGGCCGAGCGCAGCGCGAACGGCAGCGTCAGCGTGGCGTCGGCGTTGATGACGGTGGGCCGCGACGTGCCGTCGCCGAACTCCTCCTCGGGCGCCGGCAAGGTGCCGAACAGGTGCGCGCCGCGCTTGTAGAGCAGGTTGCCGTCCAGCGTGGCGTCGCCGATGAATTCCTTGTGCGACAGGCCCAGCTCGTAGCCGCCCATCTGGCGGCGCTGCACCTGCACTTCGGTGTCGTCGATGAAGTTGTTGCTGCGGCGGCGGTACAGGCGCAGCGCGGCCGTGGTCTTGCGCGCGGCGTCGCGATACAGCACGCGGGCGGCCTTGAGCTCGAGGTTGCCGCTGGTGCCGCTGTAGACATAGGTCTGGTTGGCGCCGGCGATGCCCTGGTAGTAGCGGTAGCGGCTGGCGTTGAGCGAGAACAGCCAATACCCGGCCGGCATCGAATAGTGCAGCGCATAGTTGCGGGTGCCGTGGTCGCGGCCGTGCGCAGTGAGGTCGCGGGTGACGCTGACATAGGCCAGCTCCTGCCAGCCCAGCAGATTGTCCAGCGACACCGTGGCGCCGCCCTGGTACTTGCCGGTGGAGTCGCTGCCGCTGTCGTCGGCGGACAGGCTCAGGCGCACCGGCAGCGCCTGGCGCCACTTGATCAACAGGTCGCTGTCGCCGGGTTGCTCGCCGGGGACGATTTCGATGTCGGCCTCGGCGGTCGGCACGCGCTTGAAATTTTCCAGCGCCTGCTCGATGTCGCGCAGGTTGAGCAGATCGCCGGCCCGGGCCGGCAGCGCGGTGCGCCACGAGGCGCGGTCGTTGCTGGCGCCGGCGGCCGGCTCGGCGAAACGGATGGCGCGGATGCGCCCCGGCACCAGCACCAGTTGCAGGTCGCCGCCGCGCAAGTCCTGCGGCGCGGCCAGCACGCGGGCGGTGACGTAGCCGGCCGCGATCAGCGCGTTCTGCACCTTGGCGATCACGGCGTTGACGCCGGCGCTGCCCAGGCAGCGGCCGGTGGCGTCGGCCGCCGCGTCCAGCGCCCAGGCGAACTTCGCCGCCTGGTCGCCCTGCAGGCCGATATGGCGGATCGGGAAACACGGAGATTCGTCCGCCGGATAGGCGGCAGCGGCCGGAACCGGCTCGCGCGGCAGCCGCACGGCGGGCCGTTGCTCCTCGGCCTGCTCGTTCTGTGCCCGCTCCTTCTGCTGCTGACGCTGGATCTGCTGCGCCGCGATCTCGGCCTGGGACTGACCGTGCGCCGCCTGATGAACCAGGCTGTACAGCAGCATCACGCCGCACAACCGACTGCTTACCTGTTGCATTTATTGCCTTACAGAAACTCAATAGTTGCAAATTATATCTATTGGATTTCCGTACGGCAATTTATTTATTCTAAAATATATAACTTTTATTGTGCTAGTAAGTTAATGCCCCTGCCCGCCGCCGAGGTAGGCGGCGATCACTTTCGGGTCGGTTTTGAGGCTTTCCGCCGGACCGTGGACCGAGATCGTGCCGTTTTCCAGCACGTAGCCGTAGTCCGCCACGTTCAGCGCGGCGGCGGCGAACTGCTCCACCAGCAGCATCGTCACGCCTTCGGACTTCAGCCGCTGGATGATGCGGAACACTTCCTCGACCAGGATGGGCGCCAGGCCCATCGACGGTTCGTCGAGCAGGATCACCTCCGGATTGAGCATCACGGCGCGCGCCATCGCCAGCATCTGCTGCTCGCCGCCGGACAGCGTGCCGGCCAGCTGGTGCTGGCGCTCCTTCAGGCGCGGGAACAGCTCCAGCGACTTCTCCAGGTCGCGCTTGATGTCGCCCTTGGGGCGGGCGCGCGTGAAGCGCGGGAAGGCGCCCAGCAGCAGGTTGTCGGTGACCGTCATCGACGCGAACACGCGCCGCCCTTCCGGCGAATGCGCCAGGCCGGCGCGCGCGATCTTGTGCGAATCGGCGCCGGTGATGTCCTTGCCGTCCAGCGTGACCTTGCCGTCCTTCGGCTTGAGCATGCCGGAGATGGCGCGCATGGTGGTGGTCTTGCCGGCGCCGTTGGAGCCGATCAGCGTCACCAGCTTGCCCTTCGGGACCTCCAGCGAAATGCCGTGCAAGACCTCGACTTTGCCGTACGACGCGTGCAGATTGGTGATCGATAGCATGTGCTGTCCTTTTTAATGCGCCGCAGGCGCTTTGGTGCCGCCGTGTTCTTCGCCGCTGCCGCCCAGGTAGGCCTCGATCACCTTCGGATCGCTCTGCACCGCGGCCGGTTTGCCTTCGGCGATCTTCTGGCCGAAGTCCAGCACCGTCACCGTGTCGGACAAGGCCATCACCACGTCCATGTGGTGCTCGATCAGGATGATGGTGATGCCGTGGTCGCGGATCTTGCGGATGATCGCCATCAGCTCCTTGATGTCCGGCGCGGTCAGGCCGGCCGCCGGCTCGTCCAGCAGCAGCAGGCGCGGACTGAGGCCCAGCGCGCGGCCGATCTCCAGCAGGCGTTGTTTGCCGTAAGGGAGATTGCGCGCCTCCTCGTTGGCCATCGCCGTCAGGCCGACGAACTCCAGGATGCTGGCGGCGCGTTCGCGCGCGGCGCGCTCCTCGCGCTTGTAGCGTGGCGTCTGCAGCATGACGTCGAGCACATTCGATTGGAAGGTGTTGTGCAGGCCGACCAGCACATTCTCGGTCGCCGTCATCTCGCCGAACAGCTGCACGTTCTGGAAGGTGCGCGCCACGCCGCCCAGTGCAATCTGGGACGGCGTGCGGCCGGAGATCAACGCACCGGCGAACGACACCTTGCCGCCGGTGGGCTTGTAGATCCCGGTCAGCACATTCATCATCGTGCTCTTGCCGGAGCCATTGGGGCCGATCAGGCCATGCACCGATCCCTGCACCACGTTCAGGTCCACCTGGTTGAGCGCCTTCAGGCCGCCGAACTGCATCAGGATGCGGTCGACGCTGAGCAGCGTTTCGCCGGCCGCACCGCCCTTGGCGCGCGCGAACGGCTCGGCGCCGCTGGCCTGCACCGCCTGGGCGTGCACGGCGCCCCGCCCCATCAGGCTTTGCAGGAAACCGACGATGCCGTCCTGCAGATAGTAGACCACGAACAGCGTCATCAAACCGAAGATGGTCAGGCGCCAGTCGACGATGTTTTCCAGCTTGTAGGAATACGCGGCCATGCCGATGGTGGCGACCAGCGGCACCATCACACCGCGCACGGTGGCGCGCCGCTTGTACAGCATGAGCGCGGCGCCGATCACGCCCAGCACGGCGGCCGCCACGGCGATCTGGCGGAACAGCTCAATATCGGCCAGCAGGCTGGGAAGCATCACCACGATCAGCGCGCCGATCAGCGAACCGGAACGGGTCTTGCGGCCGCCCATGATCACCGCCAGCAGGAACAGGATGGTCAGCTCGAAGTTGTAGGTGTTCGGCGAGATGTACTCCTCCGAATACGCATACAGGCTGCCGGCCAGGCCCGCGAAACCGGCGCTGATGATGAAGGCATACACCTTGTAGCGGTACACCGACACGCCCATGCAGTCGGAGGCGATCGGGCTGTCGCGCAGCGCTTCGAAGGCACGGCCAAGGTTGGACTTCAATATGCGATGCACCACGATCAGCGACACCACCATCAGCGCCGCCACCATGTAGTAGTAGCTTACCTCGCCGAGCTTCTGGCCGATGATGGTGGGCTTGGCGATCTTGATGCCCATCGGGCCTTCGGTAAGGAAGGTCATCTCGTTGATCAGGATCTGGATGATGGTGCCGAAGGCCAGCGTGACCATCGCCAGGTAAGGGCCGGTGACGCGCAGCGCCGGCAGCGCGAGGATGGCGCCGAACACCGCGGCGCCGGCCACGCTGGCCGGGATCGCGATCCAGAACGGTGCGCCAAGCTTGAACACCATCACGCCGGTGGCGTACGAGCCTATGCCGAACAGGCCTGCGTGGCCCAGCGACACCTGCCCGGTGTAGCCGACCACGATGTCCAACCCGAACAGCAGGATGGCGTAGATCAGGATCGTCTCGAACAGGTGGATGTAGTACGGATTGGGGATCAGCACCGGATACAGCACCAGCACCGCCAGGCCCACGATGCTCGCCGCGAGGAGTTTCTTATTCATGGGTCAGACCTTTTTGATGGCGGCTTTGCCGAACAGGCCGGACGGCTTGATCGCCAGTACCAGCAGGAGCAGCAGCAGTCCCGGTACTTCCTTGTAGCCGGTCGAAACGTAGTAGCCGGTGGTGGTCTCGGCGATGCCCAGTATCAGGCCGCCGACGATGGCGCCGACGCCGGAGGTCAAGCCGCCGATGATCGCCACCGCGAACGCCTTCAGGCCGAGCGAGGCGCCCATGGTGGCGCCGGTCAGCGTGAGCGGCGCCACCAGCACGCCGGCAAACGCCGCCGTCGCCGACGACAGCGCGTAAGAGAAGGTGATCACCATGCGGGTGTTAATGCCCATCAGGCCCGCCGCGTCGCGGTCGTTGGCGGTGGCCACCACCGCCTTGCCGTAGATCGATTTGCGGTTGAAGATCTCGACCGCCGCCATGATCGCCAGCGCGCCGACGATCACCGCCACCTGCATCGGCTGCACGTTCGCGCCCAGCACCTGGAACGGCGCGGAGCTCAATGGCGACGGAAAGGTCAGGTCGTCCTTGCCCCAGATATTCTCGGCCACGTTCTTGAAGATGATGGCCAGCGCGATGGTCGACATGATCCAGCCGAACTCCGACTTGATCTTGATCGCCGGCCGCACTCCTATCCATTCGACGAACATGCCTTGCAGCGCACCGAACACGATCACCAGGGGGATCATCAGCAGGTAGCCCATGTAAGGCCCGCCGTGGATGGTGCCGACCAGGCTAAGCCCGACCAGTGCGCCCAGCATCAGCGACTCCCCCTGGCCGAAGTTGAGCGTGCCGGACGTGGCGAAGGTGAGCTGATAGCCGAAGGCGATGACGGCGTAGATCATGCCGAGCGCGATGCCGCTGAATGCCAGTTGCAGGAAGATTTCCATGATAACCACCACTTTAGGACGACAAGAAAAAGGCCAGGCTTGAATCCTCAAGACTGGCCAGTACGAAGACCTGCGAGCTTACTTGGCCAGCACTACTTTGCCATCTTTGACTTCGCCGAAGACGGTGATGTCGGCGGTGATCGCTTCGTGATTGTCTTTGCTGAACGGCTTGTTGTAGGTGGTGACGACGCCGTCGATTTTCTCGTTCAGGTTCTCCAGCGCGGCCTTGACCTTCGGCCCGTCGGTCGAACCGGCCTGCTTGATGGCCGCGGCCAGCAAGTAGATCGAATCGTAGCCCTGCGCCGCCGACACCGGCGACGGCATGCGGTCGCCAGGCGGATGGTAGGCCTTGACGTAGGCATCGATGAAGGCCTTGCGCTTCGGCGTGTTCGGGTCCTGGATGAAGGTCTGCGGCATGCGGGTGCCGTTGCCGTTCTTGCCGGCGTTGTCGATGAAGTTAGCCATCGACAGCGTCCAGCTGCCGATCAGCGGCACCTTCCAGCCCAGCTTCTCCATGCCGTTGGCGATCTGCGCCAGTTCCGGGCCGATCCCGTAAGTCAGCACCACTTCGGCGCCGGCCTGCTTGGCCTTGAGCAGCTGGGCCGTCATGTCGACGTCCTTCAGGTTGTATTTTTCGATGGCGACGGCGCTCATCTTCTTCAGGGCCAGCGCTTTCTCCAGGTCCTCGCGGCCAAGCTGGCCGTAGTTGGTGGAGTCGGCCAGGATGGCGACCTTCTTGAACTTGCGGTTGTCCACCGCTTCCTGCACGATCATGTGCGACTGGATGGTGTCGTTGGCGGAGTTGCGGAAGATGTAGTTCTCAGGCTGGTCGGCGAACTGCTTGGTGACGATGGAGCCGGTGGCGACGTTGTTCATGACCGGGATCTTGGCTTCCTGGTAGAAGCGCTGCGAAGCCAGGGCCACGCCGGTGTTGATGTAGCCGACGGTGGCGGTGACCTTTTCCTTGTTGATCAACTCCTGGGCGATCTGCACGCCGCGCTCGTTCTTGGCTTCGTCGTCGCGCTCCACCAGCTGGATCTGGCGGCCCAGCAGGCCGCCCTTGGCGTTGATCTCCGCCACGGCCAGCTTGACGCCGTCGCGCATGGACACGCCCATCGGCGCCGAGCCGCCGGTGAAAGGACCGGCCACGCCGATCTTGATGGGGTCAGCCGCCATCGAGGAAGCCGAGAAACCGAGTGCCATGCCTGCAACGAGCAATTTCAACTTGAAGTTCATCTGTGATCTCCTGTTTACAACGTTCTTATAGTAGTCGCTTACGTGGGAAATTCGGCCGGATGGGCTCCCCATCGATGGGCCATTGTAGGGTAGTAGATCGGTAGCGGCAACAGATAGATGTGCGGCATCGCAGCAAGCCGCAGAGGGGCCGCCGCGTGTAAGCAAGCAGTAAGGAAGGCGTGGCCGCAGGGGCGGACTTACATGCCGGAGGTGCGCTGCGCCAGGGCGCGATTGGCGAAGCGCATCTGCGTTTCGGACAGCGCCTCGTTGCGGTCGAAGCCCATGGAGCCGTCGCGCAGGCCGATGGCCATCGCCATCACCGCTTCAGGATACTCCAGATCGGCGGCTTTTTCTATCAGGTGGCGTGCGGCCTGCTCGTCGCGCTTGACGCCGTCGCCGCTCAGGTACAGGTTCGCCAGCGCGAACATCGCGGCCGGCATCTGGCGGTGCGGCGAACTTCAACCAGCGGGCCGCAGCCTTGGCGTCGCGCGCGACCGCCATGCCGTTCCGGTACATCATGCCCAGGTAGTAGGCGGCCAGAGGATCGCCGGCCTTGGCGGCGGCGCTGAAGATCGAAAACGCTTTCGGCAGGTTGGCGGCCACGCCCGAGCCGCCGCGCAGGTACAGGCGCGCCTCGTCGACCGGCCCGGCCGCGGCATAGCCCGCGACACTTGCAGCCGCCAGCAGCAAACCCGCCAGCGCTTTCCGCCCCTGCTTCATGCGTCCTCCGTTCATATGGCCAAATCGATGGCGTACAGGGCCAGGCCCTTGCCGCCGCCATCGTCCGTTTTAAGCTGGGTGACGGCCTTCAGGCCCGCCTCCCTCGCCAGTTCCACCATGTTGGGGGCGGAGTGAAACACCACCGCGCCCTTGGTCGCCACCGGCGCGAAACGCCAGCTGCGCGTCGAGCCATTGCGGGCGCGGGTCACGTTCTTCTGCTGCTGGATGTAGGCGATCAGTACATCGCGGCTGGCGTCCGGCGATGCGAGCACGGTCTTGCTGCCATCCAGGCCGGGGAAGGCGCCGCCACCGCTGGCGCGGTAGTTATTGGTCGCGACCAGGAATTCCTGCGCCGGCGACAGCGCCGCGCCCTTGTACCGCAAGGCCGTGATGCGCTGGCCGGCCGGCTTGGTCACGTCGATCTGGTAGCTGATGTCGGCGTCGCTCAGCATGTCGAAGTTGAAGCCGGGGACTGCGGTGTTGACCAGTTCCTGCTGCGCGCCGCTGGCCGGATCGATGCGGTTGAAGCGTTCCGCCGCCTTTTCCAGCCAGGCCTTCAGGCCGGCGCCGTCCACCTTCACCACGTGCAGCGCGTTCGGGTACAGGTACAGGTCGGCCACGTTGTTCAGCGCCAGGCCGCCCGGCTTGACGTCGGTGTAGTCGCCCGCGCCGGCGGCGCCGGCCTTGAACGGCGACGCCATCGACAGCACCGGCAGCGCCGCGTACTGCGGCAGGTTGGCCTTGACGTAGTTTTGCACGTAGGCCGTCTGCGCCTGATTCACCACTTCGATGGCGCTGCTGTCGCCGACGTCGGCGAAATAGGTCGTCATGCGGAAGTCGCTGCTGCCGACCGGCGTTTTCACGTAGCCGATGGTGGCCTCGTGCTCGGCCGCCACCAGCGGCGCGATGGCCGGATCGGCGGCGACGTAGCTACCGTCGGCGTTGCGCGTCGAGCGCACTTCGACCGTGGTGCGGCTCTTGTCCACCACCCAGGCCTTGCCGTCGTACTTCAGGCGCAGGCCGATCACGCCCAGGTGCTTGCCCCACAGGTTGGCCATCACGGCGGGCACGCCATGGACCGTGCCCTTGGCCTTGTCCACGTCCGGCAGGCCGAATTCCGGCACCTTGCTGGCGGCGTCCGGGAACGGCTGGTGCGAGTGGCCGATCATCATCGCGTCCACGCCCGGCACCTGCGCCAGGTAGTAGTTGGCGTTCTCCATCTCGGGCGTATATGGCGCGCCATCGAGGCCGCCGTGCGAGATGGCCACCACCAGGTCCGCGCCCTGCGCCCGCATTTGCGGGATGTACTTGAGCGCCGTCTCGCGCACGCCCTCGGCGTAGACTTTACCTTCCAGCCAGTGCTTATCCCACGACATGACCACCGCCGGCGCGAAGCCGATGATGCCGATCTTGATCGTCGCCGTCACCGGCTTGCCATCGGGGCCGGTGGCACTGATTTGGCGCGTGAGGATGCGGTATGGCTCGAACAGCGGCTGCCTGGTCTTCGCGCTGTAGATATTCGCCAGCACGATGGGGAAGTTTGGCCCGGCGCAGCGCGGCGCATTGGCCGGCACACCGTCCACGTCGAAATGGCTGGCGGTGACCTGGTTCAGGTAGGCCAGGCCGTAATTGAATTCGTGGTTGCCGATGCCGCCGCCATCCACGCCCAGCGCGTTCATGGCCTTGTAGATGGCCAGCGGCTGCCCGCACGGCACCGGAGCGACCAGCGCCTGGTAGTCGGCCAACGCCGTGCCCTGGATGGCGTCGCCGTTATCGAGCAGCAGATTGTTGGGGAATTCGGCGCGCGCCTGCTTGATCAGCGTCGCGGTGCGCTCCAGGCCTATCGACGGATCGGCCTTCAGTTTGTAGTAGTCGTAACTGAGCACGGTCGCGTGCAGGTCGGTGGTTTCCAGCAGCGCCAGCGTAGCCTGCGCGCCCACAGGCGTGGTCTCGCCATGCGGCAGGCCGGCACAGCCAAGCAACAAGGTGGGCAACGCGAGTGTGAGGCGGCAAACTACTGGACGCATGAGGGAAATGTCTAAAGTTGCAACTTTTTGGCAACGGACCGATGCGCAACATCATACGCACACCATTTCCTTGCATCAAGCAACTTAAGGCAGAGAGGCCATATTTTTATGTCATGTGTGGCAAAAATGTCAGCTTTTTGCATCCTGACAGGCGGGCGATGAGGCGCCCGTCCCCGCCCCGGCGTCGCGCTGCCCATTTAGCTGCGAGGGAACGGCCCGGCTAGGGTATAATCGAAGGTTTGATTTCAGCCTTAGAAAAGAAGAAAACATGGAAGCCGAACGCATCAACTCCCTCTCCGCCCTGCTCGCCGATCTGACCTCGCGCGAAGCCGAACTTCGGAGGTATCTTTGACTTCGATAAAAAGTCAGAGAAGCTCGAACAAGTAAACGAAGAACTGGAAGACCCGACGGTCTGGAACGACCCGAAAAAGGCCCAGGATCTCGGCAAGGAAAAGAAATCGCTCGAAGCCATCGTCTTCGCGCTGACCAAGGCCGACACCGACCTCAAAGACATGGGCGACCTGTTCGCCATGGCCAAGGAAGAAGGCGACGACGACACGCTTGAAGCGCTGATCGTCGACGCCGAGGAAGTCCGCAAGGTCATCGAAGGCATGGAGTTCCGCCGGATGTTCAACAATCCGATGGACCCGAACAACTGCTTCATCGACATCCAGGCCGGAGCCGGCGGCACCGAGGCCCAGGACTGGGCGTCCATGCTGCTGCGCCAGTACCTGCGCTACGCGGAACGCAAAGGCTTCAAGGTCGAGGTCATGGAACAATCCGACGGCGAGGTGGCCGGCATCAAGACCGCCACCATTAAGGTCGAAGGCGACTACGCCTACGGCTACCTGCGCACCGAGACCGGCGTGCACCGCCTGGTGCGCAAGTCGCCGTTCGACTCGGCCAACGGCCGCCATACCTCGTTCACGTCGCTGTTCGTGTACCCGGAGGTGGATGACTCGATCGACATCGAGATCAACCCCGCCGACCTGCGTATCGACACCTACCGCGCATCCGGCGCCGGTGGTCAGCACATTAACAAGACCGATTCCGCGGTGCGTCTGACGCACGGCCCCTCCGGCATCGTGGTCCAGTGCCAGAACGACCGCTCGCAGCACCGCAACAAGGCCGAGGCGATGGAAATGCTGAAGGCGAAGCTGTACGAACTAGAACTGCGCAAGCGCATGAGCGAGCAGCAGAAACTGGAAGACTCCAAGACCGACGTCGGCTGGGGTCACCAGATCCGCTCCTATGTACTGGACCAGTCCCGCATCAAGGACTTGCGCACCAACTTCGAGACCGGTAACACCAAGGGCGTGCTGGACGGCGACCTGGACGACTTCATCTCGGCATCGCTGAAGCAAGGCGTCTGATGAGCTCCTCGAATTCGCAGCGCGCGTTCATCTTCGACATGGACGGCACCATCGTCGACAACATGGCCTTCCACACCAAATCGTGGCTGGCCTTCTTCGCCCGTCGCGGCCACAACCTCGACGCCGATGAGTTCTTCCGCGCCACGGCCGGCCGCCAGGGCCATGAAATCATGAGCACCTACCTGGGCAAGCCGATGTCCAAGGAAGAAAGCGCGGCGCTCGACTTCGAGAAGGAATCGCTGTACCGCGAGCTGTACGCGCCGCACCTGGCGGCGGTCGACGGCTTCGAAGCCTTCATCGCCCGCGCCAAAAGCGCCGGCGTCAAGCTGGCCGTGGCCACCGCCGCGCCGACCGAGAACATCGACTTCACGCTCGATGGCCTGGACCTGCGCAAGCAGTTCGACGCCATCGCGGGCGCCGCCGACGTCGCACGCGGCAAGCCGGAGCCGGACGTGTTCCTGCTGGCGGCGGAGCGCAGCGGCGCCCTGCCCGCCCACAGCATCGTGTTCGAAGACGCGCCGCTGGGCGTGGAAGCGGCGCGCCGCGCCGGCATGCGCGCGGTGGTGCTGACCACCACCCTGCCGGCCGAAGCCTTCGCCGAATTCGACAACGTCATCGCCGTCGTACGCGACTTCAGCGAGCTGGATGTCGAAGAGCTCTTCGCCGCCGCCATTAACTAATCATCACCTCAACAAAGAACAGACCATGACTACGGATCTTCAAGAACAAGCAGGCAACGCCACCCCGCCGGACGAAAACAAGATCATCGCCGAGCGCCGCGCCAAGCTGGCCGCCATCCGCGAACAAGGCGTCGCCTTCCCTAACGACTTCAAGCCACAGCATAAAGCCGCCGACCTGCACGCGCAGTATGGCGCGAAGTCGCGCGAAGAGCTGGAAGCCGAACCGGTCACCGTGGTGCTGGCCGGCCGCATGATGCTCAAGCGCGAAGCCGGCAAGAAGGCCGCCTTCGCCACGCTGCAGGATTCGTCCGGCCCTAAAGCCGACGGCCGCATCCAGATCTACGCCACGCTGGACCTGACCGGCGAAGCCGCGATGGCCGCGCTGCACCACTACGACCTGGGCGACATCCTGGGCGTGGTCGGCACGCTGTTCAAGACCAAGACCGATGAACTGACCATCAAAGTGTCGGAACTGCGCCTGATCACCAAGTCGCTGCGCCCGCTGCCGGACAAATTCCACGGCCTGGCCGACCAGGAGACCAAGTACCGCCAGCGTTACGTCGATCTGATCATGAACGAAGAAACGCGCCGCACCTTCAAGGCGCGCACCGCCGCGATTTCGTCGATGCGCCGCTTCATGGAAAAGAACGAATTCATGGAAGTGGAAACGCCGATGCTGCACGCCATTCCTGGCGGCGCCGCGGCCAAGCCTTTCATCACCCACCACAACGCGCTGGACATGCAGATGTTCCTGCGTATCGCGCCTGAGCTGTACCTGAAGCGCCTGGTGGTCGGTGGCTTCGACCGCGTGTTCGAGATCAACCGCAACTTCCGCAATGAAGGCGTGTCGGTCCGTCACAACCCTGAATTCACGATGATGGAATTCTACGCGGCGTACACCGACTACCACTGGCTGATGGACTTCACCGAAGCGATCATCCGCCAAGCCGCGATCGACGCACACGGCACCGCGACGCTGACCTACGGCGGTCGCGAGCTGGATCTGGCCAAGCCGTTCCACCGCCTGACCATCGTCGAGGCGATCAACAAGTACGCGCCTGGCTACACGCCGGAGCAGCTGACCGACGTGGAGTTCATCAAGAAGGAACTGCTGAAGTTCGGCGTCAAGCCGTTCGCCACGGCCGGCCTGGGCGCGCTGCAACTGGCGCTGTTCGAAGAAACCGCCGAAGCGCAGCTGTGGGAACCGACCTACATCATCGACTATCCGGTTGAAGTATCGCCACTGGCCCGTGCTTCAGACACCCGCGAAGGCATCACCGAGCGCTTCGAGCTGTTCATGGTGGGCCGCGAAATCGCCAACGGCTTCTCCGAGTTGAACGACGCGGAAGACCAGTCGGCACGCTTCCTGTCGCAAGTGGCGGCCAAGGACGCGGGCGATGAAGAGGCGATGTTCTACGACGCCGACTACATCCGCGCGCTGGAATACGGCATGCCACCGGCCGGCGGTTGCGGCATCGGCATCGACCGCCTGATGATGATCATCACCGACTCGCCGAACATCCGCGACGTGCTGCTGTTCCCGCACCTGCGCCGCGAAGAGTAAGCAAGCAAAAGGCCGCTCAACCGAGCGGCCTTTTTTTATCGGCGATCAGTTATCGCCATGATTGACGTTGCGCCTTCGCCGTCGCAGCACAAGCACACATGTCAGCATCACAGTCAAACCAATCAGCGTGACAACACCAAGCACACGCCGATCCAGCGTCAGCAACGCTATTGCACTGTCCCTGCCATAGCGGGCGAGGCCAAACAAGAGTGCAGTAGCAATCACAAAAGAAAGCGTCGCGACTCCAATATGCTTAATTGCCATGCCGCCCTCCCCTATTTCGGAACTATGACTGCAAGATTGGGGTGACCGTCTTATAGTAGTTCCCGCTGTAAGACATACCCATGCTGGACATCGAACTACCCAGCCACATGACCCCAGAGGCGACACCGTAAATGGCTGCTGCAACTCCAATAGCCGGAGATGCTGAAACCAACGCAAGCCCTCCCAATACAGCTGCGCCAACAGCAGTAACCGCAGCACCATAATTCAGTACGTCGGAACGATTTACTGCACCGGTCACTTGTGCTATTTCGGATTCAGATAAGGTCCTCATTTTACCCTCCTAAGTTCGTTAATCAGAAAACCGTCTCCATTCTGACAATTCACAGCCACTCCCATCATGCGATTAGTCATGACATTGCATTTCCGCACTTAGCTCGCCAATCAGACGATTCCTTTTGTATAAGCTGAACGCTGTTATCTCCCAGCACGCCGCTTCTCGCGCGAGGACGATGAAAAAGCGGCGACAGCTCGAACTACTCCCGTCCAACTACCACGCTGCCCCCCCCCAAGGAGCAGCAGCATTGCGCAGACTACGCAAGCAAAAAAGGCCGCTCAACTGAGCGGCCTTTTTTTATCAGGCGTCACGTCTTCGCCCGCAAAGCTGCAGCGGGCTGTCTAGCTGCATTTGCAATAGTAGTGCTGAGTATCAGGGTTAAAGAGCAGCTTGCATTTCGATCCCCAGCAAAATCCGTCTTCCTGACTACATTGGGTTGGACCGATCTGGTCGCACCCTCCCCGGATATCGACTTCGGCCAGGTCGATATCGAGACGCTTGCCTTCTGAACGACGCAAATCCTCTTCCGTCGCGACTGCCCATTTGGGCCCATGCGACCCGGTAACGATCTTAAAACCAAAACTGGATTTGAGTTCGCTTTCGCTAGAGAGACCTGGAGGTAGCGTTGGCGTTTCGTCTGGTTCGAATATATGCACCCCGTTTTGCAGCTTCATTTTGTCTTCCCCTTCCCAAATTTATCTAGAATTCGGCCTTTTCACCGAGTGTCACCGCACTCCAAAAAGTCCATCCGGAACCAGCTTGCATCGGAAGCGCTTCACGCCGGTAGAACAAAGACACGCACTCATATCCGAATTCCTCGCCTTCATGCATGGGACCGGTTGCACGTATCATGGGATTCGATTCCGGAGCGGCTGATGTGCCGCCGCGAACCTCGACAGTCAAATACTCTCTTGTCGCAACGATGACGTTATAAGACATATAGCAGCCTCCTACTTGAACCTGGCAACCGGCCAGCCACGGGCGCTGCAAGAGCGCGATCGAGCCCTGTCCTTCGCCACCGCGACGGAACGTCAGGTGTAAAATCTCCAACTGCGTTGCTCCCTCCGGCATCAGGGCGTATCCGGGTTGAGCATAGGGACTTGGCCTGGCCTTGTCTTCATTCAGATGAATGAAAAAACCGATTTATTGAGGGAGTCATTGTGCCTGCTCAAAGTCCTCTGGAAGACCATATCGTCGAGCATTTATATGATGGCGTTCTCAGGCCGGAGGCCTGGAATCACGCCCTCAATGCATTATGCAAGTTGGCCGCCTGCGAACATGCCGCGCTCACCAGCTGGGACCGCACCACCAACGTCGCCGGCGTACATGAAAGCGTCGGGCTTCCAGCCGATTGCCGCCGCCAATTTGTCGACCACTATTGCGCGCTCGACCCCGCACGCGACCGCATGGACGATTTCAGGATCGGCGACTGGTATGTCGATCACGTACACGTCGGCACACACGCGATGCAGCGCAGCGCCTTTTACCAGGACTTTCTCCGTAACTTCGATCTCGGCTCCATCGCCGCCACGCCTCTGGAGCGGGACCACGGCGGAGAGAGCTTTCTGGTGTTTCAATATGACCTGCAGTACGCGCGACGATGCCAGATGCCGTGCCGTGTCTTATCGCGGGTGGTGCCGCACATCCGGCGGGCGCTGCAGCTGCGCCGTCGCTTCACTGTGCTGGAGACTGAAAACTCCCTGTGTTCCACGGTGTTCAACCAGCTCCACCTGCCGTTGATGGTGGTCGATGCCAGCGGACGCATTCAGATGGCAAACGCCGGCGCCGAGGCGGCATTGGCACGCCACGCCAGCCTGCGCATGACGCGAGGACGGCTGGCCGTATCCGGGCGAGACAGCGCGCGCTGGTCGGCCCTGCTGGTCGCCGCATGTACCGCCACGCCTCGGGTGGCCGGCGGCATGCGGCTCCAGTCCGGCAGCGGGCCAGACGCAACGCAGATACTGATGACGCCGCTTCCACCAGGATGGTCGCCGTCGAACCGGGACTCCGGACCGTTGGCGTTGATACTGCTGCAGGACCAGCAGCATCCCCATGAGATGCCCGCTGCGCTGCTGCAGCAGCTGTACTCACTGACGCCATCCGAGTTGAGGGTGGCGCGAGGCATCTCGCGCGGCGAGGCACCGCGCGATACCGCGCAGCGGCTTGGCGTTTCCATCGCCACCGTTCGCACACAACTCAGCGCGGTGTTTCAGAAAACCGGCACCAGCCGCCAGGCCGAGCTGGTACAGCTGCTTGGCACGTTTGCCCTGTTGGGCGCGCACTGAGCACCGGGCGCGAAAGAAGCGTATGGCAACCGAACTTGTCTGCACCATCGGGCATTCGAACCGCACCATCGAGGAGTTCATCGGACTGCTGCGCCAGAACGGCATCGCCTGCCTGCTCGACATCCGGACGATACCGAAGTCACGCCACAATCCGCAATTCGGACAGGACCAGCTGGCGGCCTCGCTGGCCGAAGCGGGCATCGAATACCGCTATCTGCAAGGCCTGGGCGGCCTGCGGCGTCCGCACAAGGAATCACCGAATGCCGCCTGGCGCAACGTGTCGTTTCGCGGCTACGCCGACTATATGCAGACCGAGGAATTTGCGGCCAATGTCGACACGGTCGTTGAACTGGGCCGCGCCAAGCCATGCGCGCTGATGTGCGCCGAAGCGGTGCCATGGCGCTGCCACCGCTCGCTGGTGGCAGACGCCCTGTTGGTGCGCGGCGTGCTGGTCGACGACATCATCGACGCCCGCCAGCGGCGCCCGCACAAGCTGACGCCTTTCGCCCGGGTGGAAGGCTTGCGCATCACCTATCCGCCGTAACCCGAGCGGCAGGCACGCCGCGACACGAATCACTTGGCGCGCGGGAGCTTGCCGCGATAGGCCGTTTGCATGACCGTGCCGCCCTCTTTCGTCGTGAGCAGCGAGACCAGCATGTCCGGCAGGATGAACACCGTGGCGGGCCCGCGCGCCGCCTGGATGACAAGGTCTGTCAGCCGATAGTTGTTGGAGGACTCGATGTTCAGCTTTGACTTGATCAGATCATCGCAATCCGGCCACCATTGTTTATGGGTACACTGGTCCGATCGCACGTACGGTATCCTGCGGCTCTCCAGCCGCTTTGCATATTCGGCCATCACCTGTTCCGGGGGCGAGTCGGAATACAAGGTGTAGCCGCTGTAGATTCCAGCCGAGGTTTCATACGCGAGCAGCTTGACGTTTGCGCCAAAGGCCTGCGTGGGAACCGAAGGCGCATAGACCATCGGCTGCGCAGGATCATAGGGAATCGCCTTCACCACTTCGTCCCTGCTAGCCTGGTGCCAGTCGGCCAGGCAGTGGGCGTCGGCCGCCGTGAAACAACTGCGGTAGCCGGTCCGCTCGCTGAGAAAAATCTCTTCTGCCGGATTGGCGGCCGGGGGCGCCACCGGCGCCAACGGTTCGGCTGCCCATTTGCCGTTGCTGTCCCGCTGCCATTTGTAAGTGGCGTTGAACCAGGTCCGGACACGGTCGTATGGGTTGACATCGGACTCGGGCCGGGGCGCGAGTTCGACGCGCGGAATCGGAATGGGATCGCGCCGCTCGCCATTCTCATCGACGACCATCACGAACGACGGCGCATCCATGTCGTCAACATAGGCGAACGATTTCTCGTCGGGCGATATCGCTGCGAGCTGGTTGGCGGCCAAACGCTTGAGCAGATCGACGGGCTGCGGCAGAATACTGACCTTCATGGGGAAGACGCTAAGCAGGAATCCCGGCGTCATCGCGCGGGGAAAATACCTGACGCCCTGACGCAAAGGATAGCCAAAATTGAAGCCCCGGGTGGCCACACGATGGGTATCATCCCGCCCCGGGGGGCCCTGCTCTATGCGTTCGACCACAGGCTTGCCATCCACCTCATGAATCAGAAAGTCCCGCCAGTAGTAGTCCTCATAGACTTCGGCGAAAAAGGCTGGCGTATCCAACTCCGACCAGGGCTCGAGTTGGCGCGCCTCCTTGATGACGATTTTGTCGCGATAAATCAGGCGCTCGGATATCACTTCTCCGGAAGTCATATAACTTCCGCCACCCAAATACCTGACGGTTAGCTTGGTAAACTCCCCGTGCGGGACGGCCTTGGTGACATCCTCGTCGTCGAACAGGGTTTTTGCGTATTTCCCCTCAGGCTTGTAGTGCATCGTGCTAAAACAACCGGTGAGCAGAGACGCGGCCAGCATCGCTGGGCCAAGCAATTTAACTAGTCGGGCTCCAGTCATTTTTGTCATGGCGCGTAGATAACCACGGTTCCGGCCATAAAATCGTGCGGCGCGCGCCGGCGTTTATTGGTCAACATAATGATCGTCTCTCCCCAGGTCCGCCCGGCGGAAAACCGAACGCATAGTTATTAAGGTCACGTAGTCTAGCGGATCAAAGCCAATTGAAATGCACGGATTGTCACGCCAGAGCGCCCGGCGCCCGAGCAGGCTGAGCGCGGACGCCACTTTAGGACAAGCGAATGCACGAGGCCAGCACTATAGTCAGTTTAGCGGCAGGTCCCGCCGCGTATCGCGCTAAGCGGTGGAAAACCACGCCCGTTTCGGGTATAGTTTGGAGGTCAAGATGACACGCATCCTCAAGCGAAAGGACTTTGCGCGGTGGCAGGCAAGCGAAAGACTGTCCGATGTAGCCTTGTGCAAAGCGGTTCAGGAGATGGAAAACGGTCTGATTGACGCGGACCTGGGCGGCTTCCTCTACAAGAAGCGGGTTGCCCGCCCCGGAGGCGGCAAGAGCGGCGGCTACCGCACGTTGTTGTCGGCCAGGATAGGCAGCCGCTACGTGTTTCTGCATGGGTTCTCCAAGGGAGACAAGGCGAACATCACGCAAGACGAGAAGAAGGCGCTGCAATTCGCCGGCAAGGTGTTCCTGGAACTGTCCGCCCAAGCTTTATCGAAGGCGTTGCTATCGGGCGTGTTATTGGAGGTGCATTGTGAGCAAGATGATTGAATCCCTGCGTGGCGACCTGGCTACGCTCCTCGAAACGGGAGCGATCAGCAAGGTGACAATGCGCGAGTTCGATGCGATCTGCCCGCCACCAGTGCGGGCGTTCAGCGCTGCCGACATCAAACGCCTGCGCGAAGCCTTGAAGTTCAGTCAACCGGTATTCGCGCTTCATCTGCACACGTCGGCATCAACCGTCCGTAAATGGGAACAAGGTGACACCCATCCCACCGGCCCTGCCCTCAAGCTGCTCAACATCATCGCCGACAAGGGCCTGCAAGCCATCATCTGACGACGGCGGTGCTGCAAATCGGGGCGGCAAAAAAAACGGAGGCGCGCGGCCTCCGTTGGTTGCAGCACTTAGTTGCTGTATTGCAGACCACGCGCAACACCATTGACGTAGATGCGGCCATACGTGTTCCAGTCCCCTACCACCACCGCGTTGCCGCCGAACTGGTGCGCGTCATCGTTGAAGCGCGACCACGTTGCGCCACCATCGTCGGAGCGGAAGATGCCCCACTGGCCGTTGATCGTGCCTTCCACGTAGACCGCGGCCGAGTAGGACGCGCCGCTCTGCGCCTTGCCCAGCGTGATATTGGTGGCGCCCAGCTTGCCGTTGGAGCTTGCAAAGGCGGTGAGCTTGGTCCAGCTCGCGCCCGAGTCCAGCGAGTGGTAGACCGCATTGCCGTCGGCCACCCAGATGTCGCCCTCGGCGTTCGGGTTCACCGTCATCGACGTATCGCCCCAGGCATTCCAGGCCATGTTCGCGTTCACCGAGCCCTGGCTCAGCGTGAACGTGTGGCCGCCGTTGGTCGATACATAGACCTTGCCAGGCTGCCAGCTCCACGGCGCGCCGCCCGAGTCGAAGGCATAGACCTTGTTCGGGTTCTTGCGGTCCACGGCCAGGCGATACGCGCGGAAGAAGCCATTCCAGGTGGCGGTGAACGCCGGCAGGTTGGTTTGCGTCCAGTTCGCGCCATTGTTGGTGGTGTACGACGGCACCGAGTCTTGCGGCGCCCAGACCAGGTTGTTGCGGGACGTGACGGCCAGGCTTTGCACCGAGCTTCCGCTGGTCGAGCCGCCGGCCGGCATCGACGAGAACTGCGACCAGCTATTGCCAGAGTCGCCGGACCAGAAGGCCTTGATGACGGCACCGTTGGCGTTGTCGACACCAGTGACGGCGATGTAGGATGGATCGGCCCACGCGATGTCGACCGCATTGCCGCTGCTCCATCCGGGCATAGGCGCCCGCGTCGGCCGCGTCGCGAGGTCGGTGATCACCCACGCGCCGATGTCGCCGGCGGCGTTGATCAGCTTGTACTGCGCGCCGGCCGGAGGGGCGACGGCGAACAGCGTGGCGGTCTCTTCCAGGTTGTTGACCTTGGGGCTCCAGGTCGGCGTGGCCGAGGAAGCGTTCGTGGTTTCGCAGATGCCGCCGCCGTGGACGTGCATGATGTGATCGCGGTTGGCCGGATCGATCATGACGCTCTCGATCCAACCGCGGCAGCTGTCGGAGGTATGCGGCATGTTGGCCTCGACTTCGCGCCAGGTGCTGCCGCCGTCATCGGACATTTGAATTTGCTTGCTGCTGTCGCTCCAGCCGGTCATGCCCACCGCAATGCGGGCGCTCGAGCCGGTGCCGGAGACGGACAGGCCGGCCATCCCCATGCTGGTGGAGCTCGTGAGCTGGGTCCAGCCGCTACCGTTGCTGGCGCCGAACTTGTAGAGATAGCTGGGGCCACTGCCGCCCTGAACCTGCGGAGCGGTCGGGCGGAACGTCATGTAGAAGTTGCCGTCGGACGTCTTCACGACGTGCGGGATGTCGTAGTTGCTCACGTTGGACGGGACCGCGACCGGCGCCCAGCTGGCGCCGCCGTTGGTGGAGCGGTACAGCGTCGAGGTCAAGCCCGCCGCCTGGGCATAGTCGGCAGCGACGGTGGCCCAGATGATCCACGTCGGCTGTCCGGTTCCCTTGAATGGGGTATCGAATACGATTTGTTCGACGCCGATCGGGGTTCCGCCGCCGGTCATCGTAGTGCTCGAGAAGCTGGTGACCTGGTTCCATGTATGACCCGAGTCCGTGCTCTTCCAGATGCCGGCCTTGCGCGAGCCGAACATCAGCGTCGACGGATTCTGCGGATCGACCGCCAGGCGTTCGCCGTAGCCCCGGGCGTTATCGTTGCCGCCCACCGCGAACGGCAGCTCGTAGTACGTCCAGGTGTTGCCGCGGTCGCCCGAGATGTAAATGCGGCCGTGGGTATCCTGATTCACGGTATCGCCGGTCATCATGTACACCAGCTGATCGTTGTTCGGGTCGAGGGCGATGCTCTCCACGCCGTGGTAGCGGCCTTCGCCGGCGCCGAAGCCCAGGCCATCGGTGATCGGCGTCCAGGTCGAGTTGCTGGCGTTCCAGCGGTAGGCGCCGCCGACGTCGGTGCGTGCGTACAGCAGGCTCGCATTGGCCGGGTGGTAGATCGTGCCGGTGACATAGCCGCCGCCACCCCACTTCACACTGGTCCAGCTGGAAGCCGCCGCGCCGGCGAGGGCCTCGCTGGTCACGGTGCCGGCGAGGGTGCGGGCCGGTGCGTCGGCGCTGGTTCCGGTATTGCCACCACAGCCGGCCAGCAAGCCCGCCAGCAGGGCCGGGATGATGAACTTGTTGTTTTGTCTCATGAGTATCTCCTCCATGTAGATTGCCAAGGTTCTTTTTGTTTACTTCGAACTGCTCAGGCAGTGTGCGGATATGGGGGAGTGGCCGCAATTCACAAAATCATCAAACGGCTGAATAAAATTTCACATTTCAAGATGCCAGCAAGTTATCATTCAGATATCGCGCAATTGCATAAATGAAAATTTGGTTGCGAGAAGTAAAACGTCTATTTCTCCAGAGCCTCTACGCGCGCCGGCAGGTCGCGAAGTCAGTCACTCCGCGCGCAAGAGGTCGCCGCGGTACACCGTTTGAATGACCGTGCTGCCCTGTGCCGACGCCGAAAGCGAGATCACCAGATCCGGCAGCACGAACACTGTCACGCCAGGCGCTGCGTAGCGAAGTTTCCTTATCAGCCAATCGTCGTATTTGCGCGTTATGTTGAAGCGGGACTTGAGCTGCGCTTCGCAGTCCGCGCGCCCATCGTTCGACTTCGGACATTGGTCGGAACGCACAAACGGAATCTTGCGCTGTTCCAGGCGCTTCACGTATTCCGCTGCGACCAGCGCCGGCGTGGCGTCCGTGTACAGAAGATAGCCGCTGTTGCTCCAGAACGAGCGCTGGTATATCAGTAGTTTGGCGTTGGCGCCAAAGGCCTGGGCGGGAATCGATGGCGCATAGACCAGCGGCTGCTCGGCATCGCCTGGTTCCTCCTTCGCCACTTCGGCGCTGCTGGCCTGATGCCAGGTGGGCAGGCAGTAGGCGTCGGCGGCGGTGAAACAACTGCGGTAGCCGGTTCGGTCACTAAGAAAGATCTCTTCAAGCGGGTTGGCGGCAGCGCGCGCCGCCGGCGCCACCGCTTTGGCTGACCACTTGCCATTGCTATCCCGCTGCCACGCGTAGGTGGCGTTGAACCAGGACCAGACCCGCTCATATGGATTGATGGCGGGTCCGGGCCGGGGCGGCAGCTGCACACGGGGGAATGGAATGGGATCCCGTCTTTCGCCGTTTGCATCGACTACCAGCACGAAGGTCGGCTCCTCCATGCTGTCGACATAGGCGAACGACGTCTCGTCGGGCGATATCGCAGCCAAGGTGTAGGCATCCAGGCGTTTGCGCAGGTCGACCGGCTGCGGCAGCTCCTGAGTCTTCGCGGGGAAGACGCTGAACAACCCTCCAGGCGTCTCCGCGCGCGGGAAATACCTGACACCCTGTCGCCACGGATAGCCAAACGGGAAGCCCTGCGCGTAAACGCGCCGCCTACCGCTATGATACATATTCCCCGCCTCGATCCGCTCGACGACCGGCTTGCCTGCCGCTTCGTAGACAAGATATTCCGCCCAGTCGCCGAAAGAGTCTTCGACAAAAAAGGCCGGCTTGTCCAGTCCCAGCCAAGGCTCGATTGCCCTCGCCTTTTCAAAGGCGATTTTGTCGCGGAAAATCAGGCGCATGTAGCTATTCACACCCGACGTCATAAAACTGCCGCCGCCGCTCGAATAGTCGATGGATAGAATTGTGAACTCGCCATATGGCGCGGCGTGGGCGACCGTCTCGCCGTCATGTAGCGTTTTCACGTACGGACCTTCTGGCTTGAGGGGCGTACTGCTAAAACAGCCGGTGAGCAGGCACGCGGCCAGCATCGCCGGGCCAAGCAATTTAGCAAAGTGGGAAGTGGTCATCCGGAGGAGATTTTCTGTGATTGTCATTTTCGCCAATTTACCGCACGGCTTGAAAAAGGCCCCGCGCGATTGGCCCGCCGCTGTGCGGCACGGGTAAAAGTCAAGCTTGACTACCTAACGAACGTTAGTTAGAGTTACGACCTCTACTTACAAACAGGAATTGGCGCATGATTCTGGCTCAACAAACTCAACGCAACTGGTGCGACTCCGGAATCGCCGGCGTGCAAACGTGTTCGACTTGGACCGGGAACGACGGCGATGGCGGCTATCTGGCCAAGTTCCAGGCTGGGGCGCGGTTCCCAAAACACGCGCACGATGGATGGGAGCAGATCCTCGTCATATCGGGCGCCATCCGCTTTAACGATGTCGAGATGCGCGCAGGCGATGTGCTGCAGGTTCAGGGAAGCGACGAGCATGAGGCCTGCGCATTGGAAGAAACGCTGCTGTTCGTCGCCCACCGCGGCGGCATCGAGATGCTGGCCTGACGCTATGATGCACGCGAAGAAAAATCAGCCGGCGCTGACGCGGGAAACCATACTCGGCGCAGCGATCCGCCTGTTCCAGCAGCGCGGATTCAGCGGCCTGGGCATGCGTCAGATCGCCGAACATCTGCAAATCAAAGCACCCAGCCTTTACCACCACTTCGCGTCAAAAGAAGATCTGGCCTCGCACGCGCTGCGGCAGTATCGGGAAGAGCAAGCCAGCCGCCTGCTTGCCATCGAGGCCAGCGGAGACCTGGGCGAGCAGCTTCGGATGTATGCCGAGCTTTTTGCAGAGATGCTGCACGACGGGAATCGCCTGTGCATGTACGTGACGATGGTGCGCGAGCCGTCGTTTCAGGAGCAAGCCTGCATCGACGAGCTGCAGCTGTTCGCCAAACAAAACATCCACTGGCTTGAGAAAGTTCTGCGCGCCAGAAAAGGCGCCCCAAGCTTGCCGGCGGGCGTACGAGAACGCGAGCTGGCGGAAATCATCTTTGCGTCTTTCGAGGGCTTCATGACGGTTTCCCTTGCCGATAAAACGCCCTCCGCGACGTTCCGGAAAAAAGCCGCCAATCTCCTGAAGATCGTGATCAACTCCACGCCTTGAGGGTACAGCCCGGGGAGGTTCACTCTGTGCTCGGTGGATCTCCGCGCGAAAAGTCCTGTCGGAAGATGGTCGCGATCATGGTGCTGCCATTCTTCGATGACAGGACGGCGACGGCGAGATTCCGCATGACGAACACCGTCTCGCCAGCCTCTCCGCCGCGAATCGCATCATCCAGCCCATAGCCATTGCGTCCCTGCTTGCCCAGGCTGGATTTGATCAACGCGTCACAGTCAATGCGCTTGGCATCCTCGCTGCGCGGACATTGATCGCCCCGCACGAAGGTGATCTTGCGTTGTTGGAGGCGCTTGGAGATCTCGGCGACCACCTTCTCCGGCGTGGAATCCGCGAACAGCGTATAGCCGCTGCCGCTGAAATGGGCGCGGCGAAGCAGCAGCAGCTTCGCATTGGCGCCGAACGCCTGCATGGACGTAACCGGAGCGTACACAAACGGCGGGGTATAGTCCTCGCCAAATTCACGGTTCATCTCGCTGGCCGTCGCCTGGCGCCAGCCGCTCACGCAGCCCTTATGGGCGGCGATGAAGCAATTGCAATATCCGCCAGCCTCGGTCAGGAATAACTCTTCGAGAGGGTTGGCGGTTTTGCGGCTCTCCGGTGCGACAGGTGCGATAGGTGCGACGTCCCATTTACCTTCCGCGTTGCGCTGCCAGGTGTAGGACTGGTCGAACCAGGCGCGGACGCGATCATATGGATTAACCTTGGGATCCGGTTCGCGCGGCAGGCTGACGATCGGAATAGGCAGTGCATCGCGCGACTCGCCATTGTCATCCGCAACCAGCAGGTTCGATGGCTCATCCAGGCTGTCCACGTAGGCAAACGACTTCTGATCCGGTGAAATCGATGCAAGGGACTGTATCCAAAGCTTGTCGCGGCGTTGGTTGAAGGGAGCCGGCAGTACCTGCACCTTCATGGGGAAAACGCTAAGCAAAAATCCCGGCGTCGATCTACCGGGGAAGTATCTTGCGCCAGCGCGCAGCGGATAACCGAACGGGAATTCCCTGGTCATCACGCGCTCGCTATCGCTGTGTTCCAAGTCGCCATGGTCTATGCGGTCCACCACCACCTTGCCGGCGGTTTCGTGTACCAGGTATTCCTCTTTCTCCAATGGCGAGTTGGAGTGCACGAAAAAGGCGGGGCGATCGAGGCCAGGCCAGGGTTCGATCAGGTCGGACTTCTCGATGACGATCCGGCCATTGTGAATCAAGCGTTTGTAGTCCGAGTGCCAGGCGCCGAAAAAGCCCTTGCCGCCCGACTGCCGAATGGAGAGCACAGTAAATTGTCCATTGGGCGCGTCCTTCGTGACGTATTCGCCGTCCTTGAGGGTGCTGACATACGGCCCAAACGGCTTTTGCATATTACTGGTTTCGCAGCCGGCCAGCAGACCAAGGGCGATAAAACAAATTACAGGGACGGCTTTGGTCATAGTGCTCAATCTGGCGTCCACGCCTATTGCGCGCGGACGCCGGCTGGTGTTACTGGATCACGCGATAGCAAGGCGTGTACTGCTTGCCCGCCAGTTTCATGCGATGCTGCGCCACGAAGGATGCCAGCAGCGCGTCCATCGGCCCCATGATCTCCTTGTCGCCGTGGATTTCAAAGTGGCCGAACTTCTCGATGGCGCGTATACCCTCGTCCTTGACGTTACCCGCCACCACACCCGAAAACGCCCGGCGCAGATTGGCCGCCAGCAGGTGCACTTCCTGGTTCTTGTGCAGGCTCAGGTTGCGCATGTTCTCGTGCGTGGGTGCGAACGGATGCTGGAACTCGTGGTCGATCTTCAGGCCCCAGTTGAAGTAGTAGGCGTCGCTGCGGGATTTGCGGAACTCGCGCACCTGCTTGATCCCCGCCTGCATCTCGCGCGCCACCAGCTCTGGATCGTCGATGATGATCTTGTAACGCTGCTGCGCCTCGGGACCCAGCGTATCGTGAATGAACTGGTTGATCTGCACGAAGTACTCGCGAGACGTCTCCGGTCCGGTGAACACCAGCGGGAACGGGATGTCGGCGTTATCGGGATGCAGCAGGATGCCCAGTATATAAAGGATCTCCTCGGCCGTACCCGCGCCGCCGGGGAACACGACGATGCCATGGCCGGAACGCACGAATGCTTCCAGGCGCTTCTCGATGTCCGGCATGATCACCAGCTCATTGACGATCGGGTTCGGCGATTCGGCGGCGATGATGCCCGGCTCCGAGATGCCCAGGTAGCGGCCCTTGTGCAGGCGCTGCTTGGCGTGGCCGATGGTGGCGCCCTTCATCGGGCCCTTCATCGCGCCCGGGCCGCAGCCGGTGCAGATGTCCAGGTCGCGCAAGCCCATTTGGTAGCCGACTTCTTTCGAGTAGTTATACTCGGCGCGGTTGATGGAGTGTCCGCCCCAGCACACCACCAGGTTCGGGTTGAGCATGGGCTTGAGCACCCCGGCGTTGCGCAGGATGTGGAACACCGAGTCGGTGATGCCTTCGGTGCTGCCCATGTCGAACTTCGGATTGTCGCTCACCTCATTGCTGACGAAGACGATATCGCGCAGCACCGCGAACAGGTGCTCGTGGATCCCCTTGATCATTTTGCCGTCGACGAAGGCGATCGCCGGCGCTCCCTTGATATCGAGCTTGATGCCGCGCTCGCGCTGCACAATGCTGATTTCAAACGACTTGTATCGTTCCAGCAGTTCCTTTCCATCGTCGATCGTGCTGCCGCAATTGAGCACCGCCAGCGCGCAATTGCGGAAGATGTTATAGAGGCCGCCCTGGCTTGTGTCGAGCAGCTTGTTCACTTCCGCCTTCGAAAGCACTTCCAACTGGCCTTCGGGCGAAATCAGGGTATCGACAACGTCATGTTCCATGATGCGAAAATCCTTATTCAAATTCGATGCATAACAGGTAAGCCTGCACTGCCAATATACGACAAACCAGCGCGTTTTGGGGCGGAGAATGCCGCAGCAGGAATTTACACAGTTCTTAGCACAAAAGACATAACTTTGCAGGCACGCCATCAAAATCTACGACCGGAACGATTTGTAGATTAAAATGGCGCCCAATTTGGCTCCCCATAAGGGAACCTGAGACACTTTTCATAGATCATAAAATTAGGAGAAGCCGCATGAGCGGTGCTACCACCACCAATACGGAAGTCGCTATTCCCGAATTCAAGCAGATCATGGGTCACCCTGCTCCGCTGTGGATGTTGTTCATGACCGAGTTCTGGGAGCGTTTCGCGTTCTACGGCATACGCTGGGCCCTGGTGCTCTACGTCGTGGCGCAGTTCTATAGTGGCGCCCCCACCGGCGAGGCTCCGGCCAACCTGATTTACGGCTCCTACCTGGCGCTGGTCTACGCCGCCGCGCTGTTCGGCGGCTATGTGGCCGACCGTGTGCTCGGCTACCAGCGCTCCATCCTGGTCGGCGCGACCTTCATGGCGGCAGGCCTGTTCATGATCGCCTTCCCCAACCAGACCGTATTCCAGCTTGGCCTGGCGACCGTCATCGTCGGCAATGGCATGTTCAAGCCGAACATCTCGACCATGGTCGGCAAACTGTATAGCGCCGCCGATCCACGCCGCGATTCCGGCTTCACCATCTTCTACATGGGGATCAACTCAGGCGCGATGGTCGCACCGCTGCTGACCGAGTGGCTCGCAACGACCGTCTTCGGCGTCAACGGCATGCCCGCTTACAAAGTGGTGTTCATGTCGGCCGGCGTCGGCATGCTGATCTCCCTGGTCTGGTTCTTCATCGGCCGCCGCAACCTGAAAGGCATCGGCGCTCCGGACGCATCGAACTCCGATCCAAAGCGCGTGCTGTACGTGGTCCTGGGCTCGCTGTGCGTGATCCCTGTGGTTTACTTCCTGCTGGCCGCTGGCGCCAACAACCTGCAGATCGTGCTGTCCGCGCTGTTCATCCTGCTGTCGGTGATGCTGCTGATCGAAGGTATCAAGAACGGCAAGGTCGCCCGCGACAAGGTCATCGCCATGCTGCTGATCTTCTTCTTCAACATCATGTTCTGGATGTTCTTCGAACAGGCAGGCAGCTCGTTCACCTTCCTGGCCGAGAAAATCGTCAACCGCCAGATGTTCAACTGGACCTTCCCTGTGGCCTGGTTCCAGATCTTTAACTCGCTGGCCATCATCGGCTTCGCGCCTATCGTCGCTTTCGTCTGGATCGCCATGCGCAACAAGAATCCTTCGATTCCGCGCAAATTCGGCCTGGGCCTGCTGTTCAACGGCTCCGCTTTCGGCCTGCTGATGTTCGCGCTGTCGTCGCTGGTCAGCGCCGACAACCATATCCCGTTCTGGACCCTGGTCATGGTCTACGTGCTGCAGTCGATCGGTGAACTGTGCCTGTCGCCTATCGGTCTGTCGATGGTGACCAAGCTGGCGCCTACCCGCCTGGTTGGCCTGGGCATGGGCGGCTGGTTCCTGTCGACCGGCATCGGTAACAACCTGTCGGGCATCTTCGCTTCGGCGGTCAGCGGCGAGAGCGGCATGTCGGTAGGGTCGGCGCTGTCCGGCTACACCTTCGGCTTCTGGTCGCTGATGGCTGGCGGCGTGCTGCTGTTCCTGATCGCACCGCTGATCCAGAAGCTGATGCACGGCGTGAAGTAAGCGTCTTCCGCACCCAATAAAAAACCACCTGCACGGAGCGCGGTCTTAAGCGCTTCGGCAGGTGGTTTTTTTATGCGGCCTGCTTGAACTGGAACGGGTTTGCCGAGAGCCAGTCCTGCAGCTTGTCGCCGGCGTCCTTCGGCAGGTGCAGGCCCAGTTTGGAGCGCCGCCACAGGATGTCCTGCGCGGTGCGCGCCCATTCGTAGCGGCGCAGGTATTCCACCTCCGCCACGTACAGGCCGGGCGCGATCTCCTCGCCCATGGCGGCGATGTCCTCTTTCTTCCCAAGCAGCGTGTGGACCCGTGTGCCGTAGGCGCGGGCGTAGCGCGCCACCAGCAGCGGCGGCAGCCAGCTGTAGCGGCCCTGCACATTGCGCAGCCAGGTGTCAAACTCCAGCACCGAGCGGTTCTGCGGCTCGGCGCCGAATAAATCGCCGCCAGGCAGGCAGGCGTTGTGGGTCCAGGCACCGTGGCGGTTGCCCAGCGACTTGGCGATCAGGTCGACCGCTTCCTCCGCCAGCTTGCGGAAGGTGGTGATCTTGCCACCGAAGACGCTCAACATCGGCGGGCCGTCGCTGTCGACTTCCAGCCGGTAGTCGCGGGTGACGGCCTTGGCGTCGGCGCCGTCTTCCACCAGCGGGCGCACGCCAGAATATGTCCACACCACGTCGGCCGGCACGATGGGCTTGACGAAGTACTGGCTGGCCAGCTCGCACAGGTAGGCGATTTCGTCCTCGCTGATGGCGACCTGGTTGGCGTCGCCGTGGTAATCGAGGTCGGTGGTGCCGATCAGCGTGAAGTCGCGTTCATAAGGAATCGCGAACACGATGCGGCCGTCCGGGTGCTGGAAGATGTAGGCGTTGTCATGCTCGAAGATGCGCTTGACGATGATATGACTGCCCTTGATCAGCCGTAGATGCCCGCCGCCCTCCTTCGGCAGCGTCGAATGCAGCAGGCTCGCGGTCCACGGCCCGGCGGCGTTCACCACGTAGCGCGCGTTGACGCGGATGTCGCCGCAGCCGGTCTTGTGCAGCGCCGCTTCCCAGCCGTCCGCCTTGCGCGCCAGGCTGCTGCACAGGGTCCGGGTCAGGATGGTGGCGCCCTTTTCGCAGGCGTCGATGGCGTTCAGCACCACCAGCCGGGCGTCGTCCACCCAGCCGTCCGAGTAGATAAAGCCGCGCTGGAACTCGGGCTTGAGCGGCTTGCCCGCCGCGTGCGCGCGCAGGTTGATGCCGGCCGACGCGGGCAGCAGCTCGCGCTTGGCCAGCAGGTCGTACAGCATCAAGCCGGCCCGTATCATCAGCGCCGGTCGCCGGCCGGGCGCATGCGGCATCACGAAGCGCAGCGGCCACATGATGTGCGGCGCGGCGCGCAATAGCACCTCGCGCTCGATCAGCGCCTTGCGCACCAGGTTGAATTCGTAGTACTCCAGATAACGCAGGCCGCCGTGTATCAGCTTGGTGGAGGCCGACGAGGTATGCGATGCCAGGTCGTCTTTTTCGCACAGCACCACCGACAAGCCCCGCCCCGCCGCGTCGCGCGCGATGCCGGCGCCATTGATGCCGCCTCCGACGATCAGGATGTCGCAATCAAGAGTGTGCAGCGGTTCCGCCATGTCTTCCCCGGTTGTAGAGCGTTTTTACTCAATATCTATTACGTTACGACAAAATCACCAATAGTCATAGGGGTGAGTGACCATATTTGCATAAAAAGCCACTTTTCATTTAAGGGTACCCAAATTTTTGTTGGTCTATAATCGCGCCTACCGCCGCTATCGTGAGAATAACGCCTTGAGTGCTTCCCCCATCAATCTGTCCAAATGGCTGACCCGCCGCAACGCCATTCGCGGCTTTATCGTGGCCGGCGTCGCCGCGCTGATCGCCGGCGGCCTGCTGCTGGCCTACCTGCTGCTGTATGTCGCGCCGAACCTGCCGTCGCTGGAGGTCATCACCGACTACCGGCCCAAGATCCCGCTGCGCATCTACACCGCCGACAATGCCCTGATCGGCGAATTCGGCGAGGAGCACCGCGACTTCGTGCCGATCAAGGACATCCCGGAGATGATGAAGAAGTCCGTGCTGGCGATCGAGGACAAGCGCTTCTACGACCATAACGGCATCGACTGGCGCCGCGCGCTGGGCGCCGCGCGCGCCAACCTGGGCGGCGCGATGCGCCAGGGCGGCTCCACCATCACCATGCAGGTGGCGCGTAACTTCTTCCTCACCCGCGAAAAATTCTACGGCCGCAAACTCAATGAGGTCATGCTGGCCTTTAAGATCGAGGCTGCGCTCAGCAAGGAGCAGATCCTCGAACTGTATATGAACCAGATCTACCTCGGCCAGCGCTCCTTCGGTTTCGGCGCGGCCTCGCAGGTCTACTTCGGCAAGCCGCTCAAGGACCTCGACATCGCCGAGATGGCGATGCTGGCCGGCCTGCCGCAGAATCCGGCCCGCCACAATCCGGCCGTCAATCCCAAGCGCGCCAAGCAACGGCAGCACGTGGTGCTCAAGTCCATGCGCGACCTGAACTACATCACCGAAGACCAGTACCAGAAGGCGCTGCACGAAACGCTGCACGTCAGCCATCGCGGCCAGGAGTTCGACACCCACGCCGAGTACGTGGCCGAACTGGCGCGCCAGGTGGTGTATGCCCAGTTTAAAGAGGACTCATACACCAAGGGCATCAGCGTCTACACCACCATCCTGAAGGCCGACCAGAACGCGGCCTACGAATCGGTGCGCCGCAATGTGCTGAACTACGATCAGCGCCACGGCTATCGCGGCCCGGAAGCCTTCATCACACTGCCGGCCACCGAGGAAGAGCGCGACGACGCCATCGAGGAAGCGCTGCAGCGCCGTCCGGGCAGCGACCGCCTGATTCCGGCCGTGGTGCTGGAGGTGGGCGCCAAGTCGGTCAAGGTGCAGAATCCGTTCGGCGAGGAGATCACCATCAGCGGCGACGGCCTGCGCCTGGCCGCCAACGCGCTGAGCGACAAGGCCAAGGACACGGTCCGCCTGCGCCCCGGCGCGGTGATCCGCATCATCCAGGAGAAGAACAGCTGGAGCATCACGCAGGTGCCGCAGGTGGCGGCGGCGTTCGTGTCCATTGATTCGGTCACGGGCGGCTACCACGCCATGGTCGGCGGCTTCGATTACAACCTGCAGAAGTTCAACCACGTCACGCAGGCGTGGCGCCAGCCGGGTTCCTCGATCAAGCCGTTCGTGTATTCGGCGGCGCTGGAAAAAGGCTTCTCGCCGGCGACCCTGATCAACGACGTGCCGCTGGACCTGACCGGCGCTGAAACCGGCAACGAAGCCTGGAGCCCGAAAAACGATGACGGCAAGTTCGACGGCCCGATCACCATGCGCACCGCGCTGGCCGAATCGAAGAACGTGGCCTCGGTGCGCATCCTGCGCTCGATCACCGTGCCTTATGCGCACAACTACCTGGGCAAGTTTGGCTTCGACCTGGCCAAGCATCCGAAGAACCTGACCATGGCGCTGGGCACCGGCTCGGTCACGCCGGCGCAGCTGGTGGGCGCGTACTCGGTGTTCGCCAACGGCGGCTACACCGTCGAGCCTTACCTGATCGCGAAGATCGTCGACGGCAGCGGCAAGATCATCTCCGAAGCCAAGCCGCGCACCGCGCTGCCGGACGACGCCCGCGTCATCGACCCGCGCAACGCCTTCGTCACCGACAGCATGCTGCGCCAGGTCACGCGCACCGGCACCGGCGCCGCCGTGGCGCGCCTGGGCCGCCCCGACCTCGCCGGCAAGACCGGCACGTCCAGCGATGCGATCGACGGCTGGTTCGCCGGCTACGGCGGCGGCATCGTTGCGGTGTCGTGGATGGGTTACGACGATTCGAAATCGTTGGGCGGCAAGGAGTTCGGCTCCAGCGTGGCGCTGCCGATCTGGATCGACTACATGAAGGTGGCGCTGCAAAGCCGTCCGCCGCAGGAGCGCCAGGTGCCGGCCGGACTGACGCAGGTGGACGGCGAGTGGCTGTACGACGAGTTCACCGGCGACGCCGCGCGCCATACGCTGGACATGGACGACGTGCCGCCGGGCGCGGAGAACGTGGCGCCGCAGCCGGCCGGCACGGCGCCGCCACCGCCGACCAACTAAATCAGGGCGCCAGGTAGGCGCGCATCAGGCGCACGGCGCTATCCGCAAACTGGTCCGGGCTGATATCCGCAGCCCGGTACTTCCAGCGCTTCACATACCAGTCCTGGAAGGTCGCCATGATGTGCGCGGCCTGCATTTCCGGGCTGCCTTCGGGACGTCGCGGTATCTGCGCGATCACGCCGGCAAACAAGGTCTGCACGTACAACTCCGATTCCTTGGCCGTTGTGCGCTGTGCCGCCTGCAGCACGCGCGAATCCATGAACACGAAATAGAACCACGGCTGCAGAATCTCGGACACATAGATCGAGGCGCGTATCAAGGCTTCCAGCTTGTCCAGCGGATCGGTGACGTCATCGGACAGGCGCGGCATCTCGTGGGTGGCGTGGCGCACCACGTCCTCGATCATCTCCGCCAGTTGGTCCTTGTTGCTGATGTAGCCGTACAAGCCGCCCATCGACAAGCCGGTTTCCTGACACAGGTCGCGCAGGTTCATGGCGCGGAAGCCGACGTCGTTGGCCAGCTTGAACGTGGCGCGGAAGATCCGCTCCAGGTTCTCCAGCGCCGGCTTGCGGCGCTTGACTGTGATACGTTCAGCGTTGTGGTCAAGCAGATACGCCCAGACATTGGCGCCGTCCAGCGGCGTCATCGCCTGAAATTGTTGGAAGTCGAATCGCGACGGCAAGGTGGTCTCTTTGTAGGATTTTTGTCATCGATTATAGCGCACGAAAACAACAGTGGACTGTAACGGAAGAAACGATAGTGCAGGACGCGCGGGCGGCGCGCAGGGCAAGGCGCAAAGCGCAGCAATAGCGAGCTATTGCGAGCATTTGCAACGGTGCAGCGGGGGCTTCGTGGGGCGGAGCCCCGCGCCCGCGCAACGGCTCGCCCTTGCAAGGGCGAACTCCTTCCGCCCTGCGTGGCGCTCCGCGTGGCAGGCACTATCGTTTCTTCCGTTATAGTCCACTAGCATCAGCGCTCCGTCAGATTGGCTCCCCAGGCCTAGCGTGCGGACTGCAAAGCCATCGGCTCGGTGCTACATTTTGTTGACCGGGGAAGCACCCGGACTTCAAAAATATAACCGGAGACTTCAATGATTAAACGCTATTGGACCTACCTCGCTGCCTGCCTGATCGCACTCGCCGCCGCCCTGCCCGCGCCATCCTGGGCCACCGGCTACACGCAAACCAAATATCCCATCGTGCTGGTGCACGGCCTGTTCGGCTTCGACAACATCGGTCCGGTCGACTACTTCTACGGCATCGCCTCGGGCCTGCGCAGCGGCGGCGCCAATGTGTATGTGACGTCGGTGTCGGCCGCCAACAGCACCGAGGTACGCGGCGAGCAGCTGCTGGTGCAGGTCAAGCAGATCCTGGCGGCGACCGGCGCTTCCAAGGTCAACCTGATCGGCCATAGCCACGGCGGTCCGACCGCGCGCTATGTGGCGTCGGTGCGTCCGGACCTGGTGGCTTCGGTCAGCAGCGTCGGTGGCGTCAACAAGGGTTCGATGGTGGCCGATGTGCTGATCGGCGCCGTGCCCGACGTGACCTACACGCTGGCCAACGCGGTGTCGGGCTTCATCAGCTTCCTGTCCGGCAGCCCGACCTTGCCGCAGAACGCGCGCGCGGCGGCGACCTCGCTGAGCACCGCTGGCACGCTGGCCTTCAACAGTAACCATCCTGAAGGCGTGCCGACGTCGGCTTGCGGCGAAGGCGCGTATCAGGTCCACGGCGTGTACTACTTCTCGTGGAGTGGCGCGCAGCCCTACACCAATGTGCTGGACGTCAGCGATCCGGTGCTGGCCCTGACGGCCATCGCCTTCAACGGCGCCAAGAACGATGGCCTGGTCAGCAGCTGCTCCAGCCATCTGGGCCGGGTGATCCGCGACGACTACGCGATGAACCATCTGGATGAAGTCAATCAGATGGTGGGCATCACCAATCTGTTCGAGACCAGCCCCGTGACCATCTTCCGCCAGCAGGCCAATCGCCTGCAGGGACTGGGACTGTAAGGAGCTGACGATGAGCACAAACGCAAAACTGCTGCGCTTCGGCGCGTTGGCCGCCGTTGTCGGCATCGGCCTGTATCTGTCGCTGCCGCGCAGCGCGCCTCCGCCGGCCAGGCCCGCCGCCGATCCGAACTACTTTGCGTTTGTGCCGTCGATGATCGGTACCCAGCCCGACGGCGACGTGCGCCAGGATGCCGGCGACAAGCTGGCCGTCAATGCGGAACTGGCCTACCTGTTCGATTACTATCTGGCGGGGCTGGGCGAGAAGCCGCTGGAGGCGATCCGCGTGGAGATCGGCCGCGAACTGGATCGCCGCCTTCGCGCAGGGCCGGCGGCCGAGGCCAAGCGCCTGCTGGACGCCTACCTGGCCTACAAGCGCGCGCTGGTCGATGTGGAGCGCGTGCTGCCGGCAACCACTGATCTGGCAAAGGGCGCGCGCCAGCGGCTCGAAGCCATGCAGCGCCTGCGCCGTTCCTACTTCAGTGATGCGGAGGCGGCAGGCTTGTTCAGCGCCAGCGATGCCTACGACCTGGATGCGCTGGCGCGGCTGGAGATCAATGCGGACAAGGACTTGAACGATGCGCAGCGCAAGGAGCGCATCGCGGCGCTTGATGCGAAGCTGTCGCCACAGGAGCGCGAGGAACGCGCCGCGCCGGCCAGGGTGTTGAAACTGGAGGAAGCGGTGTCGAAAGCACGCGAACAAGGCATGGGCGACAACGAGATCTACCGCATGCGCGCGGCGGCACTATCGCCCGAAGCGGCGGCCCGCCTGGCCGACGTGGACCGCGAGGAAGCCGACTGGCACCGGCGCATCACCAGCTACCAGGCGCAGCGCCAGCAGCTGGCCGGCGCCGGCGATCCCGCGTCACTGCAGAAGCTACGCGACGCCATCTTCTCCGCCGACGAGCAAAAGCGCCTGGGTGCATACGAACAGTAAGCGTATTTCTAATGCACGTAGCGGGCGATGTAGTACACGCCCGCCACTATTAGCGACGCCAGGCCATAAAATTTCCATGCCTGGTTTGCGAAGCCTTTATAGAGCTCGATTGAATGATTGGCCAAGGCAGCGTGAAACTCTTCTCGCTGCTGAGCCAATGCAGTGAGAAACTCGTCTCGCTGCTGAGCCAATGCAGCGTGAAACTCTTCGCGCTGCTGAGCCAACGCAGTGTGAAACTCGTCTCGCTGCTGAGCCAGTGCACTGTGAAACTCGTCTCGCAGCTGAGCCAACGCAACGTGAAAGTCGTCACGTTGATTTGCCAACGCAACACTAAACTCCTCATGCAGTTTTACCAGCGCGGCGTTGAAGTCGATGCGCTGGTTGGACAGCGCCGTCAAGACCTCTTCACGCAACTTGTCGATTTCGGCCTTGACCTCGTGCCGGTGGCTGTGAAACGCTGCATTAATGCGTTCGAATCCCGCGTGCATCTCCGCTCGCAAAGCTTGCAAATCATCTTTGGTGGCGAAGTTGTTCTGCATAACAGCCACGTCCTTCTCCAGCGCCGCGAAGCGCGCCTCGACACGTTCATCATAGGTGCGGCTCGGGATATTTTCAAATTTACTTCCTTCAATGTTCGCAGGCATGGCGGCTCCTCGGCAGCGGGACACCCTCCACACTAGCGCGCCTATGGGCCGCTCCGTTTGCGCCAGATCAGCGAAAAAAAAGCAGCCCGGAGGCTGCTTCACTTTACTGCTGCGCCAGATAGTGGCTTACTTTATTGTTAGAACTCTTCCCAGTCGCTGGAGGTTGCGGCGGCCATCTGTCGCGCTGGCGCTTTGGCGGGGACGACTTTCAGCGCGGGACTCACCACCGGCGCGGCTGCGACCTGCAGTTGCCGCTTCGCCGGCATTGCTTTCCGTGCCGGCGCCGTCATCTGATCCAGCTTGAACACGCCAACCACCGCCGCCAGTCCCGCCGCCTGCTCCTGCAGCGAGGCCGCGGCCGCTGCCGCCTCCTCCACCAGCGCCGCGTTCTGCTGCGTCACCGTGTCCATCGTCCCCACCGCCACGTTGATCTGATCGATGCCCAGGCTCTGCTCCTGCGTGGCCAGTGTGATCTCGGCCATGATGTCCGTCACGCGCTGCACGCTGGCGACGATTTCGCCCATCGTCTCACCCGCCTCCGCCACCAGCTTGCTGCCCGCTCCCACCTTGTCGACCGAATCGCCGATCAACTCCTTGATCTCCTTGGCCGCCGTGGCCGAGCGCTGCGCCAGGTTGCGCACCTCCGAGGCCACCACCGCGAAGCCGCGTCCCTGCTCGCCCGCCCGCGCCGCTTCCACCGCCGCGTTCAAGGCCAGGATGTTGGTCTGGAACGCGATCCCGTCGATCACGCTGATGATGTCGACGATCTTCGACGACGATGCATTGATCGACTCCATCGTATCGACCACGCGCGCCACCACATCGCCGCCGCGCACCGCCACACCGGACGCCGACGCCGCCAGCTGGTTGGCCTGGCGCGCATTGTCCGCGTTCTGGCGCACGGTCGACGTCAGCTCCTCCATCGACGACGCGGTCTCCTCCAGCGAACTGGCCTGCTCCTCGGTGCGCGAGGACAGGTCCAGATTGCCGGTGGCGATTTCCTTGGTCGCCGCCGCGATCGTGTCGGTGCCGTCGCGCACCTGGCCGACGATGCTGATCAAGCTGCCGTTCATGTCCTTCAGCGCTTGCAGCAGCTTGCCGGTTTCCTCGGTGCTGCCAACCTCGATCCGGCTGGTCAGGTCGCCGGAGGCCACCGTCTGCGCCACCCGCACCGCTTCATTGATCGGCATCGTGATCGCCGCCGTGATGTAGGCCGCGCAGCCGATCGCCACCAGCGCCGCGATCACGCCCGCCGCCACCATCGCCCACTCGGCGCGCGTCACCGCCTCCGTGCCGTCCTTCACGCTGGCGACCGAAATATCCTCGTTCAGCTTTTCGATCTTCATCAGCGTCGCTTCGGCCTTCAGGAACAAGGGCCGCGACAGCTGGTACTGCGCATAGAATTCGACAAACAAATCCTTCTGCTTTTGTTCATCCTTGTTGGCGGCCATGCCGGCGATGATGGCGCCGATCTTGTCGTCCACCGCCTTCCACGCGGCCCACTCGCCGGTGAACTGCTTCCACATCACCTCTTCCTCGGCGGTCTGCGGCAAGGGCTCGTACTGCTTCCAGCCGCGATCGATATTGGTCCAGGCCTTCTTGCGCAGATCCTGCGCCTCGTTGAATTTGTCCTGCGAGTGATAGTCGTTCTCGTAGACCGCCGTGTACAGCGTGGCCGAGGCCACCGCCGTCTGCCCCTCGCTCATCACCAACAGGCCCTGGATCGACGGCAGCCGCACCACGCCGATTTCGTTGACGGCGCCACCCACCTTGACGATGCCGGCATAACCCGCCGCGCCCACCACCAGCAACGCGACCATCATGATCGCCACCAGCACGGCCAGCTTCCACTTGATGAGTAAATTCTTGAACATGCTTTGCCTTTGGTAATGGTGAAATCAACATGGAAATCTGTGACATTTCCCTACCGGCAATATGCCTCTCCGCCCATGGCAGCGTCAATCTGATTCTTCAGATGTGTGGCGCGATCCTCACAGTTATCGGTTAAGCTTGCGGCTTTTACACTGCATCGATCAACATGGAACCATTGGAAATTCTCGACACCCAGACCGAAGCCCAGGCCACCGGCAGGAAACTCAACGCCACCGTCGCCATCACGGTCGCGCTGCTGGCCACCTTCATGGGCATCTGCAAGGTCAAGGACGACAACATCAATCAAAGCATGCAGCAGGCGCAGGCCAACCGGGTCGACCACTGGGCCTTCTACCAGGCCCGCAACGTGCGCGAGGAAGTCGCCAGGTCGACCGTGGTGCAGTTGCGCCTGGCGTCGGCGGGCAAGCCTGCGGCGGAACAAGCGGCCTACCAGCAGGCGATCCAGGAATACGAGAAAGTGGCGCAGGACCAGGCCACCAAGAAGGCCGACGCCAAGGCCCAGGCCGAACAGGACCAGAAAACCTACGACGCGGCCAACTTCAAGGACGACCAGTTCGACCTGTCCGACGCGCTGCTGGCGATCGCCATCTCGCTGCTGGCCATTACCGCGCTGACCCAGTTGTGGGCGCTGTACTTCACGGCGCTGGTGCCGACCGCGTTCGGCGTGCTGATGGGTCTTTCGGGCCTGGCCGGCTGGGGCCTGCACCCGGACTCGCTGATCACGCTGCTGTCCTGACCGGGCCGGTGCCGGGCCATCAACCGGCGATCACGCGGTTGCGGCCGGCGCGCTTGGCCTCGTACATGGCGGCGTCGCCGGCCGAGATCAGGCGGATCAGGTCATAGCCATGTTCGTCCGACGTCACCACGCCCACGCTGGCCGTGTAGCGCACCGACAGCGCATCGATCTCCACCAGTTCCAGCTCGATGCGCGAACGCAGGCGCTCGGCCACCTTGATCGCGGCCTGGCGGTTCAAGCCGTCCAGCGCCAGCACGAACTCCTCGCCGCCGAAGCGCGCCAGCAGATCGTAGGGCCGCAGTTCCAGCTTCAGCATCCGCGCCAGATGGCGCAGCACTTCGTCGCCGACGGGGTGGCCGTAGGTATCGTTGATCTGCTTGAAAAAATCGACGTCGATCATGATCACGGCCAGGCTGCGGCGCCCGCGCTGCGCCCGCAGCGCCACCCGCTTGCCCTCGTTTTCCAGGCCGCCGCGGTTCAGGGCGCCGGTCAGCGCGTCCAGCGTCGACAGGTGGCGCAGCCGCTCCGCGTAGCGCCACATCACCATCAGGATCATGCCGAACACGATGCAGACCTGGGCCAGCGGAATGGCCAGCATGCTCGCGCCCATCACCAGCGAGGCCGGCACATCGGCCGGGTCGGCATACCGCAGCATGTGGGCGCCGCGCATGAACAGCGCCAGTCCCAGCACCGCGAAGCCGCTCACGCAGATGGCGGTGCCGCGCCAGCCGCCCTGGCGCGCCAGCGTGACCGCGCACAGCCAGTTGAGCAGCGCGAAATAGAAGCCGCTGAAGCACAGCCGTCCCCGCAGGCTCGGCACCACCAGCGTGAAATAGGCGGGGATGAGCAGCGCCAGCACGGTGAAGATGGCCACCACGCGCCACGGCAAAGTGGCGGAACCGTGCACGCGCAGGCCGTGCAGCACCAGGCCCATGCCGAAAGCGATCACGCCGTAGCCGATGATGGCGCTGAAGATGAAAGGCAAGCCATTCAGGTTGGCCATCGCCAAGCCGCCCGACACCACCAGGTTACCCGCCGCCCACCAGCGCAGCTCGGGCGGGCTGCCCGCGTAGCAGGCGGAAGCCACCAGCAACGCCGTCGTCAACAGCGTGACGCAGACCTGAACCAGTAAAAGTGTGTCGAGATTGAGCACGCCGGCTTCCCGTCCTGAGGATGCTTCAATGTATCCCAGCGTCGTGCCAGTGGCAATCGCGCATGCAAGAAAGAAACAAAAAAAGCTGCCGAAGCAGCTTTTTTGGCGACGCCAATGTGGCTCAGGCGTTGCGGCGGCGGCGCGCAACCACGCCCACCAGCGCCAGGCCGCCCAGCAGCATGGCGTAGGTTTCCGGTTCCGGCACCGGAGTGGCGACGTAGCCCTTGAACGGCTCGTAGCCGATCTCGACGGCGCTGACCAGGGATTTGGCCACCACGCTGCCCTCCAGATGGCCGGCGCCGGACAGCACGGCATCATTGGCCAGCACCGAGCCCCAGACGAAAGTGTTGACCTTGACCACATTGGCGTCGTTCAGGTTGAACAGCACGTTGGCGCGCAGCTGCTCCAGCAGGCCGTCCTGGCCGCCGCCGAAGACCACGTCGCCGCTGCCGCTGACATTGATGACCACGGTAGCGCCGGCCCTCACATTGCTCAGCGACAAGTTGGTCAGGTTGCGGGTGTTGACGTTGAACACCTGCAAGCCGGCGCTGTTGTTGCCCACCAGCTCGATGCCGCCGTTGGCGAAGTTGACCGTGCCGTTGGCCGCCTGGCTGTTCAGCGTGCTCGACAGGCTGGTCAGCTGGCTCTTGGCCGCGCTGAAGTTGGTGTAGTCCGAAACATTGGCCTTATTCAGCGTCAGGTAGCTCGACGACGTGTTGACGCCGCCGTACACACCGTAGCCGTTGTAGTTCTTGGTGTATTCGGTGATCGGACCGATGGACGCGTTGGTGTTCACATTGGTCAGCGGCGCGGCGTAGATGTCGCCGCCGCTCAGTTTCACGTTGCCGCCCACTACCAGGCTGGGGGCGGTCACGCCGTACGGAGTGCGGTAGCCGATCGACGCGCCCGAGGTGGCGACGTTGCCGCCAACGGCCAGGCGGCCTTCGATATCGGTAAAGTTACTGGCGTTGCCATAAAAATAGGCGCTGTAGCCGTTGGCCAGGCCCAGGTCGAAACTCGGGACAGCAGCCTGGGCGGCGCACATGGCGCCCGCGCCCAGCACCAGCGGCAAAACACGTTGCATCAGAGTGGAAATAGTCATGGTATGTAATTGGTATGTTCGTTAAGAAACGGAGGAAACCCGCATGCAAGGGCTAAATTATATCTCATCAACAACTATAATAAGCTTATTGATAATAAAAAATGTTGCGACATATGACCAAAACAATACCAATAATATGCCGCGCGTGAAGAATGCGAATCGGTTAAAGTGATGCTAATTGCAATCCACCGACAAGACCATGGCCTACCCTATCGAGCACAAACTGGTGATCGGCATCGCCTCCAGCGCGCTGTTTGACCTCACCGAATCGCACAAGATCTACCTGGAAGGCGGCGCCGAGGAGTACCGCAAGTATCAGGAACAGCACATCGACGTCATCCTGGGCAAGGGCGTGGCCTTCCCCTTCATCCGCCGCTTCCTCAACATCAACAAGCACTACGCGCAGTCGGCGCCGGTGGAGGTGGTGCTGATGTCGCGCAATTCGCCGGAGACCGGACTGCGGGTGATGAATTCCATCGCCCACTACGGGCTGGACATCTCGCGCGCCTGCTTCGTCACCGGCAAATCGCCATACAGCTACCTGCCGGCCTTCAATACCTCCCTGTTCCTGAGCGCCAACGAGGAGGACGTGCGCAACGCGCTGGAAGCCAACTATCCGGCCGGCCTGGTGCTGCCCTCGCGCATCGAGGACGATGACGACGAGGAATTGCGGGTGGCCTTCGACTTCGACGGCGTGATCGCCGACGACGAATCCGAGACCGTCTTCAAGCGCAACAACGACGTCGACGAGTTCCATGCGCACGAGCGCGAGCGGGTCGCCATCCCGCACCAGCCAGGCCCGCTGGCCGACCTGTTCCAGAAACTGTCGCTGATGCAGCGGCTGGAGGAGCGTGCCCAGCGCCGCGATCCGTCGTACAAGCGCATCCTGCGCATCGCCATCATCACGGCCCGCAGCGCGCCGTCGCACGAGCGGGTGGTCACCACGCTCAAGAGCTGGGGCGTGTCCGCCAACGAGACGTTTTTCCTCGGCGGCATGGAAAAGGCCCGGGTGCTGGGCATCTTCAAGCCGCATATCTTCTTCGACGACCAGCTCAGCCACCTGAAGTCGGCCGGCGGCAATATACCGATGGTCCATGTGCCCTTCGGCATAGCCAACCGGCCACCCAAGCCGGCGTGAGCGGAGCGCGGCGGGCGGCCGGGGCTTCGTCTATAATGTCGGCAGCGGCATCGCCCCTCCCTCATTAACCGTTGAATGTGTGTTGTGTCCCTGGTCTTAAAAAACTCCCTACCAAAACCCGGCACCCGCTTCGCCCTGCCTGCGCTGCATGGCTCGTCGGACGCCTACGCGTTGGCGCTCACCGCGCTTGAACTCAAATCCAGGGGCCAGATGCTGGCCGTGATCGTCGCCAACGCCAGCGACGGCCAGCGCCTGCTCGACGAGATCCCATGGTTCGGCGGCGACAAGCTGCGCTGCCACCTGCTGCCGGACTGGGAAACGCTGCCCTACGACGCCTTCTCGCCGCACCAGGACCTGGTGTCCGAGCGCCTGGCCACCTTGCACGAGATCTCCAGCGGCCAGTGCGACGTGATGCTGGTCCCGGCCACCACCGCGCTGGTGCGCATGGCGCCGCCGTCCTTCCTGGCGGCCTACACCTTCTTCTTCAAAAAGGGCGAGTCGCTGGACGAAGCGCGCCTGAAATCGCAACTGACGCTGGCCGGCTACACCCACGTGGCGCAGGTGATGTCGCCTGGCGAGTACTCGGTGCGCGGTGGCCTGATCGACCTGTTCCCGATGGGTTCCGCCCTGCCCTACCGGCTCGACCTGTTCGGCGACACCATCGAAACCATCCGCACCTTCGACGCCGACACCCAGCGCTCGCTGTACCCGGTCAACGAGGTGCGCTTGCTGCCCGGCCGCGAGTTCCCGATGGACGAAGCGGCGCGCACCACTTTCCGCAACCGCTGGCGCGAGCAGTTCGAAGGCGATCCTTCGCGCTCGGTGGTCTACAAGGACATCAAGAGCGGCATCGCCTCCGCCGGTATCGAGTACTACCTGCCGCTGTTCTTCGAAGAGACGGCCACGCTGTTCGACTACCTGCCGCAAGGCGCGGCGCTGGCCCTGGTGGGCGACATCGACGCCGCCATCAAGCGCTTCTGGACCGACACCGGCTCGCGCTACCGCTTCCTCAAGTCCGATCGCGACCGCCCCATCCTGGCGCCGGAAGCGCTGTTCCTGTCGGACGAGCAGTTCTTCACGCTGGCCAAGCCCTACGGCCGCCTGGTGATTTCCAGGGACGCCAGCGAAGGCGCCTCTGAGCTGTCGGCGCCGGTGCCCAACATCGCCGTCAACCGCCACAACGACGATCCGCTGACCAACCTGCGCGCCTACCTGCTGCAGGCGGGCCGGCGCGTGATGATCTGCGCCGAGACCAACGGCCGCCGCGAAACGCTGCAGCAGTACTTCACCGAATACGACTTGGCGCTGACGCCGGTCGAAGGCTACGAAGGCTTTGCCACCTCCAGCGCGAAGCTGATGCTGGGCGTGGCACCGCTGCACGCCGGCTTCGAGCTGTCGACGCCCGGCGAGAATCTGATTTTCATCACCGAGACCGAGCTGTATGCGGGCTCCGGCCGCCGCGTCGGCACCAAGAAGCAGGAAGCCGTCACCCAGGTCGAATCGATGGTGCGCGACCTGTCGGAGCTGAAGATCGGCGATCCGGTGGTCCACATCAACCATGGCATCGGGCGCTACATGGGCCTGACCAGCATGGACCTGGGCGAAGGCGAGACCGAATTCCTGCACCTGGAATACGCCAAGGACACCAAGCTGTATGTGCCGGTATCGCAGCTGCACGTGATCTCGCGCTACTCCGGCGCCTCGCCGGACGACGCGCCGCTGCACGCGCTGGGCTCCGGCGCATGGGAAAAAGCCAAGCGCAAGGCCGCCGAGCAGGTGCGCGACACCGCCGCCGAACTACTCAACCTGTACGCCCGCCGCGCGCTGCGCCAGGGCCACTCGTTCGAATACTCGGCGCACGACTACGAGCGCTTCGCCGACAGCTTCGGCTTCGACGAAACGCCGGACCAGCAGGAAGCGATCAACAACGTCATCAAGGATATGACCTCGGGCAAACCGATGGACCGCCTGGTGTGCGGCGACGTCGGCTTCGGCAAGACCGAAGTGGCGCTGCGTGCGGCCTTCATCGCCGTCATGGGCGGCAAGCAGGTGGCGATCCTGGCGCCGACCACGCTGCTGGCCGAGCAGCACGCGCAGACCTTCGCCGACCGCTTCGCCGACTGGCCGGTGCGCATCGCCGAAATGTCGCGCTTCCGCACCGGCAAGGAGATCGCGCAAGCGATCAAGGGCATGGCCGACGGCACGCTCGACATCATCATCGGCACCCACAAACTGCTGTCGGACGACGTCAAGTTCACCCGCCTCGGCCTGGTCATCATCGACGAGGAACACCGGTTCGGCGTACGCCAGAAGGAAGCCCTGAAATCGCTGCGCGCCGAAGTGGACGTGCTGACGCTGACCGCCACGCCGATCCCGCGCACGCTGGGCATGGCGCTGGAAGGCCTGCGCGACTTCTCGGTGATCGCCACCGCGCCGCAAAAGCGCCTGGCGATCAAGACCTTCGTGCGCAGCGAGGGCGAATCGATCATCCGCGAAGCCTGCCTGCGCGAATTGAAGCGCGGCGGCCAGGTCTACTTCCTGCACAACGAGGTCGAGACCATCCAGAACCGCATGGCGATGCTGACCGAGCTGCTGCCGGAGGCGCGCATCGCCGTGGCGCACGGCCAGATGCACGAACGCGACCTGGAAAAAGTGATGCGCGACTTCGTGGCGCAGCGCTACAACATCCTGCTGTGCACCACCATCATCGAGACCGGCATCGACGTGCCGACCGCGAACACCATCATCATGCACCGCGCCGACAAGTTCGGCCTGGCGCAGCTGCACCAGCTGCGCGGGCGCGTCGGCCGTTCGCACCATCAGGCGTACGCCTACCTGCTGGTGCATGACCTGCAGTCGCTGACCAAACAGGCGCAGCGCCGCCTGGACGCCATCCAGCAGATGGAAGAACTGGGCAGCGGCTTCTATCTCGCCATGCACGACCTGGAGATCCGCGGCGCCGGCGAAGTCCTCGGCGACAACCAGTCCGGCGAGATGACCGAGATCGGCTTCCAGCTGTACTCGGACATGCTCAATGAAGCGGTGCGCTCGCTCAAGGCCGGCAAGGAGCCGGACTTGGCGGCGCCGCTGGCCACCACCACCGAGATCAACCTGCATGTTCCGGCGCTGCTGCCTGCGGATTTCTGCGGCGATGTGCACGAACGGCTATCTATTTACAAGCGCATGGCCAACTGCAACGTCCAGGACAAGATCGACGACATGCAGGAAGAAATGATCGACCGTTTCGGCAAACTGCCCGATCCCGTCAAGGCCCTGATCGAGACCCATCGCCTGCGCATCGCCGCCAAAACCGTAGGCATTATCAAGATCGACGCCCATGGCGAGGCAGCCACCTTGCAGTTCATGGCCAAGCCGCCGATCGACCCGATGCGCATCATTGAGCTGATACAGAAGAACCGCCAGATCAAGCTCAATGGCCAGGACAAACTGAAGATCACCGCCGCCATGCCCGACCTGGCCGCGCGCGTGGCCCAGATAAAAGGCGCCATCAAACAGTTGACCGCATGAGCCATAACACGTAACTTGGGCGCTTAGCCCAAAAAACGCTATCCGCATTTTATGAAGACTGCCAAAAATACTATGAATCTTGTGCTGCAAGGGTTGGACGACTGCAAGGCCAGACTGGAACGCATCGCCGCGCTGACGGCACCGACAAACATCACCTGGTTGAACGAACGCGCGCTGCGCTGCGAAGGCATCACCTTCTCGCCGGCGCTGCGCCAGACCATCGAAGTGGCTGCCCAGGCGGCCCAACTGGACGCCACCTATTCCATCGGCGTGCACAAGATGAGCGAGTTCAAATTGGTCGCCATGGACATGGACTCCACGCTGATCACCATCGAGTGCATCGACGAAATCGCCGACATGCAGGGTCTCAAGCCGCAAGTGTCCGAGATCACCGAGGCAGCGATGCGCGGCGAGCTCGATTTCTCCGAGAGCCTGAAGCGCCGCGTGGCGCTGCTGGAGGGCCTGGAAGCGTCGGCACTGGAGCGCGTGTACGACGAACGCCTGCAGCTGTCGCCGGGCGCCGAGGCGATGCTCAAGGCGGTCCAGCAGGCGGGCCTGAAGACGTTGCTGGTATCGGGCGGCTTCACCTTCTTCACCTCGCGCCTGAAAGAGCGCCTGGGCCTGGACTACACCCACGCCAACGAACTGGAAATCGTCGACGGCCGGCTGACCGGCCGCGTGGTAGGCGGCATCGTCGACGCCGAAGAGAAGAAGCGCACCGTGGAACGCGTGTGCGCGGAGCTGGGCATCTCGCCATCGCAGGCCATCGTCATGGGCGACGGCGCCAACGACTTGAAGATGATGAGCATCTCGGGCATGTCGGTGGCGTTCCGCGCCAAGCCGGTGGTGCGCGAGCAAGCCAACGTGGCGCTCAACTTCGTCGGCCTGGACGGCATCCTTCCGCTGCTGACCTGATCCCACCGCGCGCCGGCTCAGTCCTTCCGGCGCGCCACCTGCTCGGGGCCCGACAGGCGCACACCGGCGACGTTGCCGTTGTCGCGCTGGTCGAACTCCACGCGCAATCCACCCCAGCGCGTCATGAACACGCCCTTGCCCGCCGGCTCCAGCTCCACCTCCGGGCCGCCGTTCATTTGAGCGTACAGCTTCCTGCGATGCTGCGTGACGGTCAGCGTGCGGCCGTCGGCCAGGTCGTACTGGCCCCTGAACTCTTGCAAGTCAGTCTCGCGTTGCGGTTTCTCGGCAGCGCCGGCGGCGCCGGCCATGCAGCAGCCCAGCATCAAAGCCCATACAAAATTACGCATGATATGTCCCATCCCGGTCGATATCGCCATCGCTCATAAGGTGGATGGCAATACGATCACTCTAGACAGGAAAACCATCTTTTGCACGGCCCATCTGACAGACGGTGTCCATCACCGGACGAACGGTCGTTTTGCGGCGATGAAGGGGATATCAAACACAAAAGTTAACTAAAATGCTAACATCGGCATTTACCTACCGCCCCCTCGCTCCATGACCCGCTTCCTGCTTTGCGCGACCCTGCTGACCGCCGCCGTTTCCATCCACGCGGCCGAGTGCCGCTACACTGAACTGGCCGCGCTGGACATCGGCCTGGACGAACGCTTTTCCGCGACGCCCTATCTGGACGCGCAAATCAACGGCAAGTCCGTGCATATGCTGATCGACACCGGTGCCTATAAAACCCTGCTGACGCGCGCGGAAGTCGATCGCCAGCAGATCACGCTCACCCGTACCAACGAAATTTTGCACGGCGTGGGCGGCCAGGCCGCGATGTTCTCGGCGCGCCCGAAGGAAGTGATCATTGGCCCGGCAAGGGTGACCCAGGCTTTGTTCCCGGTGGTCGAAGGTTTCGACTTCCCTGGCTACGGCGGCATCATTGGCGCCGACTACCTGCTGCAAGCCGACCTGGAAATCGCGCTGGCCGACAAGAAGCTCAAGTTCTTCCGGGGCGCGGGCTGCGACGACAAGGCCCTCGCCTATTGGGACACCAATGCGCTGGAGGTGCCGCTGGATATCCCGTCCGGTGACAGCCGCGCCACCGTGCCGGTGTCGATCAACGGCTCCATGCTGACCGCGCTGATCGACACCGGCGCCGCGGTCTCCGTGATCAACCAGAACACCGCCGAGCGGCTGGGCTTCGATCCCACATCCGCCAATGCCATCAAGAGCGGCAAGCTACGAGGCGTCAACGGCAAGAGCCGGCAAGCGTGGACCGCCTCGTTCGACAGCTTCGCCATCGGCGGGGAACAGATCGCCAATCCGAGCATCACCGTCCTCGAACAGCAAAGCGGCGACCTCGCCAACAGGGGACACCAGATGGTACTGGGCCGCGACTTCCTGCGTGCCCACCACGTGCTGTTGTCGCCCCATCAGCAGCGGTTCTATTTCACATATCTGGGCGGGCCGGTGTTCGCCGCCTCGCAGAAGAAAAAACCGTAGCGGCCAAGGGCCGCCACGGAACTCACTGCGGCTTTGGAGGACGGATGCCGGTGTACTGCGCCGACGCCAGCTTCCACTTGCCGCCTTCGTTCACCGCCACATAGCCGGCGCGGAAGGCGAAGTTCCGCTTCTCCGCATTGACTGTCGCGGTGCCACTCAGCTTGACGAGGATGGTGCCGGTATTGCCGAACACCTGGATCGACGGCTCGGTCACCTCCATCGTGGGCGTCTCGCGCTTGTTGGCCGGCAGGTAGAAACCCAGCACTTTCTCGCGCGGGTCCACCTCGCCGATCGGGGAAACCTCGTAGAAATCGCGGGTGACGATGGCGTCGATCTTCGACGGCTCGAAATCGCGCTGCGCCTCGGTGTATGTCTGCACCAGTTTCAGCAACTGCTGCTGCGGCGCGGCTTCCTGCGCGTGCAGCTGCACCGATGCCAGGGCGATCGCCGCCAGTAAAACGGATTTGAATTTCATATCGTCTCCTTAGTGAGGTGCCGGCGCCGAGGCGTCCGCATTGGTGAGCACCGGAGCGGCTTCGGCAACGCGCGGCAGGCGCGTGTTGCGGCCGCCCTGCATCAGCGTCACCGCCTCCACCTTGCCGGCAGCGTCGCGGTTGAGCTCCAGCTGCGCATCGATCTTGCGCAGGAATAGCCGGTCCGCCGACTCGGCGTAGATCGGCAGCGGATCCTGCCCTTGCAGCTGCGTCGTCATGCCGCCGTTACTGGTGCGCAGCCACAGGCGGCGGCCATCGGGCATCGTGTAGGTGCCGGCGATGGCGGCCATCTGCTCCGCCGACAAGGCGATGTCCTTGCGCTCGGACGGCAGCACATACGACGCGCCGCGCGCGGTGGCGGTCAGGCCGTTGGTCAAGCCTTCCAGCTGGCTGCCCTGGAAGTTACTGAGCACGATCACGCTGATCTTGTCGCCCATGCGGTAATGCACCTCGGTGGCGAAGCCCGGAATGCCGCCGCCGTGGCCGACCTCCTTGGCGCCATCCTTCTGCTGGATGCCCAGGCCGAAGCCATAGCCGGATTGATAGGGCGTGGTCATCGCTTCCAGCGAGGCCGGCGACAGCAGCTTGCCCTCATACAGGGCGCGCTGCCAGCGCAGCAGGTCGCCGGTGGTCGAGTACAGGGCACCTGCGCCCTGCGGCACGCTCATGTTGATGTAGCTGGCGTTGGTCACCCCGTCCTTGCCGCGCGCATAACCGGCGGCGCGGTGCGGCAGCACGGTGGCGTTCCAGTCGTAGCCGCTGTCCTTCATGCCGAGCGGGTCGAAGATATTCTTGCGCAGGAAGGCGTCGTAGCTTTCGCCGCTGACCTTCTCGATCAATGCGCCCAGCAGCACGTAGCCGGTATTGCTGTAGTTGAAGCGGGACCCGGACTCGAATTCCAGCGGCATGTCCTTCACCAGCGCCACCACCTCCATCGGCTTCTTGGAGAACGGCTCGATCGATTCGTACTCCTTCGCCGTCGTGAAATTGGGGATGCCGGACGTGTGGTTCAGCAGCTGGAAGATGGTGATCTTGCTCCATGCGGCAGGCAGGTCGCCGAGGTATTTGCTGACTGGGTCGGTGACACTGAGCTTGCCGCGCTCCTGCAACAGCAGCACGCTGGCGGCGGTGAACTGCTTGGTCACGGAGCCGAGCCGGAACTTGGTGCTCGGCGCGTTGGGGATGTTCCATTCCAGGTTGGCGGAGCCGTAACCCTTGTCCAGCAAGATCCGGTCGCCTTTGGCCACCAGCACCGTGCCGGAAAAATGATCGTTGGCGACGGCCATATCGACCAGCGCCTCCAGGCGCTTCAAGTCCTGCGCCTGCACTGCCCCGCCGAACAGCAGGGCCGTGGCCACGCCGGCGGACAGCATCCACTTGCGATGTTGCGACATATTTTTCTCTCCCGTTGCGGATCGCTCTCAAATGGCGATCGACCGCCGTATGCTGCCATTAACTTATTTTTTTCGCAATCGCTTTATTTCATCTTCAGCGCGGCGATCAGACCATCGGAGGCGTCTTCGATATAGTCCAGCACCAGGTCGAAACCGCGCCCGCCTCCATAGTACGGATCAGGCACCACGTCGGAAGGACTGTGGCTGGCGTGCGCCATGAACAATCCCAGCTTGTGCCGGTGCTGCGGCGGACACGCCGCTTCCAGCAGGCGCAGATTGTCGTGATCCATCGCCGGCACGAGATCGAAATTTTCAAAGTCGGAGGCCGCCACCTTGCGCGAACGCTGCGCCGACAAGTCGTAGCCGCGATTGGCCGCATACTCCATCGAGCGCGCATCCGGCGGCTCGCCGACGTGATAACCATGCGTGCCGGCCGAATCGATGACGAAGCGGTCCGCCAGTCCGGCCGCCGAGGCGCGATGGCGGAACACGCCCTCCGCCGTGGGCGAGCGGCAGATATTGCCCATGCAGACAAACAGCACCGAAGTTTTCGCAGCCACGCCGGCTCCTTATATAATCAACATGATTGTATTTTATCGACTTTACTTCGACTTTACTCGGCGACCGACGGCGCGCCGGCAAATAAATGAGCCTCTCCAACGACCAGTCACCCCGCGCCGAATACGCGCGCCGCATGAACCGTGTGTTGAACTACATCGACACCCATCTGGACCAGCCGCTGGAACTGGCGCAGCTGGCCGACGTCGCCAATTTCTCGCGCTTCCACTTCCACCGCATCTTCCAATCGTGGATGGGCGAGACGCTGGGCGACTACGCGCGCCGGCGCCGGCTGGAAAAAGCCGCCTATCGCCTGAGCTGCACGCCGCCCGAGTCGGTGCTGGAAACGGCGCTGGCGACAGGCTTCGGTTCCGGCGAAGCATTCGCGCGCGCCTTCAAAATCAGGTTCGGTTGCACGCCGACCGAGTGGCGGCGCGACACGCGCGCGCGGCTGGCGTCGCAGGCGCTGGGTGCGGACAGCAATCTGGATCAGGTATTAAGCAAGTACGATCAGACGCCGCAAACCGGCATCGGCGACGATGACATCTCCAACAACCAATCAGGAGATTTCAATATGGACGTTAAAGTGATCGACTTACCCGCCGCGCGCGTTGCCTATCATCGCCACATTGGCCCTTACGGCCCGGCCATCGGCGCCTTCTGGGGCCGCGTCGTTGGGCCGTGGATGCAGTCGCATGGCCTGGGCCAAGCGTTGTGCTACGGCGTCGGCTACGACGACCCGACCGTCACGCCTGCCGATAAATGCCGCTACGACGCCTGCGTGACGGTGCCCGATAATTTCACCGCCACCGGCTCGGCCGACATCACCACCTTGCCCGGCGGCCGCTATGCCGTCGGCCACTTCGAAGGCCTGACCGCCGACATCGCAGACGCCTGGACCTGGATGACGCGCAACTGGCTGCCATCCAGCGGCCTGCAATGCGATGACCGGCCCTGCTTCGAAATGTTCAGACCCGACCAAGCGCTCAATCCGCAGACCGGCGCCATAAGCTGCGACATCTGCATTCCCGTTCGTCCGCTGTAAGGAGCAAGCATGGAGCATGAATGCGGTTGTCGCCTCGTCGACATCGATGATGCGGTACAAGGCGCGGTGGTGCCGCTGGCACTGCTGTATCCCGCCGGCGGCGTCGAAACGGCCGAACACTTCGGCCCATACACGCTGGATGTCGCCAGGGATGCGCCGCCGGCGGCCGGCGCGTATCCGCTGGTGGTCATCTCGCACGGGAACTCCGGCACGCCTTGGGCCTACCGCGAGATGGCCAAGCATCTGGTCCTGGCTGGCTTTGTGGTGGCGCTGCCCGCGCACACGGGCAATACGCGGCACGACAACAGCCTGGCCGGCACCGCCGCCAACCTCGCCAACCGCCCGCGCCACATAACGTTAGCCATCGATGCGGCGCTGGCCGATCCGGTATTGCGCGATCATATAGCCGGCGATGGCGTGGCCATCATCGGCCATTCGATCGGCGGCTACACGGCGCTGGCGGTGGCCGGCGGCCAGCCCTGGTCCGGCCCGCGCGAAAGCAAGGACGGCCAGCCGGTGCCCGTGCCCGTGCGGGCCGACCCGCGCGTGCGCGCGCTGGTGCTGCTCAATCCCGCCACGTTCTGGTTCATTCCCGGTTCGCTGCAGGCGGTGGATGTGCCGATACTGATGCGCACAGGCGAAAAGGACGACATCACGCCGGCCGAACATGCGGAAAAAATCATCGCCGGCGTGGCCGATGCCGCGCTGGTCGAGCACAGGGAGATCGCGGGCGCCGGCCACTTCGCCTTCATGAGCAAATTCCCGCCCGAGATGACGCGGCCGAACTTCAAGCCCTCGCAGGACCCGCCGGGATTCGACCGCGCAGACATCCAACCGGAGCTGTTTGCCGACGTGACCGCGTTCCTTCAGCGGACCTTGTCCAGCAAGCGCAGTGCCTGACGCAAGCCGTCGACGATGACCTGGTAGGCCTGCCTGCGGCTGGCCTCATCGCGCGCGCGCAATGCAAAGGATGGGTGGTAGACCACCACCACCCACCGCCCTTCATGCTGGAACGGCGCATCCATGAACGACTTCATCGTCGCGCCGCTGTCCTGCAACACGGATTTCAGCGCCGTGCCGCCCAGCGCAACTACAACGTCCGGCTGGACGCGCGCGAGTTCCTCCTCCAGCCACAGGTGGCAGGCTGCGATTTCCTTTTGCGCCGGCGTCTTGTGCAGCCGCCGCTTGCCACGCAGCTCCCATTTGAAATGCTTGACTGCGTTGGTCAGGTAAATGCCGGCGCGGTCCACGCCAGCTTCCGCGAGGGCTTTGTCCAGCAGAGCGCCGGCCGGCCCGACGAAGGGCAAGCCCGCCACGTCCTCCTGATCGCCAGGCTGTTCGCCCACCAGCATGATCCGCGCACGCGCCGGGCCAACGCCCGGCACCGCTTGCGTGGCGTGTTCCCAGAGGTCGCACCGGCGGCACTGGTCCAGCGTGGCCGGCGGCTTGCTCTGCTCATGGCGTGGGACTTTATCCATGGCGTTTTTATACAATAAACCTGAAGCCTCGGGCGCACGCCAGCGCCGCGCGCTGTGCAATCTCCCTGAAGCTCAGGTCACCGGCATGAGCGACACCATGCGCAACTGGCCAGCCTTGCCGAACTCAAACCGGACCTTGTAGCCATTGACGCCATACGTCACCCAATGATGAATGTAGCCCATCAGCGGATCAGGCTTGCCGCCGCCGGACTTCTGCGGCGGTCCCAGTGCCTTGTCGATGGCGGCTTGGCCGCTGCCGGCGTCTATGCCGGAAAACAGGGAGCCTGAATACGGCCGGTAGCCATCTTCATTCTCGAAGTAGAAAAAGACATACCTCAATACGCCGCCACGGACGCCCATCAAGATGCCGTTGGCACGGAAGCTGTAATACCTGGTTTTCCCGAGCGGATCGTTGTAGCCGCCGGGATCTTCGCTCACCGATGCTGGCACGCCGATCCGGGCGAGCAGATTTGCGAAGGCGGGAGATCGCTCCTCCGCCCCCAATACCTGACCGAATTCGAAAAATTCCGGCATCGCATCCTCACTCGGCGGACAGTATCGCTTTCAGCGCATCGACCAATTTGGCGCACTCCTCGTCCGTGCCGACGGAGATGCGCAGGAACTGGTCGATGCGCGCCTGCTTGAAGTGGCGAACAAGGATCGCGCGCTCACGCAATCCTGCAGCCAACTGCGCGCCGTCGCGTTGCGGATGGCGGGCGAAGATGAAGTTGGCCGCCGACGGCAACACCTCGAAGCCCAACGCCTGCATTTGCGCGGTCAGCCATGCGCGCGTGGCGATGATGGCTTGCGAAGTCTGCTCCATGTAGGCCGCATCGTCCAGCGCCGCCACCGCGCCGGCTTGCGCGACCTGCCCCAGCGGATAGCAGTTGAAGCTGTTCTTCACTCGCTCCAGGCCCGCGATCAGATCGGGATGGCCGACCGCGTAACCCACACGCAGCCCTGCCAGCGAGCGCGATTTGGACAGCGTCTGAATCACCAGCAAATTGTCGTAGCGGCCCAGCAGCGCGATGGCGCTTTGGCCGCCGAAGTCGACGTAGGCCTCGTCGATCACCACCACCTGATCGGGATGCGCGGCCAGCAGCGCCTCGATCCGCTCCAGCGGCAAGGCGATACCAGTCGGCGCGTTGGGATTGGCGATGATGACGGCGCCGCACGGCTGCTTGTAATCCTCGACATCGATCTCGTAACGCTCGTTCAGCGGCACCTGCACCGCCTCGATGCCGTACAAGCTGCAATAGGTCGGATAAAAGCTGTAGCTGATATCCGGGCAAAGCAGCGGCAGCTCGTGCTTGAGCAAGGCGTGGAAGGTATGCGCCAGCACCTCGTCCGAGCTATTGCCGACGAAGACCTGCTCGCGCGTCAAGCCGAAACGGCGGGCCACGGCATCCTTCACCACCGCGTTGGCCGGATCGGAATACTTGCGCAGCTGGTCGCCGACCGCCGCCTGCATCGCCGCTATCGCCTTCGGCGACGGGCCGTATGGGTTCTCGTTTGTGTTAAGTTTGACGAGACCGGGCATCTGCACCTGCTCGCCCGGCGTGTACGGCGTCAGGCCGTGGACCACGTCACTCCAGAAGCGGCTCATTGCAGCGCTCCCAGTGCGCGCTCGATATCCGCGATCAAGTCGTTGACGTCCTCCAGGCCCACGTTGAAGCGCACCAGAATGCCCTTGTCCTGCCAATCCTTGCGCATGTGCTGGATACGGTAAGGCATCACCAGGCTGTTGGCGCCACCCCAGCTATAGCCGATCTTGAAGAGCTTGAGCGCATCGACAAAGCGGTCGGTCTGCTCCTCGGTGTAGCGCTCATCGAACAGCACGGAGAACAAACCGCCGGCGCCAGTGAAGTCGCGCTTCCACGTCTCGTGGCCGGGGCAATCGGTGAAGGCTGGATGCAGCACCTTGGTGATTTCCGGACGCGCCTGCAGCCAGGCCGCCAGCTTGCGCGCCGCCGCGTCGTGTGCGTCGAACCGCAGGCGCATGGTCGGCAGGCCGCGCGCGACCAGATAGGCGTCGTCCGCGCCCACGCCCATGCCCAGCCTCATATGCGAGAGGCTGAGCCGCTCGTGCAGCGCCGGGTCGCGCGTGATGACGGCGCCCATCAGCACATCCGAGCCGCCGGACTGGTACTTGGTCAGCGCCTGCATGATGATGTCGACGCCGAGCTCGAAGCCGCGCAGCGCCAGGCCGGCAGACCACGTGTTATCCAGCGCCACCACCACATCGCGTTCATGCGCCGCCTTGCAGATGGCCGGCAGGTCCGGCACCTCCATCGACACCGAACCCGGCGCCTCGACCCAGATCAGCTTTGTGTTCGGCTGGATCAGCGCGGCGATGCCCTCGCCGATCAACGGATCGTAATAGCGCGCGGTGATGCCGAAATCCGCCGACAGCCAGCGCCCCAGTTCTCGATTGGGGTTGTAGACGTTATCGGGTAACAGCACATCATCGCCGGTCTTGAGCAGCGCGAAGTCGACCATCGCGATGGCCGCCAGTCCGCTCGGCGCCAGCAGGCAGTACTTGCCGTCCTCGATCTCGGCCAGGCGCGCTTCCAGCGTGAAGGTGGTCGGCGTGCCGTGCAGGCCGTAGGTATAGGCGTTCTTCTCTTTCCAGTCGCCCGAGCGCATGGCCGCCACGTTCTTGAACAGCACCGTCGAGGCATGGTGGATGGCGCTGGGAAAAGCGGAGAAGCCTTCCGGGGCCTGGTAGTCGGTATGTACGAGCGTGGTCTGTGGGGATTTTTTGATGGTCATGGGCCGATTATAAACGCTTTGCCCCGTCAAACCTCGCTTCAACCTATCCGCTTTAACGGCCGGCGCCGCCACGCTGCGCCATCCATTGACGATGCATCCGACACATGCTAATTTGACATGGCTTTGGTGAAAAAATATTTTTTCAACCCCGGATCTGGAGTTCAATATGCCTGTGAGGGACCGAATCAATACCTACGAAATGGTTAACGCCCTTAAGACAACCCCTTTGGTTGTTTTGCAAAATCACCCTCTGATGGTCGCGCTGGCGCCAGGCGACGTAACGGAACAATCGCAAATTGCGTTCTCCCTCACAAACGGCAATATATTAATCGGCACCGTCGCACCGAATAACGGCACCACGGTTGTGATCAGGGCCTTGGTCACACCAACCCGCAACTGGAATTCGCCTCATCGATTCACAGCGCTGCAACGCTTCAATCCGATTGCCGAGGACCTTTGGGTTACCGAGAGGCAGACCGGCTGCAGTCTGATTATCCTGGATTGGGGCGGACAGATGTCGATGGGGCACCTGTTACCCCATCCGCAGGCCAACTATAACCGGGTAAATCGATACATCCTGGATCATGCACCGCTCACGGCTTACGCGGAAATACAAAGACAAAGTCTGAAGCCCGAAGTAACGCAGTTGGTTGAGGCCTCCAAGATTGGCGGAGTGAACCCACAACGCTATATCCTGGTTCAATCAAATCACGCCGCAGTCAACCAAAAAAACCTGAATGTGATTGGCATAAGAAGTAACGGGCAAATGAACTTTTACATGCAGACCAATACGGCCGGGGGGCGGACAGTGCAACAGTTGCGGTGGACAGCCTGGCGTCCCTACTTGCCTTATTTCACGTACTGAAGCCCACCCGCAAAAAAAAAGCAGACCGCGTTTCCGCAGTCTGCTTATCGTGCCGACAGCAACCGGCTTATTGGGCCTCGCCCCACAGGTCGTGGGCGTCGGAGGTGGTGATCTTCACGTCAACGAACTGGCCGACGGCCAGCTTCTTGTGCGGTTCGTACGGCGGCTTGACATACACCACGCCGTCGATTTCCGGCGCGTCGGCGCTGGAGCGGCCCACGCCGCCGCTGCGGTTGACTTCATCGATCAGCACGCGCACGGTCTTGCCGACCTTGGCCTTCAGGCGCGCTTTCGAAATCTCTTCCTGCAGCAGCATCACGCGGCCACGGCGCTCTTCGCGCACTTCTTCCGGCACCGGATTGGCCAGCTCGTTGGCGGTCGCGCCTTCCACCGGCGAATAGGCGAAGCAGCCCAGGCGGTCGATCTGCGCTTCCTTCAGGAAGTCCAGCAGGTATTCGAATTCGGCCTCGGTCTCGCCAGGGAAGCCGGCGATGAAGGTCGAACGGATGGTCAGGTCCGGATTCATCGCGCGCCAGGCCTGGATGCGGTCCAGGTTTTTCTCGCCGCTGGCAGGACGCTTCATGCGCTTCAGCACATCGGGATGCGCGTGCTGCATCGGGATGTCGAGGTAAGGCAGCACGTGCTCGCCCATCATCGGAATGACCTGGTCGACGTGCGGGTACGGATAAACGTAGTGCATGCGCACCCACGCGCCGTAGGACTTGGCCAGCTCGCCCAGCGCTTCCATCAGCTGCGTCATGTGGGTCTTGACCGGACGGCCGTTCCAGAAGCCGGTGCGGAACTTGACGTCCACGCCGTAGGCAGAGGTGTCCTGCGAAATCACCAGCAGTTCCTTGACGCCGGACTTGAACAGGTTCTCCGCTTCCAGCAGCAGCTCGCCGATCGGGCGCGACACCAGGTCGCCGCGCATCGAAGGGATGATGCAGAACGAGCAGCGGTGGTTACAGCCTTCCGAGATCTTCAGGTAGGCGTAGTGCTTCGGCGTGAGCTTGATGCCCTGCGCCGGGATCAGGTCGAGGAAAGGCTCGTGCGGCTTGGGCAGGTGCAGGTGGACCGAGTCCATCACCTCGGCCAGCGCGTGCGGGCCGGTCACGGCCAGCACCTTCGGGTGCACCTTCATGATGATGTCATCGCCGGCGGCGTCTTTTTTCGCGCCCAGGCAACCGGTCACGATCACCTTGCCGTTTTCGGCCAGCGCTTCGCCGATGGCGTCCAGCGATTCCTGCACGGCGGCGTCGATGAAGCCGCAGGTGTTGACGATGACCAGATCGGCGCCGTCGTACGACTTGGCCGTCTCGTAGCCTTCGGCGCGCAGTTGGGTCAGGATCTGTTCGGAGTCGACCAACGCCTTGGGGCAGCCGAGCGATACGAAGCCGACTTTAGGCGCAGGAGCGCCGGCTGCGGGCATGGGGAGACGGGAGAGTGGTTGCGATTGCATGATTGGTAGCTTTATACGCCATGAAAATTACGAGCAATCGAGCATTATACCCCATTCGCCATAGGGAGATCATGCTAGGATAGAGGCTAACCCAGTGGCCCGCGCCGGCACTGTTTTCATCATCCAGTTCAGGAGAATTCGTGGCAACGCTGAAAGACGTCGCAGTGCTCGCCGGTGTAGGCATGTCGACAGCATCGCGCGCCATTTCAGGCGCCGGGCCGGTATCGGCCGAGGCGATGAAAAAAGTCCAGGCCGCGATTGAACAGCTCAACTTCCGCCCCTCCTCCATCGGCCGCTCGCTGTCGGCGAAGTCGCTGGGCATGATCGGGATCTTCACGCCGTCCTTCTTCGGCGCCTACTACGGCACCATCCTCAAACAGACCGACTTCGAACTGCGCGCCATGCGCCGCCACGTGGTCGTGGCCACCGGCTGCGGCGACGGCACGCCGCGCGACGAGGCGCTGGAAGCGGTCAAGTTCCTGATTGGCCGCGATTGCGACGGCATCGTCGTGCTGGGCCACGACCTGTACGACGAGGACCTGATCGCGCTGCAGAAGATGAATCCGAAAATAGCCTTCCTCAACCGCCGCAGCACGCAGGTGCCGGAGGCCTCGTTCTGCCCCGATCATTTTCACGGCGGCGAGCTGGCGGCGCGCACCTTGCTGCAGGCGGGCCACCGCGAGCTGGCGGTGATTTCCGGCCCGGCCGCCACGTCGGACAACACGGAACGGCTGGAAGGCTTCTTCGCCGAGCTGCGTCGCAACGGCATCGAGCGTTCGACGGTGCGCCTGATCGAATCGGACTTTTCGCGCGAGGGCGGCTTCGGCGCCACGCAGCAGTTGATCAACGAAGGCCTCAAGTTCACGGGCCTGTTCTGTGCCAACGACGAAATGGCGGTCGGCGCCCTGTCCTGCTTCCACCGCACCGGTATCGACGTGCCGGGCCAGGTTTCCGTCATCGGCTATGACGACGACTACTCCGCCGAATACACGTCGCCGGGACTGACCTCGGTCCACATCCCGATGGAACAGCTGACGCAGAACGCCGTGCGCTGGTTGCTCAACCTGTGCTACGGCACGCAACACGAGATCGTCCGCGACTTCCCGGTCACGGTGACGATGCGCGGCTCGGTCGCCGCACGCACGGCCCGGCACAACTGACTGGCCGGGCCGGCGCGCCCTATTGCGCCGCCTTGATGCGGAACAGGCGCGCACCGTGGGGGGCCACCTCGGGCGCGAAATCGCGGCCGGCGGGGCCGAGGTCTTTTCCGCTCCACAGGTCCCGCACCGGCGCCGCATCGCCAACCCCGAGCGAGGCAGGTTTGACAGCGACCCGCGCGACCGTCTCGCCGGTATTGAAGACCGCCAGGTATTTGTCCTTGGACTGGGGCACATCGGCGATCCACGCGATCAGGCCATCGTCGGTGCGGAATAGCTGGCGGTTGTTCTCGCTGCGCTGGTTGACGGCGATGACTTCATCGTTGGTGAGCAGCGACAGCGTGAACGGATCGGTCTTCGTCATGTCTCCGCCATGAATCAGCGGCGAGCGGGCGATACTCCACAGCGTCATCACCGTGGTTTGTTCGTCGGGCGTGAAGCGGCTATGCTCATTGAAGCGTATGGTCCCGAAGGGCAGCATGTCGGCGTCCGGCCATGCGCCGGAAATGCGGAAAGGAGTCCAGTCGTGGAGGCGCTTAAATTGGTCACGCAAGGACTTCCAGTCATCCCAGAAGTCGTCGCTGACGCGCCACATATTGGCGTGTTGCGTGACGTGCGCGCCGGCGCTGAGCGGGGTTTCGCCAGGCGAGGTGCTGAGCAGGATCGACCGTCCGGTCTTGTCGATCGCCTTGCGGAGCGCCTCGATCTCCGGCTGATGGTAAGGGCGGCTGAGGTCATCGACCTTGATGAAATCCACGCCCCAGTCGGCGACCAGCTGGATCAGCGAATCGTAGTAAGCCTGTGCTCCCGGCTTGCTCATGTCCACGCCATACATATCCGGGTTCCATTCGCAGACACTATTGCGGTCGGCGATCTGGCCGGCGCGGATGGCGGTGCCGAGCAACGGGGTGTTCTGCTCCACGGCCTGGCGCGAAATCCCGCGCATCATGTGTATCCCGAATTTGAGGCCCTTGGCGTGGACGTAATCGGCGAGCGGCCGGAAGCCAGCGCCATCGCGCGCCGACGGGAATTTTTCAGGCGCGGGGACCAGGCGGCTGAATTCGTCCATCGCCAGCTTGGCCCCCTTTTCGTAGCCGTGGCCTTTGGAGCTGGGCTGATACCACTGGATATCGACCACCAGATACTCCCAACCATGCGGCTTCAGCGTCCGCGCCATATAGTCGGCCTGCTGTTTGGTCTGGGCCTCGGTGATGGTGGTGCCGAAATTATCCCAGCTGTTCCAGCCCATCGGCGGGGTCGGAGCCCAGGTGTGGTAATCGCTGGCAGCGGCGGTCAGCAGCGGAGCACTGAGCAGCAAAGCGCAGGGCAACATCAGAATACGTTTGAACATAAAAAGGACCATGGATAAAAGAGCTCAATGTAGCCCTCTGCGCGAACACGATCCAATCACAATTTCTTCGCCAGCGATGTCAGTTTGGATATTACGTCAAAGCCGCTGTTCACTGGCTCCGTCAAATAGCGACACGCGTTTGGTGCGGATCGAGAAGCGGAGTTCCTGCTCGGTCTCGACCTGCTGCTGGTCCTGCACGATGCCGGCGACCTGGGTGCCATGGAAGTCCAGCCACAGCACGCGATGCGCGCCCATGGCCTCCACCAGCGACACCGATGCGCATACCGCGTTGTCGGCACCATCGCAATTGCCGATGTCGATGTCCTCGGGCCGTACGCCCAGCACGCACTCCTGCTTGCCGGCCGGCGCTTGTTTGAACGGATAGTTCGTCACATCGACCGACAGGTGTTCGTTGCGGAACAAGGTGCGCGCGCCCTCCTGCTCCAGCCGGCCCTTGAACAGGTTCATGCCCGGCGAGCCGAGGAAGGTGGCGACGAACAGGTTAGCCGGCTCGTTGTAGATGTTGGCCGGCGTGTCGAACTGCTGCACCACGCCGCCCTTCATCACCGCCATGCGCTGCGCCAGCGTCATCGCCTCCACCTGATCGTGGGTCACGTAGATCATGGTGGCGCCGAGCTGCTTGTGCAGCTGCTTCAATTCGCGCCGCAGTTCGGTGCGCAGCTTGGCGTCCAGGTTGGAGAGCGGCTCGTCGAACAGCATCACGTCCGCCTCGCGCACGATGGCGCGGCCGATCGCCACGCGCTGGCGCTGTCCGCCGGACAGGTTGGCCGGCTTGCGCTTCAACAGCGGCCCCAGTTGCAGCATGTCCGAGGCGCGGGTGACGCGGCGGGCGATTTCCGCCTTCGGCGTGCCGTTGATGCGCAGGCCGAAGGACATGTTGGCCTCCACGTTCATGGTCGGATACAGCGCATATGATTGGAACACCAGCGCGATGCCGCGGTCCTTGGGATCGGCCCAGGTCATGTCCTTGCCGCCGATTTCGATCTGGCCGGAGGTGGTGTCGATCAGGCCCGCGATGGAGTGCAGCAGCGTGGATTTGCCGCAGCCCGATGGTCCGAGCAGCACCACGAACTCACCGGCCTTCACGTCCAGGTTCAGGGATTCGATCACCTTGTTGCCGCCCAGCTGAATCTGCAAATTACGAATAGCTACGTTAGACATGTTTAACCCTAAGTTAACCTTTAACCGCGCCGGAGGCGATGCCGCGCACGAACCAGCGGCCGGAAATGAAATAGAGAGCCAGCGGCACCAACGACGTCAGGATGGTCGCGGCCATATTGACGTTGTACAGGCGCTCGCCGGTGGTGGTGTTGATGATGTTGTTCAGCTGGACCGTCATCGGCAGATGCTCGGAGCCGGCAAACACCAGGCCAAGCAGGAAGTCGTTCCAGATGCCCGTCACCTGCATGATGACGGCCACCACGATCACCGGCGTCGACATCGGCAGCATCAGCTGCAGGAAGATGCGCCAGAAACCGCCGCCGTCGATGCGGGCGGCCTTGAACAGCTCCATCGGCAGCGCGGCGTAGTAGTTGCGGAACAGGAGCGTCATCACCGGCATGCCGAAGATGGTGTGGATCAGCACAATGCCGGGCAAGGAACTGAACAGGTTCACGGCGGCCAGCACGCGCACCAGCGGATACACCATCACCTGCACCGGGATGAAGGCGCCCATCATGAGGATGGCGAACAGCAGCCCCGCGCCGCGCGGACGCCAGAACGACAGCGCATAGCCATTGACCGCACCGATGGCGATCGACAGCACGGTGCTCGGCACCACGATCGCGACCGAGTTCCAGAAGCCGCCGCGTATGCCGTCGCATTCCAGGCCGGTGCATGCCGATTGCCACGCTTGCAGCCACGGCTCCAGCGTCGCGTGCACCGGCAGGGCGAACAGCGTGCCGAGACGGATCTCTTCCATCGGCTTGACCGACGTTACCAGCATCACGTACAGCGGCAGCAGGAAGAACAGCGCGGCCACAATCAGGAAGCCGTACACGCCGATGCGCGCCGGCGTCCACGCGAGCTTGCGGCGCGGCTTGACGGCCGGCGGGGCGCTGATCGTGCTGTCGTTGGCGGCGCCACCCGGCGCCATCCCTGCTGCCTTATCCATTACTGCCTTTTCGATTTTGACGACCTGTCCCATCACGCCCCCTTCGCCGCGCGGCGGTTACGCACATAGTACAGCGGCGCGACGATGGCCAGCACGGTAGCCAGCAGCACGATCGACGCGGCGGATGCGAGGCCGATGTTGGCGCGGCCGAACAGGTAGTCCATGATGAACTTGGCCGGCACCTCGCTGGCCGTGCCCGGGCCGCCCTGCGTCATCGCGACGACGGCGTCGAACACCTTCACCACCATCACGAACAGCAGCACGAAGGCGGTTGATACCGAAGGCCCGAGCATCGGCAGCACGATGCTGACGTAGACGCGCCAGCGGGGAATGCCGTCGATGCGGGCTGCCTTCCACAATTCCTCGTCCACGCCGCGCAGGCCGGACAGCATCAGCGCCATCACCAGCCCGGAGGCCTGCCACACGGTGGCGATGACGATGGTGTAGATCGCCATGTCCTGGTCGACGATCCAGTCGAAGGTGGCGCCGGCGAAGCCCATCTTGTGCAGCACTTCCTGGATGCCCAGCTCGGGGTTCAGTATCCACTGCCAGATCAGGCCCGTCGCCACGAACGACATCGCATACGGATACAGGAAGATGGTGCGCAGCGCGCCCTCAGCCATCACCTTCTGGTCGATGAAGACGGCCAACAGGAAGCCGATGACCAGGCAGGCGGCGATGAACAGCACGCCGTACACGGCGACGTTTTGCAGCGACAGCAGCCAGCGCTCGTTGTTGAACAGGCGGATGTACTGCGAGGCGCCGACAAAATCGCTGGCCGGGAAGGTGCGCGAGCTGCTGACCGACACGCGCGCCGTCCACAGCATCGTACCCAGGTAGGCCAGCAGCACCGTCAACGCCATCGGAATCATGGCGACGTAGGCGGCGAAGGATACGCTTTGACGCTTCTTGGCCATGGCTTATTGATCCTTCAGCGCGCGGGCGAAGGCCTTCTGCGCGTCTTCCGGCGACTGGTTCTTGTTCCAGTAGCTGGTCAGCACATCCTGCAAGGCGCCCGTGGTGTCGGGCGTCGCCAGCATTTCGGAGTTGGGCAGCTGACGGCTCTTGTCCTTGATGATGGCCAGGCCCTGCTTCGCGCAGATGTCCAGCGTGGATTCATCGACATCGCCCCGGATCGGGATCGCGCCCTTGCGCGAGTTGAAGGCCACTTGCGCGGCCGGCGAAGTGACCACCGTCGCCAGCAGCTTCTGCGCCTTGACGGCGTTGGCGTCGGTGGTTTTCGGGAACACGAAAGCGTCGCCGGCCACGATGTACGGCGCCTTGGGGCCGAAGCCGGGGAAGCAGCCGAAGTCCTTGCCCGCCACCTGCTTGGCCGACGAGAACTCGCCCTTGGCCCAGTCGCCCATGATCTGAACGCCGGCCTTGCCGCTGACGACCATCGCCGTCGCATCGTTCCAGTTGCGGCCCGGCGAGCCGGCGTCCACAAAGGCTTTCAGCTTCTTGAAGTCGACCAGCACCTGCTTGAAGGCCGGCGACATCACGGCTTTCTGGTCGCGGTCGCGGTATACCTTCAGATACAGGTCGGCGCCGCCCACCATCGCGAAGATGGCGTCGAAGGTGATCTTCTCCTGCCATACCTGGCCGCCGAAAGCCAGCGGCACCACGCCTGCGGCCTTCAGCTTGGCCAGTTGCGCCAGGAACTCGTCCCAGGTCTGCGGCTCGTTGGTGATGCCGGCTTTTTTATACGCGGCCTTGGAGTAGAAGAACCAGGCCGGCATGTGGATGTCCACCGGCGCTGCGTAGAAGTGTCCGTTGATCTTGATCGCGGCCAGTATCGACGGCGGCATGATCTGGTCCCATTTGCCGGCGGCGGCCACGTCGTCCACGTTGTTGAGCAAAACCTGCTCGACGAAATCGCGGAACTGCTTGGAGGTGTTGAACTGCGCCGCCGTCGGCGCATTGCCGCCGACGATGCGGTTGATGGTGGTGGCGCGCGACTGGTCGGCGCCGGCGATGGCGTTGTCGATCCACAGTCCGCCCGCCTTGTTGTAAGCGTCCGCGAACTGCTTGACGGCCTGGGATTCGCCGCCCGACGTCCACCAATGGATCACGGTCGCCTTCAATGGCGCGGGCGCCTGCGCGCTGGCCGCACCGCATGCCGCCAGCGTGAGCGCGACGGCGCTCGCCAGTGTTGTAGCCTTGGTCATTCTGTCTCCTGTGGGCGTCGAGCGCCCATTTTATTCGGATGGCTGCCGGATGTTCAATTATTTGCTGTTCCGCTCAGCCAGGAACTGCGTCACCAGTTTTGCGCTGCGTTTCAGCGTGCGCTTCTGGGTCGCATAGTCCACGTGGATGATACCGAAACGGCGCTCGTAGCCGAAGGCCCATTCAAAGTTGTCCATCAAGGACCAGATGAAGTAGCCGCGCACATCGACGCCCTCCTTCACCGCTTGATCCACCGCAGCCAGGTGCCGGTTCAAAAACGAAATACGGTTTATATCGTTAACCTCGCCGTCGACCACCTGGTCGTCGGAGGCCGTGCCGTTCTCGGTGATGTAAATCGGCGGCAGATTCGGATAGTCGCGATGGAAGCCAACCAGCAGGTGGCGCAAGCCTTCCGGATAGACCTCCCATCCCATTTGCGTGCGCTCCACGCCTTCCAGCTCGACTTCCAGATAACCATGTTTGCCGTCGCTGACGACGTTGGTGCGGAAGTAGTAATTAATGCCGAGGAAATCGAGCTTGCCACCGATGATCTCCATGTCGCCCGTGTGCACCGGTGCTTCGGCGCCCGGCCACAGTTCCCACAACGCGGACGGATAGGACTTCTTCAGCAGCGGATCGAGTATCCAGTTGTTGTGCTGGAGTTCGAACAGCCAGGCCGCGTGCTGGTCGGCGTCGGTCGCGCCGTTACTGGTGCCGCGGCCGACGTTGGCGACGATGCCCACTTGCGCGGCCGCGTCGTTGGCCCGCAGGTGCGCCACCGCCAGCCCGTGGCCCAGCAGCAGGTGATGCATGGCGCGCGTGGCCAGCGCCACGTCCTGCTTGCCCGGCGCGTGGTGGCCGGTGCCGTAGCCGTGCATGGCCGAGCACCAAGGCTCGTTCAGCGTGGCCCACGCATCGACCAGGCCCGCCAGCTCCTTGCTGATCATGTCGGCGTATTCGGCGAAACGGTAGGCGGTGTCGCGATTGGTCCAGCCGCCCTGGTCCTCCAGGTGCTGCGGCAGGTCCCAATGGTACAGCGTGACGAAGGTCTTCAATCCCTTGGCGCGCAAGGCCGTCAGCAGCTTGCGATAGAAGGCGATGCCCGCGTGGTTGGGCGCACCGTCCTCCGTCATCACGCGCGGCCAGGCGATCGACAGGCGATAGGCGCCCACGTTCAAGCTGGCCAGCAGTTCGACATCCTCTTCCCAGCGGTGATAGTGGTCGCAGGCGACGGCGCCGGTGTCGCCGGCCAGCGTCTTGCCCGGCGTGGCCGAGAAGGTGTCCCAGATCGACGGGATGCGGCCGTCTTCGGCGACGGCGCCTTCGATTTGATAGGCCGCGGTGGCGGCGCCCAACAGAAATTCCTTGTTCCAGAGGACCGAACCGGCCGGCGGGGAAAACGTCTCTTCCAGTGCAACGGATGCATAGCCTGCCACAACAACTCCTTCATCTGATCGTCAAGTGGAAGCGTTTCCACATCTGTTGTCGATAGTACTACCGAAGAAATTCAAGTGTCAAAGAAATTCTGGAGTTTTTGTAACTTGGCTACAAAAACGGCACAGCGACCGAGGTGGCTGTGCCGTTTCGAACACCGGGAACGGTGAAGGATTACTTCTTGTCGGTCGGCGGTACGCCGGGCACGAACGGGAAGGTGCCGAAGATGTTCTTGCTCTGGTTTTGCATCTGCTCTTGCATCTGCACGAACAGGCTCTTGCTCTGGTCGATGTAGTTGTTCATCATGCCCTGCATCATCGGGCCCTGGACGTTCATGAACTGGGTCCACATTTCCGGGCTGAAGGGCTTGCCTTCCAGGCCGCCGACCGCGCTGCCGGTGAACTTGCGCTGGATGTCGGTGAACGCTTGCACGTTCTTTTCCAGGTACGAGCCCATCATGCCCTGCATGGCGTGGCCGTAGAAGCGGATGATCTGCGCCAGCACGTCGCTGGAGAACATCGGCGCGCCGCTGGCCTCTTCTTCCAGGATGATCTGCAGCAGGATGCTGCGGCTCAGATCTTCGTTGGTCTTGGCGTCGACCACGGTGAATTCTTCGTTGTCCAGCACCAACTGCTTGACATCCGTCAGCGTGATGTAGGAACTGGTCTGCGTATCGTACAGACGGCGGTTCGGGTATTTTTTGATCAGACGGTCAGCATTTTTTTTCGCACTACTCATCACAAGTCCACTTATTGCGCCGCAGCGCGTACTCTAACAATTCGAAAAAAAAGCGAACTTCGGTCCGCTTTCCCACTAGCCTACTTCTCCTATTATAGAGGGGAAAAAGCAGATCTTGCACAATCTGATATAACTTTTAGGTTTTATTGCAACGCAACCAAATTTACAGATCGACAACAGCATGCTTTTCCCCTGCCGGCATTAATCCGCGCGCACCTTCACGTAGCGGCCCGGCGCCGGTTCGATGGCTTTGTAACGGGCATTGCCCGGCTTGGCTTTCGGCTTGACGTCCTTGCCGCCGTGCTCGGCCAGGAACTTGGCCCATTCCGGCCACCAGCTGCCGGGATTCTCGGTGGCGCCGGCCATCCAGGCCTCGCCGTCCTGCGGCTTGGCGGCGGCGCGGCCCAGCGGCTTGTCGTTGGTCCAGTAGCTGCGCTTGTTCTTCACCGGCGAGTTGATCACGCCTGCGATGTGGCCGGACGCGCCCAGCACGAAGCGGTTGGCCTTGACCTTGCCCGGGTTGAGGATGTTCATCGACCCGAAGGCCGACATCCACGGCACGATATGGTCCTCGCGCGAGCCGTAGATGAAGGCCGGCGCATCGATGCTGCCCAGGTCGACCTTCTGCCCCGCCACCGTCAGCTTGCCGGTCTTGAGCTTGTTTTCCAGGTAGGTGTTGCGCAGGTACCAGCAGAACATCGGGCCCGGCAGGTTGGTGCTGTCCGAGTTCCAGTACAGCAGGTCGAACGGCGGCGGCTCGTTGCCCTTCAAATAGTTGGACTGCACGTAGTTCCACACCAGGTCGTTCGGACGCAGGCTGGAGAAGGTGCTGGCCAGGTCGCGGCCCGGCATCAGGCCGCCGCCCTTGAGCTGCTGCTCGCGCATCGAGACCTGGGCTTCGTCGACAAACACGTCCAGCACGCCGGTATCGCTGAAGTCGAGGAAGGTGGTCAGCAGCGTCAGGCTGGAAGCCGGCTTCTCGCCGCGCGCCGCCAGCACCGCCAGCGCGGTCGATACCAGCGTGCCGCCGACGCAGAAGCCCAGCATGTTCATCTGGTCCTGGCCGCTGATGTCCTGCACCACGTGGATGGCTTCGATCACGCCCTGATCGACGTAATCGTCCCAGGTGGTGCCGGCCAGCGACTGGTCGGGATTGCTCCACGAGATCAGGAATACGCTGTTGCCCTGCTCCACCGCGTAGCGCACCAGCGAGTTTTCCGGCTGCAGGTCCAGAATGTAGAACTTGTTGATGCATGGCGGCACCATCAGCAGCGGGCGCTGGTGCACCGTTTCCGTGACCGGCTTGTACTGGATCAGCTGGAACAGCGGATTCTCGTACACCACCGTGCCCTCGGTCGTGGCCAGGTTGCGGCCGACCTCGAACGCCGATTCGTCCGACAGCGAGATATGGCCCTTGTTCATGTCGGCCAGCATATTGGCCAGGCCCTTGGTCAGGCTCTCCCCCTTGGTTTCGATCAGCTTTTGCTGCGCCTCGGGATTGGTGGCCAGGAAGTTGGCCGGCGACATGGCGTCGATGATCTGCTGCACCGCAAAGCGGATTTTCTGCTTCTGCTGGGTCGAAGCCTCCACGGTATCGACCATGGCGTTCAGGAATTTGGCGTTGAGCAGGTATGATGCCGCATTGAACGACGACATGGGATTGCCCTGCCAGGCGGACGAGGTGAAGCGGCGGTCGGCCACATCCGGCGTTTTACCGGCCAAAAACTCCTGCCACAACGCGCCAAAATCTTGCAGGTACTGGTTTTTCAGCTGCTCCATGGCCTCCGGCTTCACCGAGGCGCCCACATCCTGCATCATGGCGGCCAACGGATTGGCGTCCGTCGTGGGCGCCACGTTGAACCAGGATTGCCACTGACCGGGGTCGCTCATCTGCGACATCCAGGCGTTGGCAATGGCTTGAGGATCTGGCAAATTCATGTTTGATTCCCTAAAAATAGTTAAATATCTTTACCTGGGCTGCTGATGCTGATTGTTGCTATTGCTTGGATTTACGTGGTCGGACTGATGGCCCTGACCGAGCCCACCGTCGTTGCGGGAATTGTAACGTTTTTGTTCTATTGCGTGCTGCCGCTTAGCACCCTGATTTACATCGCCGGCAGCGGCAAGCGCAAAGCCCGCCGCCGCGCCGCCGAACTGGCGGCGCACGAAGTCCGCCAGGCCGAACGCGAAGACTAAGCCCGCGCCGGCTCGATTCATTTGATCCAGATCAGGGCCGCCTGCCGGCCGGTGACGCCGTCGCGCCGGAAGGAGTAAAAACGGCCGGAATTGGACACGGTGCAAAACTCGCCGCCATGCACCTGCGTCACGCCGGCCCGATGCAGGCGGTAGCGCGCCAGCCCGTAGATATCGGTCAGGTACTTGCCCGGCTTGCCTTCCACGGGCGTGAACGCCGCCTCCACATGGCGTACACCGGAGTCGTCGAGCGCGTCGTTCAGGAAAGTCTGGCGCACCTCGGGGCCGACTTCGAACTGATAAGGACCGATCGCCGGCCCCATCCAGGCCATCAGCTCGCCGGCGCCGGCCGCGCGCATCGCGTCGACCGTGTTTTCCAGCACGCCGGCGGCCAAGCCGCGCCAGCCGGCATGCGCGGCCGCGACGACCTTGCCCTCCACATCGCAGAACAGCACCGGCAGGCAGTCGGCCGTCATCACCACACAGACCTTGCCCGCCGTTGTGGACAAGCTGGCGTCCGCCTCCGGCACCTCCTGCGGGCCGATCCTGGCCACATCCGCCACCGCCGTGCCGTGCACCTGCGACAGCCAGGCCGGGTCGCCCGGCAGCATGGCGCGCAGGATCTCGCGGTTTTGCGCGACATTGTGCGGCTGGTCGCCGACGTGGGTGCCCAGGTTCAAGCCGCCCTGCCCCATGCCGTCGTCATACGGCGCGGGGCTGACGCCGCCGCGCCGCGTGGTCGACAGCGCGCCCACGTTGGCCGGCAGGCCGGGCCAGTGCGGGATCAACCATTGCGGCAGGCTGGACATCAGATCGCTTCCGGCACTTCGATGCCGGCCCGGGCCAGCAGCTCGGCGAAGTCATCGGCCAGCGGCACGGTCCACTCGCATTGCTCGCCGGTGGCCGGATGAACCAGGCCCAGGCGGCGGGCCTGCAGCGCCTGGCGCGGGAAATAGTCCGCCAGGTGCTGCTTGCCGTAGGTGGTGTCGCCGACCAGCGGGAAGCCGATCGACATCATGTGCACACGGATCTGGTGGGTGCGGCCAGTTTCCAGGCGGCACTGCACCAGCGTGACCGGACGGCCCTCGCCCAGCTTGCCGCCGCCCAGCACCTGGTAGTGGGTGATGGCCGGCTTGGAGCCCATGCCGGTCGAGACCGCCATCTTGATGCGGTCCTTCGGATGGCGGCCCATCGACGAATCGATGGTGCCGCTGATGCGCGGCATGCCCCACACCACGGCGAAATACTCGCGCTTGACGGTGCGCGCGGCCAGCTGGCGCACCAGGTCGGTCTGGGCCGGCAGCGTCTTGCCGACCACCATCAGGCCGCTGGTGTCCTTGTCCAGGCGGTGGACGATGCCGGCGCGCGGCACGCCCGACAGCTGCGGGCAGTGGTGCAGCAGGCCGTTCAACAGCGTGCCCGACCAGTTGCCGGCGCCCGGATGGACCACCAGTCCGGCCGGTTTGTTAATGACCATCAAGTGCTCATCTTCGTAAACGATGTTAAGTTCCATCGGTTCCGGTTTAAAAGCCTCGTCTTCCGGCGCCGGTTGGGGCAGAATGACGATCTTCTCGTCGCCGTAGACGGTGTCCTTGGTGGACTTGGCCGGCTTGCCGTCGACGGTGACGAAGCCGTCGGTGATCCACATTTGCAGGCGGCCGCGCGAAAATTGCGGCACCAGGTGGGAGATCACCTTGTCCAGGCGTTGGCCGCAGACTTCGGGGGTCAGTTCCAGTTGGATCGGAGCCAGGCCGTCGTCGTCGCCAAAATCACCGTCCTGCTCGACCAGCAGGTCGGCGTCGGCATCGTGATCGGAGGAAGAATCGGCCAAATTCGGCTTTGGAGTTAATATCACAGCATTCCCATCGGCTATAATCAGCCTATTGTAAAACTTTGGTTAAACAGCTTCTTGCAAAACATATGCAAAAAAAATTGAAAGTAGTCGCAGCAACGTTGGTTCTGCTTAGTTTGTCCGCTTGCGGTTTGTTCTCGGAGAAAATCGACGAGACTAAAGGTTGGAGCGCTACGAAATTATACTCGGAGGCGAGCGAAGAGCTGGAAGGACAGCACTACGAACGCGCAATTCAGTTGTACGAGAAGCTGGAATCGAGCTATCCGTTCGGCACCTACGCCCAGCAGGCGCAGATGCAGATCGCCTACGCCTACTACAAATCGCAGGACCAGGCCCAGGCGCTGGCTGCCGTGGAGCGCTTCATCAAGCTGCACCCGAACCACGCCAACGTCGACTACATGTACTACCTGCGCGGCCTGATCAACTTCAACGACCAGATCGGTTTCCTGAACTTCATCTACGAGCAGGACGCCACCGAACGCGACCCGAAAGCCACGCGCGAAGCCTACGCGGCCTTCAAGCAGCTGGTCGACAAGTTCCCGAACAGCAAGTATACGCCGGATTCGCTGGACCGCATGCGTTATCTGATCAACGCGATGGCCTCGTATGAAGTGCACGTGGCGCGCTACTACTACCGCCGTGGCGCCTACCTGGCAGCGGCCAACCGCGCGATGGGCATCATGAACGACTACCGCGACTCGCCGGCGATCGAGGAAGCGCTGTTCATCATGATCCGCAGCTACGACAAGCTGGGCATGACCGAGCTGCGCGACGACACCATGCGCGTGTTCAAGCTGAACTACCCTTCCAGCAAGTTCCTGGACGAAGGCAAGAAAGCCGAACGTCACTGGTGGAAACTCTGGAACTAAGCTAGCCCAGCAAAAACCGGGACCCAGGTCCCGGTTTTTTTATGAGCTGCCGGCCTTACGCTTCGACGCGGCGGCGGAAGATCCAGGTTTTGTCGTCCGAGTCCTTCTTGTCGTAGGCGTAGCCGTCGACGTTGAATTTCTTGAGCTTCTGCGGATCGGTGATGCCTTTGACGGCGGCGTAGCGCGCCATCAGGCCGCGTGCGCGCTTGGCGTAGAACGAGATGATCTTGTATTTGCCGTTCTTCCAATCTTCGAACTGCGGTGTGATCACCGGCACGTCCAGCAGCTTGGGCTTGACCGACTTGAAGTATTCCTCGGACGCCAGGTTGACCAGCGTTTCAGCGCCCTGCTCGGCCGCCGTCTTATTCAGCGCCCGGGTGATGGTCTCGCCCCAGAAGGCGTACAGGTCCTTGCCGCGCGGGTTGCTCAGGCGGGTGCCCATTTCCAGGCGGTGCGGGTGGATCAGGTCCAAGGGCCGCAACATGCCGTACAGGCCGGACAGAATCCGCACCCGCGATTGCACATAGTCCAGCTGCGCCGGCTTGAGCGTGCGAGCATCCAGGCCGCCGTAGACGTCGCCGTTGAAGGCCATCACGGCCTGGCGGCCGTCGGCGGTGTCGTGGCTCCAGCTGGCGTAGCGGGCGACGTTGAGCGCCGACAGGTTGTCGGACAGGTCCATCAGCTCGCCGATCTGCACCGGCGAAAATTCGCGCAGGCGATTGATCAGCTGCGCCGAGTGGTCGAGAAAATCAGGTTGGGAATGCAACTTGGTGGTCGGAGGGGTCTCAAGATCGAGACTTTTTGCAGGCGAAAGCACTATCAGCATAAGATTCCAGATGAACATTTTTACGAACTAAGCACATGATACCTGTTCCAGAGAAACTCACACCGACCCGCATCGTTATCGATACCAACGTCTGCCTCGACCTGTTCGTGTTCAAGGACCCGCGCTGGGCCGCCCTGCTGGCCGCGCTGGAAAACGGCACGGTCGAGGCGATCACCCGATCGGACTGCCGCGACGAGTACAACATCGTGCTGCACTACAAGCACCTGCCGCTGGACGACGACACGCGCCCGCTGGCCGCCGCCCGCTTTGACGAGCTCATCACTGTGGTGGCCCCGCCCGAGTCCGGCGTGCGCCTGCCGGTCTGCACCGACAAGGACGACCAGAAGTTCCTCGAAGTGGCGCGCGACGCCAACGCGGCCATCCTCATCACCAAGGACAAGGCGCTGCTGAAACTGGCCCGCCGCCTGGCCAAGGCCGGCATGTTCAAGGTGATGGTGCCCGAGGCGTGGAGCCCGGAAAGCTAAGGTTTTTTCGCCACACCAAACCCGGCGCGCTGAGCTAGAATAGGCTATCTGTCCACTACACAGCCGCCATGAATAGCCGTAACAACCTGCCGAGCAGCACGCCCTCCACACCCGTCCTGACCAGCCGCCTGCCGGCCGTCGGCACCACCGTGTTCACCCGCATGTCCACGCTGGCCGCACAGGCCAACGCGGTCAACCTGGGCCAGGGCTTCCCCGATTTCGCCTGCGAGCGCAGCCTGCTGCAAGCCGTCAACGACGCCATGCAGGCCGATTTCAACCAGTATCCGATGATGACCGGCGCGCCGGTGCTGCGCCAGGCCATCGTCGCCAAGATCGCGGCCATCTACGGCCACCAGTACGACGTCAACACCGACATCACCGTGACCGCCGGCGCCACCCAGGCGCTTACCACCGCCATCCTGTGCTGCGTGCATCCGGGCGACGAGGTGATCGTCATCGAGCCGAGCTACGACAGCTACGTGCCGGCGATCACGCTGGCCGGCGGCGTGCCGGTGCTGGTGCAGATGGAAGCCGGCCCGCAAGGCTACACGGTGCCGTGGTCCGAGGTCGCGGCCGCGGTCAATGGCAACACGCGCCTGATCGTCATCAACACGCCGCACAACCCGACCGGCAGCGTGCTGCGCGCCGCCGATATGCAGGCGCTGGCCGACATCGTGCGCGGCACGGACGTGCTCATCCTGTCGGACGAGGTCTACGAACATATGGTCTACGACGGCCAGCAGCACGAGTCCGTCTGCCGCCATCCCGAGCTGGCGGCGCGCGCCTTCGTCGTCTCCAGCTTCGGCAAGACTTACCACGTCACCGGCTGGAAGATCGGCTACGTCGCCGCGCCGGCCGCGTTGTCGGCGGAGTTCCGCAAGGTCCACCAGTACAACGTCTTCAGCGTCAACACGCCCATGCAGCATGGCATCGCCAGCTACATGGCCGATCCCAAGTCCTACCTGGAACTGCCTGCGTTTTACCAGCGCAAGCGCGACCTGTTCCGCGAGGGCCTGAAGCACTCGCGCTTCGAACTGCTGCCGGCCGACGGCACCTATTTCCAGTGCGTGCGCTACGACAAAATTTCAACGCAAACGGAAGCGCAGTTTGCGGAGTGGCTGACCACCGAGATCAAGGTGGCGGCGATACCGGTATCGGCGTTTTACCAGCAGGGCAAGGAATCGGGCATCGTGCGGTTCTGCTTTGCCAAGAAGGATGACACCCTGGCACTCGCGTTGGAGCGGCTGGGCAAAGTTTAATTCGGGGACGAGAATCATGGCCGAGAACAACCAGGCGGATGCACCGCTCATAGCGGGCGTGTTCGCCGAGCAGGAGCCGCCGCCATCGGTGCTGCATCTGCTCAACGAGTCGAACCGCAGGCTGGAACGCCTGCTGCAAAACCTGCGCAACGAGCACAACGCCGAGAGCGAGCTGCGCGACATCGCGCGCGACGTGATCCACGCGGTGGACCTCAATCCCGACATCGCGCTGGCCTGCATCTTCCTGTGCCAGATCGCCGGCAGCTACGCGGTGCGCCACTGCATCGAGACGGCCGTGGTGGTGGTGGTGATCGCGCACAGCCTCGGCAAGACACAGGCCGATACGCTGACCGTGACAGCGGCCGCGCTGACGATGAACGTCGGCATGCTGCGCCACAACGACACCTTCCAGAACAAGCACACGCCGTTGACCAGCGAGGAGATGGCCATCGTGCGCCGCCACCCGGAGCAGAGCGTGGACATGCTCAGGGACGCGGGCATCCAGGATGACGAGTGGATTTCCTGCGTGCTGCTGCATCACGAGAACGATGAGGGCAGCGGCTATCCGGCCGGCATCGCCAGTCCGGAGGTGACGCTGAACGCCAAGCTGCTCAGCTTGGCCGACCGTTATTGCGCGCAGGTGTCGGCCCGCAATTACCGCCGTTCCATCCTGCCCGACCAGGCGTTGCGCAACCTCATCGAAGACAAAGTGGCGCCGGTCGATCCGACGCTGGTGCAGTACTTCCAGCGCGAGCTGGGCGATTTCCCGCCGGGGACGCTGGTGCGTTTGCAGAGCGGGGAAATCGGCGTGGTCTGCCGCCGTCCGGGCGGGGCTGGCGGCTTGCAGATCCATTGCCTGCGCGATCCGGCGGGCGCGCTCTTGTCGCCGCCGCCACTGCGCAGCAGCGCCGACCAGGACGGCACGATCGCCGCCGCCTTGAGCGAGGATGAAGCCTCGACCCGCTTCAGCATGAAACAGATCTGGGGCCAGCAGGCCAGCCTGTAACACGTCATTCCCGCGCAGGCGGGAATCCATAAGCCGCGTGCTGTTACTACTTCGGATGCGTTCTATCGATTCCCGCCTGCGCGGGAATGACGGGGTTTAGTGCGGCAGCGATTCGATCTTGCGGTCGATGAAGGCTTGCAGCTCCGGCGACAGGCCGTTCGATACGCGCGCACGCCGGTAGGCTTCGCGCGCTTCCGGCAGATGCATGTCGGCTTGCAGCGAGATGCCCAGGCCCATCCACCAAACGCCATTCTGCGGCGCCAGCGTCAAGGCCGCGCGATAGTATTGCGCCGCTTCGGTGTGGCGCAGCTGTCGTTGCAGCACGCCGGCCAGGAAGGCCTGGTACTCGGCGTTGTTGCCGGCATACGGCAAGGTCGTCATCAATGTTTCCAGCGCCGGGCCGCCCTTCTCCAATTGCAGGCGCGCCAGCACCATCGCCAGGCCAGGCTGGCGCGGATCGATGCCCAGCGCCAGGCGCAGCTGGCGGATGGCGTCGTCGTTGCGTTTGTTCTCCAGCAGCAGGCTGATGTTGGTTTGACGCGCGGCTTCGTTGCGTGGATCGATTTCCAGGGCGCGGTCCAGGTCGGCCAGTGCGGCGCTGACGCGGCCTTCCTGCAGGGCCACCAAGGCGCGGCGGTAGGTGTTCTCGGCCATCTGCTGCGGGCTGATGTCGTGCGTGATGGTGCCCACGCCGGTCGCGTTGTCGGCGGCGGCCTGGCGGGATGCCTTGCGTTCGGCGCGCGCGGCGACAGCGGGCTTGCGCGGTGCCACTTCGACAGAGCCGGCTTCCGGCGTCGCCGCGACGTCAGACCCCGCCAAGCGACCAGCAGATGATCCGTGCTCGGCGCCAGAGGCCGCCAGTGCGGCAGCCGGGGCCGGGGCCTGCGCCCGTGACCGGCTTGGCGCGGCGTCGCGCGCTGCCGGCGGCGCATCGGCCGGAACCGGCATCGGCGTTGCGACCATTGCAGGCGCAGGCGCAGGTGCTGCGGCAGTCGCCGGCGCGGTCGTCGGTGCTACGGCCGTCACCGGTGCAGTCGTCGGCGCTGCGGCCGCCACCGGTGCGGTCGACGGCGCTGAGGCAACTGCCGGCTCAGGCGTCGGTGCTGCGGCCGCTGCCGGCGCAGGTGTCGGTGCGGCTGCAGCTTGCGGGGCCTTGACCGGCGCCGCAGCCAGCACTGGCGCTTGCGACGCCGCGCGATGGCTTTGACTATACTGCCAGCCGAACCATCCGCCGCCCACCACCACCGCCGTCAAGACCAGCGCACCGCCGATCACCAGCGGCCGCTTGTCGCGCGCCTGTCCGCCCACCCCATGCAACTGCTGCTGGCGCAAGCCACCATCGCCGGCACCGCCGCGCGCATCGAGGTCCTGCAACATTTTATTGATCAGACTCATTTCGTCAACGCCCAAGTCAGGCCGCACGCGGCGATCAGCAAACTGACGCCGGCCATCAGCCATTGCCATCGCAAGCCCGCCTTCGACTGCACGGTATCGACCGCCGCCATGTCCACATGACGGCGCGTCACTTGCTGCTTGCCTTCGCCGAAGCATAGCATTAACGACTTGTTTGCCATAATGTTCACCAATCGCGGAATGCCACCGCTGGCCCTGAACAAGCGCCCGATGGCGCCACGGCTGAACAAGCGGCTGCCGCTATAGCCCGCCACGCGCAGCCGGTGGGCCAGATAATATTCCATGTCGTCGCGGCTGAGCGGCCCCAGATGGTAGTGGAAGGTGATGCGCTGCGCCAGCTGGCGGATCGAATTGGTCTGCAAATGCTGGTTCAATTCCGGCTGCCCGAACAGCACGATCTGCAGCAGCTTGCGCTTCTCGGTTTCCAGGTTGGTCAACAGGCGCAAGGCCTCCAGGCTCTCCAGCGGAATCGCCTGCGCCTCATCGAGGCACATCACCACCTGCTTGCCCTCGCGCGCCAGATCCATCAGCCGTTGCGTGAGCGATTTGAGCAACTGATGCTGGTCCACGTCCCGCTGCAAGGGCAGCTCCAGCTCATCGGCCAGCGCCAGCATCAGCGAGCGCGGCTCCAGGTAGGGATTGGGAATGTAGGCCGTGACAAACCCCTCGCCCAGCGTCGCCATGAACTTGCGGCACAACAGCGTCTTGCCGGTGCCGACCTCGCCGGTGATCTTGATGAAGCCCTCCCCGCTGCGCGCCGCCACCAGCAGCGTGTTGAGCGCCTGCTGCGAATGCGGGCTGGTGAAGAAGAAGCTGGTGTCAGGCGTGATCCCGAAAGGCATCTCGCCCAAGCCGAAGTGGGCTTGGTACATTTATTTGCGTCCTCCCGCAGGCGGCGCCAGTTGCTGGACCCGGCGGCTGGCATCGTCCAGGTCCTGCGCATAACTGGACGCACCATCGACGATGGTGGGCTTGATCAACACCACCAGCTCGCGCTTCTGCGTGCTGCGCTCGGTGTTGCGGAACAAGGCGCCGACCACCGGCAGGCTACCGATGCCGGGCGCCTGGCTGTTGTCGTCGGTGCTGGACTGGCGCATCAGGCCGCCGATGGCGACGATGCGGCCGTCCTGCCCGCGCACCATGCTGTCCATCTCCGACGTGCTCGACGCCGCCAGCGGCAGCTGCAGCGAACCGGCGCTGCCCAGGTTGACGATCTTGTTCACGGTCGACACCTGGCTCACCGACGGATGCACGTGCAGCATGATGTTGCCTTCGTCGTCGATCTGCGGCGTCACGTCCAGCACCACGCCGGAGAAGAACGGCTGCAAGGTCACGTTGGGGCTGGTGGTGTTGCCGCTGACGTTCGAGTTGGTCGTCGTGCTGACGCCGGTCACATAGAATTCGTCGGTGCCGATCTTGAGCACGGCCTTCTGGTTGTTCATGGTCGCGATGCGCGGGCTGGACAGCACGTGCACCGAACCCTGCGACTCCAGGAAGGAGATCATGGCGGCGAAATTACTGGTCTGGAAAGCCAGGCCGAACAGCGAGCCGGCGTTGTTGGCCGCGTTGGCCAGCGAGAAGCCGGTGCTGGCCGAAATCCCCGCCGTGCCGCCGCTGGTGATGACCGCCGGCTGGCCGCCGTTGGCCGGCAACGGCGCCAGTCCGGTGCCGGGCGCGAGGAAGCCACCGGACAAACGGTTGCTGCCGCCGCCGCCGAACGACGCGAAGCTGGCCCAGTTGATGCCGCTCTGGAAGCCGCTGTTCAACTGGACTTCAAGGATCTTGGCCTCCAGGATCACCTGGCGCTCGACGGCCAGGCGGGTCGCCTTCAGGTACTGGTCCACATTGCGCAATTGCTCAGGCAAGGCACGCACCACGATCACGCCCGATTGCGGACTGATCACCACGCTGCGGCCATCGCCGGTGCCGCCCACCAAGGCCACCAGGGCTTCCTTCAGGTCGGTCCAGAAATCGGTGGCCGACGAGGTCTTGACGTTGCTGGAATCCTCCATCGAATACTGCTGGTTGCCCTGCCCCGGCTGCTGTGGCTGATTGTTCTGGCCGTTGCTGCCGCTGCCGGTGTTGCCGCTCTGGCCGGACACCACCGTGCCGACCGTGTTCACCGATGTCGACGACACCCGCACATTGGACGTGCCCTTGCGCGTGGAGTTCAGGTAGTTGACCTGGAAGATGCGGGTCTGCATCGTCAGCGGACGGATGTAGATGCGCGTGCCCTCCACCTTGTAATCGTAGCCATACATCTCGCGCACCGCGTCCAGCGCCTCGAACAGCGTCACGTCCTTCAGGTTGGCGGTGACGGTGCCGCTGACGTCCGGATGGATCAGCATGTTGTAGCGCGTGCCGGCCACGATGGAATTGTAGAACTGCTGCACCGGCACCTGGTTGAACGACACGTTGAAGCGCTCCTCCATCACCGCGCGCGCCTTGGGCAGCTCGGCCGCCATGGCCACGGCCGGCGGCGGCAGCAGCGCGGCCTCCACCGCGGCCGGACTGGCGGGCTGCGCGTGGGCCTGGGCGGCGGCGTCGCGCACCTGCTGGTCGATGGTGTTGTAGGTGTCGCGCGGCGCCTGGGTCTGGCAGGCGGACAGCGCGGCGGCCGCGCCCAGCACGCCAACCCAGCGCAGCATTTGGTGTGGTGTATGTTTCGTCATTTAGTTTTCCCTGTCGGGTCTGCGGCCTCGGCCGGTTTGGGAAACAGGGTCAGGGTTTCCAGGTTCTTGCCCCGGCGGAGTACCACCGAATTGTCGTTGATGCGTTCGAGTATCGCGTCGCCCACCTTGGCGCCGGCGCGCACGGTGGCGCCGTCGATCACCGCCAGCTTGCGGCCACCGGGCGCGCGGCTGATCAGGATCGATTGCAGGCGCGGGCCGGATGGCATGCTGTCCGGCGCGGCAGCCTCGCTCTCGGGCGCGGCCAGCGTGGCGGGCGGACGGGTCGGGTCGGCCATCTTCTGCGCCTGCGCGGGCAGCGCCAGCATCAGCATCAGCGGCAGCAGGTTCAAGCGGCGGTTCACAGTGCGATCCATTTCTGATCCAGGCTCAGGGTGTACAAGGTCAGCGTCAGCCGCGCTTGCGGGTATTGGTCGGCGTCGAGCGCGGCGGCGCCCCAGAACAGCTGGGTCGGCATGGATTCGAGCGCTTCGAGGTAATCGATCATCTCCAGGTAGCTGCCTTGCAGCACCAGCTGCACGCCGTGGCGGAACAACAGCGGCGCCGGCGCTGCCGCCGGACCGGCGAGCGGCTTGGCTGCGGCGGCGCTGGCGTTGCCGGGACCGTTCGCGTTGGGAGTGCCGTTCGCGTTGGGCTGCAGGATGGAGGCCGGCGTCGGCTGCGGCGGTGCGGCCGGATGTGCGGGCGGTGGCTCGGCCAGGTCCAGCGCGGCGAAGCTGCCGTCAACCGTGCCTTGCGGCGGCAAGGTCTTCAGCGACACCAGGCGCAGCTTGCCGTGTCCCTTGACCATCTGCTGCAGCAAGGCGCCCATGTGCTCCGGCGCCACCAATCCTTTTTGCGCGCTGCGCAGTTTGGCGCGCAGGTCCGCGCTATCCTGCTGCAACACGCGCAGGCGCTCGCGCACTTCGCGGTCGGGATCGCGGCGCGACGCCACATCGAGCTGTATCAGTTCGGAGTCGATGCCCGAGATCAGCATGCGCTGTTCCACCATGGCGGCGCGCAGCGTGCGCTCGCGCGTGTAGGCCGGATCGAGCACCAGCATGTACGTCAGGTACACCAGCATCACCGCCGTCGCGCCCACCACCATCAGCCGTTCGCGCTGGTTCAGGGCCATCAGCCAGGTGTCGAATTTGATCCAGTATGCTTTCATGGCCGCTCCGCCTTGCCGTGTTCGCCGGCCGATGCCGACTGCAGGCTGAATTCCACATAACGCGGCGCCACCACTGGCGCGGCAGCGGCTCCGGCGGCCGCATCGGCCTTCGCTTCAGCCTTGGGCTCGCGCATTTCCAGCTGGCCGAAGGTCTTGCCGCGCAAGACGGCCTCGCTGGCCAGGCCGTTCAGATAACCCGGCAGCAGGCTGGCCTTGAGCGCCCGTCCCTGCAGGCCGATCGCATCGCCGCTGCCCTGGATGGTGACGCCGGTCAGCCACAAGCCATCGACGCCGCGCCGTGCGAAGGCGCGGAAGTATGCCGAATAACCGCGCGTCGCGCCCGGCTCGCCCTGTTCGAGTATGCGAGCGACCCGCTGCAGGTTGTGGAACTCCACGCCGGCCTGGTCCAGCTCCTGCTGCAGCGTCTCGCTCTTGCGCGGCGCGACGAAGGCGGCGGTGGCGGTGCTCTTGCGCTTCTCGTAACTGTCCAGGTTGGACTTGACGATGGCGGCCTCGCCCTCCAACGCCGCCAGCCGGGCCTTGGTCCAGGCCGACACCCCAACCAGCACCAGCACCAGCGCGCCGATGCCGGCCGCCAGCACCGGCGCGGTGGCGTAGTTTTTCTTGCGCTGGAATCCAGCGTTGAACAGGTTGATCTGCTGGCTCATGCGCTCGCCCTTTCACGCAAAGCCGCGCCCAGCGTGCGCAGGAAGCCGGCCTGCTGCGCAGGTTCCTGCAGCTCGGGCGCCGCGCTCAGGTCCAGCACTTGGGTCAGGTCCAGCTGCTCCACCGGCAGGTACAGATTGCTGGTCAGGTAAGTGCACAGGTCGCCCTCGCCCACCGGCGACAGCACCAGCTTGGCCACGGTGACAAACGAGAACTGCCGCTCGAAGTGGTCCAGCGAGCGCTGCAGCTCCAGCGTGATGCGGTCATACAGCTGATGCAGGCGCTCATGGTCCGGGTCCAGCAACTGGTTCAGCGTGATGTCGATGCGGCGCGCCAGGTAGAGCTCGGATTGATAGCTGACCGTCAGCAGGCCGCCGTCGGCGTCGAAGGCCAGCAGCGCCAGGCCGCGGCCCTCCGGCTCCAGCAGCGCCGAGATATTCCGCTGCGCCATCTCGCCGATATCGATGGCGGTCAGCGCGATTTTGCTGTCGGCGAACAGCTGCTGGTGCGGCATCAGCACGCTGTTGCGGGCCGCCACCGCGAACGCCTGCCGCGCCTGGTTCGAACCATTGGCCGGCGGCAGCAGCGCCATGTCGATGGTGGCCTGCTCCAGCGGGAAGTCGATCATGTCCTTGACGCGCCAGCCCAGCGCGGTCTTCATCTCCGCCTCGGGCACATTGGGCGCCTCCACCATCAGCAGCTGATAGCCGCCCGCGCCCAGCAGCGTGGTGCATTGATAGCGGTTGGCTTGCAAGTCCTTGCCCAGCCGCGCCAGGCTGGCGCCGGCCTCGTCGGCCTTGCCGGGATAGGACGCGGCCAGCAGCACCTTCGGCAAGCCGTCGGTGCGGCGCTCGATCGCCGCCGCCTGGACGCCGTCCGCCGTCAGGCCGATGGCCAGCCAGCCGTTCTTTTTTTCAGCTTTTCCGAATAAACGCATCCGACTGTCTCAAATGATTAAGCACGGGATTCAATAGTCGCCGCACATCGTTGATTATATTCAAGTTTTATTGGAGCATTTCCCCTATTTCGGGCCATGTCTCCAGTTTGCCTTCTTAATGCTCAGATACAAAATAAAATGAGGCGGATTCAATACACTTCCCTCAAGAAAATGACCGGACTGCGGTACAAGCCGAAAGTCACACGCCCCTGACCGGTCGGCAGCCACACCGGCTGGTTGATGACGGAGACGTTGGCGCCGCTCTTGCCGGCGCCGCTGCCCGCCTTCAGGCGGACGCCCGCCACGCCGGCGTTCATCGTGTAGGTCGGCTGGGCGCCGCTGGCCGGCGACGGGCAGGCCAGCAGACAGCTGGTGTATTGCAAGTCCGTCGCCGGCGTGACCGTGGTGACGCTGTCGCTGGCGTTGTTGCGCCAGGCGCGCACGGTGGCGCCGCCGACGGTGGTCTGGCCGTAGTACTGGGCGGCCAGTTGCAGCGTCACCGGCAGGTTGGAGGCGCCGTAGGCGTTCGGCACGAACAGGCGGCCGGCCACCACCGCCACGCCGCCCTCCGCCGCGCCGGTGCGCAGCGACGTGACGCCGTCGTTGGGCGTGCCGGTCTCGCTGGCGCGCACATACACCATGGTCGGCGGCACCCAGTTATTGGCGAACGGCGCGGTCGACACGTAGGGGTTCGGCAAGGTGTAGACCGGATTGGCAGTGGCCACGCCGGTCGGCGGCTTGATCTGGTTGCCTGTGGCGGGGTCGACATTGAAATCGCTGGCGGCCAGGGTGTTGGCGCTCATCGCCGAGCCGGCCGGCGAGGCCGGCGGATTGGCGGTGGTGGTGGTGCCAGGCGCCGACCAGGCCGACAGCTGCACCGCGCGCGCCAGGGCGCCGCGATAGTTGACGGTGGCCGTGCCCTGCAGGTTGGCCGCCGTCACCGTCACCTTGAACGGCTGGCGCGAATACGCCATGCCGGCCACCGAGGCCGGGCAGCTCATGCCGCCCGGGTCGCAGGCCATGGGCGCCGTGACCGCCGTATCGAAATGGTCCGGCACGAAGCGGCCGACGTTGACCGGCAGCGATCCCAGGCTGCCGGTACCGAGATAGCTGCCGCTACGGATGCTGGGATCCGGCGGCGCGATCACCGGCGTGATTTCCAGCACGCCGACATCGGCGTAGGAAAACACGTTGCCGGTGGCGCTGCCGCCGCTGAAGGCGCCCAGGCTGCCGTTCAGCACCAGCTCGGCTTCGGAATTCGCCGGGTCGGCCACCATGTCGGCCAGCCGGTCGCCGTTCGCGTCCTTGGCCGGCATCACGATCAGCTTGATGACGACCGGCGTGCTTTCCTTGCCGAAGTTGGGCGCCGGCGCGCCGCCATACATCAGCGCGCTGACCGTCAGCGGGAACGCGGTGCCGGCCGTGACGAACTTGGGGTCGGTGGGCGACGCGATCGGGTTGCCGGCATGGTTGCTGGATGGCGCGATCAGCACCAGCTTGTCCGGGCGTTCGACGAAGGGGCCGCTGGTGCCGTAGCGCGCGCTGTTGTCGCTGACGAGGAACTCGATGCGTCCCACGTCGGCGTAATGGAAGTTGTACATATTGACCGAGCTGGCCTTGCCGGCGGCCATGTCGACGTTGTTCAAGCCGGTCCACGTGGACGAGTTCTGCGCCGGCATCGCGCCCGAGCGCGCGCACAGCGGCAGCGTGCTGGTGCCGCCGCCGACCATGCTGAAGGTGGCGCGCACGCCGGCGTCCTGCACCGGATCGTGGCAGGACAACGCGTACTTGACCTGGATCGTGCTGACCGAGTTCGACAAGGCGGTCGGCACGCCGGCCGCCACGAAGGTCAGGTACATCGGGATATCCACGTTGGCCAGATACTGCTTGGAGAAGTCGACCGGCTGGCAGGTCTGGCCCGGGTCGTCGAACGCCAGGCCGTTCACGCACTGGCCCTGATCGGGCCTGGTGTCGTCTTTCGAGACGGTGTACACATAGGTCGGCGTAAAGTTCGCCGCGCCAACCAGCGAGCTGACGGTGGAGGTGTCGTTGCCGTCGTAGTAGTCGAACAGTTGGCCGCTGACAGTGGCGCTATTGACGACCAGGCCGCTGGCGGCGGCGGCCGTGGTCACCCGCAGCGTGATCACCGGCAGCGTGGAGCCGGCGTCCATCGTCGCGCTGTAGGTGCAGGTCAGCTTCTGTCCCGCCATGCCGCACACCCAGCCGGTGCCGCTGGCGCTGACGAAGATCAGCGACGACGGCAGCACGTCCACCACGGTGGTCGGGCCGCCCTCGGCCAGCGGGCCGTTGTTGCTGACCTTGATGATGTAGTTGCTGGCCTGCGCTGGCTGCAACGGCGTTTGCAGCGTCATCGCGATGGCGCGGTCGGCGGCCGGCACGTTGGGCGCTGCGATCACCTCGGCGTTCAGCAGCACCAGGTCCTGGCCGGACTGGTAGTCGCTGCGCGCCTGGGTCTGGCCGGCCTTGATGGTTGGCGACGACACGGTGTAGGCGTCGAAGTCGATGCCGTAGGACTTGTCGTCGCCGTCGATGTTGGAGGCCGAGTTGAACTGGTTGCCGGACGGGTTCATGTCATCGACCATCTCGACCCCGTTGTAGCGCAGGATCTCGCCGCCGCCCGACAACGTGGCGTCGCCCTCCCAGGTGATGTGGCCGATCTTGCCGGTCAGGTTGCCGATCGGCGTGGGGGTCTTGAAGTTGGCCAACGTCAGCGTGACGGCGGAATTGCGGATGTACTGCAGGCCCTCGTAGACGTTGAGCACGCGGAACGGCTCGCTCGGATCGGAATACACCACCAGCAGCTGGAAGCCGCCCAGCACGCCCTCCACCGCGCAATACGGGCTGCCGTTGTTGATGGTCAGGTCGTCGATCTTGTAGTTGCCGTTGCCCTTGGCGATCACCTGCGCGGTCACGTCCACCGCGCCGGCGAAGAAGTCGTAGCCCACCGTGGGCGAGGTGAAGCGGCGGTTGATGGGCGCGCTCACCGGATCGCCGTCGAAGGACACATCGAAATCCGGGGTCGAGCCGGAACCGGCCCAGTACAGCTGGGCGCTGAGGATGGTGGCGCTGCGCGGCACGCCTTTCAGCTTGAGCTGCTGCTGGCCGTTGCGCAATGCGCAGGGATCGGTGTCGTTGTCCTTGGCGCGCAGGGTGGTCTGGGTGCCGGTGAAGCTGACATTGCCGGCGAAGCTCTTGAACAGCTTGATCGGCGTATCGGCGCGCGCCGCGCCGCCGGCCAGCGCGCACAGCAGCGCCAGCAGGCCGGCCAGCCAGCGTTGGTTTCGTATCATGGTTCGCATCGTCGCCTCCTCAGAACTGGACCATGACCGTGCGCTGCACATAGTCGGCGCTGGTGGTGGCGGCATTCGGACATGCGCCACCGGCCGGCTGGTTGCAGGCGGTGGCGGTGACGGTGGTCCGGTTCATCTCCGGCCCCATGCCGGGCGTGGGGTTGACGGCACACTGCACGGTCACCGTAAAGGTCGACAGCGTGCCGCCCAGCGGGAAGCTGGTGGCGGCCACGCAGCTGCCGTTGATCTGCTGCTGGTACAGGCCGTATTCGACGCCGGCGCGGGCCGCCTCGTAGGCGCGCGCGCCCAGCAAGTCCAATGCCGCGCTGGTCTGCTGCGAGGTGGTCAGGCTCATCATGGCCACGCCCAGCGCCGACAGCACCACCACCAGGAACAGCGCGGTGACGATGGAGAAGCCGGCGGCGAGGCGTTGGCGGATCGGTCTCATGGCGTGTTGTCCAGGTGAACCTGGCGCACCAGGCTGATGGTCTCGCCATTGGTGCGCGCCAGCGTCAGCGAGACGGACACCAGCGCCGTGTTGGTATTGGCCAGCACAGTGCTGTCGAAGTCGCAGCCCGCGACGAAATTGGCCAGCAGCGCCGCAGCCCCGTAGGGTGGCGCGCCCAGCCCGTTCAGGCCGATGATCTGGCTGGTGAAGTTGCGCGTCAGCGTGCCGCCGGTGGCGGACGGCGCGCACACATAAGTCACGGTGCCGGTCACCACCTGGAAGCGGCTGGTCGGCGATTGCATCGGCGGCGACTGGGCCGCGAACGGGTTGCTGGCCAGCGTGACGCGGGTGCCGTTGACCGCCGTCACGCGGGCGGCGTTGCCGAAGGTGCGGGCGTCGGCCGGCGCGCTGCCGATGTTGAACACGGTGATCCAGTTGCCCGGCACGATCGCCATGCGTCCGGTGGGCGCGGCGCCGGCGATGTCGAATTGCAGGCTGGCGGCGGGGCTGAAATCGAGCGGCAGCAAGCTGGCGGGCGGCGCGTCGCTGATGTCGATGTAGCGGCCGCCGGTGCTGGTCAGCAGGAACTGCAAGGTGTGGCGGTCGGCGGAGATCAGCACGCTGTTGGGCAGCGCCAGCCGCAGGTCGCGCGTCATGCGGCGCAGGGCCAGGTCGGCGACGTCGGTCATGTCGACGCGGGCGGCGGTGTCGACATAGTTCTGCACCGGGGTCTTGAGGAACACCGCCACCACGCCGGCCAGGATGCCGGTGATCACCATGACGATGATCGCTTCCACCAGCGTGAAGCCGCGCGCGCGATGCCGGTTCATAGCGACCTCGGCGCGTAGCGGGTGCGGTAGCCGTCCAGCACCACGGGGTCGCCGCCATTGATGTAGGTGACGGTGACGGTGATGTGCAGCACGTTCATGTTTGCCGGCGGTGTTGCGGTGGACGGGATCTGGGCGCCGGCGGGACCCAGCGGGTCGGCCGTGATCGCGACTGTCGCCTTGTAGCCGGCCGGGAAAGCGTTTCCGGCGGCGTCGGTGGTGTACTCGCCGGCATAATCGCTGACGTTGTCGAAGGGGCGGCCGATGTTGTTGATCTCCTGGCCGAGCCCTTCCGGAATCGTGCATTGGGCCGGACTCGTCGTGGTGGGCAGCTCGGCCGCCGGATCATTGGCGTCGCAAAATGTGAAGCGCGCCTGCCGGACTTCCTCCATCATGCCCTCGGCGATGGCCAGCGCCTGCTTGCGCCGCATCGGATCGGGGCTGGAGCGCGCTCCAAAGCTCAGCACCTGCAATATGCCGACCACGGCGATGCCGACGATGACGATGAACATGACCAGCTCAACCAGGCTCAGGCCAGATTGCGCGCGCGAGGCCGGCTTAGTAGACATAGCCGGTTACCGGGGTGACGATGACGTTGTGGGTGCTGCCGTCGCCGGTGACGGCCAGCGTCAGCGGGGTGAAGGTCGCGTTCAGCCCGCCCGGCGGATCGTTCGCCGCGAAGGGTTGGCCGGCGGGGTCGAAAAAGAAGGTGGCGGAGGACACCGCCAGGCCGTTGGGCACGCCTTCGCAGGCCCAGGCGGTAGTGCCGCAGCTGGCAAGCGTGGCTTTGGTGGCGCTGTTGGATCCGCCCGCCGGCGCCACCCGCGCGGTGCAGTTGGCGTCGTAGCACAGCGCGGTGCTGCTGCCGTTCAGCCGCACGAAGACGTTGCGGCCCTGGGCGATGGCGATCTTCTGGCCGTAGCGCAGCAAGGCCCGCATCTGGTCGGTGTAGGCGACCGCGTCAAAACCCTGGCGCTGGAAGAAGCGTGGTGCGGCAACGCCCGCCAGGATGCCAACCACCACCAGGATGACAATCAGTTCCACCATCGTGAAGCCTCCCGGCTTGGCAGGTCGGGAACCGCGCCGCAGCGTCTGCTCGATCACGCCTGCCCCAGGCTATTCATCCCCTTAAGATCAGCAGTTGCCTGAGTTAGCTGCGATCGTCACCGTGCCACTAGCCGGAACATAGGTGACCGTGCATCCAGTGTGGGTGGTTGGGCTATTCGCGTCCGGGCGCAGGATACCGTCGGTGGCGAAAGTCGAATTGTCATAGTCAGTCAAGCCACCTGCGGCTACCAGCGCCCCGGCAAAGGTCGGAAAACCGGTGGTATTGTCGACGACGACGGTATCATAAGTCGAGGTGCCGGTACCTGGGGAGCCGGCCGCAAGCCAGCGCCCATGATACATATTGGCCCCGCTGAGAATGGCAGCGCGCGCACCCTGCATCTTGGCCAGCCGGGCATCGGCGCCAAGATTGGCGAACCTCGGCAGCGCGGTGGCCGCCAACACGCCCAAAATAACAATCACAACAATCAGTTCGATCAGCGTGAAACCGCCTTGTTGTGGTCGGCTACGAAAAACGCGCGCTTGTGGGGTATGCATAAAAAATCTCCAGACCTGGCTAAGAAAAGTTCATCAACGCCTTCTGCAGCGGATAGCCGCAGCGGCAATTATTCGGGGACTTCGATTAGCGCGACACCGGGATCGTTTCCCGGCTGGCGCTCTGCGTTGGCGTTTTTTGAGGGCAAGCGCAGTAATTCTACCTTGAAACAAATGTTCTTTGAGGCACCATTTAACAAATTCCCCTGCTCTCCCCTCACGAAAATCAATTTTTGTTGAGTTGGATCAAAATACCAATTGCCAGCTTTAACACTTTTGGCCGCGCCGTCTGTTAGCTCACCAACATAATTGTTTGGCACCCGTTCCAGCCACGTCACCGGATTTGCGCCGGCCAGCGCGTCGATTTCCTGCTCCCTGCCCTGCGCCTGCAAAGCCATCACTTTCCCAGACAAGGCGCTGCGCATATTGATCAGCAAAGCCTGCACCGACGCCTCGTCGCCGGCGCGGCGGTAATACACCACGCGCTCCAGCGCCACCGTTATCAACACGGCAAAAATGCACGCCACCACGGCGAACTCGAACAGCGTGATGCCCCGCTCCCGCCGCCGTTGTGGCCGCACAACACTGGCTGGCCGCAAGCGCCCCATCAGTGCGGCAACGCCACTTTGCCCAGGTCCCAGATCGGCACGAAGATCCCCAGCGCCAGCACCAGCACCAGCACGCCGAGGAAGGTGATCAGGATCGGCTCGATCTGCGCGGCCAGGGTCTTCAGTTCGTAATCCACCTCGCGCTCGTACATCTGGGCGATCTCGTCCATGAGCTCGTCCAGCGAGCCGGATTCCTCGCCCACCGCGATCATCTGCAGCACCACCGGCGTGAACACATTGGCCGCGACCGAGGTGCGCAGGATGCTGTCGCCGCGCTCGACGCCGTCGCGCATCTGCTCGACGCGCGTGCACAGGTAGGCGTTGTCGACCGTCTGCGACACCACCGTCAGCGCCTGCACGATGGGCACGCCGCTGCGGCTCGACAGCGAGAAGCTGCGGGCAAAGCGCGCCATCGTGGCCTTCTGGACAATCTTGCCCGCGATGGGGAATTTCAATTTGTAGCGGTCCCACTTGAGCCGGCCGGCGCTGGTGCCCACCCAGTAGCGGAAGCCGAACACGGCTCCGCCGGCCACCACCAGCAACTGCGGCCAGTAGGTGATGGTGAAGTGCGAGGCGCCGATCAGCATGCGCGTCATCAGCGGCAGCTGCGCGTGGAAGCTCTCGAACACCTTGACGAACTGCGGAATCACGAACACGTTGACGATGATGATCGCGATGAGCATGGCGACGATGACGAAGATCGGATAGCGCACCGCGCTCTTCACGCGGGCGCGCATTTCGCGGTCGAACTCCAGGTGGTCGAACAAGCGCAGGAACACTTCCTCCAGCCGCCCGGTCATCTCGCCCACGCGCACCATGGACAGGTAGAAGTCGTTGAACACGGTGGGATGGCGCCGCATCGCGGCCGACAATTCGCGGCCGGCGTCGAGCGACTCGCGCAGGTCCTTGATCACCTTGCCGAACGATTTGCTGATCGCCGATTCCTGCAGGCCGGCCAGCCCGCGCATGATGGGCACGCCGGACTTGAGCAGCGTGTACAGCTGACGGCTGAACAATTGCACATCCATCGACGTCACCTTTTTCTCGAACAGCGTGGTCCACCAGGCCTCGCCGCTGGAACTGCCGCTGGCGGCCTTGCGGGTCAGCGCGATCTCGACCGGGATGGCGCCCGCGCTGCTCAAGTGATCAGCCACGGCGCCGCTGTCGGCCGCCTCCAGCACGCCCTGCATCAGTTCCCCGCGCGCGCTGCGCGCCTTGTAGGCATAGAACGGCACGTCAATCCTCGATCTGGTTACTGATGCGCATCGCCTCGGCCACCGTGGTGCGGCCCTGGATCACCAGCGCCACCGCGTGCCGGCGCAGCGTCTCGCCGGCCATCTGCGCCGCCGCCGTGCGCAGGAAGTGCGACGGATCGGGATCGTTGGCCGCGTCGACCACGTCGCGCGTCATTTCCAGCAGCTCGTACACGCCGGTACGGCCGCGATAACCCATGCCATTGCAATGCGAACAGCCCTTGCCATGGAAGTAGCGCGCCATGTCCACCTTGTCGCGCAGTTCCATGCTCAACCATTCGTGTTCGGTCGGCGTCAGCTCATACGGCGTGGTGCAGCTTTCGCAGATCACCCGCACCAGGCGCTGCGCCAGCACCGCCTGCAGAGAACTGCCGACCATGTAGCGCGGCACCCCCATGTCCATCAGGCGCAGCGGCGTGCTGGCCGCGTCGTTGGTGTGCAGGGTCGATAATACCAAGTGCCCGGTCATGGCGGCGCGCAAACCGATCTGGGCTGTTTCCTGGTCGCGCATCTCGCCCACCAGCACGATGTCCGGGTCCTGCCGCAGCGCGGAACGCAGCACGCGCGCGAAGTTCAGCTCGATCTTGTCGTTGACCTGCACCTGGTTGATGCCGGGCAGCCGGTATTCGACCGGGTCCTCCACCGTGATCAGCTTTTTCTCCACCGAATTGAGCTCGGCCAGCGCGCAATACAGCGTGGTGGTCTTGCCGCTGCCGGTCGGGCCAGTCACCAGCACCAGGCCGTTGGGGCGCTGGACGATGGCGCGGAACTTCTCCAGCATCGCCTTCGGCATGCCGATCGCGTCCAGCCGCAGCTGGGTGTTGCTCTGGCTGAGCAGACGCATCACCACCGATTCGCCGTACTGGGTCGGCATGGTCGAGATACGCACGTCGATGCGCTGGTTCTTCACGCGCACGGCGAAGCGGCCGTCCTGCGGCAGGCGCTTTTCCGAAATGTCGAGGTCGGACATCAGCTTGAGCCGCAGCGCCAGCGACGGTGCGATCTTGATATCGGCCTCGGTCTGCAGGTGCAGCACGCCGTCGATGCGGAAGCGGATTTGCAGCCGGCCTTCCTGCGGCTCGATGTGGATGTCCGAGGCGCGCACCTGGCTGGCGTCGTCGAACACCGATTGCAGCAGCTTGACGATGGGCGCCTCTTCCAGGTTGGCGCTGGCCAGCGCGCCGAAGTCGACCGAGACGTCGCCCAGGTCCTGCTCCAGCTCGCGCGCCAGGTCGGAGATGTCCTCGGTGCGGCGGTAGATGCGGTCGATCGCGCCCAGCACCTCGGTCTCGTTGACCACGGCCAGCTCGATCGGCTGCTTGACGATGCGCGAAATCTCGTCGTAGGCGAACAGGTCGGTCGGATCGGACATGCCCACCAGCAGCGCGCCGCGCCGGTCCTCCAGCACCAGCGCGCGGAAGCGGCGGGCCTGGGTTTCCGGCAGCAGCCGCACGATCTCGGGATTGACGTTGAAGAACTTGAGGTTCAGATAAGGGATGTTCAGCTGCCGCGCCAGCGCGCCGGCGATCTGCTCCTCGGTGACATAGCCGTTGTCGATGAACACCCGGCCCAGTTTGCGTCCGCTGCGCTTTTGTTCGGCCAGCGCCAGGCCCAGTTGTTCCTCCGACAGCAGCTTCTGCTGCACCAGAATTTCTCCAAGCCGCACTTTCTCAGGCCTTGCCATACCCCGCTCCCCGGCCTCTGCCGTCAGTCAACTTGCGGCCATTCTAGTGCAGAATGCGCGCCGGTAACACCAGGACATGCGGCGGGCGCGGCCGGGTGTCGCTTTCTTCGCACGAATGCGCTACAGTGTCGTTCGTTTCCCAGTCCCACAGAGCCACCACCTTCCATGACCGCACCTGCCCTGCGCTTCCAGCAAGTCGTCAAACGCTATGGCCAGGCCATCGTGTTGCAGGGCGTGGATCTGGAACTGCGGGCCGGCGAATGCTTCGGCCTGGTCGGCGTCAACGGCGCCGGCAAGACCAGCCTGATCAAGTGCCTGCTGGATTTCTGCGCCCTCGACGGCGGCAGCATCGACATCTACGGCCAGCCGCACAGCCAGCCTGCAAGCCGCCTGCCGCTGGGCTACCTGCCCGAACGCTTCACCCCGCCCTACTACCTGACCGGCGCCGATTTCATCCGCTATCTGCTGACCTTGCAGGGCCTGGCCTACGACCCGGCCGCGGTCGGCGCCATGCTGGCAGCGCTGGACCTGGACCCGGCCGCGCTCAAGCGCACGGTGCGCGGCTATTCCAAAGGCATGACGCAGAAACTCGGGCTGGCCGCCTGCCTGCTGGCGCGCAAGCCGCTGTATGTCCTGGACGAGCCGATGAGCGGACTCGACCCGAAAGCGCGCGCGCTGCTCAAACAACAATTGCGCCAATTGCATCAGGCCGGCGCCACCGTGTTCTTGACCTCGCACATGCTGGCCGACGTGGACGAGCTGTGCGACCGCATGGCCATCCTGCACGAAGGCCGCGTGCGTTTCGCCGGCTCGCCGGCCGAGTGCCGCGCCCGCTACGGCGCCGCCAACCTGGAGCAAGCCTTCCTGGCTTGCATCGCGTGACCATGTACCAGTCGCACTTCGGCCTGCGCGAGACGCCGTTCGGCATCACGCCCAACCCGGCCTTTTTCTACGCCGGCAACACCCGTGGCGAAATCCTGCAAGCCTTGCTGTATGCGGTCTGCCACGGCGAAGGCATCATCAAGGTGACCGGCGAGGTGGGCGCCGGCAAGACCATGTTGTGCCGTATGCTGGAGAGCCAGCTGCCGCCGCATGTGGACGTGATCTACCTGGTCAACCCCAACCTCGATCCGCAGGAAGTGCAGTACGCCATCGCCGCCGAGCTGGGCATCAACGGCCACGGCCTGCGCGTGGATGAGGTCCAGCGCCGGCTGCAGGCCGACCTGATCGCCCGCCACAGCCAGGGCCGCCAGGTGGTACTGCTGGTCGAGGAAGCCCAGGCCATGCCGCTCGACACGCTGGAGGCGATCCGCCTGCTGACCAACCTGGAGACCGCGCGCAGCAAGCTGCTGCAGATCGTGCTGTTCGGCCAGCCCGAGCTCGACGAGCACCTGGACCTGGCCAGCATGCGTCAATTAAAAGAGCGCATCACGCACAGCTTCACGGTGCCGGCGCTGGCGCCGTCGCTGATCGGCGAGTTCCTCGAATTCCGCCTGCGCGCGGCCGGCCACGACGGCCCGGCCATCTTCAGCCCGGCCGCCGCCAGGCTGATCGCCCAGCGTTCCGAGGGCATCGTCCGCCGCATCAACATCCTGGCCGACAAGGCCCTGCTGGCCGCCTTCGCGGCCGACGCCACCACCGTCAGCGCCCGCCACGCGCGCCAGGCGATCCGCGAATCGGCCTTCCGCCGGCGCGGCTGGCGGCAAATCTTCCCCTTGCGCGCTGTTGCTGTGGGGGCCCTGGCGGTCCTGCTAATTTGGGCTATTTACGGGGCTATCCTTGCGGTGGCTCCAAATTTGTAAGATCATGGTGTCTATATTGCAAATGCACAACATCGTGCATTCCCCCCGGGCCGGAAAGAATCAATGAAAAAACTCGCCTCCCCCATCGTGCCTATGGTGTGCAGCGTGTTGCTGAGCGCCTGCGCGACCCATCCCCTGCCCAATTCGCCGACCCATATCATGGAAGCGCCGCAACCCACCGGCTCGATCCCGGAGCCGGTGCAGCAAAGCGCCGCGCTGCCGCCGCCGGCCGCCGCGCCCAAGGTCGAGACCTACAGCGTGACCGTGCACAAGGTGCCGGTGCAGTCGCTGCTGTTCGCGCTGGCGCGCGACGCTGGCCTGAACGTCGACGTCCATCCCGGCATCGAGGGCATGGTCACGCTGAACGCGCTGGACCAGACGCTGCCGCAGCTGCTCAGCCGCATCCAGCGCCAGGTCGACATGCGTTATGAAATCAACGGCGGCACGCTGACCGTCTTGCCGGACACGCCGGAATGGCGCAATTACAAGGTCGATTACGTCAACATCGCGCGCAGCACCGTCAGCAGCGTCAACATCGCCACCCAGATTTCGACCACCGGCGGCGGCAACAGCTCCAGCCCGGTCGCCAGCACGGCGCCCACCACCGGCGGCCAGGGCCAGCCGCAGCAACAGCAGCAGGCCGCGCCGGCCAACAACGGCGCGGGCGGCAATGGCAACAACAATTCGACCACGGTGGTCAACAACCGCTCCGACAACAACTTCTGGTACAGCCTGGAGAAGAACATCCGCGACATGCTGCGCGCCTCCAACCTGGCCGACAACCCGGTCGATCCGCTGGCCGCGACGGCGGGCGGCGGAGCACCCGCGACGCCGCAGAACGCGCAGCCGCAGACCGCCTTCGACGCCGCCAGCTTCGGCGGCGCCAAGCCCGGCGCCAACGCCGCGAAGAATGGCACCTCGGTCATCGTCAACGCCGAGGGCGGCCTGATCGCCGTGCGCGCGACCGGCCGCCAGCACGAGAAAATCCGCGAGTTCCTCGACGTGGTGCTGGGCGCGGCCAAGCGCCAGGTGCTGATCGAGGCCACCATCATCGAGGTGCGCCTGAGCGACCAGTACCAGCAAGGCATCAACTGGCAATCGCTGGCCAGGGGCGGCCTCAAGCTGACGCAGGGCGCGCTCGGCGCCGTCACGCTGCCGACCGCCACCAATCCCGGCGTGTTCGTGATGAACTACACCAATCCGACCAGCCGGCTGGGCAATATCGCCGCCACCATCGAGCTGCTCGAATCGTTCGGCAAGGTCAAGGTGCTGTCCAGCCCCAAGATCAGCGTGCTCAACAACCAGACCGCGCTGCTCAAGGTGGTCGACAACAATGTCTTCTTCTCGATCAAGGTGACGCCGGCCGTGCGCGACCTGAACGGCACCATCATCTCGCCGGCCACCTATGAATCGCACCTGGAGACGGTGCCGGTGGGCTTCGTCATGAGCGTGACGCCGCAGATTTCCGACAGCGACGAGGTCACGCTCAACGTGCGGCCGACCATCACCCGCATCGTCGACTACGTCAACGACCCGAACCCGGACCTGGCCAAGGCCAACGTCACCAGCAAGGTGCCGGTGATCCAGGCGCGCGAGCTGGAATCGCTGATGAAAGTGTCGAGCGGCCAGATCGCCGTCATGGGCGGACTGATGCAGGACTCGATCGACAACGCCAAGAACGGCATCCCCGGCCTGAGCAGCGTGCCGCTGATCGGCAACCTGTTCGCGCACCGCAATGAGAACACCACCAAGACCGAGCTGGTGATCTTCATGCGGCCGGTGGTGGTCAAGGACGCCAGCGTCAACGGCGACTACAAGGATTACCGCTATCTGCTGCCGAGCGAGAAGCCCGACAACACTCCATATGGCGCGGCCACGCCGGCCCCCGCCCCAGCCAAGGCGAATGGATCATGAGTCTCCTAATGCAAGCGCTCAAGAAGGCGGAGCGGGCCAAGCAAAGCGCGGCCGGTGACGACGCCACCGACAAGCCGTCGCAAGCGTTCGACGACATCCTGGCGCTGACGCCGGAACCGGCGGCGCCGGCCAAGCCGGGCCTGAGCCTGGACCTGGAGCCGATGTCCGGCCTCAGCCTGGAGCCGATCGGCGCCGCGCCGCAAGCGAGCCTGCAGCCCTCGCCCGACCCGCTGCCAGCCCCCAGCGACCACCGCACCGCCGGCCTGACGCTGGACCTGGCGCCCGATCCATCGGCGCCGCCGTCCGCCGCGCAGCCCGCGTCAAGGTCTGCTCCGGCATCGGCCGCCACGATGACGCTCGAACCCGCGACAGCCACGGCCTCCACGATGGCGTTTGAACCCGCAGCCGCAGCCGCTCCGGCGTCGATGGCGTTCACACCTGCGACAGCGGCGGCATCGGCGACGGCGTCCTCGTCGACGAACGCGCCCGCCCCTGCGCCTGCCGGCTCGGCGGCCAGCGCCTCCGCGTCCGCCGCCAAGGCCAGCGCCGCCAAATCCGCCGGCGGCGCGCCGCGCGCCGACAAGGCCGACCCATCCGCCCCATTGCGCGGCGCCGCCCGCGCGCGCGCCGCCGCGGCGGCCACCGCGCCATCCGAATCCGCCGGCCTGGACCGCGAACGCCTGCGCCTGATCGGCTGGATCGCGCTGCTGGTGCTGGTCGTGGCCGGCATGGGCTATTACTACTGGCAAGCCATAGCCGCGCCAGGCGCCGGCTCGCGCCTGCCACCGGTGCCGATGCCACCGATCGGCGCCACCGGCGCCACCCCGGTCAAGGTCGCCGTCTCGCCCGACGCCGCCGCAACCGCAGCCGATGCCGCGCTGACAGACACCGCGCCTATCGCCCCGCCGGCGCCCGCCCGCACCACCGGCAACGAGGAACTGGAACGCCGCCTGAGCGCCGCCGAGCAAGCCCTGGCCGCCTCGCAGCAAATGATCCAGGCGCAGATGGCGCAACTGAGCGCGCCGCGTGCCGACCAGCTGCCGCCGATCGCCGCGCCGGACAACACCGACATCCGCGTCGCCCGCGCCAGCCAGCAGCAAGCGGTGGCGCCGGCGCTGGAGAGCGGCTACCAGGCCCTCAACAGCGGCGACCTCGCGCAAGCCCAGCAACAATACGAAGCCGCGCTGCGCGACACGCCAACCAGCCGCGACGCCCTGCTCGGCCTGGCCACCGTGGCCGCGCGCAAGGGCCAGGGCGAACAGGCCGCCGGCTACTACCTGCGCCTGCTCGAACTCGATCCGAACGACGCCACCGCCGTCGCCGGCCTGGTCGGCGTGCGCCAGGGCGACACCGCCCAGAGCGAGGCCCGCCTGCGCGCCATCCTCGGCACCAACCCGGACGCCGGCCCGGTGCTGTTCGCCATCGGCAACCTGCAGGCCCAGCAAGGCCGCTGGCAGGAAGCGCAGCAAGCCTACTTCCGCGCCTACACCGCCATGCCGGACAATCCCGACTACGCCTACAACCTGGCCATCGGCCTGGACCGCCTGAACCAGGCCAAGCTGGCCCTCAAGTACTACCAGCGCGCGCTGGCGCTGGCGCAGGACCACGCCGCCGCGTTCGACCGCAACGCGCTGCGCGCGCGCATGCACGAACTGAGCGCGCCGGTCAAACAACAATAAGAGATCCATGGCAGAACAAGTCAAACTCCCGCTCGGCAAGCTGCTGATCCAGAAAGGCGTGATCAGCGAAGACCAGCTGCGCATCGCGCTGATCGAGCAAAAACGCAGCAGCGAGCCGCTGGGAAAACTGTTGATCACGCTCGGCTTCGTGACCGAGGCCACGGTGCGCATGGCGCTGTCGGAAAACCTCAACCAGCAGAGCGCCGACCTGACCAGCCTGGTGGTGGACGCCATCGCGCTCAAGCTCATCCCCAAGGACGTGGCCAAGCGCTACAAGGTGTTCCCCATCGTGTACGAGCGTGCCACGGACAACCTGATCCTGGCCATGTCGGACACCAGCAACATCGTCGCGCTGGACCAGATCAGCGCCATGCTGGTCAAGGGCATCACCATCAGTCCGCTGCTGGTGAACGATTCCGACATCCAGCGCGCCATCGACCAGTACTACGGCTTCGAGCTGTCGATCGATGGCATCCTGCACGAGATCGAAACGGGCGAAGTCAACTACGCCAGCCTGGGCAGCACCTCGGACGAGTACAGCCAGCCGGTGGTGCGCCTGATCGACGCCATCCTGGCGGACGCCGTGCAGAACGGCGCCTCCGACCTGCACTTCGAGCCGGAGCAATCGTTCCTGCGCATCCGCTACCGCATCGACGGCATCCTGCGCCAGATCCGCAGCCTGCACAAATCGTACTGGCCGGCGATGGCCGTGCGCCTGAAAGTGATGAGCGGCATGAACATCGCTGAGACCCGCGCGCCGCAGGACGGCCGCATCTCGATCAAGTTCTCCGGCCGCCAGATCGATTTCCGCGCCTCGGCGCAGGCCACCACGCACGGCGAGAACTTCGTGCTGCGCGTGCTGGACCGCCAGAAAGGCATCGTGCCGCTGGACGGCCTGGGTCTGGAGGAAAACGAGCTCAACCTGTTGAAGCTGATGATCGCCCGTCCCGACGGCGTGATCCTGGTGACCGGCCCTACCGGCTCGGGCAAGACCACCACCTTGTACTCGATCCTCAACCACATCAACACCGAGAGCGTCAACATCATGACGCTGGAAGACCCGGTCGAGTATCCGATGAACATGATCCGCCAGACCGCCGTCAACGAGTCCGCCAAGATGGGCTTTGCCGACGGCATCCGCTCGATGATGCGGCAGGATCCGGACATCATCCTGGTCGGCGAGATCCGCGACCGCGAGACCGCCGAGATGGCCTTCGCGGCCGCCATGACCGGCCACCAGGTGTATTCGACGCTGCACACCAATTCGGCGATCGGCTCGATCTCGCGCCTGCTCGACATCGGCGTGGTGGCCGACATCATGGCCGGCAACATCATCGGCATCATCGCCCAGCGCCTGGTGCGCCGGCTGTGCCCGCACTGCCGCGAAGCCTATCCGGCCGAGGACCTGGAACGCCGCCTGCTCGGCCTGCAGGTAGGCCAAGGCGAGGACGCCGCGCCGTTCACGCTGTACCGCGCGGTCGGCTGCGACCGCTGCGGCCATCAAGGTTACAAGGGCCGGCTGGCCATCATGGAGCTGCTGAAGATGACGCCGCAGCTCGACGAGATGGTGGCGCGGCGCGCCTCCTCGCGCGAGCTGAAGAACGCCACCGCCGCGGCCGGCGTGCGCTCGCTGGTGGACGACGGCCTGCGCCGCGTGCGCGAAGGCGTGACCACGCTGGAGGAAGTGTCGCGCGTGGTCGACCTGACGGACAGGCTGAGCTGATGCCCCAATACCTCTACCGCGCCATGGACGCCAGCGGCCAGCTGCTGCTGGGGAATATGGACGCGCTCAACGAGCCGGACCTGGAGCTGCGCCTGCACCGCATGGAGCTGGACCTGATCGATTGCCAGGTGTCGCGCCAGAAGCTGGCCGCCATCGGCCGGCGCGACATCACGCGCAAGGACCTGATCAACTTCTGCTTCCAGATGGAGCAGCTGACCGGCGCCGGCGTGCCCATCCTGGACGGCCTGAACGACCTGCGCGACAGCATGGACCATCCGCGCTTCCGCGAGATCATCACCGACCTGATCGAGAACATCGAGGGCGGCCTGCAGCTGTCGGCCGCGCTGGAGGCCTACCCGGACGTGTTCGACAAGACCTTCACCAGCCTGATCACCGCCGGCGAGCGCACCGGCAAGATTTCCGAGGTGTTCCTGAACCTGTCGGAAAGCCTGAAGTGGCAGGACGAACTGGCCTCGCAGTCGCGCAAGATCGTCATGAAGCCGCTGTTCGTCGGCGTGGTGATCCTGGGCGTGGTGGCCTTCCTGATGATCTACCTGGTGCCGCAGCTGACCTCCTTCATCAAGAACATGGGCAACGAGCTGCCCTTCCACACCAAGGCGCTGATCTTCGTTTCCGACATCTTCATCAACTACTGGTACGTGCTGCTGGCGCTGCCGGTGGCGGCGTATTTCGGCGGCCGCGCCTGGCTGGCGCGCAGCGAGCAGGCGCGCTACAACTTCGACGCCTTCAAGCTGCGCATCTGGATGATCGGCCCGGTGCAGCACAAGATCATCCTGGCCCGCTTCGCCACCTTCTTCGCGCTGATGTACGGCGCCGGCATCACCATCCTCGAATGCATCCGGCTGTCCGAGGGCATTGTCGGCAACCGCATGGTGGCGGCCGGGCTGCGGCGCGCGGCCCAGCTCATTTCCGAGGGCCAGAGCGTGACGGCGGCGTTCCAGAACACCGGCATCTTCCCGCCGCTGGTGATCCGCATGCTCAAGGTCGGCGAGGCCACCGGCGCGCTGGACGGCGCGCTGCGCAACGTGAGCTACTTCTACAACCGCGAAGTGAAGGAGATGATCGAGAAGGTGCAGGCGATGATAGAGCCGGCCATGACCGTGGTGCTGGGCCTGATGCTGGGCTGGATCATGCTGTCCGTGCTGGGGCCGATTTACGACACCATCTCCAAGATCCGACCCTGAGGCCGCCGTGTTGCATAGCCATTTACTTTATCTCAGCAGCGAATTCGTGTGGGCCTACCCGTGGCACAAGGGCGCGCTCGGCGAGCCCACGCGCTACCCCAACGACCGCGCCGGCGTCGACGCCTTCATGGACGACCTGGACGCGCGGCCCTACGGCCCGGTCTACCTGATGGTCGACCTGATCGAGGAGGATTTCCAGCGCATCACGCTGCCGCACGTGACGGGCCGCTCCGGCCGCCGCCTGCTGGCGCGCCGCCTGCTGCAGCAATACCGCGAGACGCCCTACCGCTACGTGCGCGTGCAGGGCCGCGAGCCGGACGGCCGCCAGGACGACATCGCCCTGCTCAGCGCGCTGACCAACCCGGCGCTGGTGCAGCCCTGGGTGGAGGCGCTGGAACTGCTGCGCGCGCCGCTGGCCGGGCTGTACTCGACCACGCTGATGAGCGCCTCGCTGGTGCGCAAGCTGGGCCTGGCGGACCAGCGCCTGCTGCTGGTCACGCAGCAATCGGCCGGCCTGCGCCAGAGCTATTTCCTCGACGGCCAGCTGAAGTTCTCGCGCCTGACGCTGGCGGTGGACCGCGACGGCGCGCCGGTCGACGTTGCCCGCGAGACCGCCAAGACCCAGCAGTTCCTCACCAGCACCCGCCTGATCGGACGCGGCGAGGTGCTGCACACGGTGATCGTCGCGCCCGAAGAAACGCTGGACCGGCTGGAGCCGCAGTGCCAGGACGGTCCCGAGACGGCTTATCATTTTGAATCGATGGAAGCCGCGGCCCGGCGCACCGGCCTGCCGGCGACGCCCGAACTGGCCGACACCTTGCTGCTCACCCTGCTCGGGCGCGAACGCCCGGCCAGCCAGTATTCGCTGGGCGAGGCGCGCCGCTACTTCCAGCTGTGGCGCGCGCGGCTGGCCCTGTTCAGCGCCAGCGCGGTGCTGGCGGCCGGCACGCTGGCCTGGCTGGGCGTCAATGTGTGGCGCTATGTCGAGGCCACCTCGGCCACCGACGCCATGGTCGCCGAGGCCAAGCAGTACGACGACCGCTACCGCGCCGCGCTGTCGACCATGACGCCGGCCATCGACAAGACCGCCAACATGAAGGCCGCCGTCACGGTGGCGCAGCTGCTGGTGCGCCAGGGCCCGCAACCGCTGCCGCTGATGACGCATTTGAGCACCGCGCTCGACAAGGTGCCGGCGATCCGCCTGATCCAGCTGGACTGGAAGATCACGCCGCCGGCCACGCCGGCCGAGCCTGTGGCCACCGGTTTGATGACCAGCACCTCGGGCACGGTGCTGGAACCGATCTCGTCGCTGATGCTGGGACTGCCGGCCAAGGTGCCGCAGGCGCTGCGGCTGGAGGCGGAGATCATGGTGCCGCCGGATAATTATCGCGAAGTGGTCAACAACATGAACGCCTTCACCCAGGAACTGGCGCGCCAGCCGCGCATGTCGGTGGAGATCGTGCAGCAGCCGGTCGACACCCGCTCCAACGTCAAGCTCAGCGGCAAGGCCGGCGCCGGCCCGGCCGGCGGCGTCGAGACCAAGGCCCGCTTCATCCTCAACCTCGTATGGCAGCCATGAACGCCTCGCCCGCTCCGTTCAGCAAGAAGCCGGCCCGCGTCGCCCGGCCGCTGCCGTACTGGCTGCGCGAGTTCGCGCTGATCCGGCTGGCCGTGGTGATGGCCGCCGGCGCCCTGAGCATCGGCGTGGCGACCGTGTTCGCCAGCAGCTGGTACGTCAACCACGCCGAGGAAAACCGTCTGCAGGCGCTGCAGACGCGCGACGCCGCGCGCCAGCGCTTCGCCCAGGTGGAAACGGAAAAGCGCGAGATCCGCGCCTTCCAGCCGCAGTTCGCGCTGCTGCGCAGCCGCGGCCTGATCGGCGATGAAAACCGTCTCGACTGGGTCGAGCAGATCCGCCAGATCCAGGAGCGCCGCAAGCTGCCGCCGCTGAGCTACGAGATCGAGCCGCAACAAGGCATCAGGCTGGATGCGCCGCTGCCGCTGGGCGACTACGCGCTGCGCGGCAGCCGCATGAACCTGCGCATGGAGCTGCTGCACGAGGGCGACCTGTTCAACTTCCTTGAGGACCTGCGCCAGCGCGGCTATTACGCGGTGCAGGAATGCACGCTCAAGCGCGTCGGCGGCCAGCAGAACCTGCCGAACACGCCGACCATCGGCGCCGACTGCAAGCTCAACTGGCTGACGCTGGCGCCCGCCGCCGCGCACAGAAAAGGCTCATGATGACCATGTCCACTTCCCTGTCGCGGGCCGTGCTGCTGGCCTTGGCCGCCACCACCACCGCCGCCGCGCCGGCCGCCGCCCAGCAGATGTCGTTGGGACGGCTGTTCGCCACGCCGGACGAACGCAGCGCGCTCGACCGCCAGCGCGACGCCGGCCCGGCCGCCGCGTCCGCCATGAACGGCGCACCGGCCGCCATGAACGGTGGCCCGGCCGCGCAGCAGACCGCACCGGCTTATCAACCGCAAGCCGCGCCTATGCCCGGGGTGCTGCCGGCGACCGCGCCGGTCGTGCCGCCGCCCGAGTCCGGCACGCCCGGCATCTACAGCATTCCCGATCCGAACGCCGTGCCGCCAAGGCCGTCGCCGGCCGCGATCGCCGCCGCTGCGGCCGCCCAGGCCAATCAAGCCGCGCAAGCAGCTCAGGCCGTCCCGCCTGCGCAAGCCGCACCTGGCGCGCCTGGCGCCGCGTCCACGCCGGGTGCGCCGCCGTCATCGGCCGTCCAGCTGAGCGGCGTGCTGCGCGGCAGCAGCGGCCGCACCACCGTTTGGCTCAACCAGGTGCCGCAGACCGGCGGCGCCAAGGCCGGGCCGGGAGCGGCGGTGTCGCTGCGGCTGTCGTCCGGCCGCCAGCTGATCATCAAACCCGGCCAGAGCTTCGATCCCGCCAATGGCAGCGTGCAGGAAATTGGCCGCTAGCCGGCGCCGCCAGCGCGGCGCGGCGCTGTTGCTGCTGCTGGCGATGACCAGCGTCGGCGCGGCGGCGGTGCTGGTGAGCGCGCTCAACCACGACACCGCCCAGCTGCGCCGCACCGAGCTGACGCTGGCCCGGCTGGCGCAGGCGCGCGACGCGCTGGTGGGCTTCGCCGCCACCAACGGCCGCCTGCCGCGTCCGGCCACCTCGGCGCTCGACGGCCACGAGGCGCTGGCGCCCTGCTCCACCGAGCAGGACTGCACCGGCTTCCTGCCATGGGTCACGCTGGGCGTGGACGGCGCCGACGCCTGGGGCAAGCTGCTGCGCTACAGCGTCACGCCGGCCTACACGCAGGCGCCGGTGCTGCGCATCTCGGCCGTCGCCACCAAGACCGTGCAGGACCGCGGCGCCGACGGCGAACTGTTCTACCGCGTCGGCCAGTCCGGCTGCGACCTCGGCGCCCAGTGCGCGCCGCTGGTGCTGCTGTCGCACGGGCGCAGCAATTTCGGCGTGTCGGTGCAGGGCGTGGCGCAGGCCAACACCGACGCCGGCAATATCGACGAGCAGTGGAACGCCGGCGCCAGCGTCAACTTCATCAGCCGCGCCGCCAACGGCAATCCCAACGCGCCCGGCGGCGCCTTCGACGACCTGGTGCTGAGCGTGCCGCTGCCCACCCTTTACAAACAGATGGCGGCGGCCCACCGCCTGCCTTGACGCCATGAAGAAACACAGACAATCCGGCTTCACCCTGGTTGAGATCGCGATCGTGCTGATCATCGTCGGTCTGATGATCGGCGGCCTGGTCACGCCGCTGAGCATGCAGCTGGAGCAGCGCAAGATTTCGGAGACCCAGAAATCGATGGAGGAGGCGCGCGAGGCGCTGATCGGCTACGCGCTGCGCAACGGCTACCTGCCCTGCCCGGCGACCTCGGCCAGCAACGGCCTGGAGGCGCGCGCCGGCAACCGCTGCGCCGGCGAGCGCCGCAGCGGCTACCTGCCGTGGGCCACGCTGGGCCTGGGCAAGCTCGACGCCTGGAACCATTTGTTCCGCTACAGCGTCACGCCGGCCTTCAGCGACAGCGGCGTGCCGTTCAACCTGAGCACGCCCCGCGACATCAGCGTCGCCACGCGCGACGCCAGCGGCCAGCTGGTGGCGGCCACCGCCGTCAACGACATCCCGGCGGTGATCATCTCGCACGGCAAGAACGGCTACGGCGGCAGCAACGAGCTGGGCGGCCTGATCGCCAACGCCTCCACCACCAACAGCGACGAGCAGCTCAACGCCGGCTCGGACACCCAGTTCGTCAGCCGCTACGCCAGCGACAGCGCCACCGCGCCGGGCGGCGCGTATGACGACATCGTGGTCTGGCTGTCGCCCAACATCCTGTTCAACCGCATGGTCGCGGTGCAGAAGATTCAATGACGGCCGCGCTGGTCATCGCCCGCTACACGCTGCTGGAGGCGCTGCGCAACCGGCTGCTGTGGCTGCTGTTGCTGGTGCTGGCGGCGGCCGTGTGCGCCGGCGGTTTCCTCGGCCAGCTGGCGTTGACCGAGAGCCGTCAGCTGCAGGCAGCCTTGCTGGCGGCGGTGCTGCGGCTGGCGGCGGTGTTCCTGATCGCCACCTTCGTCGTCAGCAGCATGGCGCGCGAGGCGGCCGACAAGGGCAGCGAACTGCTGCTGGCGCTGGCCCTGCCGCGCGCCGCGTATTTGCTCGGCAAGCTGGCCGGCTTCGCCGCGCTGGCCTTGCTGCCGGCGCTGCTGTTCGGCGCGGTGGCGCTGGCCTTCGCGCCGCCCGGCCAGGCCGCGCTGTGGGCGGCGTCGCTGCTGGGCGAGTTGTGGATCGTGGCCGCCTTCAGCCTGCTGTGCTCGCTGACCTTGAGCCAGACCCTGCCGGCCCTGACGGCCGCCGGCGCCTTCTATTTGCTGGCGCGCGTGCTCGGCACGCTGCAACTGCTGGGCCACGCCGGCGCCGCCCAGGCCGACGCCGGCCAGCGCTGGCTGACGCACGGCATCGACGCGCTGGCCCTGCTGCTGCCGCACCTGGACGCCTTCACCCGCACCGAATGGCTGCTGTACCACACCGGCGGCATGGCCGACCTGGCCAACGTGGCGGCGCAGACCGCGCTGGCGGTCGGCCTGCTGACGGCGGCCGCGCTGTTCGACCTGTACCGGAAAAACCTGTGAACACGCCGGCCCGTCCGCTGTCGTCGGTGCCGCTGGCTGCACACCTGCCGCTGGCCGCCGCGCTGTCCGACCTGCATCGGGAAAACCCATGAACACGCCGGTCCGTCCGCTGTCGTCTGTGCCGCTGGCGGTGAAGCTGCTGCTGGCGGCGGCGCTGGCCTTGCAGCTGGGCTGGCAGGCCAGCCGGCCGCCGCCGCGCGCGCGGGCCGAGGCGCTGCCGCCGGCGCCGTCCCCGGCCGCGCTGCGGCTGGCCAGCCTGGGCGATCCGCTGGCGCTGTCGCGGCTGCTGATGCTGTACCTGCAAGGCTACGACGACCAGGCCGGCGTGACCATCGCCTGGCGCGACCTCGACTATGGCCGCATCCGCCAGTGGCTGGAGCGCGTGCTGGAGCTCGATCCGCGCAGCCAGTACCCGCTGCTGGCCGCCAGCGAGGTGTACGGCGCGGTCGGCGATCCGGCGCGGGTGCGGCAGATGCTGGAGCTGGTCTACGAACGCTTCGGCGAGGACCCGAACTGCCGCTGGCCGTGGCTGGCGCACGCGGCCGTGGTGGCGCAGCACCGGCTGCACGACCTGCCGCTGGCGCGCCGCTACGCGCAGGCGATCCGGCTGCACGCCACCGGCCCGCAAGTGCCGGCCTGGGCGCATGAACTGGAGCTGTTCGTGCTGGAGGACATGAACCAGGCCGAGGCCACGCGCACGCTGATCGGCGCGCTGCTGTCGAGCGGCCAGATCACCGACCCCAACGAGTTGCACTTCCTGGAACAGCGGCTGCAAAACCTGCCGCCGCCGGCGCATCAACCAGCGCATCAACCAGCTCAGCCACCGCGCTAGGCGCAACGGCACTTTCCGTCTATCATGGCGTTTATAGAGCGCAATATCTGAGCGCCACCCACACCCGTTACGAAAGGATGCCCCATGCAGCGAGCCCAACGCGGCTTCACCCTGGTTGAGATTGCGATTGTCCTGGTCATCATCGGCCTGCTGCTGGGCGGCGTGCTGAAGGGACAGGGGCTGATCGACAGCGCCAAGGTCAAGAATATCATCCAGCAATCGAACTCCCTGTCGGCGGCGGTCAACTCCTACCAGGACAAGTTCCACGCCCTGCCCGGCGACGATCCGCAGGCCACCACCCACGCGCCCGGCGCCACCGGCAACGGCAACGGCGACGGCCAGATCGCCGAATACCAGCTGGCGCCGCAACACCTGGCGCTGGCAGGCTTCATCACCGGCTCGTTCAACGGCACCACCGACTTCATGACCAGCGCGCAAGGCGGCGCGGTCTACATCTACAACGACGTGGTGGGCGGGCGCGGCGGCAACGGCATCCGCTTCGACAACTTGCCGGACTCGTTCGCCGAACAGATGGACAGCAAGCTCGACGACGGCAAATACAACACCGGCTCGGTGCGCGCCACCGCCGCCTACACCAACAACGGCACCGTCATCCAGCGCACCGCCGTGTTCTTCTGATGCGGCGGCGGCCCGCGCCGCCGTCTGCCTCAGCGCGCCGCCATCAGCGCGCCCAGCCCCACCAGCAGGCCGCCGAACACGCGGTCTATCCAGTGCCGCACCCGCAACAGGCGGGCGCGTACCGTCCCCGCCGAAAAGCACAGCGCCACCAGGCAGAACCAGACCACGTGCGCCGCCACGATGTACGCGCCGTAGCCCAGCTGGACGGCGAACGGCGTCTCCGGCCGCACCGCCTGCATGAACAGGCTGACGATGAACACCGTGGTCTTGGGATTGAGCAGATTGGTGAGGAAGCCGGTGCGCAGCGCCGCCAGGTCGGACAACGCGGCCGGCCGCGTCCCCTCGCCCGCCGCGCCGGGCCGCGCGCGCAGCATCCGCAAGCCCAGCCAGACCAGGTAGGCCGCGCCGGCCAGCTTGATCGCGTTGAACAGCCACAGCGAATTGCGGATCAGCAGGCCCAGGCCCAGCAGCGTGTAGCCCACATGGATCACCACGCCAAGCCCGATGCCGACGGCGGTCAGCACGCCGGCCCGCCGCGACAGCATCAGGCTGTTGCGCGAGACCATGGCGAAATCCGGCCCGGGGCTGATCACCGCCAGCAGCGTAATGGTGATTACAACTATCATTTCGGTCATGCCATCTCCTTCGGTTGAATTGAACCAAGCGCCATGCTAAAGGCTACAATCGCCTTAACATAACGATCAATTCTGACCACCATGGTGACTACAGCTCACAGAATGCCCTCGCTGACGGCGCTGCGCTGCTTCGAGGCGGCCGCCCGGCTGGAGCATTTCGGCCGCGCAGCCGAGGCCCTGCACCTGACCCACGGCGCCATCAGCCGCGCCGTGCGCGCGCTGGAGGACGACCTGGGCGTGCCGCTGTTCGAACGGCGCAGCCGCCGCGTCTTCCTCACCGACGCCGGCCGGCTGCTGGCGCGCGCGGTGCAATCGGGCTTCGGCGTGATCGAGCAGGCGGTCGGCGAACTGCGCGCCAGCGCCGGCCCCAGGCGGCAACTGGTGCTGTCGTGCGAACCGACGCTGTTGATGCGCTGGCTGATCCCGCGCTGGCCGGCGTTCCAGGCCGCCCATCCCGACGCCGACTTCCTGCTGGTGGCCGGCGGTGGCCCGTTCGCCTTCGACGGCGGCATCGACCTGGCGATCCGGCGCGGCGACTTCAGCTGGCCGGAACACTTCCACGCCCACGCCCTGTTCGCCGAGCAGGTCGGGCCCGTCTGCCGGCCGGACCAAGCCGCGCAATGGTTCGCGCCATCGCCGACACCTTCGCTGCGCCCCGACGCCCCGCGCCTGCACGCGCGCAGCCGGCCCGACGCCTGGCGCGACTGGGCCCGCGCCGCCGGCATCCGGCACAGGCAAGCCGGCGCCGGCCACTCCTTCGAGCATTTCTACTTCAGCCTGCAGGCCGCCGTGGCCGGGCTGGGCGTGGCCATCGGCCCGCGCCACCTGGTGTGCGACGACCTGCAATCCGGCCTGCTGGCCGCCCCGCTCGGCTTCGTGGCCGACGGCACCAGCTACTACCTGCTGTCGGCCGCGCCGCCGGAGGGCTCGCCCCAGCAGGCGGTGCTGGACTGGCTGCGCAGCGCCGCCGCCGACAGTTAAAAATAAAAAGCACGCACGTACTTTTATTGGACTAGAATAGCTGACACATACAACAGTGGGAGACAGCATGTTCGAAGAATTCATCGGCACCAAGGCGGTGTCGGCGCGCCACCAGTTCGACGTGGCGGCGCTGGACGCCTATCTGCGCCAGCACGTGGCCGGCTATCCGGAAGGCACGCTGGGCGTGGAGCAGTTCAAGGGCGGCCAGTCCAACCCCACCTACAAGCTCAGCATCGGCGGCCAGCATTACGTGCTGCGCACCAAGCCGGCGCCGGCCGCCAAGCTGCTGCCGTCCGCGCACGCGATCGAGCGCGAGTACCGCGTGATGGACGCCCTCAGCAAGAACGGCTTCCCGGCCGCGCGCCAGTACGCGCTGTGCACCGACGAGTCGGTGATCGGCCGCGCCTTCTACGTGATGGAATTCGTCGAGGGCCGGGTGCTGTGGGACCAGGCCCTGCCCGACATGACGCCGGCCGAGCGCGCCGCCATCTACGACGAGATGAACCGCGTGATCGCCCAGCTGCACACGGTCGACTACGCCGCCATCGGCCTGGCCGACTACGGCAAGCCGGGCAACTACTTCGCGCGCCAGATCGAGCGCTGGAGCAAGCAATACCTGGCCTCGCAGACCGAGTCCATCGAAGCGATGGACCAGCTGATCGCGTGGCTGCCGGCCCACATTCCGCCCGGTGAGGACACTTCCATCGTGCACGGTGACTTCCGCCTCGACAACCTGCTGTTCCACCCGACCGAGCCGCGCATCCTGGCCGTGCTGGACTGGGAACTGTCGACGCTGGGCCACCCGTTCGCCGACTTCTCCTACCACTGCATGAGCTGGCACATCGAACCCGGCCAGTTCCGCGGCATCGCCGGGCTGGACCTGGCGGCGCTGGGCATCCCCTCGCAGCAGGAATACATCGCCCGCTACGCCGAGCGCACCGGCAAGACCATCCGGCTGGAGGACTTCAACTTCTACCTGGCCTTCAACATGTTCCGCCTGGCCAGCATCATGCAAGGCATCATGAAGCGCTACGTGGACGGCACGGCGGCCAGCGCGCAGGCGCTGGAATCGGGTCGCATGGCCAGGCCAATGGCCGAGCTGGCCTGGAGCTACGCCCGTGGCAAGCCGCTCTGACATGGACAAAATCGCTTTCTGAAACGCCCAGTCTCGGCTACTATCGTGCTGCCTGCCTGAACGCGCATCACCGCCGAGGTCCACCACGTGCCAGCACCGTCCCGCCGCCTGCCATCCATCCGCTCGCAGATCGCGCTGCTGGTGCTGGCGTGCGCGCTGCCGACGGTGATCGGCTTCGGCGCCGTGGTGGCCCAGTTCTACCAGCGCGAGCGCGACACGCTGGTGGAGGACACCGGCCAGGCGGCCCGCCTGGTGGCCGCCGCCATCGACCGCGACCTGCTGCAGGGCGAGAGCGCGGCGCGCGCGCTGGCCGGATCGCCCAGCCTGCAAAGCGGCGACCTGGATGCGCTGCGCCGCCAGGCCGCCGCCCTGCTGGGCCCGCAATTTCCGGCCGCCCAGTTCCTGCTCAGCGACGCTTCCGGCAAGATCATCCTGCAGGTCGGCGCACCGCTGCCGGCCACGCTGGCGGCCGCCGACAACCGGCGCCGCCTGGCGCCGCTGTACGCGCAGGAACGGGTGCAGCTGTCGCTGATCGGCAGCGGCGCCGGCGCCCAGCTGGCGATCGACGTGCCGGTGCGGGTCGAGCGCCGCCTGGCCTACTCGCTGACCGCGCTGCTCAAGCCGGAACGCCTGGCCAACATCCTGCGCGACGAAAACATCGGCCGCCACCAGGCCATGTCGCTGTACGACAGCGACGGCATGATCGTGGCCCAGGCCGGCGGCCCGCACCAGTTGCTGGGCGAGCCGGCCGAGGCCACGCTGCGGACCGGGCTGCAGGCCAACGGCAACGCCCTGCTGGCCACGTCCGCCGCCGACGGCACGCCGATCTACCTCGCCTTCAGCCGCTCGCCGGTCAGCCGCGCCATCGTCGCCATCGCCACCCCGCAGGACCAGGCGCTGCGGGAACTGCTGAACGCCGTCACCACCATCTCGCTGACCATGGCGGCGCTGCTGCTGGCCGGCTTCTCGCTGGCCTGGTGGGTCGGCGGCCGCATCGCCGGCTCGGTGCGCGCCCTGGTCGGCCCGGCCCAGGCGCTGGCCAGCGGCAGCCCCCTGACGCTGGGCGCGGCCACCTTCCGCGAGGCCGACGAGGTCGGCCAGGCCTTCCGCGCGCTGGAGCTCGACCTGCGCCGCAACCAGGCCCAGCTCGAACAACTGGTGGCCGAGCGCACCGCCCAGCTGGAGAAAAGCCGGGCCCAGCTTGAAACCCTGTACGCCACCGCGCCGGTCGGCCTGAGCTACGTCGACAGCCAGTTGCGCTTCGTGCGCCTGAACGATTACCTGGCCGCCCTCAACGACCAGCCGGTCAGCGCCCACCTCGGCCGCCACGTCGGCGAGATGATCCCCGACGACGCCGTGCGGCGCAGCGTGCTGGCCGACTACCGCACCGTGCTCGACAGCGGCCGTCCGCTGACCGGCCTGCAGCGCTCCGGCTATCCGGCCGCCTCGCCGGACCAGCTGTGCCACTGGGTGCTGAACTACTACCCGCAGTTCGGCACCGACGGCCGCATCGCCGGCATCACCGCGCTGCTGATGGACGTCAGCGAGCTGAAGCGGACGGAGGCGGCGCTGCGGCGCTCGCGCCAGCTGATGAGCTCGGTGCTGGATAACGCGCCGGCGATGATCTTCCTGAAACGCTCCGCCGACCTGCACTACGACCTGTTCAACCGCTACGGCGCGCAGATGCTAGGCCTGCCCGGCGGCGAGGAACTGGTCGGCAAGAGCGACTACGACTTCGTGCCGGCCGCCCAGGCCGACAACTTCGCAGAGGCCGACCGCCAGGTGCTGGCCGCGCCGCCCGGCCACGTGACCGAGATCGCCGAGGAACCGGTCACCTCCCCCGGCGGCGAGACGCGCTACCTGACCACCCGCAAGGTGGCGCTGCGCGACGAGCACGGCGTGGCCACCCACGTGCTGGGCATCGCGGTCGACATCACCGAGCGCAAGGAAGCCAAGGAGGCCTTGCGCGCCACCGTGGCCAAGCTGGCGCAGAGCGAGCACTTCGTGCGCACCGTGGCCGACAACCTGCCCGGCATGGTGGGCTACTGGGACGCCGGCCTGCGCTGCCGCTTCGCCAACCGCTATTTCCTCGACTGGCACGGCCGCGACAGCGCGCAGATGCTCGACGCGCTGATGCCCGAGGTGCTGGGCGCCGAGCATTACGCCGTCTGCGCGCCCTACGTGCAGGGCGCGCTGGCCGGCCAGCCGCAGGCGTTCGCCGACCGGCTGCGCTGGCCCTCGGGCGAGCTCAGCCACACCTGGGTCAACTACATCCCCGACATCGACGAGCGCGGCGCGGTGCGCGGCTTCTTCGTGCTGGTGTCCGACGTCACCGAGCTCAAGGAAACCGAGCTGCACCTGCAGGAACTGAACGAGGAACTGGTGCTCGCGCGCGACCGCGCCGAGGCCGCCAGCCGGGCCAAGAGCGAGTTCCTGGCCAATATGAGCCACGAGATCCGCACGCCGATGAACGCCATCATCGGCCTGGCCCGCCTGCTGGAGCAAGCCGCGCTGGCGCCGCGCGAGCGCGAGCAGCTGGACAAGATCCAGCTGGCCACGCAATCGCTGCTGGGCCTGGTCAACGACGTGCTGGACTTCTCGCGCATCGACGCCGGCCAGCTGGTGCTCGAACACGCCAGCTTCAGCCTGGAGCGCATCCTCGACAGCATCAGCGTGCTGGAGAGCGGCGCCGCCGGCGACAAGGGCGTCGAGCTGGTCTACGACATCGACCCGCGCCTGCCGGCCGAGCTGGAGGGCGACCCGATGCGGCTGCAGCAGGTGCTGCTCAACCTGATCGGCAACGCCGTCAAGTTCACCGAGCGCGGCGAGGTGGTGCTGCAGGTGCGGCCGGCGGCCGGCGCCGACCTGGCCGGCCGCCACGCCATCCTGCTGGAGTTCCGCGTGCGCGACACCGGCATCGGCATCCCGGCCGCGCAACAGGCGCGCATCTTCGGCGCCTTCTCGCAGGCCGACGGCAGCAGCAGCCGGCAGTTCGGCGGCGCCGGCCTGGGGCTGGCGATCTGCCGCCAGCTGGCCGACATGATGGGCGGCGCCATCAGCGTCAGCAGCGAGCCGGGCAGCGGCTCGGAGTTCCTGTTCAGCTGCCCGTTCGAATGCAGCGCGCCGCTGGCCGCGCCGGCGCCCCCGCCCGCCGCGGCCGGCCTGAAGCTGCTCATCGTCGACGACAACGCCAGCGCGCGCGAGGCCCTGCGGCTGGCCTGCAACCACCTGGGCTGGGTCGCCAGCTGCGCCGCCGACGCCGGCACCGCGCTGGCCATGCTGCGGGAGCGCCGGGACCGCGCCTACGACTTGATGTTGCTCGATTACGACATGCCGGACGGCGACGCCGCCACCGTGCTGGCCCGGCTGCGCGCCGGCCTGATGCCGCCATCGGTGCTGCCGCCGGTGCTGCTGATGGCGCCCGAACACATCGCCGCCGCGCAGGCCGGGCTGGCCGACGGCCTGGGCGCGGCCGGCGTGCTGCCCAAGCCGGTGCTGCCGGCGCGCCTGCTGGAACGGGTGGCGGGCCTGTTCGCCGGCGCTCTCGGCACGGCGCCGTCCCCCCCGCACGGCCAGCTGGAAGGACAGCTGGACGGCATGCGCATCCTGCTGGTCGAGGACAACGAGATCAACCAGGAGGTGGCGCAAATGATGCTGCTGCATGCCGGCGCGACGGTCGAGACGGTGGCCAACGGCCAGCTGGCGGTCGACCTGCTGCTCGCCGACCCGCAGCGCTGCGACCTGGTGCTGATGGATGTGCAGATGCCGGTGCTGAACGGCTACGACGCCACGGCCGCGGTCCGCGCCGCCGGCGGCCCGCTGGCGCGCCTGCCCATCGTCGCCATGACCGCCAACGTGATGGAGGACGACCGCCGCCGCGCCGACCAGGCCGGCATGAACGCCCACGTGGCCAAGCCGATCGACGTCGCGGAAATGATCGACGCGCTGACCCGGCTGGTGCCCCGCCCGGCCGCGCCGCGCCCGACAGCCGCGCCGGCCCCGCCCACTTCCGCCGCGATGCCGGCCGCGGCGCAGGACGCCCCCCGGCCATCCGTCCCGCCCTCGTCCGCCGCCACGCCCGGGGCGATGCCAGCCGCCGCGCCGGGCGCCATGCCGACTGCTGCGCCGGCCGCCACGCCGGCCACCGCCGCCGCGCGCGCTCCGGCCAGCCTGCCCGCGCTGCCCGGCGTCGACACCGCGGCCGCGCTGGCCCGGCTGGGCGGCAACAGCGGCGCGCTGGTGGCGCTGCTCAAGCGCTTCGAACAATCGCAGGGCGGCACCGTGACCGAGGTCCGGGCGCTGCTGGCGGCCGGCCAGCGCCAGCAGGCCGCGCAAAGCCTGCACCGCCTGCGCGGCGTGGCCGCCAACCTAGGCGCGACCCAGGTCGCCGGCCTGACCGCCGAAGCCGAAGCCATCCTGCACCGCGACCACCCCGACCCGGCCGCGCTGGACGCCGCGCTGACCGTGCTGGACCAGGCCCTGCAACGCCTGGCCGCCGACGCCCGCCAGTTGTCAGTCTCGACAGACTCGCTTCCATCAAGCAACCCGATCGCGCACGACTTGCCGCAAAAGCTGGCGGAGTTACATAGTTTGCTTCAGAATAACAACTTGAAAGCCTTGGACGTGCTGCGCCAGCTGCGCCCGGCGCTGGCGGACGCAAGCGGATGGGGCGCGCTGGCGGAGGCGGTCGAGACGCTCGATTTCACCGCGGCGCAAGCCATCGTGGCGGAAATGTTGTATCGAAAGGATAGTGCATGAGTTGGACCGACCTGGCCAGGAACGGACGGATACTCGTGGTTGACGACGCCATGGAAAACATCCAGATCCTGCATCACGCCCTGCGCGACGAGCACGAGGTGCTGTTCGCGCTGGACGGCGCAAAGGCGCTGGAACTGGCGCTGGAACAGCAGCCCGACCTGATCCTGCTGGACGCCGTCATGCCCGGCATGGACGGCTACGCGGTGTGCGCGGCGCTGCGCAACTCGCCCCGGCTGCAGGACATCCCGGTCATCTTCGTCACCGCGCTCAACCAGCCGGAGGACGAGACCCGCGCGCTGGAGGCCGGCGCGGTCGACTTCATCAGCAAGCCGTTCAACGTGGCCGTGGTGCGCGCGCGCGTGCGCAGCCAGCTGACCATCAAGCGCCAGGCCGACGCCATGCGCGAACTGAGCATGACCGACGGCCTGACCGGCGTGGCCAACCGCCGCAGCTTCAACGACACCCTGGAGGCCGAATGGCGGCGCTGCGCCCGCGCCGGCCTGCCGGTGTCGGTGATCATGATCGACGTCGACCACTTCAAGCCCTACAACGACCACTACGGCCACCAGGCCGGCGACCTGTGCCTGCAACAGGTGAGCGCGGCGATGGCGCGCTGCGCCTCGCGGCCGCAGGACCTGCTGGCCCGCTACGGCGGCGAGGAATTCATCCTGCTGCTGCCGCAGGAGCCGGCGCTGGGCGCCGAGGTGGTGGCGCGCCGCATCCTGGAAGAGGTGCGCGGGCTGGCCATCCCGCACGCGGCCGCGCCGACCGCGCCGTACGTGACCATCAGCCTGGGCGTGTGCACGGCGCTGCCGCCGCTCGACAGCGTCGACAGCAGCGCCATGATCCGCATGGCCGACAGCCAGCTGTACCGCGCCAAGCAGGACGGCCGCAACCGCTACTACAAGGCCGAGATCGGCGGCGGCGCCTGACGCCGGTTCAGTAGCGCCGCATCACGAACTCGGCGACGCAGACCGGCTTGTCGCCGCCCTCCCGCTCGATCACCACGCCCCACAAAACCTGCGCGCCGTCGGCGATGTCGTCGATGGCGGCGATGGTCAGCCGCGCCCGCACCCGGCTGCCGACCGGCACCGGGGCCGGAAAGCGCACCTTGTTCAGGCCGTAGTTCAGGCCCATCTTCATGTCCACCATGTGCAACGCGTTCACCAGCAATGCCGGCAGCAGCGCCAGCGTCAGGAAGCCGTGCGCCACCGTCGCGCCGTACGGCGACTCGCGCGCGGCCCGCTCGGCGTCGGTGTGGATCCACTGGTGGTCGCCGGTGGCGTCGGCGAACAGGTCGATGCGGGCCTGGGTGATCTCCACCCAGTCCGACACCGCCACCTCGTTGCCGATCTCGGCCTTCATGGCCGCCAGGTTGACGACGCTGCGCATCAGCTGTGCTGCTGGAAGCCGCGCTGGGCGATGAAGCGCTCCAGGTGGTGGTCGACGTCGCCCAGCGTCATCTCGATCATGGACAGGCGCTTGAAGTGGTGCGCGGCCGGCAGCTCGTCGGTCACGCCCATGCCGCCGTGCAGCTGCACCGCCTGCTGGCCGACGAATTTGGACGCCTGCCCCACCCGCACCTTGGCCGCCGACACCACGCGCCGGCGCTCCTCGGCGTCGCCGCAGGACATGCGGGCCGCGGCCAGCATCGCCATCGAGCGGGCCTGCTCCAGATGGATGTACATGTCGGCCATGCGGTGCTGCAGCGCCTGGAAGCCGCCGATCGGCGTGCCGAACTGCTTGCGGGTTTTGAGGTAGTCCAGCGTGGCGGCGAACAGCGCGTCCATCGCGCCGACCGCCTCCGCGCACAGCAGGCTGGCGCCGTAGTCGGCCGCCTCGTCCAGCATGTCCCAGCCGCCACCCAGCTTGCCCAGCAGCGCCGAAGCCGGCACCGCCACATGGCTGAACTGCACGGTGGCCGCGCGCTGGCCGTCGATGGTGCGGTAGTCGCGCACGATCACGCCCGGCGTATCGGCCGGCACCACGAACAGGCTGATGCCGTTGGTGTCGCGCTGGGCGCCGGCGCTGCGGGCCGACACGATCAGCGCGCCGGCCTGGGCGCCGTGGATCACCACGGTCTTGGTGCCGTCGATGCGGTAGCCTTCGCCGTTGATGCTGGCGATGGTCTTGACGTCCGACAGCTCATAGCGCGCATGCTTCTCGCCCAGCGCGCAGGCCAGCTTCAGTTCGCCGCTGGCGACTTCCTCCAGCATGCGGTGCTGGTTGCCGGCCAGCTTGAGGAATTGCGCGCCCCACACGGTGGCGAAATACGGCTCGACCACCAGGCCGCGGCCGATCTCCTGCATCACCACCCACAGGTCGACCGCGCTGCCGTTGAAGCCGCCCTGCTCCTCGGGCACCGGCAGCGCCGTCATGCCCAGCTCCACCAGCGTGTTCCAGGCCACGTCCGAGACGCCACTCTGCGAATGCACGATGCGATGGCGCACATCGAAGCCGTAATCCTTGTCGATCCAGCGGCGCAGGGCGTCGGCGAACTGCTGCTGTTCTTCTTTCAAATTAAAATCCATCGCTGCCTCTCACAGTCCCAGGATCATCTGGGTGATGATGTTTTTCTGAATCTCGTTCGAGCCGCCGTAGATCGACGTCTTGCGGAAATTGAAGTAGTAGCCGGCCAGCGGCGCAGCGGCGTCGTCGCCGGTCACCGCGTGGTCGGCCTTGCCTTCGAGGTAGTCGGTATCGAACGGCAGCGCGTCCGGGCCCAGCGCGTCGACCATCAGCTCGGTGAGCATCTGCTGGATCTCCGAGCCGCGCACCTTCAGCAGCGAGGCCTCCGGGCCGGGCGCGTGCGACTCGCGCGTGATCACGCGCAGCACCGTGGTCTCCAGCGCCATCAATTCGATTTCGAGACTGGCCACCTTGGCCGCGTAGACCGGATCCTGCAGCAGCGGCTTGCCGTGCTTGTAGTGTTCGGAGGCGATCTTCTTCAGGAACAGCAGCTCACGCTTGGAGCGGCCCACGGCGGCGATGCCGGTGCGCTCGTGGCCCAGCAGGTACTTGGCGTAGGTCCAGCCCTTGTTCTCCTGGCCGATCAGGTTCTGCACCGGCACCTTGACGTTATCGAAGAAGACCTCGTTCACCTCGTGGTCCTCGTCGAGCATGATGATGGGGCGCACGGTAATGCCCGGCGTCTTCATGTCGATCAGCAGGAAGGAGATGCCCTCCTGCTTGCGCACGGTGGTATCGGTGCGGACCAGGCAGAAGATCATGTCGGCGTGCTGGGCCAACGTGGTCCAGGTCTTCTGGCCGTTGACGATGTAGTGGTCGCCGGAACGTTCGGCGGTGGTCTTGAGCGAGGCTAGGTCGGAGCCCGAGCCGGGTTCGGAGTAACCCTGGCACCACCAATCCTCGCAGCTGAGGATGCGCGGCAGATAGTGGGCCTTCTGCGCCTCGTTACCGAAGGCCATGATCACCGGCGCCACCATGTTGACGCCGAACGGCAGGATGGGCGGCGTACCGGCGCGGGCGCACTCTTCTTCCCAGATATGGCGCTGGGTGGCGCTCCAGCCCGGGCCGCCGTATTCGACCGGCCAGGCCGGCGCGGCCCAGCCCTGCCTGGCGACGATCTGATGCCAGCGCACGTAATCCTGGCGGCTCAGGCGCAGATGGTTGCGGACTTTCTTCTGCAGATCGCCCGGCAGGTTAGCGTCGAGGAAAGCTCGCGCCGCATCGCGGAACGCCAGATCCGCCGCCGTGTAGTTCAAATCCATGCTGTCTCCGTATTCTTATGACCCCGCTAAAAAAGCACGATCGTTCAAGAAATTGTACCCGATATCCCGCCACGCATTGTGGCATTTTTAGAGGGCGACAGAATGGAGAGGTTTGTCCAGTATTTCGCTGTGGAGGGCGTTGTACAGCCGCTGCAGCGAGCCGCTGGACGTGGGTGGCGGACGCCAGGCTGGCGCCGCGTTATGACACTATTAATGACTTAACTGACAGCGACAGCCATATAAAATTTTGGGTCTATTTCGAAATAGTTACCTCCGGTTGGATAAACTGGAATTGAAGTCTGCCACTGAATGTTGCCGATCGCCCAATCCAACTGGTCCAGCAGCTTCGCGCGATTTATTTTCCAGCCTTTTTTCGCACTTTTAATAGTTTTAGACATACTGTTCAGCATGTCTCCGTCATCTTCATCAAACCGAACCTGCAGTTGCTCGAGCAGCGTATTGTAATGTTCCACTCCACGCTTGTTCATGTCTTCCACAAGGGCGCGCATATTCTTTAGGGAGGTTAATATAGAATTTTTATTTTTAGCAAGGTCGCTCTCCAAGATACTTTTATTAGTTGGAAAATGCCAGTTTTTTCCAATATACTCTATGTACAGCTTTACGCGATCGACCAACAGGGCGTCACCACAGAACTCATAACCATAAAGCGCAGGTATATTTTTCGCCCCTGCGATATTCTGTTTGTATTGATTATGGTTGGCCAGCATGGCTTCCAGGCCGCTGCTGGTCGGGGTTAGCGTACGTTTCAGCTCTGGCTTCGTGATTACCGGTGTTGACGCCCCTCGCAACATAGCATTGCCACCGGAGTAGCTATCGAATATCTGTTGATTAGTCGTTTTCACGTTATTGGGTTTGCTACTGGACGGCAGGGACACCTGAATTTTTACTTTTTTGCTGCGCATATGGCTAACCATATGCGGATCAAAAGTGGTGACATTGCCTCGCGTATTTTCAAGTGCCCATCCAAACCATAAATTCATCGGCTCAGATACGCAAGCAAGTTCCAGGGAACGAGCAACCCCGCCAAAGTGGTGTGTCACCTGTAAGTTCTTGAGATTGTCGGCGGAAAGCAATTGATCGACTTCTGCATAGGCCGCGCTGGCATATGTCAGCAAATAGGCCGTACCTAATAATCGAGCGTAAGTGTTCTTGGGAGTGTTTGTACATTCGGTCAGAAGCTGCAATACGTCGGCACTCCTGATCTTGTGGCGTCGCTGGAAGGCTGACGACATCATCCCGCCGACATCGACGTCGCCGATCAAAGACTGCGCGGCGTTTTCGGCAATAAAAAGATTAAGCCCTGCCTTTGTAAGTTCCATAGTTTCCTTTGGCTAACTTATTCAACGGATGCAATTTATTCTACTTTTTTAGATCGATAGGATTCTCTCGAATTGTCACGAGGTTGGCGTGCCGCAAATGAGAACGGCCGCCTGTCCAATGGCGGCCGTCCGAGGAGCGTTGCGGGGCTACTTCATCGTATAGCTTTGTTGCGCGGTGTCGACGGCGTAGTTATGGGCGGTGTCCCAGTAGGTGAAGCTGTAGTTCACCACGTCGCCGATCTTCAGGCCGCTGGCGGTGTAGCTGTTGGTGCCAGAGTTCTGCGTCATCCGCACGTTCAGCTGACCGCCGCCGTTGACGGTGTAATGTACGTCCGCCCAGCTGCTGGTGTTGAGCGAGAACTTCAGCATCGTCGCGCTGGTTTGCTGCGCGGCCGGTGTCGGCGTTGGCGTGGGAGTTGGCGTCGGAGTCGGCGTGGGCGTTGGGGTGGGTGTAGGCGTTGGAGTCGGCGTGGGTGTCGGTGTCGGCGTGCCGGTATCCCAGACGATGTCGTCGATCGCCATCTGGAACGCGGAGCCCGGCAGCGCCGTGCTGTCGCTGGCGATCTGGAACAGGTCCAGCATCGACTGCAAGGCGATCTTGCTGCCTGCCAGATCGGCCACCGGGATGGTCGCCGTGCCCCAGTCGCCATTGCGCACCAGGCCGTACGTGGTGGCATTGGCCGGGAACTTGACCGCGTTCTGGTTGGTGTACGTGTCCTGCACACCGACCGTGAAGGCGACGTTGGCCGGGATCTTGATCTTCAACTTCATGGTGCCGTTGCGGAAGTTGCTCATGTCCCGCGCCTGCCGCGATTCGACGCTGCCGCCGAACCACTGCCCCGGCGTGTTGAAGCTCCACGCCATCACATTGCTGCCCTCATACGGCGGCAGGTTGCCCTGCGTGACCGAGGCGTTATTCCACACGAAGATGTCGGAGCTGGTGCCGGCCACCAGCTTGTTGTTGACCACCGTGTTGTCGGTGAAGACGCCGAACTTGCCCACCTCCGGCGTGCTCTGGCTGCCCAGCTTGACCGTGCCCTTGCCGTCCAGCTGATACACGCGCACGTAGTCCACGTACATGGTGCCCGGCAGCGGCGCGGTCACCTGCCCCGGCGTGGCGGCGTCGGTGAAATTGCCGCCGACGGCCAGGTTGAACAGCAAATAGAACGGCGATTGCAACGCCGTCGAGTTGACCGGCAGCGGGTTGTCGTACAGGTCGTGCTCGACGCCGTTGTCCACCACCGTGAAGCGCATCTGCGTGTCGGTCCAGTAGAAGCGGTAGATGACGAAGCGGTTGGCCAGCGACTGGCTCGGCGTGTACCAGTTCTTGGTCTGCCACGCGGTGGAGGCGGCGCAGCTTTCGTTGCCCGGCACGCAGGCGGCCTGCTGCCAGGTGATGACGTTGGAGCCGACAAAGTTGTCGATCGCCGGCGTCGGGGAACCGGCCGCCGCGCGGCTGCTGGCCTTGTGGCCCATTTCGACGATGTCCACCTCGCCGTTGCGCGGCCAGGTCTGCGGACTCACGCCCAGCATCCACGCGGCCGGCCACAGGCCGATGCCCAGCTGCGGCGTGGCCATGCGGATCTCGACCATGCCGTACTGCACCTGCACCTTGCCGAAGGAGCCGATTTTCCCGGAGGTGAAGACGTTGCTGCCCACCGTCTGGTTCTGCGCGCGCAGCGCGAGCGCCCGCGTGTTCGGCTCGAACGGGACGTTGACGATGGAGACGTTGTTGGGGCTGTAGTACTCGAGTTCCTGGTTGCCGTAGCCGCACAGGTTGATCTGGCAGCCGTTGCCGTCCACCGCCGTCCACAGCGAGGTGTTGAGCGCGGCGCCGTTGAACTCCTCGGACCACAGCAGCGGCCCGATGACGGGACTGGTGACGCTGGCGAACACTTGCGGGCCGTACGCCGACAGAATGCCAGCCGCCACGGCGGACAAAACCAATTTCTGTTTTTTCACAATGCATGTCTCCTCGTATTCGAACTTCCACATTCGAACCGGACGGGCGTCCGGTCCGCGCTATTCCGCTTGTGGTCAGGGAGCATGGGACGATGCGTGGTCCGCTTGCCCGGAATCTGTCGCCAAACGAAATTGGAAACGATTCCAATTTCGTATTCAAAATATATTCTGATTAATATTTTTTGTCAACGAAGTTGCGCAAACGTGCGCGGGACTACTTTTTGCGGAAGCTTTTGAGGAAGGCCGGCAGGCGGTTGAAGATGCCAACCAGCGCATGCATCTGCCACGGGAAGATGCAGCGTTCATCGCGCCGTTCGATGGCGGCGGCGATGCGTCGCACCGCCTCCTCTTCGGACATGAGGAAGGGTTTGCCGCTGGCGTCGCCGTTGTTCAATTCGCGCAGGCGGACGGTGTCGATGTAGCCGGGCACGATGACGGTGACGCCGATTCCGAACGGCGCCAGCGCCTTGCGGTAGGCGTCGCAGATGGCGATGGCGGCGCGCTTGCTGGCACTGTACAGCGAGCCGCCAGGATAGTCTCGCTGCAGGCCGGCGATCGACGCCACCGCGACCAACTGCCCTCGCCCGCGCGGCATCATCGCTTCGGCGGCGGCGCTGAAGGCGTGATCGAGGCCGCCCACGTTCACGCGCAATACCGGCAAGGTGCTGGCGGGATCGCGGGCGATGGCGGCGGCGTCGGTGTACTGGCCGGCGGTGACGATCAACAGGTCCAGTTCCGCGAAGGCGGCCACCGTGCTGGCGACGGAGGCGCGGTCGGCGATGTCGCATGCGTGTACGCTGATGCGGTCGTCCTTCAGCAGCGGCGAGCCTTCCAGCTTGTCCGGGTGACGCCCGCAGATGGCGACGCGTGCGCCCTGCCGCCAGTAGTGCTGCGCCAGTCCGAGGCCGATGCCGCTGGTGCCGCCGATGATCATCACGTTCATGCTGTTGCCTTGTTATGTCGGGTTGCGTTGCGCATCGCGGCGCGGTGGCCTTGCGCGGCCAGCGCGTAGGCTTCCTGTGCGCGCTGGTAGCCATACTGCCATTGGGTTTCCACGTCGGCCACGTAGCGTTCGTAGCTCGACGGCGCCACCAGCTGCACACGGTTGGCGCGCCATGCGATACGCTTCTGGATGCCGGTGCCGCGCAAGGCCTGGCTGACATCCGAGGTGTCGATCCATGCGTCGGCAGGCTGGCCGTGTACGTGGCGCAGGCGTGCGTTGGCGTCGATGCCGAACACCGCGCGCAGTGCGGGAATGGCCGTCTGCTGGTCGTAGGCCTGCTTCATTTCCATGGTGACGTGGCGCGCGAGGCTGCGCGCCAGTTCAATCGGAAACAGGTCGATGGCGCCACCGGTGTAGTCCGCGCCGCCGGCGGATTGGCAGCGGAAGTAGACCATGTCTGCAATCGAGATGCGGGCCGCGTCGGCCAGCGGCATCGTCGTGTCGATCGCCAGATCGTGGGCGACGGCGTCGGTCCAGCCGTCGCGGCCGATGGCGGATGGTTGGCCGGCCGCCAGCGCGGCGATGCGCTCGTCGCCGAACAGCGTGACGCGATAAATGGCGCGGCCTTGCCGCAGCTGGCCCGCTTCGCCAGGGCCGAACAGCAGCCGGCCGCCGACGATAGCCAACGCAGGCACAATCCAGGACGCGAGCGCAGGCGCCGATGCGGGCCTCAGCGCGGACGCGGCCACGCTCACCGGCTCACACGGCGGCGCGGTCGCGGCCAAATTCTCCGGCCCTGGCGGCGGCGTGGCCGCAGCTACGCTCATCGCGCCGGGTGGCGCAGGCTCGGGCGGCAGTGGCAGCACCGGCGGAATCTCGAACAGGTAATCGTTGAACAGATCGGGAATGCGCGTGGCCCTCGCGCCGTTCATCCGTCGCAGCGCGATGCCGGCCAGTGCGCGCAGCGGCGTGGCGCGCGGGCCGGATCGCAGGCCGCGAAAAAATTCATACATCTGCGGCGATGCCAGCCACGCCTTGCGCGCCGCGCTGTCGGGCAGGTTGCGGATGATGGCACCGGCCACCGCGCCGCCGCACGTGGCCAGCAGCAGGTCCGGCTCCTGGCCCGCGTCGACGGCCGCCGCGTGCATGCCGAGGTAGTAGCCGAAGCGGAAGCCGCCTCCGGCCAGCACCATGCATCGTTCGTATCGTGGGTCTCGCGCAGCGTCGGTCATGCGTGACATAATGCCTCAATTACATCGTTATCAACAAGGACAGCCAGACAATGAACCGCCCCGGCATGCCGCAGCGCCTCATCCAGCTAGCGCTTAACGGCGCGCTGTTCGGCATCTGCTATCCGCTCACCAACTACTTGGCGCAGGGACGGCGGGACGTGGGCAACGTCGCGATGGCATGGGAAGCGGCGCTGCCCTTCCTGCCGTGGATGGTGCTGCCGTACATGACGTCCGGCCTGTTCTTCGTGCTGAGTTTTTTGCTGGTGCGCGACCGCGCCGGCCTGCAAGCGCTGAGCCGCCGCACCGCCTTCGCCACCATCGCCGCCTGCCTGGTCTTTGCCGCCTGGCCGCTGCGCTTCTCCCTGCCCCGCCCCGCCGTCGACGACGCGCTGCCTGCCTGGCTGTTCGCGCAACTGGCCGCGATGGACCAGCCCTACAACCAGCTGCCGTCGCTGCATGTGGCCTACTGCCTGATCTTCTGGGCCGCGCTGCGCACCGCCACCACATCGGCCATCCTGCGCGCCGCATTGGCCGCGTGGCTGATGCTGGTCGCGATCAGCACCGTGTTCACCTACCAGCACCACGCGCTCGACGTGGCCGGCGGCGCCGTACTGGGCGCGCTGGCGCTGCACCTGCTGCCGTCCGACGGCGACGTCCGCAAGCCGGTGGCGTTCTGTTACACCGTGCTGGCGGGACTGGCGTTGCTGGCCTGGTTCGCGCTCGGCGGCCCGTGGTGGCTGTACCTGGCGGCCAGCCTGCTGCTGGTGGCGCGTGCCTACTACCGCCGCCACGCCGCCTTCCTGCACAAGCGCGACGGCCGCTATCCCCTGTGGATCTGGCTGATGTACGCGCCCTACCTGTGCGGCTACCTGCTCACATGGCAGCTGGTGCGCTGGCGCGAGCGCCACCGTCCACCCTTCGTGCGCCACAGCGAAAGCCTGTGGGTAGGCCGCCGCCTGACCGACGCCGAAGCCGCGCAACTGCCGGCCGATTGCGCCGTCATCGACCTGTCCAACGAATTGAGCGAGACGCGCACGCTGCGCAATCGCAGCTATCATCACTTCCCGCTGCTCGATCTGCATGCGCCGGACGCGCAATCGGCCCGCCCCATCCTGGCCGCCATCCGCGCGCATGCGGCACAAGGCCGCGCCATCTACCTGCACTGCGCCATGGGCTACCGGCGCAGCCGCCAAATCGCCCAACTCTACAAGGAGCAATACCCGTAATGAGCTTTTCGATCTACCAGTTGAAACCGCAATTCCAGCAACTGCTGCAACCGTTGATGCGCGCGCTGGTGCGCTGCCGCGTCACGCCCAACCAGATCACGCTGACGACCATGCTGCTGTCGGCGGCCTACGGCGCCGCGCTGGCAGCGCAGCCGCAATGCGCGGGCCTGTGGGCCGGCCTGGCCGCGTTCCTGCTGCTGCGCATGGCGCTCAACGCCATCGACGGCATGCTGGCCAACGCCACCGGCCAAAAGACGCGCCTCGGCACGCTGCTCAACGAAATCTGCGACCAGGTGTCCGACGTGGCGCTGTACCTGCCCTTCATGCTGGCGCTACAAGCGCCGCTGGTGGTGCTGGCCGTGGCGGCCGCGCTGCTGGCCGAATTCGCCGGCGTGCTGGCGCTCAGCGTGGGCGCGGCGCGCCGCTTCGACGGCCCGATGGGCAAGAGCGACCGCGCCTTCTGGTTCGGCCTACTCGGCCTGCTGATCGCCTACGGCGCCGCCCCGCTGCTGATGAACGCCATCCTGGCGCTGGTGATCGCCTTGTCGGCGTGGACGGTCGTCAATCGCCTGCGGCAGGCGCTGCGGGCTTCTGCGCCAGCGACACCGTAAAGATCCCTTCCAGCCCGATGCGGGTGGCGATCTTGCGGCAGCCCGCATGCGCCACCAGGCCATCCATCTCCGCCTGCGGGCGCGGACGCATCTGCCACGGCTTGCCCTGGTGGCTGGTCAAGGTCAGCGCGATCATGTCCAACTGCGGGTGCCACGGCTGGCCGGTGTAGATCAAATGGCCGCCGGCGCGCAGCACGCTGACGATGCCCTGCAACGAAGCCGCCACCGGCGCGTTCTCGCTGAACAGCTCATACAAACCGGAGACGATGACGATGTCGTACTCGCCCTCCTCCGCGCGATAGCTGCCGGCGTTGAAGGCGTCGCGCAGCTGGTAGTCGATCTTGGCCCGCAGTTGCAACTGGTCCGCCAGCACGCGCGCCTCGTCGAGGTTATGCTGCGTGAAGTCGCGCAGCGTGACTTCAATCTCGCGATCCTGGAAGCGCTTGATGGTCTCCAGCACGTAGCGCCCGGAACCTGCCGCCACATCCAGGATGCGCAGCGGTGCGTCGCCACGGTGCGCGGCGATGCGTTCGCCCAGCATCTGCTGCAGCTGGCGCTTGCGCAGGCGGATGCCGCGCCAGCCCACCGCGTCCAGATAGCCACGGTCCATCATCCCGCCGAACAGGAAGCGGCCGCCGGCCTGGTTGCGGTACACGTAATCGAGCGAGGCGCCGGAATCGAAGCCGTGCCGCAGGCCGATCTTCATGCCGTTGCTGACTGGCCCCATCATGCCCAGCATCACACGCTGCATGCCGAACCACGCCTTGGCCACCGGGCCGCAGCTCTGGCCCGCCTGCAGCGCCACGTACTGGCGGGCGCTATGGCTGTCACGGTCTGCGGTCAGGTAGTGCGATGGGGCCAGCGGCGCGCGGTCGAAGCACCGCTCGATGAATTCGCGGCTGGCCTCCAGCGCCACGCTGATATCCTGCTCGTAGAACAGCGCGTGGAAGGCGTCCGGCAGATGCACGTAGCGCTTCAGCGGCGACGACAGGCGCTGGTAGAAGTCCTGCTGCGGGCCTTCCTTGACCACGTAATCCTTGCCGGCGCTGAGCATCAGCACCGGCGTATCGATGGCGGCGGCGTCCTGCACGATGCGCTTGGCGGTATCGGCCAGGCCAAGCAGCACGCAGGCGGAGATGGCCTTGGCGATCAGCGGATCGGCGGCGTAGGCGGCCGCCTCCTGCGCCGAGTGGGTCAGCATGCCGGGACGGATGTAGCTGGTCACAAACAGCTCCGGCTTGAAGCGGCGGGCGAAACGCAGCGCCGGTTTTGCCAGCGGCACGTACAGGTTGATGTCGAAGGCGGCGGCGGCCATGATGACGCCGCGCACGCGCGGCGCGTAGTCGTGCAGCCATGTGGCGGCGATCACCGCGCCGACGCTGTTGGCCACCACCAGGATGTTCTCCGGCGCGATGCCGTAGGTGGCGGCGATGTGGGCGATGAAGGTGTCGAAGTCCTCGACCAGCGCCTCGAAGCTGGGCGCGTCGCCGCGCTCGCCGGGCGAGTAGCCGTGGCCGCGCGCATCCCAAGCGAAGGCCCAGTCCTGCGTGTAGCCGAACTGCTCGACCAGCGGCTGGATGCGGCCCGAGTGTTCATGGCCGCGATGCAGGAACACCAGTGCGCGCTGCGGTCCATCCTGGCGCGGCGCCTGCGGCTGCCAGGCGCGGTAGAACAGGCGCACGCCGTCGTTGCAGTCGAAGCCGGATTCGGTGGTGCGCCATGCCAGTGAGCGTTCAGCTTTCATATTATTTTTCCAGGAGATGAGTGATGAGGAAGTACAGCAGCGGCGCAGTCACCACCAGGCTGTCGACCCGGTCGAGGATGCCGCCGTGGCCGGGAATGAGCTGCGAAAAATCCTTGACGCCCAGCGCCCGCTTGGCGGCCGAGAACATCAGGTCGCCGCAAAATCCGCCCAGCGACAGCAGCAGCGCGCACGCCGCCAGTTGCGCGGCGCCGGCCAGGTGCAGGTAGCGGCCCAGCGTCAGCGACAATGCGGTGGTCACCACCACGCCGCCCAGCAGGCCTTGCCAGGTCTTGTTCGGACTGATGCCGGGCGCGATGCGGTGGCGGCCGAAGATGGTGCCGCTGATGAACTGGGCGACGTCGTTGAGCGCGGTCAGCACGTACAGGTAGAACAGCCAGGCCAGCCGCGCGTGCGCGTCCAGCGGCAGGCTGTCGTACAAAGGAAGGAAGCGGCAGCTGTAGCACAGCACCAGCCATAGCAGCCACGCCAGCGCGGCGCCACCGCGCGTGCGCAGGTAGATCGCCGCCGTCAGCGCGATGGCCGGCGGCAGCGCGGCCATGGCCACCGGCGCCGGCAGGAACAGCGCCGTGCCGAACACGATGGCGGCCGGCACCACGAAGCCGCGCCCGGCAAACGGCGCCAACTCGCGCAAGGCCAGGAGGCCGATCAGCATCGCCAGCAGCGTCGCGCCGAGCGGATGCAGCAGCAGGCTGACAGTCACCACCGGGAAGATCCACCACCAGGCGTTGACCTGGTCGCGCAACTGGCTGTGCGGCCGCGCGCGCAGCTTGACGCCCACGCCCAACGACGCCATCCCGAGCATCAGGTACAGCATGCCGAGCGCGGTGAGGATCTCGGTGCCCAGCAGGGAAAACAGCAATTGCATAAATGCCTCAATTATTTTTGTGGCAATTGTATAGCGTTTTCCGGCGCGCGGGTCAGTCTACGGTGATCAGGACGTCGCGCCCCTTGGTGGCGGCGTTGCCCGCGTAGTCCTCGGCCGTGATGCGCAGCGTGTAGTTGCCGGGGCCGAGGGCGCCGACTTTCCAGCCGCCCGGCGTCAGCTTGCCGTGGATGAGCGTGTTGGTGATGGAGTAGGCGAAGCGCGTCTCCGCCGCGCCGTGCACCGTGATGCCGCTGTTGCCGGCGTAGGCCAGCTTGACGGCGTCGCGGTTGCGCGGCAGGCGGTCGTAGAGTTGCGTGATCAGCGGCTGCTCCATGCCGGGGATGATCTCGCCGTCCGCGTTCAGCAACTGGTAGCCCAGCTTGTACAGGCCGAGGCGGCGGCGCGCCTGGTTGCCGTTGATCTGGTCGAAGGCGTCGACGATGATCTGCACCTCGCCCAGACTGCGCGGCACCATCAGGCGGCCGTCGGCCTTGTCCTTGAGCGGCTTGCCGCTGCTGTCGGCCAGCGTGATGCTCTGGATCTGCGGCGCGATGGTGTCTTCCAGGTCCACGAACGGCAGCGACAGCGGATTGAGCACGTCGCCATTGGGCAGGTAGTCCAGATGCACGTGGGCCATGCGGTTGACGGTGCCCAGCGTTTCGCCCACCACGAAGCGGGTGCCGCGCTTGACGCGCACCGCCGACGGCACGCCCTTCTCGTCCTTCAGCACCTGGAAGCGCGGGTCGAGCGGCTTGTCGTTGGCGCCGCGCCCCACGCGCATGTGGATGTAGCGCATGCCGTCCAGCGCCAGCCCTTCCGACAGTTCGCCATAGCCCCAGCTGGCGAGCGGGTTGCTGACCTTGCCCGAGGTGACGGCCAGCACCGGCGTGCCGATCGCGGCCTGCACATCGAGGCCGGCGTGGAAATGGTCGCGGCTCTCGCCGTCGAAGTTGCCGCGCACCTCGCCCATCAGGCCGACCACTTCGTGCGGCTTGTCCTGCGGCTTGACCGGCCAGGGCATGGTGGCGCCGTGCGCCGGGATGCCGGACAAGGGCTCGTCGGGCGCGGCCGCCTCGCCGTCCCGCGCCAGCGCCACGCGATGCAGGCGGAAGGTGGCGCTGTCGGCCACGTACAGCGAGCCGTCGCGCGCCAGCGCCAGGCCGCGCGGCGCGTAGAAGCGCACGCCGCCGTCGGCGCCGTAGCCCGGCTGGGCCGGATGGTCGACGTCCTCCAGCGCCAGCACCTCGCCGGCCGGCGTGATCTGCGCCAGGCGGCCGTGGGCGTTGCTGGTCACGTAGAGGAAGCCGTCCGCCGTGCACGCCAGCCCTATCGGCGATTCCAGCGGCGGCGAGCGGTCGCCGTCCTTGGCCTGGGCGACGGTGCTCACGCTGCCGTCCTTGCCCAGCTTGCGGATGGCGTGGTTGCCGGTGTCGGCGATGTACAGCTCGCCGGCGGCGCCGAGCGCCAGGCCGGTGGGGCCGTTGAACAGCGCCTGCGCGCCGGGGCCGTCCACATCGCCCGCGCGGCGGCCGCCGGCCACGGTGGTGACGTCGCCATTCGGCGCGATGCGGCGAATGCGGTCGTTGTAGGTGTCGGCCACGTAGACCACGCCGGCCGCGTCCACCGCGATGCCGACCGGGCCGTTGAACTGCGCCGCCGCGCCACGGCCATCCTTGTCGCCCGCCAGGCCGTCGCCGGCCAGCGTGCTGACCGTGCCGTCGGGCGTGATCTTGCGGATGGCGTTGTTGCCGGTGTCAGCCACGTACAGGTTGCCGGCGGCGTCGATCGCCAGGCCGGACGGGGTGTTGAAGGCGGCCGCCTTGCCCGCCCCTTCCGCATAGCCCTCGACCGCGCCGGCCAGCGTGGTGGTGGTGCCGTCCGGGGCGATCTTGCGGATGCGGTTGTTGTCGCCGCCATCGGCCACGTAGACATTACCGACGGCGTCGACCGCCACGCCGAACGGGTCGGCGAAGCGCGTGCTGCGGCCGTGGCCGTTGTTCGCGCCCGGCATGCCGTCGCCGGCGATGCTGGTCACGCGCGCGCGCCAGTGCGGCTGCGTGCCTTGCGGGGCGGCCGGCCGGGTCACGCCCGCGCCGGCGCCCTGCTGATGCGTCAGGATGTAGGCCGCTCCGCCCCCACCCAAGGCGCCGCCCACGGCAAGGGCGGCGGCGATTAGCTTGAATTGGCTGGGAGTCACGTTGGCCTAAAAGTTGATCAGAAGAAAAGATTCTACCTGATCTTCCTGGCAAGGGCTACCAGCCAACCCGATGCCGCTGGCTCAATCGGGCAACTTGGCCGCCAGCTGGGTGACGCGGGCGCCGTCGGCCTTCAAGGCGGCTGCCAGCGCGCGGCCATAGCCGGCGTCGGCCTTCTGGAAGTAGGACAGCATGGTGTATTTCACGCCCTCATCCTTCACCTGCCCCAGGTCGCCCGCCAGGTTGCTGACCAGGTTGGCCTGCTGCTGCGCGCTCAACGAGCGGTAGAAGTCGCCGGCCTGCTTGAAGTTCTGCGTCTTGACGATGCGCGCCTGCTGCGTGGCGCCGCTCAGCGGCAGCTGGCTGGATTTGTATTGCGCATCGTCGGCCAGGTCCGCATGCTCGCTCGGCTGGTAGTTGACGTCGCCCTTGCGGTTGCCGCTGTTCTGCGCGCCGTCCTGGTTGTAGTTGGCGGCCACGTTGCGCGGACGGTTGACCGGCAGCTGCAGGCCATTGGCGCCGATCCGGTGCAGCTGGGTGTCGGCATATGAGAACAGGCGGCCTTGCAGCAGGCGGTCCTCGGAGGCCTCGATGCCGGGCACCAGGTTGGACGGCGCCAGCGCGGCCTGCTCGGTTTCGAGGAAGACGTTGTCCGGGTTCTTGTTCAGCGTCATGGTGCCGACCTTCACTTCCGGCACGCCGGGCCAGGTCTTGGTCGCGTCCAGGCCGTCGAAGTCCAGCGCCGCCAGTTGGGCCGGCGTCAGCGTCTGGATGTACAGGTCCCAGCGCGGGAAGTTACCTTGCTGGATGGCGCCGATCAGGTCACGGGTCATGTGGTTGAACTCGGTGGCCTGGATGGCCGAGGCTTCCTTGGCGCTCAGGGTCTTCTGGCCCTGCAAGCTCTTCCAGTGGAATTTCACGTAATGGATCTGGCCCTGGGCGTTGACGAATTTATAGGCGTGCACACTGTTGCCGTCCATCTCGCGATAGCTGGCCGGCGTGCCGAAGTCCGAATACACGCGCGTCAGCATGTGGGTCGATTCCGGCTGGTGGGAGAAGAAATCGAAGAAGCGGTTCGGGTCCTGGATGTTGCTGTCCGGCGCGGGCTTGAGCGAATGCACCATGTCCGGGAACTTGATGGCGTCGCGGATGAAGAAGACCGGCAGGTTGTTGCCGACCAGGTCCCAGTTGCCCTCGCTGGTGTAGAACTTGGTGCCGAAGCCGCGCGGATCGCGCAGCGTTTCCGGCGAGTGGTTGCCGTGGATGACGCTGGAGAAGCGCACGAACACCGGCGTCTGCGTGCCCGGCCGGAACACGGCGGCGCGGGTCAGCGCGGACAGGTCCTGCTCGGCCACGAACACGCCGTGGGCGCCGGTGCCGCGCGCGTGCACCACCCGCTCCGGCTGCCGTTCGCGGTCGAAGCGTTGCAGCTTCTGGATCAGCTGCACGTCCTGCAGCAGCACCGGGCCGTTGGGGCCGGCCGTCTGCGAGTTCTGGTTGTCGCCGACCGGGGCCCCGTTGTCGCGCGTCAGCGTGGTGCCGGCGCCAGCGATCAATGGTAGCGCCAGCAACAGTATGATGGTCGAAGTTTGCAATGGTTTCATGGTGACGTCTCCTGGTTGAGTTGATGTTCAGTCACTATAGCCATCGCGCTATCATTAATAAACATAATTAAAACTATGAAATCGATAGCAATTCCAGCAGGAAAGGGCAAAAAAAAAGCCCGCTAAGCTAGCGGGCTGAATCTATTTCCTTGGAGGAGATAGAGGAGACAGGTGAATGATGCTGCATCGCGGCATATAGGTCCAATTTATATTGGCAATAGCAGAGATATTCAATGTGAATATCTCTGTTTTATACCCTTATTTGCTGGCGTCCGCCGCGTACGGCAGCACGCGCGAGGCCATGCGTGTGTCGGTTTTCAACAGGCCCACCTCGTCGGCCAGGATGTGGACCGCTTCGTTCAGCAGCACGTCCTTGGCGGCCTTGGCGGCCTTTTCCGCGTCCAGCTCGGCCGTCAGCGAGCGCTCGTCGCCCTGCAGGCCGTCGTCGGTGCGCAGCGCGCCCTTGACCGCCGCCACTTTCGGCGATGGCGCAGGCTTGCCGTTGGCCGGCTTGGCCGAGATCGCCTTGTTCAGCGCATCCTTCGGATCAGGCAGCAACACCGGATCGTCCGCACCCGGCGTGGTCGACAGCAGGCGCGCCTCGCGCAGCTTGGCGCGGGCCTCCTGGGCGTCGCGCTCCTTGCGGCGCACCGTCTCGTTGAGCGAGATCAGGTTGTCCTTGCGCTGCTTCTTGACCAGCGCGATGTCCTCGGCCAGGTACTGGAAGTCCTTGTCCTTGGCCACGCGCGCCTCGTGCTTCTTGTCCAGCAGCGGCAGGATCTCCTTGAGCTCGCCGGCCGGGATGTAGACCGCCGGCTTGATCGAGGTCCACGGCAAGGCGTTGTCGTAGCTCGATTCGCCGAAGGTGTCCGAATCGGCCATGGTCGGCAGCTTGATGTCGGGCGTGACGCCGCGCAGCTGCGTGGTGCCGCCGTTGATGCGGAAGAACTGGGCGATGGTCATCTTCAGCTCGCCGTAATGCACCTGGGCGTTCTGCGAGAAGCGGTCCAGGCCGAAGATGGTCTGCACCGTGCCCTTGCCGAAGCTCGGCTCGCCGATGATGACGCCACGGCCGTAATCCTGGATCGCGGCCGCGAAGATCTCCGAGGCCGAGGCCGAGCCACGGTTGATCAGCACGCCCATCGGACCGTCCCAGGCCATGCCGGGGTTGGTGTCGCTTTCGACTTCGATCTTGTTGTCGCTGTTACGCTGCTGCACCACCGGGCCCTTGTCGATGAACAGGCCGGTCAGCTGCACCGCCTCGGCCAGCGAGCCGCCGCCGTTGTTGCGCAGGTCGATCAGCACGTTGTCGACTTTTTCCTTCTTCAGCTCGCCCAGCAGGCGGGCCACGTCGCGGGTGGCGCTCTTGTAGTCCTTGTCGCCCTTGCGGCTGGCTTCGAAGTCCTGGTAGAAGGTCGGCAGCGAGATCACGCCGATGCGGCGTTTGGCCGTGCCATCCTTGACTTCCAGGATGGATTTCTTGGCCGACTGCTCTTCCATGCTGATCTTCTTGCGCACCAGCGACACTTGGGTGTGCTTGCCGTCGACGCCGGCGTCGGCCGGCAGGATGTCCAGCCGCACGGTGGAATCCTTCGGTCCGCGGATCAGCGCGACCACGTCGTCGATGCGCCAGCCCAGCACTTCGGTCATCGGCGAGCTGTCGTCCTTGGCCACGCCGAGGATCTTGTCGCCGACCTTGATCTTGCCCGACAAGCCGGCCGGGCTGCCCGGCACCACTTCGCGCACCACCGTGTATTCGTCGCGGGTCTGCAGCACGCAGCCGATGCCCTCGAGCGACAGGCGCATGGCGATGTCGAAGTTCTCCGACGCGCGCGGGCCCAGGTAGTTGGTGTGCGGCTCGATCGACATGGCGTAGGCGTTCATGAAGATCTGGAACACATCCTCATTGGTCAGCTTGCGCGAGCGGCTGACGTAGTTCTCGTAGCGCTTGTCGAGCGTCTCGCGGATGCCCTTGTCATCCTTGCCGGCCAGCTTCAGGCGCAGCCAGTCGTTCTTGACGCGCTTGCGCCACAGCTCCTTCATTTCAGCGTCGGTCTTGACCCAGTCCGCCTTCTCGCGGTCGTACTGGTAGCTGTCGTCGAGGCTGAAGTCGGGCTTGGTCTTGAGCAGCTCGCGGGCGTAGGCGATGCGCTCGTTGAAGCGCTGCTGGTACAGGTTGTAGATGGCGAACGGCACGCTGAGGTTCTCGCCGTTGATGGCGTCGTCCAGGCGGGTGCGCACGATGGCGTACTGGTCGAGGTCGGCCTGGGTGAAGAACAGTTTTTCCGAATCCAGCGATTTAAAGTAGCGGTCGAAGATCTTTTCCGACATGGCATCGTCCAGCGGGGTGGACTTGTAATGCAGTTTGGTCAGCACCCGCGAGGCCCACACGGCCGCCTGGGCCTGGCCTGGCTGGGGTTTGAGTGCGGTATCCGCCGCGGCTTTTTCCGGCACGGCGGCGCCGGCCTGCGCCGACAGCGCCGCTAATATGGCCACCAACAGCATTTGCTTCTTCATCGGCTTACTCCGAAAACGTAGTGTTATCAATATCGTCCTGCGCAGCGCTCCTGCCTGCCATTCCATTCTACAGGATAGCACCTGGCATAGGCTCTGCGAGTTTGCAGTGTCCCCGCGCAAGCTTAAGCCGGCCTGAAATACCCACATGACATTTATGTTGCCATGCAGCAAAATTGTGATATCATGCCGGTCTGTTGTTTTTTGACGGCCCGCCAAGCACCACTCCGGCAGCGCCGATACGCCTCGACCCGTGAGGCGCTCTGATGTCCTCACGCAGTCGCTCCGCTGGAGCATGCTCGCTTTCGAGCCCTCAATCCGCAGTACCCTGAACTGATAAATACATGCAAACCTTTACTATGAACGCCCGCAACTGGGGCGTTGGCACCAAGATTTCCGTTTTCACTTTCGGCCTGATCGCCGTCATCCTGGCCATGCTGCTCAGCCTGATCAACATGAGCACGTCGGCCATGCTGACCGAGCGCGCCAAGGCCAACGTCGCCAACACGCTGGGCGGCATCGCCAACACGGTCGAGGTGTTCAACACCGCCATGACCAATGAAGCGTCGAGCTTTGCGCGCCTGTTCGCGGCCGACTTCGGCGACGGCAAGTTCACGCTGGACACCGGCGCCACCGTCGACATCGGCGGCAAGCCCACGCCCACGCTCAAGCACGACGGCCACGCGCTGAACCTGGACTTTTCCATCCCCGACAAATTCACCGCCGACACCGGCGTGGTCGCCACCATCTTCGCCGCCAGCGGCGAAGAGTTCGTGCGCGTGAGCACCTCGCTGAAGAAGGAAAACGGGGAACGCGCGGTCGGCACCCAGCTCGACCACGCCCACCCGAGCTACGCGCCGCTGCGCGCCGGCAGCAACTACATCGGCCTGGCCACCTTGTTCGGCAAGCAGTACATCACGCAATACGATCCGATCAAGGACGAACGCGGCCAGGTGATCGGCGTGCTGTTCATCGGCCTGGACATCTCGAAGAACATGGCCATGCTGAAGGAGAAGATCAAGGCCATCAAGATCGGCGACACCGGCTACATCTACGTGCTCAACGCGGCGCCCGGCAAGGCGCAGGGCACGGCGCTGATCCATCCGGCCAAGGAAGGCGAGAACCTGCTCGACAGCCAGAGCAGCGACGGCCGTCCCTTCATCAAGGACATGCTGACGCAGCAGAAAGGCGCGATGACCTACGGCTGGTCCGACAGCGCCGGCGCCGCGCCGCGCGACAAGATGGTCGAGTTCCACACCTTCAAGCCGTGGAACTGGCTGATCGTCGGCGGCACCTACACCGAGGAGATCACCCACGAAGCGGGCCAGCTGCGCAACCGCTACGCCTTGCTGGGCCTGGTGTCGCTGGCGCTGTTCGCCGTGGTGCTGTTCCTGCTGGTGCGCGCCAACGTCACCCGGCCGCTGGCCCGCGCCGAAGCGGCCGCCGCCCGCATCGCCCAGGGCGACCTGGACGTGCAGCTCACCATCGACAACAAGGACGAGATCGGCCGCGTGCTGCGCGCCTTGAACGGCATCAGCAAGAACCTGTCGGGCGTGGTCGGCCAGGTGCGCCAGGGCGCCGAGCAGATCGCCACCGCCTCCAACGAGATCGCCGCCGGCAACCTCGACCTGTCGTCGCGCACCGAAGAGCAGGCCTCCAGCCTGGAAGAGACCGCCGCGTCGATGGAACAGCTCAGCAGCGCCGTCAGGCAGAACGCCGACAACGCCGCCCAGGCCAACCAGATGGCGCTGGCCGCTTCCAACATCGCCGCCAAGGGTGGCGAGGTGGTGGCGCAGGTGGTCGATACCATGGGCTCGATCAACCAGTCGTCGCGCAAGATCGTCGACATCATTTCGGTCATCGACAGCATCGCCTTCCAGACCAACATCCTGGCGCTGAACGCGGCCGTGGAAGCGGCGCGCGCCGGCGAACAGGGCCGCGGCTTCGCGGTGGTGGCATCGGAAGTGCGCAACCTGGCGCAGCGCTCGGCCACGGCGGCCAAGGAAATCAAGGCCCTGATCGACGACTCGGTCGGCAAGGTCGAAACCGGCAGCCAGCAGGTGGCGCAGGCCGGCACGACGATGCAGGAAGTGGTGGTCAGCGTGCGCCGCGTGACCGACATCATGGCCGAGATCAGCAGCGCCAGCGAAGAGCAGCGCGCCGGCATCGGCCAGGTGCACGAGGCGATCGCGCAGATGGACCAGGTCACGCAGCAGAACGCCGCGCTGGTCGAGGAAGCGGCGGCTGCGGCCCACGCGCTGCAGGACCAGGCGTCCGACCTGGAGCAGGTGGTGCGCATCTTCAAGCTGGGCGATGCCCAAGCTACGCCGCGCCTGGCGCTGAGGTAAGCAACGCGGGCGCCGGCTTTGCCCTATAATTCCGGCATGGGCAAATTTCTGAAGCACCGGCGCGGTTACAGCCTGATCGTCTGCATGGCGATCGTGCTGAACCTGCTCGCCCCGGCGATCGGCCACGCGATGGCCACGCTGGCGGGCGATCCGCTGGCGCTGGAAATTTGCAGCACCACGCCGGCCAAGCCCGCACCGGGCGACCCGGCCACGCACGCGATCAAGCATTGCGCGCTGTGCGCCACCCATGCCGACACCTACGCGCCGCCGCCCGCGCCGTCCTCCGCGCTCACCGTGCTGCGCGGCCACGACGCCTATCCGGCGCTGCACTACCAATCCCCCACCCCGCTGTTCAACTGGTCCAGCGCGCAGCCGCGCGGACCGCCCGCCCTGTCCTGATGTCCCGTTAAATCCGCATGCCACCGCGCCGCACCGGCGACGGCTGGCCCGCGCCTGCTCAACGAATCACAGGATCAATCATGCAACGCCGTACCCTACTCACCGCGCTGGCCGCGGCGGCCGCACTCCCGCTGGCCGCGCACGCCGCGCCGCCGGCCTACACCGGCATCGACGTCACCGGCAGCAGCATCGGCCCTGACTTCCGCCTGTTCTACGGCGACGGCAAGCCCGCCTCGCTGCAGGACTTCAAAGGCAAATACGTGCTGCTGTTCTTCGGCTTCACGCAATGCCCGGACGTCTGCCCGACCGCCCTGTCGCGCGCCGTCGAAATCAAGAAACTGCTGGGCGCCGATGGCAACAAGCTGCAAGTGCTGTTCGTCACCGTCGATCCCGAGCGCGACACCGCCGCGCTGCTGGCCGAATACATGCGCGCCTTCGATCCCGGCTTCATCGGCCTGCGTGGCGACGCCGCGCAAACCGCCAAGGCCGCCAAGGACTTCAAGATCTTCTACCGCAAAGTCCCCAGCGGCAGCTCGTACACCATGGACCACACGGCCATCACCTACGTGTTCGACGCCGCCGGCAAGATACGCCTGGCCTTCAAGCACGAGCAAACCGCCCAGCAATGCGCAGCCGATCTGCGTCAACTGATGCAACCTAAAAAAGAAACCAGCTTCCTGAAAGGACTCTTCTCATGAAACGCATAATCTACCTGATGCTCCTCGCCGCCCTGCCCGCGTTCGCGCAAGTCACCGTCAGCGAGGCCTGGGTGCGCGGCACCGTAGCCGCGCAAAAAGCCACCGGCGCCTTCATGACGCTGACCTCCAGGCAGGACAGCCGCCTGGTCGGCGCCAGCTCGCCGGCGGCCGGCGTGGTCGAGGTGCACGAAATGAAGATGGTGGGCGACGTCATGCGCATGCGCCAGATCGACGGCCTGGCGCTGCCGGCCGGCCAGCCGGTCCAGCTGTCGCCGGGCGGCTACCACCTGATGATGATGCAGCTGAAGCAGCCGCTGGCCGACGGCCAAAAGATCCCGCTGACGCTGGAGTTTGAAGACGCGCACAAGGTCCGCAGCAAGGTCGTGGTGGACGCCGTGGTCAAACCCTTGAGCAGCGCGCACCAGCACTAAACATGGTGGCCGGCCGCAGGCCGGCCGTAACCCCGCTGTTGGATTTCCCTACATGATCAACAGGCTTTCCTGATGGCGCGGGGCCGGGTTCACGGCGATACTCGCGCTGCGCGCATCCCAGCGCGCAGCCAAGGAATCGTATGCGTACTTTCACCATCCCGCCGTTGATCTGCCTGGTGCTGCTGGCCCACGCCCAGGCGGCGGGCGCGACCTGTCAAACCACATCGGAACAGGAAATCACCGCGCTGTTCGACCAATGGAACGCGGCGCTAAAAAGCGGACAGCCGGAGCGGGTCGTGGCGAAGTACGCGCAGCGCTCGGTGTTGCTGGTGCCGGGATCGGCGCAGCCCTTGCTCTCGCCCGCCGAAAAGCTGGCCTATTTCAAGCGCTTCCTGGAACGCCGGCCGACCGGACATATCGATCACCGCGTCATCGCGATCGATTGCGACATGGCGGTGGACGCCGGCACCTACACGTTCAGCTTTGCCGACGGCTCGCGCCTCAGCGCCGGCTACAGCCTGACCTACCAGCGCTCAGGCGGCCGCTGGCGGATTGTCAGCCACCGCGCCTCCGGGCTGGCCGCCAGGGGGTGACGTGGCACCGTTACGCGGCAAGACCACACCGATGCGCGTGCGGCCGCCTGGACGGCTAACGATCTCCACCTGGCCATCCAGGCTGAGCACGCGTTCACGGATGCCGAGCAAGCCGAACGATTGCGGCCCCACCGCCACCGGATCGAATCCGCAACCATTGTCCTCCACCTGCAGGGCGCACTGGCGCTCCGAACACCGCAGCGTGACCGTGGTTTCGCTGGCGTCCGCATGACGTGCGATATTGGTCAGCGACTCCTGCACGATGCGAAACATGGCGGTCGCCTGCGGTTCCTCCAGCCCGCCCATTTCCAGGTCCAGCGTCAGGCTGCAATCGAGCCCGCTGTGCTGGCGGAATTCGTCGACCAGCCATTCCAGCGCCGTACCGATGCCCATGTCCAGCATGGTCGGCCGCAGGCTGGTGGCGACATCGCGCACCACGCCGATGCTGCGGTCGACCAGTTCGGTCACCTTGCGTACCTCCTCGTTCAGGCCCGGCACGTCGGCGCCGAACCGTACCCGCAGCAACGCGATCTGCATGCGCAAGGCGGTCAGCGATTGACCCAGTTCATCGTGAAGCTCGCGGGCGATATGCTTGCGTTCGTCCTCGCGCGTGGTTTCCCGGTGCGCCGCCAGCTCGCGCACTTCGGCGGTGCGCGCCGCCACCTGCAACTCCAGACTGTCGCGGTATTGCTGCAGCACACGCTCGGCTTCACGGCGCTCCCGGTTCTCGCGCGACAGCAGCGCATTCTGCTCGACCAGCTGGGTGCGCATCATCGCCAGCCGCAGGTGGGTCGACACCCGCGCCAGCACCTCCTCCAACTGCAGCGGCTTGGTGACGTAGTCCACCGCGCCGGCGGCAAAGCCTGCCACCTTGTCGGCGGCGTCCGTCAGCGCGGTCATGAAGATCACCGGCACGGCTGCCGCCACCCCTCCCGCCGACTTCAGGCGGCGGCAGACTTCAAAGCCGTCGATGCCGGGCAAGCGCACATCCAGCAGTATCAGGTCCGGCGGCGCGAACGCCACCCGCTGCAAGGCCTCGTCGCCGCACTGCGCCACCGACACGCGCAGGCCCTGCTGCTCCAGCAGGTCGACCGCCAGCGTCAGGTTGGCGGGGGTATCGTCGACGATCAGGATGGTACGGTCGCGCAAATCAGACGGCAAGCTCATGGTTACTCCGGCGGTGCACAAGGGATGTTGGCTAATATGCTACCAGACCGCCGGGCCGATGCGCGGCCAGCCGGGCGTTGGGTATATACTGCGCCCACGCACATCCCTACTTGCTGGTCTAAAAACGAATCGGTCTGCACATGAACCAGAGGCTCTCGCGATCGACAACGATCAGTTATTATTTGCTTATCCTGTTGTTGTTGCTGACTCCCATACTCCTGGTCTGGCAGCATTTCGGCATGACGCGCATCCTGGAGATCTCTCCCCGCCAACCCCACGGCGCCAGGATCACCGACGACAGCAAGGAAATCAACGGTAACTCGGTTTCTACGCTGACCCGCAGCAGCGACGCGCTCACCATGCGCTGCCAGCTGGGAACCGCTGCCGCTTATCCGTTTTGCAAAATGCAATTTCTGATGGGCGACCCGATCCAGGGGGTGGACTTTTCCCGGTTCGAGACGATTTCGTTCAACATGCGCTATACGGGCCACCACCCGCAATTGCTCAAGCTTCACCTGCTGAACTTCGAACCGGAGTTGTCCACCCCCGGGAACTGGAACTCGCAGCGCTACAACGAAGCTGAAATTGTCGCTCCCCTCCAGCCGACCTTCACGATCCCGCTCAACGTCGTGCACACCGCGGAGTGGTGGCGAAGCGCGAACAAGGTGCCCTTGTCCCAAAGCTATACCCGGCTTGACCATGTGACGGCCGTGGAACTGTCGACGGGCGCGGTCGGCGCCGGACAGCTCGTCACCATCGAACTGCGCTCCATCGAATTCCGCGGCAAATGGATATCCAAGACCACCCTGCTCATGTACCTGGTGTCCGCGTGGATCGGATGCGGTCTGCTCGCCATGTTGCTGGGCATGCTCCACTTTCGGTCCAGCCTCTCCGCCAGCAATTCACGCCTGGAAGATTTGACCGCCATCGATGCCGCACGTAAAGCGACCGAGGCCGCGCGCGAAGCGGCGCTGGCCGAGGCGATCCAGCTGGCGCGCCAGCGCAGCAATTTCATGGCGCAGATGAGTCATGAATTGCGCACCCCGCTCAATGCCATCATGGGCTATGCCCAGCTGCTGCTGCGCGACAGCCGCGCGTTGACCGAACGGCAGGCCGCCGGCCTGGCCACCATTCATGACAGCGGCCAGCATTTACTGACGCTCATCAACGACATCCTGGACATGGCGCGGGTCGAAGCCGGCAAAATGGTTTTGTATCCGACGCCCATCCATCTCGGCGCTTTCCTGCAGATGGTGGTCGACCTCATGCGCGTCAAGGCCGAGGAAAAAGGCCTGGGCTTCAGCTATGAGCTAGGCGCCGGCCTGCCGGTCGCGGTCATGATGGACGAGACGCGCTTGCGCCAGGTGCTGCTCAACCTGCTGGGCAACGCCGTGAAATTCACCGACCGTGGTGCGATTTCCCTGCGCGTGCTGCCCGCGCCGTCCGCGGACACCGCCGCGGTCCGGAGCGAGCAGGCCGTCACGCGCTTGCGTTTCGAAGTGGCCGACAGTGGCATCGGCATGAGCGCCCAACAACTCGAGCGCATCTTCCAACCCTTCGAGCAGATGGCCAACATCAAGCAGCGCGAAGGCGGCGCGGGCCTGGGGCTGGCGATCAGCGAGCAACTTGTGCGCCTCATGGGCGGCAAGATCTCGGTCGTTAGCGAACCGGACAAGGGCAGCACATTCTGGTTTGAAATTGCAGTGCCGGTCGCCCTCGGCAGCCCCGCCACCGTGCCGGCGCCACGCGCCATCGTCGGCTATCAGGGCGAGCGAAAGCGATTGCTGATCGTCGACGACGTGCCGCAAAATCGCGCGATGCTGGTCGATACGCTGCAAGCGGTGGGATTCATCGTGGCCTCGGCCGAGAACGGTTTGGAGTGCCTGGCCTTACTGGACAGCTTCAAGCCCGAGTTGATCGTGATGGATGTCATGATGCCTGTGCTCGATGGTAACGAGACGACGCGGCGCATCCGCCAGATGCCGGCATGGAAGCACATTCCGATTATCGCCGTGACCGCCAGCGCCAGCCAGGAAGACGAATCGAAATGCCATGAAGCCGGCGCCAACGCCTTTCTCGTCAAGCCGACCGACCTCGACCTCCTGGTCCGCACGATCGGCACACAGCTGTCCCTGGAGTGGATGTCCACAAGTCCGGCGCCGGCGCCTGCCGGCCTGGCCGACGACGAAGGTGCCAGCCTGGTCATCCCGCCGCCCGAGGAGATCGAGGCACTATGGCAATTGACACAGCTGGGGAATATGCGCAAGATCCGCGAGCGGGCCGACTACCTGCTGGCGCTCGATCCCGCCTACGCGGCTTTCGCGAACCGCCTGCACGCGCTGGCGCGGGGCTACCACTCGCTGGCCTTGACCGCCCTGGTCGCGCGCTACCGGACCGAACAGGCCGTGGACCAGGTCGGCACTACATGACGAAGCGGCTGAACTGAAAAGCGCCCAGCCAAACCAGGCCACTGACAAAGCCGTACATCAACGCTGACGTCGCGCCCATTTTGATGTCGATATGAGAGGGAATGCAGGAGAACAAAGCCACCGCCGCGACATACCCGGATGCCAGCCAGCCCAGGTAGTGGCCGTTCTGGAAAGCCGGCTGCGTCCAATAGTTGAAGATCAGCCAGCTCACCCACGCCAACAACAGCGGGGCAAAGGCCACCGGGGCGGAATTCCAGATATTCAGGTTTCTAAAACCCACCGAACCCAGCACCCAACAGTTTTTTTGCCGTCGAGGGATCACGGAAAACGACGTGGGCTGCGCATACACCATCCAGCCCACCGCCGCGTGCAATGCCTCGTGGCTGATCGTCCCGATCAAGGTCAGGATCGCAATCCCCCACCCCGAATACCTCACCCAGCGCAGCAAGGATAGCCAGACTACGACCAGAAGGATGGAGGGAATGGCGTTAACCGTCAGGCCCAGGTGATTTAGCGAAAACATTCCCGCCTTTCGTCAGGGACGTGCTCTGACCAGGTCGCGCCAGACGGCGCAAGGGTACTACGTTCAAACAGGCTGCTCATGGCCGCATCGTCGCACGGAGGCGGAAGTACGTCAATTGCACACAATATAGTTGTCTGACGTCTGACATCTACGTTATGATCGCAGCAAAACCACCATAGCAAGGAGACCGCATGACCCCTCTTCCGACCAAGGCCAGCCGGGTACGCTGGCTGATACTCGCCATCCTGTTCGCCGTCACGACCATCAACTACGCCGACCGCGCCACCATCGCCATCGCCGGGCCGGAGCTCAAGAAGCTGCTCGGCCTGTCGCCGGTGCAGATGGGCTTTGTGTTCTCGGCCTTCGCCTGGTCCTACGTGCTGGCGCAGCTGCCGGGCGGCTGGCTGCTGGACCGCTTCGGCTCCAAGCGCACGTATTTCTTCAGCATCTTCCTGTGGTCCAGCTTCACCATGCTGATGGGCACCGTCGGCTTCCTGACCGGCGCCGCTGCCGTCTCGACCCTGTTCTGCCTGCGGCTGCTGATCGGCGCGGCCGAGGCACCCTCCTTCCCCGGCAACAGCCGGCTGTCCTCGGCCTGGTTCCCGACGGCCGAACGCGGCACGGCGGCGGCCATCTTCAACTCGGCGCAGTATTTCGCCACGGTGCTGTTCGCGCCGCTGATGGGCTGGCTGGTCCACAGCTTCGGCTGGGAAAGCGTGTTCTACGTGATGGGCGGGCTGGGTATCGTCATGTCCTTCATCTGGCGCAAGACGGTCTACGGGCCGAAGGATCATCCGGCCATCAACGCGGCCGAGCTGGCTTACATTGAAGCGGGCGGCGCGCTGGTGGACCTGGAGAGCAAGAACAAGGCCGTCGCCACCACCCGGCTCGACACCTGGTCCTGCATCCGCCAGCTGCTGGGCAACCGCATGCTGCTGGGCGTGTACATCGGCCAGTACTGCATCAACACGCTGACCTACTTCTTCCTGACCTGGTTCCCGGTCTACCTGGTCAGCGAGCGCCACATGACGATTCTGAAAGCCGGCTTCGTGGCCGCGCTGCCGGCGGTGGCGGGCTTCCTCGGCGGCGTGCTGGGTGGCGTGATCTCGGACCGCATGATCAAGTCCGGCAAGTCACTGTCGATGGCGCGCAAGACGCCGATCGTCGGCGGCATGCTGCTGGCGATGTCGATGATCGTCTGTAACTACGTCGACGCCGACTGGCTGGTGGTGCTGGTGATGTCGCTGGCCTTCTTCGGCAAGGGCATCGGCGCGCTGGGCTGGGCGGTGGTGGCCGACACCTCGCCGAAGGAAGCTGGCGGCATGAGCGGCGCCTTGTTCAACACCTTCGGCAACACGGCCGGCATCACCACGCCGATCGTGATCGGCTACATTCTGCAGGAGACCGGATCGTTCGCCGGCGCGCTGGTATTCGTCGGCGCCAACGCCGCCGTCACGGTGCTGTGCTACGTGCTGATGGTGGGCGAGATCAAACGCTTCGAGTTCAAGACGCCGGTGCTGAAGCACATCGGCGGCGCGGCACAGGATGCAGGCGCAGCCCTGCCCTCGACGAACACCAATTGATGCGGCATTGGCTTGGCGGCGGCTTTATTCAACTCCCAATCCTCCAACGCGGCGACTCCGCGAGGAAACGGCGCGCGCCTGCTCAGACAGCAGTCGCGTTTCCGTCAGGGCGTATCAAGAACGACCAGACAGCATAAGTTAAGAATTTAATGGTTTAGCGTCAAAAACCTCTTCATATTCAATCAATTTTACTTGCAACATGAGAAGGAAAATCGCGAGCGCCAAAAACAATAAAATATGCTCATCAATTACATTATTTTTAAAACGATTCAGCACTATCGAAGAAAACAGAAATATCGAGAAGAGATAATTTGACGGCTGCTTCTTTATTCTAATTTTCGCGGAACATACAGAACAAGAAATTAATCGCCGTCCAAACGAGGAAAGATGATCTAGTAACGTAATGGAATTTTTTTTGCAATGCGGACAGGTATACATGAATTTCTTCCTAGAATTAGGAGCAAAATTGACCACGCTCATGGCCGAACCAACGAGCATCATCTAATGCCACACTGCTTGGCGGCGGCCCTGGTCGCCGTTGCGCAGAGTTGTCAAGAACGACCAATGGGCAAATACAACGTCAACGCATTCTCTACTGTACGACGGAATCCAAATTCTTCGTAAAATGCCGCCACCTGAGCGTCCTTCGCATCCACGATCAATACGCGTACTCCCATCGTCCGCCGTACGGACAACGCCAGGTTGACAGCGTGGCCCAACAATAACTGCCCATAGCCCTTGCCTTGCTCGGATTGAGACACCGCCAGGCGCCCCATACGTACGGCGGGTATTGGGTATGTGGGCAGTCGCTTGCGATCACGCTCCTGCAATTTATGCAGACTGAGCTGCGCGGCGGACAAAGCACAGTAAGCCAGGATGCGAGTTGGTTGCGCATCATCGATCAGGACATGTGTAGTGGCGATGCCGTCGCGCTGATGCTGTCCGGCGCGCTGACGCAGATAATCGTCCAACGCGGCGACTCCGCACGTGAAAGCGTCGCGGTCATGGTGGGAAATATCCAGGACAGCGATAGTGAGCGCCATACTTCAGCGCCGCTTTAGACCTGACGCCACATCCATTGCCTTCTTCAGACGATCTTTCGGGCGGAATGGTTCATCCAACGCGACGAGAAAACGGCGCGACTCCTGCTCAGACAGCGCGACAACGCTATCCGCCGCGATGGTGGCATCCGCTTCGCGTAGTAAGGCATCCCGTGCGAAGGCCGACACTGCCATGCCTCGCAATGCGGCGGCTTTGGCGATCCTGTCCTTCTCGCGGGACTCGAGGCGAAGATCGAGGCGTACGGTAGCAGACGTCATGACAGACTCCTTTTGTAAGTGATCTTACTGTACCCCCCAAGCGTCGGCAAGACATGAAGATTCAGGGGCTGTCCGCAGAGGTGTTCGTCGACGCTGATAAATGCTCCCGCAAGAAGTCAATGAAGCGCTGTATCTTCGCTGGCAGCAGGCGCGTTTCCGTCAGGGCGTAGACGGGGATCGGCGTGGCCTGCCAGTCCGGCAGCACGCGGCGCAGCCGCCCGGCGGCCACGTCGTCGGCGGCGATATCCCTGGCGAGAACGGCAATGCCCATGTCGCGCGTGGCGAGGCGCTGAATCATGCTGACGCTGTTGAGCAAGAAGCGGCCGCCCACCACGACCTCCTCCCGGCTGTCGCCAGAAAGCAAAGTCCACCTGTCAGGTTCGGAGGCGCGTAGCCGCAGGCATTCATGCCGGGCCAGGTCGGCCACTTGACTGGGCTCTCCCGCTGCGTCCATGTAGGCTGGCGATGCGTAGAGATAGCGCGGCAGGACGGCGAGCCGGCGTGCGATCAAATTCGAGCTCGGCGGCTCGCCCATGCGGATCGCCACATCGACCGGCTCCGTGACCAGATCAACCGGCCGCGAGCTCAGATCCAATTCAAAACGGATGCCGGGATAGCGGCGGGCGAACTCGGCGATCAATGGCGCCAGGAAGATGTTGGCGAAACCTTCCGGCATCGAAGCGCGCAAGACGCCGCTTGGCTGCGCCAGCATTTCCCCAAGCTGCTCGTGCGCCAGACTGGCCTCGTCGACGATGCGCTTGCAGCGTTCGAAATACAGCTGCCCGGCTTCGGTCAATTCGATCTTGCGCGTGGTCCGATGCAGCAGCCGCAGTCCGATCGACTTTTCCAGCGCGCTCACGCGCCGCGACAAGGTGGAATTCGGCACGCCGGTCGCGGCGGTCGCACCACGAAAACTCATCGCTTTGACGACCTCCACGAAGAGCGCCATGTCGTTCAATATTTTCATGGGTATTGCGCCAAAAATGGATCAGTTATCTCCATTTTCACACATTTACATCACATATGCATCAATGCATGATGGCGCCTCACCATCACGAGGAGGAGCACATGACCCGGCTCATCATCGCCCAACTGCGGCCCATGAACCACGGCAGCCACTTCCGCGCGTACTCGCTGCGCGGTGGCCCGGCGGCCGAGCCGATCGATCCCATCCTCGGCGTTGATCACGCCTGGGTCAGCGCGCCCACGTTCCCGCCGCATCCGCATGCCGGCTTCTCGGCGGTCTCGTATTTGTTCCTCGACTCGGAAACCGGTATCGACAATCGGGATTCCCTCGGCAACCACAACCTGATCGCACCAGGCGGCCTGCACTGGACCGCCGCCGGCCGCGGCCTGATGCATGAAGAGGTTCCCATCGAGACCGGCAAGAGCGTCCACATGCTGCAAATCTTCGTCAACCTCGCCCGCGAACGCCAGGGCGATGCGCCGCGCGCGCTCAGCCTGGCGCCGGAGGATGTGCAGGTCGTGCAACTGCCCGGCGCAAAGGTGCGCGTGCCGCTCGGCAGCTTCGGCGCGGCGCACTCCCCGCTGCGCCCGCCGACCGCGATCACCCTGCTCGATATCAGCCTCGACGACGGCGCCGAATTGACGGTGCCGGTTGCGGCCGGCCAAAGCGCCTTCGTCATGCCGATCCACGGCGAATTGTCGGTCAACGGGCAAACCTATGAACTCGACAAATTCATGCTGCCGACGTTCACGGCACAGGCGGCAGCGCACGCGATCTCGCTCGCGGCCGTTCGTGGCAGCGCCAAGGCCGTGGTGTTCACCGGTGCGCCGCTGCGCCAGCCGGTGCACTGGCACGGCCCGATGGCGCTCGCGTCGCCCGAGGCGCTCGCCGCCGCCATCGCGGCATATCAACACGGAGATTTCGGCACATTGGACTTCCCCATTGCGCCGGCAAATCGCGCGTAGACATCATTCAACCCCAAGGAGAAATCACCATGACGTTCCAGAGATTCACCAGCGACAACGCCGCCCTTTTGCTGATCGACCATCAGGTCGGCACGATGGGCTGGGTCAAGTCCACCACCTTCGACGAAATGAAACGCAACGCGCTGATCCTGGCCCAGGCGGCCAAGATCCTGAAGCTGCCGACCGTGCTGACTTCCAGCATGGAGGAAGCCGCCCAAGGTCCGTTGCTGAGCGAGCTGGCGGCCATCTTGCCGGCCGAGTTTGCCGGCCGCATCAAGCGCCTGGGCATCGTCAACGCGATGGACGACGACCACTTCGCCGCCGCCGTCAAGGCCACCGGACGCAAGCGCTTGATCCTGGCGGGCGTGACCAATGACGTGTGCACGGTCTATCCGGCGTTAAGCCTGGTAAGCATGGGTTACGAAGTACAGGTGGTTGCCGACGCTGGCGGTTCGCCGACCAAGATGGCCGACGACATCGCGCTGCGCCGCATGGAGCGCGCCGGCGTCACGCTGACCACAACCAATCAGCTGATCGCTGAACTGGCGGGCAGCTGGGCCACTCCGGAAGGCAGCCAGCTGGTTCAGGTGTTGATGGTCGGCGAGTAAGGAGATTAGTGGCTGTCCGTGTAAAAGCACCGCCCGCAGGCCTGGCGGTAGCTTTCATTCCCGCCGATGCTGATCTGCTCGCCTTCCTTCAGGCGCTTGCCGTTCTCATCGACGCGAATGTTCATGGTGGCCTTCTTGCCGCAGCTGCAGATGTTCTTGAGCTCTTCGATATCGTCGGCCAGCGCCAGCAGATAGGCCGAGCCGGGGAATGGCTCGCCGCGGAAGTCCGTGCGCAGGCCGTAGGTGATCACCGGAATGCCGCGCACCTGCGCCAGCTGGTGCAACTGCTGCACTTGCTGCGTGCTGAGGAACTGCGCTTCGTCGATCAGCAGACAGGCGATTTTCTGCCCGATCAGCTCGAGGAAATTGGTGTCCGCGTCGAACACCTCGGTCTGCCGCTGCGGTCCCAGCCGCGACGTCACCTGCCCCACGCCGTAGCGGTTGTCGATGGCGGCGGTGAACAGGCGCACCTGCTGGCCCTGCTCTTCATAGTTGTGCGCCACTTGCAGCATCGCAGTGGATTTGCCTGCGTTCATCGCAGAGTATCGGAAATAAAGTTTAGCCACTACTGCCCCTTTTGAAGAGCGCGATTATAAACCGTCGTTCTTGAAAAAGGCGCATACTGGCTGTTGTCCTTTTCGCATATATAAACTCGAAAACATTCGTTTCCAGCGCCTATCGAGCGGCCTACCATCCGCTCTTTACAAAAAAGCACGGACGGACACAATCCTTCCGTGCAGACAGTTCGCAAGGAGAATCGTATGCCCACCCCCGCATTATTCAAACTCATCGGTAACACCCCGCTGGTCCAGGTCACCCGCCTGGACACCGGCCCCTGCCAGCTGTTCCTCAAGCTTGAATCGCAGAACCCCGGCGGCTCGATCAAGGACCGCATCGGCCTGTCCATCATCGAAGCAGCCGAGGCCGACGGCCGGCTGAAGCCTGGCGGCACCATCGTCGAAGCCACCGCCGGCAACACCGGCCTGGGCCTGGCGCTGGTCGGCCGCCTCAAGGGCTATCGTGTGCTGCTGGTGGTGCCGGACAAGATGTCCACCGAAAAAGTGCTGCACCTGAAGGCGCTCGGCGCCGAGGTGCGCACCACCCGCTCCGACGTCGGCAAGGGCCACCCGGACTACTACCAGGACTACGCCGCCCGCCTGGCGCGCGAGCTGCCGGGTGCCTTCTTCGCCGACCAGTTCAACAACCCGGCCAACCCGCTGGCGCACGAAACCACCACCGGCCCGGAGATCTGGGAACAGATGGGCCATGAACTGGACGCCATCGTGGTCGGCGTCGGCTCGGGCGGCACGCTGGCCGGGCTGAGCAGCTACTTCCGCAAGGCCGCGCCGCAGGTCGGCTTCGTGCTGGCCGATCCCAAGGGTTCCATCCTGACCGAATACGTCGAGACCGGCCGTGTGTCCGACACCAGCGGCTCGTGGGCGGTGGAAGGCATCGGCGAGGACTTCATCCCGGCAATCGCCGACCTGAGCGGCGTGCGCAAGGCCTACACCATCACCGACCAGGAAAGCTTCGACAGCGCCCGCAGCCTGCTGCGCGCCGAAGGCATCCTGGGCGGCTCGTCGACCGGCACGCTGCTGGCCGCCGCGCTCAAGTACTGCCGCGAGCAGACCACACCCAAGCGCGTGGTCACCTTCGTGTGCGACACCGGCACGCGCTACCTTTCCAAGGTCTACAACGACGGCTGGATGCACGACCAGGGCCTGCTGCGGCGAGAACCGCTGCACGACCTGCGCGACCTGATCGGCCGCCGCCACGACGAGGGCGACGTCGTCAGTGTCTCTCCCGGCGACACGCTGCTGACCGCCTTCAACCGCATGCGCAGCACCGACGTGGCGCAGCTGCCGGTGCTGGAGAACGGCAAGCTGGTCGGCATCATCGACGAGTCGGACCTGCTGCTCAAGGTCGACAACCAGGCCGAACAATTCTCCAGCCTGGTCGGCGCGACGATGACGTCCCGCCTTGAAACGCTGCACCCAAGCGCCAGCGTGCAGGCGCTGCGCAGCACGCTGGACCGCGGCCTGACCGCCGTGGTGGCCGACGCCGACGCCTTTTATGGCCTGATCACCCGCTTCGATTTGCTGAACCACCTGAGAAGGACTTTATCTTGAGCCAACCGCATAAAAAAGCCGCCCTGGCCACACGCGTGATCCACGCCGGCCAATCGCCCGATCCATCGACCGGCGCCATCATGCCGCCGATCTACGCCACCTCGACCTTCGTGCAGGACAGTCCCGGCGTGCACAAGGGCCTGGACTACGGCCGCTCGCACAACCCCACCCGCTGGGCGCTGGAGCGCTGCGTGGCCGACCTGGAAGGCGGCGCGCAGGGCTATGCCTTCGCCTCCGGCCTGGCGGCGATATCGACGGTGCTGGAACTGGCCGACGCCGGCAGCCACATCATCGCCGGCGACGACATGTACGGCGGCACCTACCGCCTGTTCGAGCGCGTGCGCCGCCGCAGCGCCGGGCACGACTTCACCTACGTCGACCTGACCAATCCGGAAAACCTGCTGGCCGCGATCAAGCCGGAGACCAAAATGGTGTGGGTCGAAACGCCGACCAATCCGATGCTCAAGCTGGCCGACCTGAAGGCCATCGCGAAAATCTGCCGCGAGCGCGGCATCATCGCCGTGGCCGACAACACCTTCGCCAGCCCGCTGGTGCAGCGCCCGCTGGAACACGGCTTCGACATCGTGGTGCATTCGACCACCAAGTACCTGAACGGCCACTCGGACATCATCGGCGGCATCGCCGTGGTGGGCGGCGAGCCGCACCAGCAGGCGTGGAACGAGCAGCTCGGCTTCCTGCAGAATTCAGTGGGCGCCATCGCCGGCCCGTTCGACAGCTTCCTGGCGCTGCGCGGCGTGAAGACGCTGGCGATCCGCATGGAACGCCACTGCCGCAGCGCGTTGGAGCTGGCGCGCTGGCTGGAGCAGCAGCCGGAAGTGCGCAAGGTCTACTACCCGGGCCTGGAGTCGCATCCGCAGCACGAGCTGGCCAAGCGCCAGATGGATGGTTTCGGCGGCATCATCTCGATCGACCTGAAGACCGACCTGCCCGGCGCGCGCCGCTTCCTGGAAAGCTGCACGGTGTTCGCGCTGGCCGAGAGCCTGGGGGGCGTCGAAAGCCTGATCGAGCATCCGGCGCTGATGACGCACGCCACCATCCCGCCGGCGCAGCGCGCCAAGCTGGGCATCGGAGACGGGCTGATACGGCTGTCGGTGGGAATCGAGGATATAGAGGACTTAAGGGCCGATATTCGCCGTTCGCTCGACGCGATTTAGGTGCTAGTATCCGGGCATTGCGTAATCAGCCTGAGAGCTCATGGAATTCCTCTTAATCATCATTGGCGTACTGGCCATAGGCGCCATCTACTCGATCGGCGTGGCCAGCGCCAAGCCGGTGCCCGGCAGCGACTTCTACAAGGTGTCGAAGGATGGCCGCGTGCTGGCCGCCGGCGGCCCCAAGGTGACGGCGCTGCGGCCCAAGGTCACGCCGGAGGGATTGATGGTCAAGCTGCGCAATGGCCAGCGCACCGGGGAATTCCTGGTGCATGACCTGGTCGCCGAAGTCCATCTGCCCAATCCATCGGGCCTGAAGAACGTCCGCCACAAGGACGGCAACCTGCGCAACAACAAGGTCGAGAACCTGGCATGGATCAGGGAACCCGCCCAGCCGCCGGCGCCCGAAGCACCCCAGGCCGTGCCGCCCGAGGAACAGCCTCAATCGCCGGGGTGATACCTGCGTTCCAGGTGCTTCTCCACGTCCGCCTTGTAGAACAACACGTCCTTGAATTCGCCGCGCGCGTACATCGCGGCCTGGTCGCTGAAATGCGGCGAGGCCGGATCGCCGCTCTCCCCGCCCGCCAGGATGCTGCGCGCCTTGATGCGCGGCCCGAACTCCACCGCCGCCACGAAGCTGTTGCCGCGCTCGCCGTAGATCTTTTTGGTCTTGCTCTTTGACGTCATGCCGTAGGCCGCCAGCGAACCCCAGTTGGCCGACGCGAACGCCACCGGCAGACTGGGCTTGCTGTCGTCGAAGGGCTGGACGATGTCGCCGGTCAGGCGCTGGAAGCGGTTGATCTCGCCCCACGGCGTCTGCCACGTGCCGAAGTCCGCCGCCAGCTTGGCCGACGCGCGCTCCAGTGCCTGCAAGCGCTGCTGCGGCGTGATCGCGGCCTGCAGGTAGTCGAGCACCTGCACCTCGCGCGCCTTGGCGGCCGCGCCGTAGGTCGCCGTCAAATCCTGCGCCCAGAAGATCGCCAGCGAGGTCGGCACCGATTCCAGCGCGTAGCGCATGTTCCAGCCGCGCAGCGCGGCGATCTGCGGCGCCAGGCTGGCCTTGAACGGATCGCCGTCGGGCAGCTCGTCCCAGGCCGCGAACAGCTGCGGCAGCAGCGGCTCGAAGGCCGGCAGCTGCGTGTCGTAGGCGCTGGCGATCAGGCTGTCGAGCGTGAAGTTCTTTTTGTTTTCCAGCACCCGCACCGCGTGGATGCCGCGCGGGTTCTCGGGGTTCATCGACATATAGGCCGGATAGTCGCGCGCCTTCGGGCTGTATGCGCCGGCCGCCGTGTAGGGCCAGTTGTTGGTGTTTTGTATCCAGCCGTTCTTCGGGTTGAACAGCGTGATGGTGTCCTTCACCGCGTGCAGGCCTTGCCATTCGGTGACGGAATCGCTGCCGTCGACCGGATGCTTCCAGTCGAATTTCGGATCGCGCCTGGGGATGAAGTTCCCGTGGAAGTAGGCGATGTTGCCGTCGGCGTCCGCATATACGGTGTTGTTGGACGAATTGGTGCGCAGCTCCATGGCCTTGTAGAACTCCTTGTAGCTGCGCGCCTTGGTGCGGATGTAGGATTGCGTCAGCGCCTTCAAGGGTTCGTTCATCAGGCGCACGGCAATCCATTTGCCATCCTTCGCGCGCACAATGGGGCCGTGGTGGCTGTAGTAGACCCTGACCGTCTTGCTGGCCATGCCGTCCGCCGTCTTGTACGGCAGCGCGATGTCGACCGCCTTCAACGGCCGCAGCTCCTGGCCGTACTGGTAGTGGAACTGGCCGTCCTTCTCGCTGATGGTCTCCAGGTATTCGTCGATGACGTCGCCGCCGCCGGACGTGTGCATCCAGCCCAGCCGGTCGTTGAAGCCCTGGTAGACGAAGAACTGGCCCCAGGTCACGGCGCCATAGGCGTTCAGGCCCTGCTCGCTTTGCACCTGCACTTCGGGCCGGAAGTAGAACGAGGTGTGCGGATTAATCAGCAGCAGCGCGTGGCCGTCCTTGGTCAGCGCGGGCGCGATGGCGAAGCCGTTGGAGCCGCCCGGTTCCTTGTCCAAGTCGACGCCGTCGCCGCGCGCCGACAGCAGCACTGGCGGCGCCAGCGGCAGCTTGGCGCCGTTGGCGTACAGCTCCTGCAGCTGCTTGATGTCCACCGATTCGATGTCGCCGCCGATGCTGCCTTCGCTGAAGCTGAGCGCCATCCACGGCTCGAAATGCGTGATCAGCGCCGGCTTCACGTCGGGGTGGGTGGCGAGGTAGTAGTTCAAGCCGTCGGCGAAGGCCACCATCAGCTGCTTCAGCCACGCCGGGCTTTGCTTGTACTGCGCCTGCAGCTCGGCCGGATTGATGAACAGCTTCATGCGCAGGTCGCGATACAACTCGGCCTCGCCTTCGACCTCGGCCAGCCGGCCCATAGCGTTGATGTAGTTGAGCTCGACCCGTTTGAAGTCGTCCTCGGCCTGCGCGTACATCAGGCCGAACACGGCGTCGGCGTCGGTCTTGCCGTAGACGTGGGGGATGCCCCATTTGTCGCGCAGGATGGTCACGCGCTGGGCCGCGGCCTTCAGGCGCGCGGCCTCCGCCTTGGCCATCGGCTGGGCCACCGGCGGCGCCGCCACCGCCGTACTCATCGCAACACAACACATCAGGGCTAAGCTTGAACGCATCGACAGGACTCCGGGCGGTGGTGGGGACTACAACTCAGCTGGCGTCGACCAGTTCCGAGATGCGCAGTTGCAGCGCGGTGATTTCCGCCCGCAGCGCCGCGTTCTTTTCCTTCAACGAGGCGTTCTCGGCGCGCAGTTCCTCGACCTCGGTCAGCGGCCGGCCGTAGTCGCCGCCGCCCTCCTTCGGTTCCTTGGCCGGACGCGAGGCGGCGCGCAGCTCACGCACCTCCTTGGCGGCCTTCTGCAACTCCTTCTTGCCGCCAGCGACTGCCGCCACCTGGTCCGCCTCCGGCAGCGACGCCACCGTGGCGGCCGCGTTGATCGAGATCGTGCCCGAACGAACCGCCTCCACCAGCTCCGGCGTGGCCGTCTTCTGGATTTTTTCGATCTGGCTGATGGTGGCGCTGCTCAGGCGCGCGGCGCGGGCGATGTCCTCGCGCGAGGTCAGCGGCATGGCGGCCGGCTTGGACTTGGGCGCCTCCCCCTCGGGCGGCGCGATGGCCGCATCCTCGGCGGCCGCCTGCGCGGCCAGCTCGGCCACGCGGGCCGCGACGATTTCCTTCTTGCGCAACGCCAGCACGCCGCGCTGGAAGTCGGAAATGCTGCGGCGGCCCAGGTTGTTATCGATCATCCACAGCTTGACGTCGTCCAGGTTGCGGAAGCTGGTGTTTTCCGTGACCTTGAACGGAATGCCGTGCTGCTGGCAGATCTGGTAGCGGTTGTGGCCGTCCACCAGCACGTCTTCCCACAGCACCAGCGCGTCGCGGCAGCCTTCCACCAGGATGCTGCGCTCCAGCGCCGCGTACTCGGCCTCGGTCAGCGGCTCGATATAGCCGCGCAACACGTCGTTAATTTTGATTTGCATAGTTGTCCTCGAAATACCGGCGGGCCGGCGCCTGTGCGCCCGGCCAAATCGCCGTCCCGCATGCTACACCATCCGCGCGCGCGGCCAAAGTCCCGGGCCGATAATGGCAATTAAGGCAATCTTAAGCCTCCTCCACTATGATGCTCTCCAGTCAACAAGCTTTCTCCGGCCAATTGACAACGAGCCCCGACAGGTTTCCCTCCTGCTCGGGGCTTTTCTTTGGATTGCTTTTGCCTGGGCCTTGCTGCATGATGAAACTTCATCAACCAAGGCCCGACCATGATCAACTACATAATTCACGTCTCCTTCGCCGATGCCGCCGCCGACACCGTCCTGCGCCTGAGCCAGGAATTGTCGAAATACAATATCGCCGCCGGCGTCAGGGCCGACGATGGCCGCGCCTACCACCTGCCGCCCGGCGCCTTCATGTACCACGGCAACGAAACCATCAACGAGGTGCGCGACGCCGTCCATCGCCTGGCGGAAACCATCCAGCCCGGGGTCTCGGTGCTGGTGACCGAAGCGGCGTCGCTGTCCTGGAGCGGACTGCAGGAATTGCCGGCCGCCTGAGCGCCGGCCCGGCCTTTTAGTTCCTGCCGGCCGCCTCGACCACCACCTGGTCGTCGCAGCCGATCTCGCGCGGCGCCGGCGCCGGGGTGTTGCCGACCAGTTGCGGCAGCTCGCCACCGGTGCTGAAATCCAGCGGCAGCGCCACGCGGATCTCTTGCAGATATTTGCGCTGGGTGCACACCAGCGTGATGCTGGACGCCACCTGCTCGCCATAGCGCGCCTTGACGCGGTCGAAGAACTCGCCGATTCGGAAGCTCTTGCCCGCGCTGCCGAGCACGATCTTGCCCACCTCCGAATCGTTCACCACCTGCACCGCCGACACCGCCTTGAGGAAATATTCATCCGGCGGCAAGGCCTGGCATTTGCCGTGCTTGTTCCACTCATAGGCGCCGAAGCTGCGCTCGAAGTAGAAATTGGGCATCCACGGCGCCACCTTGTCGATGGTTTCCTTGGTCAGCGCGAAAGCCGGACCCTCGCAGCCGCCGTAGTGGGTGCCGCATTCCTTTTTGTTCGGCCACAGGCCGTGCAGGCTCAGGGTCTTGGCCTCCAGCTTGCCGCTGTTCATGGCGTCGCACTCCGGCTTCTTGCCGTTGAAGGACGCGTGCTCGCAGAAGCCCGGCTGCCAGGTGATCGCCAGCACGTAGCTGTCCTGCTTGTTGGCGATGCTGCAGCTTTCGCCGCCGGCCTGGCCGGAGGGTGCCTTGGCGGGCTGCGCGGCCAGCGCCGGCGTGCCGCAGCTGCGCTGCACCCAGCGCAACGACGGCTCCGCGCCCGGCACTTCCACCCGCAGCCAGTCGTACTCAACCTTGTTGATCTCACGCACCGTGTAGCTGGTGCCGGCGGCCACCTGCACCGCGCCCGGATTGCTGCGCTTGGCAAATGAAGAGAATGCTTCGCAATTCTGGGTGGCGGTGAACTGGCCGCTGGCCGATTCGCTGGCCCCGCAAGCTACCGCAATGAAAGCAAAAAATAAACCGGCTGCGATTTGACGTTGCATAACATCTCCATGGATGAGATCGAAAGGCGCTTATTTTAACGGGCAGCCCGGGAATACATCAAAAACAATATTTTCCAAATGTCACAATTTATTAATGAAGAGTATCTATCATAACTAAAAGAAAATAGTATTACCGATTTGTAATGTTAAATTACCAACGTCTAGATACAATCCGATACAAAGGAATTCAGAACGTTACAAGAACCCAAAAATGACCACCGTCCAAAGCAATCCCATAGCACGCAGCACCGCCAGTATTGTCAGCAGGGTCAAGATGCTGGTCTGGCAGCGGGCGCTGCCGCTGGCCCTGCATTTCCGCGGCCACCGCCGGCTTCTGGCGACGCTCAACACCGGCCGGATCGCCCCGCTGAGCCAGCTTCACCCCAAAATGAAATATAAGTATTTAAGGGGGAATTACTTATCCAAGTCATTGTCAGTCAAAGATTCCCAGGAAATTTTGCGCTACCATTATATTTGCCTCGAAAGCAAGATTACACCGAATTTCTTTCATCGCTTAATCGATGAGTTTCCGGTAATTTGGGAATCAGAGGTCGATGGCCATCATTACAGAATAAGACTGGCATTCCCACGCAATCTGCACCGCCCTTTCCGCATTGTGGATCACGAAGGCGATTTATTGATGCTGTTCGAGGTCGACGACACTACCTTGTACGTGATGTGCGCCACCATCGTGCCGGGGCAATTGGCGCGCCGGTGCTGGAACACGGGCAGCTCGGACCGGGCCATCTTTGTCGGCAAGATCCAGGGCGTCAAAGGCACGCACGAGGCCATGCGCGCCGCCACCAAGGTGCTGTCCGACGTGGCGCCGCCGCGCGTGCTGCTGTGCGCGGTCGAAGCGATATCGCGAATTTTCGGGATCGACATGATCGTCGGCGTGTCGAACAAGGAACAGCTGTCAAAAAATAATGCCAACTACGAAGCGAGCATTTATTTTGACTACGATACGTTCTGGAGCACCGTCGGCGCCCACGAAACCGACCGGAACGCCTTCTTCCTCGACTCCAGCCTGCCCGAGAAGCCTATCGAACTGGTCCAGCAGAAGCACCGTTCCCGCACGCTGGCCAAGCGCCGCTTCCGCAAGGGCGTCACGGACGAGATCCAGGCCAATCTGATGCGCGACCTGTTCAGCGGCGGCACGGCGGGCTAATTAAAGCCAGCCGGCGTCGCGCGCCAAACGGAAGGCCTCGACCCGGTTGCCGGCGTCGAGCTTGCTGATCGCCTCCGACAGGTAGTTGCGCACCGTGCCTTCGGACAGGTGGATCTGGCGCGCGATGTCGCTGCTGCTGCGGCCCTCGCCGGCCAGCCGCAGCACCTGGCGCTCACGTTCGTTGAGCGGATCCTCCTTGCCGCTCCAGCTCTCCAGCGCCAGTTCCGGCGCGATGGCGCGGCCGCCCGCGTGCACCGTGCGGATGGCCGCCGCCAGCGTCTCGGCCGGCGCGTCCTTGAGCAGGTAGCCGCGCACGCCGGCGCCCAGCGCGCGCCGCAGATAGCCGCTGCGCGCGAACGTGGTCACGATCATCACCCGCGTCGGCAGGCTTTGCGCGGCCAGCGCGGCGGCCAGTTCCAGCCCGGTCATCAGCGGCATCTCGATATCGGTCAGCAGGATGTCCGGCCGCAGCGACTGGCACAGCGCCAACGCCTGCTCGCCATTGGCGGCCCGTCCCACCACATCGAGATCGCCCTCCAGCTTGAGCAGCGCGGCCAGCGCGCCCAGCACCAGCGCCTGGTCTTCGGCGATCACCACGGAAATCATCGTCATGCTGCCCCTCCCATCGGCAAGCTCAGTTCCAGCGCCAGCCCACGGTCGACCCGCAGCGCCAGGCGCCCGCCCAACGCGGCCACGCGCTCCTTCATGCCGCGCAAGCCCGAGCCGTGGACGATGGCGCCGCCCCGCTCCAGCACCTGGCCGTTGTCGCGCACCCGCAGCACCACCACGCCCGGCTCCAGCGTCATCCTCACCTCGCAGTGCGACGCGCCGGCGTGACGCAGGATATTCGTCACCGCCTCGCGCAGCGCCAGCGACAGCACGTTCTCCAGCGCGGCCGGCAGCACGCAGGGCTGCACCTCCTCGGTGAAGCCGACATTGGCCGCCGCCAGGCTGGCGCGCGCCGTCGCCAGCTCGTGCGCGAGGCCGGTCTGGCGGATGCCTGTCACCGCCGAGCGCACCTCGCTCAGGGCGTTGCGCGCGGCCTGTTCGATATCGCGGATCTCGCCGCGGCAGGCCGCCGCGTCGCGCTCCAGCAGCTTGCCCGCCAGCTCGGCCTTCAGCGTGATCATCGACAGCGTATGGCCCAGCAGGTCGTGCAGGTCGCGCGAGATGCGTTCGCGCTCGGCGATGCGCGCCAGGTGCGCCACCTCCTCCTGCTTGCGCAGCAGCTGGTCGCGCGAACGCCGCATGTTCGCTTCCATGATGCTGGCGAATCCAACCGGCCCGCCGACGATCAGCGCCGGCGCCAGGAAATTGATCTTCAGCGTGACATACGGCGTCATCAGGCAGGCGCACAGCAGCACCAGCGCGATCCCCAGGCAGGCATAGGCGCGCCGCTCGAAGCGCGAACACATGGCGCAGCCGAAGATGAAGAAGGTGCTGGCGCCGGAATTGTACGGCGCCCACAACACACCCAGCAGCACGACGAACAGCAGCAGCGGCACCACCTGCAGATTACAGCGCCAGAAGCTGAGGAAATACACGGGAAAGAACGCGAGCACCGTCAGCACCAGCCACACCACCTCGGCCGGGCTGGGGCCGATGTAGACGTACTTCCACAGGATGAACAGGAACGACCACGCCCACAGATACGGGCCCTTGCCCATGGCCGGCGGCACCCACGGCGCGCGCAGCACGTTCACTACATTCTGTCCAATGCCCACGCTCTTCCCCGCTCCGTTATTCGTTCACCAGCCGCACGTCGGCGATCTGGAACTGATAGTCGCCCACCACCGGGCCGGCGTTGAACGCGATCATGGTCACGGCGCCGAAGTCGATGCCTTTGAAGCCGTCGAACGGCAGCGCCACTTCCTTCCACTCGGCCGAGGCCTCGAAGCCCTGGTTGACCGGGATCGTGATTCCGCTCGACAGCACGGCGACATTGTAGCGCCGGCCGTCGCCCTTGACGCGGAAGCGCAGCACCTTGGCGCCGCGCAGGTCGGCCGGCTGCATGATCTGCGCGCCAGGCATGAAGGCCAGTCCGGCCCATGGATAGGCAAAGCCGGGCACCACCTTCGCGTTCACCGCGACCGTGCCGGGTTCCCGCACCTTCAGCTCGACGGTGGATTTGCCGCCCGCGAATTGGTCGGTGGACGGCACCCAGCCCATGCCGATCGGGCTGGCCAGCTTGTCGGCCGTGAACTGGCTGATGCGGCCACCGTCCGGCAGCGCCATCGGCGGCTGCGTGCGGGGCGCCAGCTCCTGCGCCACCTTGTCCTGCTGGGCCTTGCGCAGCGGGCTGACCGCCTCACCGTCCTTCCACACTTCGACGATGCCGCGCATGGCGCCGATGTCGCTGCCGGCGTCGCCCTGCACCAGCACCAGGTCGGCCTTGTAGCCTTGGGCGATGCGGCCGCGGTCGGCCAGCCTGAAGGCCCGCGCCGGCGCCGACGTGGCGGCGGCCAGCGCCTGCTGCGGCGTCAACCCGGCCTGCACCAGCGCATTCAGCTCATGCAGCAGGCTGATGCCGTACTGGGTGCCGGAGTTGCCGGCGTCGGTGCCGGCCAGTAGCGGCACGCCCGCCTTGCTCAGCGCCGCCGAGACCTGCTTCGGCGCCGTCATCAGGACGGCATGGGCTTGTCGGCCGTAACTGACTTTGAGCGGCGCGGCCTGCTCCTTGGTGAGCAAGGCGGCCAGGCCGGCGTCGCCCATCACATCATCCTCGCGCAGACCGGCGATACTCTCCAACACGCTGAAGGTCGGGATGACGAAAGCGTGCTTCTGCTGCGCCAGCTTGACGAAGGCGGCCAGTTCCTCGTCGCCCAGACGCTCGCCGTTGAACAGGTGGGCCAGGCCGTCGGCGCCCGCCTCCAGCGCGGCGCGGGCGTCGGCCAGGTTGCTGATGTGGACCACCGCCAGCTTGCCGCGCGCATGGGCGGCGGCGATGACGGCTTTGACGGTCGGCAGGTCCAGCGTGGCCATTGGATGGCCCGGAGAGCCGGCCTCCATCACGATCTTGATGAAGTACGAGCCCTCGGCGATGCGGGCGTCGACGAAGGCCTGGGCGTCCTCGGGCCGTGTCAGCGTCGGGATCGGCATGCCGTACTCGGTGCCGTGGCCGCCCGGCGCGGTGACCAGCGTGCCGGCCGAGTACATGTCGGCCTGGCCGTGGTTGTCGTTGGCGCGCATTTTCTCGTTCATCTTGCGCACCGTGTCCACGCTGGTGAACATGTCGATCTGCGTGGTCACGCCGAACATCAGCGGCAGCTCGAAGTGGCGGTAGGCGTGGACGTGGGCGTCGATCAGACCTGGCAGCAGCGTGCGGCCGGCGCCTTCGACGATGCGCGCGCCGGCCGGCACCGCACCGCGGAAGTCGGCGTCGACGATCTTGTCGTCCTTGACCAGCACCGAGCGTTTGGCGTGCATTTGCTCACCGTCGAACACGCGGGCGTCGCGTATCAGCCAGGTGTCGGCCAGCGCGGGAAGGGTCAGGCCGAAGCCACAAGCGAACAGCAAGGTCGAAAATACAGGTTTCATGGAAGTCTCCGGGTTGGTATGACGACAGTGTGCCGCGATGCCGGGCGGCGAACCAGACGCAAATGCCACAACTTTGACATGACAATTGTCAGCTTGCCCCTCGGGCCAGCCGATGCGGTTAGAATTGTACTAAACAAGCTCCATCCGCCGAACCGGAAGAAAACATCGTATGTTCAAACGCCGCTTACGAATACTGGCCAGCCTGAGCGCGTTGGGCATCTTGCCCGCCATCGCCACCCCGTCAGCGCCCATCGCCAAATTCGCGCCGGTGCCGGTGGTGTCGATCTTCCGCCCGCTGCAGGCCAACGGCTCGGCCGACGACGCGCTGGCCAGCGGCCGCGTGGTCCCCGGCAGTTATGCGATGGCGCCCAAAGCCAGCAAGCATTGGCGCATCGCCTTCCTGTTCCCCCATTTGAAAGACCCGTACTGGGTTGGCTGCAGCTATGGCGTGATCAGCGAAGCGCGCCGGCTCGGGGTCGCGGTCGACATCCTGCCGGCCACCGGCTACGACGACCTGAAAGGCCAGCTGCGCCAGATGGACGCCGCCATCGCAGCAAAGTACGACGCCATCGTCATCTCGCCGATCGGCATGACGGCCAATAACAACTCGATCGCCAAGGCGCACGCCGCCGGCATACCGGTGTTCGAGCTGGCCAACGACAGCCGCAGCGACGATCTGACCATCAAGGTCACGACCTCGCTGCGCAACATGGGCGTGGAAGCGACGCGCTGGATGGTGCGCGATGCGCAGCAGCGCGGCCTGAAGTCGGTGAACATCGCGCTGCTGCCCGGCCCCATGGGCGCGGGCTGGGTCAAGGGTGAAGTGGACGGGACGCGCATCGCCGCGCAGGAAGCGGCCATCCCGGTCAACATCATCGACATCCGCTACGGCGACAGCGACCGCCAGATTCAATCGCAGCTGGCGGCGCAGCTGCTGGCCAAGCACGGCGCCAAGCTCGATTACCTGCTCGGCTGCACCGGCTGCGCGCCGGCAGCGGTCCAGCCGATCAAGGCGGCCGGCTTGAACGGCAAGCTGCGCGTGGTGGCCTACGACCTGACCGACGAAATCGCCCACCTGATACGCAGCGGCGACATCTACGCCGCCGCCGACACCAAGGGCGTGAGCCAGGCGCGCGTGGCGATCAACGCCGCCGTCAATGTGTTGGAGGGGCGCGGCAAGAACCTGCCGCACACCATCCTGATCAACCTGGGACTGGTCGACCAGCAGAACTTCGGCACCTATCCCTTCGATACCTCGATCGCGCCGGAAGGCTACAAGGCCGAGCTGTCCTACGACCCGGCCAGGAACTGATCAAGCCTGGCGCTTCAGTTCCACCACCCTGGCGGCGCGGAAGCGTGCTTCCAGCTCGGTCCATTGCGCATCGGCCTTGTCCAGCGCCGCCAGCTTCACGTGGCCGTAGCCGCGCACCTGGTCCGGCAACTGCGCCAGCTTCAGCGCCGCTTCCTTGTTATCGGCCCGCAGGCCGGACGCCAGTTCTTCGGCGAAGGCCAGGTAGCGGTCGCGCAGCGCGCGCTCACGCTTGCGTTCCTGCGTGTAGCCAAAGACGTCGAGCGGCGTGCCGCGCAGGGACTTGAGCCGCGCCAGCGCGCCGAAGGCCGGCATCATCCAGGCGCCGAACGTCATCTTGGCCGGCACGTCGGAGCCCGGCTTGCGGCGCGCCAGCAGCGGCGGCGCCAGATGGAAGGCCAGCTTGTAGTCGCCGTCGAACTGCGCGGCGATCTGCGCGCGGAAGGCGGGATCGGCATGCAGCCGCGCTACCTCATACTCGTCCTTGTAGGCCATGACCTTGAACAGGTTGCGCGCCACGGCCTTGCTCAACTGCTTGCGCGTGCCGCTGCCTTCCAGCGCGATCTCGCGCAGCTCGACGGCGGCCACCGCATCGGCGTACTGGCGCGCGTAGGCGGCGTTCTGGTATTTGGTCAGCCAGTCGACGCGGAAGGCCACGGTTTCGGCCAGCGTCTTCGGCGCGGCGAACTGGATCACCTGCTGCGACGGTTGCGCCAGGCGGTCCAGCGCCGCGCGGTCGGCGGCGGCCAGGCGGCCCAGCGTGAAGGCGCGCTTGTTCATGTCGATGGCGACGGCGTTCAACTCGATCGCCCGCATCAGCGCCTCCAGCCCGACCGGCACCAGCCCCAGTTGCCACGCATAGCCCATCAACAGGATGTTGCCGCCGATAGGATCGCCGAGGAAGCGCGCCGCCATTTCCTGCGCGTCGAGCTGCGACAGGTTGTCCGCGCCGGCCGACGCGGCCAGCTTCTCCAGCAGGCCGTCCTTGTTGATGGAGGCGTCGCGCTCGCGGGTGAATTCGGCGGTCGGGATTTCGCGCTCGTTGGCCACCACCTTGGTGTGCCCGTGGCGCATGACGGACAGGCTGTCCGGCATCGCCGCCACCACCAGGTCGCAGGCGAATACCGCGTCGGCCTGGCGCAGATCGATGCGCACCTGGTTCAGGCGCGATGGCGACGAGGCCACGCGCACATGCGACAGCACCGCACCGCCCTTCTGCGCAAAGCCCATGAAGTCCAGCGTCGATGCGCCCTTGCCTTCAAGGTGGGCGGCCATCGAGATCAGCGCGCCGACGGTGACGATGCCGGTGCCGCCTACGCCGGCCACCAATATTTCGAACGGCTTGGCCAGCGCGTGGCGCGGCGGCTGCGGATACGCGGCCAGCGCTTGCTCAAGGTCGGCCAGCGACAGCTTCACGCTTTCCGGCTTGCGCAGCGCGCCGCCCAGCACCGAGACAAAGCTCGGGCAGAAGCCCTCGACACAGGAGTAGTCCTTGTTGCAGGACGATTGCTCGATCTGGCGCTTGCGTCCCAGCTCCGTCTCCAGCGGCAGGATGGACAGGCAGTTCGACTGCACGCCGCAATCGCCGCAGCCCTCGCACACGGCCGGATTGACCACCATGCGCCGCGCCGGATCGGCGAAGACCACCTTGCCCGGCTTGTTCTTCTTGCGGCGGCGGCGCTTCTCGGCGGCGCAGGTCTGGTCGTACACCAGCACCGTCACGCCGGCGATCTCGCGCAGCATGCGCTGCATGGCATCGAGCTCGCTGCGGTGGTGCACGGTCACGCCTTCCGGCAGCGTCACGCCCTGATAGTTTTCAGGCGCATCGGTCACCACCACGACCTTCTTCGCGCCCTCGCTGCACACCTGCTGCACGATCTGCGGCACCGACAGGCTGCCGTCCACCGGCTGGCCGCCGGTCATGGCCACCGCGTCGTTGTACAAAATCTTGTAGGTGATGTTGGTGCGCGCCGCGATGGCCTGCCGTATCGCCAGCGATCCCGAATGGTAGAAGGTGCCATCGCCCAGGTTCTGGAACACATGCGGCTCGCCGACGAAGCGCGAGGAGCCGACCCAGCTCACACCCTCGCCGCCCATCTGCGACAGGTAATTCGTATCGCGCTTCATCCACGTCGCCATGAAGTGGCAGCCGATGCCGGCCAGCGCGCGGCTGCCTTCCGGCACGCGGGTCGAGGTGTTGTGCGGACAGCCGGAGCAGAAGTACGGCGTGCGCTTGACGCCATCGGCGCCGTTCGACAGCAGCTCGGCGGCGCAGAAGTCCGGCAGCATGCGCGCCAGGTCCAGCTGCGGCAAATGCGGCGCCAGCCAGCGCACCAGCGCCGGCGCGATGCGCGACGGCCGCAACTCGCCCAGCGCCGACAGCAGCGCGTCGCCATGCCGGTCGGTCTTGCCGATGACGATGGGACGCTGCTCGTGCGGCAGGTTGTAGAACAGGTTCTTGACCTGCTGCTCGATGACCGCGCCCTTCTCTTCGACCACCAGGATCTCGGCCAGTCCCTCGGCGAACGCCGACAGGCGGGTGCGCTCCAGCGGATAGGTCAGGCCCGGTTTGTACAGGCGCACGCCCAGCTGCTCCAGCCGTTCGAGCGGCAGTTCCATGCGCTCCAGCGCCTCCAGCAAATCAAGGTAGGCCTTGCCGGCGCTGATGATGCCGATGTTGGCGCGCGGCGCCGGCACCACCAGCTTGTCGATGGAGTTGGCGCGGGCGAAGGCCTGCACCGCTTCCAGCTTGGCGGCGGCGCGCTGCTCCAGCGCGAGGCCCGGCAGGTCCGGCCAGCGGTTGTGCAGGCCGTCCGGCGGCGCCGTGTAATCGGCCGGCTCGACGTACTGCGGCAGCGGCGGCAGCTCGACCACCGCGCCGCCTTCCACGGTTTCCGAGATGGCCTTGAAGCCGCTCCACGCGCCCGAGTAGCGCGACATGGCCCAGCCGTACAGGCCGAACTCCATGTATTCCTGGATGTTGGCCGGATTAATCACCGGCATGCCCCAGGCGATCAGCGCCTGCTCGCTCTGGTGCGGCATCGACGACGACACGCAGCCGTGGTCGTCGCCCAGTATCACCAGCACGCCGCCATGCGGTGAGGAGCCGTAGACGTGGCCGTGCTTGAGCGCGTCGCCGGCGCGGTCCACGCCCGGCCCTTTGCCGTACCACATGGCGAACACGCCATCGACCTTGCGGGTCGGGTCGGCCTCGACCTGCTGCGAGCCCATCACGGCGGTCGCGCCCAGCTCCTCGTTGATCGCCGGCAGGAATTCGATGTGATGGCTTTGCAGCAGGTCCTTGGCGCGCCACAGTTCCTGGTCCACGGCGCCCAGCGGCGAGCCGCGGTAGCCGCTGACGAAACCTGCTGTGTTGAGCTGGCGCGCTTCGTCGCTGAGCTTTTGCATGCACAGCAGGCGCACCAGCGCCTGGGTGCCTGTCAGGAATACGCGGCCTACGGCGCGGGTCAAGTTGTCGTCCAGCGCGTAGTGCGGATCGGCCAGGAATGGCACGGGGATGGTCAGGGTATTCATGGTCTCGTTATGTTTTTTTGATGAGACAGGATATGCCGCGCCATGGGAAAAATTATTTCTATCTTTGCCGCACACAGGGCTAGAATGGCGAAAATATTTCGAAATTTTACCTAAAACATGAAAAATACTTCTATTGACCCCGCCTCGCTGAAAATCCTTGCCGAGCTGCAAAAAAACGGCAGGATTTCGTCCAACGAGCTGGCGGAAAAGATCGGCATGTCGGCCAGCCCGTGCTGGCGGCGGCAGAAGGAATTGGAGGACAACGGCTACATCGTCCGCTACACCGCGCTGGTGGACCGCCGCAAACTGGGGCTGTCGGTGGTGTGCCTGCTGCACATCTCGCTGGCGCGGCATGAGGAAGGCGTGGTCGAGCAGTTCGAGGCATCCATGCGCTTGCGGCCGGAGGTGGTGGAGTGCTACGAGACCACCGGCAGTTCGGACTACATGGTCAAGGTGGTCGTGGCCGACATGGATGCCTATCACGACTTCCTGCATAACGTGCTAGTCAAACTGAACGGCGTAGCGCAGGTCAACACCAGCGTGGCGCTACGCGAAGTGAAGTACGAGACCGCGCTGCCCCTATAACACCCGCTTGATTTGGATCAATCAAATTTCACGCTCAAGTCTCTACGATGACGGTAATTGCTGCGATTCAATCGCAGCGCTGAATCCGTGCCAGCCATCAAGGAGACACCATGTCCTACAAAACCATACTCGTGCATGCCGACGGCACGCCGCAGGCCAGACAGCGCATCCACCTGGCGGCGCAAGTCGCGCTGGCGCATGACGCCCATCTGATCGGCGCCGCCATGACCGGCCTGTCGCGCCACGCCCTGCCCGACGGCTCGATCGCCGCGGTCGGCACGCCCTTCCCCTTCGACCTGCGCCTGCTGCATGACCGCGCCGACGCGGCGCTGTCCCAGTTCACCGATTGCGCCAGCCAGCTCGGCGTACCGTCCATCGAAGCGCGGCTGGTCGACGATGCCGCCGACGACGGCCTGATACAGCAAAGCGCCTACGCCGACCTGCTGGTGCTGAGCCAGTCCGACCCGCACGACCACAGCAACGACCTGCCGGCCCGCCTGCCGCAGACCGTCATGTTCCACAGCGCCCGCGCGGTGCTGCTGACGCCGCACGCCGGCCAGTTCGAGCCGATCGGCAAGCACGTGCTGGTGGGCTGGAACGGCAGCGCCTCGGCCGCGCGCGCCGTCACCGCCGCGCTGCCGCTGCTCAAGCGCGCCTCCGCCGTCACGGTCGCTGCCGCGCCGCAGGCCGGCAGCCACGAACGCCAGACCGACGTGCCGGGCGCCGAACTGGCCCGCTTCCTGTTCCGCCACGGCGTGGACGTCACCCTGGTCCGGCAAGACCGCGACAGCCAAGCCGGCGAAGCGCTGCTGGCCCTGGCTTCCGACACCGGCGCCGACCTGCTGGTGATGGGCGGCTACGGCCACCTGCGCCTGCAAGAATGGCTGCTGGGCGGCGCCACCCGCACCGTGCTGCGCGGCATGACGCTGCCGGTCCTGATGGCCCACTGAACCAACGATCCCACAACACCAATAACAATGGAGAACACCATGAGTACCGTCAGCGCCAACGTCATGCAAGTATTGAGCAACCGGCTCCAGCAACGGCGCGAGCAGCTGTCCGTCCAGTTGCGGCAACGGCTGCACCAGGCTGACGAACAACAGGAGATGGCTCTGTTCAACAACTACGCCATCGACGCCGACCTGGCCGAAGCCAGCCAGCTCAGCGATACCGATATCGCGCTGCTCAATCATGAATTATTGGAATTGCGCAGCGTGGACAATGCGCTGGGGCGGCTGCACCACGGCGGCTACGGACGCTGCTCGCGCTGCGGCGAGGCCATCCTGGAGGCGCGCCTGCTGGCGCAGCCCGAGGCCGAGATGTGCCGGGACTGCCAGACGGAACTGGAACTACGGGGAGGTTCGAAAATGCCGCCGCGCTGACGGCGGCATCAGGCCATGGTGGCCTGCATCATGATGGCCGGACGGGCGCCGGCGGCGGGTGCGGGCATGCCGGTGGCCAGCGCTTCCAGGCTGGGGTGGTCGAGCAGGGTCAGTTCGCGCTTGTCGACCGCGATCCAACCGCTGGCGCGGAAGCGCGACAGCAGGCGGCTGATGCTCTCGATGGTCAGGCCGAGGTAATCGCCGATGTCCTCGCGCGACATGCGCAGCTGGAAGCTGTTGGGCGAGTAGCCGCGCGCGGCGTAACGGGTCGACAGGTTCAGCAGGAAGGTGGCGAAGCGCTGCTCGGCGCGCATATTGCCGAGGAAGAGCATGGCGTTTTGTTCACGCATGATTTCCTGGCTCATGATGCGGTGGAAGTGGCGCAGCAGCTGCGGCACTTCGGCAAACAGTTCCTGCAGGCGGGAGAACGGGATCTCGCACACTTCGCTGTCCTCCAGCGCCACCACGCCGCAAGCGTGCTGGCCGCTGCCGATGGCGTCCATGCCCAGCAGCTCGCCGGCCATCTGGAAGCCGGTGATCTGCTGCTGGCCGCTGTGGTTGACGCGCGAGGTCTTGAAGTGGCCGAAGCGCACCGCGTACAGGCTGTGGAACGGCTGCTCCATGCGGCACAGGTTCTCGTCGCGCTCGACGCGGCGGCGGCGGCCGATGATCTTGTCGAGGCGGCCCATCTCGCTTTCGTTGAGGCCCTGCGGCAGGCACAGGTTCTTGAAGCCGCACATGCCGCATTTCGATTGCGCCGCGCCCGTGTTACCGCCGGATGTCGCGAGTTGTATATTGGTCATCATGTCCATGCTCCTTAGTGTGCTGGCCTGCGCATCGCGTTGAATGCTACGGCATGAACACAGTATCGGCGATGGACGGCGCCGTGCTAATCGGGCTTCGCTGCCATGTCGCGTAAGGCTCCCCCGACAAAAACTTGTAGGGATTCCCCTACAGCGCTAGATGATGCCGTGCTCCAGGGCATAGCGGGTCAATTCGGCATTGCTTTCCAGGCCCATTTTTTCCAGGATGCGGGAGCGGTAGGTGGTCACGGTGTTGGGGCTCAGGTGCAGGGTTTCGCCGATGCGCACCAGCGATTCGCCGGCCGCGATCAGCTTGAACACTTCCAGCTCGCGGTTGGACAGCGCCTCGTGGCCGGCGTCGCCGCCGCCGCCGATCAGGCTGGCCAGCTTCTCCAGCAGCGCCGGGCTGACGTGCTTGCCGCCCGAGGCGGCCTTGCGCACGGCCGCCACCAGCGTGGTGGTCGGCGCGTCCTTGATCAGGTAGCCGGCCGCGCCCAGCTTGAGCGCGCGCACCGCGTAGATGTCTTCCGAATACGTGCTCAGCATCAGCACGGCCAGCTTGGGCCGCTCGCTGCGCAGCTGCTTGAGCAGTTCCAAGCCGTTCTTGCCGGGCATGGTGATGTCGAGCAGCGCCACGTCGAATTCCTGGGCCATGATCAGTTGCAGCGCTTCCTGCGCGTTGCAGGCCTCGCCGTCGACGCGGATATCGTCGGCCGTGCTCAGCATCAGGCGCACGCCGTTGCGGGCGATCGCATGGTCGTCGACCAGCAGCACGCGGATGGGATGGTTACTCATGTTTCACTCGTCTTGATCGTTCAAAGGCAGGCGCAGCAGCAGGGTCGTGCCCTCGCCCGGCTTGCCGGTGATTTTCAGTTCGCCGTCGAAGTGACGGCAGCGTTCGTGCATGCCGAGGATGCCCCAGGATTCGCGGTTGAGCAGGCGCTCGGCCTCGATGCCCTGGCCGTCGTCGCTGATGCGCAGCTCCAGCACGCGGTCGGCATAGTCGACCTGCAGCGTGGCGTTGCGGGCGCCGGCGTGCCGCACCACATTGGTCAGCGCCTCCTGCGCGATGCGGAACAGCATCGTGCTGCGGTCGGCGCCCAGCTCCAGCGCGGCCGCGGCCGGCGCCACCGCGCACTGGCAATGCAGGCCCGAGCGGCGCTCGACCTGCTCCGCGTACCACTCCAGCGCGGCCCACACGCCCAGCTGGTCCAGCACGCTGGGGCGCAGGTCGGTGATCACGCGCCGCACGGTGTCGATCGCGTCCTGCGCCAGCCCGGCCACCTCGGCCAGCAGAGGCTCGGCCGGCGAACCGGCCGAGGCCGCGCGCTCGATGCTGACCGCGACGTAGGCCTTGATGCCGGTCAGCAGGCCGCCCAGCTCGTCGTGGATCTCCTGGGCGATGCGCTTGCGTTCGTGCTCCTTGATCTGCTCCTGGTGCGCCGACAGGCTGCGCAACGCCTGCTGCGAGGCCAGCAACGCCTGCTCTGCCAGCTTGGTCTGGGTGATGTCGATCATGATGCCCTGCATGAACAGCGGCTGGCCCTGCTCGTCGCGCACCAGTTCGGCCTGGTCGCGGAACCACAGCGTGCGGCCGTCGCGCGCGTGCAGCCGGTATTCCAGGTGCAGCGGACTGCCGTCGCGGCGGCTGCGGCGCATCGCCTCCAGGATGGCCTCGCGCCGGTCCGGGTCCATGCGCTGGCCGTGCAGCGCCGGATCGGCCAGCCACTCGGCCGGGCTGAAACCCAGCAGGCCGATCTGCGGACTGATGTAGCGCAGCGCGCCCTCCTCGCCCAGCTCGGCGATGTAGCTGATCGCCTGCATCTGCTCGATCAGCGTGCGGAAGCGGGCCTCGGCCTGGCGCTTGTCGTCCAGCAGGCTCTGCTCGCGCAGCATGCGGTGGATGGCGCCCGGCAGGAACTCCAGGTAGTAGCCGTCGACGTCCTTGACCAGGTAGTCGCGCGCGCCGCGCCGCATGGCCTCGGCCGCCACGGCGGCGCTATCGGCGCCGGTCAGCATCATCACCGGGATGGCTTGCGCGGCGCCGTCGCCGTTCAGGTGGGCCAGGAACTCCAGCCCGGTCAGGTCGGGTAAATGGTAGTCGAGCAGGATGCAGTCGGGCCGCTGGCTGCGCGCCAGCTCCAGGCCCTGCTCGCCGCTGTCGGCCTCCAGCAGCTCGAACGGCGCGTCGGCCGCGGCCGCGAACGCGCGCCGGCACGCCATGCGGTCGACCGCGTCGTCCTCCACGATCAGCACGCGCAAGGGGGCGTTCACGGCATCTCGCTGATGGTCCAGTACAGGTCGATCGAGCGCATCATCTCGACGAAGCGGCGGTAGTCGACCGGCTTGGCCATGTAGCCTGCCACGCCCAGGTCGAAGCTGTGCACCTTGTCCTGCTGTTCCTCGGACGTAGTCAGCACCACCACCGGGATGCGGCGCAACGAGGCGTCGAGCTTGATCTGCTGCAGGAATTCGATGCCGTTCATGACCGGCATGTTCAGGTCGAGCAGGATGATGCACGGCCGCTCGTTGGCCGGGTCGCGCAGGTAGGCCAGGCCCGCCTCGCCGTGTTCCATGCTGACCACCTCGTTGCCGACATGGATTTCCTTCAGCGCGCGCTTGATGGTCATGATGTCGACGTGGTCGTCTTCGACCAGCAGGATGGGTTTGTTAAGCACTTTCATGTGTTTCCTGTTCTGGATAAGGGGGCGCCGGACTTGGGCAGCGTGAACCAGAAGGTGCTGCCCTGCCCCATCTGCGATTCGAGCCAGATGCGGCCGTGGTACATTTCAACGATTTTCTTGGCCAGCGCCAGGCCGACGCCGGTGCTCTCGACGCGGTCGCGCGAGGCCAGCGTTTGGAACAGCTGGAAGATGCGCTCGAAATGGCGCGTCTCGATGCCGGGGCCGTTGTCGCGCACGCTGAAGCGCCAGTGGCTGCCGTCGTCGGCGCAGGCGATCTCGATCTCGCCGTCCGGCTTGTCCATGTACTTGATGGCGTTGGAGATCAGGTTGTGGAACACCTGCTGGATGCGGGTGGGCTCGATCAGCACGGTCGGCAGCGCCGGCGCCACCGTCACCCGGAAGTTCGGCGGCGGCGCCAGCAGGTCGACCACGTCCACCAGCAGGCGGTTCAGGTCGACCGGCGTCTGCGCCTCGCGCACCCGGCCCACGCGCGAGTATTGCAGGATGCCGTCGATCAGGCTGCTCATCCGGTGGACCCGGTTGATCAGCAGGCGCATGTGCTCCTTGCCCTCGTCGTTGAACTGCTCGGCGTAGTCGGTGGCCAGCCAGTCGGCCAGCGAGCCGATCCCGCGCAGCGGCGCCTTCAGGTCGTGCGACACCACGTAGGCGAAGTTGGTCAGCTCCTCGTTGGCGCTGCTGATTTCCTGCATCAGGCGGCGGTTGCGGTCCTCGGCCGCCTTGCGCTCGGATATGTCGCGCACCATGCCGGTGAACATGCGGCGCGCGCCGATCTGCATCTCGACCACCGACAGCTCCATCGGGAACACGCTGCCGTCCTTGCGCAGGCCTTCGACCTCGCGGCCCTTGCCGATGATGCGCTTCTCGCCGGTTTCGCGATAGTGCGCCAGGTAGCCGTCGTGCTGGTCGCGGTGCGGCTGCGGCATCAGCATCGAGACGTTGCGGCCCGCCACCTCGGCCTCGGTGTAGCCGAACATGCGTTCGGCGGCCGGGTTCAGGCGCTCCAGCACGCCGCGCTCGTCGATGGTGATGATGGCGTCCACCGCGGTCTCGAAGATGGCGCGCATGCGCGCCTCGCTTTCCTGCAGCGCCTGCTCGGCCAGCTTGCGTTCGGTGATGTCGCGCACCGTGGCCAGCACCATCTGCTGTCCCTGCGAGGTGCGCAGCGGCGACAGGCTGACCTCGACGCCGAACTCGTAGCCGTCGTGATGCAGTCCGTACAGCTCGGCGCCGGCGCCCATGGCGCGCGAACGCGGCTGTTCGAAAAATTCGTCGCGGTGGCCGACGTGGGCGGCGTGGAAACGGGACGGCACCAGCGCCTCCAGCGCCAGGCCCAGCATCTGGTCCGGCCCGTAGCCGAACAGCTTTTCCAGCGCGGGATTGGCCAGCACGATCTTGCCGTCCTGGTCGACGATCAGCATGGCGTCGGTGGCCGAGGCCACCAGCCACTCCAGACTCAAGCCCTCAATTCCCAGATTTTTCAAAGACGCATCCTGAATGACGATGCCGCTCCGGCACCCAAACCTCGATGATACGGTTGAATCGCTTGAAACACAAAAAAAAGTGCCTTATCGGCAAGGATCCCAATCGACAGTATTCCCGGGCATTTTGATCTGAATCAACGGGCACTACAGACGGCGCGCCGGCGCGGCCCTACAGTGATGCCATGAACCCGCCCTCGCCCTCTGAACTGGAAGCGCTCGCCGCCCGCCTGCACCGCCACCGCGCCGAACTGTCCAGCCAGCTGCGCCTGCGCCTGGGGCCGTTGCCGCTGACGGCCCAGTTGCTCGACGGCGCGGTGTCGCTGGACGATCCCGCCGCGATCCGGCATCTGGCCGGCAGCGACCTGATGCGGCTGGCCGAGGATCTGGCGACCCTGCGCAGCCTGGACAGCGCGTGCGCGCGCCTGGCGGACGGGAGCTACGGCCGCTGTCAGCGCTGCGGCGCCGCCATCCCGCACGAACGCCTGCGGGTGCAACCGACCGCGCACATGTGCCTGCCCTGCCAGCAGGCGCACGAACGGCGGCCTCATCGCAGCCCGCGCGGCTGATGCCGCCATCGGCGCCAGCGGCTTGACATGCCCTACAAATACCGGGCGATGTGTCCCGCCACCTGGTCCAACTGCGGGTAGGCCTGGACGATCCTTCCCAGCGCGGCATGGTCATAGTAGGAACGCAATTGCTCCTGCACGATGGAGGCAAGATAGTAGTACGAGATATTGTTTGCATGCTCAGGCAGGGCATACCAATAAGCCGACACCGTCACTGTGGCGGGGACCAGGCCACCGGACTGCTGGAGCACTTTCTCGTCCTTGTCGTATTTCCGTTCCAGATAGTGGAAACACCCCTGTGAACCGATCCCGGCCGTCTTGGGCGAACACGGCCCGCCTCTATGCGCAATGCCAATACAGGTGGTCGACAAGCGGGCCTCGGCCCCGTATTCCTTTATCGCCCCCAATACTTTCTGCTCCCCGTGCCAGCTCCACGGCGATACCCCATACCCCAGCCGATGCTGCGCGGACGTGTGCATATTCGGCTCAACCACGTGGATGCAGGGAAGACCGTAAATATCCTGCGGCAGACTATCGACGAAAACCTTGGCGGCATTAAAAGCATTGGGGTGTCCGTTGACGCCGATGACAAACGTCGGTTGAAAGCCGATAAAGGCCAGCGTCACGACGACGACGATTTGCGGCTGGACGCCCAGGTGATCGAACTCATCGCCAGCGACCTCCATACTGTCGTTGCGCAACGCCTGCGCAAGATAGCTCAATACGGCGCCCTGCCTGGTCATTTGCGCCTGGCGCTCAAACTCGAAGCGCAATTGCGCCACAACATGTGCGTTGGTGCGCCAAATCACGGACAATAAATCGTAAAGCATGCCGTCGTCGTAGAACAGCTCGTCCGTGAGGTACCTGATCGCATCATTGGCCGTGGCAAGCAAGGCCGGGTGATTCGGCTGGCCCTCATGACAGCGGGGGCATGCGCTATCAATGGCGTCCGGCGTATGCGTATTGCCATGACGTGCAAATGTGTGCTGGTGACTACAAGTGACATAAGACATCGCCACCCTCGCCTCAAGGTTTGACCGGTTTACCCCATTCTACGTGCCGTTTTTTTTTGAAAAACTATCCAATAATCACTTTTGTAAACATTTTTAAATTGTTCACACTAGCGGCATGAAACAGCTGCCCGTGCTACGATTCATTGCCTTTGTTACAATCAACTGTTGGCTGCTGCGCTGCTTACCTGTCGCCGCAGCGGCGCGGACCCGCATATGACACGTCTCCCTTCACTACCAGCGTTGCTGGCAGCCGCGGCTTTCGCGAGCTCGCCCGTTCACTGCGCCGAATTGGTGGTTGGCGCTCCCTCGGAGCTGGCCGATTGCATCGACGCCCTGTCGTCAGCCTTCCTCTCCGGCGACAAGAGCGACCGCCTGCGCTTCGTTATCGCGCCGAGTGCCGGCCTGTATGAAAAAATCGCTGCGGGCGAGCCGATCGACGTCTACATGTCGTCCCACATGGGCCTTCAGGCACAGATGCTATCGGATGGGAAAATGGTCTACAGCAGCTGGACCATGTACGCGACCGGCCGGCTCGTGCTGTGGACAATGGACAAGCGCTTCGACGTGGCAAAAGGCCTGCGCCTGCTGTCCGATCCCACCGTGAAGAAGATCGGCACCGTCGACGCGAGCAGCGCATACCTGTTGCCGACCCTCGCGGTATTCGACAAGGTTGGCCTGCTCGACAGATCGGCGTCGTTGAGGACCGATAGCGGCTCCATGCAAGATGCGGTAAAAACGGTCCAGACAGGCAAAGCGCAAATGGCCATCCTGTCGTATGAAACCGTCCTCGCTTCTTCCATGAAGGGCGTCGGCAAGTTTTACCTCATCCCTGAAAGCTCCTACAAGGATGCATTGCCCGGCCACGCTGCGGTCGTAACGGCCCATGGCGCGAATACGCCGTTGGCGTATCGCTTCATTCAATTTCTGAAGACGCCCCAGGCGCAAGCAATCTTGATCCCCAAGGGCTTCATGAAGCCGCCGCCCGAAAGCGTGCAAGTGAAGTAAGTTGACGATCTTGCGACATAAGGCAATGTAGAGACAGGAAGCGTGGGGATGTACGCGCGTCGAACTGGGTAGTCCACTGATGTTCGCATCAGGCTGTATCTACAGCGCGCGGAGGAAGTCAATGATCCTCGCGCTGACTTGGTCGGCGGCCTCCTGTTGTAACCAGTGCCCAGCGTGCGGAATCACATGAGAACCGCGAAGGTTTGAAGCGAGTTGCGACATACCTGCGATTATCTCCTTCATCCCCGGCATTGCCAAACCTGTGTCGTGCTCTCCGACCATGTAGAGGGCTGGCACACTTACCTGCATCCCTTCGAAAGCTCCTTGCAGCTCCCAATTCCTGTCCAGATTGCGATAGTAATTCAATCCGCCCTGAAAGCCCGACTGCTTGAAGGCTTGTACGAACGCGTCCAAGTCTTCCGTTGAAAGCCAATTTGGCAATTGAGCAGGCTCAGGTAACGAGGCAAGGTAGGCATGCTGTTTAGAGACCATGCCAAATGGATTGGGTGAATTCTCGTTGCGTTCGCCGACATCTCCGGAAGCACCAAAGTAGATTTTCTTTAAGGTCGTCGCGATATCTTCCTCAAGCTCAGCTTTCGCTAAATTTGGCTGAGCAAAATAATGTGTGTAGAACCACGCTTGCTCGTTCTGCGGGAACAGGCGACTTGGCAGCATTGGCGCCCGTCCCATCAGAGGCACACCAAGGGCAACGACAGCTCGAAAGCGGTCCGGTCTGATTTGGGCCGCCTGCCAAGCAATATTTGCCCCCCAGTCGTTGCCGACAACGACAGCCTGCCTCTCCCCAATCGAATTCAAGAGCCCGACTAAATCGCTGACCACATGCAAGGTCGTGTAGAGGCTTGCATCGCTTGGGCACTCGCTTCGCCCATAGCCTCGCAGGTCTGGGGCCAAGGCACGATAGCCAGCGGCCGAAAGAGCTTCCAGCTGGTGTCGCCAGGAGTAGGAGGTCTCAGGGAAACCATGCAGTAGTAAGACAAGTGGGCCTTTTCCTTGTTCTGCAACTCGTAAGCGAATGCCATTCGTTTCAACCAACGACTCAGTGAACGCTGTCATAATTTCCTCCAATGATTGCGCGACGCGATGACATATCGTAACATCATGAGTAACAATTTGATAGCCCACACAATATGCAATTAGACACACGACTGGCAAGGCTTCTCCATGTACTTATTCACATGCACTTGCGAGGTGGCTCAACGACTTCCGAAACGATTGCGCAAATGCTCCACACCAACCCAGCTTTGGTCCGGAGGACAATGGCATCTCTTCGTGAGGCGAAATATGTGGAATCTGGGAGAGGACCAGGCGGAGGCTGGACCCTTGTTTGTGACTTGTCTGAGGTGACGGTGAAGGACATTTATGTTGCCCTTGCCTACAAAGGATTATTCACTTGGGGGCCCGCTGAAGACAACCCCCAATGTCCCGTTGAATCTGTGGTCAATGCATATTTAGAGAAGACCTTGGGCTCGGCGGAAAACGCGCTACTCACCATTATTGGCAACACCAAGCTTTCGGAGCTAGTCCAAAAGATTGTTGGGCCTGGCACCAAATCCCCCTCGCTGCCCGCGAGCAAAAAGCAGACAAAATAGTCTGTCACTTTTGCTGGAGTCAACGCCCCTTCCTAATTTATTCTTTCTTTTTCAACAAACCGGCCAATGAAGCAAACGGATTATGCGTTGCCGGCGCGACCTCGGCCGATTTCAGACTTAATCCCCGGTCGGCCTCAAGATAACGCGAGTGTTCGTTATCGTGGCAGTAAAGGCACAGCAATTCCCAATTGCTGCCATCAGGCGGATTGTTGTCGTGATTGTGGTCACGATGGTGCACTGTAAGTTGCGACACATTCGCATGCGTGAATTCGCGCATGCAGCGCCCACACACCCACGGATACATTTTCAGCGAGCGCTCGCGATAACCCAGCTCGCGCTGGTCGGCCGCGCGCCGTGCGTCGGCCACGATTTTGTCCAGTCGCGCGGCGTCCGGTTTTTTCCCAACGGTCATGCTAATTTCCTTCACTTGCTGTTATATGTTCGACCTGCGCGTGGCCGCTTGCGTTCGTCAGCGCGACGAGTCACTCTCTGTTGCCTGTGTCGCGTCCTGGTCAGCCTTGCTCCGCTTCTTCGCCATGACCGGCTTAAGCGTCTCGTGCCGAGCCAGCATGGCTGCGTACTCCTGTGCCTTGCGTAGTCTGGTCTCAGGCTTGATTGCTGTCTGCAGCCGGAACAATACTGCATAGCGGTTTTGCGAATTGAGAGTGGCGAAAAATTCGGCTGCTCCAGGGTGGTCAGCGAACGCAGCATGAAGTTCGGGCGGCACACTCGCCAAGCTAGCCGACTCGTATGCGGCATCCCAACGACCATCTTTTTTTGCCCGCTCGATTTCAGCCAGGCCGCTCGGCTGCATCTTACCCTCTTCAATATACCTAAGTACCTTCTCGCGGTTGACCTTGGACCACAGACTTCGTGGACGACGCGGAGTCCAGCGCTGCAAATAGTGATGGGCGTCGAGCGAACGCTTCTGGCCGTCAATCCAGCCAAAGCACAGAGCAACTTCCAAGGCCTCTTGATAGCTTACGCTAGGGACCGGGGCACCTTTTTTCGAGTGCTGCAGCCACACCCCGTCAGAGCTGTCGTGATGGGCTGCAAGCCAATGCGCAAACGCTCCCTGGGATGGGAACAGCATCATCTCAACATCTGCTGCCATTGAATCGCTCCGATCTTTTTTTAAAGAGAGCACTAGGGTGCTTCCGCAGCCGTCAGGAGAATTTCGACTCATAGCTGTCGGGCTCCTTACCGCTTAATTCTATGAAATGGCTCACAATCTCGTCACGTGGCAGCGGTATCCCCTGCGCTAGCTTCTCAATGTATGGAATGAGCCACAACGATTGCGTAATCTCAAAGTGCTCGCACCACTTTTGCTCCAAGGCTTCACTCGCGCTCACCGCACAACCGGCCGAGCCGAAACCCACTCCCTCGCTAAAGGCAATGGGATGTTGAACATCCTCAAAACAGATATCAACGTCAAATGGCCACGGGTAATTTGCCGAGTAGGCTAATGGCTTGGTGCCATGGCCGAGATTAAAATATATCGCCATCGTTTGTCAAAAAGATTGGGATGATACGGATACGCACACGGTTGAACGGCCGACATGAGACTATTTGAGGACAACCGTTCGAAAAATCTCATAGGCAACAAGAGCAAAAAACAAGTACGCGAACCATGGGACTAAAAAATATGGCACTAGCGGAATGTGAAGTACCTTATCCAATATCATATACACCGTAGAAAAAACAAAAGCCGTAGCGAGCAACCAGTTCTTTTGTTTAATGAAGAGACCTACGCATGTTACCGTACCTGCCAAACCAATAATCGTCGCAATCTGCATGTCAATTAATACCAATAATATACGTTACTAAAAATGCCGTTGCGGCAAATGGCCGTCGCGTCCTGGTCAGCTTGGCTCCGCCTCTTCGCTACGACCGGATGAAGCGTATCATGCCGAGCCAGCACGGCTGCACACCCATGTGCGTTGCGTAGTTTGGTCTCGGGCTTTATCCGAACAACACTGCATAGCGGTTTTGCGAATTGAGAGATGCGGCAGTCAAAACCGCTGGGTCAAACACAAATGAGCAGTCCGATTGTAGGCGCGGCCATTCGGATCTTTAACGCGATGCGCCGGCCGAGGCTCGGCGACGTGCGTGGACGTGCAGGAATAAGGGAATGGTGCTCCGAGCCGGAATCGAACCGGCACGCCTTGCGGCGGGAGATTTTAAGTCTCCAGTGTCTACCAATTTCACCATCGGAGCGACAGAGCCCGTGATTATGCCACGAACCCGGCATAACTGCCATACCGGCAACTATCTGATCCGATAACATGGCAGCATTGCCAACATCTACGTCACAAGGATAGCCATGACCGTTCTGCGCCGGCTGCTCTTTGCGTCACTGTTGATGATGCTCCTCTGCTTCGCAACCGCCGCCGACACCCTCCCAAGCCCACAAGCCAGCACGCCCGCCGCCGCGCCCGCGCAAGCCTAGCTGGTATTCGCCAACCGCACCATCTTCGTGTTCCGCTCCGTGCTGACCGGCTATCCACCGGAGGAGCGGGCCGACGGTGCGCGCAAACGGCTGGAGGCGACGCTGGCCCGCAACGGTCCGCAGCTGCCCGGCACCCGAACAATCGCCGAAGGCACGCAGGTGATGCTGGACGGCGCCCTGCTGTTCCTGGTCACGCCGGCCGACATCAATCCGCTGGCCGGCGACACCACCGACAGCGTCGCCGCCGACAGCGCGGCGATAGTCGGCAAGGCCCTGCTGGAGCGCCGCGAACAAGCCAGCCCGCGCTACCTGCTGATCGCGGCGGCCCTGTGCGCGGCGGCCACGCTGGCATACGGCCTGATACTGCATGGCCTGCGGCTGATGCACCGCTGGGTGGGCAAACGCTCGACCCAGGCCATCAGCCGCCGCCTCGGCCAGGTGCGCCTCAAGAACGTGCGCGTCCTCGACGCCGAACACTACGTGGCCTTCATGCGCCAGTTGGTGAACCTGCTGATCTGGGGCCTGCGCCTGATGGCGACCTATCTGTGGCTGGCTTTCGTGATGGGCATCCCCTACTCGCGCAGCTGGGGCGAGCGCCTGCAGGACTACCTGATCGACGTCATCGCCGGCGTCGCGCAAGGCGTCATTGATGCGCTGCCTGGCTTGGTGCTGGTGGCCGTCATCGCCGCCATCGCGCGGCTGGTGATGCTGACCGCTGGCTCGGTGTTCCAGCGCGTGGAAAGCGGCGAGCTGCAAATCGCCTGGCTCGATCGCGACACCGCCATGCCCACGCGCCGCATCTTCAATGTCGTGATCTGGCTGTTCGCGCTGGCGATGGCCTACCCTTACCTGCCCGGCGCGCATACGGCCGCGTTCCAGGGGGTGTCGGTGCTGGTGGGCTTGATGGTGTCGATCGGCGCGTCGAGCATCGTCGGCCAAGGCGCCAGCGGTTTGATTTTGATGTACGCGCGCTCGCTGCGCAAAGGCGAGTATGTGCGCATCGGCGAATCGGAAGGCACGGTGGTCGAACTGGGCATGTTCGAAACGCGGCTGCGCACCGGCCTAGGTGAGGAGATCACCATGCCCAACGCATGGGTGCTGTCCAACACCACCAAGAACTACTCGCGCGCGCATGCGGGCACCGGCTTTGTGCTCGACACCACGGTCACCATCGGCTACGACACGCCATGGCGCCAGGTGCATGCAATGCTGGAGCTGGCCGCCGCCAGGACGGAGGATATCGCGGCCACACCCAAGCCCTACGTGATGCAGATCGGGCTGTCGGACTTCTACTTGGAGTACCGCCTGGTGGCCTACGCCACTGTGGAGACGCCGCGCCGCCGCGCCGAGGTGTTGAATCAGCTGCACCAGTACATCGTCGACGTGTTCAACGAGTTCGGGGTGCAGATCACGTCGCCGCATTTCACGCAGGAGCCGGCCACGCCGCACGTGATCCCGAAGGAAAACTGGTCTCCTGCGCCGACCGCCGTTGAACCGTTAATTAAATAAACCGAGGATCCCCAATGCAGACAATACCGTGGAAGGCGCGCAAGCACGCAAAAGTCGAATGCTTGAGGTAACGGCGTACGTTACGCCGTTCCACTATGGGCGATATGTAGAGCTTGCTGGCAATATCCTTTTAGTTCAGTGGCATTCACAGGAACCGTGTCGGCATTTCCTGGATTCGTATCGTGATGAAATTGCCCAGCGTAGTTGTTGATCTCTTGAAGCTCAGCGACTAACGACTGCGCATGAACGGCCGGGTGTGGGGCTGCAGCATCCCTTATAAACGTCAATACACCGCCGAACATCTGTTCCTTGGGCAGCAGCCCAGGGAACCGACGATGCAAATACCCTTCCAGAAAAGGTCGTATTGCTTTTGCCACTTCGTGGACTTCATGCGTACCTGTTGTGTAAAACTCCGATAGCATCCTGTGATGGCGGTAGTACGGTGACTCGCATTCTTGATCGACATTGAACTCTGCTAGATCGCTGTAGTCTTTTTCTGCGTGACGTAACTGAAGAAGGCTGATTTTTGATTGGCCATCCTTGGATGTTAGCTCGTCACGAATATCGCGTATAAAGTAAGGATCATGAGCAAGGACAATAAGTTGCTCGGCTTTATCGTGAAGTTGCTTCAACACAGTCTTAGTGTGATGTCTACGATTCACGTCCAGGCTGCACATTGGATCGTCAATTACAACAATCCGGCGAGATAAATCTGGATCAGCAAGTGTCGTGGCAACGAAGAAGGCAAAGCCAAGCGTTCGTTTGTCGCCTTCACTGAGAGCTGTGGCAAACTTCGGAGTTCCGCCATCTATGGGGAGAGACTTTCCCCTGAGATTCAGGCCGTATTCGCTTCGAGGAGCTCCTCCCCGGAAATTTGTACTCATCTTTTCGATCTGGAATGTTGCCCCAAATTTTCTAAGCAGTGCATTGATTGACTTCTCAAAATTTCCGACAACGGAGGACATTAGCGTTTCAAGGTCTGCCCGAGCTTTCTTCTTTTTCTTGTCCGCTTCGGTAGTATCTAGCTTAGCGCTAGTAAGCTTAGCGAACAGGTCAACAACTAGCGGCTCGAACCGACGTTTGGATGCCTGAAGTCTTACTATTTGTGCCTGTAGCTGCGCCACGTTTTCTTTGGCAAGGTTTGTGCGGAATTGTTCGATAGCTGATTTAGCCGCAGCAATTTGTTGGTTGCTTTCGGACATACAGGCGATGATTTCATGCCATAGCTGTTCAGCCTTCTGCTTGTCCTCTATGCTAGCGATAGACGTGGTTGGGTTTGCCTGCTTTTGTTCAGCCAGTCGGAGAAGGAAGTTCCTTAGTTCGGTAAGACGAGCAACGCCCCCCGCTTTATCGAACGCAATAGAGGCGGTTTTTACTTCCGTTACCCAAGCAGACGCTAACGCAGTAGCGGTTGCGACGCTTGCGGCAAAGGACTCAATGACGTCAGTGCCAAGTCGAGCTGTAATGCCGCGCTCCAGCACACCTACTTGCTTTTTCAATTCAGCATAGGCTGCATTAAAGTGAGTTTTATACGCTCGAACTAGCGCTATTGCTGAAGTGTCTTGGCCGCAGTAGGGGCAAGTCTTGCCATCGTCAAGCTCTTGCCCCGCACTTAGCCATGCTTCAGTGCCTGGCTTGCCGACATGGGCGACGTGAGAGCTAACGAGCTTCTCTGCATCATTTTCTATGTCTTCTAGCGATTTTGCGAGTATGGCAAATAAGGCATTGAGATCAATATGAGGTTCTTGCGCTAGTGGCGGGACAGGTTTAGACAGGATGGAAGCAATGCTGTTTGCGGCAACAATGCGCTTCTGCAGCGCCTCTATTTGCGCGTCGGTGTCTTCGACCGCCGTTAATTTTTCAAACTCTGGCAGCGATAGCCCTTGATGATACCCAGATAACTGGCCAGTAAGTTGGGTTACGAGTGCCGTAGCAGCAGATGCTGCTGTTGAGGCTTCTTCTTCGAGTTTGCGTGCGGATACGGCTGCTGCCCCGAGTGCAAATTCTAGCAAATTTTTGCGATGGCCGGCACTGACTGCGCCGCCAGAATGCACGTTCTTTTCGATAAAATCGACGTCAAATACAAGTATCTCTGGGCGATGCTCAGACCACGCGCCATTGGTATAAGTGACTTTGTGGCCGCTGGCAAATTGGCAAACGACCTTGCTTGCCAGCGTCCCGTCAATGGTTCGGCGATCAGAAATGAGCTGACCGTCTCCTGTAGAGGCCGAGCGCATGATGCTGGCTAGGGTTGATTTGCCGCGTCCATTGTCTGAGTAAATGAGCGTGGCCTTATGCAGGCCGAGCCGCTTCCCATTGACGTTATGTAGTAAGCCAATGCCTTGAATTTCCTCAACTCGTTCTAGCACGCCGCCTCCCTTAGTTATTGATAGGCACTCAGGACGTTGTGAAGTTTCCACTCATCCATTGTCGAATGCACACGCTATCACAGTTGGGGCAACATTTGATCGAACGTGGTCGGAGTCAACAGTTTGGGTATAAATATTGTCGCTTATATGAGGTCGATCAAACACGGCGTTACAAAGTGTGTATTTTCATTCGGCAAAATGACCTACCTTGAGTAGACAAATTGGTACCGTCTATTTCTAGGGAGGATAAAGATGCGAACCGCATATAACAGGATCGCCGAGGTCCTTTTGGCTTTTGCTGTGGCTATTATTTATAGTACCGCTCGCGCGGCAGACCCAGGACTTGAGATTTGCACAACTTTGTATTCAAAGGGCATCATAGATCAGCATAATACGTTACGGGAGGAGGAGCGTTACAGCTTCCTTCATGATCTCCTTGTCAAGGAAGACTTTCAATCTTATGGAGAGCTTTCGTCGTGGGGAGCGAAAGCTGGTATAGATTTGCCGCTGCTTGATGTTGTCGTTGGTTTCAGTGGCGAGGCAAAATCGAGCTCGAATAAGTTTCAGGAGGAATTCAAACGATTCCGTACAGAGTCTACTCAGCAGGCAAAGTCAAGATTATTGGCAACGGACTCGGATTCCATTATCAGTAGGACTCTGCTCAGTGTCTACCAAGACTGTGAGCGCAATTACTTTGCTAATGTGCTAGCCACGCAAAAGCAAATTGTGATCATCACGCCACAAAATCCTCCGAGTAGTTTTCTCGTACATGTTGCCGCAACGTTTCCTCAAAATGGTAAGTTGCAGGCTCTGACCATTAATCAAATTGAGCCAACGGGTATCGTCAAGTGCTCGATCAGTGGCGAGTCGCTAAAGCTCCCATATACATTTCCAGGAACCGATGGCCTGATTCAATGTACCAAGCCTGTTCAATCAGAAATCGCCTTTTTATTGCGAACAAATGCTGGCGTGGCTGATCATGCAATTACTGTTCCGAAGGCGGTAAGCGATGCGGAACGTCTACAATCGTTGGTAGCTGCATTGAAAGCCCAAGCCGAAGCTAGCTATACACCGATTGGAACCATAATCGCATTTTCGGGCTCGCTTGAAGACGCAACTGTCCTACGCTCTAGAGGTTGGTGGGTTTGTGATGGCACGATCGTCAATGATACTGCGTCCAAGTGGAACTTGAAGGCTACGCCTGATTTCAGGAATAAGTTCATTATGGGGGCCGGAATAAGTGTGCTTCCAGACCAAAGAGCGGGGGCTTCTAGCTTTACGATTCCCGACCAATCCATTGGCAGTCATACGACTGGAGGTTTTGGTCCCCCACTAGTTAGCGGCGACCCGTTCACCCATATGCAAGGTAGTCATACATGGACAACTGACCTTTCGATATACAGCGAAGGTGTCTGGAAAGGGACGACCGTGCCGACGCTACCTCCATACGTTACCTTGATTTATTTGCTCAAGGTTCGTTAGTAGCTTGGGCTGATTCTGCATTCGGACTGAAACCTACGAAAGACGATGCTTGCGTCTCCCGCGCCGGCCGGCGTTGAACCGTTGATTAAATAAACCGGGGATCCCCAATGCAGACAATACCGTGGAAGGCGCGCAAGCACGCAAAAGTCGAAAAGACCGAACACTGGATGATCGACTATTTAAAAAAAAACCCGATCATCTGCACCAGCTCATCGCTGACTCTCATCGGCTTGATGTTGATATTTGCGTATAACACCCATATCGAATATGCTCCCGCGTTCGACTTGAAATCGCTGGCCAGCGTTGTCTTCTTGTCGGCCTACGTTGGCTTATCCCTGTTCATAGCCTGTAGTATTGTGATCTTCGTCCCGGCCGTCATCATCGGCGCGTGGTTCGTTCCCGCCGCAGAGAAAAACGCGGATGATGTCTTGTCTCGCATCGGCAAGTTCTTTTCCATGGCGTTGTTGAGATTCGGCGGCTTATGCCTCTTCATTTTCTTCAGCGTTACCTGGGATATATCCGCCCACTGGCTGGTTCCGTTCGTTGCACTTTGCCTGATCGTCTATTTGGCGTGGCCGAAAAAAGTGTTCTCGAAACTGGGCGGCTACATCCGTCAAGCCCGTGAGAACGACCACCCCGGCAGCTGGTTTCTGCCCCGCGCATGGTCCTTCGTGGCCGCAGTCTGGACGCCATGGTTCAAGGAAAATGCGGTCGTCGTCAAAACGCCCTTGGCCATGGCGTTTGTCTGCCTGTTGCAGATATTGCCGCTGCAGACTTTTTTCATATTCATGCGCGACGCCCCGGGTTTGGAGGATAACTTCACGTGGTCTATCGCACCGCAAGTTCTCCTTGTCGGCCTCATCATCCAGATAATCGGGGCATATGTGGTCGCCGCGTGGCGCTATGCCGGCATGCGGCCGGTGCATAAGGTCTACTCGGTCATGGTATGCCTGTGCACCCCGGTATTGGTTACGTTTTTTGGCGGGAATGCACCGTTCCTGCCTGCCACTATCGCGCACATACTTAAAATCGGAAACTTCGCGACCATCGAGATCACGCTGACACCGGCCGGATGCGCGATCGTCGCGGATCAAACGGACGACCCGTGCGCCAAGGATCCGACAAAGAAAAACAAGATCTACGGCGCTTATGTCATGTCGCGCCTCGGGCTGAAACCTATTTAAAAATTGCAGGCTCCAGTCCCAGAAGAGCCGAAAACAAGGTGTTCTCACGCGATATTTGCATACCGTCCAAGGAAATCGTCGGTCTGGAAATGGACCTCTCCAAGCGCCACTACAACGTGCGTGCCATTGATAACTCCTTCCAGCCCAAGACGTGAAGACGGGCGGTGACTCATCTGGAGGCCGGCGGCTTCCGGTCGCGCGCCACCGGCGGCAAGCGGTGCTTGAGCATGCCGACCTTTTGTGCGCGATAGATGCCGGCGTGGCCGGAGAACAGATAAGCCACCACGCACGCCAGCGCGGCGTAAGGTCCGATCTCCGGTCCGAATAATTCGATCGCCATGATGGTGGACGCCAGCGGCGTATTGGCAGCGCCCGCGAACACCGCTACGAAGCCCAGCCCCGCCAGCATGGCGAACGGCAGGTGCAGCAGCGGCGCCAGCGCATTGCCCAATGTCGCACCAATGTAGAACAGCGGCGTGACCTCTCCGCCTTTGAAGCCGCTGCCCAGCGAGGCAACCGTGAACAGGAACTTACCGATGAAATCCGTCGGCGCCAGCGGCTGCTGGAACGCTTCGATAATCACCGGAATGCCAAGGCCGATATAGCGCGTGCCGATCATCCACACCGCCACCGCCACCAGCGCGCCGCCGATCAAGGGACGCAGCGGCGCATACGCCACATGGCGCTTCATGAAGGCCGATGCGGCGTGTGTGGATTTGGCGAACAGCATGCCGGTAAGGCCAAACACGATGCCGGCGGCCAGCACGGCGGCCATGCTCCAGAAGCCGATCGCCACCACGCCGCTGATCGCGTAGTGGGTGTGATGCACGCCCCAGGCCATGCCCACCTGGTCGGCGGCGATGGCCGCCACCATGCAGGGGAAGATGGCGTCGTAGCGCAGGCGGCCGATGGCCAGCACTTCCAGTCCAAAGATGGCGCCGGCCAGCGGCGTGCCGAACACGGAGGCGAAACCGGCGCTGATGCCGGCCATGAGCAGGATGCGGCGTTCGGCGTGGCGCATGCGGAACACGTGGGTGAGCTGATCGGCCAAGGTGCCGCCCATCTGCACGGCGGTGCCTTCGCGGCCGACCGAGGCGCCGAACAAGTGCGAGATCACGGTGCCGATCAATACCAGCGGCGCCATGCGCAGCGGGACGACTTTCTTGGGGTCGTGGATTTCGTCGATCAGCAGGTTGTTGCCGGCTTCGACGCTGCTGCCCAGTTTCAGGTACACCCAGCCGACCACGAAGCCGGCCAGCGGCAGCAGCCAGATGATCCAGCGGTGGGCTTCGCGCCAGCCGGTGGCGTGGTCGAGCGCGAACAGGAAGAAGGCGGAGGCCGTGCCGCTCAGCAGTGCGATCAGGCCCGCGATGAAGGTCCATTTGCCGATGTACGGCAACAAGGCGATTTGTTCGGGATAGCGGCGTGATTTCATCGGACTTGCATACTAGCAAATTCGCCAGAGGGCGGCAATCAGGCCGCCGGGATTGAACTAGTTCAGCCGAAGCCGGTCTAACATCCCATCGGCTGGAAGGATGGCGCCAAAAGTGGAGACCGATGTCATATTAAGCAGGCTGGATAGGCAGGCAAGCCAGATCGCAAGCCTGCGGGAAGAGATGGACCGGCAATTTCAGCTGACGAATCAGCGCTTCGCGCAGGTCGATGCACGCTTCGATCAGATCGAGCGACGCCTGGACCAGCAAGACGAGGTGCTGAAAGAGCTGCGAACAGAACTCCGCTACGTCACCCGTTGGCTCTTCGGTGCCCAATGCACCATCATGATATTCCTGCTGGGGCTGGCGGCTAAGGTCATCTTTGTGCCGTGAGCGTCACCTCAGGCCAGCCGCACCAGCGGGTTGGCGATAATGTTGTCGATCTGGCGGATCGCCTCGTCGCAGGCGGCGGCGATCGCCTCGTCCTCGGTGTCGCGCACAAACTGCATCGTGGCGCCTTCGAACACCTCCACCCCGCCCACGCTGGCACGCTCGATGTCGCAACTGGCGGACCAGCGGCGGTCGGTGGTCTGCAACGCGGTCGGCACGATATCCCAGCCCTTGTAGTGAATCTTGTCCATGATGCTCTCCTCGATAAGTCAGCAGCCTATCACGAAGGCCCCGGCGCGCCGCGCACGGATGCGCCGCGCGCCGGGCTGATCAGTCCTCGCTGTCCTGGTGCGCGGTGCGGCCGATCGGCTGCTCCATGTTCGCCAGGAACCAGCTCAGCGACGTCATCACCGCGACATGGCGCTTCAATTCCAGCGGGCTGACCTTGTCCAGCGTATCGGCCGGCGTGTGATGGTAGTTAAAGTAGGCCGACGAATCGACCATCGGCTCGAACACCGGCACGCCCGCGTGCTCCATCGGACCGGTATCGGTCGGGCCGGTGATGTCGCGACGTTCGAACTGGCCCGCGCCGATCGGCGCCAGCGCCTCCTTCAACGGCGCGAAGTACTTCACCATCGGCGGCGTCACGCTGCCGATGAAGCCAAACGGACGGCCGCCGCCGCTGTCCGATTCGATGGCGGCGAAGTGTTTATCCAGCTTGTCCTTGTTCGCCTCGAAGTAGGTCTTGCCGCCGTGGGTGCCGTTTTCCTCGTTCATCCACGCGATCATGCGGATGGTGCGGCGCGGATGCAGGTCCAGCTTCTTGAGCGTCTCGATCACGCCCATCGCGCCGGCCACGCCGGTGCCGTCGTCGTTGGCGCCGGTGGCCAGGTCCCACGAGTCGAGGTGGCCGGAGACCACCACCACTTCATCGGCCTTGTCGGTGCCCGGCCAGTCGGCGATGACGTTGAAGCTGTCGGCGTCCGGCAGCGTTTGCGGGGTCAGGGTCAGGTGCATCTTGACCGGGCCGCGCGCCAGCAGGCGGTCCAGCAGCAGCACGTCCTCGGTGGTGATGGCGGCGGCAGGAATGCGCGCGCCGTCGACCAGGCCGGTCACGCCGGTGTGCGGGATGCGGAAGTTGGCGCCGCCGACCGAGCGCACCAGCGCCGCCGCCGCGCCCATCTCCGCCGCCATCTTCGGACCAATGTAGCGGAAGCCCGCTCCCGGACCGTAGGCCGCGCCGGCGTGGCCGCGATCGGCCAGTTCCTGGTCGAAGGCCACGTCCACCAGCACGATGCTGCCTTTCACCTGGGCCGCCTTGGCTTTCAGTTCCGCCAGGCTGCGTACCACCAGTACCGGCGCGGTCAGGCCGGCGGCGGGCGTCGCGCCCGAACCGCCCAGCGCCGTCAGCACGATTTTCTGCGTGATGCCGGCCGGACGTCCGTTGTAGTCGACCAGCTCCGCCGTCTCCACGCCGCGCACCCAGTGCGGAACCTTGACCGGCTGCAGCGTGACCTTGGCGCCCAGCTTGCGCATGGCGGCCGCCACCTGCTCCACCGCCGCCGCCGCGCCGGGGGAACCGGACAGTCGCGGGCCAATCAGATCGGTCAGATCGGCCAGGCGCTCGTAGGCCCAGTCATCCTTCATCGCGCTGTCGCGGATCTGGGCCAGCGTGGCCGGATCGTTGGCCGGAGCGGCAATGGCGCCGGCGCTCAACAAGGCGCTGGCAAGGACGGTCAGGGACAACGAGGACTTGAAGACGGATTTCATGCGTTTCCTATCGATGGGGAGTGAATAGCAAAGAACGATCTAAACGATAACCCATCATGGAGTTCTTGTCATCAATGTTGATTTGTTATGGCGCTTGCACTACCATGAATCCTCCCCTCCGACGAAAGCGCCGCCCATGCTCAAAGGTTCACTCTGCACCGTGCGCCACCTGCTGTCCACCGATCTGAACACCTTCATCGCGCTGGCCAACGACCTGCCCTCGCGTGGCGACTACTTCTCCAGCCATTTCAAGTCGCCGGAGACGATGCGAAAGGAGTTCATGCAAAACGGTTTCGTTTCGGACGACAGCGAGCTGTTTGTGATCGAGGACGCCCTGCACCACATCGTCGGCGTGATCACCCACTTCAAAAGCCGCACGCCGGTCACGCGCGAAATCGGCTACCGCCTGTTCGACAGCAAGCTGTCCGGGCACGGCTACGTGACCGAGGCATGCCGCATGCTGGTCGACTACCTCTTCAAGGTCCACCAGTTCCACCGGCTGGAACTGCTGTCGGCGCCGGAAAACGTGGCCTCGATCCGGGTCGCGCAAAAATGCGGCTTCAGCGCCGAGGGCACGCTGCGCCAGAGCTTTTTTATCAACGGCCGATACCAGGATGTGCAGGTTTTCAGCCTGCTGCGGCCCGAATGGGAAGCGCTCCGGGGCTAAATGAGGGCAAGCGCCAATTGTTACAAGCCATTACCGGATCGGCCGGTTTGTAAGCATGTGTATAAGACGTGGCGTATTTTTCCCCAGGCTTTATAGTGAAGTCACTGGCCGACGTATCATTCCGATCCGGGCCACCGCAAGGGGAAATACCATGTTGAGCAAAAAATTTATGGGTGTAGCGTTACTGGCCGCAGCAGCAGTATCGTCGTCGGCCTACGCAGGCGACCGTGATTTCAACACGGTAGCCGGCGCGGTGGTCGGTGCAGCCATCGGCCACAATGCCGGTGGACGCGACGGCGCCATCGTCGGCGGCCTGGTTGGCGCGGCGGTCGGCAACAGCATCAGCACCAATGACCGCTACTACGGCCGCGGCGACCGCTACGTCGAGACCCGTGTGTACACCCAGCCCGCTCCGGTGTACTACGAGCCGGCCCCGGTGTATTACGCTCCGCCGCCACGCTACTACGCTCCGCCTCCACGTGTGGTGTATGTAGAACCAGCCCGCCCTTACTACCGCGAATATCGCGAAGAGCGCTGGGAACGTCATCACCATCATCACTACGATCGCTGGTAATCCCAGGTTCGCTTCATACGTAAAGGCCCCGCAAGGGGCCTTTTTTCGTCTCCCCCCGCTAGCCCAGCGTAACGGCGCGGGCCGAGGGGAAATCATGACGACAGCAGACGCAATCATCGCTTTGGAACTGGGCCACTACCGGCTGCGCGAGCAGATCGGCGGATCGGCCTACGGCATCATCTGGCGCGCCAGCGGGCCGCCGGCCACGCGCGACGTCGCCCTCAAACTGATCAACCGCGAACAGATGGCGCGCGCCCTGCCCGCCCAGCGCGAGCGCTGGATCGCCAGCGCAAACAATGAAATCGGCTTCCTGCAATCGCTGGAGCCGTGGGACGAGCGCCACATCGTGCGCCTGCTCGACAGCGGCTGGCACGAGGGCCTGCCGGTGCTGGCGCTGGAGCTGATGGCCACGGACCTGGGCAAGCACATGATCGCGCTGAAGGGGCGCGGCCAGGCGCTTGCGCTGCCGCGCATCCTGCATTGGATCGCCCAGATCAATCAGGCGCTGGCCAAGGTGCATCAATACGGCTGGCGTTATCTGGACCTGAAACCGGCCAACGTGCTGCTGGACCGGGACCTGGGCACCGTCAAGCTGGCCGATTTCGGCACCAACCGCCAGTTGGGCAGCCTTCAAGTTCACTCGTATGCCGGCACCGCCAATTGGCAGGCGCCGGAACAGTTCTTCCCGGCCGACGGCGGCGGCTACGCCACCGGCCAGCGCAGCGACTATTTTTCGCTCGGCGCCATGTTCTACTTCCTCGTCACCGGCGGCCTGCCACTGCGCTTTTGCAGCGATTGCGGCCAGGCCTATCGCGAACATCACACGGCGGGCGCCGATCTGCTGCGGCGCATGCACGGCGGCGCGATTCCGGCAGCGCTGCATGCGGAGGAAGAGGCGCGCTTCGCCGCCGCGATTCCGCAGCCGGCGCGCGATGCGGCGCTTGAGCTACTGCGCGCGCTGCTGCATCTGGACCCGGCACAGCGTCCGCGCCATGCAATCCAGATCAGCCGCATGCTGCATGCGATCGAGGGCGTCAAGCCGGTTCGCGGTGTTTTCGACGCCGCCGATCCGGTCCACGGCATGAACCGGCCTACAGCCAATAACAGCTGGCGCACCATCCAGGGGGCATGATGGCGATCTCTTTGCGTCTTCCGTTTTTCACCGCGTCTGCCACGCGCCGGCCAGCGTTCGACCGGCCTCGCCTCGGCGATATTCTTGCGGCCATAGCGCGCGCCGCCGCAGCCAATTGCGCCCTCGCTGTCACATTGGCTTTGCTGGCCGCGCTGTGCGGCTTGCAGGCGCTGGCCCTGTTGCGCGCTCCGGCGGCCTGGCTGCCGGCCGCCGTCACCGTCAAGCTGGCGCAAGGTGAAGCCGTTGCGCTGGGCCGGCACGAGCTGGCGGCGCCGCAGGCCGACCGCGATCACCTGTCCCTGCGCCGAGATGCACAAGATGGCTGGATGGTTCGTAACCTCAGCGCGACCCGGCAAGTGGTGCTGTTGCGCGACGGCGGCGATCAACGGTTGGGCAGCACGCCGCTGGCAACCGGTCAACGCTTCCAGATCGACGGCGCATTGTTCGATGTGCGAGCCGCCGATTCCGGCAGCATCGCCTTCGCGCGCGACGGCCATGAGTGGCGCTACGACGGCGCGGTGCTGTATCGCGACGGCCATCAGCAGGCCAACTGTCCCGAGTCGCATGTGGCGGCCAAAGTGCTGTCGCTGTGGAACCGCGTCATGCCTGGCGTGCTGACGGTATCGCGTCCACTATCCTTCGGTGGCAATCTGCATTGCGACAACCGGCTCGGACTGGCGCAGGTGACGCCCGGCGCGGCGCTCATCGCCCGCGGCAACGGCGGCCTCCAGCTCACGGCCGGCAATCCGGACGGCGACCGCGCGGCCGTGTTGGTGCACGGTGCCGGTTCGCAGACCGACTTGCGCAAGCAGGAGGCTTCGCTGGCCGGCGTGAAGGCGATTGTGGTCGGCCATACGCGCTTCCAGCTGGAGACGGATGGCGGCCAGCTCACGCTGCACCCGAGCCGTCACGTGAGCCTGTTCAGCGCACCGGACCTGAAGCTGCCGGAGCACGTAAGCTGGCAATGGCAGCAGCGCACGCTGTGGAGCGGCGGCCAGTCGGGCGCCATCTGGGCCGGCATCGCGATAAGCCTGGCCTGCATGGCAGCAGCCCTCGCGCTGACGGCACGCCAGCCACGCAGCGCCGGCCGGTCCGGCGGCGTCGAAGCTAGCCTCGGCGGCGACGGCCGCGCCGCCAGCCGCGCTGGCCGCGTAAGCGCCGCAGCCGGCAAAAGCAGCGTTAACCGCGTAGGCGGCATGAGCGGCGCTGGCCCCGTAGGCGGCATGAGCAGCGCTGGCCGCGCTGGCCGCGCTGGCCGCGCTGCGCGCATCGGCGGCTTTGGGGGCGTAAGCATGTTGCTAGCTGCCGGCGGCGTGCTGGTTTGCGGCGTCGTCGCGCTGGTGTCGCAGCGTGCGGGGTACGCGCCAAGCGCCGCGTGTTCGATGGCGTTGGCCGCCTGCGCGCTGGTGCTGTGGCTCGCACTGCCCGGCCGCCTCACGCTGGTGACCGCCGCCGGCGTGGTGCTGCTGGCCGCCGGCCTGCTGTCGCAGCTGGAGCTGGGCCTTGGCGCGCCCGAATCCTCCTGGCTGCGCTACTACCAGAAAAGCGCCGCCATGCTGGCGGTGGGCGCCGGCCTTGGCGGCCTGCTGCGCCTGTGGGCAAAACGCCAGACCGCGCGCGGCGCCCATCTCCAGCAGCGCAGCATCGAATGGCTGCTCGCCCTGTTCGCCGCCGTGGCATTGGCCGCGTTGGCCGCGCAAGTGCTGTGGGGCGACGAACAAGGCGTCTTCGACCTGCAACCAGTGGAACTGGCGAAGCTCGCCCTCACCGCCCTAACCGCCCACTGCCTGGCGCTGCGCTTCAACTGGCACGCCGGCCCGCACACGCTGTCAGAACACGGCGCCCGCTGGCTGCAACTGATCGCACCCGCACTGCTGTTCCTCGCCCTGCTGGGCCTCTCGCTGGTGCAGGTCGACGACTTCTCGCCGCTGATCCTGCTGCTCATCTGGAGCACCGTCGTGGCCTTCTCCTACTCCCTCGCCGCGCGCAACCGCAAACTGGCCGGTGCGCTGGTCGCCATGGCGCTGACGGCCGCCGGCGCCATCGTCTACCTGCGCTGCGTCGGCACGGATGACCTGATACGCTGGGGCTTCTACGCCGACCGCTTCCTGGTCTGGCTCAACCCCGCCGAACATCCGCACACCGGCCAACAGCTGCTGCTGGGCGCCCGCGCCATCGCCGACGGCGGCTGGCTGGGTGCCGACCACTGGCTCGGCCTGCGCTCACTCGGCATGGCGGCCGGCGGCGCAGTGCAGATCCCCGCCGTGCAGGACGATTTCGCCGCCTCGTTCTTCCTCAACCGCCACGGCTTGACGGGCGGCCTGCTGCTGTGGGCCGCGCAAGCCGCCTTCCTGGCCGGCATCGCCCTCACCGCCGCCCGCGCCTACCAGGCCGGCGCAGTGGCGCGCGACTTCCGCCATGCCTGGTCCGGCCGCTTCCGCTACTTCGCCTTGTGCGGCGGGGGCGCCTTCGTGCTGGGCCACTTCCTGCTCTCGTGGGGCACCAACCTGGCCATCTTCCCCATCATGGGCCAACCCATGAGCTTTCTCTCGGCCGGCGGCAGCCACCTGCTGTTTTTCCTCTGCCCCCTGCTAGCGTTCAGTGCCATCAGCGCGCAATCATCAGAAGGAGAATGAATCATGCCGATCTATGTACAACACCAAGTCCTGGGCCGCATTCCCGACGTCTTCAACGCCGAAGCGATCTGGCAGGCGCCCGGCCTGGCGCTGTTCTCGCGCCGCCCGCTGCTGCGCGACCTGCTGGAACGCAGCCCGCGCGAGCACAAGGGCCGCGCCGCCACGCGGTGCTTCTCCCACGTCACGCTGATGCTGCCGCAGGAAGAAGTCGACGACGACTATCACCTGACTCGTGGCACCCGCGCGCGCGACCTGGCGCAGACGCTGACGGCGCTGCACCAGAAGGACTTCGGCGACCTGCTGGGCGGCGACCAGGTACGCTACGACGTGATTGGCACGTCATCACTGGCGCCGGGGGAGATCGAGGTCAAGTTCGGCCACGCCGTGTACCTGCCGGCGCCGGACGAAAAAATCCTCTACAACGTCAGCGTCTCGCGCGACAGCGCGATCTGGCACCCGGTCTGCCCGATCTACCCCAACCAGCGCCTGGCGCTGATCGGCGGCGAAGGCGGCGAGGCAAGCTTCATCGCCAGCGGCTGGCCGTTCGGCCCCGACGGCGCCATCCTCGTCATCAACGACGGCCCGGATGCGCCGCCCGTCGTGCAGATGCGGCCCAAGGACGCCTACGATTGCCGCTTCGATCCGCGCAGCGGCTACTACACCATCAAGTCCACCCGCGAAACGCCGGGCGGCAGCCCACGCCTGATGCTCAAGATCGCGCGCACCGCGGCGGCGCCACGCCCGCAAGCCAGCGCACCGGCAGACACCATCAGCATCGCGCCGGTCAGCACCGGCAAGCCGGCGGTATGGCAAAGCCGCGCCCACAACGGCGCGGCGCCCGACATGACGGCCATCCCGGTCAGCCACAAGCCGGCCAACAACGCCGGCGAAAGCGACGCCACCTACGCGCCGGTGTCGCAGCAGCGCGTCAGCCTGGTGGCGCTGGCCATGCCGCGCCTGAGCCGCTACCGCGACACCGGCGCGCAGGCGATGGAGCTGCCGTTCAACCGCGCGCTGGCCTTGTCCAGCGACGGCAAGCCGGCGATCAGCTTCGTGGTCGACGCTTCCGACGAGCTGTATGCCTGCACCGCCGAAGGCCGCCAACGCATCACGGCGCCGGCCACGTTCACGCCGGTCGACACGCAGGCCATCCGCGTGCTGGCTGCGGCGCCACAAATGGACGACCGCTACCGCGCCCTGATCTGCCTCGCACAACCGGTCGGCGCCTCGGTGGCGAGCGGCGCGCGCTTCAGTTTCGGCCGCAACTCACCGATGCTGGCGGCACTGCGCCTGCTCGATTCGCCGCGCTTCCTCAAGCGTGCCGGCGCCGCCAACACCGCCAGCGCCGACCGCATCGGCCTCTCGCGCGAAGCCTTCAGTTTCGAGGCCGCAGCGCAGGGCTACAAGATCGGCCGCCTGAGCGCCTCGCAGGCCCTGTACCACCTGGACGAGAAGATGGAATTCGTCGCCAGCATCGGCGACGCCGACACCGACGCGCCCTATCTTCTGCCGACCGGCCATCATCTGGTGGCGGGCCATTACGTGCTGCGCTTCGACGCCTGAGCGCACGGGGAGCTTGCATGGAAACGGCAAAACTCTACGCGGCGGGCGCCTTCGCGGCGGGGCTGGTGATCACCCTGTTCCTGGCCGCCTACCTGACGCCGCGCCAGTGGTGGCGCCGTCCCAACGCGCGCGCGCTGCTCATCATGGTGGCCGGCGCGTGGGGCTTCGGCAGCCTGATACTGTACGCGGCGCACGGCCGGCAAAGCGAGAACGACACCGCCGCCGTCACGCCGGACCGCACCGCCGAGGCGCGTGCGATCACTGCGGCGGCTGCGGCGCGAGAAGCGGCGGCGCGAGAGTCCGCGACCGGTGCGGCGGCGCGGCAGGCTGCGGCACGGGAGGCTGCGGCACGCGCGTCGGCGTTGGCATCGGCGCCGCTGATCGCCGGACAACCGTTCGCCGTCTACCGGGACCTGAACCTGCGCGCAGCGGCCGGCGTGAACGCGGCCCGCCTGGCCACCGTACCGGCAGGCGCCACCGTCACGCCGACCGGCGCACGCAACGGCGACTGGTGGCAGATCAGGGCCAGCGTGGCCGGGCACGAAAACACCGGCTGGGTCAACAGCCTGTGGCTGCGCCGGAGCGGCGAATGACGCCTGCGGCCACACCATCCCGCGCCGGCATATTTTCGGCTAAGCTGTGGCCTTTCATCTCCCGCGCCACGGCGCCCGCACCGATGACCCGAATCACCGACACGCAGAACTTCGGCCCCCACCTCGACATCGCCGCGCGCAGCAGCGCCAGCATCAGCAAGCTGCAAGTGCCGGAGAACCAGGACAACCTGCTCATCATCGACGCCGACGGCCACGCCGTCTTCCTGCGCGACCAGACACCACACAGCATCACCCTGCCCGACTGGCCGCGCGGCCACGTGCGCCTGGCCGTGTTGGACGGCATGGGCGGCCACGGCAACGGCCGCGAGGCCGCCGAAGCCGTGGCCACCGGCCTGCTTCTGGTCCCAGCCTGCACCACGCTGGAAGAACTGGGCGCCCGCCTCGACGCGCTGCACGCCCGCCTGCAGGGTCAATTCCGCAGCGAGGGCGACGCCGACAGCTTCCGCCGCCCCGGCACCACCCTGACGCTGCTCGAAATACCGCCGGGCGCCGCGCCGATGCTGTACCACGTCGGCGATTCGCGACTGTACGAAATCACCGCGCAAGCCGCGCAGCCGCTCACGGTGGACCACGTGCCGGCCACCTCGTTCGCCATGCACGGCCTGCTGGGCGAGCACGAATGGTGGCAGCAGGTCCACGGCGAACATCGCCCGCAGATCACGCAGGCCTACATCCTCGGCAACGCCTTCACCAATCCCCAAGTGCTGGACGACGGCCTGCTCGCGCTGAGCGCCGCCAACCTGCCGCCCTTCCTGAACGGCCTGGCCGACCGCCGCCTGCTGACCGTGCGCGCGGACGCTACCTATCTGCTAGCGACCGACGGCTTCTGGTCCTGCGGCCGGCCGCTGCAATGGACCGCGCGCTGGCCGGCGCTGCTGGTCCAACCGGGCCACTCGGCCGGCGCCGCGCTCGACGCGCTGTTCAACGACTACGCCGACCATCCGCCCCCCGCGCTCCACATCGACAACCTGAGCGCCATCGTGCTGCGCTTCGCGCCGCCACCCGATCCCGCGCCCGGCGAAAACATTGACGAAACGGCACTCCCGCACGCATCAATGCCGTCGCATTTTTGACAACTGTCGGGCTGCGGTGTTGCGCCGCCGCCCCACGATGCGGCGTGGCTCAAAAATATGTCGTTTGATTGGCCGGCGAATTGCCAAACACAGTGAAAACCGCATAAACTGACGGGTATCCCATCGGTCGGTTCACCATGAAAAAATGCAGTAATGCCCAGCACCCGCATTGCACCTACTGGGTCATGCCAGGAGCGCAAGCTTGCGAAGGCGGCCACGCCCAAGCAGAGCCCTCCAGCTATGACCTGCTGAGTGCCGTGCGCCGCACCCGTTCCGGCACCCCCGGCACGGTGCTGGACGCCGTCCCTGCCGATACCGCCGCCCACGCACCCAGCACCTACGCCCGTCCGCTGCAACGCGCCCAATCGGAGCGCCCGCAGCTGCACATCAGCGGCTTCGACCCGCGCGCCGCCGGCGGCCGCCAGACCCTGAAGATGGAATTGCGCGGCATGCCGGACGCCTGCGCGCCGCAATTGACGCTGCAAGTACAGTCCGACCTGATCCCCAACGGCGCCGCGCGCCAGCAGTTCGTGCGCGCCACCAGCGGCGAATGGCGGCCCGTGTTCGTCGAGTTCTCCTCGCGTGGCAAGGAGCACGGCCAGTACCAGATCAGCATCGAGCTGCTGAGCCAACACGCGGCGCTGGCCTCGCGCAAATGGGTTTGCACCTTCGTGATCCTGGTGCCGCGCCTGGACGCGACACTGACCGAAATCCACCGCATTTTCCTCAGCACGCACAAGAACGTGCGCGTGATGGCCGACGACGCCTCCATCGCCCGCGTCAGCGCGCAAGGCGGCGAGAGCCTCGATATCGATGTCACCGCGCGCAACGCCGGCATCGCCCACCTGGACCTGAACGCGCCGGCCGGCAAAGTCGACATGGGCTTCACGACCATCGCCTGGGACGAGGACCTGATCGAGATCGACATGCCGGTGGCCGCCGCCATGCATCCACATCCGAGCCGCGCGGCCTGCCTGGTCAACGCCGCGCCAGAAGCCGGCGCCCAGCGCCAGATCCGTTTGTTCGCGATGGAAGAATGCGTGCTGGGACGCTTTGAACTGGTCGATCCCGAATCGGACGTGCTGCTGACCCACTACAGCGCCGACGGCCAGGACACCAATGGCCTCACGCGCCGCCTGTCCGGCCGCCATGCGGTGATACGCCGATCCGGCCAGGGGTTTGAAATCGAGGACGTGTCGCGCTATGGCTTGCTGCTGGACGGCGTCTGGCCCGGCAAGCACAAGCCGACCGCGCTGCGGCTGGGCATGCGCATCGAACTTAGCGCCAGCATCAAGGGCATCGTGGTGTTGTCGGTGTCGGCCATCATGCCGCATGGCGTGATCCTGCACCGCATCGACCAGGGCGCCAACGCCGAGTGCTTCTACCTGCTGATGCCGGAGACGCATCCCGGCTATCCGCTCAAATCCTTCGCCGCCGCGCCGCATGCGGCCGCACTGCCGCTGCTGCTGCACCGCGACGGCGGCTTCTGGCACCTGGACCAGTTGACCGGCAAGGAAACCGCGCTGGCGCCGACCGTGCCGCTCGATAAACTGAGCCGCGTCCCGCGCCACAACCGCTTCGCCAGCGATCCGTATCCCGAACACTGGATCATTCGCACCGGCGCCAACGACCTGTATAGCACCGTGGCGGCCAACGCCATGTCGACCGCCTGAGGCGATAAGCTTACGCCGACTTTTTGGCCGGCAGCGGAATGAACTCGGTTTCGCCGGGCACCTTGTCGAAACGCTGCGCCTCCCAATCCTCGCCCGCCTGCACGATGCGCTCCTTGCGCGACGAGACGAAGTTCCACGACATGAAGCGATGGCCGTCCAGCGGCTCGCCGCCAATCACCACGAACTGCGCATCCGCATCGGCCTTGATCAGCTGCGCGGTGGACGTGTCCAGCAGCGCCATGGTGTGCAGTGCCAGCGCCGCGCCATCGACACTCAGCTCGCCGCTGATCGGATAGATCGCCGCTTCGGCCGGCAGGCCGCTCAGCGCCAGCTCGTGGCCGGCCTTCAGGGTCACGTCCAGATACAAGGTCTGGCTGTAGGTCTTCACCGGCGAGGTCTGGCCGAACGCCGAACCGACCAGCACCCGCACGCGTGCGCCGTCCACATCGAATTCGGGAATGTCCCCGGCCGGCGTGTGGCAGAAGCCCGGTTCATCCTCCTCATGCGCGACCGGCAGCGCGGCCCACAGCTGCAGGCCATGCGTGCGGTGCGGCTTGCCGACCAAATCCTTGGGGGTGCGCTCGGAATGGACGATGCCACGGCCGGCCGTCATCCAGTTGATCGCGCCGGGTTCGATGCGCTGCACGCTGCCGATGCTGTCGCGGTGGTCGATCGCGCCTTCGAACAGATAGGTCACGGTGGCCAGGCCAATATGCGGATGCGGACGCACGTCATGGTCGGCGTCGAGCGGCACGTCGACCGGACCAAAATGGTCGAAGAAGATGAACGGCCCCACCGCCTGCTTGACGGAGGACGGCAAATAGCGGCGCACGACAAAGCCGCCGCCCAGGTCTTTCTCGTGGCCTTTGAGCAGATTCGAAATCGTCATGATCTTATCCCAGCACGGTGGTGACTTCGGTGGTCACGGAAGTCATCAGTTTATGGATCGGGCATTTCTGCGCGGCGGCCAGCAGTTCCGCGCGCTGGGTCTCGGTCAGGTTGCCGGTCAGGTGCAGCGTGGCGGCCAGGCGGTACGTGCCCTGGCGCTCCTCGCTGGCGTCGCGCTCCATGCTCACTTCCACATGTTCGAGCGGGATGTTCTTGCGCTTGGCGTACCAGACGACCGTCAAGGCCTTGCAGGCGCTCAGCGCCGCGTCGTACAGGTCGTGCGGCGAAGGGCCGGCGTCGCTGCCGCCCTCCTCCACCGAGCCGTCGGTCGACAGGATGTGATTGCGCACATGGACGATGTGGCGCATCGGCAGCGACTGGTCGCGCAGTACTTTGATAGTCATACGGTGTTCCTTGAAAACGGCATTATCAAAACCGTCACTCTACACCGTTTGACAGGGTTCCGCCTCTACTAAACGGGTCACAGGCCGTTCAGCAGCACCATCGAAAAATCGGCGCCGCCCTGGCGCAGCTTTTTCAGCGGCGCGTGCGCCGGATCGTTGTACCAGGCCTGCGCATGCTCCATCGACGGGAACTCGACGATGATCTGCATTTCCGGGATCAACGGCGAACCTTCGAGCACCACGGGCGCCTCTTTCGCCAGCGGCTTGCCGCCGTGTTTTTTCGCCAGCGCCGGCATGTGCGCGCTGTACTCGGCCACCCAATCCGAGTTGCGTAAAGTGAGATAGCCGATTGCGTATGCTGCCATGATGACCTCCTTGCTGTTGAATGAGGCTTCATTATTATTCGAAGTGATCACGGCATAAATGAGCTAGAATTTCACAGACTCGTAACTATTACTTTCGAATCAAAATGAGCGATAAACTCCGCAGCATGCAGGTATTCGTGGCCGCCGCCACGGCGCGCAGCTTTGCCGCCGCCGCGCAGGCGCTGGACATGTCCCCGGTCATGGTCGGCAAGCATGTGCAGGCGCTGGAGCAGGAACTGGGCGCACGCCTGATCGAGCGCACCACGCGCAAGCAAACGCTGACGGAGATTGGCGCCGTCTACCTGGAGCGCTGCCGCGACGTGCTGTCCAGTGTGGAGGCGGCCGACCATGTGGCCGAACACCTTCGCGCGGAGCCGCAGGGCAGCCTGCGCATCTCCGCGCCCTCCACCTATGGCGAGCATCGGCTGATGCCCGTCATCGGCGCCTACGCGGCGCTGCATCCGCAAGTGAAAATCGATCTGATGCTGACCAACCGTGTGGTCGACATGGCCGAGGAAGGCGTCGACGTCGTGATCCGCTCGGGCGCGCTGGCGGACAGCGGCTTGATCGCGCGGCCTTTGCGGCCGGGCCGCGTGCTGGTCTGCGCCAGCCCGGCCTACCTCAAAAGGCGCGGCACACCGCGCCATCCGTCGGACCTGGAAAAGCATGACTGCCTGATGTTTTCGGACTGGCGCCCGCATGCAACGTGGCGCTTCCGCAAGGGCGAACAGGAGGTCGAGGTAGCGGTACGCAGCTCGTTCGTCAGCAATACGGGGATGTCGCTGGTGACGGCCGCGATCGCGGACATGGGTGTGGCGATGCAGGCGGATGTGCTGCTGGAGCCTGCGCTGGCGGAGGGAAAACTGGTGCGGCTGCTGCCGAAGTGGGAACTGCCGTCGCGGCCCATGCACGTCCTGCGCCGGCCGGAAGCGCGCCCCAGCGCCAAGGTCCGCAGCTTCGTGGACTTTGCGCTGGAGCGGCTGGGATGATTACACGACTTTTTTAACGAACTCGGTTTTCAGGCTCATGGCGCCGAAGCCGTCGATCTTGCAGTCGATATCGTGGTCGCTGTCGACCAGGCGAATATTTTTGACCTTGGTGCCTACTTTGACGGTGCCGCCGCCGCCCTTCAATTTCAAATCCTTGATCACGGTCACAGTGTCGCCGTCCTGCAGGATGTTACCGACGGAGTCGCGATACACCTTGGCGCCTTCTTCCGCGGCTTCCGCAGCGGTGGCGCTCCACTCGTGGGCGCACTCCGGGCATACCAGCTGGGTGCCGTCTTCGTAGGTGAACTCGGAATTACATTTCGGGCATGGTGGCAAGGTGCTCATGGTACGGTCCTGGTGTTTTGAAGAAGGCGGCATTATACCAGCGCTTAACAGTGCTTGACCGGAGTTAGACTAATTTTCGTGCCACTCTGAAGCCGACGATGTCATTGGCCAGCACCGCGGAGAAGCCGTTGCGCACCGCGGATCGCAGATAGCGCGGGTTGTAGAGCCACGAACCGCCGCGCAGGATGCGCCGCACCGGATCGCCGCCCTCCTCCCACGCGCTGCCGTCGACCGGCGCGCCAACGTAGTTATCGTGAACCACGTCCTGCGTCCATTCCCACACGTTGCCGTGCATGTCGAACAGGCCCCAGGGATTGGGTTGGAAGGTCCCGGCCTTGTTGGTTCCCTGCAGATAGGCGCCGCGCGGGCTGCCGTTGTAGGTGTAGTGGCCGTCGTAGTTGGCCTGCTCGGTGGTGATGGTGTCGCCGAAGCTGAAGGCAGTCTTGGTGCCCGCGCGGCAGGCGTATTCCCATTCCGCCTCGCTGGGCAGGCGATACAACTGGCCGGTCTTCTCCGACAGCCAGCGCAGGTACAACTGCACATCGACCCAGCTGACGCCGACCACCGGATGCTCGTCCGTCTGCGCAAAGCCCGGCGCGCGCCAGTCGGTGTCCGATTGCGACTCCCAGCCGGTGGCGCGCACGAACTGCCGCCATTGCCCCACCGTGACGGGGGAGCGCCCCATCGCAAACGAATGTTCGATGCCGACCCAGTGCTGCGGGGTTTCGCGGTCCAGCCAGTTTTTCTGCGCGCCGGCCTTGATGGCCGCCGCCTGTTCATGTTCGTGTGAGCCCATCTGGAAGCGGCCGGTCGGGATCAGCACCAGGTCGGGACCGACGCCGGTGCCGTCGAGGAAGCGGTCGCGCAGTACGCCGTTGGCGTCGGCGACCGGGCTGCCCGGCGTGGGCATCAGCGCGGCCAATTCGGCGGCATTGCGTTCGGCCTGCTGCCTGCGATGGCGTTCCTGCTCCGCGCGATACGCCGCTTCCGCTTTCAATTGCGCGGCCTTGCGTTGCTGCTCCTCGCGCTCATCGCGGGCCTTCTTCGCGTCGGCATCGCGGCGCGCCTGCAACTGCTCGCGCAAGGCTTGCTTGCGCGCCTGCGCGGCGGCTTCCGCCTCGGCGCGCTGTTTGATTTCCAACGCGCGGCGCTGCTGGTCCAGCTTTGCCTTCTCCGCCGCAGCCGCCTGCGCCTCGGCCTGGCGACGCGTCGCCAACTCGGCCGCCATCGCCTGGCGCTTCGCCTCGGCGGCGCGCGCCTGCTCCGCTTGCGCGGCCTTGGCCTCGGTATGGGCGGTCTGTTCGGACTTGCGCTGCTGTTCTCGTTCCTGCGCCAGCCTGGCTTGCGCTGCCAGTTCTTCTTCACTTGGGCCGGCGGCACGGTGCAGCTCCGCCAGCAGTTCGTTGACCGACGCCGGACGGCGCTCCTGTGCGTAGGCGAAGCCGTTTTGCAGCACCTTCCATTGCGCGGGATTGAGCCCCTGCGGCGGCGATGGATGGAAGTCGGCCGGCCGCATGTCGTCGAACGGCATGCGGCCTTCCAGCAGCTGGTAGATCATCACGGCGACGGCGTAGACATCCAGCTTGGGCGCGGGCTGGCGCTGATGCGTGCCCGCCTCCGGCGCGCGATAGCCGACCGTGCCGGCATTGGGCGTCTGCAAACCGAGGCTGCTGCCGGCGCTGCGCGCGCGCGAGGCGATGCCGAAGTCCAGCAGCTTGATCTCGCCGCGCTGGGTCAGGAACACGTTGCCGGGCTTGATATCGCGGTGGACCAGCTTGTGCTTGTCCCATGCGTATTGCAAGGCGTCGCCCACTGGGGCCAGCAGGCGGTAGACGGTGTCCAGCGGCAGCGGGCCTTGCGCAGCCAGGTAGGCGTCGAGGTCCTGGCCCTCCAGGTATTCCATGATGATGAAATAGCTGGAGGTGGCCGGGTCCTGCGCCCATTCATACACGCGGACGATGTTCTCATGCGCCAGCTTGCGCGCCTGCGTCGCTTCTTCGATCAGCAGCTTGGCGTGGGTGGCGCTCTGGGTCAGCTGCGGCGGCAGGATCTTCAGGGCCACCATGTCGCTGTGGCCCAGTTCCGCGTGGGTGGCCAGGTCGGTCGCCTGCCACACCTGCCCCATGCCGCCCATGCCGATCAGGCGCTCCAGCCGGTAGCGGCGGTTCTGCGGGCCGATCTCCTGGTCGGACATCAGTCCCAGCTCCGTCCCCTGCCGCACAGGTGGCGGGGCCGTGACGCCGCCTCCCGGTGGCGCGTACTCCGCATCCAGGATGGCGTTCTTGCGGCGGTCGAACTCCTGCAAGCTCAGTAGACCGTCATCATGTAAGGCCCGCAGCTCGCGGATCTTGTCTCTTGCTGTTTGCATCATTAAGCGAAGTGTAACCGTTCCTGCTTCAAGCCGTTCAAGCTAAAGGCACGCCACATTGGGCGCAGAATTTGTCCAGCGGGTGGCCGGCCCGCGTCGGATGGCCGTTGGCGCAGTAGCGCACCGGCGCCGGCGCGGGAGCCGGGGTGCCAGCGCCGGCCTGCGCCACGCCGATGCCCAGCTGGCTCTGCGTGGTCAGCGCGCTGGCACTGGCCGTGTTCTGCACGTTCAGCAGGTCGAGCTGGTGGCGGCGATCCTTGTCCATTTCGGCGTCGCGGTGCGCGCGTTCCTCCAGCACCCGCGCGTGCGCCAGTTGCGCCGCTTCCGCCGGCGTGACGCCATGTTCGGCCGCCACCACATGCGCCAGCGCCTGTATCTGCTCGGCCGTCATGCCGCCCTGGATCTGCAGCTTCATGATCTGCGTCAGCGCTTCGGCGTTCGGCGCGGCGGCGGTGGCCACCTTGCCCGTATCGCTCAGGCGTCCAATGGTTTCGATGCGCGCCAGTTCGTGCGACTGCTGCGCCAACAGCACATCGTACTCGTCCTTCCAGCGCGCGAACTTCTCGTCGCGGTCGTGCTCCAGTTTCTTCAGGTCGCGCTGCCACTGGGCTTCCTGCTCCTTCTGCTTGAGGATCTGGCGCTGTTCCTCGACCTCCAGCTGGTCCAGCATGGCCTGCTTGTTCACGGCCAGGTTCTGGCGCTGGTGCACGCCGTCTGCCTCGATGGTGCGCAGCAGCTTTTCGTACTGGGCGACGGAATCGGCCTGCGCGCCGGCGCGCTTCAGCTCCTCGATCTTCTGATTGATCTCCGCCACCTGCACGGCGTTGGCGGCATCCTTGACGGCGTCGCCACGCAGCAGCTCGCGCTGGCGGGCCAGTTGCAGCTGGTCTTCCCATTCCTGCACACGCTCGGCCTCGCGGCGGCGCGCGGCGGCGGCCAGGGTCATGCCCTGGATGCGCTCATTGTGGCCTTCGGCCTCGATTTGCAGCTCGCGTTCCTTTTCCGCCTTCTCTCGCTGGCGCAGTGCTGTCAGCTCGCTGCGGCGATGTGCTTCGTCTTCGATCAGCAGCGCCTGCGCCATCTGGTTCTCGATGGCTTGCTGGCGCAGCTGGTGCGACAGGCGCTGTTGCGCCAGCTGGCGTTGTTCGGCGGCGGTCTGCTGCAGCACTTCGAGTTCGGTGCGCATCTTGATCTGGGCCAGATGGCGCACGTGCTCCCAGTCGGCCTGCTCTCCGGCGCGGTGCGACTTGTTCTTCGCCAGCTCGTGCTCCAGATCGGCCAGCACGGTGCCTGCGCCCTTGTCGACGGCCACCTTGCGGGTCTTCGATTCCATCACGCGGCTGTACAGGTCCACTTCGCGCGCGCGCAGCGCCTGCATGCGCTCGGACTCCTTGAACGTGAGCTCCGCCTTGTCGACGGCGGCATCCTGGCGTAATTCGGCGCGGCGCATCTCTGAGCGCATCTTCTGCTCTTCGCGCCAGATGGCCTGCCATTCCTCCTCGTCGTAGATCTGGTCCAGCTGCTTGGTGTGCTCCAGCTGCACGTGGCGCTCGTCCGCGACCAGCCACAGGGTGCCGATGCGTTCGCGGTTGTGGTCGAATTTGTCGTGGCGCAGAGCGGCAGTCTCCACGCGGTCGACGGCCAGGCCGTAGGAGGCCAAGCGCAGCTTCAGCGCGGCCTGCAGGCGTTCGTCCAGTTGCATGCGCAGGTCGGCGTTGTGGGCCATGTCGCGCATCGAACGGCTGCCGACAAATTCCGCCGCCACCTGGTGCACCGAGGGCGCGAGCAGGTCGTGCAGGTGCAGGGTGGTGACGGTGCCCGGCACGGTCATGAAGTGCTGGGCAAAGGCCGGCACGTTCTCGATGCGGATGGCGACCGTGAAGCGGGCCGATACCTTCAGGTGTTCCGCCGTTTGCAGGTCGGCGAAGGAAAACTCCACCGGCAAGGCGGCGCTGCGGGTGATCAGGATTTCGGCGTTCTGATTGCGCAGCAGGTGATTCAGGCGGGTGAAGAAGCCTTCGATCTCGTACTCGCCCTGCGGGACTTCGGTGGCCTTGTCGCCCTGCAGGATGTAGGCGCGCGAGGTGGCCGGCACGCGCAGCGTTTTGGTAAAGATGCCGGACAAGGCACTCACGCCGAAGTATACGGCCAGCTCGTCGTCGCCGGGGATCCAGCGGTTATCGCGCAGCACCGGCTCGTTGCGCGGAGCGCCCAAGGTCAACCCGCAGTGCTTGCAGTAGCCCGACTGGTCGTCGTTTTTGTGCTCGCAGCGCGGGCATTTAACGCCGCCAAAACCAAACATTTGGAACATGTCAGACTCCTTCTTCGATTCGTCTTCCGGGCCGCCCTGCCATGCGGCGATTTTAGCAGGGCGGACCCGATTTCATTCTTGCGCACGATACCGCGATGCGCTAAATCATGCCGATCCGCTCGATACAGGCCACGCTGGCGCCTCTTTGGCGCAGCTCAGCAGCAAACCCGGGCGGCAGTTCGGGCTCCCAGGCCTTGGGGAGCAGGATGCGGTCGCCGGCGGTTGCTTGCATTAATATCAATTCCAGCTTGGGCTGGCGGCCTTCGACGGTGTCGACGCGGCCGGCATGCCAGGCGCTGGAGCAGCCGGTGGCGATGATGCGGCCGCGCGGCACGAACTCGCGGCCGCGCGCGAGCCGGTCGGCCATCACCAGCGCCAGCTGGTACGATCCGCCCTGGAAGCGCGGCTGACTAAAGCGCACCACGCTGCGCCAGCGCCCCAGTCCCTTGGCGTCAAAGTGGCGGGCGCCGGCCAGGGTCTGGCGCACTTCCTGTTGGGCGCTCAGGTCCAGGCCCGGTGCGGCGATGGTGTCTTCCTCGCTTGTCACGGCCTGGCCATCCGGGGCGCTTTCGATTGCGAAGACGCTGACTTCCACCCATGCCAGGCTGTCGTTGATGCCGCCGCTGTGCAGCGGGAACCATGCGCGCACGGTGGAGACGCCAGCGGATGGATCGGCGTGTCCGCTCAAGGCGCCGAGGTGGGTGATGTGCTGCGTGCCTGCCGCGCCGTCGCCGACGGTGCCGTGGACGCGGCCGAGCTGCCACGCGTCGGACCAGCCTTGCGCGTATTGATGGCCTTTGTGCTTCGGCTGGAACAGGCCGCGCACCATGCGGTCGGCCAGCACGGCGGCCAGCTCCCAGTCGCGGTCCGCCGCGCCGGGGGCGATGTCCATGCTGAGGACGACCTGGTCGCGGCTGTCGAGGCGCACTTCGGTGTGGCGGGCCAGGCGTACCACTTCCTGCATTTTCTCGGCGATGGCCGGGGCGCCGGCGATGGTGCATTTGACGTGGGCGCGATTGGCGCGCGGGCGGCGGCTGGCGGTGATCGTCAGTACGCGACCGTCTGGCAGGATGCTGCGGCATTCGGCGTTGGTTGGCACGGTGGCGGCGGATAGCGTGGTCATAGCGATGGCTCCGCGCGGGGCGCATACGGGGCGCGGCGGAAGGCCAGGCCGGTTTCCAGGTTGGCGCAGATGCGGTCCGCGTCTTCCAGCAATGCCGGCCATTGCGCGTGGTCGGCGCGCTGGAAGCGGGCCAGCAAGGCCCAGGCTTCGTCCAGCGCCTGTACCGCCAGCTGGGTTTGGACGGTGCGGCTGGCTTGTTCCTCGGGCGCCAGCGGCTGATCGGGCGCGGCCCAGGCAAGTGCCGGCATGGTGTTGACGTTCAGTGCTGCCATGCCGAGGCGCAGCAACAGTGCTTGGTGCTGCTGGAAGATTTGCAACCCGTCCGGCAGTACAAGGGTGCGCAGTTCGCTGGCGAGGCTGGGGAGTTCGATGAAGAGGCGACGCAGGGCAAAGGCGTCCTGCTGGGCGGTCGGCATCGCAGCCGTTGTGGTGCGCGGCGCTTGCTCGGCGGTGAGCGCCGCAAGCGCGGCCGGCTCGGACGAGGCGGCGGTGCCCTCTTGCACGGCCAGCCCCGCGGTCGCGGCGGTGCGGGGCGCTTGCGCGGACGACGTTGGCGTCGGCCCGGCCCCGGGCTCGGACGTGGTGGCGGCGCCCTCGACACGCGGAGGCGAGGCTGACGCTTCGGCTGGCGCTGCGACTTCAGCTTCAATCGCGGCGCGGGCCTTCAGCACTTCGGCGTAGTCGACCTGGTCGCCGAGATCGACCGGCACGCAGTCATCCACGGTCACGCCGAAGCGCGTGTACATCAGCTGATTGAGGCCGGCACGGAATGCGTGCCACTCGTCCATCGTCGTGCATGGCGGCAGATCCAATGCGCCTTGCGCCAACTCCATTTGCAGCGCGGCTTGCGCAGCCACACGCAGCGTCTCCAACTCCAGGCGCTCCACCATCTCGCTGTACAAATACAGGTCGAAACGCTGCTGCGTCACGCGCGGATTCGCCGCATCGACCACAAAGCGCAGCCGCAGCCCCCACTCCGGCGCCGAGGCGAATGGCGCCAGATGCACCGTGTACGGCCCTGGGTGAAAGCACAGCACCGTCTCGCCCTGTTCGCAGGCCACCTTCCCGGCCGGCGCGCGGCGCGCATGGCCGCCGGCGTTGAACACTACAACCGTGCTGCCAACCGGCGCGCAATCGCCCGCATCGAGCCTGAGCGCGACGAGCGAAACTCCCAGGCCATCGATATCGACGGCTGGTTTGCGGCGCCGGGAAAATATGCCCATGGTCTAAGGCGTCACCGGTTCGACGGCAAAACCCGCACCGTACATCTGGAAGTGCCGCGCCGGCGCGGTGACGAAGGGCCAGCCGCATTCGCATTCGCCGTCCGCGTCCAGGCGGCCCTGCAGGACGATCGCCCCGCCGCCGTCGATCACGCGCACCATCACATGCTCGCGCAGCAGGCGGGCTGCAAACGGTGCCTCCGCCGACAGGCTAAGAATCACTTGCCAGCCCTCGCCCTGCGGCAGGAAGTGCAGCGTCCAGCAACCGTCGTCGGTGGCCAGCGATTCCAGCGCGGTGGCGCTGGCGGCCGCGCGCAGCATGCCGCTGCTGCCGCTCCATACGGGATCGTTGGCGGCCTGCGGCAAGCGTGCGGATGCCTGCCGCTCCAGCGACAGTTGACGAAAGCGCCGCAACGTCAACGGCGACGCGGACAGCGCTTGCCGCTCGTTCGGCGTCAACACCCGGCTGCCGTCCAGCGCCGCCAGCAGCGTGGCGTCGGCCAGCATCAGGCGGTCGCCCGGCACGGCGCGGGTCAGCAGCGCACGCTCGCGCAACCGGGCGTCCAGCTCATCTTGTGCGGATTTCAATTCGTTCTCCTTCATTTCGCCGGCGCGGTGTTAGCCGCGTACAGCTTGTCGATCGCTTCGTTGCGACGCTTGCGCAGCGTCGGCATCGAAATCTGGTCCAGCGCCGCCAGTTGCTGCAGGGTTGGCAGCTCACCGGTGGCCGGGTCCAGCCAGGCGTCCGGGTAGGTGTCATCGGCGGCGCCCAGCAGTTTTTGGTACACGGCCAGCCGGATCGCCAGCGATTCGCCGCCCAGGATGCGCAGCGCCCAGCTGCCGGCTTCCTGCGCGGCCCGCGCCAATTCCAGATAGCGGGGGGGCAGGGAAAGCGCGCCGGCCAGCGACTGTTCCACCGCCAGGTCGTGCGCGTCGAATTCAGGCTCCGGCCCGGCGGCGCCGTCCATCGCATCGTCCGGCACGGAGGCCAACGCGTCGTCCGCCAGGTCGGCTTCGCGGTCCTCCGCCGGCTCGGGCAGAATGCGGTCCTGTTCCTGCGCCTCGCCCTGTTCGGACTCGCCGATCACGCGCCAGTAGTCTTCCAGCCACAAGGCCGCCTCGCCAGCGTCGCCCGACCAATCGTCGGCGCGGTCCATATTGGCGGACAGTTCCTCGTAATCGCCGATTTCCGCCAGCATCGCCGCGATCTTGTCCGGGCTGTTTTTCAGGCTGGCGAAACGCTTGGATTTGGTATGCAGCGGACCAGGCGAGCCGGCATAACGCTCTTGCGACTCGCTCCAGCGGATAATCCATTCCGCCTTGCATCCGCCGATGGATTTCATCTGCCGCGTTTCGATCGGGCTGCCGTCGATCGCACGTCCGAGGATGGCGCCCACCTGCTCCGCGTGCTGGCGCCAGTCCGCGAACAGGCTGGCGATCTCGCGGTAGGCGGTATCGAGCATACGGTATGTATAGATTTTGTTGGGCGAACAGTCGCGGCCCGTGGTGACGATGTAGTTGTCGGCATCGACCTTGTCGCGCAGGCCGGCGTACATGTCGTTGACCTTCTTGCGCATCACGCCTTCGGCGGCGGCATCGAGCCAAAAGGCGCCGCTGCGCGCATGTTCGGCGGCGACGGCGGCGGCGAACGCCAGCCAGAACGCGGGCTGCGCCTGCAACTCGAACAACAGGCTAAGCGACAGTTCGTAGACGCTGTCGCCGTAGCTGTTGCCCTCGGCCTCGGCGCGGGCCGAGCGAGCGCCCGCGCGCAGCGCCTCGGCCACCGCATCGGTGTAGCAGTCGAGCAGCGCGGCGTGCTGTCCCGCGTCGAGCAGCTGGTGCATCTCAAGCCGCCGGAACGCCTGCAGCGAGCAGTGTCCCAGCAGCTTGCGCACTTGTTCCCAGCCGTGCTCCTGATACCGGGTTCCTGGCAAGCGCATACAGTCCTGTCAATAATAGAAAAACGAAAATGGGCGCGCTATGGCGGACGCCTCAAAATCATGCCACAAAAGTGGCGATTTCATTATCCCGTTTACAAGCCTATTTCCCCTTCTGTTCCCGGTTCTGCGCCGCCAGCGTGGACAGCACCGCCGCCAGCACCGGCGCCGCATGCTCGCCGCCGGTGGCGTCTGAGTGGCTGGCGAAGGCCGCCATCGCCAGCCGGTGGGTCTGGCCGGGCAAGGTGCCCGGTTCCAGCCAGCCGGTGAACCAGACGGTGGCCGTGTCGTCGCCGCTGGGGGCGGTGCCGGTCTTGCCATACAGGCCGCGCCGCACGCCGGCCAGCGCTGCGCCACCGAACGCTCCGGCACCGGTGCCGACATCGACCACGCCCTTCATGCCGGCCTTGATGCGGTCCAGGCGAATGCCGACCGGCTTCATCTCCGGCACCACGCTGTCGGTGCGGCCCAATGTGAGCAGCATGCGCGGCGCCACCACCTTGCCCTGCCCGACCGCCGCCGCGGCCAGCGCCATTTGCAGCGGCGTGACCTGCATGCGCAGGCCGATCGACATCTGCCGCAGCTCGTGCCGCGTATGGATAGGATCGATGTGCGCCGGCGTCGCCTGCAGCGCGTCCCAGCTGCGCCAGTTGAAATCGGCCGGCAGCAGGCCGCCGTCCAGGCGCAGCGTTTGCTCGAAACCCAGCCGGTGCGCGGCGGCGACGATGGGACGCACCGCATCGAGCGCGTCCGCATCCAGCGCCTGCAGGTCCGGGGCGCCGCCGTCGGCGCGGCCGAACAGGCTTTGGTCGCTCAATTCGCCGGACCAGGCGAACCAGGTATTGAGGCTGTAGGTCAGCGCCTGCGCGAGTCCCAGGCGGCCCTCTTGTGCACGGCGGTCCAGGCTTTGCTCGTGGTAGTTGGTGATGTGGGCCAGGCGCGGATTGAGCGGGTAGCTGGCGGCGTCGGTCTGAAAGCCGAAGCCGCGCTGCTGCGCCAGGCGGTTGATGGCCGGCAGCGGCATGCCGCCCAACAGCGCGTCGATCTGCGGATCGCGCTGTGCGGCCAGTTCCAGCCCCAGCGCGCTGACCACCTTGAACGTGGAACCTGGACTCTGATGCGCGCCGCCGTCGTGCTGCAGGGCGGGCAGACGCAATGGGCTGCGCGCGGGGCTAGTGCGGTCGAAGTCGCGCACCTCGGCCCAGTTGGCGGCGCTGACTTCGCCCGCGCCGGCGCCGACGGCGGCCAGCACATCGCCGGTTTCGGTGTCGAGGATGACCAGGCCGGCGTGGCGCCCTTCCGGCGCTGGCTGGCCGCCGATGCAGGCCTTGCCGTCCCAGCGCCCGCGATGCATGCCGACGCAGTTCAACACGCGCTGGCTGAGGGCTTGCAGCGGCAGGTCCAGCGTCAGACGGGCGCCGACCGCCGCGCCGGATGCGCGCGAGACGGTGGCGTCGGATACCGGCAGGCGTGCCAGCATGCCGGCCACACTGTTGGCGTGGTCGCCGCTCACACCCAGCAGCGGTGCCAGACCGGCTTCGATGGCGGACTGCGTAGGCGCGCCGTCGGTCCACAGCGGCGTGCCATTGCGGTCTTCCAGTTGTACCGGCGACGGCGCGGCCGGCCGGGGCATGCCGGGTGCGGCATCGCCGGCGGCGGGCGACAACGCCTGCCACACCAAGCGGCCGGCGGCGACACGCAGGTGGCGGTATTTCTGGTCTTCCGGCGCGTTGAAGTCGAGCGGCTGGGCGGTGAGCTGCACGCTGCGGGCGCCCGCTTGCAATGTCAGCGTGAGCTGCTGGACGTCCGCGCCGCCGGCGCAGGCGCGGCCGGTGCAGGCCGGCGCCACCTGCGCGCTGGCGCCAACCGTGCCGGTGACGCGGCCGGCCACCAGTACCTGCATTACTTCGCCGCCTTGCGCGGCGCGCGGCAGCGCGAGGGTGAGGCGCACCATGGGGCGGGCGCCCTGCCCTTCAGCTGCCTGCGGCCAGCGGGCCACGCGGGTCCACGGCTGCCAGCCTTGCGGCAGGGAGGCGAACAGGCGCGAGGCGGCCACCGGCATCTGACTGGTGGTGGCGACCATCGCCGGCACGCTGCCGGACGAGGCGTCGCTGCCGGCGCTGGCGCTCCAGTCCAGCGCAAGGCCTGCGGGCGCCTTGACGCGCCAGGCCAGCAGGCGGCGTTCGCTGTTGTAGATGTCGATCTGCTGCCGGACGTAGGCGCCGTCGGCCTGGTAGTACAGGCGTTTGAAGAGTTTGTGCGTGGCGGCGCCGGGCTTGACCTGCTTCCAGTTGTCCAATTCGGCGGCGCGTTCGGCGGCGCCTGCGGCCTGCCATTGCGGCAGGTCGCGCGGCGCCAGTTCGATGGCGCCGGCGGCGGTCAGGCGCACCAGGCCCTGTTCCTGCAGTTCGTTGAACAGCGATTGGTCTTCCAACGCGGCCGGTGCGGCGGCCGGCACTTGATACGAGCCGGCAGCGAGCGTCGTGCTCACCGCCCTGCCGCGTGCGGGGAACGCAACCACCAGCGCGCCGGCGGGCGTGCCGACGGCGGCAGCGGCTGCCGGCGCCAGGCGATACATCTGCACCACCAGTTCGCCGGCTTGCGGGCACATGGCGTTGGCACGCCGTTCGATGCGCAGTGCCGAGGCGGCGCCCCACAGCAGCCATCCCTGCTGGCGCAGCGCGACCTGACCGCTGGCGCCCTGCTCGATCTGGCCGAAGCTGGCGTCGCTGATCCAGCGCGCGCCCGACTGCGCGTTGCGCCAGCCCAGTTGCAGCGGCTCGCTCAGCGGGTCGATGAAGTCCGCCCGGGCCGTGCCTTCGATTTGTATCTCGGGGACGGCGTCGGCGCCGCCGTCGGCCACCAGCAGCACGTTGCGCAGCGAGATCTGGGCATTCGTCTGCTCGTTGCGCTGGACCCAGCGCTTGACGTCGTCGAAGCGGTAGCCGAGCCGCAGCGGCAGCAGCCGTGCGTCTGTGGGGCTGCGCATCTGGCTGCACAGGTCCACGCGCACAGCCGGCGCGGCTTGCATCCCGGATGCCACCAGCAGGGCGCCGCCGGGATGGATGCTGGTGCTCAGGCCGGCCTGCGCCGGCACGGTGAATGCCGCGCCGGGCAGCACGGATTGATAGGCGTAGGCGGCGCGCACGCTGTTGACCGCTTGTGGCATGCTGACCGTGGCGGCTGCCAGGTGACGCGCATGGCCTGCGATCAGCGTACCGCCGCCCGCCAGCACGCAAACGCCCACGATGGCAATCCACATGGCCCGTTGCCGGCCGAGCGTCCGCGCCGCGATCGCCGCACCGCCCCCCGAGCCGGCTGGCGCGCCGCGTGACCCACCGACGGCTGCACCGGCTGCCCCACCGCCTGACGCACCGGCGGCCGCCCGACTCGACGCGTCGCCTGCCGCCGGCCGGCTTCCGGCGCGTGTCGATGGCACCAGGCGCATCGACTGGCGTCCGCGCGCGCCGGCGCGCAGATTGGCCTGCCGGCGGCGCGCGCGGCGGCGTTCGGCCCAGGCTTGCAGGATGGTGGTGATGAATCGCGGCATATGCCCCTCGCGCTAGTGGACGGCTGGTGGACGGTATCTACCCAGCCTTAGCGGAGGGGCCCGGAAAACCCAGCCAAGGAAGCCCCTTATCGCGCCAATCTGCATTTTGGGCCGCCAAAAGCGCGGCTCGTCGCAATCCCGTGGCGGCTTGACGGGCCTTTGCATAAAGTGAGCACATCGAAACACACTTTTAACCACCGAAAGGAAGCAAAATGAACGTCCTGAAAAACTTCGAAGCCCTGTTTGTCGTGACCCTGGGCCTGGCCTGCGCCGCCAACTACGTGCTCGACGAAACCACCGCCGCCCCAACGCCCGTGCAAGCCAGCTACACCGCGCCTGCCGCGAAGGATATGCAAGTGATCGTCGTCAGCGCAAAACGCCTGAGCGCCGAAGAGAAAAAACAATCGCTGATCGACGAAGGCAAGTCCGTGCTGGCCGCCGACACCACCGCAGCGAGCAAAATTTGAAGGCCCGTAAGCCCTTCGCCTGTACGCGCTTCCGACATGCCGCGTAACAGGCGAAGCCTTTCCCCGCCTCGCTCCGTTTCAAGCACTGCCCCCGCCTCGCTGTCCTCTGTGCGCCATCGCACATAACATCACCCTCGTTTGTGTCAGATGTAAAAAGTTGCATCTTCGGGAGCCATCCCAGACGCCGCTTGCTATAGTTCGTTTCAAGCGTTGTACCAAAACGCGCAAACGGAGAACATCATGATCAAGCGCTCGCACACCATTTTCGCCGCCGCCATGCTCGCCATGAGCGCCGCAGCATTCGCTCCCGCCATCGCGTCCGCGCAGGTCGGCGTCAGCGTCGTGATCGGCAATGCGCCGCCTCCACCGCGTTTCGAAAGCATCCCTGCGCCGCGCCGTGGCTATGTTTGGGCGCCAGGCTACTGGAACTGGGACGGCTATCGCCATGTCTGGCTGGCCGGCCGCTGGGAGCAGGAGCGCATCGGCGCGCAATATCGCCACGCGGAGTGGATACGCGACGGCGGCAACTGGCGCCTGGATCCCGGCGGCTGGGTCACGGTCGACGCGGGCCCGGCTCGTGTGGACTATGTGACCGTCGCCCCGCCGCCGCCACGTTATGAGCGGGTACCGGCTCCACGCGTCGGCTACGTCTGGGCACCGGGATATTGGGACTGGCGCGGCAATCGCCATGAATGGATAGGCGGCAGCTGGGTGGCTGAACGACCGGGCTATGTGTACGCCCAGCCGCATTGGGTTCAGCGCGAAGGCCACTGGTGGCGCGAGGAAGCGCGTTGGGAGCGCGGCCCTTACGGCGACCGCGATCACGACGGCATCCCCAATCGCTACGACCGTCACGACAATCGGGGTCACGGCCGTGGCGACAAGGACCACGACGGCATCCCGAACCGCTACGACCATGATCGCGACGGCGACGGCGTGCCTAACCGCTACGACCGTCATCCGGACAATCCGCGGCGCGATTGATGAACGAAATTGAATTCGAAGTATTGGCCACGGCCGCCTATAAGGGTGAGCGCGTGGCCGCTCGTCGTCTGGCGGCGCGTTCCGATGTGAGTGAGGCACAGGCGCTGCATCAGGTATTGACGCAGGCCGCTGGCGCGCAGGGTCTGCCGGTGCTGCTGGCCGGGCGCGAGGCCTTGCGTCTTCGCGAGCAGGAACGGCGTTCGGCAAGGATCGCGGAGAAGGCGCGGCTGCTGGAGCAGCGTGCGGCGCGCATGCGGCCGACCGCAGACGGTTGGCGTGGATGGTTCGACGGTTCGGCGCATCCGAATCCGGGACAGATCGGCATCGGGGCGCTGCTGTGCGGGCCGGGTGGCGAGCGGGTGGAGATCAGCCGCCGCGCGGGCCATGGCAATAGCGGCGAGGCGGAATACCTGGCGTTGACGGCTTTGCTGGAGGCGGCTGGACGGCTCGGCGCCACCGGTTTGGTGGTGCATGGCGACAGCCAGGTGGTGGTCAATGATGTGAACCTGAGTGCGCAGGCGGTGGCCGCAGGTCGCGGTGCGAAAGGGCTGGAGGCGCATCGGCTGCGCGTGATGGCGCTGCTGGAGCCGCTGGGCGATGTGAGCCTGCGCTGGGTTCCGCGTCACCGCAATGGTGACGCGGATCGCCTGTCGCAACAGGCGATCGCCGGGGCGCATGCTGCGACGGGCGATCCCGAGGCACCTACGGAGCGAGAGCTCGTCTAGAAATCCGTTGGCGGTGGCTCGGCACGGAGGGAATTCGGGCTATGCCTCGATTCCCGCCGCCGCAGTCAGGGCGCGCTTCAGGCGGTCCTGGTCAGGCGCAGCGCCGAACGGGCCGCCGTTGCGCGAGCCGGGGTGGCGCGCGAATGCGTCGCCGATCCATCGACCTTGAACACGCTGACAGCCTGCGCCAGCGCCGCTGCCTGCTGCTGCATCGATTCGGCCGCCGCAGCGGCCTGCTCCACCAGCGCGGCATTCTGCTGCGTCACGCCATCCATCGCGCCGATGGCCTGATACACCTCGTTGATGCCGGCGCTCTGCTCCGTGCTGGCCGCCGTGATCTCGGTGATGATGTCGCTGACGCGATGAACGCTGGTGACGATTTCGTCCATCGTCGAACCGGCATCGGCCACCAGCTTGCTGCCCTGGTTGACCTTCTCCACCGAATCGCCGATCAATTCCTTGATCTCCTTGGCCGCCGACGCGCTGCGCTGCGCCAGGTTGCGCACTTCCGTCGCGACGACCGCGAAGCCGCGACCCTGCTCACCGGCGCGCGCAGCTTCCACCGCCGCGTTCAGCGCCAGGATATTGGTCTGGAAAGCGATACCGTCGATGACCGCGATGATGTCCACGATCTTGCGCGACGACTGATTAATCGAATCCATGGTATCGACCACCTGCGACACCACCTGCCCGCCCTTGACCGCCACCTGCGCGGCCGATGCCGCCAGTTGGTTGGCCTGGCGCGCGTTGTCGGCGTTGTGCTTCACGGTCGATGTCAGTTCCTCCATCGACGACGCGGTTTCCTCCAGCGCGCCGGCCTGCTGCTCGGTGCGGCGCGACAGGTCCTGGTTGCCCGCCGCGATCTCGCTCGACGAGGTGGTGATATGGTCGGTACCGCTGCGCACTTCGGTGACGATGCCCAGCAGGCTGGCGTTCATCTCCTTCAATGCTGTCAGCAGCTGACCGGTTTCGTCGCGTGCGCTGTCGTCGATATGACCGGTCAGGTCGCCGCCGGCGACGCGGCGCGCCGCCGTCACCGCCTGCTGCAGCGGCACGGTGATCCCGGTGGTCAGCAGCCACGAACTGCCGGCGCCGAAGACCAGCACCAGCAAGGCCAGCACGTACAGCAGGTTGCGGCTGCTGGCCGCCACTTCGTCGATGCGGACGGCGGAGGCGTCGATCTTCGCGCGCTGCATCTTCAGCAGTTCCTGCATCAGCGCCTGATAGCTGGTGGCCCCCGGAACGAACACGCTGGTGAAGACCTTATCGGCCGCTTCCGGATCGCCGGCGCTTTTCAGCTTGGTCACCTGGTCGCGCGACGACAGGTAGATCTTGCGCTGCTCGCCGATGCGCTTGAACAGCTCCATCTCGTCGGCATCGACGATCAGGGCCTCCACCTTCTTCTGGTATTCCGCCGAAATGGCCGACGATGCCTTCGCCTCGTCCGCGAAGAAGGCCGCCAGCGATGGATCGCTGCTGCGAGCGATGGCGGTGGTGCGGCGGATCGCGCTGTCGATCTTGCTGGACCAGTCGGAGATCATGCGCTCCTTGGCCAGCGGCACCTGCATCATGTCGCTGGTGGCGGTGGCCACGCCCTGCAGGCGCCACACGGAGATCCCGGTGATCAGCATCGCGAACGCCAGGATGATGGAGAAGCCCAGCGCCAGGCGCTTGCCGATGCTGATATTGGCCAGCATGCCCATTACGCGGCCAGCGCGGTGGTTTCGATCAGGCCCATGTCGGCGCTCGACATCAGCTTGTCGATGTCGATCAGGATCAGCATGCGCTCTTCCAGCGTGCCCAGGCCGACGATATGGTCGCTGTTCATGGAGGAGCCGATTTCCGGCGCCGGCTTGACCTGCTCGGGCAGCAGCGTGGTCACGTCGGAGACGCGGTCCACCACCATGCCGACCACGCGGTGGCCGATGTTGAGGATGATGACCACGGTGAATTGGTCGTACGACGGCGTGCCCAGGTTGAACTTGATGCGCATGTCCACGATCGGCACGATGATGCCGCGCAGATTGACCACGCCCTTGACGAACTCGGGCGCGTTGGCGATGCGGGTCGGGGTTTCGTAGCTGCGGATTTCCGCTACTTTTTGTATGTCAATGCCGTACTCTTCCTGGCCCAGGGTGAAGGCCAAATACTCGCCGGCGGGGTTCGTTGCGTGCAGTTCGCTTACATTAGACATGGGGTTTCCTTCATTGCCAAAGTGATTGCCGGCAATGTTACCTCAAGTCAAGTTAATAAGCACCAAATAAATGCACCAAGGAAACAAATTGAACTAGCGCAGCTTCCAGTTGGGATTCTCGACCAGCCGGGCGGCGGCGGAAGGCAGCGGGCGCAGCACGGTGGTGATCACGGCGCGCGGATTCATGGGCTCCCGTTCAGGCTTGGGGATCTCGTTCTCGGCCTGGGTACGCCGGGGCGCCGACGATGCGAAGGCGGAGGCGGATGGCCGCGCGCCGGCCTGGCGGCTGTCTTCCCCTTTGATCTGGAAATGCGGCGCCACGGTCGGGGTGTCGTCGAGCGCCAGCGCGGGCGCGCTGAGCAGACTCATCAACATCGGTGCAAGCGCCAGGAAGTTACGCATCATAGTGCCTATGATTATCAAATATGGTTGCATTTTGCACAATCTCATCGTACTTGGCAAGCAAACAATTGTTAATTCACGCCAAGTTCCACTGCACAAGGGCCGTATCAGGCTGTATGATCTGAAAAAAAGATCATCGAAGACAGACATCACGGGAGAACGATGAACAGCTTGCTCAACAGCTGGCACCCGCGCCTGGTCAGCCTGGCCAGCGCCGCCGCCGGAGCCGACGGCGCGCACGACACCAACCATTTGCACAGGGTCTGGCGCAACGCCAGCCTGCTGCTGGACGACTATCCCGAGGCCGACGCGCTGGTCGTGCTGGCCGGCTGCTACCTGCACGACCTGGTCAACCTGCCCAAGAACGATCCCGATCGCCACCTGGCCTCGCGCAAGGCGGCGCTGCTGGCCAGCCGCCAGCTGGCCGAACTCGATTTCCCGTCCAATAAGCTGGCCGCCGTCGCGCATGCGATCGAGAGCCACAGTTTTTCGGCCGCCATCCGCCCCGAGACCATCGAAGCGAAGATCGTGCAGGACGCGGACCGCCTCGACGCGCTGGGCGCGGTGGGCCTGGCGCGGCTGTTCTACACGGCCGGGCGCATGGGCAGCGGCCTGGCACACCCCGACGATCCGATGGCGCTGCACCGCGAGCTCGATGAAAAGGCCTATGCGCTGGACCATATCGACACCAAGCTGGCCACCCTGCCCGGCAAGATGCAGACCTCCGCCGGCCGCCACCTGGCGCAGACCCGCCTCAACGAGCTGACCGCCTTCCGCGACAGCTTCATCGCCGAATGGGCCGCCAGCCCAGCCGCGCCCTGACCTCTTTCATTTATCGACCACATGACCACCCCCGATACCGCAGCACCCGCCCTACCGGCCGCCCCGGCGCCGGGGAACCTGAACTTCATCCTGATTTGCGTCTTCATCGACATGCTGGGCATCGGCCTGATCGTGCCGGTGCTGCCGATGCTGGTCGGCGAATTCACCGGCTCGCGCGAGAACCAGGCCTACTGGTTCGGCATCATGAGCGCGGTGTTCGGCCTGATGCAGTTCATCTTCATGCCGATGCTCGGCGCCCTGAGCGACCGTATCGGCCGCCGCCCGGTGATGCTGTATTCGATGGCCGGCATGTGCATCAACTTCCTGTCCACCGCGTGGGCGCCCAACCTGGCCTACCTGTTCATCGGCCGCGTGGTGGGCGGCATGTCGTCGGCCAGCATGTCGGTGGCGTCGGCCTACGCGTCGGACATCTCGACGCCGGAGAACCGCGCCAAGAGCTTCGGCAAGGTCGGCGCGGCGTTCGGCCTGGGCTTCATCTGCGGCCCGATGCTGGGCGGCCTGCTGGGCAGCGTCAACCTGCACCTGCCGTTCTACGTGGCGGGCGGGCTATCGGCCGCCAATTTCGTCTACGGTTATTTCGTCGTGCCGGAATCGCTGCCGGCGGAGCGCCGCTCGACGTTCAAGCTGGCCAGGATCAATCCCCTGTCGGCGCTATTCAAACTGGCGCGCCGCACCGACATCCGCGGCCTGGTGATCACCTTCTCCCTGGTGACCTTCGCGCAGATGATGCTGCAGACGACCTGGGTGCTGTACACCCACTTCCGCTTCGCCTGGACGCCGGGCCAGAACGGCGCGGCCATGTTCTGCGTCGGTCTGACAGCGGCCGTGGTGCAGGCCGGCCTGCTCGGCATCCTGATCAAGCGCTTCGGCGAGGTGCGCCTGTCGCTGCTGGGATTGGGCTCGGGCGCCATCACCTATCTGCTGTACGGCCTGGCCACGCATGGCTGGATGATGTATGTGCTCATCATGTGCAATGTGCTGGCGTTCGCGGTCGGCCCGGCGCTGCAGGGCATCGTCTCGAAGGCGACGCCGCCCAATGAACAGGGCGAGTTGATGGGATCACTGCAATCGGTCAGCAGCCTGGGGGTGATCCTGATGCCGCTGCTGGGCACCGCCATCCTCGGTGAAGTCAGCCACCTGCCGGCCGACGACTGGCGCATCGGCAGCACCTTCTACCTGTGCGCGGGGATGCAGGCGGTGGCCATCCTGGTGGCGCAGCGCTACTTCCACCAGCATCATATGCGGGCGGCCAAGCCATGAAACGATTGGGCATTGCCGCGCTGTTGGCGGCCGGCGTGGCGCAAGCCTGGGCCGCCGATTGTTCGCGCGATATCTCCGTGCCGGTGTCGGCCAGCGGCGCCAGCGTGCAGGTCGAGGGGACGCAGGTCGGCGGCATCTTTCCCGACTTGCTGCGCAGCGCAGGCGGCAAGAACGGCTGCAACTTCGTCTTCACCGTGGTGCCGCGCGCGCGCCAGGTGGCCATGTACAAGGCCGGCAAGGCCGACCTGCTGCTGCCGGCCTCGCGCACGCCGTCGCGCGACCTGGCCGGCACCTTCGTGCCGATGATCGGCCATCGCGCCATGCTGATTTCGGTGGCCGGCGCGCGCGCACCGATCACCGACGCCAAGAACCTGCTGGAGCGGCGCGAGCTGCGCGTGGCGGTGGTGCGGGGCTTCGACTATGGCGAGCAATACACGGCGCTGATGAACGAGCTGGCCAAGCAGGGCCGCCTGTTCACGGAGGTGGACGTGGTGGCGGTGGCGCGCCTGCTGCACGCCGGCTCGGCCGACGTCACCATCATGGGGCCGACGCTGATGGCCGGCGCGATCCGCCGCGATCCGCGCGTCAACGGCTTGCAGGACAGGCTGCGGCTGGAGCCCATCCCCGAACTGCCGTGGAACGACAGCGGCGCCTATGTGTCGCACTCCCTGCCGCCGGCGGACCAGCGGGTGCTGATCGACATGCTGGAAAAGATGGGCAAGTCGAACCAGGTGCTCGAAGGCTACCGCCGCTACTTCCGCGCGGACGTGCTGACCGACAGCGTGCGTCCGCGCTAAACGGTTTATTCCGTTTAGCTTATTTCCCCTCCACCACCGGCAGTTCCAGGGCGCTGCTTTCGGCGCCGGCGTGGTACACGCGCAGCGTCGCCTTCTTGTAGTCGGCTGGCTTGGCGTGGAAGATGTTCTGCACGTAGGTCTGCGGGTTGCGGTCGTACAGCGGGAACCAGCTGGACTGGATCTGCACCATCACCCGGTGGCCCGGCAGGAACACGTGGTTGGCGTTCGGCAGCGCGAAACGGTACTTCTCCACGGTGCCCGGCGTGATCGGCGACGGATGCTCGAAGCTGTTGCGGTAGCGGCCACGGAAGATATCCATCGCGATGCCCAGCTGGTATCCGCCCAGCTCCGGCTGCGACGGCACTTCGTCCGGGTAAACGTCGATCAGCTTGACCACCCAGTCGGTGTCGGTGCCGGTGGTCGAGGCGTACAGGTTGACCATGGCGGCGCCGGCGATCTGCAGGCGCGCCTTCAGCGGCTCGGTGACGTAGCTCAGCACATCGGTGCGGTCCGAGACGCCGCGCTGGTCGCTCACCAGCCATGGGCGCCATACGTTGGCGTCGTTCATGTGCACCGGACGCGGGACGAAGGGCACCGGCTTGGCCGGGTCGGACACGTATTCGTCGAAGCCCGCGCCCTGTTGCGGCGCCTCGAAGTCCAGCTTGAAGTCCGGCTTCAAATAGATCGGCTTGAGCGGCGCCGGGCAGCCGGTTTCGCACGCCAGCGGCCAGCGCTGCAAACGCTGCCAGCGATTGACGCCGGTCTGGTAGAACAGCACCGGCGGCGTGTCGGCGGCCGGCGCGCCGTCCTTCAGGTATTGGTCGAGGAAGGGCTGCATCACGTCGCGGCGGAATTCCAGCGCGGTGTCGCCGGTGAACTTGAACGGGCCCAGGCTGGAGCCATCGTAATTGACGCCGCTGTGGCGCCATGGCCCCACCACCAGGAAGTTCTTGTTGTTGTCCTTGTCCTGCGGTTCGACCGCCGAGTAGAAGGCGTGGGCGCCGTAAATGTCTTCCTGGTCCCAGTAGCCGACCACGGTCATGGTGGGCACCTTCATCGGGCGCTTGGCCAGGATCTTGTCGAGCGCCTGCTGCTGCCAGTAGTTGTCGTAGGCCGGATGCTCGAACAGCTTGCGGACGAAGTTGAGCTGGTCCAGGCCGAACTGCCGGGCGTAATCGGCGGTGGAGCCGCCGCGCAGCACGCTCTCGTAATCGTCGTAGACGCCGGTGGCCAGGGTCTTGCCGCTGCCCTTGGCGGCGGTCTGGCCGGCGATGTAGCTCAGGTTGGGCACGCGGAAGGCGCCGTTGTGGAACCAGTCGTCGCCGCGCCAGCCGTCGACCATGGGGCTCATCGGCACAGCGGCCTTGAGCGCCGGGTGCGGATCGACCAGCGCCATCAGCACCGTGAAGCCTTCGTAGGACGAGCCTATCATGCCGACGTTGCCGTTACTTTCGGGGACGTGCTTGACCAGCCAGTCGATGGTGTCCCAGGCGTCGGTGGTGTGGTCGGTGCGGGTGTCGTTGAGCGGGCCTTTGACGGGGCGGGTCATCACGTAGTCGCCCTCGGAGCCGTATTTGCCGCGCACGTCCTGGTAGACGCGGATGTAGCTGTTTTCCAACATCACTTCATCGCCCTGCCCGACCGTGGCCAGCACGCTGGGGCTGACGTTGCGCTGGGCGCGGCCGCTGGCGTTGTAGGGGGTGCGGCTCAGGACCATGGGGGCGTGGACGGCGCCGTTGGGGATGACGATCACGGTGTGCAGCTTGACGCCGTCGCGCATCGGGATCATGACGTCGCGCTTGACGTAGTCGGCGTTGGGGATGGCGGTGTCGAACCTGGCGGGGATGTCGGGCGCCATCGGCGGCGTGGGCGTTTGCGCCGTTGCGGCGGAGGCCATCAGGGTGGAAAGCACTGCAACTGCAAGAACACGCATATCGGCTCCGGTAAGGGGTATCGCTCAGGATCGGCAATACTACCTTATCGTTTGGATTAATGCATGAGCTTGAAGAGCACGGCGGTAAGGCCGGTCTGCACGACGATCACTCCGACCATCCACTGGATCAACTCAGACTTGAGCTGCGCCAGGCGCATGTCGAGATAGTTCTTGGTCACCAGGTGGGTGTCGAGAAGCTGGAACATCGCCGAGGCCAACGCCTTGGCCTGCTTCTCGGGCATGCCGCCTTCAGTCAGGGTATCCATAAACGCGACGGAATCGAAGTTATCGGCCATTTTAATCTCCTTTGGTTCGGACCGCGAACATTCAATCTAATTCCGAATCCCGCCGCAGGGCTTGCGGCGCCTCACACCTTGACAGACCGGCGCTGAACTGCAACCATACGCGCATGACTTTTTACACCACACTTCACGCCTGCCTGAATTGGCGCCGCTCCTAGCGCGCGGCCACTGTCTACCCATAGTGATGTGATATTTTTATCAACGCCGCCCTTTTCTGGTGGCGTTTTTTACATTCGTCGCGCCGGACCGGGGCAACGTAAAGGAACCCCTGATGAGCCTGACCGAACAGTCCGAAGTAATCGCCACCGCACCCGCCGCGTCCAAAGGCCCGACCGTGATCCTGACCGGCGACCGCCCGACCGGCCCGCTGCACCTGGGCCACTTCGTCGGCAGCCTGCGCAATCGCGTCACCTATCAGCACGAATATAAACAGTTCATCATGCTGGCCGACGCCCAAGCCCTGACCGACAACATGGACGACACCGGCAAGGTGCACCGCAACGTGGTCGAGGTGGCGCTGGACTATCTGGCGGTCGGCATCGACCCGGCCAAGTCGACCATCCTGATCCAGTCGCAAATCCCGGAACTGGCCGAGCTGACCTTCTACTACCTGAACATGGTGACGGTGGCCCGCCTGGAGCGCAACCCGACCGTCAAGACCGAGATCGCGCTGCGCGGCTTCGAGCGCGACATCCCGGCCGGCTTCCTGACCTACCCGGCCTCGCAGGCGGCCGACATCTCGGCGTTCAAGGCGTCGCTGGTGCCGGTCGGCGAGGACCAGATCCCGATGATCGAGCAGACCAACGAGATCGTGCGTCGCTTCAACCGCATCGCCAACAAGGACATCCTGGTCGAGTGCAAGGCGCTGGTGCCGGAGATCGGCCGCCTGCCGGGCACCGACGGCAAGGCCAAGATGAGCAAATCGCTGGGCAACACGATCAACCTGGGCGCCACCGCGGCCGAGATCACCGCCGCCGTGAAAAAGGTTTATACCGATCCGCTGCACCTGCGCGTGGAAGATCCCGGCCACCTGGAAGGCAACGTCGCCTTCATCTACCTGGACGCCTTCGATCCTGAAAAAGACAAGCTGGCCGAAATGAAGGCCCACTACGTGCGCGGCGGCCTGGGCGACTCCATCGTCAAGAAGCGCCTGGAAGTGGTGCTGCAGGAAATGCTGGCGCCGATCCGTGCCCGCCGCGAAGAGCTGGCGCAGGACAAGGGCTACATCATGCAGATGCTGAAGGAAGGCACGATGCGCGCGCGCGAAGTGGCCGCGCAGACCGCCGACGAAGTCAAGGCCGCCCTCGGCCTGAGCTACTTCTGAATCTGAACGCGCCGGCGCTGCCCCCCTTCCAGCTGGCGCTGTTGCTGCTGGCGGCGGCGTATGGCCTGGCCAGCGTCGTCTGCTTTGTCGCCTACGCGGTCGACAAGTCGGCCGCCATTGGCCGCCGCCGGCGCATCCCCGAACGCACGCTGCTGCTGATGGGACTGGCCTTCGGCTGGCCCGGCGGCTGGCTGGCGCAGCGCTGGCTGCGCCACAAGTCCATCAAGACCAGCTTCCTCATCAAATTCTGGCTGACCGCCGCGCTGAACCTGCTGGCGGCGGGCGGGCTGCTGGCCTGGCTCTAGCCCCTGCCTACAGCCCGGACGGATAGGTCTCGGGCAGCTCGTCCAGCCGCCAATGCGCGGACAACTCAAGCGGCTTGACGGCGTTCGAGCGGTCCACATGGATCACGGCGTCGAACTGGCGCGCCACCTCGGCATCGAAGTAATGGCTCTGGCGTTCGGTCTCCGGCCGGTAGACCACGCCGATGGCGCGCTCCAGCAGCGTCGCCGGCAAGGCCGCGCGGGCGTCCGCGCAGGCGCGCAACGGCAGCAGGAAGCGCGCCCGCCGGGCCGGATCGTCCTCGGTTACCCGGTGCAGCAAGGCCTCCAGGCTGCCCGGCAGCGACGGCCGCACGCGCTTGAGCTGGGCCGGTCCGTCCCATTCGCTGGCGGCCGTCACCGTGCCGTCGTGGGTGCTGAATCCCAGCAGGTAGGCCGCCGCCTCGCCGTGCCTCTCGCGCGTCAACTGCCCGAGGTTGAGCTGTCCCCCGTGTCCCATTTCCGTCGCCCGCGCATCGCCCAGGTGCGAGTTGTGCGCCCACACCACCAGCCGCGCCGGACCGCTCCGGTTCGCGGACAGGTGGGCCAGCAAGGCGTCCAGCGTGTCGGCCATGTGGCTGTCGCGCACGTTCCAGGACTCGTCGCGGCGGCTGAACATGGCGCGGTAGTAGCGCTCGGCGTTCTGCACCACGCGGGCGTTTTGCTGCGCGTAGAACAGCTCGTCCGGCACCGTGCCGCCGGCCGCGTCCAGATGCCGCTGCGCCTGCGCGGTCAGCTCGGCCAATTGGCGCACCACTTCCGTCTCGCAATCCTCGCGCAGGCCCAGGCTGGCCAGGTAGCCGTAACGCAGCGGATCGGCGCCGACGTGGTCGATGCAGCTGTAGCGTTCGCGTGCGCGTCCGGCGGCCGGCGGATCGGCCTGCTCCAGGTAGCGCACCACCTGGCGCATCGACTGGTGCAGGCTGTATAAATCCAACCCGTAAAAGCCGATGCGGCGCGCCGGGTCCCGCACCTGCTGGTTGTGCAGCCGCAGCCAGTACAGCAGCTCGACCATCTCCTCGTTGCGCCACATCCATTGCGGGAAGCGCTGGAAACCGGACAGCGCCTGCTCGGCGGTCTGGTCGGCGCCCTTCAGCTGGACGAAGCGGCTCGCTTGCAGCGCGTCCGGCCAATCCGCCTCGACGGCGATGGCGTCGAAGCCGTGCTCGACGATCAGCCGCTTGCTGAGGGCGGAGCGCAGTTGGTAGAACTCGCGCGTGCCGTGGGTGGCTTCGCCCATCAGCACCAGCCGCGCCTGGCCGATGTGGCTCAGCACGGCGTCCAGGTCGTCGTCGGTGCGCAGCGGCAGCGCCTGCTCCCGCAGCACCGCCAGGGCCAGCTCGGTCATGGCAGTCTCCCAAAACAAATCCACGCAGGTATGCAATACTCTAGGTCGATTTTTATTTTTGTGCTTTGGAAAGAGTGTGCGATGTGGACTGGGATCTTGTGCGGCTTGCTGGCGGGTGCGATGTGGGGCATGGTGTTCATCGTGCCGGAACTGCTGACGGCCTTCACGCCGCTGGAGATGGCCTGCGGGCGCTACATCGCCTACGGCCTGATCGCGGCCGGCCTGATGGCGCGGCGCCTGCCCGCCCTGCTGCGCCGCCTGGACCGCGGCGATGTGGCCGCGATGATCAAGCATGCGCTGGCCGGTAACATCGTCTACTACATGCTGCTTGCGCTGGGCGTCAAGCTGGCCGGCGTAGCGGCCACCTCGCTGATCATCGGCGTGCTGCCGATCTCGGTCACGCTGATGGGCAGCAAGGACCATGGCTCGGTGCCGCTCAAGCAGCTGATGCTGCCGCTGCTGCTGGTGGCGGCCGGCATCGCCTGCATCAATATCGACGTGTTCAGCCACGACGCGGGCAACGGCGCGCCGCTGCCGGAGAAGATCCTCGGCGTGCTGTGCGCCGCCGGCGCGCTGCTGTGCTGGACCTGGTATTCGGTGGACAACGCGCGCTACCTGAAGCGCAATCCGCATTTCAGCAGCGGCGAGTGGTCGGCCTTGTATGGCGTGTCGAGCGGCTTGATTTCGCTGGTGATCGCGCTGGTGGCGCTGGCGCTGTTCCATGCCGACGTGACCGGCGCCGGCGCTGTGGCAAGCGGCCGCGATTGGACGCTGTTCTGGATCGTCAACGCGGTGATGGCCCTGGGCGCTTCGGTGATCGGCAACCATCTGTGGAATGTCGCCAGCCGCAAGGTACCGCTGACCTTGTCCGGCCAGTTGATCCTGTTCGAGACGCTGTTCGCGCTGTTGTACGGCTTTATCTACAAGCAGCAGCTGCCACGCGGGCTGGAGATCGCCGCCATGCTGCTGCTGGCGGCCGGCGTGCTGTGGTCGATGCGCGTGCATGCGCTGGACGAAACCAGCGAGGCGCATGCCGGCTAGCACGCCAGCAATTAAGGTTATTCGGGCTTGAGGCGCTCTGCCACCAGCTGCGCCATCGGACTATCGCCCAAGCCCGCCACCACGCCGCGCTGGTCGGCTGCGCTGCGGTTCTGGTTGACCTTCCATTTGCCCACCAGGCTGTCGATCGGGATCTCGATGCCGATGATGGCCTTCATGGTCGCGGCCATGAAATCGATCGGGGCATCGTCCAGCTCCCACGGCTGCGGCATGCCGCCTTCGTGTACGGCGGTCAGGTGGTCCAGCAGGCGGCGCAGCCAGAACGGATCGTCCACCACGCGACCGGTGCCGCGCGCCTGCACCATCACATAGTTCCAGGTCGGCACCACCTTGTGCGTGGTGCGCTTGGTCTCGTACCAGCTCGGGCTGATGTAGGCCTCCGGTCCCTGGAACACCACCAGGCACGACGTCGCCGTCTCCAGCTTGCGCCACAGCGGGTTGGCGCGCGCGACGTGGGCGCGCAGCACGCCCAGGCCGCTGTCGCCCTCGTCGGCGTACAGCATGAAGGGAATCAGGTCGGCGGTGACGCCATCGGCATCGGCCAGGATCAGCGTGGCCAGCGGAAAGTCGCGCATCAGGCCGTGGCGGACTTCAAGACGGTCTTCGGCGAAAGCGGATTGCAAGTACATGGCGGCTCAGGTGGTGTGAACGATGTGGCCAGTGTAGCAGCGGCGCACACGGGCGCACAGTGCCAGCGCGGCCCGCCCGCGTGGGGCCACGCCTAGTCCAGCAGGCCGTTCTCGCTCAGCACATCCTGGATCAGCTCCAGGCGCAGCACGGGATTCTCCTGCAGCAGCAGGCGCTGCTTCTCGCTCACGTCCAGCCGCAGCAGCTCGCACCAGCGATTCGCCACCCAGCCGGCTTCGTCCAGCCGGTACGGCGGCGCCAGCGGCATGTTGGCGGTGGAGATCTGCTTCTTCTGCAGCGAACGGATCAGCGAGCCCAGCGCATTGGCGACGTCCTGCTGCTCGGTGGGAACGGGCACCACCATGTCTTCGGCCACCTCGTCGACCTCGGCCATCCACAGGCCATGCTTGAGCTTTTCGGCCGACCGGATCTGGAAGCGCGTGGTGCCGATGCAGGAGATTTGCAGCAGCCCCGGCAGCGGCGCGGTCCATTCCAGGATGCGGGCCATGGTGCCGGCGTCGGACAGGGTTTCCTGCATGTCGGGGATGCGGGTTTCGCTGCCTTCGAGCAGCGGGACCACGCCGAATTCTTCGCCATTGGCGATGCAGCGCTTGATCAGGTCGAGATAACGTACTTCAAACACCTGCAACGGTAAATGTCCGTCCGGGAACAGGATGGTATTCAGCGGGAAAAGAGGAATTGATGCCATTCCGCTATCATCTCACGAAATGACCGCGACCGCTCTAGACTCGGCGCACTAACCTGAACGCCAGGTTAAAGCCGAGGGGAATTAACGCGGCCTTTCAGCATAAAAGCAACGTCGCGTGGCGGCGGGACATTTAGAGCCGCAATCGATGCGGAGAATAAGACTCGGGGCGCGTCACCCCAAAAAAGAGAAAAGCCGGGAGCGGGGTTTATAAAAACATATAAACCCCGGTCCCGGCTCCCGGCAAACTGACGGTGCAGCTTACTTAATCAGATACTGCTCTTTGTCCTTGCCTTCCAGCCATTTCGGAGCGCGGCCGCGGCCGGTCCAGGTCTGGCCGGTGGCGTCGTCGCGGTACTTGGTTGGCACCGGCGCGCGGGTTTTGACCGCCTTCACCTTGGCCACGCCGCCCAGATCCGCCACGGTCAGGCCGTATTCACGCATGATGGCCGTGACTTTCTCTTTAGCCTGCGCGATTTCATTCTTGCGGGCGGTTTCGGCCAGATTTTCCAGTTCGGCGATCTTTGCTTTGTATTCCTGGTAAGTCGTCATCTTATTTCCTTCTATCGGCAGGTTAGATTCTAAAAAAACCACTAGTGACAATGTGTGAGATTTGATAGGCGCAATTTACCATAACTTTGCACTAATTCTCCAGAGATATACGCGACAAATACCAATATAGCTATAAAAACGAATATTTTCCACAACTGTTGTTCAATTGAATCGCGTAGCGGACGGTTTTACGACGGCGCAGCAATATCCTCCGCTATAAAGAATAGCGGCCGGCGGATTTACTGTTTTCTATTCAGCCGCAGAGAGGCCGGTGCTCGATGCCGTCCTTGACCACTTTGCGGATCAGGTTGGCCAGGCGGCAGGTGGCCGGGCCGGCCACTTCGGGATTGGCGACGATCAGCGACAGCGACAGCTTGCGGCGCTGCCCCACCCGCAGCGGCAGCGGCTTGAGCAAGCCCTGCTCCAGCTGGGTCCGTATCTTGTGCTCGGCCAGCCAGCCGAAGCCGAGGCCGTTGCAGATCATCTCCAGCCGCGTGTGCGGGCTGGTGACGGTCCAGCGCTGGGTGCTGCTGAGCCAGCCGTGGTCACGCGGATTCAATGTGCCCGAATCGCGCACCACGATGTGCAGGTTGCGGCCCAGGTCTTCCACCTCCAGCTCGCGCCCCAGCTCGTGCAGCGGGTGGCAGGGATGGGCTACCGCGACGAACTCGATATCCATCAGCACGTCGCCCAGGAAGCCGGACGGGATGCGGCTGGCGATGGCGATGTCGACCCGCTGCTCGACCAGCGCATCCTCCGAGCCGGACAGCACGGTCTCCTCAAGGTTGACGCGGGTGTGCTTGGCCCAGGGCTCGAAGTCGCGCAGCACCTGCACCAGCAGCTCGACCGGAAACAGGCTGTCGACCGCGATCGAAACCTGCGGCTCCCAGCCTTCGGCCAGGCTGGTCGCCAGCTGCTCCAGCTGGAAGGCGCCGCCCAGCAGCTCGCGTGCCTTGGCCAGCAGGGCCGTGCCGTTCTGCGTCAGGCGCGCGCGGCGGCCGTCGATTTCCAGCAGCTCCACGCCCAGCTGCTCCTGCAGCTTGGCCACCATGTAGCTGACCGACGACTGGCTGCGGTGCAGCGCCTCGGCCGCCTGCGCGTAGCCGCCGCATTCGACGATCGCCTGCAGGACCTGCCATTGCTCCAGCGTGCTGCGCGGGATCTTCACTTCGATTCCATCACGAAGGTGCCGTCCCAGTCGTCGGGCGGCGGGTTGGCCGCCATGTGCAGGCTGCGCTCGATGTACAGCGCGGCCACGCGGTCGTGCGGATTGAGCGACAGCACCTCGTTGAACAGCTTGCCGGCGGCGCCCCAGTTGCGCTTGCGGTAGCTCTGCAGCGCGTTGCGGAACAGACCCATGGCCTCGACCAGGTTGGGATAGCTGTCCTCGCTGTGGTAGTCCATCACCTCGTAGATCGACACCGGCTGGGTCTTGCCCTTGACCACCACGATGTCGACCTCGCGCAAGCGGTAGGTGCCGCGCAGCGCGCGGTAGGTGAACTCGCTGATGAGGATGTGGGCGCCGTACTGCTTGCAGGCCGATTCCAGCCGCGCCGCCAGGTTCACGCCGTCGCCGATGATGGTGTAGTCCATGCGCTTCTTGGAGCCGATGTTGCCGGACACGACCTGGTCGGTGTTGAGGCCGATGCCGATCTCCACCGGCGGCTTGCCCTCGCGCGCGCGCAGCTGGTTCCAGGCGCGCAGCTCGGTCATCATGGCGATGGCGGTGCGCAGCGCGCGGTCGGCGTCGTCGTCGTGGCCAACCGGGATGCCGAAGGCGGCCATGATGGCGTCGCCGATGAACTTGTCGAGCATGCCCTCCTCGCGCTGGATGCAGTCGACCATCATCGTGAAGTATTCGTTGAGCAGCGTGACCGTGCCCTGCGCGCCCAGCTGCTCGGTGATAGTGGTGAAGCTGCGGATGTCCGAGAACAACACAGTGGCCGGCACGTTTTTACCGCCCAGCATTTCGGCGCCGTTGGCCACCATCTGGTCGGCGATGCCGGGGTCCATGTAGCGCGACATGGTCGAGCGCAGGCGCTTCTCGCTGGAGATGTCCTCCAGCATCAGCATCCAGCCGATGCGCTTCTTCTCCATCGACAGCAGCGGCTGCACGCTGAAGTTGACCGACAGCGTGGCGTCCTCCACCACCAGCTCGGCGTCCATCAGGTGTTCGGCGCTCTGGTTTTCCTCGACCTGGCGCAGCTTGTCCATCACCCAGCTGTTGGCGCCGCCGAAGAAATCCGCCGCCGAGCGGCCGAGGATGCCCTCCGGACCGGTGCGCAAAATCCGCAGGCCGGCCGCGTTGCAGGTGACGATCTTCTCCTGCCCGTCCAGCGTGATGACGCCGTTCGACATCGACTCCAGCATGGCCTCGTTGTAGTTCTTGATTTGCTGGACGTCGGCGAACAGTTTGGCGTTTTCCAGCGCGATCGAGATCTGCGCGGTGAAAGCGCGCAGGCGCGATTCGTCCTCGTGCGTGAACGGGCCGCCGCGCTTGTTGAGCACCTGCGTCACGCCGATGATCTTGCCGGCCTTGTTGACGATGGGGACGCACAAAATCGAGCGCGTGAAGTAGCCGGTGCGCTTGTCGAAGGCCGGGTTGAAGCGCAGGTCGGCGTAGGCGTACGGGATGTTGATGGTCTTGCCGGACGTGAAGACGGCGCCGGCGATGCCGGCCGTGTTGGGCAGGCGGATCTGCAGCGACTCCAGCCCCTGCCCCACTTCCGACCACAGTTCGCCGGTCTTCTCGTCGTTGAGGAACAGCGTCGAGCGCTCGGCGTTGAGCAGGCGCGTGGCCTCGCCCATCACCTTTTGCAGCAGCGAGCCGAGCTTGATGTCGGCCGTGACCTCGGACACCACGTCGATGAATTCCATCTCCTGGCGCCGGATCTTCTTCATGCTCTCGAGGAAGCGCGCGCTTTGCAGCGCCAGCGTGCCCTGCGTGGTGAGCGCCTCCAGCAGTTGCAGGTCGGCGCGGGTGAACTTGCCGCGCCGCTTGTTGAGCGTCTGCGAGACGCCGATGATCTCGCCCTTGAAGGTCTTGATCGGCACGCACAGGATGTTGCGGGTGACGAAGCCGGTCTGCTCGTCGATGGAGCGGTTGAAGCGCGGGTCGGCGTAGGCGTCGGCGATGTTGACCGCCTCGCCCGTGGTGAACACGTGGCCGGCGATGCCGGTGTGGTTCAGGAAGCGGATCTCGCGCTGGATGTTGCCCTGTGCGACGCGGGAGAACAGTTCGCCGGTCTCGGCGTCGTTGAGGAACAAGGTGCCGCGCTCGGCGTCCAGCTCCTCGGTGGTGACGTCGATCAGCGCGGTGAGGATTTCGTCCAGCGTGTCGTAGGCGGCCATGCGGCGCGACACTTCCAGCAGCAGCTCGACCTGTCGCAGCCGCTTGCGCTGGGCGCCCGCCACCGCCTGTGCCGACGCGGCCTCGCTCCTGGCGGGCGGCTTGGCCGGCACGCTGCGGATGGCGGGCTTGGCGCTCATGCGCGCGCCTCCAGCGTGTCGCGCAGGGCGCGGATGGTGTCGTGCAATTGGGCGACTTCGCCGTGGTGGAGCGTGCTGGCCTGTTGCAGCGCGTCGAGCTTTTCCTGCGCCACCCGCTCCAGACTGGCGCGCAGGGCGGCGACGGTGTCGCGCAATTGGGTGATCTCGCTGTGGGCGAAGGACAAGGCGTCCTGCACCGCGTGCTGGCGTTCCTGGTGGGACAGCTCCAATTCCGAGCGCAGCACGACCACGGTGCGCTGCAAATCGCGCACCTCGGCCAGCGCCAGGCGCAGTCCTTCATCGTCCGGCTGGTTGATCTCGGTAACTTTAGGCTTTTTCAGAGGGGGCCCGCGGCAATTAAGTACACCGAAGAATCATATCACCTCGGAATCACACCATCAAAAACGCTTTTCGACCGTGACGCGCAGTTGGGCTTCGCCGCTGGCCACCGAGGTGCGGTTCTGCGTGCCGTTGGCGTCGCTGTACAGGCTTTCCGTGACGTAGTCCTGCGCCAGCAGGTTGGAGACGGCGATCCGCAGATTGTTCTGGGTGTCGATTTTCCACAACGCGTACACGTCCAGGTCGCGGCGTACGCTGGTGTAGCCGCCCTGCGTGCCGCTCAGGCGGGCCAGGCCGCCGTTGCGGAAGCTGAAGCTGCCGCCGGTGCTGAGCGCGCCGCTCGGGCTCTTGTAGTCGACGCCCAGCGTCGCGCTGAGCGGGGTCTGCTGGTCGAGGCGGTTGTCCGGGCCGGGCACGCTTTCCACGCGCGACCAGTTGCGGCTGACGCTGGCGCGCAGGTCCAGCGCCGGCGCGTGTTCGATCAGCGCACGCACCGGGAACTTGGCCTCCAGCTCGATGCCGCGGGTTTCGGCGCGGCCGTCGTTGATCGAGGTCGAGACCCAGCGGTCGTCTTCGTACAGCAAGCCCTGGTGGGTGTAGTTCTCGATGCGGCGCATCGAGGCGCTGGCGCTCAGCAGGCCGCCCTCGCCCCAGTAGTGCTCGAACGAGGCGTCCAGGCCCAGCGCCAGTTCCGGCTTCAGGTGCGGATTGCCTCGGCGGTCCGGCTCGGTCGGACTGTTGTTGGTCGAGGTGAACTTGCGCGGCACCAGGCTGGCCGTGGACGGCGCCTTGTAGGTGCGGGTCAGCGCCACGCGCAGCTGGTCCTTCTTGTTCGGGAATTTGTACAGCGTCTGCATCAGCGGGCTGAGCACGCTGGAGCGCTGCTGCACGGCGTCGAAGGTGCTGCCGTCGCTGCGCGTGTCCAGGCCCTCCCAGCGCAGGCCGGTGTAGAGCGACCATTGCGGCGTCAGGTTCCACTCGTCCTGGCCGTACAGCGCCAGCCGCGTGACCTTGGCCGAGAAGCCTTCGTCGCTGTTGTCCGGCGTGGCGCCCGGCAGCGCGGCCTCGCGCTGCATACGGGTGTCGTCGCGCTTGGTGACGCCGGCGTCCCAGCCCATGGACAGGGCGTGCTCGGTGGGCGCCTCGCCCTTGCCGTCGGCCGGCGCCGCGCCGAAGGTCAGCGGCCGCGAGTACTTGCCCTGGGTGCTGAAGCCCTGCTCGCCGCTGGTCGAGATGACGGTGCGCTCCAGCGTGGCCGGCAGGCCGTTGTTGCCGCCGAACTGGAGGGAATCGCTGGTGTTATGGTTGTCGCTGATGCCGGCCTTCAGGTCCAGCTTGGCGCCGCCGTCGAGCTTGTGTACCCAGTTCAGGTCGGTACGGCCGAAGGCGTTGTGGCTGCTGAAGGTGCCGTCGATGCGATCGTAGTCCGGGCCGCGGCCCAGCGTGGTACTGGTGCGGCCGTGGCTGTTGTTGGCGAAATGGTTCAGGTTGACGAAGGTTTGCGAGGTCAACGTGTCGCCGTTGTCCAGCGTCCAGTTGATGCGCGGCGACAGGTTCAGACCGTCGGCCCGGCCCTGGTCGCCCCACGTGGCAACACGGTCCAGGTTGGGCTGGCCGTTGGCGTCGGTGCCGGTGTCGTACGACGGCGACGTGCGGTTGTACATGTAGCGCCAGGCGTTGCCGCCGAACGAGTAGGAGGTGCCGCCGAGCTTGTCCGACATCTGCAGGCTGAGCGACGGCGAACTGAACTTGCTGCCCTTGGCCTCGCTGAGCTTGACTTCGCGCTGGGCCGACTTCAAGGCTTTCTTCAGCACGATGTTGATGGTGCCGGCGATGGACTGCGTGCTGAACTCGGCGCTGGCGGCGCGCAGGATTTCGATGCGCTCGATCACCTCGGGCGCGAGGCTGTCGATGGCGAAGCCGGCCGGGGCGCGCTCGCCGTTAATCAGGATTTGCGTGTAGCCGCTGCCCAGGCCGCGCATGCGGATCTCGCCGCCGCTGCGGCCGGCCGCGCCGCTGACGGTGATGCCGGGCACGCGCTTGAGCACGTCGTTGACCGAGGTGTCGCCGTATTTCAGGATCTCCTCGCTGGTGACCACGGTCTTGCTGGCGGTGTCGTCGCGGCGCGGGTCGTAGCTGGCGGCGGCGCCCTTGATCTCCACCTTCTGCATCGGCGCCGGCTTGGGCTGCTCGACCGGCGGCGTTTCAGTCTCGGCGCGGGCGGCGCCGACATAAAGGGACAACACGGCGGCAGCGAGCTGCGTCAGGCGGAATTGGCGGGCGGGCATCATTCTGAAGGGCAAGTTATAGGACGAGTCCGCGCATTATGCCTTGTTTTAATCAAAATGTTCGGGATTTGGCAAGTTGCGCTGCGTGTTTAGTCCATTTTTCTAAACCGTGCCGGCGGCCGGCGCTATAATGCGCGATCGTTCATTGTATGGATACCCTATCGTGTCTCGTCTTGCTGTCCTGCCACACTACCTGCTTCCCAAGGGAGCGCTGACCAATTTTGCCGGCCGCGTGGCCGGCGCCAAATGGGGCGGTAAAACGACCTGGCTGATCCGCTGGTTCGTCGGCAAGTACAACGTCAACATGGACGAGGCGCTCGATCCCAACATCGAGAACTACAGCAGCTTCAACGAGTTCTTCACGCGCGCGCTGCGCCCGGACGCCCGCCCGATGGCCGATGCCGACTACATCTGCCCGATCGACGGCCGCATCAGCCAGTTCGGTGCTATCAAGGACGACCAGATTTTCCAGGCCAAGGGCCACAACTTCACGACCACCGCGCTGGTGGGCGGCGACGCCGAGCTGGCCGCCAAGTTCCAGAACGGCAGCTTCGCCAACCTGTACCTGAGCCCGCGCGACTACCACCGCATCCACATGCCCTGCGACGGCAAGCTGACCCGCATGATCTACGTGCCGGGCGAGCTGTTCTCGGTCAGCCCGGCGGCCGCGCGCGGCATCCCCGGCCTGTTCGCCCGCAACGAGCGCGTGGTGTGCGTGTTCGACACCGCCCACGGCCCGTTCGTGATGACGCTGGTCGGCGCCACCATCGTCGGCAGCATGGCGACCGTGTGGCACGGCGTGGTCAATCCGCCGCGCATGCCGCATGTGTGCGAGTGGCAGTACGACGACCAGGATATCGTGCTGAAAAAAGGCGAGGAACTGGGCCGCTTCCTGCTCGGCTCGACCGTCGTGATGCTGTTCCCGAAGGATGTGCTGAGCTTTAATCCATCGTGGCAGCCGGCCGGCGCGGTCCAGCTGGGCCAGGCGATGGCCAACCTGAAGAAGTAAGCTTTATCGTTCCACTGGACGGCCGTCCTCGAAGGCGGTCTCCAGCATGTCGAGGAACACCCTGGTCTTGGCCGGCATCAGCCGGCGGCCGGGGAACACCGCCCAGCCCGTCACGATCGGGAACGACCACTCCGGCAACACCCGCACCAACTCCCCACTCTGCAGATACTCGCGCGCGATCAGCTCGGTCGAGGCGGCGATGCCGACGCCGGCCCCCGCCATGCGCACCAGCATTTCCGGCGAATTCGCCATCAGGCGCACCGGCAGTTCACGCTCCCATTCCACCTTGCCGCGCAGGAGCTTCCAGCGTATCAGTCCATTCAGGCGCGGCGGCAGGCTGAGCAGGTCGTGCTTGAACAGGTCGTCGGGATGCTCGGGCAGGCCGCGCAGCGAGGTGTATAGCGGCGACGCGTACAGCGCGATCTTGCTCAGCGTGACGCGGCGCGCGGCCAGCGAGGCGTCGTCCGGCAGGTTGCCCATGCGGATGGCCAGGTCGAAATTCTCCGCCACCAGGTCGACCCGGCGCGGCGACAGGTCCAGCTCCAGCGAGATGGCCGGGTACTGGTTCATGAAGCGCGCCATCATGCGGCCCAACGTCAGGTTGGCGAAGTCGGCCGGCATCGACACCCGCAGCAAGCCGCTCGGCGCGCCCTGCCGGTGCTGCGCCAGCGCGCTGGCCATCTCGGTTTCGTCGGCCACCCGCCGCGCGTGCTCCAGCAGACTGGCGCCGAACTCGGTCAGCACCAGCTTGCGCGTGGTGCGCTGGAGCAGGCGCTCGCCCAGTTGCGCCTCCAGCAGCGAGATCCGGCGCGAGACCGTCGATTTGGGCAGCTGCACGCGCTGCGCCGCCAGGCTGAAACTGCCGCATTCCACGATGCGGGCAAACAAAAGCAGGTCGCCAGGGTCGATTTCCATAGGATTGTTCCATTAGTGGACTAATGTTATCCATTTTAACGGCTTCCGGAATGAATTTGAAACGATTAAAGTAACTCCATCGCAGCACAAACCCAATAACAGGAGCAACTCCATGAACATCTTGCAAATCAACTCCAGCGCCCGCAGCACCGGTTCCGAATCCACCCGCCTGGCCGACGCCATCGTCGCCAAGGTGCGCGCCGCCAATCCGGCCGCCACGCTGCTGCGCCGCGACCTGGCAAGCGATCCGCATCCGGTGATCGATGAGCCGACGCTGCAAGCCCTGTTCACCCCGGCCGACCAACGCACCGAAGCCCAGGCCGCCCGCGTGGCGCTGGACGATGCGTTGATCGCCCAGGTCCAGGCTGCCGACGTGATCGTCATCGGTGCGCCGACCTACAACTTCGGCATCACCGCGCAACTGAAGAGCTGGTTCGACGCGATCGCCCGCGCCGGTGTGACGTTCAAGTACGGCCCGACCGGCCCGGTTGGCCTGTTGACCGGCAAAAAAGTGTATGTGGCGCTGGCCCGTGGCGGCATGCACCGCGATGCGCCGACCGATACGCAACTGGCGCACATCAAGATGTTTCTGAACTTCGTGGGCCTGAGCGATGTGCAGTACGTCTTCGCCGAAGGCCTGGGCATGGGTCCGGAAGCCGTGGCCAAGGCGCAAGCTCAAGCAGAAGCCGAGATCAACGCAGTACTGGTGTAAGACAAACACACAAGGAGAATGCCATGACCGACCAAGTAAGCAGCCCTCGCGGCGTAGAACGCATCATCAGCGGCCAGGCCGTCATGGACGGCGCCGGCGTCAAGATCAATCGCGTGCTGACCCAGCCTTTGCAACGCCGGCTGGATCCGTTCCTGATGCTGGATAATTTCGGCAGCGACCAGGCCAACGATTACATCGCCGGCTTCCCCAGCCATCCGCACCGGGGCTTCGAGACCGTGACCTACATGCTGGAAGGCCGCATGCGCCACAAGGACAGCGCCGGCAACGAGGGCTTGCTGACCAACGGCGGCGTGCAGTGGATGACGGCCGGTCGTGGCGTGATCCACTCGGAAATGCCGGAGCAGGAAGCCGGTGTGATGGAAGGCTTCCAGCTGTGGCTGAACCTGCCGGCGAAGGACAAGATGCAGGCGCCGTGGTATCGCGATTTCAACGGAGCCGATGTGCCGGCCTACACCACGGCCGACGGCGTGGATGTGAAAGTCATCGCCGGCAGCAGCCACGGTGTGGCGGGCGCGGTGCAGCGCGAAGTGACGGCGCCGATTTATCTCGACATCCACCTGCCGGCCGGCGCCAGCTTCAGCCAGGCGCTGCCGGAGGGCCACAACGCGTTCATCTTCACCTATCGCGGTGAGGTGAGTGTGGGCGACAAGGCGGTGGCGTCGGGCCGCATGGCGATTCTGGCCAACACGGCGGGCGCCGATGGCGTGACGGTGCATGCGGCGGAAGCCAGCCGTCTGATCCTGGTGGCCGGCCAGCCGCTGAACGAGCCGATCGCGCAGTACGGCCCGTTCGTGATGAACACGCAGGCCGAGATCTTCGCCGCCGTTGAGGATTTCCGCGCCGGCAAGCTGGGCGAAGAAGCCCACGCTTGACGCTGCGATAGCCGTTGCAACCGCCGCCGGACAGCCCGACTGTCCGGCGGCGCGCCCGTTCAGGGCATGCTGATGCGCTTGGTTTGATACGCCGGGTCGGCGGTGATCTGCGCCTCGGTGTAGGGCTGGGTGATCCATGCCTTGCGCGAGAAGCGCTCGGTCTGGTCGGCAAAGTACGGCGACGACGGCTGGCTCGATTGCGAATAGCTCAGCATGGCCTGCGCCACCGGGCCATTCTTGTCGAAGGTGACGGCCTGGATATAGCTGGTGCCGTCGGTGACGTCGCGCAAGCCGCCGCCGATGTCGACGCTGGTGATGGCGTTGTACACGCCGTACACATCCTCGCCGCCGTGGATCGGGATTTTCTTCGCGCCACGCACCGCCACCTGGATGTCGCCCCACTTCGCCTCCGGCGACCAGCCTTTGGCAGCGGCAGCGCGCACTGTGTCCTGCAAGGCCAATCGCACCGCCGACGCGACGCTCGCGTCGGCCAGGTTCAGGCCGCGCGGCGTGCGCACGGGATCGGCCGGGTCGAACGGCACGGCCCACACATCCTGGTCGCGCACCCGGTCCCACATGCCGGCGAAATACACGTAACCCATGTTCGCGTCCAGGTTGGCGCTGCGGTCCCACGCGCCCAGCTTGGTGCAGGCCACGGCGAGGTCGGCGCCGCTACACACTTTCAGCACATCGTCCATGACCTGCTGCGCCATGTAGACCTGGTTGTTCAAGGCGATCTGCTGCAGCTGCGCCAGGCTCATGCGGTTGCCCGCCAGGCCATCGGTGCCGGCCAGGCGCGCCTGCAGCTGGCTGATGCCGATGCGGGTGCGGCCGCTCTGCTCGGTGCCCTGCTGGCTGACGATGGCCGGGAACGACACCAGCGGCGCCGCCGGGTTGGTCAGCCAGGCGCTGTCGTTGGAGTTTTGCACGAAGTCGCTGCGCGTCAGCATCGGCAGGCTGGCGCCGGCGAAGATGCCGGCCTGCGGCGCCGACGGGTCGATGCCCCAGGCGCAGTCCTTGCGGCTGCCGTCGAGGATGATGATGCCGAAGCCGGCCAGCTGCTGGTCCTCCGCCGATACGCACGCGCCCTGCTTGGCCAACGAGACGTTCGGCACCGCCGTCACGTCCAGGTACAGCGCTTGGCCGTCCTTGTCGGCCGCCAGCGTGTTCACCCACGGCAGCCCGACCGTGCGCACGATAGCCTCCTTGAACTCGGCCAGCGACGTGGCGCGGTCCATCGCGTACCACTGTGTCAGCAGGCGATGGTTGTCCTGGTTGGCGTCGCCCAGCGCGTAGGCCGTGGTCCGGTCCCAGCTGGCCACGCCCGGCACCACGGCGATGCGGCCGAACTCGGTGCTGTAGAAGTCGCGCGACTGCTGCTTAACGACGCCGTCCGCGCCTTTCACGTCGACCGTCACGGTGCGCTTGGTCATGCTTTTGCTTTGGCCGTCGACCAGGTATTTGGTGGGATCGGCCGGATCCAGCTTGAGCCGGTGCAGCGTGAAGTGCGCCGAGGTGTTGACGGTGTGGCTCCATGCCAGGTTCTGGTTGAAGCCGATGTTCACCAGCGGCATGCCGCCCAGCGCGGCGCCCATCACGTCCAGCTTGCCCGGTATCGTGAGGTGCAACTGGTAGAAGCGCAGCGGGCCCTTCCACGGGAAGTGGGGATTACCGAGCAACATGCCCTGGCCGTTGTCGGTGGCGTCCTTGCCCAGCGCCACCGCGTTGCTGCCGGTGCGCTGATGCAGGCGGCGCCAGTATTCGGGGCTCAGCACGTTCGGCTCGCCGGCCGGCGCGGGGGCCTGCATGCGGCCGCTCCGCGCCGCCGGCGCACCCGGCGGCGCGGCGCCGTACAGCGCGGTCATGAACTGCCCGGAGCTGCCTTCGGCCGCGTAGCGCCGCATCATGCGGATCGCGTCGAACTCGCTGAGCTCGCGCAGCCACGGCGCGCCCTTGCACTCGCCCGGCAGATTGGCGGCGCCGGTTTCCTTCAGATACTGGTTGTAGCCGGCCACGTAGCCCTGCACCAGCGCCTTGATCTCCGCCGGCTGCGCCGCCCAGGATTGATTCACGGCCTCGTCGTCGTTCAGTATCCGGTAAAAATAGTCGGCCGCCAGATTGGTGCTCTGGTAGCCGATGCGGGTTCCATCCGGCCCGAAGAAGCGCGAACGCTGACCGCTGGCGGTGACGACTTCCTCGGCCAGCGTGCACAGGTTGTCCTCGGCATAGGCGTAGCCCACGCCGTAGCCGATGTCGCCTTCGCTGCTGCCTTTGATGTGGGGAATGCCGAACGCGGTGCGGCGGATTTCAGCCTGGTACTTGGGCATCGGCGTTGGGGGATCGACCGGCTTATCCGGCGAGCTGCTGCCGCCGGAGCAGCCAGACAGGGCGACCAGTGTCGGCAGCAGGACGCGGGCCAGACGCAAAGTGGGAGAGATCATGGGAAGTTCCTTCATCGGATGGGGGTGACAAGGTGCGCAATATTGCCAACCTTCCAAGGGAAATCCATCTGCTTTTGAAAGGGTCTGCCGCTTGGGACAGATGGTGGCGCCCGGCGATACCGGCGCCACGCGGGTTCGTGGCGTCTGTCAGAGTTTAAGTCGCGCCGGCGGATGCCCGCTGCCCGAGACGAAAGCGGATTGATGCGCATCAGGTCCGGTAGAGTCTCGCGTCTCAGGCTAAAATGCCGGAATGATGCCCACTATCCTCAAATGGCTGCGCTACCTGAGCCACGTTCTCGGCTTTGAGACGGCCGAATCCTTCCCCCCCGGCCATCCGTATGAACGGACGCGCTGGAATGGCGCGTATTTCGATATCGCTTCCGACGTCAAGCCGGACCAGATCGAGAGCCGGTTGTGCGAGGCGATCAGCAATACGCCGCTGGTGTTCGGCTACATCACCAACCCGACGCCGCGCATGCAGCGCGCGCTGCTGGCGATGCTGGAGGAACGCATGCGCAACAATCGCGGCCGCGCCAGCGAGCTGGCCGCGTTGTTGGTGAACGCCTATGACAGCCCGCACATCACCGAAGTGGTGCCCGGCCTGCGCGCCGCCATCGCCGCCACCCGCCACGATGACATGGCCGAGCGCGCCCGCAGCGTGATGGCCTTCCTCGGTTCGATGCAGTCGCCGTTCGATGTGATCGAGCTGAATTAAGCGACCGCCCCCGCAGGCGCGGCCGGCCGGGCGAAATTGCCCGGCACGTAGCGGTCGCGCAGCTTCATGAATGGCGTCTCCACCAGCAGATGCAGCAGCCAGCCGGCCAGCAGACTGGCCGCGCTCATCAGCACGATGGCTTGCCAGCTGTTCGGTCCCCAGCCTTCCGCCTGCAACGGCGCGCGCAGCAACACGCACAGCGTCTTGTGTATCAGGTAGATTGCATACGACCACAGCGCGATGCTGGCCGCGCCCGGCACGCGCAAACGTTGCAGCAGCGAGCCGGGACTCAGCGCCGCGACCAGCAGCAGCGTGAAACTCAAGCCCAGCAACGGATAGCCGATCACCGTCATCGTATAGCCGTAATGGTCTTCCAGGAACATCGACCACGTCAGCGCCAGCAACGCCGCACCGGCCACCAGCGCCCAGTTGCCGCGCGAGGTCAGCCGCATCCAGGCGTTGGCGTGATAGTTCTTCACCAGCGCCAGCGCGACGCCGGCCACCAGCTCATCGAAACGGCACAGCGACGAGTAATAGATCAGCGTGTAGTACTGGAAACCGCCCTGCTCCTCCGGCCCCACATATTGCGTCCACAGATGGCTGCGGATCGCCATGCCGACCAGCAGCGTGCCGATCACGGCCAGCCAGGCCAGCAACAAGGGCTTGCGGCAAGCGGCGATCGCCAGCGCCACGGCCGGCAGCAGGAAGTAGAACTGCTCCTCCACGCACAGCGACCACGCGTGCGAAAACGCCGTGCCTGGCACCAGCTGGATATTTTGCGTAAAGGTGAGGAACTTCCACAGCGGCGGCAGCACATTGGCGCCGCGGAACGCCGGCCACAAGGCATACAGCGCCAGCACGAAGTAAAAATTGGGCAAGGTGCGCAGCAGGCGGCGCGCGTAGAAGCGCACCAGCGAGAAGCGCTCGCCGCCGTCCGACTGCCGCGAGCGGCGGATGCCGCCCAGGATCTGGTTGCCGATCAAATAGCCGCTGAGGGCAAAAAACAGGTCGACGCCAGTCCAGCCGATCTGGCCGAACCAGCCGAAGGTCGGGCTGCCACTGACGAACAGCATGTAATGGTTGGTAAACACCAGCACGATGGCCAGCGCGCGCAAGGTGTCGAGGCCGGCGTTGCGGCCCTGGGAAGATGGATTCATCCGCGCATATTAACAAATCAGGGCGAGATCACCATGTTGAGGACGTTGTTGGTCACGTTCAGCACGGCCGTGCTGCCGGCCGCGATCGCGAAGTTGTGGCTGTGGCCCGAGTAATAATCGACGGTGCCGAGCCGGATGCTGTCGATCGCCGCGCTGACGCCGTTGCTGATGGTGTAGGCCGACAGCAGCAGGTCCGGCGCCGTGACGAACTTCAGCACCAGGTCCTGCCCCGTGTTGTTGAGGAAAATCGTCTTGGCCGGCTTGACCGTCTTCAGCGATACCGCCTCGGTGAATTGTATTATTTGCATCACAGCACCCGGAACAGGCCTGCCGGATAGCCGTCGTTGGTGCGGGTCAGGTCGACGCTGATGCGCTTGCCATCGTCGACCGGCAGGCTGGCGGGCGCCAGTTGCTTGAGGCTGAAACCGACGTAGTCGCGCGAGCCGTGGTATTCCGGCGACGGCGATAGCCAGCTCATCGCCGCCAAGCCCTTGAGCAGCATCGTTTCGCAGCAGGCGCCGGAGCCGTACACGCCGACCTGGTACTTGGGCTCGCCCGGCCCGGCCGCGCGGAACGCCTGGTTGACGCCCTCGAAATAGGCGCTGACCGGGCCGGCGATCGCCTCCTCCGACGGATTGAAGTCCACCGCGAAATAAATCGCCGAGCCGGACGGCTGGGTGATGACCTGCTGCGCCATCAAATACGCGGCGGCGCCGTCGGCGCAGCCCTGGGCGCGGCTGAAGTAATTCAGGTGGTCGCCACCGGCCTGCCACAGCGCGCCGATCTGAATGCTGGCATCCGTCAGCGAACGGGCCTCGGCCAGCGACAGGCTCTTGCCCGCCTGGTGGCTGTAATAACGGATCGCGAAATCGATCCCCTGTTGCTTAATTGCTATTGCGTGCTGCGTCAGTTCAAATGGCGCTTTCAGGCCAGTCAGAACAACCATGACATCTCCGGTAGAAAGGGGTGTGGTTTCCCCGTGTTAATGTTAATATTTGCAAAAGATGTAGATATGAAACAACTGTAGTCAATCCGCATGGAAATGGCCTTCGGAAAACCTTCCGGCTTCCAAGTCGTTGATTACAAATAACTTATCTGTGAACCAAGAAGGTCCGTGTGAACCACAAAAGCTTTCGTTTCGGGCAGTGGCGGGTCGATCCCGCCACCAATACACTCAGCTGCGGCGACCTGAACCGCCAGCTGGAGCCGCGCGCCATGGATGTGTTGTTGCATTTATGCAAGCATCCGCATGTGGTCGTGTCCGCCGAAACCTTGCTGGACGCGTGCTGGGGAGATGTCTCCCCCAGCGACAACGCGGTGCACAAAATCATCACCCAGCTGCGCCGGGCGCTGGACGATTCGGCGGTCGAACCGCGGTATATCGAAACCATCCGCAAACGCGGCTACCGCCTGCTGGCCGAGCTGAGCTACGACGACGATGTCAGCAACGGCAGCTGGCTGCACGCCTCGCCGTTCCGCGGGCTAGAAGCGTTCGAGGAACAGCACGCCGCAATCTTCTTCGGCCGCAAGCTCGGCGTCGATCAGTTGGTGCAGGTGGTGCTCAGCCAGGTGCAGGCCGCGTGCGCGATGGTGCTGGTGCTGGGGCCGTCCGGCGCGGGCAAGACCTCGCTGGTGCAGGCCGGCCTGATCCCGGCGCTGAAGGCGGGTGCCGCGCCGGCCGAATCGGGCTTGGCCATCGCCAGCCATCTGCAGCTGGACTGCGCCGACATGGGCCAGTCCGGCCTGCTCGACACGCTGGCCAGCGTGCTGCTCGACGCCGAGCTGGACGGCAATCTGCTGTTTGAAAACACCAGCGCGGTCTCGCTGGCCCAGCGCATGGCGCAGGATCTGCCTGGCCTGATCGCCCATTTGCAGGCGCGGTTGCCGACGATACGGCTGATGCTGTTCATCGACCGTTTCGAAGCCATCTTCCGGTTGCCGCACATCGGCGAGCAGGAGCGGGCCGCGTTCATCCACGTGCTCGACCAGCTGGCGCGGTCCGGCTGCATCCTGATCGTGCTGGCCTGCCGCAACGACTTCTACCCGCACCTGAGCGGTTATCCCGCGCTGATGAGCATGAAGCTGCGCGGCGGCCACTTCGACCTGGCGCCGCCCGGCGCGGCCGACATCGCCCAGATCATCCGCCACCCGGTGCAGGTGGCGCAGCTGCGCTACACGGTCGACGCCGAGACCGGCGAATCGCTGGACCAGGTGCTGATCGATGCCGCCAAGACCGGCCCGGACACGCTGCCGTTGCTGCAATACTGTCTGCAGGAGCTGTACCGGCTGCGCAGTGCCGACGGCGAACTGAGCCACGCCAGCTTCCACGCGCTGGGCGGCCTGGAGGGGGCGATCGGCGCGCGCGCGGAGCAAGTCATCTCGGCGCTGGGCAGCGCGCAGATCGCCGCTCTGCCGCATGTGCTGTCGCAACTGGTGCTGGTGGCCGAGGACGAATCGACCGTCACCTCGCGCCGCGTGCCATGGTCGGCGCTGCGCAACGAGGCTGATCACGGGCTGGTGCAGGCGCTGGTCGACGCCCACCTGTTCGTCAGCGACCTGCATGGCGGCGCGCCGGCGTTCGGCATCGCGCACGAAGCGCTGCTGCGGCGCTGGCCGCGCGTGGTGGCGTGGATCGAGGAACATCGCCAGGCTTTGCAGGTACGCAGCCGCATCAGCGCGCAAGCCAGGCGCTGGCAGGACAGCGGCCGCGCGCGCGACATGTTGCTGCCGTCGGGCACGCAGGCGAACCAGGCCCGCCAGTTGCTCAAGACCAGCGGCTTCAGCTTCACGCCGCAGGAGCAGGCTTTTGTGCAGGCATCGCTGCAGGGCGTGCAGCGCGGCGAGCGGCTGCGCTTGACGATCACCATCGTCATGGCCGGCCTGGCGTTGCTGGCCGGCGGCCTGTTCCTGATGGCGCGCTCGGCGCAGCAGGCGGCCGAGCAGCACCGCACCGAGGCCGAGGACTTGATGGGCTATATGCTCGGCGAGTTCGTCGACAAGCTGCGGCCGCTGGGTAAGCTGGATCTGCTCGACAGCGTCAGCAACCGCGCCTTGAAGTATCTGTCCGATCCGATGCGCAACGACGATAGCGATGCGGCATTGACCCAGCGTGCCAAATCACTGCAGGTGCTGTCAGAAGTCAAGATTGCGCGAGGCGATCCAGCCGGCGCCAACACCGCACTGCTGGCCGGCCGCGATATCCTGCGCCAGCAACTACAGGCCAAGCCCAACGACAGCCCTTTATTGAAAAGCGCAGGCGAAAATGCGTTTTGGCTTGGCCAAATCCACCTCGATCAGAAAGAATGGGGTGAGTCGCGGCGATATTTCGAGGAATATTCGGACTATGCCAACCGCCAAGCCATTGCTAAACCAGACTCTGTCGATGCATGGATAGAGCAGTCCTACGCGCATAATAATCTCGGCACGGTGGCTTTACACAGCGGCGACGTACAACGTTCGGCCCAGGAATTCGCACTGTCGGTCGCGTTGAAACAGCGCGCCTATGCTAAAAATCCTAAAGACCCTCGGCTGGCCGCCGATCTGGCCAACAGCTTATCATGGCAGGCACGCGCGCAAGTGCGACTGGGAAAATTGGAGCTGGCCGAAACCTTGGGAGCACGCGAGCTGACGCTACTCCAGTCGCTCCATGACGCTGATCCTGCGGCGACATTATGGGTCAACACATTGGCCGCCGCCTGGACACATCAGTCAGATCTTAAGCAGGCTCGCGGCGACTTGGCCGGCAGCCATCAGGCCGTTCAACAAGCTCACGCCTTACTATCCACCATCGTTGACAGAGATCCGAGCAATCGCACCTGGCAGCGAAATCTGTACATCGCTGAACTTCGTCTGATTGAAACGGAAAACGAACAACGTAATCCCACGCAAACGCTGGCGCAACTAGATGCGCTTCAACAGAACTTTGCCGAGCTAAGCCGGATTGAACCGAAAAAAATCAATCTGCAAGTCATGGTCGCCAATGTGCAGCAGCGCAAGGCAGCGATACAGCTGCACATACGCAAGTACCAGGACGCCAGCATCAATTTGGCGCCGGCACTGCAGAAGCTACAGCAGCTATATTCATCTTCGCCAAGCGATCAGGTGATACGCAACAGCCTTACCAACGCGCTATTGCTAAATGCGGAAATGATTGAGCAGCGAGACCGCGATGCCGCGCGTCAGCATTGCGAGGCCGTACGCACTATGCTTAAACCCTTAATCAAGGACAGTGCCGATTTCAGCATACTCGCTCCTTGGGTTAAAGCCCACGCTTGCCTGGACCTAATTGAAGAAGCTGCACCGATGCGTAAACAACTGGAAGCGATGTCCTATCGCGACCTCACATACCTGCAATACCTTTCCACCCACCCACTGAAGAAGACAAACTCATGAGCAAACTGATCCCTTCCACGCCATTCATCAACATCCTGGTCAAGGTAAGACCTGGCGCCACGGCAGGTACATACGTAGTAGAAACCGCGCCGTCCAATCCATCGGTAACCCAGCCCGACACCGTTATCAATTATCAGATTTTCGATAGCGGCAAGAATGACATTGTCTTCAACCCCGAATGCGGCATGACCGTTAAGCCGGTGGACAACGGTCAACTGAGCCCTCCTAGCGTCAGCGTCAGCGGCAAACAGCTGACCTTCACCGATGCAAATACGGTCAAGATGACGTTGAATATCACGCTGAACTTCCAGGACGACGACGGCGTTCAATTCTCGCACGATCCTGAAGTGCAAAACGACCCGGACTGATTCCCTGTCCTGCGAACCGTCAAGTCGGCTAGTCGCTGATCGATCGTCGCCCGCCGCCTGGCATGCCGAAGGCGGTGGCGACGCTGTCTCGGCATGCTGTCAATAGCTGGCAATCTTCGGTATCGGATACACTGCGGTTATGACGAACCAGACAGGAACGCAGCATGAGCGGCATCGGGAAATTTCAGTTCAAATCACACCAATACACCGGCCAGCAACCCGGCACGCGGTTGATCATCACCGGTGCTGTGCATGGCAACGAGACCTGCGGCACCAAGGCCATCACGCGCGTGATGCAGGAACTGGACAGCGGCGCGCTGACGATACGTAAAGGCTGCGTGACCTTCGTCCCCATCGCCAATCCGCTGGCCTACGCCAAGGGCGAGCGCTCCGGCGAGCGCAATCTGAACCGCAATCTGTTCCCCAATCCGAACCCGCAAGATTTCGAGGACCGCGTGGCCAACTGGCTATGCCCGCTTTTGGCGCAGCATGATGTGCTGCTGGACCTGCACTCGTTCAACGCCGCCAGCGAGCCGTTCGTCATGGTCGGCCCGCGCAACAACGATGGCCCGCTGGAGCCGTTCCAGCACGAGCAGCAGGAGCGCGCGATGGCGCGCCGGCTCGGCGTGCGCCGCTTCGTCGATGGCTGGCTGCGCACCTACGGCGCCGGAGTGCAGCGCCGCCTGCGCGACGACAGTCAACTGGAAACCGTGCTGCGCTACGGCATGGGCACCACCGAATACATGCGCAGCACCGGCGGCTACGCGCTGACGCTCGAGTGCGGCCAGCACGCCGATCCGCAAGCGCCCGAGGTCGGCTATCGCGCGATCCTCAACACCCTCGCCTTCCTCGGCCTGATCGATGCGCCGTCGCCGCAGCCCATCGCGGACGAGGCGATGGAGGCGCTCAGCATGGTCGCGGTCTACGACAAGCAGCACGCCGACGACCGCTTCACGCGCGCCTGGTCCAGTTTTGATCCGGTGCGGCAAGGCGACCAGATCGGCACGCGCGCGGATGGCACGCCGGTGCTGGCCGAGTTCGATGGCCGCATCCTGTTCCCCGACGCGGCGGCCGGCACCAACAGCGAATGGTATTACCTCACGCGCGCCAATCCCGGCTTCTGATCAGACGGTCGACAGCTTCAGGCCGACGATGCCGCCGATGATCATGGCGATGCAGCCCACGCGCAGCGCGCTGGCCGGTTCGTTGAGCACGACGATGCCGAAGATGACCGTGCCGACCGTGCCGATGCCGGTCCAGATGGCGTAGGCGGTGCCGAGCGGCAGCGTGCGCAGCGCCAGGCCCAGCAAGGCGACGCTGCCGGCCATGGCGCCCAGCGTGAGCACAGTCGGCAGCGGCTTGCTGAAGCCGTCGGTGTATTTGAGTCCGACCGCCCATGCCACTTCCAGCAGGCCGGCCAGGATGAGAATTATCCAGGTCATCTGTGTCTCCAAAGTTGGCGCAGACTATAGCATCGACGCTAAATCTCTGCCGACCGCTTCCCGCCGCGCCCGCCTCAGGCCATAATGCCCATTCAATAATAACGAGGAGAACCCATGCAATTACTGGCGCAGATCGTCACCGGACTGGTGGCGCTGATTCATGTCTACATCGTCCTGCTGGAAACCGTGCTGTTCCAGTCGCGCGGGCGCCGCGTGTTCGGGCTGACCCAGGAGAAGGCCGACATCGTCCAGCCGGCCATGTCCAACCAGGGTTGCTACAACGGCTTCCTGGTGGCGGCGCTGGTGGTGGGCTTTGTGCATCCGAATCCGGCGATCGCTTCGGCGTTCACGGTGTTCGGCCTGGCTTGCGTGGCGGTGGCCGGCGTGTGGGGCGGCGTGACGGTCAAGCGTTCGATCCTGCTGATCCAGACCCTGCCGGCCGTCATCGCGCTGGCCCTGCACTTCGCCTGAGCCTAGCTGCTGGCGGCCTTGGTCACGGTCAGGCTCGGCAGCACGATGGTGTCGACCACCACCGGCGCCGTCTCGGTCGGCGCCGGCTTGGCGCCGGTGCCGCGCAAGGCCAGCAGCCAGCCGATGCCGTCGAACCAGAACGGCGATCCCAGCGACGAGGCGAAGGCGGTGATGATCCATCCCATCAGCGCGAACGCCAGCGCGGCCATGAAGGCGCCCGCGCCCTTGCCTTGCGCGCCGTCGAAGCGTGCGGACGGCCAGCCTATCGGCAGCGCTTGCACGGTCTGCAGGTCTTTTTTGGCTTCCGTCATCTGGCTCAGCGGCGTGGGTGCGGGAGCGCCGGCCGCGGCGGCCACAGGTGGCTTCATGGCGCCGGTGGCGATGGCGTCGGCACCCTGCTGCGCCAACGCGCTGGCGGCGATGTTGTCGCGCCACAGGCGCTGGCTCAGTTGCAGCGCGTCGATGTTCATCGCGCCCGCGTAGAACAGGCCGACGCAGAACAGCACCAGCTGCGAGCGCCGCTTGTACCAGCCGGTGATGCGGTCCATTACCGTGTCGTACCAGATGCGCACGGCGTTCTCCAGCGCCGCCACGTCGTCCGGCCCCTCGCCCATGATCGCCAGCAGCGTGCGGCTCAAGCCCTCGTTGCCGACGTTGGCCAGCAGCAGCGCGGCCGTATGTCCCTTGCCGTACTTCGTCGTCAGCGTCGACACGAAGGCGCGCGCGAAGATCGCCGACGGAATGTAGGACGGCATGCGGCCCTGCTGCGCCATGCCGGTGATCAGCGGGTGCGACATGACGGCGGCCGACAGCGAATCGGCCCCGAGCTTGGCCAGGTTGAAGCCGCTGTCCATGCGCAGCAGGCGCTTGATCGACGCTCCGATGCCGCTCAGGCGCGGCTTGCCGGCCGACTCGTGCAGGATCGTCAGCACACCGTCCAGCAGCACCTTGGCGCGGGTCTGGAACAGCGAGGCGATGGCTTCGCGCGTGGCGCTGCACAGCAGGCTCACGGCCAGGAAGGTGTAGGACAGCCCGATGGCCACATCCAGGTAATGACTCGTCATACGGGCCTCATTAGACTTCGAACAATGTTCCAATAACATAAATGATTTTCGGGCCGCCAGCACGTTTTTCTTTTATATCGTAAGATCACGATATTGAAATCGGAAAAAGACGATCCATATATCGTTACATGGCAATGGACATAGACGCTATCCACAAAGCCCTCGCCAACCCGGTGCGGCGCCAGATCCTGGCGTGGCTGAAGGAGCCCGAGGTGTATTTCGCCGAGCAGCAGCACCCGCTGAGCCTGGGGGTGTGCGCCGGCCTCATCGACCGCCGCTGCGGCCTGTCGCAATCGACGGTGTCGGCGCACCTGGCCACGCTGCTCAAGGCGGGGCTGATCACGTCCCACCGCGTGGGGCAATGGAATTATTTTAAACGCGACGAAGCCACCATCCAGGCCTTCATCGATCAAATGACCTTATAGGAACTCATCATGGCAAATCTTTTCGACCCGCTCACCATTGGCGACCTCACCCTGAAAAACCGCATCGTCATGGCGCCGCTGACCCGCGCCCGCGCCGTCGGCGGCGCCCGCGTGCCGAACGCGCTGATGGCCAAGTACTACGTGCAGCGCGCCAGCGCCGGCCTGATCCTGAGCGAGGCGACCGCCGTCACGCCGCAGGGCGTGGGCTATGCCGACACGCCGGGCCTGTGGTCGGACGAGCAGGTCGAGGGCTGGAAGCAGGTGACGGCGGCCGTGCATGAGGCCGGTGGTCTGATCTTCGCCCAGCTGTGGCATGTGGGCCGCATTTCCGACCCGAGCTTCCTCAACGGCGACACGCCGGTGTCGGCCAGCGCCATCGCGGCGAATGGCCATGTCAGCCTGCTGCGTCCGCAGCGCGCCTATCCGGTGCCGCGCGCGCTCGATACCGAAGAGCTGGCCGGCATCGTGGCCGCCTACAAGCTGGGCGCGGAGAACGCCAAGAAGGCCGGCTTCGACGGCGTGGAAATCCACGGCGCCAACGGCTACCTGCTCGACCAGTTCCTGCAAGATAAAACCAACCAGCGCACCGACAACTACGGCGGCTCGATCGAGAACCGCGCGCGCCTGATGCTGGAAGTGACCGATGCCTGCATCGCCGTCTGGGGCGCCGGCCGGGTCGGCATGCACCTGGCGCCGCGCCGCGACGCGCATGACATGGGCGATTCGGATCCGGCCGCGACGTTCGGCTATGTGGCGCGCGAGCTGGGCAAGCGCAAGATCGCCTTCATCTGCGCGCGCGAGGCGGTGGGCGAGGACAGCCTGGGGCCGTTGCTGAAGAAGGAATTCGGCGGCGTGTACATCGCCAATGAAAAGATGGACAAGCAGACCGCGCAGCAGGTGCTGGATGCCGGCACCGCCGACGCCATCGCGTTTGGCAAAGCCTTCATCGCCAACCCGGACCTGCCGCGCCGCCTGCAACTGGACGCGCCGTTGAACGAGTGGAAAGCCGAAACCTTCTACGCGCCTGCGGAAGAAGGCTACACCGACTATCCGGCGCTGGCCTAAGCACTGTAAGCACTGGGGTCAAGTCTGACATTCGGACACGAGCTCCTCCGTAGCGGCCTGCTACGGAAGAGCCCGTGTCCGAATGTCAGACTTGACCCCAAATTTTAGCGCGGCAACGCGTAGTTCACAGGCACGAATTCGTAGCCTTTGCCGGCGGTCCGCACGTGGCCCAGCGCCGGGAACGACAGGTGCGGCGCACCGATCAGGTAGCCGTCCTTGGCCGCCGCGGCGAACGCTTCACGACGCTCGGCAATCGCCACCTTGCTGTCGGTGTCGAAGGCGATGCCAACGCCCGGATTCTCGAACTGCACCGCCTGCACGTGCAGCAAATCGCCCAGCAACACCAGCTTCTGCCCCGCGCTCTCGACCACGTAGGTGATGTGGCCTGGCGTGTGTCCACCGTTGAAATACGATTTGATCCCCGGCACCAGCTCGCTGTTGGCGATGATGGGCTGGAACTTGCCGGCCTTGACGTAGGGATTCAGGGAAATCATCACGCCGCGAAAATCTTCCTTGCCGTCGCCGGTTGCCTTGTCGAGGTTGCTCTGGCTCAGGTAGTAGTCGGCGTCGAGCTTGCCGGCGCGGACCACCGCGTTCGGGAACACCCGCTGGTCGTTGGCGCTCAGGCCGCCGACGTGGTCGCCATGCATGTGGCTGATGTAGATCTCGTCCACCTGCTCCGGCTTGTAGCCCGAGGCCTTGAAGTTGGCCAGCAGCTTGCCGGCCGTCGGCCCGAACAGGCTGGCGGCGCCGGCGTCGATCAGCACCAGCTTGCTGCCGGTGTTGATCAGGAAGGCGTTGATCGAGGTTTCCACCGGCGTCTTGAGGAAGGCACGGGCCAGCGCGGCATTGGTCTTGGCGGCCGGCTGCTTGAGGATCTGGTCGACCGGCAGGTCGATGGTGCCGTCGTTGAGCACGGTGACCTCGAACTCGCCCAGCGTGGTGCGGTAGAAGCCCGGCGCCTGGAACTTGGCCATCGGCGCGGCCGCGTGCGCCAGCGAACAGGCCGCCGCCAGTGCGAGCATGGCGGCGGAGCGGGTCAAGGTGGTCGTGGTCATAGCGTCCCTGAAGTTGGTTGTCGAGAACGCTACGATACCGCAAAATCAACTTTGTTGCTGACAGGCCTAGAAGGTGAACGGCATGCGGAACGATAGTTGCACATCGGGCGTGTCGCGCGTGAGCCCGGCGCCCACCGCGACGTTGATGGTGCGCTTGTCGCTGAGCCGGTACGACACGCCCATCAGCAAGGTGCCCAGCTGGGTCCGCACCGAGCCCGGCACCGGCACGCCGTTCTGGCGCGTGCGCGCGATCGAGCTGTGGTCGTAGCCCAGGCTGACCAGGACCTTGTCGTTGATCGCCAGGCCGACGCCGAAGTTAAAGCCCAGCACATCGCCCGGCGCGACCGTGCCCAGAGGCTCCCAGTCGCCGGCCAGCACCTTGCGGCTGACGTTGCTGCGCTTGAAGTTATACAAGTAGCTGACGCTGCCGAACAGGATGGCCGGATCGCTGGCGTACAGCCACGTCAGGCTGGGCTGCACCGCGTAAAAGCCCGAGCCGGTGGGCAGCTCCAGCGGCAGCCCGGTGCCGGTGGCGTTGGGCCCGACGCAGCGCTTGCTGCAATCGGTGATCACGCTGAACGGATCGGTGCCGGTGCGCGATTTGACGCGCAGCCCGGCCACGTAATACGGCTGGTCCGCCCCGCCCTGGTTGAGCTGGTAGCGCAGCGCCAGCTCGGCGTCACCCACGCCCCTGCCGCTGGTCTCGAACACCCTGTCGACGCCGGTGCCGGTGAAAATCTCGCGGCTGACGGTGGAGTCGGAGCGGTACACATACGGCAGCTTCAACTCCAGCTCGGCCCGGTTGGTCAGGCCGTAGCGCAGGCTGACCGCGCCGGTCAGCGTGTTGCGTTTGACCTCGCGCACGTCGACCAGGCCGATCAGCAAGGCCGGGATGATGGTGTAGCCGACCAGCACCACCCGGTTGCTCGACGAATAGCCGAACTGCGCCGACGGCTCCAGCACCAGCCTGCCGCGCGGCGTGAGCACGCCGGGCTGCTCGAACAAGGGCGCCACCGCCGGCGGCTGTGCCGCGCCGCCGCCCTGCGCCTGCGCCGCCGCGCACGCCAACACCCACAGCGCCACCGCGCCGCCCTGCCATCTTGCACCTCGCATCGCCGCCCTCCTGAGTCGCGTTCATTTCGGTCCCACCGCACCGCTCAGGGCATCGCGCAACAGGGTTTCGAAGTTGGCGGCCTTGAGCAACGCCAGGTTGCTGACGCTGGTGCTGATCGTGGTCTGGCTGCGGATGGCCTGGTCGCTGACGCTGTTCTGAATCAGCAAGGCGCCCAGTCCCGGCGCGGCCGGCAGCGCATCGACCGCGTTGCCCGCGCCGTTGCGCACCACCACGGCGGCCAGCGCATCGCCAGCCTTCTGTGCTTCCGCAGCGCTCAACTTTGTCACATCGGCGATCGCGAAACGACTATTCGCTACAACACTGCCATTGATCGAAACCAAACGTTCGACACCTAGCGAGACCACCAGGCCACCGCCCAGCTCGTACCCGCCGCGCGCCCGGTCCAGCCGCGCATCGTCGACGGCGCTCCAGCCATCGGTGGGGTCCGGCAAATCGCCGGCGTGGGCCGCCGCGCAGGCCAGCAACAGGCTCAGGAAACTGGTGCGCATGCGCGCCTCCGTTCAGTAATTGCCGCTGCCGTTCTTGGGCAGCGTGAGGTCGGTCAGGCTGGCGCGGTTGATGCCCTCGCCCAGCGGCGCGCGCGGTGCCACACGCCAGTCCGCCGCCTGGTTGAAGCGCGGCTTGCCCGGCCAGTTGTGGATCACGAACAGCAGCCGGTCCTGCCACAGCGCGTCGAAATCGGCGCGCCGCACGGCCCGCGTGCCGCCGGACGGATCGCCCAGCAGCACACGCGTCTCGTCCAGTCCCTTGATGACGACGAAATGGTCATAACCGTTTTCGCGGATGCGCACGATGGCCGGAAAGGCCGCCTCGGCCAGCTTGTGCAAGGGTTGCTGGTAGCCGTCGGCAATGAAGCCCAGCGTGGCCAGGTAGCGCTTCATGTCCAGCAGCGAAAAACCCTCGCGCCGTATCTTCTGCTGGTCGCCCTGCGCGTACATGGCGTCGAACACCTGGCGCTCGCTGACCGGCGTGTCGTAGTGATAGCTGAGCAGCGTGGCCACCGCCGCCGAGCCGCAACTGAAATCGAATTGCTGGCGCACGGTGGCGCGGAAGCGCGCCTCCTTCAGGCTGGTGACGTGCAGCGCGTAGCTGCCGCCCGCCACGCCGGGCAGGTCCGCCGCGCCGGCCTGGCCGCCAGCGAGGGCGGCCAGCAGGATGATGCGTGCATAGGTTTTCATTGCACCCTGACGTTGATGATGGTGGCGTTCTGGATCAACACATTGGCGCCCGAATTCTGTATCGCCACCGGCAGGCCGGAGGCATTGCTGAACGAGCCACTGCTGATCGCGTTGGCGCCGGTGTAGACGTTGACCGCCGTGTTGCCGCTGACGGCGCCGTTCAACTGCATATCGTTGTTGACCACATCCGCACCCGCGCGCTTGCCGGCCAGTGTGGCGGCCGGCACGGCGGCGGCGTCAAAGCCGGCGGGATCGGCCGCCGTGATGACGATGGCGTCCGGCAGCAGCGCCGGCCTGGATGGCGCGGGCCGTTGCGCCAGCGGTGGAATCACCGGCGCCGCCGCGGCCTGGCCGGCCAGCGCCAGCGCGGCGCATAAACTCAAGACTGGTCTGTGCATACCGTACTCCCTGTAAATGGCGGGATGCGACCGCACCCCGCCACCGTGTTACCTGCCGACCGACAGGTTGGACTGGACGTTGACGCTCTGCTGCACCAACGAGGAGATGCCGCTATTCTGCGACATGACCAGGATGCCGGCGGCCGACTGGCCGACATTGCTCATGGTGTTGGACATATTGAACGTGCCCGCCGACACCGAGACATCGCCGCCGGCGCCGCCCGTGCCGCCGGCCGCCGCACCGCCAGTGGCCGCGCCACCGGTCGTGGTGCCGCCGCTGCCGCCCGCGCCGGCGATGTTGCCGCCGCCGCCCGCACCGCCAGTCCCGCCGGCGCCGCCGGTCGAACTGCCGTTGGTGGGATTGCCGTTGCTGGCCGTGCCGCCGCTGGCCGCACCGCCCGCCGCGCCGGCGCCGCTGGTGTTGCTGGCCGCGCCGCTGCTGCCGCCGTTGCCGCCGGCCGCGCCCGTGCCGCCTGCCGCACCGGTGCTGGTGGCCGCACCACCCGTGCCGCCCGCACCGCCCCCGCCCGTGGTGGCGGTGGCGCCGGCGCCGCCGGTTTGCGTCACGCCCGCGCCGGCGCCGCCCGCGCCGCTGGTGGCCGCACCGCCGGCCGCGCCGTTACCGGCAGTGTTGCTGCCACCCGTACCCGCCGCGCCCGCACCGCTGGCGCCGCCGGCCGCACCGGCCCCGCCCGCGCCGCCGGTGGCGGTGCCGGTGCTGCTGGTCGCATTGCCGGACGTGCCAGCCCCGCCGGTGCCCGAGCCGCTGCCTCCGGTCGAGGTCTGCGCGGGCGGCGTGGCAGGTGTGGCCTCGGAGCCGCCAGGCGTGCCGACGCTATTAGACGACGATGCCGAGCCGGTGACCGCGCCGCCGCCGATGCCGTTGGCGGTGGCCGCACCCGAGCCGCTGCCGGCCATGCCGCCCGCCGCGCCCGAGCCGCCCATGCCGGCCATGCCGCCGGCGCCGCCGCTTGCGCTGCCGGCGTTACCGGTCATGCCGCCGCTGCCGCCATTGCTGCCGGTGGCCGCGCCGCTCATGCCGCCCGCGCCGCCGGTCGAACCGCCGTTGCTGCCGCCCGCTCCGCCAGCCGCGGCGCCGCTGGCGCCGCCGTAGCCGCCGCTGCCGCCGGTCGCCATTTCGCCGCGTCCACCGGCACCGCCCGCGCCGCCCGCGCCCCCGGCACCGCCGGCGCCACTGGCCGCGCCCGAAGCGTAGCCGCCACCACCGCCAGCGCCACCGGTGCTGCCGCCCACCGCTGGCGAGCCGTTGCTGGCGCTGCCATTGGTGGCGTTGCCGCCCATGCCGCCGTTCGCGCCGATGCCGCCGTAGCTGTCGCCGCCGTAGCCGCCGAAGCCAAGCGACGAGCCGCCGTTGGCCGTGCCGCCCACGCCGCCATAGCCCGCGCCGCCCATGCTGCCGGCGCTGTTGCTGGCGTTGTTGCCGATGTTATTCACGGTGTTGCCGCTGACGGTGCCGGTCAACGTGCTGGTGGCGGTCGCGGACGAGGTGTTGTACGCGTTGGCGAGCGATGAGGTGGCCGTGCCGCCGTTGTTGGCGGCGGCGGCGCCGATCTGGCTGGCCGCGCTGCCGCCGGTGCTGTTGTTATTGTTGTTCTTGTTGCTGCTGTCCTGGACCGCCGTGGCGGTGTCGCTTGCGTGCGCGCCGGCGCCGGACTGCGTGGTGGCCGTCGGCGGCGTGGTGGTTTGCGCATAGGCTGCGCTTGCGCCAAACGCCAGCGCGATCGCCGCGCTGATCAGAGTTTTCTTCATAGCTGCTCCCTACCTAACAAGGTGTACGGTTAATCGAATGGTGCCAGGGGACCGATCTCCCAGCCCTCCTCCTCTTTCGCAAACTTGATGCCACCAACCCCGCCGCGCGCGCAAACTGTTGAAAACACTGGACTATTCGCCAGCGCCGCCACACCGCTTGCGGACGCTGCGGCGCATCGCCGGTCGCCGTCCGTCACACGGGTGTGACAGCAGAGCCGCGCCGGCGCGCCTTCCGCCTTGGCGCCAGCCCCTATTTCGACGCCGGCGACGCGGTGTAACAGGCGCGCGACGGCACCCGCATGCCATGCTTGGCCAGCAGGCGATACAGCGTCATGCGCGATACACCGAGATCGCGCGCGGCCAGCGTGATGTTGCGGCCGGCGCGCAGCAGGCTGGCGTCGATGGCGTCGCGCTCGGCGCGGATGCGGGCGTCGTCCAGCGGCGCCGTTTCGGCCGGCGCGCGGCCGGTGCTCAGGCCCAGGTCCTGCGGCAGGATCAGCCGTCCCTCGGCCATCACCATCGCGCGCCGTACGCGATTGAGCAGCTCGCGCACGTTGCCGGGCCAGTCGTAGTCGCGCATCGCCTGCGCCGCGCGGCCGCTGAAGCCCTTGACGTGCGGCGCCCGTTCGCTGGCATAGGTATTGAAGAAGTGTTCGGCCAGCGGCAGCAGGTCCTCGCGGCGCTCGCGCAGCGGCGGCACGTCCAGCGCCAGCACGTTGAGCCGGTAATACAGGTCCTCGCGGAAGACGCCGCGCTCCACCGCCTGCGCCAGGTTGACGTGCGAGGCCGCGATCACCCGCACATCGACCGCGATGCTGCGCGTGGAGCCCAGTCGGTAGATGGTCTTCTCCTGCAGGAAGCGCAGCAGGTTGGCCTGCAGCTCCATCGGCAGGTCGCCGATTTCATCGAGGAAGATGGAGCCGCCCTGCGCCGTTTCGATCAGGCCGCGCTTCTCGCGCGCCGCGCCGGTAAAGGCGCCGCGCTCGTAGCCGAACAATTCGGACTGGATCAGCGAGGCCGGGATGGCGCCGCAATTAATCGGCACGAACGGACCGTCGCGGCGCGGCGAGTGTGCGTGCACCGCCTGCGCCGCCAGCTCCTTGCCGCTGCCGCTTTCGCCCCAGATCAGCACCGGGGCACTGGCGCCGGCCACCTTGCCGATCTGCCGCCGCAGCCTGGCGATGGCGTCCGACTGCCCCGTCAGCGCCGCTTCCTGCTTGCCGTGGCGTGGAGCCGGCGGCGCGCGGCACAGCGTGGCGAGGCCGTAGGCATGGCCCAGCGTCTGCCGTAGTCGTTCGATGTCCAGAGGCCAGGTGTGATAATCGCCGCAATGATCACGCACCAACTGCCGCCACGCGGGCGACTCCAGCGCCGGCGCGTGCAGCGCCGCCACCCAGTGCATATGCCAGTGCTCGTGCAGGAAGTCGTCCAGCGCGGCGCGCAGCGGCTCGTCGTGCGCCTCCACCAGCAGCACGCCCAACACCAGCGGGCGCGCCTTCAGGTGCCGGCGCGCCTCTGCCAGCGTGACCGCTTCATATACCTCCCATTCCTGCACTGCGGCGTTGATAGTCTCCGGTACGGCGGTGCTGCCGACCGCCAGGCAAAGTAGGTTTTTTTTCGTCATCCGGGTTGGACGAGGAAAGATGAGATAAGTTCAAGCTTGCCGTTTAAGCCAACACAAGAAGCTTGCCGCGCCATCGGCATCAATATAGAATGCCTGCGCAGTTTTTTTGACGAGGGATATGCCAGCCTGTCAATAGTGAAAATAAGTTAAAAACAAAGACAGGAGCATCACATGAGCGACTTTCAACTGAAGCCGGCGGACTTGCCGAGCTGGAGCCAGCGCACCGCCTTGCGCGTCCTGGGTCTGTTCGGATGGCGTATGCTGTATCGCCCGCTGCCCGGCCCGCGCGGCATCGCCGTGATTTATCCGCACACGTCAAATTGGGATTTCATGGTCGGCCTGTTCGGCAAGTGGGCGCTGAACCTGCCGTTCCGCTGGCTGGCCAAGGATTCGCTGTTCAAGTTGCCGGTGCTGGGTAAATGGTTCCGCGCGCTCGGCGGCGAGCCGGTCGAACGCGGCACGCCAAGCGGCACCATCAAGCTGCAGGCGCAGCGCATGAACGCGGCCGACTGGTACTGGGTCGGCATCACGCCAGAAGCCACGCGCGGCTATCGCCCGAACTGGAAGAGCGGCTTTTACCATCTGGCGCTGGAGGCCAAGGTGCCGCTAGTGCTGGTGTATATCGATTATCCGAACAAGACGCTAGGCTTGGTCGATCACGTGTTCCTGACCGGCGACCAGGAGGCCGACATGGCCGCCATCCGCGCCGGCTTCGAAGGCCACCAGGGCCTGTATCCGAAAAACGCGGCGCCCATCGTGCTGCAGGAGCGCCGCGCCGATCCGCGCGACCAGGCTTAGGCCGCGGCCACCAGCATCACACCGGTGGCGGCGATCGCCGCGCCGGAGAGCTTCAATGCCAGCACAGGGCTGACGCGGCCCAGCATCCTGCCGCCGTAGACCAACAGCGCGCTGGCCGCCAGCAGACCCATGGCGCTTGCCGCCTCGGGCAGTTCATGGCCGTGCGCGTTGCCATGCAAGAGCGCGAACACGCCCACCATCAACGCGCCCAGTGCGGCCGGCAGGCGCGCCGCCACCGCGATCAACACGCCCATCAACGCTACCGTCAGCGCGATGCCGGTTTCCAGACCGGGAATCGCCAGGCCAGCCACGCCGGTCAGCACGCCCACCAGCATCATGCCGAGGAAGGTGGCCGGCAGCCAACGCGCGTTCGACTGGCGCGCGCTCCACATACCCACCGCCAGCATCGCCAGCAGGTGATCGACGCCGGTGAACGGATGGACGAAACCGTCGAAGAAGCCGTGCGTGTGCGCGCCGCCTCCCTGCGGATGGGCCGACGCGACGGCGCTGACCAGTATCAATGCGGCGGCGACCGCGATGCGTTTATTCTTCATTGGATCTCCTGTGGGGTTTGTCCGAGCAGTCCCTGCTCGCGAATGAAATCGATGACGGCGGCCACGCCGTCGCCGCTGCGCAGATTGGTGAACACGAATGGCCGCGCACCGCGCTGCTGTTTGGCATCGCGCGCCATTACATCCAGGTCGGCGCCGACGTGCGGCGCCAGATCGGTCTTGTTGATGATCAGCAGATCGGAACGCGTGATGCCGGGACCGCCCTTGCGCGGGATCTTCTCGCCGCCGGCCACGTCGATCACGTAGATCGTCAGGTCCGACAGTTCCGGGCTGAAGGTGGCGGCCAGGTTGTCGCCGCCCGATTCGACCAGTATCAGATCAAGATTCGGAAAGTCCGCCTGCATGCGGGCGATGGCTTCCAGGTTGATCGACGCGTCTTCGCGGATCGCCGTGTGCGGACAGCCGCCGGTCTCCACGCCCATCAGGCGCTCGGCCGGCAGTGCGTCGGCGCGCAGCAGGATCTCCATGTCTTCCTTGGTGTAGATGTCGTTGGTGATGACGGCCATGTCGAAGTGATCGCGCATGCCTTTGCACAGCATCTCGCACAGGGCGGTCTTGCCGGAGCCGACCGGGCCGCCGATGCCGACGCGCAGGGGATTGGAAGTTGTTGATGTCATGTTGGTTCTCTCTTCAAGATCTGTATAAACGGCTGTACTGCACTTCATGCTGCATCGACAGCAGCGACAGGCCGGGCGCCCAGTTGCACATGTCGTCGTCGGCGACGGTTTGCGCGTGATGGGCCGCCGCTTCGATGTCGGCCCGCAGCGACAGCAAAATGCGCTGTCCCGCCACCTGCCCGAGCGGCACGGATTTGACGCACACCAGCACCTGGTTCTCGGCCCAGGCGAACAGCATCGCCAGCAAGGCCGCGTCGTGCGGGATGTCCAGCGCGGCGACGGCGCAGGCGAAAGCGGTCGGCAACGCGACTTCCGCTTCGCCCTGCAAATGCGCCAGCATCGCGGCATCCACAAAGCCCAGTTCCGCCACCAGCTTGGTCAGCGAGTAGCCCATCTGGATGGTCTCGGCGCGGAACTCGGCGCTGTCGCGCGAGGCGATGAAGCGTTCGCTCCATTCCGCCGCTGCGCGCCAGTCGCGCCGCGAGTATGCCTGCATCAGGCGCCAGCACACCGGCGCCTCCCACTGCGCGACCACCTCGTGCAGATGCCGCACTATCCATGCGCGCGCGGTGGCGGCGTCGTGGACGATGCCGGTTTCCAGCGCCGCCTCCAGGCCCTGCGAATAGCTGTACGCGCCGATCGGCAAGGCCGGACTGGCGAATTGCAGGAGGTGCAGCAGCGCCGAAGCCTGCATCACCGCGTCATTCCCGCGCAGGCGGGAATCCATGCCGAGCATGCGGGCACGCGTTCTATGGATTCCCGCCTGCGCGGGAATGACGAGAACGGGGCCTTCATTTCGGGTCGCCGGGCCGGTGGATTTTCTGCCGCAGCGGAATCGGCGCCAGCGGATTGCCGTCGTGATGGTGCGAGTGCCCGCCGCCATACGCGCCGGACTCCGGTTCGAACGCCGCCTTCTCCTCCACCACCGTCGCGCCCAGGCCGGCCAGCATCTCCTTCAGCACCGCGTCCGCGCGGATGCGCAGGAAGCCGTCGCCGACCTGCGCCTGCGTGTGGCGGTTCCCGAGATGGAAGGCGCAGCGCAGCAAGGTATGCGCGTCGGCGCAGGTGATCTTGTAGGTCGGCTCCGGCGCGGCCACCACCTTGACCACGCGCTTGTCCTCGCCGGTCAGCAGGTCGCCGTCGCGCAGCACGGTGCCGCGCACGGTGAACACGGCGACGTCCTCGCCGGTATCGAGGGTGGCGCGCAGACGGCACTTCTCGCGCAATTCGTAGGGCAGCACCAGCCGCGCGGCGATGGCGTCGGCATGGGGGATTTTTGTGTGCAGTGTCAGCATGATCAGAACAGGAAATAGCGCTGCGCCATCGGCAGCACGGCCGCGGCTTCGCAGACCAGCAGCTCGCCGTCGGCGCGCACTTCATAGGTTTCGGGATCGACAGTCATCTTCGGCGTGGCGCCGTTGTGGATCATGTCGGACTTGCGCAGCGAGCGCATATTCTTGGCGACGATCAGCGTCTTGTTCAACTTGAGCTGATCGCCGATGCCGGCGTCGAACGCCGCCTGCGAGACAAAGGTGAACGACTTCTTCAAGCCGCCGCCGAAGGCGCCGAACATCATCCGGTAATGCACCGGCTGCGGCGTCGGGATCGAGGCGTTCGGATCGCCCATCTGCGCGGCGGCGATCATGCCGCCCTTCAGTATCGTCGACGGCTTGACGCCGAAGAAGGCCGGCTTCCACAGCACCAGGTCGGCGATCTTGCCCACTTCCAGCGAGCCCACCGCATGCGCGATGCCGTGCGTGATGGCCGGGTTGATGGTGTACTTGGCGATGTAGCGCTTGACGCGGAAGTTATCGTTGCGCGAGGAGTCCGGCGCCAGCGGCCCGCGCTGCACCTTCATCTTGTGCGCGGTCTGCCAGGTGCGCATCACCACTTCGCCGACCCGGCCCATGGCCTGCGAATCGGACGACATCATCGAGATCGCGCCGATGTCGTGCAGGATGTCCTCGGCGGCGATGGTCTCGCGGCGGATGCGCGATTCGGCGAAGGCCACATCCTCGGCGATGGCCGCGTCAAGATGGTGGCACACCATCAGCATGTCCAGGTGCTCGTCCAGCGTGTTGACGGTGAACGGGCGGGTTGGGTTGGTCGATGACGGCAGCACGTTCGATTCGCCCACCGCCGCGATGATGTCCGGCGCATGGCCGCCGCCCGCGCCCTCGGTGTGGAAGGTGTGGATGGTGCGGTCCTTGAATGCGGCCAGCGTGTCGGCCAGGTAGCCGCCTTCGTTGAGCGTGTCGCTGTGGATGGCGACCTGCACGTCCATGCGGTCGGCCACGGACAGGCAGTTGTCGATGGCGGCCGGCGTGCTGCCCCAGTCCTCGTGCAGCTTCAAGCCGATGGCGCCGGCGCGTACCTGCTCCTCCAGCGGCTCCGGCAACGACACATTGCCCTTGCCAAGGAAGCCCAGGTTCATCGGGAAGGCGTCGGCCGCGCCCAGCATCGCATGCAAATGCCACGGCCCCGGCGTGCAGGTGGTGGCCGAGGTGCCGGCGGACGGCCCGGTGCCGCCGCCTATCATCGTGGTCACGCCGCTCATCAGCGCTTCCTCGATCTGCTGCGGGCAGATGAAGTGGATGTGCGTGTCCACGCCGCCGGCGGTGACGATCATGCCTTCGCCGGCGATGATCTCGGTGGCGCCGCCGATGGCCATCGTCACATCCGGCTGGATGTCCGGGTTGCCGGCCTTGCCGATGGCGGCGATCATGCCGCTTTTCAGGCCGATGTCGGCCTTGACGATGCCCCAGTGGTCGATGATCACCGCATTGGTGATCACCGTGTCCATCACGTCGGCGGCCACGCGCTGCGACTGGCCCATGCCGTCGCGGATCACTTTGCCGCCGCCAAATTTGACTTCCTCGCCATAGGTGGCGTAATCGTGTTCGATTTCGATAAACAGTTCGGTATCGGCCAGGCGGATGCGGTCCCCTTTGGTGGGGCCGAACATTTCCGAGTAGGCGCGGCGCGAGATTGTAACCATGTCAGCCTTTAGGTGGATTGGGATCCAGCTTGCCCATTACTTTGCCATTGAAGCCGAACACCTTCTGGTCGCCGCCCAGCTTCACCAGTTCCACCGTGCGCTGCTGGCCCGGTTCGAAACGGACAGCGGTGCCGGCGGCGATATTCAGGCGCATGCCGTAGGCCTTCCAGCGCTCGAACTTGAGCTCCGTGTTGACTTCAAAAAAATGAAAATGCGATCCGACCTGCACCGGCCGGTCGCCCTGGTTGGTCACCACGACGGTCGCGGTGGCGCGGCCTTCATTGAGGCCGATCTCGCCCTCTTCGAGCATGTATTCACCTGGGATCATGGCGATCTCCTTTACGGGATGGGGTTGTGGACGGTCACCAGCTTGCTCCCGTCGGGGAACGTCGCTTCGACCTGGATGTCGGGGATCATTTCGGGGATGCCTTCCATGACGTCGGCACGCGTAAGGATGCGGGTGCCGTCGGACATCAGCTGCGCGACGGTTTTGCCGTCGCGCGCACCTTCCATGATGGCGCAGGTGATCAGCGCCACCGCTTCCGGGTAGTTCAACTTCAGGCCGCGCGCGAGGCGGCGTTCCGCCACGATGCCAGCGGTGAAAATCAGCAGCTTGTCTTTTTCTCTTGGTGTCAGGTCCATGGTGTTTCTCAGGTTTTTCTTCAGGTTTGCCAGATGCGCGGCGTGACGGCCGCGCGGCCCAGCAGGTGCGGGCGCAGGCGGCGCCAGACGGTCAGCATCAGGCGCCGCGCGGTCTCGCTGTCGTCGCCCAGGTGGCGCGCGACCAGCACGCCCTTGGTCTGCGTGACGCCGAAAACGTGCCCGCCATCGGCCTGGATATCGGCGCGAATATCGGACAGCACGGCGGCGGGCAGCGGCTTGCCGGCGGCGATCAGCGTGGCGCAGACAGTCCTGCCGTTCAGCGCCAGCGGGCTGTCGAGGCGACCGCCCAGCATCGCGCCCTGCTCCCACCAGATCAATTTGCCGTCGCGGCGGATGCTGCTGCGCTGGGCCACGGTGCCGGTGTTGAAGCTTTCGCCGGAGCCGCGCCGGCCCATGCAAAGGATCTCGCAGCCGATGTAGGTGGCGCCTTCGGCCAGTTCGATGTGCTGGTCCAGCGCCACGTTAGCGGTATCAAAAAAGATGGTTTCTTGCGGCAGCCATTCCAGTGCGGCGCCCGCGCCCACGGTCAGGCGCACCTGCTGGCGCGAGACTTTGCCGTTGGCCTTGTACCACTTGGCGGCGCCCGGCGTGGTGATGAAGGCGTGCGCCTGCGCGCCCACGCCGACATTGATCGCCAGCTGGTCGCCGCCCACCACGCCGCCCGGCGGATGGACCACGATGGCGTGGCATACCTTGGCGTCCTCCGGGTACAGCGCCTTCTGCACGCGCAGCGGGCCATAGTGCTGGTTGTCGAACAGGCGCGTGGTGCCGCCGTCGTCGGCAAATCCGAGCGTGAGGCTGGCCTGCCATGCGCTATGGCCGGCGGCGAGTTCTCTGGATGCGGTGGTATCGGGCATGGCTAAGGTAATGCAATCGTCATGCCAGCAGAATCGCGCGCCACAGGCGATGTAAAGACTTATTTCGCACCAAAGCGAGCCTTATGCACCATGGCGGTGCATGGGCGGCGCATCATGTTTTACATTTGTCTTTTTTGCTTGTAAAATAAGCACCATTTTTCATTTCCCATCAAGGACACGCAATGCGCTTCTCGACTTTTGCAGCCGCTGCGGCGGTTGCCCTGGCACTGGCTCCAGCCGCACACGCCACCGGCTTCGGCGCCAATCTGATCGCCAACGGTAACGCCGAAACCGGCAACACCGCAGGCTGGAACACCACATCGGCATTCACCGTCGTGCAGTACGGCGCCAGCGGCGGCTTCCCCTTCCCGGCCGATCCAAGTCCGTCCGACCGCGGCACCTACTTCTTCGCCGGCGGCGAGAGCAACGCCCAGTCCACCGCCAGCCAGACCATCGACCTCTCGGCGCTGAGCGCAGCGATCAACACCGGCGCCTCGCGCTACGACCTGTCGGCCTGGCTGGGCGGCTATGAATCGCAGAACGACAACGCCACGCTGACCGCCACCTTCTTCGGCAGCGGCGGCGCCGTGCTGTCCAGCGCCAGCCTGGGTCCCGTCTCCAATTCGGAACGCGGCAACCAGACCGGCCTGCTGCTGCGCGACACGCAAGGCTATATCCCGGTTGGTGCGCTCAATGTCGGCATCACGCTGACCATGACCCGCAACGCCGGCTCGTACAACGACGGCTACGCCGACAACCTGTCCTTCGCGGTGGCCACCGCGCCGGTACCGGAAGCCGACGCCTACGCCATGCTGCTAGGCGGCTTGGCGGTGCTGGGTGTGGTCGCCAAGCGCAAACAGCGCAAGGGTCAAGCCTGATCGTTGCGCCGTAGTCAAGGGAGCTTTGCGCCGCGCGGTCTGTTTGCGCGCGGCGCTCGTCCCCATACTGTTTGCTCCACTATTTGATTAAGTGAGCACAGTATGAAAATATTCGTCACCGGCGCAGCAGGCTTTATCGGCGGTTCCATCGCAGCGGGCCTGGTGCGCGCAGGCCATCAGGTGGTCGGCCTGGTACGCAATCCCGAACAACTGAAGGAAGTGGCCTCGATCGGCGTGACCGGCGTGGTCGGCACCCTCGACGACCGCGATCTGCTGATCGCGCAGGCCCAGTCAGCGGACGCCGTCATCAACGCCGCCAGCAGCGACAACCGCGCCGCCGTCGAAGCCTTTGTCGACGCGCTGGCCGGCAGCGGCAAGGTGTTCCTGCACACCAGCGGCTCCAGCATCGTCAGCGACGCCTCCGGCGGCGAAGCCACGGACCGCATCTACTTCGAAGACCAGCTCCCCGCACCCACCGCCGACAAGGCCGCGCGCGTCGCCATCGACGATCTGGTGCTGGCCGCCGCCGGCAAAGGCGTGCGCTCGGCGGTGCTGTGCAATACGCTGATCTACGGCGACGGCGCGCTGCCGCGCGACAGCGTGCAGCTGCCACGCCTGATCAAGCAGGCACGCAAGAGCGGCATCGTGCGCCACGTTGGTCGCGGCTTGAACATCTGGTCCAATGTCCACATCGACGACGTGGTCGACCTGTATCTGCTGGCGTTGGAAAAGACCGAAGCCGGCGCGTTCTACTTCGTTGAAAGCGGCGAGGCGTCGTTCCGCGACATGAGCGCGGCCATCGCCCGCGCGCTGGACCTGGGCGAGCCGCAGGACTGGCCGCTGGAGCAGGCCAAGGAGGAATGGGGCTACGAGATGGCATCCTACGCGCTGGGCTCCAACAGCCGCGTGCGGGGACAACGGGCGCGCACGCAGCTGGGCTGGAAGCCGCATGGCCCGTCGGTGCTGGAATGGATCGCCAAGCAGGGATTGCATTTTAAATAAAATTCCGCTAACGTGTGGGCGGGGCGGATCCTTCAAGCCGGCCTGTCTTTGCTTCGGCAGGGACAGCCTCTACGGGGCTACCCCGTGGGATTTTTAATGTTCAGCACTTCGCCGCATGAGCGCCGTTGCGCTACCGCGCAAGACAGCTCACGCATCACGAGACTCGTTGAAGGCTCTCCGCCCCCCTACACTACGAATGACGATCGCAAAACTTACCGCGTTGGCCCTGGCCGACACGATGCTGGCTTCGGCCGGCGACGTGGACAGCCTGGTCGCGGCATGCAGCCGCGTATTCGGTGCGCCGCAGCCGTGGGCGCCGAAGCTGTGCGCAGCGCTCGTCGAACGCACCGGCGACAACTTCCATTACTTCAGCCGGCACGAGATCGCGGACATCCTGCTGCAACTGCTCGGCCACGTCGTCGGCGACGACGAGGAAGACGATGACGGCGATGACGCGCAGCCCTTCATCGCGTTGCCGGCGGTGCGGCGCTATTGCATCGACCCGCCGATACGCCCGCCACAGGCCGAGTGGTCCGCCGCGTTCGCGCTGCCGGAACTGCCCACGGTGGGCGCGCTGGCCGCGTGGCTGGATGAGCCGGCGGGCGCGCTGGACTGGTTCGCCGATCAATGGCGCGTTGAAAGCGGCCAGCAATCGCGCCTGCAGCACTACCATTATCGCTGGGTGCCGAAGCGCAGCGGCGGCCTGCGCCTGATCGAGATTCCCAAGGCACGGCTGCGGCGCATCCAGCAGAAAATCCTCCGCCAGCTATTGGATCGGTTGCCGCCGCATCCGGCCGCACATGGATTCCGGCGCGGACGCTCCAGCGTCACGCATGCCGCGCTGCACGCGGGCCGGCGCATCGTCATCCGCATGGACCTGAAGGATTTTTTCCCGAGCATTCAACACGCCCGCATTCACGCGCTGTTTGAAAAGCTGGGCTACTCGCCCACTGTCGCCGGAACGCTGGCGCGGATCTGCGTCAACCGCGCGCCGCGCGGCGTCTTCGGCGATCCGATGGAAGGCGGCTCGCTGCCGTGGTCCGAGCGCCAGGCGTTGAAGTCACACCACCTGCCGCAAGGCTCCCCGTGCTCACCGGCGCTGGCCAACCTGTGCGCCTACCGTCTCGACATGCGCCTGCAAGCGCTGGCGCAGTCGCTGGGCGCGTCGTACAGCCGCTATGCGGACGACCTGGCGTTTTCGGGAGAACAGGATTTTGCGCGCACCGCGGAGCGATTCCATATCCAGGTCGCCGCGATCGCGCTCGAAGAAGGATTCCGCATTCATCACCGCAAAACGCGGCTGATGCGCGAAGGGACGCGCCAGCAGGTGACCGGCGTGGTCGTCAACGCGCATCCCAACATCGCGCGCGACGAGTACGACAGGCTCAAAGCCACGCTGACCAACTGCGCGCGGCATGGACAGGCCACGCAGAACCGCGATGGCCATCCCAACTTCCGCGCCTACCTGGCTGGCAGGATTTCCTACGTCGCGATGGTCAATGCGAACCGGGCGCTTAAATTGAAGCGCCTGTTCGACGCCATCGCGTGGCAGGCCTGAGCGAATCCGCTCACTGTTTCTTCGTGGCGCTCAAGGCTTTAATGGCGTCGCCGTCCGGCATGCCTGGCAGCGGAATGGCCTTGCCGTTGAAGGTCAGCTTACCCTGCCGGAACTCGATGGCCGAGCGCAGTTCGCCCTTGTCCATCACCGCGAAGCCTTCGTTCACCAGCTTACCGATCACCACGGCGGCGATGTTCTTGCCCGCCGCCTCGATCTGTTCGGCGGCGTTGGGCGCCGACGCATCCACCTGTTTACCGCCCACCAGGCGCGATACGTCGTTAACCATGGAGACCGGCACACGCACGTCGAGACGGGCGATGATCTTCTTGCCCAGTTCAAGCGGCGAGTTGAAATCGGCATCCACCACCTTGTCGAAATCGACGCGGCCCTTGATCGACGCCGTATTGCCGCGATAGCTGGCGCTGATATCGTCGATCATCAAGCTGGCGCCGCTCGTGACCATGCTCTTGCCGAAGGACTTCATGGACCTCAGCATCAGCTCCATCTGGGCATCCTCCGGCAGGCCACTGCCCTGCACCTTTTTCATTTCGCGATCGACGTCCTCCAGCGCCTGCGCTGGCAGGTTCACCATACGCAGGCCGATATTGGCACGCTCAATGGCGGCGCCGCCGAACAGGATCGACTTGATCGAGAAGCCGTAGCTCATGTCGGTCTTCTTGCCACGCAGCGTAACCCCAACGGTCGTGGAGATATCCTGCAGCCGCAAGGTCTCCTTGAATTCGGAGCTTCCCGGCGAGGTCCCACGTACGACCACCGAGCCCACCTTCATCACGCCGTTGCCATACCAAAGGCCGTCCTTGCCGCGTGCCTGCTTGAAGTCCATCGACATTTTTTCAAGCATGCCACTGGTCGCATTGCCGACGATGGACAACGACGGCCAGGTCGCGATGGTATCCATCGTGGTGCCGGCTTTGTTGATGACGGCCTTGGAATTAAGCTCGGCCCACGAAAACGCCACCGCACTCTCGTCCAGATAAGTGTGCGGCACCATCTTCATTACGTAAGCGACCTGCCCTTTGGGGCCGACGGTGCGCTGTGTATCGAATATATGCTCGCTACCGAATACTTCCTTCAGCTTGGGGCGCAGCGCAGGGGAAAATTCGAGTTTCGAAAGGATTTCCAGTCTCTTCACGGCGTCCGTCTGGCCGCCCATGGCCGCGTTGATTTCCTTGGCGGCGGCGGTGACGGTTTCCATGAAAGAGGACTTCACACGCGCGGCCGGTGCGGGGGTGACCGCTGGCGGCATCTGCTCGACGGCCTGGATGGAGGTATGCGCCAGCAAGGCGCCGGCGATGGCTACTGCGAGTATCGATTTTTTCAACGTGCTGCCCGAAGAAAGTGGTTATGGTAGGGCCGCGATTCTACCTAACCACCTTGGCTCGGAAATACACACTTTGTCACGGCCGCATTACATCTGGGAGAGCTTAGTCCAGGTTGGGATAAGGGCTCTTGCCGCCTTCGGCGATAAAGGTGTCGATGCGCGCCTCCAGCACCGGCAGCGGCACGGAGCCCAGTTGCAGCACCGTGTCGTGGAAGGCGCGGATGTCGAACTTCGATCCCAGCGCCGCCTCGGCCTTCTTGCGCGCGTTGATGATGCTCATCTCGCCCAGGTAGTAGGACAGCGCCTGGCCCGGCCACGAAATGTAGCGGTCCACTTCCGTCTCGATCTCATGGTCCGACAGCGCGGTATTGTCATGCAGGTAGTCCTGCGCCTGTTTGCGGGTCCAGCCCTTGCTGTGGATGCCGGTATCGACCACCAGCCGCGACGCGCGCCAGGCCTGGTAGCTCAACATGCCGAACACCTCGTACGGCGTTTCGTACATGCCCATCTCCACGCCCAGGCGCTCCGAGTACAGCGCCCAGCCCTCGCCATAGGCCGAGATGTAGGCGTTGCGGAACGGCGGACGGCCCTTCTGCTCCATCGCCACCGGCATCTGGAAGGCGTGGCCCGGCGCCGATTCGTGCAGGGTCAGCGCCGGCATCGAGTACAGCGCGCGCGCCGGCAGGTTGTAGGTGTTGACCAGGTAGACGCCAGGACCGCCACGGCCCGAGGTGTAGAACGGCGCCTGGTCGTCCGGCACCGGGATCACGGCGAAGCGGCGGCGCGGCAGGTAGCCGAAGTACTGGCCGACCTTGGCGTCGAACTTCTTGGCCACCCAGGCGGAGCGCATCAGCAGCTCTTCCGGCGTCTTGGCGTAGAAGCGCGGATCGGTGCGCAGGAACTGCAGGAAGGCCGGCAGGTCGCCTTCGAAGCCGGTCTGCTTGATCACGTCCTGCATCTCGCCGCGGATCTTGGCCATTTCGCTCAGGCCGATCTTGTGGATCTGGTCCGCGCTCATCGAGGTGGTGGTGAATTCGACGATCTTCGACTGGTAGTAGGCTTTACCGTCCGGCAGGCTCTCGGCCGCCAGCTCGGTGCGCGCCTTCGGCACGTATTCCTCGCGCATGAACTTGAGCAGCTTGCCGTATGCCGGCAGCACGTAGGCCTGGATCGCCTTCACGCCCTCGGCGCGCAGCGCCTCCTGCTGCGCGGCCGGCATGGTGGCCGGCATGGTCTTGAACGGCAGGTAGAACACGGTGTCCTGCGGGGTCTTGGCGTCGGTGACGGAGGTGATCGACGAATCGCGGCCGATCAGCGTGACCTTGGGCGGCGTGAAGCCGCGCGCCAGGCCGGCGCGCATATTGTCCATCTCCTCATCGAAGTAGCGCGGCGTTTCCGCCAGCTGCTTGAGGTAGTCGCGGTACTGCTTTTCATTGGTCAGCGGCTTGCGCGCGCCGGACGCCATGTTGGACCAGAAGGCCGAATCGGCGTTGAGCGGCTTCTCGTATTCGCGGAACACCTGGCCGGCGATCAGCGCGGCGATCTGCGCCTTGTAGACCTGGTAGTTGATGCGCTCCGGCGCCGACAGCTTTTCCTGCGAAATGCCGTCGAGCTTTTTCATCACGCCCTGCCAGTAGGCCAGCCGCTTCTTCTGGGTGGCGGCGTCGATGCGCGGCAGCGATGAGGACACGCCGTTGTCGTCGTCCTCGTCCTCTTCCTGTTTCTGGCTGATGCGCCACTTCCACTCCTGGGTGTAGATGGCCTTGAACTGCGCGTCGGCGGGGCCGGGCTTGACGGCCGGCGCCGGGGCGGCATGGACTGCGGAGACGGCGGATACGGCTAACAGCATGCATGCGCCGGCGATGGCGGCGCTGAACTTCTTTTCCATAACACTCCAATGGGAAGGGTTGATTACATGTCCAGCAGATTACGGTGTTCGCGCAGCAGCGCGGTGAAGGCGTCGCCGTTGAGGGGACGGCTGAAGAAGTAGCCCTGCATCTCGTCGCAACCGCGCTCGGTGAGGAAGCGCACCTGCTCGCGGGTTTCGACGCCCTCCGCGATCACCCGCATATTCAGGTTGTGCGCCAGCGAGATCACCGACAGCGCGATAGCCGCGTCGTTGGCGTTGGTGGTCACGTCGTCGACAAACGATTTGTCGATCTTCAGCACGTCGATCGGGAAGCGCTTCAGGTAGCTCAGGCTCGAATAGCCTGTGCCGAAATCGTCCAGCGAGATGCTGACGCCGATGTCCTTCAGGCGGCGCAGCGCGGCCACCGCCTTGTCCGGATCGCCCATCACCGTGCCTTCGGTGATCTCCAGGCCCAGGTACTCCGGCGCGATGCCGAACTTGCGCAGCGTACTTTCCACATACGGCACGGTGGCGTCGTTGGCGAACTGGCCGGCCGCCAGGTTGACCGACACCTTGATGTCGCCCAGCCCCTGGTCGTGCCACACCTTGATCTGCGCGCACACGCTCTCCAGCACCCATTCGCCGATCGAGTTCACCAGGCCATATTCCTCGGCCAGCGGGATGAAGCGGTTCGGCGGCACCTTGCCCAGTACGACGTTATCCCAGCGCAGCAGCGCCTCCGCGCCGACCATGGCGCCGGTCTTCAGGCACATTTGCGGCTGGTAGTGCACCTCGAATTCGTCGCGCGCGATGGCGCCGCGCAGCTGTCCCTGGATCGCCAGCTTGTCGCGGATTTCCGCGTCCATGCGCTCGGTGAAGAAGGCGTAGTTGTCGCGGCCTATCTCCTTGGCGCGGAACAGCGCCGTGTCGCCATTGCGCACCAGCTCATCGAAGCTGTCGCCGTCGGTCAGGCTGACGGCGATGCCGATGCTGGAGGTGACCATAATCTGCTGGCCGTCGATCACCAGCTCGCGGCGCAGGCCGGCCAGGATCTTCTGCGCCAGCGCCATCGTCGCGCCCAATTGGACGTCGTCCGGCACGATGATCTGGAATTCGTCGCCGCCCTGGCGGGTGACGATGTCGCCCTCACGCACGGTCTCGTTGAGGAACTTCGACACCACCTGCAGCGCCTTGTCGCCAACGTCATGGCCGTAGGAGTCGTTGATGCTCTTGAAGCGGTCCAGGTCCAGGCACATGACGGCCACGCAGCGGTGCTCGCGCTTGGCCGTGGCCAGCGTCTGCTCGAAGCGCTGGCGCGCCAGCAGGCGGTTCGGCAGCCCGGTCAGCGCGTCGTGGTTGGACAGGAAATCGATCAGGTGCTGCTCGGCCTTGCGCTCGGTGAGGTCCATGAACACCGCCACGTGGTTGATCACCTGGCCCTGTTCGTCCCTGACCACCGAGGCGCTCAGCAGGCCGGGATAGGTGTCGCCGCTCTTGCGGCGCGCCAGCACCTCGCCCGACCAGTGGCCGGTCTTGACGATGGACTGCGCCATCAGCTCGAAGGACTTGGCGTCCGGCTCGCCGGCGTGCAGCAGGGCCACGCTCTGCCCCACCACTTCGTCCGCGCTGTAGCCGGAGATCTGCGTGAAGGCGGGATTGGTGGCGACGATGCGCCCATCGCGGTCGGTGACGACGATGGCGTCCTGCGTGGCCTCGAACACCTGGCTGGAGAGCCGCATGAACTCCTCGTTGGCGCGGCGCTGCTCGACTTCCTTCTCCAGCGACGCGGCCAGCGCGGCCAGCTCGGTGGTGCGCTCGGCCACGCGCTCCTCCAGCAGCGCGCGTTCGGCCGCCAGCGCCTGCTGGGCGCGGCCCAGCCGCACATGGGCGTCGGTGCGGGCCAGGATTTCCTCGGCCTGGAACGGCTTGGCGATGAAGTCCACCGCGCCCAGCGCGAAGCCGCGCACCTTGTCGTCGGTGTCATGCTGGGCCGAGAGGAAGATCACCGGCACCTGGCTCAGCTCCGGCGACGCCTTCAGGCGCCGGCACACCTCGAAGCCGTCGATGCCGGGCATGCGCACGTCCAGCAGGATCAGTTCCGGCGGGCGTGACTGCGCGGTCCACAGGGCCAGCTCGCCGTTGGGCGCCTGGCGCACGTAGTAGCCCGCTTCCGTCAGCAGGTCGCTCAGCAGTTTGAGCGAGGCCGGCGTGTCTTCCACGATCAGCACTTCGCCCTTGGTGTGTTGTTCCGACAAATCCCGATGCATGTAAAACTCTCTCGCCTGGTTTGCTGCCGCTATCATATACCCGTCAGGCTTGCGCCTCCAGTTCGTTGTCCGCCTCGTCCAGCAAACCGCACAGCTGCGGATACTGGTGCAACCGTATCATGTGCTCGATGCGCTCTACCACCTCCGCCAGCTCCACCGGCAAGGGCGCCAGCAACAGCGCCACGCGCGGCAGGTTCAGTTCCTGCAGCGCGGTCTTGAGCTGCTGGCGCAGCGCCGGGTCCAGCAGCCCCAGGTCGCTGCGCGACAGCGGCGGCAGCACCGGCTGGCGCGCGCCGTGATGGCGGCGCACGAACTGCAGGCCCAGTTGCTGCTCCAGCACCGCGTACAGCTGCTCCTGCTCGACCGGCTTGCGCATGAATTCATCGGCGCCGGCGGCCAGCGCCTCCTCGCGCTCCTCGGCGTAGGCGGACGCGGTCAGCATCACCACTTGTGGCTGCGGGCCGGCGGCGTTGGCGCGGATCTGGCGCGTCGCGCTCAAGCCGTCCAGCGCCGGCATGCGCCAGTCCATGAACACCAGGTCCGGCCGCCAGACGTCGACCATCGCCAGCGCCTGGGCGCCGTCGCCCACCACCGCCACCTCGAAGCCCAGCGGCTGCAGCAGGTTTTCCAGCAGCGCGCAACCGTCGGCGTTGTCGTCGGCCACCAGGATGCGGCGGCCGCGCTGCGGCGGCGCCAATGCCGCCACCTCGTCATCGTCGCCGATGACGGGCGCGCTGTCGGCCACCTGCACCGTGATCGCGAAGCGGAAGGTGGCGCCGGCGCCGGGCGCGGACTGCACCGTCAGGTCGCCGCCCATCAGCTGGACGAATTCGCGCGAGATGGTCAGGCCCAGGCCCGTGCCTTCATGCGCCCCCGGGCCGTCGGCCTGGATGAATGGTTCGAAGATGCGCGCCTGGTCGGCCTGCGAGATGCCCGGGCCGGTGTCGATGACGGCGAATTCCAGCTCGCAGCCGTGGGACGCGCTGCGCATCGCGCCGCGCACCCGCAGCGTGACCTTGCCCTGCCCCGTGAACTTGACCGCGTTCGACATCAGGTTCAACAGCACCTGGCGCAGCTTGGTGCCGTCCACGCGGGCGCCGGCGGGCAGGCCGGCGGCGTCCAGCTCCAGCTCCACGCCGGTCTGGCCGGCGCGCATGCTGACCATGTCCATCACTTCCTGCAGCATGTCGTGCAGGCCGACCACCTCCGTCTGCAGGCTGGCGCGGCCCGCCTCGATCTTGGACAGTTCGAGGATGTCGTTGATCAGTGTGAGCAGGTGCTGGCCGGAGCGGTGGATGATGGCCAGGTTGCGCTTCTCCTCCGGCAGCATGTTCTTGGAGTCCGCCATCAGGCGCGAGAAGCCGATCACGGAATTGAGCGGCGTGCGCAGCTCGTGGCTCATATTGGCCAGGAAGATGCTCTTGGCCTGGTTGGCCGCCTGCGCCTGCAGCACCGCCACCGACAACGCGTTGGTGCGTTCGGCCACCAGGTCCTCCAGGTGGATGCGGTGACGGCGCAGTTCCTGCTCGGCCACGCGGCTGGCGGTGACGTCGTAGTTCACGCCGACCATGCGCGCCGGATGGCCCTCCGGGTCGCGGAAGATCATGGCGTCGCCCTTGATGTAATGGACCGAGCCGTCGGCCCAGACCACGCGGAACTCGACGTCGAATTCTGCCGTGCCCTCCAGCGCCTGCTGCAGCAGCGCCTCGGTGGGGATGGCGTCGTCGGGATGCATCATGCTGCGCCACAGGTCGAACGGCTGCGCCACCTTGCGGCCTTCGACGCCGTACAGGCGGTACATCTGCTCGTCCCACACCACTTCGTCGCTGATGATGTTCCAGTCCCAGATGCCGATCGCCGCCGCGCTGCTGGCGATCTGCAAGCGTTCCTCGCTGGCGTGCATGGCGACGAAGCGGCTGTCCATCAGGCGCACCATCTCGCGAATCGAGCCGTTCAGGGTTTTCAGCTCGCCGAAGAACCAGTCGGTGGGCGGCAAGGCGCCGGGATTCTGGCCGGCCTTGACGTTGGCGGCGTAGCGTTCGATGGTGGTCAGCGGCTTGAGGATCAGCTGCCATAGCAGCAGGTATAAGCTCAGCACCAGCGTCACGTCCAGCACGAAGATCATGCCGGCGATGGTGTAGAGGCGCTGGCGCAGCTGCTCGATCAGGCCGGCCGGCGAGGCGAACACGGTGATCGTGCCGATGTTCTGGCCGCCGGCGACGATGGGCCGTTCCTCGAACAGCAGCTCGGGATTGTTCGGCATGCGGGTGGCGGCCACCAGCTGCGCGTCGTCGTTGCGGGTGATGATGAAGGGATGGTTGCTGGCCACCGGCGCCACCGCGCTGGCGTACAGGTCGCGGTTGCTCAAGCCGCTCTTCATGATGGTGACGATCTGAGTCTCGTCGAAGTTCCAGGCCGGCAGCGCCACGGCGGCGGACAGCTCGTCGGCGCTGTTGGCCAATGTCTTGTGCAGCTGCTCCCAGCGCTGCGCGCGCTCGACCTGGTAGAAGTACAGCGCGAAGGTCGTCAGCACCAGCGTCACCACGGCGGTCAGCGTGACGCTAACGAATACGGCGATCGATACTTTTCCTGCGCGGCGGGCAAGTCGGTCCAACATCGGAAAACCATTCTTTTGGGGTTAGTCTGCGGGGCTTCGATTTAAATCATAGGTTTAAACCGACCTGAAGTCCATGCATTTTATTGCCCAAAAGGATTAAATTACAGATTCAGCAAGTTTTTACACAATCAAGCAACATCCTTGACGCTTTGTAAATGGTCGCAGGCGATGGCCGTGCTCAGGAACAATTCCCCGTTCAACTCGCGCAACAGCGCGGTGCCGCTCAGCCGGTCCAGCACCGGGCCCTTCACCTCGGCCAGGTGCAGGCCGATGCCGCGCCGCTTCAGGCGCTGGTTCAGTTCGGCCAGTTCGTACAGCGCCGTGGTGTCGATCGAGCTCACCGGCGACATCACCAGCACCAGGTGGCGCGCGCTGGCGTGGGTGGCCAGCTCGCACTCGATGCGCCCGGCCACCGCCTCCATATTGCCGAAGAACAGATTGGCGTCGATGCGCAGCACCAGCGTTTCCGGCCGGGTTTCGACCGGATAGCGCTCGACGTTGCGGAAATGCTCGGTGCCGGCGATGCGGCCCAGCACCGCGATGTGCGGCCGGCTGGCGCGCCAGATCAGGGTACCCATCGACAGCGCCACGCCGACCACCACGCCCGCCTCCACGCCCAGCAGCAGCACGCCCAGGCAGGTGGCGGCCCAGGCCAACACGTCGCCGCGGTCGTACTGCCAGGCGGTGCGCACGATGTCCAGCTCCAGCAGGCCAAGCACGGCGACGATGATGGTCGCGGCCAGCACCGGCAGCGGCAGCAGCGCCAGCCAGCCGGTCGGGGCGATCAGCGCGGCGGCCAGCAAGGCGGCGGTGACGATGCTCGACAGCGGCGTGTGGGCGCCGGCGGCGAAGTTGACGGCGGAGCGCGACAGGCCGCCGGTGACGGGAAAGCCGCCGCTCAAGGCGCTGGCCACGTTGGCCGCGCCGAGGCCGACCAGCTCATGGTTGCTGACCAGCTTCTCGTTGCGCTTGAGCGCCAGCGACTGCGCCGACGACATCGACGTCAGGAAAATGATAAAGCCGATCAGCAGCCCCGGTTGCAGCAGCGGCTTCCAATGCGAAGCGGAGGTGGCCAGGTTCAGATGCGGCAGTCCGCCCGGGATGGCGCCGGCGGTGCGCACGCCCTGCTCGGCCAGGCCGGTGGTTGCCATCAGCGCGATGCCGGCCACCACCACCACCATCGGCATCAGCTTGGCGACGACTTCGGCGGCGGACGGCTTCAGGCCGCAGCACTTGAGCAGGCCGGCCAAATACAACCGGGACAGCACCAGCACCAGCAACGCGCCGACGCCCAGCACGGCGCTGGGCAGGTGCACGTGCGGCGGCTCGGCGCCGAGCAGGGTATGCAGTTGGTTGAACGCGATGACCAGCGCCGAGCCGACCGTAAAGCCGCTCATCACCGGACGGGAAAAGAAGTTGGCCAGGAAGCCCATGCGCAGCAGGCCGCACAGCAGCAGGGCCGCGCCGGAGATCAGCGCCAGCTGCGCCGCCAGCACACCGGCCAGCGCGGAGCCGGCCGGCGCCAGCGGCGCGATCGCGGTGGCCGTCATCAGCGCAATGATGGCCATGGGCCCCACCGATTGCGTCATGCTGCTGCCGAACAGCGCGTAGGCGATGGGTGGCAGGATGCTGGCATACAGACCCGCCACCGGCGGCAGGCCGGCCACCAGCGCGTAGGCGGTGGCCTGGGGGATCATCATCATCGCCACCACCAGGCCGGCGGAGAGATCGCCGACCAGCAGCGGGCGCCGGTAGTGCTTCAGCCAATGCAGCATGGTCGGTCCGTGGAGCTGGAAAATACCGCCAGTCTACGCGATCAGCTCGCTGTGGCCCAGAGCCTAATGCGTTTTTTTCATAAGCTAATCTGAAAAACGCATAAGCAGGCCCGTCATCAACGTGACGGCAGCGACGCCTGTACCGCCTGCAGGATTTCCAGCGACAGCGCCTCGTCGTCCACCGCGCGCGATAGGACGATGGCGCCGACCATGGCGGCGTAGGTTGCGACGGCCTGGCGGCGCTTGTCGGCATCGTCAGCGCCCGGCATCAGCTGTTCGAGCACGGCCATCTGCGCGCTGGCGCCTTCGGTCATCGCGTGGCGCGCCTTGGGGCCGAGGCGACCGATGTCCGCGCCCAGCGAGGTCACGGAGCAGCCATTCGCGGGACCGTCGCGGTGCTTGAGCGACAGGTAGCTGGCGCCGATCTTGTCCAGGGCGGTGTCCGCGCCCTGCTCCACATAGCCGCGCCAGCGATCGACGGAGCGCTTGAGCGCATGCGCGGTGGCTTCGGCCAGCAAGTCTTCCTTGGAGGCGAAATGGCCGTAGAAGCCGCCGTGCGTCAGGCCGGCGTTCTTCATCAGGTCGGCCACGCCGATGCCGTCGTACCCTTTTTCGCGGAACAGGCGCGCCGCCGTTTCCACGATGCGCTCGCGGTTGAGCGCCACTTGTTCCCTGCTGACTTTCATATTCGCCTCCGTCTTCACGTCCTTTGACACCCCATTGACATCATACATGATGAGCGTAATATATCAATCATTACGATCATCATCAAAAAGGGTGTTACCATGAAAGCTGTCATCAGTGCCTATGCCCGTTCCCCCTTCCACTTCGCCCGCAAGGGCAAGCTGGCCGAAGTCCGTCCCGACGACCTGGGCGCCCAGGTGGTGCAAGGACTGATGCAGCGCACCGGGCTGGATCCCAAGCTGCTGGACGATGTGATCCTGGGCTGCGCCTATCCGGAATCCGCGCAGGGCAACAATCTGGCGCGCATCGTGTCGCTGCTGGCCGGCTTTCCGCATGAGGTGCCGGGTATGACGATCAACCGTTTCTGCGGCTCGTCGATGTCGGCCATCCACATCGCCGCTGCGCAGATCGAGGCGGGACTGGGCGAGGCTTATCTGTGCGTCGGGGTCGAGTCGATGACGATGGTGCCGCAGGGCGGCTACAACTTCTCGCCCAATCCGCAATTGCTGGCGCAGACCGACGCCTACATCAGCATGGGCGACACCGCCGAAAACGTCGCCCGCAAATACGAGGTGTCGCGCGCCGACCAGGAACTGCTGGCCTTCCAGTCGCACCAAAAGGCGGCCAGCGCCCGCGCCGCCGGCTTGCTGAACGATGAAATCGTCCCAGTCGCCACCGCCACCGGCGAAGTGGTCGCCGAAGACGGCTGCATCCGCCCCGGCACCACGGTCGAGGCGCTGGCCGCTTTGAAGCCGGTGTTCGATCCGGAGCACGGCGTGGTCACGGCCGGCACCTCGTCGCCGCTGACCGACGGCGCCTCGGCGGTGCTGGTCACCAGCGAGGCCTTCGCCCTCAAGCACGGCCTGAAACCCAGCGCGCGCATCGTCGCGATGGCGGCGGTGGGCTGCGATCCGGCGCTGATGGGCATCGGCCCGATTCCGGCGACGCAGAAGGCGCTGAAGCTGGCCGGCCTGCAAGCGAGCGACATCGATGTGGCGGAGATCAACGAAGCCTTCGCGTCGCAGGCGCTGGCCTGCGTGCGCGAGCTGGGTATCCGGCCGGAGGTGCTGAACATCGATGGCGGCGGCATGGCCATCGGCCACCCGCTGGGCGCCACCGGCGCGCGCATCACCGGCAAGGCGGCGGCGCTGCTGGCGCGCACCGGCGGCCGCTATGCGTTGGCCGCCCAGTGCATCGGCGGCGGCCAGGGCGTGGCGACGGTGCTGGAGAAGTTCACGCCGGCGGCTTGACACTGCGCGTTTTTTTATCCACCATCACGGAGGTGCAATAAGCACAGTTACCAATTGAGGTTGCCCTCCCCCCATCGCTCGCTTCCCTGAGCCTACCCGCTGGACACAATGCCGCCGCAAGGGCGGCATGCTGCTTTGTGTCTGCGTATTCCATTTTTTTTGCTGTACATTTTCGGCGCGTGTGCGCTGAGGAGTTCCCATGATTTATGACGTCGTCATTGCCGGCGCCGGGCCGGTCGGCCTGTTTCTGGCTTGCGAATTGCGCCTCGCCGGCATCCCGGTGCTGGTGCTGGAGCGGGCCGAAGACCCGCGCTCTCCCCTCAAGCGCCTGCCATTTGGCATGCGCGGTTTGTCCGTGCCGTCGGTCGAAGCATTTTACCGGCGCGGCCTGCTGAACGACATCGCGCCGCCCTCTTCGCCGCAGCTGCGCCACCAGGCCGGTCATTTCGCCGGCATCCCGCTCGACCATGCCAACATCGACACCTCGCAATGGCCGTACCGCCTGCCCAATCCCGCCGACGCCAACGCAGCGGCCGACATAGAGCACATCGAAACCACGCTGGCCGCACGCGCTGGCATGATGGGCGTGGAGATCCGGCGCGGCGTCGAAGTCGAAGACTTCGAGCAGTCCGCCGATGAAGTGGCGATACGTGCCGGTGGCCAAACTGTGCGCGCACGCTGGCTTGTCGCTTGCGATGGCGGCCGCAGCACCGTGCGCAAAGCCGGCCGCTTCGCGTTCACCGGCACCGAGCCGGAGTTCACCGGTTATTCCGTCCAGGTGGAATTGGCCGATCCTGAAAAGCTGCGCATCGGCCGCCACTACACGCCGACCGGGATGTATTTCCAGTCCCGGCCCGGCACGATAGCGATGGTCGAATTCGATGGCGGCGCGTTGCATCGCACGCAGCCAGTCACGCTGGAGCTGGTGCAGGCGGTGCTGCGCCGCGTCTCGTGCACCGACGTCACGCTGACGTCTCTCAATCTGGCGACCACCTGGACCGACCGCGCCTTCCAGGCGGCCGATTACCGTGACGGCCGCGTGCTGCTGGCCGGCGATGCGGCGCATATCCATTCGCCGCTAGGCGGACAAGGACTCAACCTCGGACTGGGCGACGCGATGAACCTGGGATGGAAGCTGGCCGCCACCCTACGTGGCACCGCGCCGGCGGGCCTGCTGGACAGCTATTCGAGCGAACGCCATCCAGTCGGCGCGCAAGTGCTGGATTGGTCGCGCGCGCAGGTTGCGCTGATGCGTCCCAGCCCGCTGACGCGCGCGCTCGAAGCCATCGTCCGGGACCTGATCGGCACACGCGATGGCGCGACCTATTTCGCCGGCAGGGTTTGGGGTGTCGCGCTTCGTTACGATGTGGGAGGCGGCCATCCGCTGACAGGCCGCAGCGCTCCCGATTTCGAACTGGCCGATGGGACGACGCTGGGCGGGCGGCTGGGCGCGGGACGCGGCCTGCTGCTGGACTTCGACGCGCGCAAGCTATGGCAGGCGTGGGCCAGCCGCTGGAGCGATCGTATCGACTATGTCGCCAGCGACGCCAGGGACACGCTGGGCCTGAGCGCAGTGCTGGTGCGTCCGGATGGATACGTGGCCTGGGCCGGCGAGAGCAACCCTGACGAGGGGGAACTGGTGGCCGCTGCGGCGCGCTGGTTCGGCGAGCCGCAGCGATAGGCTACACGGCCCTACGCGGCCAACTCGATGCAGTTGCGCCCCGCGCGCTTGGCGCGGTGCAGCGTGGCGTCGAGCCGGTCGAGGACCGTGGCGCCGCCCTCGTCCGCGCCCACCTGGGCCACGGCCAGGCTCACCACCACGCCGGTGTTACGCGGCAGGTCCGCTTCGGCAATCGCCGCGCGCAGCTTCTCCGCCAGCCGCATGGCGTCGGCCGCCGTGGTGTGCGTGGCGATCAACAGGAACTCGTCGCCGCGCATGCGGGCCAGCAGGTCCGAGGTGCGCAGCCGGCCCTTGACGATATCGGCCACCGCGCGCAGCGTTGGATCGCCAACCGGGGAACCGTATAAATCGTTTTCAGACTGGAAGCTGGCGACGTCGAACGACAGCACCGCCAGCGGCAAGCCGTAGCGGCGGGCGCGGCGAATCTCGTTGTCCAGCATGTCCTCGCCGGCGCGGCGGTTGGCGGCGCCGGTGACGCTGTCCACGGTGCTGATCAACGAAATCTGGCCGGTCAGCTCTTCGTTCCGGTGCTTCAACTCGCTCATGCCCAGGCCGAAGCTGACAAACTGCGCCAGGCTGGCGAAGCACGCGAACTGCTCGCGCGAGAAGGTGATGTGACGGTCGAACATCAGGCAGATCGCGCCCAGTTCAGGGCCGCCCGGCTCGGCGCGCAGCGGCAGCGCCAGCACCATGCGCACGCAGCGGTCGTGCAGCATCATCGCCAGTTCGGGATCGCCGGCTTTTTCCGGCGCGTCCAGCAGCACCATCTCGCCGCGCGCCACCGCGAGCAGCGGCGGGAACACCTCGCGCAGCGGCGATTGCAGCAGGCGGTCGGGCCGCTGCAGCAGGCGCGCCAGGTCTAGGTGGTTGCGCGATTCCTGCGCCACCAGTTGCAGGTCGCCCCGCTCCTTCATGTGCAGCACGGCGGTATGGCGCACGCCGGGGAAATTGCACAGCGCCAGGCAGATCTGCGCCGACATCGATTCGATCGAGTCGATGCCGCTCAGCGCGCGCTGCAGGCTGCGCTGCACGCCCAGCAGGTCGCGCAGTTCCTTTTCCTTGTCCAGCAAGGCTTGCTGCAGGGCGGCGGCGGCATCTGCCGGCACCGCCAGCGCCTGTTGCACGGCCTGCTGCAGCTCGTCGCTGAGGACCGGGCAGATGCGATAGTCGAACTGGCCGTAGGTCATCAGCTCCGGCAGCCAGGCGCTGTGCTCGTACGAACACAGCACCAGCACCGGTGCGCCCGCGCGGCCGCGTATCAGGGCGCCGACGCCCGCCAGCTCGCTCAACTGCTCGTAGCCGTTCAGGTCCAGCACCAGCAAATCCACGTGGCGCTTGCCCAGCGCCGCGGCGGCGGCTTCGACGTGCTCCGTCATGGTCAGCTGGGAGAACAGCTCTCCGCAACAGGCCTGGAACTCCGAGCGACGCTCGCCGGTGGGGTTAAAGAAGACGCCTACGCTATTGGTCCGGTCCGACATTGTGTTACTCCCAGGCACTCTTTTAATGTTAAAAATATATCTCCGGCATTAGTGTGCCATAAAGTTCATAAAAAGCAATATTTTTTGCATTACAGACCAGATAATTTCCTCGGGAAACTTCTTTTGCGTGGCCGATATGCCGCATGTGTGAACGAGCGCACCGTCCCGGCGGGCGGCGGCGTAAATACTGTCCGTTCGGAGGGAAAATACCATGGCACACATTAAAAACCAACCGGAATCCGGCGCCGGCAGCATGCAGCGCGACATCCAGCAGCGCCAGGACCAATCCGACGCGCGCAGCAAGCAGGAGCCGCGCTCCAGCCAGCTCGGCGAGCGCCAAGGTCCGGTGCAGACCACGCAGCACGACTATCCCGGCACGCCGCTGCCCGCCCAGCACCTGGAAAAACCGGGACTGGAGGCGGACATGCAGCTCAAGCCGGAGTTCCTGGCGCCGGCCTACTGCGGCAGCGGCAAGCTCGATGGCATGGTGGCCATCGTCACCGGTGGCGATTCCGGCATCGGCCGCGCGGTGGCCGTGCTGTACGCGCGCGAAGGCGCGGACGTGGCCATCGTCTACCTCAACGAGGAGAACGAGGACGCCAACGACACCAAGCGCTACGTCGAAGCCGAGGGCCAGAGCTGCATGCTGCTGCCCGGCGACGTGCGCGACCCGTCGTTCTGCCGCGACGCCGCCGAGCAGGTGCACGAGCGCTTCGGCCGGCTGGACATCCTGGTCAACAACGCCGCCTTCCAGGAGCACGCGCAATCGCTCACCGACCTGACCGAGGACCGTTTCGACCTGACCATGAAGACCAACGTGTATGGCTACTTCCACATGGCCAAGGCGGTGCTGCCCTATCTGAAGCGGGGCGCGGCCATCATCAATACCGGCTCGGTCACCGGCTTGAAGGGCTCCAAGCACTTGCTGGATTATTCGACCACCAAGGGCGCGATCCACGCGTTCACGATGTCGCTGGCGTCCAACCTGCTGGAGCAAGGCATACGGGTCAACGCCATCGCGCCCGGCCCGGTGTGGACGCCGCTCAACCCGGCCGACGCGCCGCCCGACAAGGTGGCGCAGTTCGGCGCCAGCACCGACATGCAGCGGCCCGCGCAGCCGCAGGAACTGTCGCCGGCCTATGTGTTCCTGGCGGCGCCCTGCTGCTCCAGCTACATCACCGGCATCGTGCTGCCCATCACCGGCAGCGTGGGCGAGTAAGCCATGGCTGCGCGGGCGTTGTGGAAAGGCGCGATCAGCTTCGGGCTGGTGCACATTCCGGTGGAGATGTATTCGGCCGTGCAGGAGCACGAGCTGGATCTGACGATGCTGGACCGGCGCGACTTTTCGCCGGTCGGCTACAAGCGCTATAACAAAAACACCGGCAAGGACGTCACCTGGGACGATATCGTCAAGGGCTACGAGTACCAGGACAATGAGTACGTGGTGCTGTCCGACGAAGACCTCAAGCGCGCCAACGTCGAGGCCACGCAGACCATCGACATCCTGGCCTTCGTCGACGCGGCCGACGTGCCGCTGACCTATTTCGAGCAGCCCTACTACCTGGCGCCATCGCGCGGCGGCGCCAAGGTCTACGCGCTGCTGCGTGAGACGCTGCGCAAGGCCGGCAAGATCGGCATCGCCACGGTGGTGATCCGCACCAAGCAGCACCTGTGCGCGCTGGTCTGCGACGACGACAAGATCGTGTTGAACACCCTGCGCTATGCGAACGAAATCCGCAGCGCGGAAGAATTGAAGCTGCCGCCCGCGACGATGAAGGCAGCCGGCATCAGCGACAAGGAGCTGCAGATGGCGCTATCGCTGGTCGAGGGGATGAGCGAGCCGTGGAAGCCGGAGCAGTATCACGACACCTACAAGGACGACGTGCTGGCGCTGGTGAAGAAGAAGGTGAAGGCCGGCCAGACCAAGACCATCACGGCCGCCGAGCCGGAAAGCAAGGCGGCCAAGTCGTCTAACGTGGTGGACCTGGTGGCGCTGTTGCAGGACAGCCTGGGCAAGCGGCCGGCCCCGAAGCGCCGGCGCACCAAGGCGGCCGCTTAGCGGCGGCGGACTTTCCAGCCGAGTGCAGCCAGGCCGGCCAACAGCATGGCGTAGGTTTCCGGCTCGGGAACCGGCGCCGGCACCTCAGTGAACGTCACCGACGTCAGCGCGCCGTTCGCGCCCATCATGGCGTGGGTCGCGTTGGAGGAATACGTGTAGTAGAAAGTCGACCGGCCAAAACTGGAGAAGTCCAATTGGCCCGGCATGGTGGAAGCGTCCAAGGCCAGGCCGGATTTATCGAAAAAGCTCAGCGCCATCATCTGCGACGCGTAAAGATTGGTCGAGAGGTTGGCGATGCCGAAGCTGTCCGCCCCGCCCAGCGCGGCGGCGTTATTGGCAACCTGCACATTGGTGCTGCTGTAGGTGGTGTCGCCCAAGCCGATGCTGTTGCCGCCGATGCTGACGTCCAGGCTATTCTGGGCTCCGGGGGCGGAGTACATGGCGCTGCCACCGTTGCTGCGGAACAGGCCAGTCTCGGTGTCGTAGCTGAAATGGCCAACAATGATATCCCCGACCGACACCGTGCTGCCCGACAGGCTGCTGGAAGCGACCGGTCCACCGTCGAACGTCAACGGCGAAAACTCGACCATTTCCTGGATTTTGGCAGTGAAGTCAAATTGGTAGACGGCAGCTTGGGCCGAGCCGAACAAGCTCAACCCGGCTAACAACATTGGCAATTTTTTCATCTGGCAGATCCTGGAATATGTATCGGACCGCCATTAAAACATCAACAACAACTGTTGTCAATATAAAATAACAGTTTCACCACAGAAATTATAAAATCATGCGCCGGCGGGCTTGAAGCCCATGGCACGCATCGCCGCCGCCAGCCCCTTGGCGGATTTCGCGTAATCGTCCCATGGCGCATTGCCGACATCGAGCCGCGTGTGAACGTTGGCCACCGTCCACTGGTCGGCGCCGTGCAGGCCGTCCAACTCATCCCACGCCAGCGGCACCGAAATGCCCAGGCCCGGCCGGCTGCGCGCCGACCATGCCGCGACCGTGGTGGCGCCCCGGCCGTTGCGCAAATAATCGATGAAGATCTTGCCCACCCGGTTGCGCGGCCCGCTCTTCAGCACGAAGCGTTCGGGCAGATGCTCCGCCATGTGGGCGACGATGGCTTGCGAGAAGTCCTTGACGTCATCCCAGCCGTAGCCCGGCTTGACCGGCACCACCACATGCAAGCCCTTGCCACCGCTGGTTTTCAGGAAGGCCGGCAGGCCCAGTTGGTCCAGGAAGGCGTGCATCAGCTGGGCCGCCTCCTGCATCTGCGCCCAGCTCACGCCCTTGCCGGGATCGAGGTCGAACACCATGCGGTTGGGCTTTTCGTAGCTGGAGGCGTTGGCGTTTTGCGTGTGCAGCTCCACCACGTTCCACTGCGCGGCCGACAGCAAGCCTTGTTCGCTCGAGACCTCGAGCATCGGTGGGTGATCGGGATCCAGCGCGGGATCGAGCTGTTTAATGCCGGGCAGCTTGTTGGTCTCGGAGTGCTTCTGGAAAAACAGCTCGCCGCCGACGCCGGCCGGCGCGCGCACCAGCGACACGGGGCGGCCCTTCAGATGCGGCAGTATCAACGCGCCGACCAGCGCGTAGTAGCGCACCAGCGTGATCTTGGTGGCGCCGCTTTCCTTATCGATCACGCGGTCCGGATTGGTGACCTTGAGTGAGGCGGGCAGCTTGCCCTGCACTGTGCTTGCTGGCTGCATGTCTGTTTCCTCCTTCAGGTGGGCCGGCACTTCGCGCACGATGGCGTCAGCTTTTTTATCCTTGCGCAGGCCCTTGAAGACGGCGTGGCGGATCGAGCCCGAATGCGTCCATTCGCCGAAGCTGACCTCCGCCACCAGCGTGGGCTTGAGCCAGTGGGCCTTCTTGTCGATCTCGCGGCTGGGGGCGAACGGACTCTTATCCGCCGCCACCTTGTCCATTTTGGCTTTGATGTCCTGCAGCGTTGCGGCATTGAAGCCGCTGCCGACGTTGCCGGCGTAATGCAGCTTGCCGTCCTTGTCGTAAGTCCCCAGCAGCAGCGAGCCGAAACCGTTGCGCGAGCCTTGCGGATCGGTGTAGCCGCCGATGACGAACTCCTGCCGCTGGCCGCATTTGAGCTTGATCCAGCTGCCGCTGCGGCGCGCCGTGTAGATGCTGTCGCGCCGTTTGCCGATGATGCCCTCCAGCCCCATGCTGCACGCGGCGGCGATCATCTCCTGCGGGCCCGCGTCCAGCGCGGAGCTGAGGCGGACGGTGTCCGACGGTTTTTTGTCGAGCAGCGCTTGCAGGATCGCGCGGCGCTGCTCCAGCGGCGTGTGGCGCAGGTCGTGGCCATCGTGGAATGGGATATCGAACAGGAAGTAGACGATATCGGCAGGGTTGTTTTCATCGAAGGCGTTTTGCAGCAGGCCGAAGTCCGGGCGGCCGTTGTCGTCGTGGACGACAATCTCGCCGTCGTACCAGCCGTTGGGCAGCTTCATTTTGGCGATGGCCGCGTGCAGCGCCTGCAAGCGGTGGGTCCAGTCGTTGCCGTTGCGGGTGATCAGGCGTATGTCCTTGCCTTCGACGCGCGTGAGCAGGCGATAGCCGTCGAATTTGATTTCAAACATCCAGTCGTCGGGCGACGATGGCGGGCCATCGACCAGCGTCGCCAATTGCGGCGACAACGTCTCCGGCAGGCCGGCGGCGGGCGCCTCCGACAAAGCGGCTTTCGGCGCGGGGGCTGCATGCGCCGCGCCGTGCCCGGGCAGGTTTTTACCGGCCGCCGGCAGCGCTTTGACGGAGTCCGGCATCTCGTCCACCACGCTGAACTCGGCCGCAGGCCGCGCGTAGTCGTCCTTCTCCTTGATCAGCAGCCAGGGCTCCTGCTTCTCGCCCTTGCCTTTCATGCGCACCAGCGCCCAGCGGCCGTGCATCTTGTGGCCCGACAGCTCGAACTTCAGGTTCCCCTCCGCCAGCGCCTTGCGCGGATCGCTCAAGGGCGTCCACACGCCGCGATCCCAGATGATCACCTTGCCCGCGCCGTACTGTTTGGGCGGTATGGTGCCTTCGAAATCGTTGTACGAAATCGGATGATCCTCCACGTGCACCGCCATGCGCTTGTCGTGCGTGTCGTAGCTGGGGCCTTTAGGTACGGCCCAACTGACCATCACGCCATCGAGCTCCAGCCGGAAATCGTAGTGCAGCCGGCTGGCCCAGTGTTTTTGAATGACGAAGGCGCGCGCCTCACCACCCTCCTCGCCTCCTTCGGCCGGTTCGGGCGTGATCGCGAAATTGCGCTTGGACTTGTAGAGATTGAGCTGATTTCCCATACCGCCAGCGTACCCTCACCTGGCGGCCGTTTCCGTGCGGTGGCGTACCTCGATTCAAGGCAGTTTAGCTGAGCGCTGATACTTCTCTTTTTTGACTGTTAACCATGAATAATTTTTAATCGGCCTCGCGCCCGGAAAAACATGGAACTCTGCCGTTCCGCAGTGATCCAACAAGTACGAGACTGGTCTACCGATATCCCGTCAAATCCTCGACCGGCCTGCTAAGCCAGCAAGCACGGACAGTCAATTTCGTCGGAACATCACAATGTGCAGAAAAACAACCCTTGTTACAAAGGGAGATATTTCTGGGGCTGTCGCTATGATAACTTATCAAGTTGTCATCTCTATTGCCTACGTAGTCCTGTCATTTATCCGTACAACATTCAAGAAGCTCAACCAACTGGAGGTTCTGATGAAGTCGATCGCAGCAGTACGTAAATTTGCACTGGCGACATCCCGAAAGCTTGACCGCATCCTCCTCGCGTTGGTGCTTGGCGCGGGCTCTTGCATGGCGGCGGAAGTGACGAAGACAATCGCCGCGAAATCCTTCATTCAAAAGATTGACATTGCTGGTCCAGGACAGTGTGCCGGGCCTTTAGCGACACTGCTGGCGAGCTTTACCAATTGTAATTTTTCCGAAAACCCGCAAACCGCGTCCCCTTCGTCGAAGGATTTCAGGCTCTACAGTCAAGTTAGCGCCACCGTTAGCTGCGATGGGGAACGGGTCGCAAAATGGTCGTTCACACCTGTCGAGACCAAATTCGGTACTGAGCTCAACGTTTTCAACGCCACAGGGAGCGTCAAAGAACCGGTAAGCACGGTGCCGACTAAAAGTGGCATGTCTTCTCAAGCCAAGGTTACCTACGCCTATGCCATCAAAGGCCGCCCACCAGAGGCAGCGGAACCAGCTTTTCAAGCGGTCAAACCGCGTACTTGTCAGTACATATGGCACCGGGTCGAAGGAGAAATCTCCTGCAAAGCAGGAAACCCGGTCATTACAGCCAAGGTTTCCGGCAGCGGCTTCCCCTCGCATCGTGCTTGGGTCGACGATAAACGCACGGATAATCTCGAACAAGGCTCCTTCATGAAACTGTGGGAGTGCTCAGCATCTGACCCGACCTTGATCCGTTAATTTCATCCCAACGTACTAATTGCGGAGGTGATCCGATGCGCAAACAATTCTTTGCGACGCTGCTGCTTGTGTCCGCGTCCTTGTTCCTTACAAATGTCGCGGCGCAGCCAACAGTGCCAGATCAGCCGAGCGCGCCTTTGAAGGAACGCATGCGCATCTTTTTCGCGCCCAATAGTAGCGCCATCGCTGGAGAGGGGCTGGCGACACTACAACGGGCCGTGGAGACCGCTGCAGCCGTCTCCCTCTTGCGCATCAAAATTGTCGGTCATGCCGATCGCATGGGCGCTACCGAGGACAACGTTCGGCTCGCACAGGAGCGTGCCGACCATGTTGCGGCGGCCTTAAAAGAAGCACAGGTCCCGGAAGGCGCGATCGATCCACCGGTATCCCGAGGCTCCGACGAACCGCTCACCACCAACAAGAAGGCGTTACACCTGAACCGCCGCGTCGAGATATCGATTTACGGCATCCCTCGTCTAGAGACTGGAGTTACTCCATGATCAAGCTCCTGCCATTGACGCTCGCGATGTTGGCCGCCGGCGGCGCGTATGCACAAGAATTCGATGCCGACGTCCCTCTTGATCCCGCGATTCGAGAAAGCATTGAATTGCAGGCTGCGCTGTTGCGAAAGATCCGCGCCGACGAACAATTTTTAGCAGCCGGCGCGATCGACGATGACACGGCCAAGGCGCTCGACGTGCTGTACACGGGGGCGCAAGGGAATCTTGGGTGCCTCAAGGAACAGACGAAATGGTCGGAATCCGATCCCCAAAATCTGGCAAAGCGACGTTTGCTCTGTGCGGACATTGCTTATCGTAAGTTTTTGCTGGAAAAGCGGATTGGTTTCTGGGGTGGAGTCCGCAATCTCGTCCCGGAGATTCCACCGATTCCGTTGAAGGCGATGAAGGACGTACTTGCCAGCATGGTTAATCTCGCAAACGAAAGCGATGTTAAAGACACCGACTTGACCGCCTCGAACAGCCGGATGATCACCATGCTGTCCGAGGCAAGGGTGCAAAAGGGGAAAGAAAAAGCCAATGAATATAGCGAGCAGAACGCCTCGACCCGTGCCATTGCTGCCGAAACACGCAAGGACCAGCTAAAGGGGCGCTTGGATGCGCTGTGGGAACAAAGGCAAACGCTGCGGGCCTATGAGGCCGAGGCGCGCAATCGTCTTGAAGCTGCCGAGGCCAGCATGGGCGACGCCATGGTGCAGGGGCTTACGGCGGCGAGCGGAGCACCACCCTGGGTCGTGAATGTCGCCAAAGGGGGATCGCCAGAAAAGGCGATGTACTCAGCAGCGCTTGGCTACGTACAAACGCAGCTTGCAACCAACGCCGACCTTCGAACCAAGCTGACAGAGCACCTCGGCCCTATCAGGGAGGGAGCCCGGAACCTCGGCAACATGTATGCGGAAGCCGTCGAGCTCAAGCAAAAGGTCGACCTCTACAAAGGCAAGGCTGAGACGATGTACGCGAACCTCCGGCAACCCACTGTCGAAGGCGTCCTCGGCCTCGGGCAGATGGCATGGGAATCCCTGCCGAGTGACCAACGCGCGAAGTGGATGGACAACGTCAAGGCAAGCACGCCCATTCTTGAACTTACCACCATCATGGCGGCGCCAGGATCGGTGAAAGACAAATTCGCTGCCCGCGCTTTCGACTACGTAGCGAATTCGCCTGCGTTTAACGATGTGATGGCGGCAGCGATCGACAACACCGCCATCTATCGTTTTACGGAAATGAAAGATGATGCGGCAGCGGTCTATGCTGGATGGTTGAAGAGCATTTCTGTCGCCTCGCTCTCGGGCCAGGAATTGATAAAAGTCGCCGACTCCTACTTTCGAGCCGACTCGGCAAAAGTCATTGGCGCGATGAGTGACGGCGCCAAAGCGGTGCTCAAGGCCCGGTTCAATCTCCCTGATGAGCTCGCACTTTCCGAATACATTGCCAAAAACGGCATCTCAGCCATTCCTGTTATCAAGATCGATGCCGGAGAAATCCGGGTAATCGGTGCGGGCAGCGCTGTGGTCTGGCGGGCTCAGGTATCCGATCTCATCACCAAGAGCCTGGCCGTTAGCGACATGGCGTCTGTTCAAGCCGAGGCGGAACTTCGGCGGGCCATGAAGGATTTCGCCTCCAGCGGTGCCTCCTTGCGTAAGGCCGTAGTCGACATCATGCCACCAGCCCAAGTCGAAGTCGCGTTGCGAACACTGATTGCGCCATCGGGCACTATCGATGCAGGCAAAGCAAAAGATGCCTGGAAGAAGATTGTTGGAAATGAACTGAACGATGTAACGGGAGCATACGAGCAGGTGGCCGCCACGCGAGTTGGCATGATGCTCGGCGCAGAAGAGATGAAGAAAGCGGGAATGGCGGCAGCGACCTTACAGACACAGGCTGCCGCAATGATACAGCTTCCCCCGCGCCCCGCGCCGCCAAAACCGGACGATGCGCAAAAAGCAGCAATGATGGCCGCGCAAGCTGCCTTTCCGGGCGTTATGACGGGGGGGTTAGTGGCGAAAAAGCTCATGGATAGCTTGGTCGAGATGGATGCCGCCAATTCCTGGCTGAACGATATTCGGGCGCGTCTTGAAGCGAACCTGGCTTCTGAGGCCAGGGTGCGTGACCTGCATGAGGCCGCTACAGTCGATTCTGAATTGAGCAATCGGGAAATCGCGCTCCACACCGAGCTAAGGAGTGCCTACGCTGCCAGTTTCGATATCCTGGCCTCCGGTGCTGAACTCGAAACGAGCCAGCAATCGCGCGACCTGGCGCGTATCGCACGACGTCGTACGCTGATCCTTTATCTGGCCGAACAGATGCGCATGCATTTCGATGCGTTTAATCTTGCAATCAGCCGTTGGGGAAACTTCCCGCTCGATATGCGCAACCAGGTTTTTAGGCGTCTCGGCAACAACCCGCAAAACCTCCGTCTGGCCTTGGATCCCGAGATCCAGTTGTTCAGGCAATTTGATCGCGATGGGGAAGCAAGTAAAACCGACATCGATCGTCTGGTCCTCCATTGGAGATCAATGGTGCAGTTTGCAGAGGACGCGTGCGCCGAAGTCGGCTGCGACGGGGCCAGGCCGGCCGCGACAATCAATGAGACGGAACTGTTGAGCTTGTGCACCTTGCTGAACGAGCAAGACCGTGCGCAATGGCGAAATTGGCAGAAATCGAAAAGCAACGAGCCGTTCAAGGTCAGCATCTTCCTCGATCCTGCCGCACTGAACATCGATGCCGGCAGCACCTCCACGGAACGTGCACATCGCATCGTGGATCTTCGGGCGGCGCCCACTAAGCCGGCCGGCACGCTCTCTGGTCCAGCCTGTCGAGAAGGGTTTGAGAGCGACGGATGGGCTGACCTTCCGAGTATCAAAATTGCCCACTCGGGGACGGGATACATCTACCGTGGGCAGGGCGTTTTCGACCGTGAAGTTCTACTGCCGCGTGTGACTCCTCCTGGCGAGTCGCCAAAAAAGCATTTCTCTCTCGATAACTTAAAAGCCCGCTGGTCCGAGAGCGTCCCCAGGCGTAAGGAGTTAGAGGGATTACCTCTGTTTACGGAGCTGCAAATCACCATGCCAGCGAATCCTGTTGGCAAACAGTTGTCGGACCTCCGCTTCCGCATCGCCTACCAGTACGTCGACAATAGCAATGTGTTGAGCGAAGAACAGTATGTGCAGCGCAATCAATCAGAGATCTATAAGCCCTACCAGTACCAGTTCGAACTGTCGAGTGGAACGGTCTCCACTAAAAACGTGGATGGTAATAAAGTGACCTACAACCTCCCCGCGCAAACGCTGGCTTTACCTGCCGAGAAAATCAAGATGGTGAGCCGTGTCAAGCGACTCGTGCTGCCGGAACCTGGTCAGCCGAACACTGCCCTGGCTTTAATCGAGAAGACGCCATTAGAAAGCGCTGACGTCCGCCTGATTCGCGGCTGCCGAAGCGTGCCGGAGATCGTTGACGAGATGGTCGACAACAAAACGATGGTACTGGCTGAGCAAATCAACAGGAAACATGGCGGAAGCGACGCTACCGTTTCCTCGTTTCATCGCGAGACAGCGAAACTGCAGATCAAGACCCAGGTCCCCCTCTATACCAAGCAAGCTGAAAAAATGCTCATCGATGCCGGCTGCCAAAAGCCCGCTCTCGAGCTCATCGCGGTGAAAAAGCCCTAACTGAGGTATGTCATGAACACGTTAAAAAGATACCTGGCTAGCCCCCTTGCCCTCGCTTTAGGTCTATCGCTCAGTCCTAGCGTTTTTGCGCAAACAGATGGGGCGGCCATTTCAGCACTTGTACCCGTCGATGCGAACAGCGTCAAAGCCCTGTTTGTCGGCGCGCCCTTTTATCCCGGGGAGAAACTGACCATATCGGTTCGTGGCCCGGTATTTCCATTGCGACGCGCTGATTATGTCGAGCGTTGCACCAACCGAATCTCGTTCGGTTTCGGGAATTACTGCGCCAGGAAAGAGTCCAAACTTGAGGTAGTGGAAGAGGTGTCCGGTGGACCGGAGGTGATCCCCTTGCTTGTCGAGCTGTACGATGTTGACAAGAACCCACCCGGCTCGGCGGACATTGCTTTAGCGCCTGCAGCCCGTCCCGACTTGGTCGCGCCTGAATATGCCGCCTCGCAATTTTTAGTCGTGTCCACCGATAGCACGACGATCGAGTTGCTCACGCCAAATCCGCGATCGATCGACGCCATGCAGCGGCGGTTCGCCATGAGCGCGGTGGCCGCCACGGTCTTCAATGGCAACCGGCCGAAACCGGGAAATCTGTGCGGCGAACTGGCTGTCGGCAGCTGTAGTGCCGGTGACTTTACCGTCAACGTCGTATCAGTTGACAGCACCCTGCGTCTTAAAGCAGTCAAGGAGTTGCTCGCCGCGCCGCAGCCGATCAGTGCAGCGTCGGTGGGCAAACTGGTCGACCTCTGGTTGTATTCGGACATAGTCGGTGGCAAGGTTGTTCGTAACAAAGATCGCGCAAAAGAACTGTCGGCGGCGGTCATGCGTCATGCCATGTCGAACTATGCGGGTGCCGGCTTTGCCAAGGATAGGCAAGCACTCTTTGAAAACGCCCTGGAACTCGATCCGGACAATGGCACCGCTGCGGCTAAACTCGTGGGCAACCTGATCGAAAGCGGCGACCTGGTCAGGGCGAAACTGAAGCTTGACACCTCGTTGCCGAAGTTACGCGATGCTTATCAGGACGAGAAACGAAAGGCTGTCGTTTCCGCAACGGTATTCATGGATTACGCCGAACAGCTCGGCAACGCTGCCAATCTCATGGTCATGCAACGGGCAAAAGTAGAAGCCGACGATATACGGGCGGCAGTCTCCTTGCTGGATACTTCGATCGCCATTCTGGACGAGCTCCGCACGCGAGAAGTGAACTTCGGTGTGCGCAGTATCGACGAAATGACGAAGATGTACCTTGCTCAGGTCGAATCCGCGGCCATGGCTGGTCAAATACTGCGCGACCCGGCAAGTCTCGATCACGCCATCGCCAAGCTCGACGCCGCCCTGCGGCTGCTGCCTGAGACGACACGCGGCTATCTTGTCGGCGCCGGCCCTACCACCGGATCGCGCCTGGTCGCCGAGACCCAGCTCGTTTTCCCCAATAACCCTGCCAGCCCGAGCTTGACGGCTGAGCTCAATCTCTTGTCGCCACGCCTGAGAGATGCCGTCGTGGTGGCCGATGGCTTCGCGATTGGACGTCCGGCAGGGACGACGATCAACAACCTCGTCCGGGTGTCGAATACGCTGTCGGCAGACCTGGTCGTTCCCACCCCTATCCCAGCCGACGCCACCGTCACAGCCGCGCGGCCGCAGGGCGGCGCCACGATCGTTCGCGTGGGCGGCACCGGCGACGTCGATCACTGGTTGGTTCGCGATGGCGGACCGGTATCGTTCAAGGCCGTGCTGGCGGTGCCGGTCAAGGACGGGTATGTATCGATCAATGACGCCGGCGAAGTGTATGTCGTCAAAAGCGATAACTCTCAGCAATTGACACTCGGCGGCAATCCAGATGTCCTCAAAGGTGTGTCGTCCCTGGCGAGCGATCCCGACGCGCAGTACCTGGTTGCCCTGCGCGGTGGCGGCACGCCTGAGTTGCGCCTGTTCAGCGCAGCCACGCCCGATAAGGAACCTGTGATCGTCAAGCTTGACGCAGCGGGCGCGGACGCGCCTGGTACACGGCTCGCTGTCGGTCCCAAGGGACACGTGGTCGTCGTGACTGCATCCCATCGATGCATGTTGGCGCCGGGAAAAACGAGCGCTGACTGCAAACCACACGATGATCCGACCGTGCTGACGAACATGCTCGCTCCCGGCGTGCTTGCCGGCGAAGATCGCGCAGTGTATGCAGTACGCGCCAACGACAATAGTCTCGCCACGCTTCGACAAGCGGAGTACGCGACATGGTCACAGATGGATGAGCTCCGTATTCCGGCCGCGACCAACTGGTCGAATGGCCATCTGACGAACTTCACGGTACGCAAGGGAGCAAAGCCCAACATCCCTGCAACAGTCATCGCGCAGTTGACCGTGCCGACAATACCGGCAATGCTCTCGATCCGGGGGCTGGCCACAGAGCTCGGCCGCTCGGAGCAAAATTTTGCCGGCCTGGCGGTGGCCCTCAGCGAATCCGAGATCGTCGTTCGTGATCGTAGTGGCGCCTGGCGATCCGCAGCAACGACCACGGAAGTTGCTCGCAGTGGGATGAAACCGGTGTTCGCGGCCGGCGCAAAAAGCATTTGGATCCCGGAATCAGATGAGGCCATCAGTGAGGTAACGATCCTCGACATCAACTCGAAGACCTCATCGGTGCTTAAGTTACTTGGTGCTGGCAAGAAGTATCGCCATTTCCCCCTTTATCAACGGGACCATAGCCCGCTCGAATATAGCCTGGTGTTCCTCGACGATACCGATGGCGCTGCCAAACCCTTGTTTTTCAACCCAGGCAGCAATGCATTCGATGAACTCGCCGTAAAGATTCCTTCAAGCGCCATCGCAGTTGCCCGTGCCGCCGATGGTGCTGTTGTGTTGAGCCGTACTGGCGACGAGCTGTATATCTCCAAAACAACTGGTAGTCCCCTCAAGGTATTGTCCTTGCCATCGGGCTCAAAAGCCATCACGAAAGCCTTCTCGTCAGGAAGTCACTTTGTCGCGCGCATCCTCGATGAGCAGGGCAATGGCTTTATCCTCGCGCTACCTTACGCAAACTGGCCGCGAACGACGTCGGAGCTGGTGCTTTATACCTTCCCGCTACGACGTAACCTGTCGCTACAACGTGGCGTTGGCGAGCCAACCGTCGGCTACGTCGACGCGACGACGGGTATCGCCGCAGTACCGGTCGACCGTTGCCATGTCGTTGCCGTGCTCGGTGACGCGACTGAAACGAAGCGTTTTCCAGGCACTATCACAGGCGGCAGCAGCGTGCTCATATCGACGTCAAGTGCTTATGTGGGTTCGAATGGGGTACTGACGATCACGCGTGCCGGTGGCGAAAACGTGGCGTCAACCACCCTGCCCACCGAATGCAAAAAAATGTGATGTTTGAGTTGCACTCGGGCATGCACCCATCTGTAAGCAATCCGGAGAGCTTGTAAGCGAATGTAAAGCCCGTCAACGATGGCGATCCGGGCCGCGTTTTTCGCTCAGTGACACGGGAATTGTCCCGGCTCTACATCAACCTGAATGAGGATTTCATCATGAACAAACTTATCGCTACCCTGATCGCCGGCCTGTTCGCTACCGCAGCTTTTGCACAGACCCCAGCAACCACGCCAACCGCTCCTGCCGCTCCTGCCGCCGTGAAAGCGGAAGCCAAGGAAGCCAAGGCCGATGCCAAAGCCACCGCCAAGGAAACCAAGACCGCCGTGAAAGCCGAAGCGAAAACCGCCAAGGTCGAAGCCGACGCCAAGAAAGACGTCGCTGTCGCCAAGGCCGATGAGAAAGCCGAAAAGGCCGACGCTCACGCCAAGGCTCACAAAACCAAAGCCAAGGCCCACGCCAAGGCCGAGAAAGCCGAAGCAGCAGCCGCCGCACCGGCACCAGTCGTAACGAAGTAATCGTGTCATTCGCGGTGGCCCCCAGCCCACCGCAGACGTAAAAAAACCCCGCCGGCACTGATCAAGCTCAGTACCGGCGGGGTTTTTCGTTGGCTCTTCAGCTTATCGCTGTGCGACCTTTTCCGGCGCGTTGGCGCCATCCCAGCCGCCGCCCAGCGCGCGGATCAGCGCCACGGTGGTCACCGCGCGATTGCCGCGCAACTGCACCGCGCTGCGCTCCACCGACGCCAGGTTGCGCTGCGCGTCCAGCAGATCGAGGTAGCTCGAACGGCCAGCCGTGTACAGCTTCTGCGCCAGGTCGGCCGAACGGCGCGCCGACACCACCGCGTCTTCGATCTGCGCGGTCTGGCCAGCCAGGATGCGCAGGCCGGCCAGGTTGTCTTCCACTTCAGCGAAAGCCACCAGCACGCTCTGGCGATACGTTCCAACCGACTCCTCAAGCGCGGCCTGGCTGCGCGTGATATTGGCCTTGTTGCGGCCACCGTCGATCAACGGCATCGACATCAGCGCGCCCAGCACCCACGAGCGGCTGCTCCACTTGAACACCTCGGCCACGGTGTTGCCCGAGGCGCCACCAGCGTTGGCGTTCAATACCAGCGCCGGGAACATCGCCGACTTGGCCACGCCGATGCGGGCGTTGGACGCTTCCATCGCGCGCTGCGCCGAAGCGATGTCGGGACGGCGCTCCAGCAGCGACGACGGCAGGCCCGCAGGAATCACCGGCAGCAGCGAGGTGTCGAGCAGCGGGCTGGCGCCGGCCGTGTAGCTGGCCGCAGGTTTGCCCAGCAGGACCGCCAGCGCATGCTCGGTCGTTACGCGCTGACGTTGCAGGCCGATAGCTTCGGCACGCGACGTCGCCAGCTCGGTCTTGGCGCGCGACAGGTCGAATTCGCCGATGTCGCCCAGGTCGAAGCGACGCTGGTTGACCTTGACGTTTTCCTCGCGGGTCTGCACCGTGCGCTTCAGCGTTTCCAGTTCGGCGTCGGTGGCGCGCAGACGGAAGTAAGTCTGCGCCACATCGGCCTGCACCGACAGCAGCACCGAACGGTAGGTCGCTTCCACGGAAGCGGCGTCGCTGCGGGCGGCGCTGACGTTCGACGATACGCGGCCGAACAGATCGACCTCGTAGCTGGCCGTCAGGTTGGCGGTGAACGCGTTGCCCGGAGCGACCGGCGTACCGGCCGGCAGGCCAAGCGCCAAATCGGACTGGCGCTGACGCTGCGCGCCGACGTTGACGCCGACCTGCGGAATGCGGTCCGCCTCGGCGATGCCGGCGATGGCGCGGGCCTGCTTGACGCGGGCCGCGGCCACTGCCAGGTTGGCGTTGGCGCGGGTGGCTTCGGCGATCAGCTCATTGAGGGCTGGATCGTTGAAGGCCAGCCACCACTCGCCGCGCGGCTGCGCTTCGGCGGCTTGCGCCTGTTTCCAGGTGCTGCCATCGGCGGCGACCTTGACGGCCGCCGGCAGCTGCGATTCCTTGAACGCGACCGGCACGTCCATCGCAGGCTGCTTGAATTCCGGCGCGGCGCATGCGGTCATCAGCAAGGCTGCCAATACAGGCGCCACACCTTTAGCGATCATATGCAGCTTGTTCATCGAGGTGCTCATATTAATGGGTCCCTTCCAGTTTTACCGCGGCGGCGTCGCCGGCCACGGCAGGTTTTTTCTTCTCCAGGCGTACCGCCAGCTTGCGCAGCAGGACGTAGAACACCGGCGTCAGGAACAGGCCGAAGAAGGTCACGCCCAGCATGCCGGCAAACACCGCCACACCCATCGCATGACGCATTTCCGAACCCGCACCGTGCGAGAACACCAGCGGCAGCACGCCCATGATGAATGCGATCGACGTCATCAGAATCGGACGCAGACGCAGGCGGCAAGCTTCCAGCGCGGCTTCGACGATGGTACGGCCGTGGTGTTCCAGTTCGCGTGCAAACTCCACGATCAGAATCGCGTTCTTCGAGGCCAATCCAACCAGCACGAACAAGGCAATCTGCGTAAAGACGTTGTTATCTCCGTGGGTCAGCTTCACGCCGACCAGCGCGCAGAAGATCGACATCGGCACGATCAGGATCACCGCCAGCGGCAGGGTCCAGCTCTCGTATTGCGCAGCCAGCACCAGGAACACCAGCAGCACGCACAGTGGGAACACATACATCATCGTGTTACCGGACAGGATGTCCTGGTACACCAGTTCCGTCCATTCGTAGCCGATACCCTTAGGCAGAACCTCGTTGAGGATCTTGGTCATCTCGGCCTGCGCTTCGCCCGACGAGATGCCAGGAGCGGCGCCGCCATTGATCTCGGCTGCGACGTAGGCGTTGTAGCGCTGTACGCGGTCCGGGCCATAGCTGTCCTTCACACGCATCAGCGACGACAGCGGAATCATCTCGCCCTTGTCGTTGCGGACCTTGAGCTGGGCGATGTCTTCGGCGTGCGAACGGAACTGCTGGTCGGCCTGGACGCGCACCTGGTAGGTACGGCCGAACTGATTGAAGTCGTTCACATACAGCGAGCCCAGATTGATCTGCAAGGTCTGGTAGATCGTCTGCAGCGGCACGCCCAGTTGCTTGGCCTTGGCGCGGTCGATGTCGGCGAACAGCTGCGGCACGTTGATCTGGTAGCTCGAGAAGACGCCGGCCAGTTTCGGGTTCTGCCATGCCTTCATCTGCACCGCCTGGATCGCCTTGTACAGCGCGTCGTAACCCAGGTTGTCGCGGTCTTCGATCATCACCTTGAAGCCGCCCGTGGTGCCCAGGCCATTGACTGGCGGCGGTGGCAGCACCATCACGAACGCACCTTCGATGGCGCCCATGCGCTTGTTGATTTCAGCGGCAATCGCTTCAGCCGATTCGCTCTTCTTGGTGCGCTCTTCGAACGGTTTCAGTGGGGTGAACACGATACCGGCGTTGGGCGCATTGGTGAAGCCGTTGATCGACAGGCCAGGGAAAGCCACCGAATCAGCCACGCCTGGAATGTCCTTGGCGATGTCCGACATCTTGCGGATCACGGCGTCGGTACGGTCCAGCGAGGCGGCGTCCGGCAGTTGGGCGAAGCCGATCAGGTACTGCTTGTCCTGTGCGGGAACGAAGCCCGGTGGCACGATCTTGAACATGAAGCCCGCGGCGACAGCCAGCACGGCGTACACGATCAGCGAACCGCCCTTGCGTTTCAATACGCCGGTCACGCCGCTTTCATAGCCGTGCGAGGCGCGGCCGAAGACGCGGTTGAACCAGCCGAAGAAGCGGCCGAAGATCTTGTCCATCAAGCGGGTCAGCGCATCCTTCGGTGCATCGTGTGGACGCAGCAGGACAGCCGACAACGCAGGAGCCAGCGTCAGCGAGCTGAATGCCGAGATCACGGTCGAGATGGCGATGGTCAGCGCGAACTGCTTGTAGAACTGGCCGGACAGGCCCGATACGAAAGCGATCGGCACGAACACGGCGCACAGCACCAGGGCGATGGCGATAATCGGACCGCTCACCTCTTTCATCGCCTGGATGGTCGCGTCATGCGGCGACAGTCCGTTCTGGATATTACGCTCGACGTTTTCCACCACCACGATCGCATCATCGACCACGATACCGATGGCCAGCACAAGGCCGAACAGCGACAAGGTGTTGATCGAGAAGCCAAAGCCCAGCATGACGGCGAAGGTACCCACCACCGACACGGGAACGGCCAGCAGCGGGATCACCGATGCGCGCCAGGTTTGCAGGAACACGATCACCACCAGTGCCACCAGAATGATCGCTTCGACCAAGGTGTGGATCACGGCGCGGATCGATTCGCGCACGAATTGGGTCGGGTCATATACAACGCTGTACGTGACGCCTTCCGGGAAATCTTTCGACAGGCGGGCCATCGTCGCACGCACGTCGGCCGACAGCTGCAGCGCGTTGGCGTTAGGTGCTTCGAAAATGGGGATCGCCACGGCCGAATTGTTGTTCAGCAGCGAGCGCAGCGCGTACGAGTTCGAACCCATCTCCATGCGGGCCACGTCCTTGAGCAGCGTTACCGCGCCGTCGCCGTTGGTCTTCAGGATGATGTTGCCGAATTCTTCTTCGCTTTGCAGGCGGCCTTGCGTGTTCACGGTCAGCTGGAAGTCAGCGCCCTTGGTCGGGCCCTGGCCGATCACACCTGCCGCCACTTGCACGTTCTGCTCGCGGATCGCGGCGACGACGTCGCTGGCGGTCAGGCCACGCTGCGCCACCTTCTGCGGGTCCAGCCAGATACGCATCGCGTAGTCGCCGGAACCGAACAGCTGCACCTCGCCCATGCCGGGCAGGCGGGCCAGTTGGTCCTTGATGTTCAGCACCGCGTAGTTACGCAGATACAGGTCGTTGTAACGGCCGTTCGGCGATTGCAGGTGGACCACCATGGTCAGGTTGGGCGACGACTTCACGGTAGTCACACCGATCTGGCGCACCTCTTCCGGCAGACGCGGAAGCGCACGCTGGACGCGGTTCTGCACCTGCGTTTCGGCCTGCTCGACGTTGGTGCCGATCTTGAAGGTGACGGTCAGCGCCAGCGCGCCGTCCGAGGTGTTTTGCGAGGACATGTACAGCATGTTCTCGACGCCGTTGATCTGTTCCTCAAGCGGCGCGGCCACGGTTTCGGCGATGATCTTCGGATTCGCACCCGGATACTGCGCGCGCACCACCACCGACGGCGGCACCACGTCCGGATACTCCGAGATCGGCAGCTTGAAGATCGATATCAAGCCGGCGACGAAGATGATGATCGACAGTACAGCCGCAAAAATCGGCTTGTCGACGAAAAATCGAGAGATGTTCATAGTTTTTATTCCTTGGAAGTGCCGGTCTTCGCTGCGACCGCGGCTACTTTTTCATCTTTTTTAACTTCGGTTTTCGGCACGTTGGCGGCCAGCGGATCGACATCCATGGCGACCACGGTCGGCGTGATCGGCGCGCCGGGACGTACCCGCTGCAGGCCGTTGACGACGATCTTCTCGCCTGGTTTCAAACCGTCGCGCACCACGCGCAGGCCGTCGATCGCAGGGCCGAGGACCACAGGGCGGTACTCGGCCTTGTTGTCCTTGTCGACCACGAACACGTACTTGCGGTTCTGGTCCGTGCTGACGGCGCGGTCGTTGATCATCAATGCCGTCTTGGCGCCGGTGGAGCCGGTCAGCTGCACGCGGGCGAACAGACCGGGGACCAGCGCGCCGTCGGTGTTGCTGAAGGTGGCGCGCATGCGCACCGAACCGCTGCGTGGATCGAGCTGGTTGTCGACGAATTCCAGCTTGCCCTCGTGCGGGAAGCCGGTTTCGTTGGCCAGGCCGATCTTGACGGTGGCCGGCTTGCCCTGGTGGGCGGCGGCGCCAACGCGCAGATAGGTGTCTTCGTCGCCGTCGAAGGAAGCGTAGATGTGCTCCAGCGAGACCACCGAAGTCAGGATCGCCGAAGCGTCGACCAGGTTACCCAGCGTGATTTCCGCCTTCGACACGCGGCCGTTGATCGGCGACGTCACCTGGGTGTAGCTCAGGTTCAGTTTGGCCGCTTCGTACAGCGCTTGCGCGGCGCGGGCGTCGGCGTCCAGCTGTTTCAGGTTCGATGCCGTGGCGTCGTATTCGCGTTGGGCGATGGCTTTGTCGGCCAGCAGCTTCTCGGCGCGGACCAGTTCCACCTTGGCCAGTTCGGCCTTGGCGCGGGCCGAGCCGGCTGCGGCTTCGGCGCGGTTGGCTTCAGCCTGGAACGGACGCGGATCGATGACGAACAGGACTTCGCCCTTCTTCACTTCGCTGCCCGGCTTGAAGTTGATGGCGGTGATGAAGCCACCCACGCGCGGACGGATCTGCACTTGCTCGATCGCTTCCAGGCGGCCCGAGAACTCCTGGGTCTCGGTGATGGTTTTCTCGACGACCACTGCGGCCGAAATCGGAGGACCGCCGGCTGCCGCCGGTGCTTCAGCTGTCTTGCCGGTCGCGTCGTCGCAACCGGAGAGGCCGAAAGCGGCCAGTCCCGCCAGCGCCATAGCGGCGGCCAGCGGCCGGGCTACGACGGTGAGTTGTTTAATGGTTTTCATGTTCATTCCTTTTTGTATGAAAATTATTAATAGAAACGGCGGCACCGGTTGCCCTCAACGAATTGCGAGAAAACACGGTACTAGCGCCCCTCCGGCAAGCCAGTGGGGACGTGATTGCAGATACTGCTTAAAGGTTGGGGAACCCTATGAGGCTGGCGGCGTCTCGGACCGTTCCAGGCCGGCGATGAAGCCGGCGATTTCTCCCAGCGCGTAACACTTGCACGCGCATTCGTTGCGCGCCCCTGCTTCATTCAGGGCCGCGGCCGGCATTCGGTTGACGGTGGTCTTGACTCCACAGGCGATCAACTTGGCGCCATATTGTTCCGCTTCGTCGCGCAGCGGGTCGTCTTCGGCCGACAGGATCAGTGCCGGCGGCAGGTTCTTCAAACGGCTCGACTGCAGCGGCGAGGCATATGGGTGGGTGCGGTCGGCAGCGTTCGGCAGGTAACCGCGGTAGGCCGCCGCGCAGGCGTCGGCCACGTCCAGCAGTTCCGGCGCGTTCTGCATCTCGCGCATCGACCAGGTGCTCAGGCCCGGATCGAGCATCGGCATCACCAGGATCTGGCCGGCCAGCGCCGGACCGCCACGGTCGCGCGACATCAGCGCGCAGACCGCCGCCAGGTTGGCGCCCGCCTCGATGCCGGCCACCACCATGCGCTTGCCGGTCCAGCTCAGCTTGGCCTTGTGTTTCTTGGCCCAGTTCAGCACGGCGTGGGCATCCTCGACGGCGGCCGGGAACGGCTGCACCGTCGCCAGCGTGTACGCGGTGGCCAGCACGGTGCTGTCCTGGTTGTCGTCGGCCATGTGGCGCAGGAAGATGTCGGCATCGTCCAGGTCGCCGCTATTGAAGCCGCCGGCGTGGAAGAACACGATCAGCGTGTCGCGCTTGGTGCCGGCCTCGCCGCTGGTGTACTGGCGGGCGGCCAAGGTGCCTTCCGCGCCGCGCACTTCCAGGTTGCGGACTTTGATCAGGTCCGACAGCTGCGGCAATGGCTCGACGTTGGCGCTCATCGCTGCACCGTATCCGACGCGCTGGACAACATGGCGGTGTCGGCGCAAGCGATGGTGGTATCGCCGGCAGCCGCCTGGGTCAGGGCACGAACGCCGGTCGCCTCGGCCTTGGCCGCTTGCGAGTAGGCATCGGTATAGACCACGCTTGCCAGGGCGACCGAAGTCAGCGCCAGGGCGATCGTCGTAACAATTCCATTCCGATATTTCATGTTGAACCCCTTTCCTTCCTAGTACTTTCTTTGTGCAGTACAGCAATCTTAGACTTGATCTACAATCTGATAAATAGTGCAATGTCGAATTGATTGTTCAGGATTCCGAACAATGGGATAGTAAGATGAATAAACTACAAGCAATGGAAGTGTTTGTGCAGGTGGTCGACGCCGGCGGCTTCACGCGCGCGGCCGACAATATGCAGCTGCCCAAGGCCACTGTCTCGACGCTGATCCAGGCGCTGGAGGCGACGCTGTCGGTCAAGCTGCTGCACCGGACCACGCGCCAGGTGAGCGTGACAGCCGACGGCGCCGCGTATTATGAGCGCTGCCTGCGCATTCTATCCGACGTGCGCGAGGCCGAGGAATCGCTGTCGCGCACCCGCCTCAGCCCCAGCGGACGGCTGCGGGTGGACGCGCCCACCGGTCTGGCCAGCGACGTACTGATTCCCGCCCTGCCCGACTTCTTCACGCGCTACCCGGACATCCAGCTGGAACTCGGCTGCAGCGACCGCACCATCGACCTGATCGAGGAAGGCGTCGACTGCGCGGTGCGCGGCGGTGTGCTGGGCGATTCCAACCTGATCGCGCGGCGCGTGGGCATCCTGCAGTTCGTCACCTGCGCCACGCCGGATTACCTGGACCGCTACGGCCGGCCCGCGCATCCCGATGAACTGATGCGCCACCGCTGCGTGAACTATTTTTCCTCGCGCACGGGCAAGCTGTTCGACTGGGACTTTTCGCGCGACGGCCACCGCATCCAGGTCGCGCTGCCCGGCCACATCGCCGTCAACGACACCAACGCCTACACGGCGGCCGGCCTGGCGGGCCTGGGCATCGTGCAGATGCCGAACTTTATGATGGAGCCCATGCTCAAGGACGGCCGCTTCGAACAACTGCTGACCGACTGGAGCAGCGATCCGCTGCCGGTGCACGTGGTCTACCCGCAGAACCGCCACCTGTCGGCCAAGGTGCGGGTGTTTGTCGAATGGGTCGCCGAACTGTTTTCCAACCATCCGGGCATGCGCCTGCCGAAAGCCCCGCCGCCGGCGCGCCCGATTCCATTTGAGGTTGCACTATGACTGAAGCCCACCGCATCGTTTTCCTCGACCGCGACAGCGTGATCGCCACCATCCGCAAGCCGGCGTTCGCGCACGAGTGGAGCGAGTATCCAGCCACCAAAGCGGCCGACGCCATGCCGCGTTTGCGCGACGCGCGCGCCAGCATCGCCATCACCAACAAGGTGCCCTTGCGCGCGGCCGACCTGGCGCAGCTGCCGGAGCTAAAGATGATCGCGGTGGCGGCCACCGGCACCGACATCATCGATCTGGCCGCGTGCCGCGAGCGCGGCATCGTCGTCTCCAACATCCGCAACTACGCGGTGCACACGCTGCCCGAGCACACCTTCGCGCTGATGCTGGCGCTGCGCCGGCAGCTGGTGGCCTACCGCGCCGACATCGAGGCGGGCTTGTGGCAGAAGTCGGAGCGATTCTGTCTGTTCGGCCATCCGATCGCCGACCTGGCGGGCAGCCGTCTTGGCCTGCTGGGATATGGGGCGCTGGGCAAATCGGTGGCGCGCATCGCCAAGGCGTTCGGCATGGAGGTGATCGTGCATACGCGCTCGCCGCTGCCCGACGCCGCCGGCGACGGCGTGCGCGAAGTGGGCTTCGACGAGCTGCTGGAGACCTCGGACATCCTCAGCCTGCACCTGCCGCTGAACGACAAGACGCGCAACATGATCAGCGCGAAGGAGCTGATACGCATGAAGCGCAGCGCGCTGCTGATCAACACCGCGCGCGGCGGCCTGGTGGACGAGACCGCGCTGGCCGACGCCCTGCGCAGCGGCGTGATCGCCGGCGCCGGCTTCGACGTGCTGGTGCAGGAACCGCCGCCGGCCGACAACGTGCTGCTCAACCTGCGGCTGCCGAACTTCATCCTGACGCCGCATTCCGCCTGGGCCAGTTCGCAGGCGATGCAGGTGCTGGCGGACCAGCTGATCGACAATATCGAGGCGTGGGTCGCGGGCACGCCACGGAACACGGTCGGATAAATATTGAGTTTAGTCACTAATATTTCCGTTTGTGACATTTTGTGATGTTTCAAAGGAGGCAAACTGCTAAGCTGCCGCCGGTTCTATGGAAACCGATCAAAATTACAAAAGAGAGAAATATGAAAGCACTGAGTATTCCGGCATTGGTCGCTGTCGCAGCATTGTTTACCGGCTGCGCCGGCATGGACGCAAGCAAGATGACCTACAGCAGCCAGCTGCAAGTCAACACGCCGCAGAAGGCACAAGACTGCTACGACGCAGCGGTGCTGCTCGGCGCCGACGTGGCCCGCACCAAGGACATCACGAAAAAAGTCCTGGTCGCCGTTGACGCCACGGTAGAGCTGGAACAAGACAAGTCGATCAAGGCGCAGCGCAATCGCCACATCGGCCTGTTGGTAGGCAGTGGCGGCGAAGAGCTGTTCATCAACTGGAACGCCATGGGTCCGGAACAGACTTACGTCACCGTCGCCACCAAGACCGGCTTCGTCGGCGGCGCCGGCCAGAAGGCCTGGTCGTGCCAGATGGTGGACGAGATGGTGAAAATGGTGAAGTAAAGCCTTCATGCCTCCCGCTGTTCTGGCGGGAGGCATCCACGCCTTGAAGCAGAAAAGAGATCCCCCATGTTCATGCGGAGCGCCGCCTTAGCCACGCTACTTATTCTGCTGAGTGCCTGTTCGACGACCAGCACGATCAGCGTCATCAACGCAAAATACCAGACGAACCAGCCAACGTGCCAGGTCACCTTCTTCAAGAAGACCAAGCCGGAGCAGGAATTCGAAAAACTGGCGCAGATCGAATCACACGTGCAGAGAAATATCTTCTTCGGCGGCGACGCCAAGCTGGAAGACCAGGCGTACGCCGAGTTGAAAACCAAGACCTGCAACCTCGGCGGAAATGCCGTGATCATCGACGACTACATCGAATCGCGCGCCGCCGAGTTTTCCCACGTCCACGTCTGGGCGACAACCATAAAATTGCTGTAAACCAGCACTGGGGTCAAGTCTGAACATTCATTGATATACGAGGCTTCAAGCGTACTGCTTGAAAAACAAAAGAAACTCGGCGGCTTCGATGCCATGCGCTTCAGGGCAAAAAATCACGAAGAATGCGGCAAGCTAGGCTATTCGTTTCCAGCACAGGATGGGGCTTGAATGTAGAGCTCGTGTCCGAATGTCAGACTTGACCCCACCGGTTGGAACGCAGCGACAGCAAAACACTATCGGTAATTGGTGCCGTTGTTCATATCGATGACGTCGCCATTGATGAAGGCCGGCGCGTCAGTTGCAAGCCAGCTGACCGTCTCCGCAACCTCCTCGGCAAGGCAGAATCGCTGGCTGATGGTCGCCGCCATCAAACGGGCTTTTCTGTCTGACGGAATGTTTTTCATCATTTCAGTTTCTACGGGCCCCGGCGCGACCGAGTTGGCGATCACGCCTTTGGGACCATAAGTACGCGCCAGTGAACGCATCGCATTCATGAGGCCCGCCTTCGAAACGCCGTACCAGATATCAGGATGGCCGATTTCGCCGGCAATCGACCCCATACTGACAATGCGGCCGCCGCCCTTGCGCGCCATCAGCTCCGCCACGTGCACGCTCAGGCGCACCGTTGAGATCAGGTTCACGTGCAGCATGTGGAGAATCGCTTCGCTGTCGTAGTCGCTTGCCGTCTTCGCGTTCATGATCCCGGCATTGTTGATGAGTACGTCCGGTGTCCCGATCTTCCCGACTATCTGCGCCAGCTGTTCGTACTCGGCGACGTCCGCCGTCCAGGAGGTCAATCCGGTGACGGCGGTGGCGACACCCGATCGAGACAGCACATGCACTTCGAATCCCTTGCTTAACAGCTTCTTCGATATTTCAAGCCCGATTCCTCGGTTACCGCCGGTGATGATTGCTTTCATTTTTATGGTCAGGTTTGATTGGCAAAAATAATAGAATATATTATATACATATTTAACAAATCGCCGTCTCCATCGTACCTAAATCATTTGACTTGCGCGGACATCAAACGGGTGCCGCCGCCGAGTCGCAGGCCGTCGTTGCGGCTGGCAAGATAGCGCGCGCGCAGCTGGTCGGCGCCGTGGTCGGACACCGCGCCGTAGCCCATGGCACGCAGCTCGCAGGCCAGCACCTCGGGCGCGAAGTAGGAAATCCACGGCTCGCCCTCGGCCTCGTACTTCTGCGCGAAGTAGGCCATGCCCATGCGCTCCATCGGGTTGAGCAGCTCGGGCACCACGCCGTAATCGAACACGATGCCGCTGCCCGATGGCAGGCCGGCGACGAAGGCCAGCGTGTCGAAGACGGCGTTGGTGGTCAGGTACAGGGTCACGCCCAGCCAGGAGAAGAACACCGGCTGGTCCAGGCGGCAGCCGGCCGCCGTCAGGGCATCGGCCAGGTCGTCGCGTTCGAAATCGACCGGTACGTAGGCCAGCGACGGCGGCGCCGCGATGCCGGCCTGCTCCAGCAAGCCGCGCTTCCAGCGCTGGGTGGCCGGATGATCGACTTCGAACACGCGCAGCTCGGGCACGGGATTGCGGTAGGCGTAGGTGTCCAGGCCTGCGCCCAGCAGCACGAACTGGCGCACGCCATCATTCAGCGCGCGCGCCAGTTCATCCTCGGCGAAGCGGCTGCGCACGGCCATCGCGGCGCGCAGCACGCGCACCACGCCGGTGTCGAATTTCTGCGGCGCGGCGCGCACCACGGCCTCGTTCTCGGGACCGAGGATGGACAAGGCCAGCGGATCGTCGAACACCAGCGGCTTGTCGATCAACTGGTGTGCAGCGCGCAGCATGGCCACCGCCAAGGCGCTGCGGCTGGGCACACCCTGCTGCAACAAACCCTTGCCGGTGCTGGGCTGCTTCATGGGTAGCTGCCTGGCATCAGGATGTTTTTATCGACCTTGGTGACGTCGCGCAGGCCGCAGAAGGCCATGGTCAGATCCAGCTCGTTGCGGATGATGTCCAGGCATTTGCTGACGCCCTGCTCGCCCATCGCGCCCAGGCCATACAGGAACGGCCGGCCGATGTAGACGCCCTTGGCGCCCAGCGCCAGCGCCTTGATCACATCCTGGCCGGAGCGCACGCCGCCATCCATGTGCACTTCGATCCGCGAGCCGACCGCGTCGACGATGGCCGGCAGCGCGCCGATCGACGACTGCGCGCCGTCCAGCTGGCGGCCGCCGTGGTTGGAGACGATCAGCGCATCGGCGCCGCTCTCCACCGCCAGCCGCGCGTCCTCCGCGTCCATGATGCCCTTGATGATCAACTTGCCGCCCCAGCGCTGCTTGATCCACTCGACGTCCTTCCACGACAGGCTCAAATCGAACTGCTGGCTGGTCCACGCCGACAGCGACGACATGTCCGACACCGACGACGCGTGGCCGACGATGTTGCCGAAGCCGCGGCGCTTGGTGCCCAGCATGCCGAGCACCCAGCGCGGCTTGGTGGCCATGTCGACGATGTTGGCGATGGTGAGCTTGGGCGGCGCCGACAGGCCGTTGCGCAAGTCCTTGTGGCGCTGGCCCAGCACCTGCAGGTCCAGCGTCAGCACCAGCGCCGAGCAGCGCGCGGCCTTGGCGCGGTCGATCAGGCGGTTGATGAATTCGCGGTCCTTCATCACGTACAGCTGGAACCAGAAAGGCTTGCTGGTGTTGGCGGCGATGTCTTCGATCGAGCAGATGCTCATGGTCGACAGCGTGAACGGCACGCCGAATTTTTCCGCGGCCTTGGCGGCGAGGATCTCGCCGTCGGCGTGCTGCATGCCGGTCAGGCCGGTCGGCGCCAATGCCACCGGCATCGCCACCTCCTGGCCGACCATGGTGCTGTTGAGCGTGCGGTTCTCCAGGTTGACGGCCACGCGCTGGCGGAATTTGATGCGCTGGAAGTCCTCGACGTTGGCGCGGTAGGTCGATTCGGTCCACGAGCCGGCATCAGCATAATCGTAGAACATGCGCGGCACGCGCTTCTGGGCCAAGACACGCAGGTCTTCAACGGTGGTGATGATGGTCATGCGCGTTCCTCCGGGATGATGATCGGATAATCATCGCACGAGGCCCGTGTATCATGGAAGCACTATCAAAAAGGGAATGATCTTTGAAATCCAAAACCAATGTCGCCATCACGCTGGCCGCCGCGGCGCTGCTGGGCATCTTCGGCTATCGCAGCCTGACCCGGCAGGTGCAGCCGGTCGCGGTCAACGCCGAGAACTGCACGCCGGAGCACATCCGCGCCGTCACCGATGCGATGGAACGCTCCATCCTGTCGGCGCAATGCGCCAAGGCCGGCAAGCCATAAAGAAAAAGAGCCTGAAGATTACTCTTCAGGCCCTTCGTCTTACGAATTTTGGTGCGGCTGGCAGGAATCGAACCCACGACCCCTTGGTTCGTAGCCAAGTACTCTATCCAGCTGAGCTACAGCCGCGAAAGACAACATTATAGCAGGGGAAATTCGAATTAAGAAGCGCTCCAGAAAGAAATTTCATCCTGGGTGTCACGGCACCGTCAGATTATCAAACGGTGGCGGCTTGAGTTTTATTTCCTCCTGCATAGTCGCCGCGTCCTTGGCATCCTTGTTCAGGACGATCATCGTAGCCGTCCTCCACTCTTTCGTAGGTTTCAGCATCCTGCCGTTCCCCATCGCCGGCGCATAGGGAACACCCCAGCCAGGTTGTCCATTCCCTGGATAGTAATCGCCGCCAACGTCGAGTACATATACCGCGCGGTCCCGGTCGTCAGGCAGACTAGCGTCATCCACTATGAGCCGGAAATCCATGGCGACGAATGTGGCGCGCACATCTGTTGGAACAATCTTCACCGGGTTGCCATACCCGTGAAAGAACTTCCCTTCACTCCCCCACACTGGCTTCATTGAAACGCCGCCGTCGGGTTCATTGCGAGCGCCAGTCTCACCGCCGGCGAGATTAAAGGGATCCTTCCATACATCGAACCCAGGCCGCTGCTGTATATCGAAGCGCTCCCATTGCCTTCTGTCTTCAGAGTAGATAAAGAATCGTAGATTTTTGATTTCGATCCGCGTATTAGTGGCCTGATTATCCGCCCCTTCAAAGGCGACAAACCAGGTAAGTGCGGAGTAACACCAGGCTGGCCGGGTGCCGGTCCAATAGGGCTCGGGAGGAAGGACAGTGCCCGAGGGTTTATACATCGACACCATGGGGTGCAGCTGCCAGTCATACCGTATCTTTTTGACCATCGCCTCGCTGGAAGCTTTCGGGTCCATGTCGGCAAACACATCCTGAATCGTAATCGCCTTTGCGCCGCAATGTATCGACAAGCTGGCGAGAAATACAGCACCGAAAAGAGTCTTCATTGACATCATCCTGTGATTTAGCGAATTGCATTTACAGCAAACATTTCGAATTTATCACAAAACAATCGGACTAGTGCTTTTTTCACATCAAATCCCTGCCCAGGAAAATGTCGCGCAAAGAAAAAGGGCCTGAAGATCACTCTTCAGGCCCTTCGTCTTACGAATTTTGGTGCGGCTGGCAGGAATCGAACCCACGACCCCTTGGTTCGTAGCCAAGTACTCTATCCAGCTGAGCTACAGCCGCGAAAAACAAGATTATAACAGCGTTTTCTTGTTTGGCGAAGCATTCCTTGAAGAAATTTTTCAATCTGTTTCAAGGGCTTACACTTATAGCAAAAAGGCCCGAAGATTGCTTTTCAGGCCCTTTCACTTACGAATTTTGGTGCGGCTGGCAGGAATCGAACCCACGACCCCTTGGTTCGTAGCCAAGTACTCTATCCAGCTGAGCTACAGCCGCTTAAGCAACATTATAAAGCATTAATTTCGTTTTGCAAAGTTCGATATTTTCTATCGTTTAGTCGGCCCAGCGTACGAAACACCGAATCAACTACTTTGCAAACTGCTTTGCTGCATCTCCTTCAACCGGCATGCCGTTCGAAAGAAGCAGCATTATAGGGACACTCCCCCGGCTTGTCCAGCACGATCTGTCAGGTGCCGAATTCGGCCGCCGCCTTGGCCGACCACAGCGCTTCATTGTAGGACGCGTACGGCACGCCGTAGCAGTCGATCTGGCCGCCCTCGCCGACGAACTTGATCCACCAGCCGGCGGCGTCGGTGATGATGGCGATGTCGCCCGGGCGGCAGCTGTCCGCGATCTGCTCGCTTTGTTCGAGAACAACAATATTTACTTTCCTGTGCTTTAACACCGTCGCCATCGCGCCTCCAGTTTGCGGCACTGCGCCGCGCCGTCCGCCAGTGTACAGCCAGCGCGCCCGGACGCGGAAGAAAACATGGCCATTTCCCTCACAAACCCAGCATTTTCAAGGCCTGCGCGCGGCTTCATTCATGCCTGTGATCACGCTCATCATCAGAAAAAATTTGCATTCATTTGCGCAATGCAGCATCATTCACCTGTCTCCTCTATTCTCCTCCAAGGAAATAGATTTAGCCCGCTCCTGTAGCGGGCTTTTTTTTTAGTGTACGATGCGGTCAGCTTTGCCTTCCAAGACAAATTCAGACAGGTTGCCCCAGCATGACACCATCCACCGCCGTCGCGCCGCCCTCCCCTGACTGGTCGCGCACCGCCCTGGGCGAGCCGGCCGGCTGGCCGCTGCCGCTCAGGCTGACGGTGGACATCCTGCTCAACTCCCCCACCGCCATGCTGCTGATGTGGGGCCCCGAACAAATCATGGTCTACAACGACGCCTACGCCGCGCTGACCGGGCTGTCGAGCCTGCGCGCGCCGGGCGGCGGCGTGCCGTCCATCCAGCCGGCCGCGTGGAGCTGGAACGGCGCCGCGATCCGCCAGGCCTGGGCCGGCGACAGCACCAGCTACCGCGGCGTCAACCTGCCGGTGTGGCGCAACAACGGCGTCGCCCAGCTGCCGTTGGATTTGTACTACACCCCGGTGCGCAACGAAACGGGCGGCGTGGCCGGCGTGCTGTGCACGCTGGCGGCGGCCCAGGCCGCGCCGCCGGCCGACACCGCGCGTCCGCTGCGCCTGCTGGTGGTGGAGGACAACGCCGACGCCCGCTACCTGGTCTGCGAGACCCTGCGCGCGCTCGGCCACGAGGTGCAGGCCGCCGCCAGCGGCGAGGACGCCCTGCCCGAGCTGGAACGGCAATCCTTCGACGTGTTGTTCACCGACGTCAGCCTGCCCGGCATGTCCGGCGTCGAGCTGGCCCGCCTGGCGCGCAAGCAGAGCCCGGCGCTGCAGCTGCTGTTCGCCTCCGGCTACGGCGACGCCCTGACCCGCCACCTGGAATTCCCCGCCCAGTCGCTGCAAAAACCCTACGACATCGAGCAGCTGCAAGCGGCGCTGGACCAGATCGTCCAGCGCCTGGCGCCCCGCCCGGCCTGAGCCGCCGCCAACCGTGCGTAGCCACGGCGGGAGATGGGCATACAATAAAGACACCGTAAAACGTCAAGCGTAAGTCTGACGAGCCTGACGGCCGCCGTCCGGCGGTCACAGGTTTCGCGGCAGCCCGAAGCCTTACATGATTCTTTCAAACGAGCCCAACGACGCCGTAACGCCCCAGCCCCCGACGGACGACGCCGCGCTCCCCACCTCATCGGCCGCCCGGCATGACTTGCTGAGCGCGCGGGAGGCATTGCGGCAGAGCCAGCTGGAATTGCGGGCGCTCGCCAATTCGATGCCGCAACTGGCCTGGATCGCCGAGCAGGACGGCAGCAAGGTCTGGTACAACCAGCCCTGGTACGCCTACACCGGCACCACGCCCGAGCAGATGAGCGGCGACGGCTGGCGCCAGGTCTACGCGCCGGACTGCATTGCGCCCATGATGGAGCGCTGGGAACACTCGCGCGCCACCGGCCAGCCCTTCGAGCTGGAAGTGCCGATCCGCGGCGCCAACGGCGAATTCCGCTGGTTCCTCACGCGCGCCAACCCGGTGCACGACGCCGCCGGCCGCGTGCTGCGCTGGTTCGGCACCAGCACCGACGTCGACCAGGTCAAGCGCGTGCAGGAGGCGCTGCGCGACCAGACCGCCGTGCTGGAACTGGTCAACCGCACCGGCAGCGCGCTGGCCTCGACCCGCGACCTGCATCCGCTGCTGCAGGAGGTGACCGACGCCGCCACCCGCATCAGCGGCGCCCGCTTCGGCGCCTTCTGCTACCACGGCGCCGACGGCCACGGCAAGGCGCGCATGCTGCACATGCTGTCGAGCGACGCCCCGGCCGGCTGCGCCAGCTTCGGCCGCCCGCGCGACGGCGTGCTGCCCGGCGCCGCGCTGTACGCCAACGGCACGGTGCGCAGCGACGACTGGCCGGCCGACGCCCGCAACGATGGCGGCGTCGACGTCCGGCCCGGCCAGCCGGCGCTGCGCAGCTACCTGGCGGTGCCGGTGGCGCTGCGCTCGGGCGTGGTGATCGGCTGCCTGTACTGCGGCCATCCCGAGCCGGCCATGTTCAGCGAGCGCACCGAGCGCATCATCGGCGGCATCGCCGCCCAGGCCGCCGTCGCGATCGACAACGCGCGCCTGTACGAGGCCTCGCAGCAGGCCGCCGAGGAGCGCAAGATCCTGCTCGACAGCGAACGCCACGCGCGCGCCGAGGCCGAGCGCAACAGCCAGATGAAGGATGAATTCCTGGCCACGCTGTCGCACGAGCTGCGCACGCCGCTGACGGCCATCCTCGGCTGGGCCCAGGTGCTGCGGCGCGGCAGCCGCGACCAGGCCGACCTGCACCGCGGCTTGCAGACCATCGAACGCAACGCCCGCGCCCAGGCCCAACTGATCGAGGACCTGCTCGACATGAGCAGCATCGCCTCCGGCAAGGTGCGGCTGGAGATGCTGGCGCTGTCGCCGTCGGCCATCGTGGCGGCCGCCATCGACACCGTGCGCCCGGCCGCCGAGGCCAAGCAGATCCAGATCGTCCAGGACTTCGAGGCCGCGCCCGGCATGGTGGCCGGCGACGCCAACCGCCTGCAGCAAATCATCTGGAACCTGCTGAGCAACGCTCTCAAATTCACCCCGGCCGGCGGCCGCATCGAGGTGCGCATCCGGCGCGAGGGCGACCAGATCGCCATCACCGTGCGCGACAGCGGCATCGGCATCGCGCCGGACTTTCTGGCCCACGTGTTCGAGCGCTTCCGCCAGGCCGACGCCACCACCACCCGCCAGCACGGCGGCCTGGGGCTGGGGCTGGCGATCGTCAAGCACCTGGTGGAACAGCACGGCGGCACCGTGGCCGCCGCCAGCGAGGGCGTCGGCCATGGCGCCTGCTTCACGGTGCGCCTGCCGCGCCGGCGCGGCGCCAACGAACCGCTGGGCTCGGCCATCGGCCGCCGCCGCGCCGCCGCGCACGACCTGTCCGGCCTGCAGGTGCTGGTGGTGGACGACGAGGACGACGCGCGCGAGCTGATCAAGCGCATCCTGGCCGACTGCAACGCCGACGTGCTGACCGCCGCCACCGCCACCGAGGCGCTGTCGCTGCTGCAACACGCGCGGCCGGACCTGATGGTCAGCGACCTCGGCATGCCGGAGGTGGACGGCTACGGCCTGCTGGACCGGATCCGCGCGCTGGGCCCGTCGCGCGGCGGCGACCTGCCGGCCATCGCGCTAACCGCCTTCGCCCGCTCGGAGGACCGCATCAAGGCGCTCTCGAGCGGCTTCCTGGCGCACATCGCCAAACCGGTCGAGCCGAATGAGCTGATCGCCAAGGTGGCCATGGGAGCGCACCACCGCCACGCCTGAAGTGCGTTGGCAGGCGCGCAACAACTGTGGTAAGCCTTACTACGAAGAAATAAAACATTTCCTACCCGCACACGCGGCAATGTCCTACAAGCAATCCGAAATTCGATTGATAAACTACGAAATCACAAAAAAGCAGGTACAATTAGTTTCCATGTGGAAATATCATGTGCAGGTGTGCGCCGCAGCACAAGCGCATGCGCTATGATCGTAGGGCGATAACTTTCCGGCCAGAATGGCCGAATTTGAGACAGACAGAGACCAATATGCCGAGCCGAGACGAAATCCTGCACGCCAAGATCCTGGTGGTGGATGACAGCGCCGACAACGTCGAATTGATGTTGGAGATCCTGCGCGAAGCCGGCTATACCAATGTCGCCTCCACCATGCTGCCCGAGCAGGTGTGCCCGCTGCACCGCCAGCATTGCTACGACCTGATCCTGCTGGACCTGCAGATGCCGGGCCTGAACGGCTTCCAGGTCATGAAGGGCCTCAAGGAAATCGAACAGGGCGGCTACCTGCCGGTGCTGGCCCTGACCGCCCAGCCCAGCTTCAAGATCGCCGCGCTGGAAGCCGGCGCGCGCGACTTCATCAGCAAGCCGTTCGATCTATTGGAAGTGCACAAGCGCATCCACAACATGCTGGAGGTGCGGCTGTTGTACAAGGAACTGGCGCAGTACAGCCGCCAGCAGCAGGAGCTGGCGCTGCACGATCCGCTCACCGGCCTGCCCAACCGCCGCCTGCTGGAGGACCGCATCTCCACCGTGCTGCAGCATGCCACGCGCCAGCAGAACAAGGCCGCGGTCATGTACCTGGACCTGGACGGCTTCAAGGCCATCAACGACACCCACGGCCACGCGGCCGGCGACGAGATTCTCAAGATGGTGGCGCAGCGGCTGGTCGGCTGCGCCCGCAAGGAAGACACGGTGGCCCGCGTCGGCGGCGACGAGTTCGTCATCGTCATGGGCAATATCGCGCAGCCGGGCGACACCCACGAACCGGCCGCCAAGCTGATCGAGGCGGTCTCCGAACCCTATATCGTCAACGGCCTGACGCTGCGCCTGTCGACCAGCATCGGCATCGGCATCTTCCCCGACGACGCCGACCAGGTGGCGTCGGTGATTGCCGTGGCGGACGCCGCGCTGTACGAGGCCAAGCGCTCCGGCAAGAACCGCTGCTGCACCGCGCAGATGATGCCGATGCCGCCGCAGCAGCATCACGCGATGTCGCCCACGCCGGCCTGAGCGGCCGGCCGGGTTCACGCCGGGTGTGCGGCGTCCTCCATCTTGCCTGCGTGCTGGTGATCGTCGCGGGCGTCGACCTTTTCCGGCGCCACTTCGATGCGGGTGACGCCGGCGTCGACCGACACCGGATCGCTGGCCGGGAACGTCATCTCCAGGCCGTCGTCCAGTAGGGTCTCCTTGGCCTGCTCTTCCGGCGTGGCCTGCTCCAGGTCGGCTAAGGTAGTGATGGCCGCGGCCCATTTGACGAAGTCCAGCGCAGCCAGTTCGCGCACCGTGTGCACGTTGAACGCCTGCGCCAACGCCTTGGCGTCCTTTGCGCTCAGGCCGCGCAGCGCGCTGGTCGGTGCGTCGGCCAGGGCGCGGAAGCTCAGGCCCAGGTATTCCTTATCCACCACAGTATCGATATTCATGATGTGTCCTTTCAATGAGGCTGGGTAACCACTATCGCAGCGCGTGCCGGCACGGTCTGTACGGCGCCGAACACTGGCGCCACGCGGCCGCCGCGTGGCTGCTGCTGTGTTCGATTGACCGGGCGTTTTTGACATTCATATATGCAATTGATATGATCGTTTAGCGACAATTTCTTGCTTCTCTGGCAGCTACAAGGCCGCGAAGATTCCGCCGTGTCAGCAGGATGCAGAGCCCCCGTGCCTAAAACTGAAAAACCAAAAATCCTGGTGGTCAACGACGATGCCAACAGCCTGTTCGCGTTGACCAGCCTGCTCACCCAATGGGCGGAGCAGGAAGCCTATGAGGTGCTGGCGGCCCGCTCGGGCCAGGAGGCCCTGCGCCAGGTGCTGATGCACGACTTCGCCGTGATCCTGCTCGATGTGAACATGCCCGGCATGGACGGCTTCGAGACCGCCGAGGCAATCCACCAGCGCGCGCGTTCGGCCAATATCCCGATCATCTTCATCACCGCCTTCCTCGCGGACGAGCTCGACCGCCTGAAGGCTTACCAGCGCGGCGCCGTCGACTTCCTGTTCACGCCGGTGATCCCGCAGGTGCTGCACGCCAAGGTGGCGGTGTTTGTCGCGCTGGCCACCAAGAACGAGGAGCTCAAGCGCCAGGCGCGCCAGCTGAGCCAGCGCACCACCGAGCTGACCGCCACCAACGAGCGCCTCACGCGCGAGATCGAGGAACGCGAATCGGCCGAGCGGCAGAACCACGCCAAGGACGAGTTCCTGGCCATGCTGGGCCACGAGCTGCGCAATCCGCTGTCGGCCATCAGCAGCGCGGCCTCGCTGATCGGCCTGCCGGGCGTGTCGGCTGACGGCGTCGGCCGCGCCCGCAAGATCATCCAGCGCCAGAGCCAGCACCTGGGCAGCATCGTCGACGACCTGCTGGACCTGTCGCGCGCGATGTCGGGCAAGATCCTGCTCAACCGCGCGCCGCTGGACCTGGCCGCGCTGGTGGCGCAGACGCTGGAAACCTACCGCGCCACCGGCCGCAGCGCCGACTACGAACTGGTGAACGACCTCGACCCCGGCTGGGTCGACGGCGACGCCACGCGGCTGGAGCAGATCGCCAGCAACTTGATCGACAACGCCCTGAAGTACACGCCGGCCGGCGGCCGCATCGAGGTGCGCACCTGGACCGAGAACGACGACGTCGTGCTCAGCGTGCGCGACACCGGCGTCGGCATCGCGGCCGACCTGCTGCCGCATGTGTTCGACGTGTTCGTGCAGGGCTCGAGCACGCTGGACCGCTCGCAGGGCGGCCTCGGCATCGGCCTGTCGCTGGTGCGCCGGCTGGCCGAGCTGCACGGCGGCGACATCGCCGCCGAAAGCAAGGGCCCGGGCGGCGGCAGCACTTTCACGCTGCGCCTGCCGCGCATCGAACACCAGGCGGCGCCGGCGGCGCCTCCGGCCGAGGCCGGCGGCATGCACGGCGGCGCCGGACGCCCCCACATCCTGCTGATCGAGGACAACGACGACGGCCGCGAAATGATGACCATGATGCTCAGCTGCTACGGCTACGAGGTGCACTCGGCGGCCGACGGCCATGAGGGCGTGGCGGCCGCCGCGCGCCTGCAGCCGGACGTGGCGCTGGTCGACATCGGCCTGCCCGGCATCGACGGCTACGAGGTAGCGCGCCGCCTGCGCGCCGATCCGGCCACCAGCGCCATCCGCCTGATCGCCCTGACCGGCTACGGTCTGGCCGAGGACCTGCGGCGCGTGATGGACGCCGGCTTCGACCGCCACCTGGTCAAACCGGTCGACATCGACCAGTTGACCGAGGCCATCGGCGGCTGCGTGCCGGTGCCGGTCCGGCAGTGAGCGTGCCAGAGTGCGCCACGACTTGCAAAGCTCGGGTATCATCGAGACACACAGTCCGTCATAACAGAGAGAACCATGTCCGTCCCGGCACCACTAGAACAAGACGCCCTGCGTAGCGCCGACCTGAGCGACCTGCTCGGCCACGTCCACACCTGCTGGGACAACGAGCGCCGCTCGCTGTCGCGCCAGCTGCACGACAGCCTCGGCTCGTCGCTGACCGCGCTCACCATGCACCTCGGCTTGCTGATGCAGAAAATGCCGCAGGACGCCGCGCTGCAGGACCGCGCCGTCCACATGAAGCAGCTGCTGATGCAGATCGTGGAAACCAACCGCCAGATGCAGATCAAGCTGTGGAACGACAAACTCGAATTCCTCGGCGTGCGCGTGGCGTTGGGCGAGGCGGTCGAGCAGTTCGGCCAGCAGCACCAGATGACCGCGCGCTGCAGCCTGCCGGAGGATGAGCTGAACTGTCCACGCAGCCACGGCATCGTGCTGTTGCACACGCTGGAGGAAGCGCTGCGCAACATCGTCATGCACGCGCGCGCCACCGAGGTGGACGTCATCGTCGACGACAACGAGGACGAGGTGATGTTGACGGTCAAGGATAACGGCATCGGCCTGAACGCGCCGCTGGCGGGCGTGCTGGGCCAGCTCAGCGGCAAGTTCGGCCTGCGCACCGCGCGCGAACGGGCAGCCTACCTGGGCGGCACGCTGACCCTCGCGCCCGGCGCCGAGCGCGGCGTGACGCTGACGATCATCCTGCCCAAGCAGGCCGCCTGATTGTTCGATCGCACCCGCCTTGCCGCCGCGCTGCTCGCGTTGAGCTCGGCCGTGCTCCCGGCTTACGGCGATGCCGCAACGGCCGGCCCTTTCACGCATCCGGGCGCACCGCTCAGCCTTTCGGATCTCACCGCGCTCAAGGCCAACGTCGATCAAGGCAGGGAACCGTGGAAGTCCGCCTACAAGCTGTTGGCGAACGATGGCAAGGCCAAGCTCACCTACGTGATGGCCGGGCCGTTCGCGACCGTGGGCCGCGCCCCCGACGTCAATCTCTGGGCATGGCGCAACGACATGGTCGCGATCTGGAATCTCTCGCGGATGTGGTATTTCACGCGCAACGACGACTACGCGAAAAAGGCCCGCGCAATCCTGATGGCATGGGCCACCACCCAGACCGCGTTCACGGGCCGCGAGTCGATGCTCGACCTGGGCGACTACGCCTATCAGTTCGTCGGCGCCGCCGACATCCTGCGCGGCACGTGGGACGGCTGGACCGACAACGACACCGCCGTGGTGAAGAAGTATTTCAACGACGTGCTGATGCCGGCGGCAAATCCCTACGGCGAAAACCAGTTCGGCGCCGCCAACAAGGGGGCGCTCGCCCTCGTCGCCCTCGGCCTGATGGCCATCTTCAACGACGACACCGCGATGCTGGACCGGGTGGTGTACCAGACCCGCTCGCTGGCCCATATCGGCCTGCGCAACTCCAACGAACTCGGCATGCTGGGCGACTCGCTGCGCGACCAGGGGCACGCCCATGGACAACTCAGGTCGCTGGTCATGCTGGCCGAGGCGCTCTGGAAGCAAGGCATCGACGTCTACGCCGAATTGGACAACCGTCTGCTGGCGGCCGGCGAGTATTACGCGCGGGTGAACGAACTCGTGCCCACGACCGCCCTGCCGTTCGGCACCACCGACGCCTACTATCTCACCGACGCCACCAACCGCGGCTGGAGCGGCTGGGGCGGCGGCAACATCGCGCTCAATCAGATTTATGCCGCCTATGTCCTGCGAAAAGGCCTGCAAGCGCCCTATATCGCGCAACGGCGCCGCTGGATGCCGGTGGACGGCAACAGCTTCATGTTCCTGAAGGACAGCGACACCTCGACCGCCACGCCACCGCCGCCGCTTGCCATTCCCGCCGTCGCATCCCTCAGCTCGGGACTAAGCAATATTGAGATCGGCGGCGCCACGCCGGCCGGCACGTCCAGCTACGCGGCCGGCAAATGGAACGTGGCGGGCGCGGGCGCCGACAGCTGGGGCACGGCCGACAGCTGCCACTTCAGCTACAAGGCCCTCACCGGCGACGGCGCCATCGTCGCGAAAGTCGAGTCGCTCCAGAACACCAGCCCCTACGCCAAGGCCGGCGTGATGATGCGCACCAGCCTGGCCCAGGGCGCGCCCCGCGCCTGGATGGCCGTCAGCAACCAGGTCAAGGTCGAGCAGAACATGCAGAAGCTCGCGGTCTACGGCGGCAACAACTACGGCAACAAGGCCCTCTCCATCGCGAACAGCGTGCCGTCGTATTGGGTGAAGCTCGAACGCATCGGCAACATGATCACCGGCTACATCTCTCCCGACGGCAGCAACTGGGCCGCCACCGACGCCGGCCGCATCGACGCCCCGCTGCCCGATACCATCTATGTCGGCCTGATGGTCGTCTCGCACGCGAACGGCACGCTCAACACTTCCACCTTCAGCAACGTCCAGATCACCGGCGGCGACGGTGGCGCACCGGGCGTCATCCCCGCCGCGCCCGCCATGCTGTACGCAGCGCCGGGCGATGCCGCCGTGCCGCTGCGCTGGCAGCCGTCCGCCGGCGCCACCAGCTACACGGTGATGCGCTCGACCTCCAGCGGCGGCCCCTACTCGACCATCGCGATGGACATCACGGACGGCAGCTACACGGACCGCTCGGTGGCCAACGGCACGACCTACTACTACACGGTCGCGGCGGCCAACGCCGCTGGCACCAGCGCGACATCGCCCGAGGACAGCGCCACACCGGCCCATCCGCTGGCGAACGTCGCCACCGGCGGCACTGCCAACGACAGCAGGAACAACCCGACCAACGCCGGCTCCGCCTTCGACAAAAACTCGGCGACGCAATGGTTCTACCAGGGTGTGACGGGCTGGCTGCAGTATGACCTCGGCCACACGGAGATCGTCCAGCGCTATACGGTGATCAGCTCCGGCGACCTGGTCCCGCGCGATCCGAGGGACTGGCAGTTGCAGGCCTCCAACGACGGCCTCGGCTGGACCACACTGGACACGCAAAGCGGCCAGGCGTTCACCGGCCGCAACCAGCTGAAGGGCTACACGGTCGCGACGCCGGGGGCTTATCGCTACTACCGCCTCAACATCACGGCCAACAACGGCGACACCACCTTTACGGATCTTGCCGAATTTGGCCTGTTCGCCGTCAAGCCGTAGCTGAGCCGGCACGCCGCGCTACGGCTTGACCGGCGGCGGCGTGCTAGTGCAGCTTGACCAGCGGCGTGCTGCGCTTGATCAGGAAGCGCGCCAGCGCCAGCACGGCGGTGCGCACCGTGCCGAGCACGGCGCGATGGTGCATCAGGTGCAGGCTCACGTACATCAGCCGCGCGACCAGGCCGTCGACAAACCAGCTCAATCCCTTCAGCGATCCCATCAGGCTGCCCACCGTCGTGGTCTGGCCGAACGACACCAGCGAACCGTAGTCGCGGTAGACGTACGGATGCGCCTGCGGCGCCTTGCCCTGGTGCTGGCGCATGAACGTCTGGAACAGGTAGTCGGCCTGCTGGTGCGCGGCCTGCGCGCGCGGCGGCACCGGCTTGCCGTCCGGCCCGGCGCACGCGGCGCAATCGCCCAGCGCGTAGATGCCCGGATGACCCGGCACCGCCAGCCGTGCGTCGACCTCGATCTGGCCCGACTTCGCGGCCGGCAGGCCCAGCTGCGCCAGCCATGCCGGCGCCTTGATGCCGGCCGCCCACACCACCAGCTGCGCCGGATAGACGGTCTCGCCGGCCGTCACCGAATCGGCGGCGATGGCGGTGACGCGGGTGTCGGTCACGACGGTGACGGCGCGTTCGCGCAGCAGCCGCAGCGCGGCCGAGGCCACCTGCTCCGGCAACGGCGCCAGGATGCGCGGCGCGCCTTCCAGCAAGGTGATGCGCACATCGCGCTCGGCGTTCAGGTGATGGAAATCGTAGGCGGCATAGACGCCGCTGGCCTCGCGCAATTCGGCCGCCAGCTCGACGCCGGTGGCGCCGCCGCCGATGATGACGATGTCGACGCCGGCCTCGGGCTGCGCGGCCTTCCGCAGCTCGGCCCGCGTGAGCAGCTTGAGCAGCGTCAGGCGGAAGCGCTCGGCGTCCTCGGTGGCGTTCAGGGAAATGGTGTGTTCGGCCGCGCCTGGCACGCCGAAATAATTGGAGACGCTGCCGACCGCCAGCACCAGCGCGTCGTAGCAGATGCGGCGCTCGGGCAGCACTTGTTCGCGCTGGCCGTCGTTTCCAGTGTCGCCGCTGTAGATGGGGCCGACCGTCAGCTGGCGCTCGGCCGCGGCCAGCGCCTGCATCGGCCCGTAGACGAAGGTGAAGCCGTTGTCATGGGCCAGCATCGGGTAGGACAAGCCTTCCTGATGCACGTCCAGCGTGCCGGCCGCGACCTCGTGCAGCGAGGGTTTCCAGATATGGAACTGGCGGCTGTCGACCAGCGTCACCGCCTGCGGTCCCAACTTGCGGCCGAGCTTGCAGGCGAGCTCCAGCCCGCCTGCCCCGCCGCCTACAATCACGATTTTGCTGTGCAAACCTGACTCCTCTGTGGGCGGCGGCCTGCGCCGCGTGGTTAGTCTTTGTCTTTGCCATGGCCGTGACCATTGCCGTTGCCATGACCCCGGCCGTTGCCGTGGTCGTCGTCGCGGCGGTCGTCACGCCGGTCATCGCGGCGATCATCGCGACGGTCTTCGTGGCGGCCTTCGCCATGACGCTCGCGATAGCGCGGCGCATATTGATCCTGGTACCAGCGATCATCGACGAAGTACACGCGCTGGCCGCAGGCGCGATACTCGGCGCAGTGCTTGTCCCAATGCTTGGCGTGGCCCGGCGGCACGCGCAGGTAGATCGGCGCGGTCTCCACATAGCGCACCGGGCGCTGGACGATCACCGGCTCGCGGTAGATGACCTGCGGCTGCGGGTAGTCGCCGATGTCGAGGCGGCCGTAAAAGCCGGGCTGGCCAATGCTGATGGAGACGCCGACGTCGCTGGCGTAAGCTGCGGAAGACAACGCCAGCAGGCTGGCGGCGAGAATCTTGGCTTTCATGATGGCCTTCTTTTCTTGTAATAGTGTGGCTGAGCGAACTTGCTCAATTCCCATCTTAGCAAACCGTAGAGTAACTTTCCGTACGCTAGCGTACATAAACTGCCGCAATCGCTCACCACAGTTGCGCCAACGGCAACACTACGCCGGTGAAGAAGGCCCAGTCCGGCGACGCGCGGTTCATGCCGTGCGCCGCGCCGAAGTCCATCGTCAGCCGCTTGCTGGGACTATAGCTCATCGCCACCAGCACCTGCGCCGTGCTGGCCGCGCCGCTGCGGCGGGTGCCGGACCATTCGCCGGTCACGCCCCAGCGCTCGTTCACCGGCGTCGAGAACGAGGCCGACAGCCCGGTCTGCACCCGGCCCGTGCCGGCATCGTAGGCGCCCAGGCGCGTGGCGTTGAGGTTGGCGTCCATGTGGACGCTGCCCATGTCCTGGCTGTAGATGCCGTTGAGGCTGTAGTCGGCGCGGCCGCTGCCGATGCTGTCCTTGGCGGTCGGCGCCTTGGCGCCCAGTTCCAGCCCCAGCGCGCTGGCCTCGCTGAGGATGAAGGCGCGCTTGAGCACGAACTGGGTGTCGCCGATGCCACGCGCGCGGCCGCCGTCGCCGTCCGGCGCCGACACAAAGCCCTCGCCCACCAGCACCACGCCCCACTGCTCGTTGAAGCCCAGCTTGAGCGCGTACGGCAGGCTGTTGCGCCGGCCATCGTCGGACTTGCTGCTCAGGCCACCCAGTTCAAGTTCCAGCTGGCCGGCGGCCGGCAACTGCGCCGGGCTGGACACGGACGGACGGTAAGGCGTGATCGGCGGCCCGTCTTCGGCCAGGCAAAACAAAGGCAACAGGCACAGCGCGGTGGCGAGAGTAGTTTTCATGGTGGTTCCTGATTGGGCAATGCCGTCAGCGTAGCACGCCACTTGTTGAACGGAAAACTCCCATGCTAAAATAATCGTTCGATACCTAACCATTAGCTGCAAAATCATATGCCCTCTATCGAAGAACGCTTCTCCGCCGCGATGCACGGCACCGCCCGCGCCTGGCGCCTGGCGGTGGACCGCCGCCTCAAGCACCTGGGCCTGAGCCAGGCCAGCTGGATGGCGATCGCCTTCATCGCCAAGGAAAGCGAGGCGCTGTCGCAAACCCGGCTGGCCGCCCGCGTCGGCGTCGAGGACCCGACCATGGTCGCCACCATCGACCGCTTGGTCAAAGCCGGCTACGTGGTGCGCACGCCGTCCGAGACCGACCGCCGCGTCAAGCTGGTCAGCCTGACCGAGCAAGGGCAGCAGATCTACCAGAGCGTCTGGCAGGAAGCCTCCGCCTTCCGCCTGGAGCTACTGGGCGGCGCCGATCCGGCGGTGCTGCGCGTCGTCACCGAATTCCTGGAGACGCTGCTCACCGAGATCGAGTCGCGCCCATGAGCACCGCCGCACCGCCGGGGGACATCAACCGCCCCATGATCACGCTGTCGATCATGCTGGCGACCGTCATCCAGGCGCTGGACGGCACCATCGCCAACGTCGCGCTGCCGCACATGCAGGGCAGCCTGTCGGCCTCGCAGGACCAGATCACCTGGGTGCTGACCTCCTTCATCGTGGCCGCCGCCATCGCCACGCCGCTGACCGGCTGGCTGTGCGACCGCTACGGCCAGAAGAACATCTTCCTCACCGCGGTGGCCGGCTTCACGCTGGCCTCGGTGCTGTGCGGGCTGTCCGGCTCACTGGCGGAGATCGTCGCCGCACGCCTGCTGCAGGGCGTGTTCGGCGCGGCGCTGGTGCCGCTGTCGCAAGCCACGCTGCTCGACATCAATCCGCGCGAGAAGCACGGCTCGGCCATGGCCGTATGGGGCATGGGCGTGATGATCGGCCCCATACTCGGCCCCACGCTGGGCGGCTGGCTGACCGACAGCTACAACTGGCGCTGGGTGTTCTTCATCAACGTGCCGGTGGGCGCGCTGGCGTTCTACGGCATCTGGCGCTACATCCGCCCGGTGCCCGGCGCGCGCAAGATGAGCTTTGACGCCTTCGGTTTCGCGACACTGAGCCTGTCGATCGGCGCGCTGCAAATGCTGCTCGACCGCGGCGAGCAAAACGACTGGTTCGCCGCGAAGGAGACCTGGGTGGAAGCCATCGTGCTGGCCCTGAGCTTCGCATATTTTGTGGCGCACACCGCGCTGCGCCCGGCCGGCAAATCGTTCTTCGACTACCGGCTGCTGAAGAACGCGAACTACGTCAGCGGCCTGCTGTTCATCTTCATTGTCGGGCTGGTGCTGTTCGCCACGCGGGCGCTGACGCCGTCGATGCTGCAAAGCCTGATGGGCTATCCGGCCGCCGTCGCCGGCCTGGTGACGGCGCCCAGCGGCATCGGCACCATGATCGCGATGATGTTGGTGGGCCGGCTGGTCGGCAAGTTCGACCTGCGCCTGCTGCTGGGCATAGGCTTCGCCATCACCGCATTCTCGCTGTGGCAGATGACGCGCTACACGCTGGTGCTGTCGCGCAGCGACATCGTCTGGCCGGGCGTGATCCAAGGCCTGGGACTGGGGCTGGTGTTCGTGCCGCTCAGCGCCGCGACCTTCGCCACGCTGTCGCCGGAGATGCGCGCCGAGGGTACGGCCATCTACAGCCTGATACGCAATATCGGCAGCTCGATCGGCATCGCGATGGTGCAGACGCTGTTGGTGCGGAACACGCAGGGCATGCACGCCACGCTGGCCGAGAAAATCACCACCGTCAATCCGGCGCTGCTGGACAACGTGGCCACGCCCGAAGCGGCGGCCGCGCTGAACGGCGAGATCACCCGCCAGGCTTCGATGATCGCTTACGTCGACGACTTCTGGCTAATGATGATCCTGACGCTGTGCGTGATACCGCTGCTGCTGTTGGTGCGTCCGCCCGCCAAGCAGGCCGCTCCGGCGGTCGACCACGCCGCCATGGAATGAACATGAAACGAATGGAACCTCAAGTGAACAAGACCACACTGCTGTTTGCCGCGGCCCTCGGCCTGGCCTTGGCCGGCTGCGCCCACATCACACCGGAGCAGCAAGCGCCCACACGGCGCGACATCGCCAGCGCCCAGCTGCCGGCCGACATCAAACTGGCGCGCGAAGGCTGGCCCGATGCGCAATGGTGGACCGCGTACCGCGATCCGCAACTGGACGCGCTGATCAAGCAGGCGCTGGCCTCCGCGCCGACGCTGGACGTGGCGGCGGCGCAGATCGGCAGCGCGCGTTCGGCGTTGTCGCGCAGCGCGGCCGACCTGGGGCTTGATGTCAGCGGCTACGCGGGCGCCAATCGCCAGCGCTATTCCGGCACCGGCCTGTTCCCCGCGCCCATCGGCGGCGCGTGGTTCACCGCCGAGACCTTGCGCCTGGACGCCCGCTACAACTTCGACTGGTGGGGCAAGAACCGCGCGCAAGTGGCCGCCGCCGTCGGCGAATTGAACGCCGGCCGCGCCGAATACGCCGAAGCGGAACGCACGCTGGCAGCCGCCATCGCGCAAAGCTACTTCCGGCTGCAAGGCGCGTGGGCACGGCTAGCCAACAACGAGCAGCTGGCGGCCACGCAGGCGGCGCTGGTGCAGGACAAGGCCAAGCGCATCGCGGGCGGCCTGGCCAACAACGACGAACAGCGCGCCGCCGAAGCGGAACTGAGCCAGATCCGCAAGCAGCACGCCCAACTCGCCGCCGACATCGGCCGCGAACGCGAAGCCCTGCGCGCCTTGATCGGCGCCGACAGCGGCGCGCTGGCGGACCTCAAACCGCAGCCGCAGGGCAGCCCGGCACACGCCCTGCCCGCCCGCCTCGGCATGGAGCTGCTGGCGCGGCGTCCGGACCTGCAGGCGGCGCGCTGGAAACTGGAAGCCTCGCTGAGCAGGATCGACGCGGCCAAGGCGGCGTTCTATCCGGACGTGAACCTGACCGGTTCCATCGGCCTGGACACCGTCAAGCTTGAAAACCTGTTGCAGGCCGCCAGCCGCACGCTGTACATCGGCCCGACGCTGACGCTGCCGCTGTTCGACAGCCGCCGCCTCGACGCGCAGCTCGACGGCGCCCGCACCGGCCGCAACGAGCGCATCGCCGAATACAACCAGGCGGTAGTCGACGCCGTGCGCGAGGTCGCGCAGGACGGCGTCCAACTGCAAGGCATCGAGCGGCAGATCACCGAGCAGGCGGCGGCCACCAGCACGGCACGCGCGCAACTGGCATCGGCGCAGGCGCGACTGACGCATGGCCTGGCCGACCGCGCCGCCGCGCTGACCGCACAACTGGCGCTACTCAAGCAGCAGGACGCCGACCTCTATCTGCAGCAGGTGCAGCTGCTGGCCGAAGTGACCCTGACCAACGCGCTGGGCGGCGGCTATCGCGAAGAAGCGCCCACCGCCACCGCCTCCAAATAAACCGGGAACCGAACATGAGCACTGACACCACCAAAACCAACGACAGCAAACGCAAGACCGTCCTCGCCGCCATCACGCTGCTGTTCCTCGCCGCCGGCGCGGCCTACGCGGTCTACTACAAGGCCGTGCTGTCGAAGGAACAGGAAACCGACAACGCCTACGTCGGCGGCAACCTGGTCAACCTGTCGTCGCAGGTGGCCGGCAACGTCACCGAAATCCGCGCCGACGAAACGCAGATGGTGCGCGCCGGCGCCACGCTGATCAAGCTCGATTCGGCCGATGCCGATGTCGCCTTGAGCCAGGCCGACGCCCGCCTCGGCGCGGCCGTGCGCCAGCAACGCCAGCGTTATGCGGACGTCGCGCAGTACGAGGCCACTGTCGCGCTGCGCAAGCTGCAGTTGAAAACCGCCGAGGACGACCTGGCGCGCCGCAAGCCGCTGGCGGCGGACCACACGGTATCGGGCGAGGAAGTGGACCACGCGCGCCAGGCCGTGGACAACGCGCGCGCCGCGATCGCGGTGGCGCTCCGGCAGGCCGAAGCCGCCCAGGCCGGCGTGGCGGGCGTGCCGCTGGCGCAGCATCCGCTGGTGCAGGCGGCCAAGGCGGACTACGTCCAGGCATGGCTGGCGGCGCGCCGCAACACCATCGTCGCGCCGGTGTCGGGCTATGTGGCCAAGCGCAGCGTGCAGATCGGCGCGCGCGCCACGCCGGGCACTTCGCTGCTGTCCATCGTGCCGCTGGACCAGCTGTGGGTGGATGCGAACTTCAAGGAATCGGAGCTGCGCAATATCCGCGTCGGCCAGGATGCGAAGATCGAGGCCGATATGTATGGCAGCAAGGTGGTCTTCCACGGCAAGGTGGTCGGACTGTCGGCCGGCACGGGCAGCGCGTTCTCGCTGCTGCCGGCGCAGAATGCCAGCGGCAACTGGATCAAGGTGGTGCAGCGGCTGCCGGTGCGCATCGCGCTCGATGCGAAGGAACTGGCCGAGCATCCGCTGCGCATTGGCTTGTCGACCACGGTGACGGTGGATGTCAGTAAGACCGACGGCCCGGTGCTGGGCGCGGCGATGCCGCAGGCGCCGGTCTACAGCACGCAGGCTTTGGCGCAGCCACTGCAGCAGGCCGCCACCGCCGCCGACGCCATCGTCGCCCGCAACCTCTGACGCTATCGCCGTCGTTCGCGCAAAAGCGGCGGTCCGCCGCCGCGCGGGGATGACGTTACTTGCGCAGCTCCGCGTCGAGCTGACGGATCGCCGCCTGGGCGTGGGTGATCACGCGGTCGGCGATGCGCTGGCGCATACCGGGCACGCGGCCGGCCGCTTCGGCTTCCAGCAGCAAGGGCGTGAGCAGCTGCAGCGCCGATTCGTGGAAGCCTTGCGCCACCAGGTCCAGCTGCGTGTTGAAGCTTTGCTCGGCGGCCTGCAGCTGCTTGCGCAGTTCGGCCTCGAAGGCGGCGCGCTTGTCGCGGATCTCGGTGCGTTTGCGCTTGCCGCCATCGGTGAACCACTTGAACGCGCCGGCCAGCAGCACCGCGCCGCCGACGAACGGCGCCACCGGCGCCACCACCGGCAGCACCACCGCCGCGCCGATCAGATAGGCGGCCGTGCCGGTGCCGGCCGCCACCACCGCCCCGCTCATCAAGGTGACATTGGCCGCAGTGTCCACGCTGTTGACGATGCGCGTGCCGACCCGCAGGCGCGGCATCAGCTTGGCCAGCGTGGAGTGATGCTGACGCTGAAACACCGACGATTGATTCAAGCGCATCGCCTGCTGGAACAGCCGCAAGTCCTCCTGCAGCAGGTGCAGCGATTGCTCCTTGCGGCGCACGATGCGGTCGAGCCGCCGCTCCATCTCCTGGCCGAACTGCTGGCGGCCCATGCTGGCCCACACGTCTTCATCCTTCCACTGATCGGTGTTGAGCCGGTCGGTGATCGCCAGTTCGATGGCGTTGCCGGCGTCGTGCACGGCGTCGTCGATTTCCTCCAGCATCAGGCGGCGTTCGTGGGCGATGCGCTGGTCCACCAGAGTCAGACGTTGCAGCACCTGGTTTTTCAGGTCGGTGGCGGCGCTGATCAGCGTGGCGGCCATGGCCTCGCCCACCGACAGCATGCGCGCCTGTTCCAGGTAGGCGCTGATGTCCTGCGCGATGGCGGTAGTGGTGGCGCCCACCAGTTCGCGCAGCTGGCCGTGGTCGATGTCGCCGGACTGGAAATTGCGCGCGTGTTCGACCAGCACCGGCTGGCCCGCCTGGCGGCCGAAATCGGCCACGGTGTCGGCCAGCGAGCGGCCGCGCACCAGCCGGCGCGCCTGTTCGCCCAGGTTGGCGAGGATGCCGCGCTCCTCGGCCGGCGGCAGGTGGTTGAGGTCTTCGGGCGAGAGCCGGGCCGACAAGGCTTTGGCCAGGCGCTGCGCCAACGGGCGGGCGTCGGCGCCGTGCAGCGCCAGCAGCGGGATGGTCATGGCGAGGGCGTTTTCGCGCGCGGCCTGGTCGATGCCGGCGCTGCTGCGGCTCAGGGCGTTGAAGGCCCAGTCGACGTCCACGCCCGATTCGATGGCGTTCAACACCAGCGCGGTGAAGACGGCGGAGGATTTGCCGTCGCCGGCGATGTCGGTGACGGCGGCGAATTGGGCCAGCGTCAGGCTGCCCTCGTTGCCGGCGATGGCGCCGACCGCGCGCGCGTAAGCCGAGCTGAAGCTCTGATCGGATGACATGTGCTCGTCGAGCGAGCGCACGCTGATGACATGGGTATCGCCTGGAGTACCGTGCTGATTGTTCACACTTGCTCCGCTTCGTAAATAATGCTGTTATTGCATTTTAACTGAAGCGGCGCGATCGCTGCGTTAGCTGGCGAACGGCTAGGAGCGGAAGTAAGCCAATGCGGCGAACAGGACGGCGGTCTGTCCGATCCAAAGTCCGAATATCCAACGCATGATTTCGATGCGTAGACGATTAAACTCATCACGGATCAGCGCACGCAACTCCGCGAACTCGGCAGCCTGTTTAGCTTCCATCCTGTCCATTCTGGCATTTAAGTCGAAGCGGAAAAACTCGATCTTGTCGTTAAGCTCCGCCCTGGCCAGCTGAGTCCGTAGCGCCTCGCTGAGCGCGAGCGCGTGGGCGTCGGCTTGCTCCGCCGGCACGCCGGCCGCTTCCAGGCGCCGGGTATAACTCAGGGTGTCGAATGTGGTATTCATCCGCATATTGTGCGCCTCTCGCTGCGCAGCGCAAGCGACGCACTTTGAGGCGGCTCAAGCCTGCGCCACCTCGGTGGAAAGGATCAAGGTTTCCTTGATCTCCTCCATCACGACATAACTTTTCGACTGCGCCGCTCCAGGCAAACTGAGCAGCATATCGCCCAGCAGCTTGCGGTACTCGGCCATTTCGTGGATGCGCGCCTTGATCAGGTAATCGAAATCGCCCGACACCAGATGACACTCCTGCACCTCCGGGATGCGCAGCACCTCGCGCCGGAACTGCTCGAACACCGGCCCCGACTTCTGGTTCAGCGTGATCTCCACGAACACCAGCAACTTGGCCCCTAGCGCCGGCGGATCGATGCGCGCGTGGTAGCCGGTGATCACCCCGTCCCGCTCCATGCGCTTGACCCGCTCGATGGCTGGCGTGATTGACAACCCCACCTGCTCGCTCAAATCCTTCATGGAGATCCGCCCATCCTCCTGCAGGATGCGCAATATCTTTCTGTCCAGTTTGTCCAGCGTGCGGACAGATTCCTTTTGAATTCGCATGAAAATCCACTGAATTTATCAAGTTATACAGTAACAAATACTGGTGATACAAGCATACCATAGCGGAATATCTGGTAGTGCTAAATAATCGGGAGACTGTATGCGCGTTGTGATCTTGGGTAGCGGTGTTATCGGCGTCACCAGCGCCTACTATCTGGCCCAGGCCGGCCACGACGTGACCGTGCTCGACCGCCAGCCCGGCCCCGCGCTGGAAACCAGCTTCGCCAACGCCGGCCAGATCTCCCCCGGCTACGCCTCCCCCTGGGCCGCGCCCGGCATCCCGCTCAAGGCAATGAAGTGGATGCTGCAACGCCACGCCCCGCTGTCGATCACCCCGGACGGCACGCTGTTCCAGCTGCAATGGATGTGGCAGATGCTGCAGAACTGCAATGCCGAGCGTTACGCCGTCAACAAGGAGCGCATGGTGCGCCTGGCCGAGTACAGCCGCGACTGCTTCAAGGCGCTGCGCGCCGCCACCGGCATCGAATACGAAGGCCGCCAGCAAGGCACCACCCAGCTGTTCCGCACCCAGAAGCAGCTGGACGACGCCGCCAAGGACATCCAGGTGCTGCAGGAAACCGGCGTGCCGTACGAACTGCTGAGCCGCGAACAACTGGTCGCCGCCGAACCCGGCCTGGACCAGAACAAGCTGGTCGGCGGCCTGCGCCTGCCCAACGATGAGACCGGCGATTGCCAGCTGTTCACCACCCGCCTGACCGCGATGGCCGAGCAACTGGGCGTGAAGTTCCGCTACGGCGTCGACATCACCGGCCTGGTCACAGCCGGGGAGGAAATCAATGGCGTGCAGCTCGCAGGCGAACTGGTGACGGCCGACTCCTACGTGGTCGCGCTGGGCGCCTACTCGACCACGCTGCTGAAGGACCTGGTCAAGATTCCGGTCTACCCGCTGAAGGGCTACTCGATCACCGTGCCGATCGTCAACGCCTCGGCAGCGCCGGTCTCGACCATTCTGGACGAGACCTACAAGATCGCCGTCACCCGCTTCGACGACCGCATCCGCGTGGGCGGCATGGCCGAGATCGCCGGCTTCAACCTGAACCTGAACCCGCGCCGCCGCGAGACGCTGGAAATGGTGGTCAACGATCTGTTCCCCGGCGCCGGCGACACCGCGTCCGCCACCTTCTGGACCGGCCTGCGCCCGATGACGCCGGACGGCACGCCAGTGGTCGGCCGCACCGGCGTGCGCAACCTGTTCATCAACACCGGCCACGGCACCCTGGGCTGGACCATGTCGTGCGGCTCGGCCCAGCTGCTGGCGGACCTGATCTCGGCACGCCGCCCGGCGATCCTGTCCGACGACCTGTCGGTCAGCCGCTACCAGCGCGACGGCGCCGCGCGCCGTCCGCAGTTCGCCAACGCCTAAGCTGAGCCCAGCTTTTCCCGTGCGCGGCGCCCCGGTGGCGCCGCGCACTGTCGCATTGCCGCCTCCCAGAAACCACACCACGCCATGATGGCGTTGAGATTGGGGCCGCGCATGCGTATAATTTTGATCATGAATAAACTTGAAGCATTCGGCCATATCGCGGCGCTGGCCATCCGTGGTGAACTGGTTTTCCCGACCAGTGTCAATGCGGCCCTCCGCGTTCAACTCGCGCTGGACGACCCGGAGTGCCCGGTCGACAAGGCGATCAGCCTGGTGCTGGCTGAGCCCATCCTGGCCGCGCGCACCGTCGCCATCGCCAATTCGGCGATGTTCAACCGCTCCGGCGCGCCGGTGATCACCAACGTACGCGGCGCCATCATGCGCATCGGCTACCAGAACCTGTTCGCGCTGGCCGCCGCCATGGTGGTGCGCCAGTTCGGCGCCAAGATCGCCGACCCCGACCTGCGCTTCAAGGCCGAAAAGCTGTGGGACCATACCATCGCCGTGGCGGCGCTGTCGCGCATCATCGCGCGCCAGGTCACCGGCGTGAATCCGGACACCGCGCTGTTCGCCGCCATCGTGCACGAAGTGGGCGGCTTCTACCTTCTCTCGCGCGCCGACGAATTCCCCGGCCTGCTGGAAGAAGATCCCGAGAACTGGCATTCGGCCAGCGAGGAGATCATCACGCGCGAAGTGATGCGCAAGCTGTGCATCCCCGAGCCGGTGGCCGAAGCCATCGAAGGCCTGCGCGACAGCTTCATGTCGATCCCGCCGGACACGCTGCTCGACACGCTGCTGCTGGCCAATCACCTGTCGCCGGTGAAGTCGCCGCTGCAGGAGCCGCAGCGCGACCTGCCGCCGCACTCCGATTCGGCCATCGACCTGTTCATCGACGAAGAAAAGCTCGAATCCATGCTGGCCGAGGCCAGGATCGACGCCATCGAGATGAACGCCGCGTTGCTGGTCTGAGGATTTATTCCCCCGGCTGAGCGTATTTTGCTATCCTCACGTCCGTGATCATCACGGAGGAATCGAATGCAGAATGCGCCACTGTCCTACGGCTCCGACTCATCGGGTCTGGTGTGCGGCTACCTGTTCGGCCGCGCGCCGGACGGCAAAGGCCTGCCGCTGGACGCCGACGCCGCCCGCACCTGGCTGGCCGCGCGCGAGGAGCATCCGCAGGAATTCATCTGGCTGCACTACAACCTGGCCAACACCGCCAGCGAGAAATGGCTGCATGAGCACACCGCGCTGCCCGAGGAATTCTACGAGAGCCTGCACGAAGGCCCGCGCTCGACCCGCATCGAGATGGCCGACAACACGCTGATCGCCGTGGTCAACGACGTGCTGCACGATTTTTCATTCGAGCCGTCCGACATCTCCACGCTGTGGCTGAGCGTCGACCGGCAGATCGTCATCAGCGCGCGGCGCAAGCCGTTGAAGGCGGTCGATGGCCTGCGCAACGCGGTGCGCAACGGCGAGCCGATACGCTCGTCGGTGGAGCTGCTGATCCACCTGCTGCGCGACCAGGCCGACGCGCTGATCAAGATCGTCCGCAACGCCATCAGCACCGTCGACGAGATCGAGGACAATCTGCTGGCCGGCAAACTGAAAACCAAGCGCGCCAGTCTGGGCGCGCTGCGGCGCGTGCTGGTGCGCTTGCAGCGCCTGCTGGCGCCGGAACCGGCCGCGCTGTTCCGATTGCTGCAACGGCCGCCGGCCTGGGTGGCGGAGATCGACGCGCAGGAGCTGCGCGAATCGACCGAGGAATTCTCGATGGTGCTGGCCGACATGGCCTCGCTGCAGGAGCGCATCAAGCTGATACAGGAGGAGATTGCGGCGCTGGTCAACGAGGGCAATAACCACAGCCTGTTCGTGCTGACCATCGTCACCGTGCTGGCCCTGCCGATCAACATCATCGCCGGTTTGCTGGGCATGAACGTCGGCGGCATCCCGCTGGCGCAGGACCCGGAAGGCTTCTGGCTGGTGGTGGCGATCGTCGCCAGCTTCACGGTCATCGCCGGCTGGCTGGCCTTCCGCCGACAGCGCGACGTGTCATGAGGTCATGGGAAGGTCAGGTCCATACCGAGCATTCTGACGACGGCAAAGGTGACGAGTCCCAGGCTCAGGAGCGATAGCGTGAAGACCGCCGCCACCTTGCCACTGGCGCGCAGCACCGCCCGCGTCGCCCCCTTCTTGCCTTGATCGTAATGCCATTTGATGGCGAAGAACATGCCCGTGCCAAGCACGAGCGCCTTGAACGTACCGAAGACTATAGGGATCCATTCCATTTTGAGCATTTCCAGGTTATTGCTTGAGACTGTCTATCGTGAAGAGCGTTACCTCTGCACGTTCTGAAGCATGGTACTTAAAAACAAGTTCCATACATCGGGACAAAATGTCCTAGTTGTAGACCAAGCATGGAGTGGATAGATGAAAACATTTGGGGCAGCCTTGGGAATTACAGCTTTAATCGCCATGCGACAGGTTTCTACACAGGCACTTGAGACAGATTCTGGCCGCGTGATAGCGAATGCTGTCGCTCATCTTGCAAAAACTGGCCAAGAAGTGAATTTTCGGGAAGTGGCACGCGCATTGAAATTGCTCGATCTGGAACAAAAAATCAGATGGAATGGACCGACGGATTCTTATACCTCTCAGAGATTCAACGCTTATTATTTTCCCTCTACATCCGAACTGGGAATCACGGGAGTTCTCATTAGCTGGAGCCCTACTCGCTCGTTATCTTCGCCAAAGAAATTCTTCACTACCCTTGAGCTGGAAATTTCCTCCAGTTCCTGCCCGACTTACGCAGCACTTGAAGAATCAATCGGGGGCAAACCGCTCCAATATACGAGTCCAGGATTTGACGGGGGACCGTCGTACGATACGACCAGCTTTCCTGTACCGCAGAGCAACGGAGAGCCGGGTTTTGTCAGCTTCTTGGGGAACAACACTTGTCGAATTACCGTGGCAAATACTCGCGATATAGTCGGCTAACATGATGGTATGATTAATATTATGAATTCTTCGTTCTCTTTGTCCATACCGCGCCTTGACACAGAACGGCTCACGCTTCGCGAATATCGACGCGATGACTTCGACTTATTTGCGGACCATCTAGCGAATGCCGAAAGCTCGGCTCATTTGGGCTCGGCTGACCGCCAAACGGCGTGGCGTATCTTCAGCTCGCATGCTGGCATGTGGGTGCTGCAAGGGGCTGGCTGGTGGGCCCTGGAGGATAAGCAGACTGGTCAGCTCGTCGGAAATATCGGAGCCTTCTTTCGCGAGCAATCGACTGTGATGGAGTTGGGATGGAATACCTATCGGGCCTTCTGGGGGAAGGGAATCGCAAGCGAAGCGGCGGCGGCAGTCCTGAATTATGCGTTCGAGGTTCGAGGCGAACCGAAAGTTCGGGCGCTCATCGCGTCTGGAAATGAATCCTCGCGTCGCGTTGCAGAGCGACTTGGCATGACCTTCGAAATGGAGACGGACATCCACGGCAAAGCGGTCAATAGTTACGTGCGTGAGAGGAGAGTAAATGAACGGACCATCGCCCAATAATCCGCATCCGATGGCGGGCTTCCCGCAAGTCTGCTACATCAAGAACACGGTCTCCAACCCCAACATCGTCATCGGCGACTACACCTACTACGACGATCCCGAGGACTCGGAGAACTTCGAGCGCAATGTGCTGTATCACTTTCCCTTCATCGGCGACAAGCTGGTGATCGGTAAATTCTGCGCGTTGGCGCGCGGCGTCAAGTTCATCATGAACGGGGCCAATCACAAGCTGTCCGGCATCTCCACCTATCCGTTCCAGATCTTCGGCAACGGCTGGGAACAGGCCATGCCCGCGCAGGGCGAGCTGCCGTACAAGGGCGACACGGTGATCGGCAACGATGTCTGGATAGGCTACGACGTGCTGGTCATGCCGGGCGTGAAAATCGGCGACGGCGCCATCGTCTCGTCACGCTCGGTGGTGGTGAACGACGTCGCGCCGTACACGGTCGTCGGCGGCAATCCGGCCAGGCAGATCAAGGAGCGCTTCGCGCCGGACGTGGCGGCGCGCTTGCAGGCGATCGCTTGGTGGGACTGGCCGGTCGAACATATCACGGCCAACCTGGCCTTCATCGTGGCCGGCGACGTGGAGCTGCTGGCGCGTTTGCGGCCGCAGCCCTGAAGTTCCACACGCGGCGCCCGCCATACGCTGCGAACAGCACGCCCATCGCCAGCGCGATCAGGTTGTCGCGGCGGTAGCTGCTCCGCACCGTGGACAGCGTCGAGACTTCCTTGCCGCCGACCGTCACGCCGTAGACCGCGTAATAGCGGCCCGGCAGAAAACTCGGGCTGCTCACTTGTCCCGGATGGTAGCGGACCTTGACCGGATAGGCCTGCGCATCGACGATCGCGGCACGCAGGCGCTGGTCCGAATCGCCTTTGGCGAACAGCACGAAGCGGCGCTCGTCGCCGTCCAGAGTGAAATACAGGCCGCCCTGCGCCGGCTGCGACCACGTGACGCGGCCACTCGCGGTTTCCAGTTGGCCGGCATCCGGGAAGTTGCGCTCCAGCGCGACGAACAGCAGCATCAGGCCTATGCCCAGCAGCAGAAAGAAGTACGCACCGCGCTCGCTGGCAAACCAATTCTTCATCGTGTTTCAAGGTGGGGACAATGCCGCCATCATACAGGCGCGGGCCGCCGCCGTGGCTGTGACTATCCACGTATATTTTCGCAGAGCAACGCTGTATAGTGGGCAGCTGTTTGTCATTTGAGGAGCGGCGATGCTGGTGATACTTGGATTCTTGATCGTGCTGGGTGCGGTCTTCGGAGGTTTCGCGTTGGATGACGGCCACCTGGCCGCGCTGTACCAACCGTATGAGCTGCTGATGATAGGCGGCGGCGCGCTCGGCGCCTTCGTCATCGCCAACGACAGGAAGTCCATCAAGGCCACGCTCAAGGCGCTGCCCACGCTGTTCCACACGTCCAAGTACACGCGCGAGCTTTACCTGGAGCTGATGTCGCTGCTGTACGAGATCCTGGCCAAAGTGCGCAAGGAAGGCTTGATGGCGCTGGAGGCGGACATCGAGGCGCCGCATCAAAGCGCGCTGTTCGCCAAGTTCCCCAACATCCTCGCCGACCATCATCTGGTGGAGTTCATCACCGACTATATGCGGCTGATGGTCTCGGGGAATATGGACCCGTATCAGATCGAGAACCTGATGGACAACGAAATCGAAACCCACCACCAGGACGGCGACCTGCCGATCCACGCCATCACCAAGCTGGCCGATGGCATGCCGGCGTTCGGCATCATCGCCGCAGTGATGGGCGTGGTGCATACCATGGGATCGGTGGGCCTGCCGCCGGCGGAGCTGGGCAAGCTGATCGCCGCCGCGCTGGTCGGCACCTTCCTCGGCATCCTGCTGTCGTATGGCGTGGTTGGTCCGCTGGCCGCGCTGCTGCAGCGTAAATTGAACGAGTCGTCCAAGATGTACCAGTGTATCAAGGTCACGCTGATCGCCAGCATGAACGGCTACTCGCCGGTGCTGGCGGTAGAATTCGGCCGCAAGGTCATCTCCGCCACCGAGCGGCCATCGTTCAACGAACTTGAAGCGCACTTCAAGCAAAACAAAGCCAGGGCATGAGAACACAGCTGAGAGAAAAAATCATCCGCGTCTGTAACGACAAGATCGCGCAAAAGGGCGAGACGGTCGGACTGTCCTTCTACGCTTTTTTCGCCAACAAGAACGACGATCCGGAGCTGCTGATGGAAGCGGCCGAATGGTGGATACGCAAGCACCAGCTGGATCACTTCGTGAAGGCCGTCAAGATCCGCAGCATGATCGAGCAGGGACAATAGGCGATGCGCATCGATCACCTGTTCATCCGCGCCCGCGCCGGCGCGCCGGAGGCGGAGCTGCTGCGCTCCTTCGGCCTGAGCGAGGGATCGGGCAATCGCCATCCGGGCCAGGGCACCGAGAACCGCCGCTTCTTCTTCCACGATGCCTTCCTCGAACTGCTGTGGACCGCCGCCGACGATGAGGTGCGCAACGCGCAGACCAGCCCCACGCTACTGGCCGAACGTCTGGCCGATGGCAGCCCGGCCTGCCCGTTCGGCGTGTGCTTCCGGCCGTCCGGCGACGATAACGCCGCGCCTTTCCCGTGCTGGGATTACGCGCCGTCCTATCTGCCGCCTGGCATGCGCATCAACATCGGCGCGGACGTGCCGGCGTCGGAGCCGATGTGGTTCTTCCTGCCCCGAGGCGTGGCGCCGTCGGCCTATCCCGAGGCGCGCCGCCAACCGCTGGACCACGCCGCCGGCGTGAACGCGATCACCTCGGTCACGCTGACTTTGCCGTCGCCGGCGCGGTCGGCATGCGCGCAAGCGGCCAGCGCGGGCACGCAACTCACACTGGTCGAAGGCGACGAGTACCTGATGGAGATCCACTTCGACCACGGCGCGCAAGGCCAGACCCGCGATTGCCGCCCCACCCTGCCGCTGCTCCTGCATTACTGAGTTAATAAACATTTTCGTTTACTTATTAGCAGAGTCCGCTTACAGTATCGGTACTCGCCATTTTTAACCACCGACGATGAAAACACCTCTGCTGATAGGCGCCGCCTGCCTGCTTGCCCTGCTCTCGACGATAGGCGCCTCGCTGCCCTACCCCATCCTGCCGCCGCTGTTCGCGGCCGGCGTCAGCAATGGCCTGAACCAGTTCCTCGGCCTGCCGCCCAAGCTGCTGTTCGGCCTCGCGCTGACCATCAATCCGCTCGGCCTGCTGATCGGTTCCGCGCTGCTCGGCCCGATGTCCGACCGCTACGGCCGCCGCCCGGTGCTGCTGATCACGGCGGTCGGCGCGGCCATCGGCCATGCCGCCACCGCTTGCGCGCTGCTGCTCGAATCCTACCCGCTGTTCATCGTGGCCCGCTTCGTCACCGGCCTGCTGGAAGGGAACGGCTCGGTGGCGCGCGCCATGCTGGCCGATCGCCTGAGCGGAGACCTGCGCCGCAAGGCCCTATCCTGGCTGAACGGCGCGTTCTACATGGGCTGGTTGGCCGGGCCGCTGGTGGCCGGCGTCACGCTGGCGTGGGGCTTGACGGTGCCGTTCTGGATCGCGATGGCGGCGTTGCTGCTGGTGGCGTTGCTGGTGGCCGTGGTGCTGCCGAACGAGGCGCCTTCGCTGGCGACCACCTCGTGGTGGCAGGTGGCGCGCGACCGCCACTCGCTCAACCTGCTGCGCGAGCCGGACCTGCGCAACCTGTTCATCGTCACCCTGGCCTATACCTGCGGCGTGACCGCGTTCTACGAGTTCTATCCATTGTGGCTGGTCGAAGTGCCGGGCTTCGGCGCGCGCGGCATTGCCTGGACCACCGCCGCCATGTGCGCGGTGATGACCACCACCACCATGTTCGCCGGCCGTCCGTTCGAAGGCGAGCCGCTGCTGCGGGCGCGCCGCTTCGCGCTGGTGACGGCGTCGCTGATCGCGCTGGTCGCGGCCAGCAACGCGTGGTTCGGCATCGCCGCCATCGTCTTGTACGGCATCCCGCATTCGATCTACAACGCCATCGTTCCCAACTGGTGCGCCGAGCGCTTCGGCGCGCACGGACAAGGCGCGGTCATGGGCCTGATCTCCACCACCTTCTGCCTGGCCAACATCATCATGGCGCTGGTCGGCGCGGTGCTGACGCTGATCGACACGCGCCTGATCCTGGTGCTGGGCGCGGCGCTGACCGCGTGGTCGGCCTGGCGCATGCAGACCTGGCACGCCGCCATGGCCAGCAAGGACAAGCTGCAAGAGGCGCTGCCGTGAACACCGCCGAGCACACCCTGTTCCTGCTGAAGACGCGCGGCCCGCACACCGCGCAGCAGCTGGCCGGCCTGCTCAACCTGACCTCGATGGGCGCGCGCAAGCAGCTCGAGGCGTGGCAGGAAAAAGGCATGGTGACGTACGAGGACGTGGCCGACAAGCCGGGCCGGCCGTCGCGGCGCTGGCTGCTGACCGAGGCCGGCCACGCGCGCTTCCCGGACCGCCACGCCGACCTGACGCTGCAGCTGATCGACCAGGTGCGCGACCTGTTCGGCGACGCCGGCCTCGACAAGCTGATCACCGCGCGCGAGACGGCCAGCGAGCAGCAATACCGCCAGCATCTGCAGGCGTCCGACACGCTGCCGCAGCGGGTAGCCGCGCTGGTGCAGGCGCGCAGCAGCGAGGGCTATATGGCCGAAGTCGAAACCGGCGACGACGGCAGCCTGCTGCTGATCGAGAACCACTGCCCGATCTGCGCCGCCGCCCGCCAGTGCCAGAAGTTCTGCCGCTCGGAGCTGGAGGTGTTCCAGCGCGTGCTCGGCCCCGAATGCTCGGTCGGCCGGATCGAGCACCTGCTCGACGGCGCGCGGCGCTGCGTGTATGTGATCAAACCCGTGCGCTAAATTTCCGCGCAAAATTAATTACAAACGGAAATCTGAAAGTCAAGTGGTTCGGCTCAACTCCGCCGTGCCGTTTGATCACTGTCAAGCCGCTATGTGCTGGTCAGAAGACAATCGACGCATGCCGGACGCCATTGGTGTCCGGCCCATGCCACGCTTGCTTCACAGAGGTCCCGCACCATGCTTGCCTGCACCCGCCGTTATGTTGCCGCCGCCCGCCTGCTCAGCGGAAAGCTGATCGCCCTCAAGCGCGGCGGCAAGCGCGCGCTGATGTTCGGCGCGGACGGCCTGGTTTTGCCGTTGTGTTTCCAGCTTGCCTTGCTGATGCGCGGCGGCGCCAGGCCGGCGCCGGCGTTGCCGCTCGCGCTGCTGCTGGCGGCCACGTCGCTGGCGGCCCTGTCGATGAGCGACCTGTACGGCGCGGCGGTGCGCTACCTGGACCAGCGCCGCCTCGCACTCGCCGGCCTCGGCCTGGCCGGCGCGGCGCTATGCATCCACCTGCTGACGCTGGACCGCAGCGGCGCCTGCCCGCCCGGCGCGCTGCTGAGCTACTGGTTCGTCGCGCTGGCCTACCTGGTGGCGTCGCGGCTGGCGGCGCGCAACTTCCTGCAGCGCCACACGCGGCCGCCGCTGGCGCGCGAGGCGGTCGCCATCTACGGCGCCGGCGACACCGGCGCCCGGCTGGCGCAGGCGATGCAGGGCGACGGTCAATATTGCCCGGTCTGCTTCTTCGATGAGAAGGCGCGCCGCGAACAGCGCACCATCGCCGGCCTGCGGGTGTTTCCGCCGGAGCAGCTGGCCGAGCTGGCCGCCACCTGGTCGATCCGCCTGATCGTCGTCGCGCTGCCGGCCGCGTCGGGTGAACGGATGGGCGCGGTGTTGCGCATGCTGCGCGGCGCCGGAGTCGGCATCAAGTTCCTGCGCGGCCTGCCGGACCTGGCCGACCACGCGCCGCGGCGGCGGGCACAGGCGGCGTCGCGCCCGGCCACGGCTGCGGCGGATTTCCCGCTGGAGCAGCTGCTGGGCCGGCCGCCGGTGCAGCCCGACCCGACCTTGTTCGCCCGCTGCGTGCGCGACAAGGGCGTATTGGTGACCGGCGCCGGCGGCTCCATCGGCAGCGAGCTGTGCCGCCAGATCGCCGGCCTCGGGCCGCGCTGTCTGCATCTGCTGGACCACAGCGAGTTCGCGCTCTACACCATCGCCCAGGAATTGCAGGCGCGCTGGCCCAAGCTGGCGCTGCGGCCGCACCTGGGCTCGGCCTGCAACGCCCGCCTGCTGGAGCGCGTGATGCGGAGCGACCGCATCGACACCGTCTACCACGCGGCCGCCTACAAGCACGTGCCGCTGGTCGAGACCAATATGGTCGAGGGTCTGCGCAACAACGTGCTGGGCGCGCAGGCGGTGGCGCGCGCGGCCGCCCGCCACAGCGTCGACACCTGCGTGCTGGTCTCCAGCGACAAGGCGGTGCGGCCCAGCACCATCATGGGCGCCAGCAAGCGCCTGTCGGAGCTGGTGTTCCAGGCCGCGCAGGGCGGCGGCGCGGCGCGCACCGTGTTCAGCATGGTCCGCTTCGGCAACGTGTTGGGCTCGTCCGGCTCGGTGGTGCCGCTGTTCCGCCGTCAGTTGCAACAGGGCGGGCCGCTGACCGTCACCGATGCAGCCATGGAGCGCTACTTCATGCTGATCCCGGAGGCGGCGCAGCTGGTGATCCAGGCCGGCGCCATGGCCGAGGGCGGCGACCTGTTCGTGCTCGACATGGGCCAGCCGGTGCGCATCGTCGACCTGGCGCGGCGCATGATCGCGCTGGCCGGGCTGACCGAGAAAACCGCCGCCTGTCCGCAGGGCGACATCGAGATCCGCTACGTCGGCCTGTTCCCCGGCGAAAAGCTGCGCGAGGAGTTGCTGACCGCCGATGACGCCGTGCCCAGCCGCCATCCACGCATCCTGCGCATGAAGGAGCAGGCGCTGGCGCCGGCGCTGCTGGACCAGTCCATCGAATTGCTGCTGCTGGCCTGCGCCACCAACGACCGCTGGCTGATCGAGGCCATGCTGCAAACCATCATCGGCGACTTCGCGCCGCACGGCGGCGCCCCGGCCGCCGACGGCGAACGGGCGCGCCGCGCCATCGCCCGGCTGGCCATGGCGCCGCAGCCGGCCCACGCCTCGTAAGCGCCATTTCAAGGAGACCGCCATGCGCCAGTTCGTCCCCGCCGTTGTCGACCGCAAGCTGCGCTTCGCGCTGGTGGGCTGCGGCCGCATCGCGCACAACCATTTCGCCGCGCTGCGCCAGCACGCCGCACGCTGCGAGCTGGTCGGCGTGTGCGACATCGATCCGGCCGCGCTGCGGCGCGCAGCCGAGCACACCGGCGCCCCCGCCTATACCAGCCTGGAGCAGATGCTGGCGCACAGCGGGGCCGACGCCTGCATCATCACCACGCCGTCCGGCCTGCATCCGGAGCAGGCGGTGCAGATCGCCCGCGCCGGCCTGCACGTGATCACCGAGAAGCCGATGGCCACCCGCTGGGAGGACGCCAAGCGCATGGTGGCGGCCTGCGACGCGGCCGGCGTGCGCATGTTCGTGGTCAAGCAGAACCGCCGCAACCCGACCCTGCAGCGGCTCAAACGCGCGGTGGACGGCAAGCGCTTCGGCCGCATCTACATGGTCACGCTCAATGTATTCTGGACCCGGCCGCAGGCCTATTACAACAGCGCCGCCTGGCGCGGCACCTGGGAGTTCGACGGCGGCGCGTTCATGAACCAGGCCAGCCACTACGTCGACCTGATCGACTGGATCGTCGGTCCGGTCGAGAGCCTGCAAGCCTACACCGCCACGCTGGCGCGCGACATCGAGGTCGAGGACACCGGCGTGATCAGCCTGCGCTGGCGCAACGGCGCGCTGGGCTCGATGAACGTCACCATGCTGGCCTATCCGCACAACCTGGAGGGCAGCATCACCATCCTCGGCGAGAAAGGCACGGCGCGCATCGGCGGCGTGGCCGTCAACGAGGTGCAGCAGTGGGACTTCGCCGAGCCCGAGCCGGACGACGCCGGCGTGCGCGAGGCCAGCTACGCCACCACCTCGGTCTACGGCCACGGCCATCCGCTGTACTACGACAACGTGCTGCAGGTGCTGCGCGGCGAGGCCGAGGCCGAGACCGACGGCCGCGAGGGCCTGAAGTCGCTCGAACTGTTGATCGCCGCCTACCGCTCGGCGCGGGACGGCCGCCGCGTCGCCCTGCCGCTCGATTACTGACCACCACGGAGTCCGCCATGGAATACATCGTCCACCCCAGCGCCATCGTCGACGCCGGCGCCGCCATCGGCGCCGGCACGCGGATCTGGCATTTCAGCCATGTGTGCGGCGGCGCCCGCATCGGTGCCGGCTGCTCGCTCGGGCAGAACGTCTACGTCGGCAGCGACGCCGCCATCGGCGACCGCGTCAAGTTGCAGAACAATGTGTCGGTGTACGACGCCGTCACCATCGAGGACGACGTGTTCTGCGGTCCCAGCATGGTGTTCACCAACGTCCACAACCCGCGCGCGGCCGTGGAGCGCAAGCACGAGTACCGGCCCACGCTGGTGCGGCGCGGCGCCACCATCGGCGCCAATGCCACCATCGTCTGCGGCGTGACGATCGGCCGCCACGCCTTCATCGGCGCCGGCGCGGTGGTCACGCGCGACGTGCCGGACTTCGCGCTGATGGCCGGCGTGCCGGCGCGCCAGCTGGGCTGGATCAGCCGCCATGGCGAACGGCTGGCCTTCCCGCGCGGCGGCCCCGGCCGCGCGCGCTGTCCGCACAGCGGCGAGCACTACGCGCTGGAAAACGGACGCTGCACGCTGCTGGCGGACGACGGCCGGAGCGCGCCATGGAAATGACCGACCTGAAGGCGCAGTACCGGCTGCTGCGCGCGCCGATCGACGCGGCCGTGCGCCGCGTGCTGGAACATGGCCAGTACATCATGGGGCCCGAGGTGGCCGAGCTGGAGCGGCGCCTGGCCGACTATACCGGCGCCCGCCACTGCGTGACCGCCGCCTCCGGCACCGAGGCGCTGCTGATCGCACTGATGGCGCTGGACGTGCGGCCGGGCGACGAGGTCATCACCACGCCGTTCTCCTTCATCGCCACCGCCGAGGCCATCGTGCTGGCCGGCGCGCGGCCGGTGTTCGTCGACGTCGAGCCCGGCAGCGCCAACCTCGACCCGGCGCGCATCGCCGCGCGTGTCGGCCCGCGCACGCGCGCCATCATGCCGGTGTCGCTGTATGGCCAGCCGGCCGACATGGACGCCATCAACGCCATCGCGCTCGAACATGGACTGGCGGTGATCGAGGACGCGGCGCAAAGCTTCGGCGCGGCCTACCGCGGGCGGCGCAGCTGCAACCTGTCGACCATCGGCTGCACCAGCTTCTTCCCCAGCAAGCCGCTGGGCTGCTACGGCGACGGCGGCGCCGCCTTCACCAGCGACGACGCGCTGGCGCAGGCCATGCGCGAGATCCGCGTGCACGGCCAGACGCAGCGCTACCACCACACCCGCGTCGGCGTCGGCGGCCGCATGGACACGCTGCAATGCGCCATCGTGCTGGCCAAGCTGGACCTGTTCGCGCAGGAGCTGGCCGCGCGCCAGCGCGTGGCGAACTGCTACGATCGCCTGTTCGCCGGGCGTGTCGCCACCTTCGCGCCGCAGCCCGACCGCACCAGCGTCTACGCGCAATACACGATCGCGCCGCGCAACCGGGCTGCGGTGCAGGCGGCGCTGCAGCTGGCAGGCATCCCCAGCGCGGTGCACTATCCGGTGCCGATCCACCGGCAGCCGGCCTATGCTGGCATGGACGAGGCCGACTGTCCGCATGCCGACCAGCTGGCGCAGCAAGTGCTGAGCCTGCCGATGGGGCCGTATTTGGCCGAGGCCGCCGCCGAGCGCATCGCCGGCATCGTGCTGGCCGCCGACGGCTGCTGACCGGAGCTTCGCCATGCGCGCGCTGCCGCCCTTCTGGAAGCATCTGCTGACCGTGCTGAGCGGTTCGGTGGCGGCGCAGACGCTGCCCATCCTGGCCGCGCCGCTGATCACCCGGCTGTGCCGGCCGGCCGACCTGGGCCAGTTCGGCGTGTGGTACGGCGTGGTCGCCATCGCGGCGGTCGCGGCCACGCTGCGCATGGAGAACGCCATGATCATCGACCACGCGCCGGCGCGCCAACGGCTGTGCTTTGGCGTGGTCGCGTGGTCGGCCGGCTGGCTGGCTGCGCTGCTGACCCTGGCAGCCGCAGGCGCGCGGGCGGCTGGCTGGACCACGCTGCCGTGGAGCGGCGTGCTCACCCTGGGCGTGGCCGCCTGGCTGACCGCCGGCATGCAGACCACGCTGGCTTACGCCACCTCGCACAACGCCTTCGCGCCGGCCGCCAAGGCCAAGATCTGGGCGGCCGGCGGCATCGCGCTGTCGCAGCTGGCGCTGCTGGCGGCGGGCGCGGGCGCGGTGGCGCTGCCGGCCGGACAGCTGCTGGGGCTGGCCACCGGCCTGGCCGCCGCTCGCCTGCTGCTGCGGCCGCCGTCATCGCGAGCACGCGCACGCCGGGCGCTGGCCCGCCTGCGCCGGCTGGCACATCGCTCGCGGATGCGCCTGCATCGGCTGGCACGCAGGCCATTATCCCGTCTACGCCGGCAGGCACGCCGCTCGCTGACGCGCCTGCGCTTGCTGGTATGCCGGCCGCTGCCACGTCTGCGCCAATTGGCGTGGCGGCCATTGACATGCTTGCACGCACTGGCGCGGCGGCTGTGGCGCAGCGCGTTGCCGACGCCGGCCCAGCAGCGTTATCTGCACGCGCACCGCGCGTTCTGGCGCTACGCGCTGCCATCGAACATGCTCAACGCCGCCATCGGTCCGCTGCCGCTGCTGCTGATCGGCGCCCGCCACGGCGCGCTGGCGGCCGGCCTGTTCGCGCTCACCCAGCGCGTGCTGGCGGCGCCGGTTTCGCTGCTGGCGGCCTCGGTGCAGGAAGTGTTCAAGCGCGAATCGGTGCGCCAGTACCAGAACAGCGGCAATTGCCGTCCGGCCTGGCGCCACGCGGCGCGCGTGCTGCTGCTGCTTGGATTTTTGCCGTCGCTGCTGTTGCTGCTGGCAGCGCCGGAGATGTTCGCCTTCGCCTTCGGCGCGCCGTGGCGCGCGGCCGGGGAACTGGCGCAGATCCTGGCGCCGCTGTATTTCCTCAACTTCGTCGCCAGCCCGCTCAGCTACGTTTTCTTCGTGGCCGGCCGCCAGAAAATCGAACTGGCCTGGCAACTGGCGCTGTTCGCGATGACGCTGGCCGTGTTCGCCGCGCCGCTGACGCTGCACCAGAGCGTGGCCGCCTACGCGACCGGCTACTCGCTGCTGTACCTGGTGTACCTGCACATGTCCTACCGCTACGCGCTGGACCGCGATCCCGCCGGGAGGCTGCATGCAGCCCGCTGACGCCACCGGCCGCGGCGCCCACGCCGCACATGCCGTCCATGCGGCGCAAGCCGAACCCATCGACGCCACCGCATGCCGCGCACCGACCGCGCGCTCAGCCGCCCGGCCGGACACCGCCTGGGCCGAGATAGGCTTCTTCCTGCTGTTCCCCGGCTTCTTCGCCTACCAGACGCTGCTGGGTCTGGGCCTGATCCGCGCCTACCTGGGTGGCTATTTCGCCGCCGTCTCGCTGTTGCTGCTGCCGGCCATGCTGCTGACCTACTGGCGCCGGCTGCACCGCGCCCGCTACCAGCTGCCACGGGTGGACGCCGCGCTGCTGGCCTTCCTGGCCTACTTCGGCGTCATGGTGGCCTGCCACGCGCCCAGCGCCAACCCGGCCATCACCGCGCACCACGCGCTGGCCCTGCTCTACCTGTTCAACCTGTTCGTCATCTTCAGCACGCTCGACTGCACCAGCCGCCGCTTCCGCCTGACCCAATACGCCAGCCTGGCCGCCATGTCCTGCGTCGTGTTCGCCTACGCGGTGGACGGCGCCTTCTACCTGGCCGCGCTGGGGGAAGCGCGCGATCCCGACAGCGTCGCCACCTACCAGGGATTTTCGCGTTCCTACCTGCTGCCGCTGGCCGCCGTGCTGGCCACCACGCGCCAGGCGCCGCTACGTTGGGGCTGGTACGCGCTGGGCGCGGCCACGCTGTACGTCAACACCGCGCGCAGCGAGTTCGGCGCGCTGCTGTTCCTGATCCCGCTGATCGAACTGCACGCCGCGCGCCACCGCGCCGCCACCGCCGCCGTCTTCGCCGCGCTGGCGCTGCTGATGCCGCGCCTGCTGGCGCTGCTGCTGGCGGCCGTGCCCAGCAATCGCACGCTGGAACTGCTTGACCTGTCGCATTCGACCTCGGCCAACATGCGCCACCAGCTAACCCTGAACGCGCTGCGAACCATCGCCGAGCACCCCGTGCTGGGCGACTACGGCAGCTATCCGGTCGGCCTGTACAGCCACAACATCCTGTCGGCCTGGGTCGACCTTGGCCTGTTCGGCTTTGCCGCGCTGCTGGCGCTGCTGCTGTACCCGCTATTGCAGATGGGTCTGCACACCTGGGCGGTGGGCGGGCGCGACGGCCGCGGCCCGGCCTTCCTGCTGGCCTGGAGCCTGCTCGGCATGACGGTGCTGCTGCTGTGCCTGTCCCACTTCTTCAGCGACATGTTGATCGGCGCCGCGCTCGGCGCCTACGCGCGCTACCGCGCGGGAGCGGACCATGCTTAAGATCGTCCACCTGAGCTCGGCGCACCCGCGCGACGACAGCCGCATCTTCGGCAAGCAGTGCCGCACCCTGGCCGCGCACGGCCACCAGGTCACGCTGGTGGTGGCGGACGGCCTGGGCGACGCCAGACGCGACGGCGTGACCATCGTCGACGCCGGCGCCGCGCGCGGCCGCCTCGACCGCATGCTGCACGCCACCTGCCGCGTGTACCGGCGCGCGCTCACGCTCGACGCCGACATCATCCAGCTGCACGACCCGGAGCTGCTGCCGGCCGGCCTGCTGCTGCGGCGGCGCGGGCGCAAGGTGGTGTTCGACGCCCACGAGGACGTGCCGCTGCAGCTGCTGGGCAAGCCCTACCTGAACGCGCCGCTGCGGCGCCTGCTGTCGGCCGCCTACGCGCGCTTCGAGCGCCGCGCCTGCGCCCGGCTCGACGGCGTGATCGCCGCCACCCCCGCCATCCGCGACAAGTTCCTGCCCATCCAGCCGGGCGCCATCGCCATCCGCAACTATCCGCAGCCGGAGGAATTCGGCGCCGCCGCCTGGGACGGCCAGCCGCTGCAGGTGTGCTATGTCGGCGGCCTGAGCGCGCTGCGCGGCATCGCCGAGCTGGTGCGCGCCTGCACGCTGCTGCGCACGCCCGTGCGCGTGGGCCTGGCCGGCCGCTTCAGCGAACCGGGACTGGCCGCGCACATGCGGGCCCAGCCGGGCTGGGAACGGATCGACGCCCACGGCGTGCTCGGCCGCGGCGGCGTGGCCGCGCTGATGGCCGCCTCGCGCGCCGGCCTGGTCACGCTGCTGCCGGCCGCCAACCACCTGGACGCGCTGCCGGTCAAACTGTTCGAATACATGGCGGCCGGCATCGCCGTGATCGCCTCGGACTTCCCGCTGTGGCGCCGCATCGTCGACGACGCCGGCTGCGGCCTGTGCGTCGACCCGCGCGACCCGGCCGCCATCGCCGCCGCCATCGACCGCCTCGCCGCCGAGCCCGAGCTGGCGCGCCGCATGGGCCGCAACGGCCGCGCCGCCGTGCTGGCGCGCTACCACTGGCGCGGCGAAGCCGAACAACTCCTGCGCTATTATGAAAACCTCTGACCGCCTCCACGCCCTGCCCGCCCAGCTGTCGCTGGTCGCCGACGTGCTGCGCCTGCCGCGCGCGCGGCTGCGCTTCGAGCGCGCCCTCAATCCCGAGCTGGTCGAGCGCACCCACGCGCTGTTCACCAGCCCGCATCCGCGTTGCCGGCTGGTGGGCTTCAAGTCGCTCGGCGTCGCCCTGCTCGACCTGCGCGCCTACCGCGACAGCGCCGCCTACCTGCAGGCGGTCGGCCGCAAGGACTACGCCGGCTACCAGAGCCGGCGCGCCCGCGCGCACGGCTACCGGGTGACCGAGATCGACCGCAACCAGTACATCGACGATATCCACCGCATCAACACCTCGCTGGCGCAGCGCCAGGGCCGGCCGATGGACCCGTCCTACGCCGCCCGCATCGAGCACTTCGACGCGGTCGACAGCTTCCGCTACTACGGCGTGCTGGACAAGGACGGCCGGCTGGCCGCCTACTGCGACCTCGGCATCTACGGCGACTTCGCCGCCACCGACCACCTGCTGGGCTACAAGACCAGCGACGGCCTGATGTACCTGCTCCTGGCCGACATCGCCTGCCGGCTGATCGACGAGGGCCGGCTGCGCTACCTGATGTACGACACCTACCTGGGGGCCCTGCCGGGCCTGCGGGAGTTCAAGAAAAAGCTGGGCTTCGCGCCCTACCACGTCCGTTATTCCATTTACTGAGGGAGATGCCGGCATGATCGCCACGCTTACCCGTCCGTTCCGCCTGTTGCTGGACGTCGCCCGCCTGCCGGTGGCGAGCCTGACCTTCGACCCGCGCCTGCACCCGGTCGACGTCCACGACACGCACCGCCGCTTCACGCGGCCGCATCCGAAATACAAGCTGTTCGGCCACAAGCAGCTGGGCGTGGCGCTGATCGACCTGCGCAGCCACCCGACGCCGGCCGCCTACCTGGCCAGCATCACCGGACGCTTGGGCGCGGCCAGCTACGCCGGCAAGGCCAGGCGGCGCGGCTACACGCTGGCGCGCATCGACCGCAACGAGCACATCGACGCCATCCACGCCATCAACACCAGCAGCGCCAACCGCCAGGGCCGGCCGATGGACGCCGGCTACCAGCACAAGCCGCTGCGCTACGAAGCGCTCAGCCATTTCCGCTACTACGGCGTGTTCAGCAAGGACGGCCGGCTGACCGCCTACTGCAACGTCGGCCACTACGGCAACTTCGCCGCCTTTGCGCAGCTGCTGGGCTACCGCAACAACGACGGCGTCATGCACCTGATGGTGACCGACATCGTCATCGAACTGCTGCAGGAGCTGCACGCCGGCCACGGCCCACACTACCTGATGTACGACACCTTCTTCGGCGCCCGGCCGGGTCTGCGGCAGTTCAAGACCATGCTGGGCTTCTCCCCCTACCGCGCAAGGTACACGCTGCTATGAACACCATCCTGCGCCGCCTCTACAGCGACTACCTGATGCCGTCGCGCCTGCACCACTACGCCGCGCTGCTGCGCCAGGCCGGCCAGGCCGGCTACCGCCAGACCTCGGTGCGCGGCTGGCTGGCGGCGCTGGAGTCGGGCGCGCCCGACAGCCCGGTGCTGGTGCACCGCCACGACATCGACACCGACCTGCGCACCGCGCGCGCGCTGTTCGCGCTGGAGCAGCAGCACGGCGTGCACGCCAGCTACTACTTCCGCCTGTCGACGCTGGACTTTGGCCTGATGCGCGACATCGAACGCTACGGCAGCGAGGCCAGCTACCACTACGAGGAAGTGGCCACCTACGCCAAGCGCGCCCACCTCAAGCAGGCCGACGCCGTGCGCGCCCGCCTGCCCGAGATCCGCGCCGAGTTCGAGCGCAACTTCCACCGCATCGAAGCCGGCCTGGGCGGCAAGATGCGCACCGTCGCCAGCCACGGCGACTTCGCCAACCGCCGGCTCGGCATGGTCAACTGCGAGCTGCTGGACGACCCCGCGCTGCGCGCCCGCTGCGGCATCGCCTGCGAATGCTACGACCCGGCGCTGCTAGCCAGCTTCGACCTGTACATCAGCGACCGCCCGGCGCCGCAGTACTTCCATCCGCAGCCGCCGCAGCAGGCGCTGGGCCGCTACCGCCGCATCTGCCTGCTGACCCACCCGGCCCAATGGCGCACCAACTGGGCCGCCAGCAGCCGCCACAACCTGCTGCGCCTGATCGAGGCGTGGCGCTGGTAACGCCCGGGAGCACGCATGAACATCCTGCTGATCAACCACTACGCCGGCTCGGTTCGCCACGGCATGGAATACCGGCCGTATTTCCTGGCGCGCGAATGGGTGCGCGCCGGCCACCGCGTGCGCATCGTGGCCGCCGCCCACAGCCACCTGCGCAACCGCGCGCCGCAGCTGGGCGGGCGCACCGTGCTGGACGAAACCATCGACGGCATCGCCTACCGCTGGCACGCGGCGCCGGCCTACCAGGGCAACGGCGTGGCGCGCGCGGTCAACATGGCCGCCTTCGTCGCCGCGCTGTACCGCGGCGCCCGGCCGCTGGCGCACGACGACCGGCCCGACCTGGTGATCGCCTCCAGCACCTACCCGGCCGACATCTGGCCGGCGCGCCGCATCGCCCGCCTGGCCGGCGCGCGCCTGGCGTTCGAAGTGCACGACCTGTGGCCACTGTCGCCGATGCTGCTGGGCGGCATGTCGCGCTGGCACCCCTTCATTGTGCTGATGCAGGCCGCCGAGGACTACGCCTACCGCCACGCCGACACGGTGATCTCGCTGCTGCCCAACGCGGCCGCGCACATGACCGCGCGCGGCATGGCGCCGCACAAGCTGCACGTGGTACCCAACGGCGTCGACCCGGACGAATGGCAAGGCCGGCTGGCGCCGCTGCCGGCGCCGGCCGCCGCGCTGTTCGAGCGCCTGCGCGGCCAGATCGTGGTCGGCTACGCCGGCAGCCACGGCGCCGCCAACGCGCTCGACAACCTGCTGGGCGCCGCCGTGCGGCTGCGCGGCCATCCGCTGGCCTTCGTGCTGGCCGGCGCCGGTCCGGCGCGCGAGGCGCTGCGACGGCAGGCCGCCGAGGCCGGGCTGGACAACGTGCACTTCCTGCCGGCGCTGGAGCGGCGCTACATGCCGGCGCTGCTGGCCCGCTTCGACCTGGCCTACCTCGGCTGGCAGCGCCAGCCGCTGTACCGCTACGGCATCTCCCCCAACAAGCTGGGCGACTACATGATGGCCGCGCGGCCCATCGTCCACGCGGTCGACGCCGCCAACGATCCCGTGGCCGAGGCCGGCTGCGGCCTGAGCACGCCGCCGGACGACCCGGCCGCGCTGGCCGCCGCCATCGCCCGCCTGGCCGCGCTGCCGGCCGCCGAACGCGCCGCGCTGGGCGCGCGCGGCGCCGCCTACGCGCGCGACCGGCTCGACTACCGCATTCTGGCACGCCGCTTCCTGGCCGCCTGCGCCGCGCCTGCGTAAAGCGCCCATCACCGAGGAGACCATGATGACCCCGTCCCGTCCGCTTTCTGCGCCCGCCGCGTCGCCCGACGACGCCTTCCTGCCGTTCGCACTGCCCGACCTCGGCCCCGAGGAAGCCGAAGCCGTCCTCGAATGCCTGCGCTCGGGCTGGATCACGAGCGGCCCGGTCTGCCGCCAGTTCGAGCGGGACTTCGCGGCCTACCTCGGCGGCGGCGTCGAGGCCATCGCCGTCAACTCCGCCACCGCCGGCCTGCACCTGGCGCTGGAGGCGCTGGGCATCGGCCCCGGCGACGAAGTGCTGGTGCCGACCATGACCTTCACCGCCACCGCCGAAGTGGTGCGCTACCTGGGCGCCGACCCGGTATGCGTGGACATCGACGACGCCACCATGGGCATCAGCGTGGCCGCCGCCGCCGCCGCGATCACGCCACGCACGCGCGCCATCCTGCCGGTGCACTACGGCGGCCTGGCCTGCGACATGGACGGCATCCTGGCACTGGGGCGCGCCCACGGCCTGCGCGTGGTGGAGGACGCCGCCCACGCCTTCCCCACCATCCACAACGGCCGCCTGGTCGGCACGCTCGACAGCGACGCCACCGTGTTCAGCTTCTACGCCAACAAGACCATCACCACCGGCGAAGGCGGCATGCTGGTCAGCCGCGATCCCGCGCTGTGCCGCCGCGCACGCATCATGCGCCTGCATGGCATCAGCGAAGACGCGTTCGAGCGCTACACTTCGCGCCGCCCGGCCTGGTTCTACCAGGTGGTCGCGCCCGGCTACAAATACAACCTGGGCGATGTCGCCGCCGCCATCGGCCGCCAGCAGCTGCGCAAGATCGGCCGCTTCCTGGAACGCCGCCAGGCCTTGGCGCGCGGCTACCGCGAAGGCCTGGCCGGCCTGCCGCTGCGGCTGCCGCCGGACGCCGGCCCCGGCAGCCAGCACGCCTGGCACCTGTACCCCGTGCGCCTGCGCGCCGACGCCCCGCTGGCGCGCGACCGCCTGATCGAGCTGCTGGCCGAGCGCGGCATCGGCACCAGCGTGCACTACATCCCATTGCACCGCCAGCCCTACTGGCGCGAGCGCTACCGGCTGCAACCGGAACAGTTCCCGCAGGCCGAGGCCAGCTGGCCGATGCTGCTGACCCTGCCGCTGTACACCCGCATGCGCGACGCCGACCAGGCCCGCGTGATCGCCGCGCTCAGGGAGCTGCTATGTTAGCCAAACGCCTGTTCGACGTGGCCGCCGCGCTGGCCGGACTGCTGCTGCTGGCGCCACTGTTGCTGCTGCTGGCCCTGTGGGTCAAGTGCGACTCGCCCGGCCCGGTGCTGTTCCGCCAGCGCCGCGTGGGCCGCCACGGCCGCCCCTTCGACATCTGCAAGTTCCGCACGATGGCGCCCTCGGCCGAGGAGGCCGGCCAACTATCGCTGGCCGACGACGCCCGCGCCACCCGCGCCGGCCGCCTGCTGCGCCGCCACAAGCTCGACGAGCTGCCGCAATTGCTCAACGTGCTGCTGGGCCAGATGAGCCTGGTCGGCCCGCGTCCCGAGGTGCCGCGCTACGTGGCCCACTATCCGCCGGCCGCGCGCGCGCTGGTGCTGTCGGTCCCGCCCGGCATCACCGACTGGGCCGCGATCCGCTTCCGCGACGAGGGCGAGATCCTGCGCCGCGCGGCCGATCCCGAGCAGGCCTACCTGCAGCAGGTGCTGCCCATCAAGCTGGAATACTACCTGCGCTACGTGCGCGAGCGCAGCTTCGGCGGCGACCTGCGCATTGTGTTCTGCACGCTGGCGGTACTGCTGGCGCCGGCCGCGCGGCTGCGCCTGCTGACGCACAGCCGCCTGAAGCCGCGCGACCAGCCGTCGCCGTGGATCGCGCTGCTGCGCGGCCTGGCGGCGCTGCAGGTGGCGGCCGCCCATCTGCGCGCGCAGGTGTTCCCAGGCCTGCGCACACTGGAGCATCCGCCGCTGTGGTACCAGGCGCTGGCGTTCGCGACCGGCTTCGCGCAATTGGCGGTGGTGCTGTTCTTCGTGCTGAGCGGCTGGCTGGTCGGCGGCAGCCTGCTCGACCGCTACGGCCGCCCGCACGCGCTGCGCGACTACGGCATCGACCGCCTGACGCGGCTGTGGATCGTGCTGCTGCCGGCCTTCGCGCTGATGCTGCTGCTCGGCCTGGCCGACGGCACGCTGGCCGCCAGCGCCGACGTCGGCGGCGGCCAGCCCTGGTCGCTGCTCACCCTGCTGGGCAACCTGGCCGGCGTGCAGACGCTGGCCGTGCCCGCGTTCGGCGGCAATTTCCCGCTGTGGAGCCTGGCCAACGAAACCTGGTACTACGCGCTGTTCCCGCTGATGCTGCTGGGCGCGCGCGGCGCCACATTGCGCATGCGCCTGGGCGCGGTGGTGGCGGCACTGGCGGTCGCCAGCCGCCTGCCGCCGGTGATGCTGCTGTATTTCACGCTGTGGCTGCTGGGCGCGGGCGCCTCCCGTGTGCGTTGGGACGCCGGACCATGGTGGCGCCGCGCCTGCATGGCCGGCACCTTGGGCGTGGCGGTCTGGCTGCGCCTGCGCGCCCCGGCCGGCGACCTGACCCTGGCCACGTGGCCACTGCACCTGTTGTTCGGCGCGCTGGCCCTGCTGTGCCTGTGCAGCCTGGAGCGCGGCGCGCCGCCACGCCGCTGGCTGGCCGGCGCCGGCGCATTCCTGGCCAGCTTCTCGTTCACACTGTACGTGCTGCACATACCGCTGCAGCAGATGCTGTGGAGCTATCGCGGCGGCGTGCCGTTGTCGCCGCAACAGCCGGCCAGCCTGGCGGTGTATGCCGCCATGCTGGCCGTGGTGGTGGCGCTGGCCTACCTGTTCCATCTGCCGTTCGAGGCGCAGACGGCACGACTGCGGCGGCGCATCCGGCATTGGCTGGCCGAACGCGCCGGCGAACCGGCCGCCACGCCGGCCCCGCAGCCGGACGCCTGATCCGGCCGACTGCCGCCGATGCCGACCGGCGCCAACAAACCGGCCGCCGCGACAGCCGAGGCCGGACGCACGCGCCTACTGGTAAGCGCCGATGCTGACCGGCGAACGCGGCGTGCCCTCGATGTCGACGGACGGCGCGTAGCTGGTGGTGCCGGCGTCCTTGGCGGGCGAGGTGCTGCGCAGGTGGAAGTCCGGCGTGCCGCTGCGGCTGTAGCCGACGAACTGCGGGTCGGCCGTCACCGTGGCGGCGGCGCTCAGGCCGTTGAGCAGGCTCCAGTTGTAGCTGCTGTTCTGGAACGACAGGTTGTTGCTGTAGGTATTGTGCGTACCCGTCGAGCCCTGCTCGGAGATGCCGTAGCGGTTGTCGTAGACGATGTTGTTGACCACGTGCGTGTAGTCGTCCGGCCCGCTGGTGAAGTAGAAGTCGCCGCCGCCGACGATGATGCCGGTGTCAGACGACGATACCGTGTTGTTGGCGATGACCACATGGCTGGCGTCATGCCACAGGTGGATGGCCGCCTCGGACACGCGGTAGACCACGTTGTTGACCACGCTGCCGGACGTGCTCAGGTAGATGCCCTGCACCCAGCGGCAGCCGGCCGGCCCGATGTCGTGCACCACGTTGCCGACGACGTCGCCCATCACGCCGTGGTAGTAGGCATCGACCCCGATGGCCGAACCGCCGCCGCTGGTGCAGCCGCTGAGCGCGATGTGGTGCACATGGTTGCCGCGGATCGCGTCATAGGAACCGCCGTTGTAGATGCCGTGCGTCCACGGCGTGCCGGCCTGCGTGGCGCTACCGTCGATCTCGAAGCCAACGATGTCGACATAGCTGCCACGGTTGTCCCAGGCCGTGTCGTTGCTGGAGCTGGCCGGCGGCACGATGCGCGCGCCCCAGCGCGTGTCGGACAAGTAGTAGATGCGGCCGCTCGCAGTGCCGCTGGCGGTGGTCTTGAAACCGCCGGCGTAGGTGCCCGCCGCCACGTGCACCGTGGTGTCGGGACCGGCCAGCGCCGCCGCGCGGGCGATGGTCCGCAAAGGCGCTGCCTGGGTGCCGGGGTTGCCGTCCGAACCGGTAGTGGCGACGTACAGCTGGTTGGCCGTAGTGGGCGTCGGCGTTGGCGTTGGCGTTGGCGTCGGGCTTGGCGTTGGCGTTGGAGTTGGTGTCGGGCTCGGCGTCGGCGTGCCCGCAACGTACTCGTACGCGCCGACATCGGAGGCGGCGCCATACGGCCGCGCCTTGCCGTCCAGATCGGTAGCCGGCGCGTCGGCCGCCAGCGCCTTGTCGATCGCCGGCGAGGCCGCCGTCAGATGGTAATCGCCGCCACCGGAGCGCACATAATTGACGAACTGCGGCGGCGCGGCGATCGTCGCCACCGCGAAACTCCTGCTGAGCAAGAAGGCATAGGACGTCTGCAGATACATCAGGTTGTTCGCATAAGTGTTGTGCGTGCCGATGGTGCCCAACTCCATCACGCCATACGTGGTGTCATAGACGATGTTGTTGCTCACGCGGTTGTAATCGCCCGCGGCCGCGGTTTGATAATAATCGCCGCTGCCCACCACCACGCCGACATACGCGGCGAAGATGGTGTTGTTGCTCACGGCCACCCGCGTCGCGTCATGCCACAGGTTCACCGCCGCGTTCGACACACCGTGCACCAGGTTGTTCTTGACCTCGCTGTCGGCCGTGTTGATGTAGACGCCATACATGCTCTTGCAGCCGGCCGCGCCGATGTCGTGCACCACATTGGCCAGCACATCGTTGCCGGCGCCGCCGTAATAACTGTCCGAACCGATGCCGCCGCCGGACGCGCAACCGCCCTGCCCGATATGGTGCACATGGCTGTTGCGCACCGTGCCGAAGGAGCCGGCGGTATAGATGCCGGTGCTCCAGCGCGTGCCGGCCTGCACCGCGCTGCCGTCCACCTCGACGCCGTCGATGTCGACATAACTGCCGCGGTTGTCCCAGGCCACGGTATTGGAGGAACTGGCCGGCGGCACGATCTTCGCGCCCCAGCGCGTGTCCGACACATAGCGGATCCGCGCTGTCGCCGTGCCGCTGGCGGCGGTGCGGAAGCCGCCGGCATAGCGGCCCGGCGCCAGGTGGATGGTCGCCCCTGCTGTGGCCGCCTGCGCCGCCCTGGCGATGGTCAGGAATGGCGCCGCCTGCGTGCCGGCGTTGCTGTCCGAGCCTGCGGGAGAAACGTACAGATCGGCCCCGGCCAACAGACCGTTGTAACTGGCCTCGGCGGCAAGCCGGGCCGGCGGGGTCGGGGTGGGTGCGCCGCCTTCGCCGCCGCCACACGCAGCCAGCAACACCGCGCACACGCCGCCGGCCACGGCGTTTCCTTGAGACAGGTAAATGACAGATTTTTTCATCAGACGTTCCTCGCTACATTAAGTGAATGAGCGAGGTTTGATCTGAATCAAATTCTATAGTTCAATGCTTTTGGAAAAAAATTCTGGCAAGACAAAATGTCAACAGGAATTAGCTGCCATCAGGCATCGTTGTACAGCACGCCGTGCGGTGCGATACCAGCCAGGTTCAGCCGGCGGATGGCGTCGCACAGCTCGGCTTCGGTGGTGACGCCGGCGCGCGCCACCAGGAACACCGCGCCGGCCAGCGCCGCCACCGCCAGCGCATCGGCCTGGACCAACAACGGCGGCGCCGCCAGCAGCACCACGTCGTAATGCACGCCCAGCGATTCGAGCAGCTGCGAGGGCTGGAAGCGCTGCAACAGTTCAACCCGCTCAGCCAGGCCCGGCTGTACGCTGCCGGCGCTGATGAAATCCAGGCCAGGCGCCACCTCGCGCCGCAGGGCCTGCTGCGGCGCCAGCGCACCGGTCAGACAATCGGCCAGCCCGGCAGCGCGCCCGGCGCCGAAATACTCGTGCAGGCCGCCGTCGCGCAGGTCGGCGTCGATCAGCAGCGTGCGCCGGCCGCCGGCCGCCAGCAGCAGCGCCAGGTTGACCGACACGAACGACGCCCCCACCCGCCGCGCCGGCCCCAGGCAACAAACTACGTTGTTGCGCCGGCGCGCCAGGCCGAACAGCAAGGCCGCGCGGAACGCCCGCAAGGCCTCGGCCGCCGCGTCGTCCGGCGCCGCCCGCGCCAGCAGCAGCGGCCCCTGCTTGCGCGCCCGCCGCCGCCAGCGCGCCTGGCGTTGACTGTGCGGAATCACCGCCTGCACCGCGTGCGCGCCCAGCAGCGCGTCGATGCGTGCCGGCGCGTCGATGCCGCCGCGCACCGCCCGGCTGGCGAACGCCAGCACCGTGCCCAGGAACAGGCCGGTCACCAGCCCCAGCACCACGATCAGCGGCCGGTCCGGCAGCAGCGCGCGCTCCGGTGCCACCGGCGCGTCCACCAGCCGCACATTGCCGACCCGCCCCACCGCCACCAGCCGCAACTGCTGCGCCGTGTTCAACAGCGCCGTGTACAGGTCGTTGTCGACCTTGACCTCGCGCGCCAGCCGCGACTGCTCCTGTTCCAGCAGCGGCAACTGCGCGATGCGCTCCTGCAGCGCGCCGATCTCGCGCTCCGACGCCCGCGCCTGCGCGTTAAGCGCCCGCAGCAGCGGATGCTCGTCCGTGTAGCGGCCCAGCAGCTCGGCGCGCCGCTGCACCTGCGCGCTGCGCCGAGCCTGCGCCGCCGCCAGGCTGTCGAGCGCGATGCGCACCTCCTGGTCGATATTGACGCTGCCGTGGGTGCCGCGATAACCGTTGTAGCGCAGCTCGGCCTGTTCCAGCTGATCCTTCAGCGCCGGCAGCTGCTGGTCGAGGAAGGCCAGCGTCTTCTCCGCCTCCTCGCTGCGGCGCGCCAGGTTCTGCCGCATGTATTCGGCGCCGATCTGGCCCAGCGTCGCCGCCACCTGCTGCGCGTCGTGGCCCTGCAGGCGCACCGCGATCACACCCGATTGCTTGCCCTGCTCGCTGATCTGCAGCGCGTTCTGCAGCTGCTCCAGCGCCGCCAGCCGCGTGGTGCGGCGCACGACGAAGCGCCCGCCCGGCTGCGCCCGCATGCTCTCGACCTGCAGCTCGACACCGTCGCCGTCCTGGTGCGCCAGCGTGCCGGCCGTGCCCTCCAGCAGCACGCGGCCGCCGGGGTCGCTCAGCCGGTAGCGTCCGCCGCCCAGCGCGGTGATGAAGAAATCCCGGTTGTACCAGGCCAGCGGCACCTCGAAGCGGCACACCACGATGGCCTCGCCGCCCCACACATAACCGCCGTAGCCCAGCAGCCCCGGCTGCGACAGCCGGCCATCGCCGCGCGCCGCCAGCCAGGCCCCGCCCAGCGGAAAGTAGCGCGGCGCGGTCTGGATGTACAAATGCTGGGCATCGACCGCGCGCGCCACCACCAGGCGCGAGCGCAGCAGTTCCATCTCGGCGATCGCCGCCTTCTTGGTCTCGAACAAGGACGACACATCGTTGAGGATGTTCCGGGACGCGTTCGGATTGTCCTCCTCCACGTGCAGCAGCAGGTTGGCCTCGTACACCGGGCGCGCGGCGACCGCGTACACCAGCGCCACCAGCGTGCACAGCAGCGCGACCGCCGCCACCATCCAGCGCCGCCCGGCCAGCACGTGTGCGTAGCTGCGCCATGGCAGCGCGCCGGGCTCGGGCGGCGCCGCGAGCGGCGCGATCAGCTGGACCGCCCCGCCGCCAGGCGGGCGCAACAGCGGAGTATCGTGCGCGTCGTTCATGTCTTCTCCTAAGGCCGGGTGGTGGCGCCGACCGCCGACGACAGCTCGCCGGGGAACAGCTGGCTGATGGTCCGGTGCCAGTTGGCCAACGGCGACGCCGCCACGTACACCACGTCACGCGGCCACAGCTCGAACTGCTCGGCCAGCGCCATGGCCCGCGCCGGCCGCGCGTCGAGCCGGTACACGCGCGCACCCTGCGGCGTGTGCCGCACCACGTACACCTGTCCGGCGTCGCCGCTCTGCGGACTGATGCCGCCGGCCTCGCCCAGCGCCTCGTTCAGCGTCAGGCGGCCGTCGTGCATGGTCAGCGCGCGCGGCGCCAGCACCTCGCCGCCGACGAACACCTTGCTCTCGTCGCGCGGCGGCACCCGCACGATGTCGCCGTCGGCCAGCAGCAGCGCGGCCGGATGGCGGGCGCCGCGCAGCGCCGCCGCCAGGTCGACGCGGTGGCGCTGGCCGCCGCGCTCGACCGTGATGCGGCTCTGGTCGGCGCCGGGCAGCATGCCGCCGGCGCGGTTGATCGCCTCCAGCAAGGTCATCGGGATATCGTTGATGGCCAGCAGGCCCGGCGCCTTGACCTCGCCGTCGAGGTAGACGCGCTGGCTGCGGTAGGCCTGCACGCCAACGGTGACGCGCGGCGCGCGGAAGTAGCGCGCCAGCCGCGCAACCAGCAGGCTGCGCGCCTGCTCGCGCGTGCGCCCGGCCAGGTGCAGCTTGCCGGCGAAGGGGAATTCCAGCATGCCGTCCTGGTCGATCACGAAGCTGGCCGCCGGCGGGCCCAGCGCGCCGCTGTCCGCACCCTGGTCGCGCGCGACGGCGCCGGTCAGCTCGGGATGGTCCCAGACGGTGATCGCCAGCACGTCGCCGGCGCCCAGGCGGTACGGCCCGGGGGCAGGCCCGGCCGGCAAGGAGTCGCCTTGCAGGCCGCCGCCCGCCAAGCCAACCGACGACGAGGCGACCGCCAAGCCGCCTTTCGATGGTCCACCCGCCGCCAGGCCGCCACCCGATGGGCCGAGCGCCAACGAGCCGGCCGCCGGGGGGCTGACTGCCGCCCCCCCCGCACCGGCCGCCTCCGGCGCATGCCGGCCCTGCGCCGCCACCAACTCCTCGGTGATCGGAATCACGTCCGGCTCGCCCGGCCCCGGCGCGCGGTGCAGGTCGGCCGCGCAGCCGGCCAGGCACAAGGGCAACAACAGCAGGGAAATAGAGATGTGCATGAAGGCCACCGCCGGCTCGGGAACGAATGTCCAGAGTAGATGGCCGGCCGCGCACCGGCCTTGTTTCACATCAAACGTGCGGCTAAGCCAGCAGGCAAGCCTCAGTAACGGCCGGCGCCGCCTGCTCCACCAGCAACAGCCGCAGCTGTTCCGGCGGCAGCGGACGGCTGAACAGATAGCCCTGCATCTCGTCGCAACCGTTCTGGCGCAGGAAGGCGCATTGCTGCTCGGTCTCCACGCCCTCGGCGATCACGCGCAGGTGCAGCCGGTGCGCCAGATCGATGATGGAACTGGCCACCGCCTGGTCGCCTTCGCTGACACCCAAATCGCGCACGAAGGACTTGTCGATTTTTAAAGTACTGATCGGGAACGACTTCAGCGCCGACAGGCTCGAATACCCTGTGCCGAAATCGTCGATCGACAGCGACACTCCCATCGCCCGCAACTCGCCCATCTTCGCCACGGCCTGCTGCAGATCGCGCATGATGACGCCCTCGGTCACCTCCAGCTCCAGCCATTCCGGCGCCAGGCCGCTGTCGGCCAGCGCCAGCGCCACGCGCGGCACCAGGCCCTGCTCCTCGAACTGGCGCGGCGAGACGTTGACCGCCATCCGCAGCGGCGCCAGGCCGGCCTCCTGCCAGGCGCGGTTCTGCCGGCAAGCGGTGCGCAGCACCCACTCGCCCAGCGCGACGATCATGCCGCTTTCCTCGGCCAGCGGAATGAAGCGGTCCGGCCCGATGCAGCCATGCTCCGGATGCTCCCAGCGCACCAGCGCCTCCACGCCGAAAACACGGCCGGTATGCAGGTCCACCTTGGGCTGATACACCAGCCGGAACTGGCCGTCGTCCAGCGCGCCGCGCAAGCCCTCCAGCAGCACCAGTTTCTCCTCGATACAGGCGTTCATCTCGCGGGTGTAGAACTGGCAGTTGTTCTTGCCCATGTCCTTGGCGCGATACATGGCGGCGTCGGCATGCATCAGCAGCGTATCGGCGTCGGCGCCATCGTCGGGATAGACCGCCACGCCGATACTGCAGCTGACCTGCACCTCCTGCCCGCCCACGTTGATCGATTCAAGCACCGCCTCGCGCACGCGCTCCAGCACCGGCGCCGCGTCCTCGCCGTGGCGCGGCTCGTTCAGCAGCAGCACGAATTCATCGCCGCCGAAACGGCCTACGGTGTCGCCGGCGCGCAGGCAGGCGCTCATGCGCGCCGCCACCACCTTCAGCAGCTCGTCGCCGGCGTTGTGTCCCAGGCCGTCGTTGACCAGTTTGAAGCCATCGAGATCGATAAAGGCCACCAGCACCGAACCGCCGCCGCGGCAGGCCTGGGCGATGGTCAGCTCGAGCCGGTCGGCGATCAGGCCGCGGTTCGGCAAGCCGGTCAGCGTATCGTGATGCGCCAGGTGCTGCATGCGGCCCTCGGCCAGTTTGCGTTCGCTGATGTCGCGCACGATCGCCACCAGCCCGCCCTCCACCGGCACCACCTGCTGGTGCAGCCAGCGCGCCCGCAGCTGCGGGATATTGCTCTCCCACTCCTGCTCATGCACGCCGCCCACCCTGGTCACATGCACCAGGTGGTCGAACATGCCGTTGGCGCGTGCCTGCGGCATCAGGCCGCACAAGGTCGTCAAGCGCAGCCGCTCCTTGCTCAGCCCCGTCATCTTCTCGGCCCGCGAATTGGCGTCGACGAAGCGGAAGTCGATGATCGCGCCGCCGATGTCGCGCACTTCGCGCAACACGAAGAAGGCGTCCAGGCTGGCCAGCGACGCCGCCGCATACGTCTCCTGCGCGCGCCGCATGCGGGCGCGGTGGCGCGCGCCCTGCCACGACCATAGCCACAGCAAGGCGGTCCCCGCCACCAGCGCCGCGCTGACCACCGACGCCTCGCCGATCTTCTCGCGGCGCTGGCGTTCGAAGGCCGCCATCTGCTCGGCCTCCGCCAGCCCGACCACCACATTCAGCGCGACGCCGTGCACCTCGCGCATGCCGATGTAGCGGCGCACGCCCTCCACCGTGGCGACCTGCCCGGCCGGCCGCTCCATGCGCTGGCCGAAGGCCAGCTTGTCGCCGACGCGCAGCGAACGCACCACGCCATCGCCGCCGACGAGGCCCAGCATGCCCTGTTCGCCAAGGCGGCTGCGCTCATAACTGCTGGTGAAATAAGCGGGATCGGTTTCGACGATGACGATGCCGGCGAAGTTGCCCGCCTCGTCGTCCAGCCGGCGCGTGAAGTGCAAATGCCATTCGGTGTTGGCGGCGTCGCGCGTGACTTGGCTGACGAAGGTGGCGCCGCTGTCGCGCTCCAGGTGGAACTTGAAGTAAGCCTGGTCGGCTACCGAAATCGGCAGCGCCCTGGGATTGCTGGCGACCGTGACGCCATTGCGGTCGACGATGCTGACCACGAACACCACGCCCGGCGGCAGCAGGCCTTCGCGGCCCAGCTCCGGCAGCGCGCCCAATGCGCCCTTGCGTTCGACCGCGTATTTGAGCACGCGCAGCGTCTGGTCGATGCTATCCAGGCTGCGCGCCACCTGCGCCTCGTAAGTGCCCATCAACTCGCGCAGCGAATCGGCGGCCGCCTCGCGCGCGTGCAGCCGCTCGGCGTCGATCTCGTGGAAGGTCACCACCCAGATCGCCACCAGCAGCAGCAACGCGAACAGCGGCAGCGAGACGTGCGTGTCGAGGCCACGCCGCAGCCAGCGATGGCGCAGGGTCTCGCTGCGGACGCGCACCGTCATCGCGTCACCAGCACGGCCTTGACGCTGGCGTCCAGCGCCGCGCGGTCGATATAGCCGATCATCGACGGATTCTCCGCCACCATCTTGCGCACCGCGATGCTGTTATCCAGTTCGCGCGGCGGCTGGCCACGGCCGGTGAACACCATCTTGGTCCAGTAAGCCTTCATCAGCGCCGGCGACTTGGCCGCCACCTTGTTGTAGAACTCATCGCGCAGCGGACTGCCGACCGGCAGGTCCAGCGCGGTGGCCTCGTCGCCGCCGGGGAAGCGGCCGGTCTGCGCCAGGAAGATATCGGCCACCTGCTCGGGACGCAGCGCGGACAAGGGATTTCTGGCCGAGACGATGACCACCAGCTCCCCCGCGCCGGCGCCGGCGCACGCCAGCACCAGTACGAGGAGCAGCGAAATCAATCGGAGGATATGCATGCCATCCCTCTCAGAACACAAAATCGACCGAAGCGCTGAACACGCCGATCGAATGGCCGGACTGGAAGCCCGGTTGCACGTTGATGAAGGTGCCGTTCGAGCCATCGCGCGGCGTGTAGCGGTCGTACTGCAGCTTGAGCGCGTAGCTGGCGCGCAGGTCCCAGCGCACCCCGGCCGTGACGCTGCGCTGCTGCGGGATCGTCTCCAGCAGCTGGTTCAAGCCGGCGTTGAGCAGCAAGCCTGCGCCGGCCAGCTGCGGCGGCAGGCCGCCCAGGTCCAGGCCCGCGATGCGCGTCGGCGTGTTGGAGCGCGACATGGCATAGGCCACATAAGGCGTCAGGTCGCCGAAGCGGTAGCCGCCGCTGACGTAGGCGGCGGTCTTGTCGCCCAGGTAGGAGCGCGCGTTCATGCGCCCCACTTCGCCCATCAGGAACCACGCGCCCGGATCGTAGCTCGCGCCCAGCGAGACCACGTCGGCGCGCTTGGCGTCGACGTCGTAGCGCCCCGCCAGCGCCGCGCCCTGCGGCCCGAACTGCCGCAAGCCGTCGAACAGTTCGCGCGCCAGGCCCACGGTCAGCTCGGTGCACATCGCGCTGGCGCGCACCGTCAGCGCGCCGCTGGTGGTGGTGTTGGACAGCCCCGTCATCACGCGTGCCACGGCATGCGTGTGCGGTGCGACGGCGATATCGGTATGGCCGAAGAACACCTGCGTGACATTGTTGAAACCGGCCGCGCTCCAACGGTAGCTGGCATCGACGCCGTCGCTGTTGCTGATCGGGATGGCGCCGTACACCTCGACCGGCGGCCGCACCCAAGGCAAGGCATAACCGGCCTTGCGGTAGTCGCCGGCCAGGAACAGCGGCAGCGCGATGCGCCCCAGCCGCAGGCTCAGGTCCGGCGTGGCCTGGTATTTGACGTTGGCCCATTCGACCTGCGGCGCATAACCGCTTTGCAGCGTGCGCTCGGACAGCACCTGCAGCACCGCCGACCAGCGGCTGTCCAGGTTCAGGCCCAGTTGCACGCCCACGCGGCTGTCCACCGTGGCGCTCCATTCGTGGCTGGCGCCGGCGTTGCCGGGATTGAGGACGTTGGCGGTGAAGTCGGACTGACTGTCGTTGCTGTGCACGAGACCCAGCGTGCCGTAGCCGCCGAAGGTCCAGCGCGGCGCGGCGTCGCCCTCGCCGGCCTGCGCGGCGGCGCAGGCAAGCAGCGTCAAGCCGAAGGTCAATGTGCGTAATGGTGAAAATTCAACGGTCATTCGTGTTCCTGTAATCGTTCGCCAAATGAACCGTGTTCAGGACGCGCGAAGACGCGCACGCCATCCTCGACGGAGGGCGCTCATACTCAACAAGGTGGGATGGTCATGGAGGAAATCTGATGTAAGTACTTTATACTGCCGTACGGCAACTGTCGATGAATTAGAGTAAGACACCAAAAATTCTATCGAAAACCCACACAATCGGATAATTAAGTATTAACACAAATAGCTTTTAGCTACCAAATATATTGTCCGGCCAGCCATCTTGTCGACGCTGCCACGCATCCTGTCTGCGCGCGCGTTGCCGGTTATATAAAATTCAGCTACCATGAGAATAAGAATCATTATCATCATGGAGCCATATGGACATCCCCCAGGAACTGCGCAAGCTCGGACTGAAAGCCACCCTGCCCCGCCTGCGCATATTGCAGCTGTTTCAGGAGTCGAAAAGCAAGCACCTGAACGCCGACGACGTCTACCGCCTGCTGCATGAGGAGCACATCGACATGGGCCTGGCCACGGTCTACCGCGTGCTGATGCAGTTCGCCGACGCCCGCATCCTGATACGGCGCCACTTCGAAGGCGTGGCCTCGGTGTTCGAGCTCAATGAAGGCAGCCACCACGACCACCTGATCTGCACCAACTGCGGCCGCATGGAGGAATTCCTCGACGCCGAAATCGAATCGCGCCAGGAGGCCGTGGCCAGGGAGCGCAACTTCGTGCTGCACGAGCACTCGCTGTCGCTGTATGGCTTTTGCGGCGAATGCGCCGGCACCATCAACCCGCTGGCGGGACGCAAGCCGCGGCGTCCTTGAACAAGGCCTCGACAAAGTCCACGAACACCTTCACGCGCGCGGCGCGCTGGTGCCGCTGCGGATACAGCACCGACACATCCGGTCCCGGCGCCTGCCACGGTTGCAGCAGCGGCACCAGCGCGCCGCTGCGCAGCGGCTCGATCAGCGACACCGACAAATGCTGCACCACGCCGGCGCCGGCCACCGCCATCTCGATCAGCGATTCCACATGGTCCATCGCCACCGCGCCGCGCGGCGTGCTGGTGAAGGGCTGGCCGTCCTGCTGGAAGACCCACGGCCGCACCTGGCGCGCCTTGGGATAGAGGAAGTTCAGGCAGGGGAAATCGTTCAAGTCGTCGGGATGCCGCGGCCGGCCATGGCGCTCGATAAACGCCGGCGAAGCGCAGCAGATATAGCGGTTCTTGAACACGCTGCGCGCCACCAGGGCGGAATCGGGCAGCTCGCCGATACGCAGCATCACGTCCACGCCCTCGTCCACCATGTCGATCAGGCGGTCGCTGGCCGTCAGCCGCACGCTCAACTCGGGATACGCAGCCAGGAAGCGCGGCAGCCCCGGCGCCACGAACTGGCGCGCCAGGATGCCCGGCATGTCGACCCGCAAGCTGCCGCGCGGCGCCTGGCGGGCATCGCTCAAGCTGCCCTCCAGTTCATCCATCTCCTCCAGCAGCCGGCGCGCCTGCTCGACGCAGCGGCGGCCCTCGTCGGTCAGCGACATGCTGCGCGTGGTGCGGTTCAGCAGCTTGACGCCGAAATGCGCCTCCAGCACGCCGATCTGGTGGGTCACGGAGGACGTCGAAATACCCAGCCTGGCGGCCGCGCGGCTGAAGCCCCCCGCATCGACGACGGCGCAAAAAACCTTGAGGGCATCCAGACGATCCACGTTCTCTCCTTGTTCAGCGGGGCGATTCCAGCCCGATTATCCACGATTCCGGGATACTGAATGCGGCGCAGCCCACTTTTTCCGGCCGCCGTCCGGCCGCAGAATGGCTCCATCAACCCACCAGCAAGGAGCCGAATCATGAATACCATGCAAGCCGTCGTACTGAGCACCTTTGGCGCACCGCTGTCGGATCAACGGATCGCCCGCCCGGTGGCCGCAGCCGGCCAGGTGCTGGTGCGCGTCATCGCCAGCGGCGTCAACCCGCTCGACACCAAGATCGCCGCCGGCAAGGCCGATCATGCCCAGGTCCAGCTGCCCGCCGTGCTGGGCATCGACATCGCCGGCATCGTCGACAGCGTCGGCGACGATGTGCAAGGCTTCGCCGCCGGAGACCGCGTCTTCGGCATGACGGGCGGCATAGGCAATGTACAAGGCTCGCTGGCGCAATACGCAGCGGTGGATGCCAAGCTGCTGGCGCAGATGCCATCGCAGCTGACCATGCGCGAAGCGGCCGCCCTGCCGCTGATCTTCATCACCGCCTGGGAAGGCCTGGTCGACCGAGCCCATATCGGCGAGGGCATGAAAGTGCTGGTGCACGGCGGCGCCGGCGGCGTCGGCCACATGGCGGTGCAGCTGGCCGTGGCGCGCGGCGCGCAGGTCTACGCAACCGGCAGCGCCGGCCAGCGCGCGGCCATCGAGAAAATGGGCGCGACCTTCATCGACTATCAAAGCACCAGCGTCGAACAATACGTCCAGCAGCACACCGGCGGCGAAGGATTCGACGTGGTCTACGACACCGTCGGCGGCGCCACGCTGGACGCCTCGTTCCGCGCCGCGCGCCAGTACGGCGGCCATGTGGTGAGCTGCCTGGGCTGGGGCACGCACGCGCTGGCGCCGCTGTCCTTCCGCGCCGCGACCTACTCGGGCGTGTTCACGCTGCTGCCGCTGTTGTCCGGCAAAGGCCGCGCCCACCATGGCGCGATCATGAAGGAAGCCGCCGCGCTGGCCGCCGAAGGAAAATTGAAAGTGACGCTCGACGCCGGCGTCTACACGCTGGACGCGGCCAGCGTCACCGCCGCCCACGCTGCGCTGCTCGACGGCACGGCGCGCGGCAAGGTCGTGGTGCAGGTCGGCGGCGATTAAGGCTTGAGCGTGTCCGCCTCACCGAACGAAGCGGGCGGCATAAACCGAAGGCCCGGCTCCAGGCCCGGCGAAGCCAGCGCCGCTAATATTTGAAGTAAAGTGGCAGCCGCGCGCGTATTCCGTTACGCTGCCACCTATGAAAACCGAGAAACTCTATGAAACGCTGGCCGATTCCATCGCCGGCCAGGTCGCACAAGGCGTGCTGCGCGAAGGCGAGCGCATTCCGTCGGTGCGCCAGACCGCCCAGCACCATCAATTGAGCATTTCCACGGTGGTCCGCGCCTTTCTGCTGCTGGAGAGCCGTGGCGTCATCGAGGCACGGCCGCAGTCCGGCTATTTCGTCCGCCGGCGGACGGATGGCGCCACGCAGGCCGGCACCTTGCCGGCCGCGTTGTCGCCCGCCGAACTGGCGCGCGCCCCGGCGCTCGACACAAGCACGCTGGTGCTGACGACCTTGCGCTCCATCGGCCAGGGCAGCATCCCGCTTGGCTCGCCCTTCCCCGACCCCACGCCCTTCCCGTGGGCGCGGTTGAACTACCACGCCGGCGTCGTCTCCCGGCGCGGCGGCCAGCAACAACAGTTGTCCGACCTGCCGCCGGGGAATCCGGAACTGATACGCCAGATCGCCCGCCGCCACCTGGAGAACGGCCTGACCGTGGACGCGGCCGAAATCATCATCACCACCGGAGCCACCGAGGCGATCAACCTGTGCCTGCAAGCGGTGGCCCAGCCGGGCGACCTGGTGGCGGTGGAATCGCCGACCTATTACGCGCTGCTGCAGGCGCTGCAACGCATGGGCATGCGGGTGCTGGAAATCGCCACCGACGCCGCCAATGGCATCGACATCGAAGCGCTGGAACGCGCCATCGTCGAACAAGGCGTCAAAGCCTGCATCCTGATGCCGAACTTCCAGAACCCGCTGGGCTTCCTGATGAGCGATGACCGCAAACGCGCGCTGGTGGAGATGCTGGCACGGCACGACGTGCCGGCGATCGAGAACGATGTGTATCACGAGCTGTATTACGGCGACAGCCATCCCAGCTCCCTGAAGCAGTACGACACGCGCGGCCTGGTCCTGCACTGCAATTCGTTCTCCAAGAGCCTGGACACTGGCCACCGCATCGGCTGGACGCTGCCCGGCCGCTACCGCGCGCAGGTCGAGAAGCTCAAGTTCCTCAACTCGCTCAACACCGCCGCGCTGCCGCAGCTGGCCATCGCCGAATACCTGAAGAACGACGGCTACGACTACCACCTGCGCAAACTGCGCAAAGCCTACGCGCAGCAGGCCAGCATCATGTCGGCCGCGGTGCTGCGGTTTTTCCCGCCGGGGACCAGCGTGTCGCAACCGGCGGGCGGCTATCTGCTCTGGGTGACCATGCCGCCAGCGGTGCGCGCGCTGGAGCTGTACGCCAGGGCGCAGGAGCGCGGCATCAGCATCGGTGCCGGCAATATGTTCGCCACCGGCGACGCCTACCAGCATTGCATCCGCCTCAATTACAGCTACCCCTGGACCGCCGAGGTGGAGGCGGCCGTGCGGATGCTGGGCCAGTTGGCCGGCGAACTGACCTCGGCGCACCTTGGCTGATGCTCAGTTGATTGTATAGCGCGAGCACGGCGCGAGCTGCCCGGGCTTGGCCTGCCCGCACTGCTCCAGCAACGAGCGTTCGATATTGCGGGTCATCGCCTGCAGCGCAAGGCAGTTCGGCTCCGTGCCGAATGGTTCCGAAATCTCCTGCGCGATCGCCTCCAGCGCGAACAGCGTGTAGGCGACAAACACGGAAATCAGCGGCGTGGCGAGGCCGATGGCGTCCACCAAACCAAACGGCAGCAGGAAGCAGTACAGGTAGACGGTGCGGTGCACCAGCACACCGTAAGGATAAGGAATCGGCGTATTGCTGATACGTTCGCAGCCGCCGACGGCCGCAGACAGCTCGGCGACTTGCGCGTCCAGCATCCACAGCATCTGCTCCGGCCCTTGCCCCCTGCGCGCGGCGCGCGCCAGCATCAAGCGCAAACGGTCCAGCAGCGCCACGGGGATGTAGTCCAGGCCACCGAGCTGCGCCATGTCTTCCTCGCCCAGGTAGCGTGTCAGGTCCGGTTTGGGATCGGTGCCGCGCAGCTGGTGCGTCAGCGCGTAGACGAAGGCAATCAGGCGCCGCACGAACAGCTCGCGGTCGAAGCCTTCGTCCTCCTGCGGCAGGTAGCTGAGCGCCTGCGACGTCAGCGACCGCGCCGCGACCAGGATGCGGCCCCATATCTGCCGCGCCTCGACAAAGCGCGCATACGCGGCGTTGTTGCGAAAGCCGAGGAAAATCGCCAGGCTGACGCCGACCAGCGGAAACGGCGCCGTATCCAGCGGGATCTTGACGCCGTCGATGCGGCCGCCGGTCGCCACCGCCAGTGAGCTGATCGCCAGCATCAGCAGCAGTTGGGGAACAATCGACTTGAGCACCGAGCCGTCCCAGACGAACAGCATGCGCAGCCAGTTGCCGGTTGGACGAACGATCATGGCCTACCTCCCGCCGTTGGCCGGCATGGCGCCCGGCGACAGCAGCACCGGGATCGATTTCGACGTCGGCGTCCCGGCGCCGTCGGCCACGCTGGACAGCGGCACCAGCGGATTGGTCTCCGGGTAGTAAGCGCCGATGCAGCCGCGCGGGATATCGTAGGCCACCAGCATGAAGCCGTCGGCGCGGCGCTCGACATCATCGTCCCAAACGCTCTGCACGTCGACCCAGTCGCCGGCCTTCATACCCAGCATGTCGATATCGGCCTGGTTGATGAAGATCACCCGCCGCATGCCGAACACGCCGCGATAGCGGTCGTCCAGCGCGTAGATGGTGGTGTTGTACTGGTCGTGCGAGCGGGTGGTCATCATCACCATCAGGCGCTGGCCGTAACGCAGCATGGCGCGCGCGATCGGCGTATCGCGCTCCACCTGGTGCGGCACGAACTGCGCCTTGCCGCTGGCGGTATGCCATTCGCGCTCGCGCGAGGCCACCTTCAAGTGGAAGCCACCCGGCACCGCGATCCGCGCGTTGTAGTCGTAGAAATCGTCGAACACCTTCTCGATATCGTCCCGGATGCGCGCATAGTCGTCGCGGTAGGCCGGCCACGCCAGCGCATGCCGCCCGCGCCCCGCTCCGCTGCCCAGCGTGGCCTCCGCCATATGCGAAACGATGGCGATCTCGGACAGCAAAGCCTCCGACGCCGGCTTGTTGATGCCATACGAAATATGCACCATGCTCATTGAATCCTCGACCGTGACGCCCTGCGGCACACCGCCCCGTACATCGATCTCGGTGCGGCCCAGCGTCGGCAGGATCAGCGCCTGGCGGCCGTGGATCAGGTGACTGCGATTGAGCTTGGTGGCGATATGCACCGTCAGCTCGCAGGACTGCAAGGCCTTGAAAGTCAGCGGCGTATCCGGCGTGGCGACGGCGAAATTCCCACCCAGGCCAACGAATACCTTGACCTTCCCTTCGGCCATCGCGGCGATGGTGGCCACCACGTCGTAGCCGTGATGACGCGGCGGTTCGAAATCGAAGACCTCGCGCATGCGGTCCAGGAAGGCTTCGGTCGGGCGTTCCTCGATGCCCACCGTACGGTCGCCCTGCACGTTGGAATGGCCGCGCACCGGGCACAGGCCCGCGCCACGGCGGCCGATATTACCGCGCATGAGCATCAGGTTCGACAGCATCTGTATCGTCGGCACCGAGTTTTTGTGCTGCGTCAGGCCCATGCCCCAGGTGGCGATCACGCGTTCGCCGCGAACATAGACCTGGGCCAGCGCTTCGATCTCCGCGCGCGGCACGCCGGATTCCTCGATCAGCAGCGGCCAGCTCTCCTTGCGCAAATCCCGTGCAAATTCCTCGAAGCCCGTGGTGTGCTGTGCGATGAAGTCCACGTCCACCAAGCGCTGTATGCCGTGCAGCTGCGCATGATCGTCCAACTCCAGCAGGCGCTTGGCCAGCGCCTTGATCAGCGCGAAGTCGCCGCCAAGGCGCGGCTGGACGAACATCGAGCAGATCGGGGTGCTGGACAAGGTCAGCATCTCGACCGGGTGCTGCGGACTGGTGAAGCGCTCCAGTCCCCGCTCGCGCAGCGGATTGATGGACACGATCGTAGCGCCGCGCCGCGCGCATTCGCGCAGCTCTCCCAGCATGCGCGGATGATTGGTGGCGGGATTCTGGCCGAAGATCAGCAAGGTATCCGCCTGTTCGAAATCGTCCAGCGTCACCGTGCCCTTGCCGATGCCAACGGTGCCGGGCAGGCCACGGCTGGTCGCCTCGTGGCACATATTGGAGCAGTCGGGGAAGTTGTTGGTGCCGTAGGCGCGCGCGAACAACTGGTACAGGAAGGCCGCCTCGTTGCTGGCGCGCCCCGAGGTGTAGAACGCCGCCTGGTCCGGGTGGTCCAGCGCATTGAGCTCGCGCGCCACCAGCGCGAACGCCTCCTGCCACGATACCGGCACATAGCGGTCGCTGACGGCGTCGTAGCGCATCGGCGCGGTCAGGCGGCCGTGCTGCTCCAGTTCATAGTCGGATTGTTCCAGCAGCTCGGCGACGGTGTGGCTGGCAAAGAAATCCTCGGTGACGCGCTTGCTGGTCGATTCCGCGGCCACCGCCTTGACGCCGTTTTCGCAGAACTCGAAGGTGGAACTGTGCTCGCGGTCCGGCCACGCGCAACCAGGACAATCGAAGCCGTCCGGCTGGTTCTGCGCAAACAGCGACTTGTAATTGACGCCGCTGACCCGCTCCTTGAGCAGGTTGAGCGCCACATACTTCAAAGCGCCCCAGCCGGCGGCGGGATGGGTATAGGGTTCGATCTTGCCGGCGGGGGCGGCTGGTTTGTTGTCATCCATGGCGATGGTGCTCCTTATGTTGTCAGGTAGAGCATAATTCCCGCCACCCCTTCCATATGAGTACAGATCGCATCATCGCCAGCAGGTACAGTCGGATACAGTCGTCACCGGCGACGGTTGACATCCAACGAGACATCCCCAACTATAACGGCATGCGCAAACCGTCCACCGCCGACCTGTGGCAAGACTTCCACCCCGCCGTGGCGGCGTGGTTTCGCTCGACCTTCGCCGGGGCGACGGAGGCGCAGCGGCGCGCCTGGCCCCTGATCCGGTCCGGTCGGCCGACGCTGATCGCCGCCCCCACCGGCTCGGGCAAGACGCTGACCGCCTTCCTGGCCGCCATCGACGCACTGGTGGCCGAAAGCGCCACCGCCCCGCTGCCCGACGAATTGCGGGTGTTGTACGTATCGCCATTGAAGGCGCTGTCCAACGACATCCGCCTCAACCTCCTGGCGCCGCTGGAAGGCATCGGCCGCGAACTGGCCGCGATGGGATTGCCCGACCACGGCATCCGCAGCGCGGTACGCACCGGCGACACCACCCAGGCCGAACGCAACGCCATGCGCCGCCGCGCGCCGCACATCCTCGTATCGACGCCGGAATCGCTGTACGTGCTGCTGGGTTCCGACAGCGGCCGCGCCATGCTCTCGACCGTGCGCACGGTGATCGTCGACGAGATCCACGCGGTGGCCGGCACCAAGCGTGGCAGCCACCTGGCCCTGAGCCTGGAGCGCCTCGATGCCCTGTGCGCGCAACCGCCCGTGCGGGTGGGCCTGTCGGCCACGCAGAAACCGTTATCGGCGGTGGCGAGCTTCCTGGTCGGCACGGGCGGCGATTGCGCGGTGGTCGACGTCGGCCACGTGCGGGCGCGCGACCTGGGCCTGGAACTGCCACCCGTGCCGCTGGAAGCAATCATGGCCAACGAGGTCTGGGAGCGCGTGTACGACCGCCTGGCCGAGCTGTCGGTGCAGCACAAGACCACACTGGTATTCGTCAACACGCGCCGCATGGCCGAGCGCATGGCGCGCCACTTGGGCGAGCGGCTGGGCGCAGAGCTGGTGGCGGCCCACCACGGCAGCCTGGCCAAGGAATACCGGCTCGACGCCGAGCAGCGCCTCAAGCGCGGCGAGCTGCGCGTGCTGATCGCCACCGCCTCGCTGGAACTGGGCATCGACATCGGCGACGTCGACCTGGTGTGCCAGATGTCCTCACCGCGAAGCATCGCCGCGCTGCTGCAGCGCGTGGGCCGCTCCGGCCACCAGGTCGGCGGCCTGCCCAAGGGGCGCCTGTTCCCCACCTCGCGCGATGACCTGATCGAATGCGCCGCCCTGCTGGACTGCGTGCGCCGTGATGAGTTGGACATGCTGCACATCCCCAACGCCCCGCTGGACGTGCTGGCGCAGCAGATCGTCGCCGAAGTGTCCAGCCGCGAATGGGGCGAGGACGAGCTGTTCGACATGGTGCGCCGCGCCTCGCCCTACGCACAGCTGGAGCGCGCCAGCTACGACGCCGTGATCCGCATGCTGTCCGAGGGCTACTCGGGCCGCAACGGCGTGCGCGGCGCCTATCTGCACCGCGACACGGTGGCCGGCGCGCTGCGCGGACGGCGCGGCGGCAAACTCACCGCCGTCACATCCGGCGGCACCATCCCGGACAACGCCGACTACACGGTGGTGCTGGAGCCGCAGAGCCAGATAGTCGGCACGGTGCATGAAGACTTCGCCGTCGAAAGCCTGGCCGGCGACGTTTTCCAGCTCGGGAACACATCGTACCGAATCCAGCGCGTCGAAGCGGGCAAGGTGCGCGTGGAGGATGCGCACGGCGCTCCGCCCAACATGCCCTTCTGGCTGGGCGAAGCGCCAGGCCGCAGCGACGAGCTGTCGATGGGCGTGGCCCGCCTGCGCGGCGAGATCGAACATCAACTGGCGGCGGTCCCGGATGGTGCGGCCGCCATCGAGCGCGCCATCGACTGGCTGTATGAGCATCTCGGCCTGGCCGACGACGCCGCGCGCCAGATCGTCGAATACCTGGCCCGCTCGCGCGCCGCGCTGGGCGCCCTGCCCACCCGCGACACGCTGGTGATGGAACGCTTCTTCGACGAATCGGGCGGCATGCAGCTGGTGGTGCACTCGCCGTACGGCAGCCGCATCAACCGCGCCTGGGGGCTGGCGCTGCGCAAGCGCTTCTGCCGCAGCTTCAACTTCGAATTGCAGGCCGCCGCCAGTGAGGACGCCATCGTGCTGTCGCTGTCGACCGCGCACAGCTTCCCGCTGGATGAAGTGTGGCGCTACCTGCGCTCGGCCACCGCCGAGCACATACTGATCCAGGCGCTGCTTGACGCGCCGCTGTTCAACGTGCGGTGGCGTTGGAACGCCACCACTGCACTGGCCCTGCCGCGCTACTCGGGTGGACGCAAGGTCGCACCGCAGCTGCAGCGCATGAAAAGCGACGACCTGCTGGCCTCCGTCTTCCCCGACCAGGCGGCGTGCCTTGAAAATATCGTCGGCGAACGAGAGCTGCCCAGCCATCCGCTGGTCGACCAGACGCTGGACGACTGCCTGCACGAAGCCATGGACAGCGAAGGCTGGCTGGCCCTGCTGCGCCGCATGGAGGCCGGCGAAGTGACGCTGATCGCGCGCGACCTGCCGGCGCCGTCGCCGCTGGCGATGGAGATCCTCAACGCCCGTCCCTACTTCTTCCTCGACGACGCGCCGATCGAGGAGCGCCGCACGCAAGCCGTCATCAACCGGCGCTGGACCGATCCAGCGTCCACCGACGACCTGGGCGCGCTCGACGCCGGCGCCGTCGCCAGCGTGGCCGAGGAAGCCTGGCCGAGCGTGCGCAATGCCGACGAAATGCACGAAGCCCTGATGTCGCTGGCCGGCATCACGCAGGCGGAAGCGGCCTCCAACGAAGGCTGGCCCGCCTGGCTGGACGCACTGGCCACCAGCGGCCGCGCCACCCGGCTGCGCGGCGAGGTGACTGGGACTGGAACGGCGGCTACGACGGTGGTTGCGGCGGCGACGGCTGCGACAGCGGCGGTGACGGCGCCTGCACCCGGCGGCATCGACCTCTGGGTACCGCTGGAACGCCTTGCCTGCCTGCGCGCCGCCTATCCGCATGCGCAGGCCACGCCACCGCTGGCCGACCCGCCTGCCGGCGCCGACGCCAACGCCGATGCCGACGGCTGGACCGCCGACAACGCGCTGGTCGAAATCCTGCGAGCGCGGCTGAGTGGCTTCGGCCCGCAAACGGTGGACGCCATTGCCGTCGCATTGGGCCTCACAACAAGCACCGCCACCATCGCCCTTACACAACTGGAGAGCGAAGGCTACGTGATGCGCGGCCGCTTCACCCCGGGCACGAAGACCGAGGAATGGTGCGAACGCCACCTGCTGGCGCGCATCCACCGCTACACCATCAAAAGCCTGCGGCGCGAGATCGAACCGGTGGAGCGCCAGGACTTCATGCGCTTCCTGTTCGACTGGCAGCACCTGTCGCCGGACGCCCAACTGCAAGGCGAAGACTCGCTGCCGCTGCTGCTCGCCCAACTGGAAGGCTACGAAGCCGGCGCCGGCGCATGGGAAAGCGACCTGCTGTCGCTGCGCATGCGGGACTACGAAAAAGCCTGGCTCGATAACCTGTGCCGCAGCGGCAAACTGGTTTGGACGCGCATCGGCGCACCGTCCAGCGCCGCCGGCGGGCCAGTGCGCAACACGCCGCTGGTGCTGCTGCCGCGCCGCCAGCTCTCGTTGTGGCACGCGCTGCCGGTAGTCGCCGCCGAAGTCGAAGTATCGCCACGTGCCGCGCGCGTGCTGGCCGCGTTGCGCAGCGAAGGCGCCATGTTCTTCGACGAACTGGCGCACGAAGCGCGCCTGCTGCCGGTGGAACTGGAAAACACGCTAGGTGAACTGGTGGCGACAGGCCTGGTCAACGCCGACAGCTACGCCGGCCTGCGCGCCATGCTGCTGCCCGCGAACAAGCGCGCCAGCAACGACAAGCGCCGTCAACGTAGCGCAGCACCGTCGATGGACGAAGCGGGACGCTGGGCACTGGTCCGCCGCGGCGACGGGGTGACCGTGCGCGAACGCGTAAGCGAAATCGCGGAAGCCGGCGCCGGAGTCAGCGCCATGGCCGAAGCCACCGCCAAGGCCGAGGGCACTGCCAACGCTGGAGGTGCAGCCAAGGCCGCGGGCATCGCCAGCGCCGGCACCAGCGTCGCGACCACCCGCGCCGCGCCGCCGGCCCGCCCGCCACGCACCGCGCCCGAAACATTGGAACACATCGCCATGACGCTGCTGCGCCGCTACGGCGTGATGTTCTGGCGCCTGCTGGAACGCGAACCCGCGTGGATGCCCTCCTGGCGCGAACTGCTGCCGGTCTACCATCGCCTGGAGGCACGCGGCGAAATACGCGGCGGCCGCTTCGTCGCCGGCCTGTCGGGCGAACAGTTCGCCCTGCCCGAAGCCATCCCGCTGCTGCGCGAAACGCGCCGCCGCAAACACGATGGCAGCCTGGTATGCGTCTCCGGCATCGACCCGCTCAACCTGTGCGGCACGCTGCTAACCGGCGACAAGGTCCCCGCGCTGGCCGGCAACCGCCTGCTGTTCCGCGACGGCCTGCCGGTGGCGACCATGGTGTCCGGAAAATTCAACTACCTGTACCAACCCACGGCCGGCGACCGCGAAGCGCTGCACAACGCGCTGGTACACACATGAACACCAGCGCGCAAGCAGGCTGCGACAAAGCCATCGCACTGGCGGCCCCGCCCTGCCCGCAAACGCGGACCATAGACCATCCGCGCATGGTGCTGGCCACCACCATCCTCGCATCCAGCCTTGCCTTCATCGACGGCTCCGTGGTCAACGTCGGCCTGCCCGCGATAGGCCGCAGTCTGGGTACGGATGGCGCCGGGCTGTCGTGGATCGTCAACGGCTACCTGCTGCCGCTCAGCGCCCTGCTGCTGTTGGGCGGCGCGGCCGGCGACCGTTTCGGCAAGCGCCTGCTACTGTTGATCGGCGTGGCCGTGTTCGCGCTGGCGTCGCTGCTGTGCGCCTTCGCACCATCGCTGCCGCTGCTGGTGGCGGGACGCATCCTGCAAGGCACCGGCGCGGCGCTGCTGATGCCCAACAGCCTGGCCATCCTTGGCACCCACTTCAAAGGCGAGGCGCGCGGACGGGCGATCGGCATCTGGGCGGCGGTGGGCGCGGCGGCCGGCGCACTCGGCCCGCTGCTGGGCGGCTGGTTGATCGACATCGTCGGCTGGCGCGCCATCTTCTTCATCAACTTGCCGCTTGCCGCGGCCGCGCTGTACCTGGGCCAACGCTATCTGCGCGACGAAAACGGTGCGGCGCCGGTGACGCTGGACCTGCCCGGCGCCGCTCTGGCCAGCCTGGGACTGGGGGGACTGACGTGGGGCCTGACGGTGGCCTCCAGCACCTCGGGCGTGGGCTGGCTGCCGTCGCTGGCCATCGCCGTCGGCGTGCTGGCCCTGATCGTGTTCCTGCGGGTGGAGCAGCGCGCCGGCGACCACGCGATGCTGCCGCTGTCGCTGTTCTCCTCCCACAGTTTCAGTGGCCTCAACCTGATGACCTTCCTGCTGTATGGCGCGCTGGGAGCCTTGCTGTTGCTGGTGCCGTTCGTGCTGATCGAATTCGACCACTACTCCGCCAGCATGGCCGGCGCCGCGCTACTGCCGCTGCCGGTGGTGATCGCGCTGGGCTCATCGACGATGGGCCGCATTGCCGGCAAGGTCGGCGCGCGGCTGCCGTTGACGGTCGGGCCTATCGTCGTCGCTGGCGGTTTTCTGCTGTCCATGCGCATCGGCGGCGGCAGCTACTGGACCACCACGCTGCCGGCGATGGTGGTCATCGCCATCGGCATGGCGATTGCGGTGGCGCCCTTGACCACGGCCGTCCTGTCATCGGTGGACGCGGGTCACAGCGGCGTCGCCTCAGGCTTCAACAGCGCGGTGGCGCGTGCGGGCGGCTTGTTCACCACCGCACTTCTGGGCATGGTGCTCGACTCGCACGGAGCGGCGCTGCTGGCGTCCTTCCACATCGCGGCGCTGGCCTGCGCAGTGACCGCGCTGGCCAGCGCCGCATGTGCCTTTATCTGGATCGCCAACAAGTAATCAAGGTGCGGTGGCGTACAGAGTGCGCGGCGCTTCCCGCATACGCTGGTGGGATGACCATCCAACCACCGAAGGAACCGCCATGCGCCTCCCCCTGATCGCCCCGAAAGACCTCACATCCGAACAAAAAGCCCTGTACGACAATATGCGCAAGGGCATCAACAGCAACTTCAACGACTTCATCTCCGTGCGCGAAGACGGCGCGCTGATGGGACCATGGAACCCGTGGCTGCACGAGCCGGGCATCGGCAAGGCGATCTGGGACCTGACATTGGCCATGACCGCCAACACCAAGCTGCCCGAAAACGTGCGGCAGATCGCCATCCTGACGGTCGGCGCCAGCTACAACGCGGCGTACGAAATCTACGCCCACATCGCGGTCGCCGAGCGCGAAGGCATGACCGCCGAGCGGCTGTCCACGCTGGTGGCCGACGTCAAGCCGGGAGACTTGAACAAGGAAGAAAGCATCGCCTACGACACGGCCTACGCGCTGAGCCGGGGCGGCACGCTGCCGGAGCCCCTGTACCGGCTGGCCGTCGACACCTTCGGCCAGCACGGCGCCAGTGAGTTGATCTACCTGGTCGGCCTGTATGCGCTGGTGTCGGTCACGCTGAACGGCTTTAACGTGCCGGTGCCGGAACGGGACTGAGGCGGCTTCGAGGAGGCCAAGGCCGATCGATTACCGCTCCCCCCTCAGGGTATAGACCGGCTTCTCGGTTTCTCCCTTCTCCACCATGGCGAGAAGTCGTTGCAGTTCCGTGCGATCCTTGTCATCCTTTGCGGATGACACCAGGTTGCGCAGGATGGCGGCATGTGCCGTCTGCAGCGCCTGCGTTGCTGGCACGGAGACGTCCGGTTTCACGCCGACGTGCTCCCAGTTGGTTTTGGTGATGAAGTTGATCGCGCGCGAAGTCGGGATCGCGACAACAATGTCATTCCCTACGCCGTACCAGCCTACGGGATTTGAACCGCCGCCGGTGGTCTCCCCGATCAGCGTCCCGCGCTTCTGCACCTGCATGCCATACGCAAAATCCTCGCCGCCGGAGAAGGTGCGCGCTGAGGTCAACACGTACACGGGCTTGTCGTAACGCTGTGCGACCGTCGGCACCGTCCAGTACTGCTGCGTCGTGTTCTCCGGGCGATTGTAGATGTCAATCAGATGCCGTTCTTCGCCGATCGGGAAGAAATGGCTCATCAGATAGGCCACGCTGGCCGGACTCCCGCCACCGTTGCGGCGCAGGTCGATGATCAACGCATCCGTGCCGGCCATGAGCTGCATCGCCGCCGTATAAGCCGGGCCGACGAACTCGGGTCCTCCGAAGCCACGCAGCTCAATGTAGCCGACGTTGCCGGGAAGGCGCTCGATTTTCTGGATCTCATAACCCCGCCGTGCGCTCCGCTCGCGCCTTTCTTCTATCTCGGCGCGGCTGGGCGCGTCGGAGGTGCCGCTGTATTCACGAAAACCTTCGAAAACTCTGGCGCCGAAATGTTTGTCGCCGCTGAATTCGCGCAAGTCCTTCGCCAATGCCTCACTGAGCGCTTGCGCGCTGGCGGCGGACGCATAGCCTCCCTTGGCCTGTTTGCTTGCAATCGCAAGGCCGACCCGTTCGGCCAGGGCGGGCTCAATGTAATTCGCGCTGATTTTCGCTTTCAACGTCTGCACAATCGCAGCGCGATCGGACTCGTTCAGCGGGGCGACCTCGGCCGCGAAGACGGGAATCGACAGCAGTATGCTCGACATCAGGCTTGCAACAAACTTCTTTCTACACACCATACATTCCTCCAGGTTGGACTACGAATCTGATCTTGCTTCGAGCTGTTGCAGCGCCTCGCGGTTGGGCACGAGCGCAGTTCGGTACGAAAGCCTTCACCTTAGACGATGGCCTGGCGGCGGTCGAGTCAATTGCGGCGACCCGTGCATATCTTGCGGCCCAGCCGGTAGGAGATTGAGGTAAGGGACACGCGCGCCGTCTGCAACTGGCCGATGCCTGATTAGTTCTGTGATTGAACCGTGGTCCGAATCTGATCGATAGTCCGCGCAATTTCCTCATCGACGGCTACGCTGCGGCGAGCCAGGGTCATTGGAACGCCATCAGGTCCGGTGCACGCCAATTTCTGTCCTTCCTGCTTGTAGCGGCAGGAAATGACCACATCAACGCTTTTCATTCCCCGCTGTTCCTTGGGCACCAATGGACGAACCGATAAGGTATCTCCATCCAGGGTAGCCTGCACGGGGCCCCCTATGATTGCGCGCGGACCATGGCCATCTGCGGCGGGGGCAGGCTCCGTGGAGCCGGCCGCCATGCCAAATCCGTCCGCGAGAAGATAGATCTCAGTTTGCTTATCCGTGCCGTCGTGCAGCGAGGCTCCGGTACCCCATGTGCCGACTAAATGAGCCGGCAACACATCCGTCGCGTTGGCCGCACCGCATGACAAAAGCAAACATAACAAGACTCGACCCATCGAAACTCCCTATTCAGTTGGACACCGGAGGGTCTCAGCATAGCAGCCTGCCAACGTGGAAAATACTCGAATTATCACTCAGGCATGGAAAGCCATCGCCACCCTGGCCGCGATCAGCTTCGCCATAAACCGCAGCGGGTACGACGCGAAGCTTGGCACGTCGGACGGCAGCGGCGCCGCCGCCGTTCGGGATTTGGTGCAGATGCGCATCTGCACCGGCATCGCATCGCCGGCAAAGCGCGCGCGGTACATCGATACCCAGTGGCGGCTGTCGTCAAAGCTCATCAGCATGGCCGAGTTGCAGCAGGTGGCGACCACGCGATTGGTCGCCGACGCCGCATCGAGCTTGTAATTTTTCAGCAGCGCCGCGCCCTTCACCGGCATTACGCGGTCCTTGCGGTAGGCCACGTAGGCGGTGCCGCCATCGGCGTCTTGCATCGGCGCCGCGTTGCGCAGCGAGACAATTTCGCGCGATCCCCGCTGGCAATCGCCGCAGTAGCAGATGACGCTGGTGATCGGCGCTCCAAGCGCCTTCAGCGCAACGCTTCCGCATGTACACGACACGATCACTTCCGGCTTTGGTGGCGTCGACATCGTTCGCTCCCTAGCCTAGGCGAACGCCAGGCCGCTTCCGGTTTCGAGCAGGGACTTGAGACTGGAGGCGATCTGCGCCCATGCCTCCTTCAATCCCTCGTGGCCTTCCGGCAGGTCGTAGTGCAGGATGGTCAGCTTGGTGATCTCTCCAGCCGGCTTGATTTCGTACACGATGCGCGACGGCTTGATATCGGACGGTATCCAGCTGGGAATGAAGGTCATCTCCAGCCGCTTGCCGCGCTCGGCGAACAGGATATCGCCCGACACCATCACCTTGCCCTCGGCCGTGCGGTGCTCGTACTTGCCGCCGGTTTCGAACTGGCCGTGGATTTCGGTGCCGCGCAGGTTGTAGCGCCTCGACAGTTCCGCGCTGGTCAAGGCCTCCCACAGCTTCTCGGGCGTGGTGCGGATGAAGGTTTCAAGGATGAAATCTGGTTTGACGGTATCCATGGTTGAGGTCCTTTCCAGTTCGACCTTCAGGTCAAGAATGGCCCGGGTCAGCGGTTGGCGCGTGAGCGGTTCGATCCAGCGGTCGACCAGCGACTGCAGCGGAGCGGCGTTGAGGTAGTGGTATTTGAACCGGCCGGACCGGTGCGTCACCACCAGGGATGCGGCCTCCAGCACCTTCAAGTGCTTCATGACGCCGAAGCGCGTCATGCCCAGCGCGCTTTCGAGCTCGGTCAGCGTCTGGCCGTCGCGGCTGCGCAGCATGTCCAGCAGTTGCCGGCGGGTTTCATCACTCAAGGCTTTAAAGATCGCATCCATGCCGGCCATATTAGGTGACTAAACCATCACGTGTCAATAAGGTCACGTAAAAATACCGCGTTACGGCTGAGCTCGTGTCCGAATGCCAGACTTGACCCCAATGAAGTTTGGCGTATATGATTCGTATACGTTTTATATATTGGATTTAAAAATGGGTATTGTGAACATTGACGATGAGCTGCACGACCAGATTCGCAAGGCGAGCTCCGTCGCTTGCCGGTCCATCAACGCGCAGGCGGCGTTCTGGATCAAGATGGGGATGTTGAGCGAGTTGAACCCTACGCTGACCTTTAACGAGATCGTCGCGCGGGAATTGCGTGCGGCCGGGGTCGAGCCCCCTCCTCTCCGGAGCGCGGCATGACCAAGCGGCCCGAGGAAATCGCGCTGATGGCGGAGGCGGGCAAGCTGCTGGCCAGCGTGTTCGCCCATCTGGATCGATTGAGCCTGATCGGCATGTCCACCATGCAGGTCAACGATATGGTCGACAGCCTGATCGTCAATGAGCTGCAGGCGCGGCCGGCCAGCAAGGGGCAGTATGGCTACGCTTATGCGCTCAACTCTTCCCGCAACAGCGTGGTGTGCCATGGGGTGCCGTCGCCGACCGAGTTTTTGCAGGACGGCGATATCGTCAACTTCGATATCACGCTGGAGAAGAACGGCTTCATCGCCGATTCCAGCAAGACTTATCTGGTCGGCGAGGTGTCGCCGCTGGCCAGGCGGCTGGTGCAGGTGACTTACGAGGCCATGTGGCATGGCATCCGCACCGTCCGCCCCGGCGCCAGGCTGGGCGATGTCGGCCATGCGATCGAGCGTCATGCCCGCCGCAACGGCTATTCCGTGGTCCGCGAATATTGCGGGCACGGTATAGGCCGCGAGATGCATGAACCGCCGCAGGTGCTCCATTGGGGCAAGCCGAAGACCGGACTGGTGCTCCAGGAGGGCATGGTGTTCACCATCGAACCCATGCTCAACCAGGGCCGCCGCGCGGTCCGCACCGAGGACGATGGCTGGACCGTCGTGACCATGGACGGCAAATTGTCCGCGCAGTTCGAACATACCGTGGCGGTCACCCGCAGCGGCGTGCAGGTGCTGACGCTGCGCGCCGGCGAGCGCGCCTTGAACTAGGCGCTTATTTGTACGCTTACTTGTAGTCGTCCGGCGTCAGCGCGTACTTTTGCATCTTGTAGTACAGCGTCTGCTTCGGCACGCCCAGCGCGGTGCTCACTTCGGTGACGCTGCCGCTGGCCCTGCGCAGTTCTTGCTCGATCACCGCGCGTTCGAAGCAGCCCACCTGCTCCGCCAGCGGCAACGGCGCCATGCTGCGCGCCGACAGCAGGCCATCGGCGCCGCTCGACAGACCCAGCACGAAACGCTCGGCGATGTTGCGCAGTTCGCGCACATTGCCCGGCCAGTCGTGCGCCATCAGCGCTTGCATCAGGGGCCCCGGCACCGGCGGCGCGCTGCGCTTGTAGCGCGCGGCGGCGCCCAGCAGGAAGTGTTCGAACAGCAGCGGGATATCCTCGCGCCGCTCGCGCAGCGGCGGCAGGTTCAGCACGATCAGGTTCAAACGGTAGTAAAGGTCGCTGCGGAATTTCTGCTGGTCCGACCATTCCTTCAAATCGACCTTGGCCGCCGCGATCACGCGCACGTCCACCGGCACCGGGCTGTTGGAACCCAGCCGTTCGACGTAACGCTCCTGCAGCACGCGCAGCATCTTGACCTGCAGCGCCATCGGCAGGCTTTCGATCTCGTCGAGGAACAGCGAGCCGCCGTCCGCGTGCTCGATCTTGCCGACCTGGCGCTTGGCGGCGCCGGTGAAGGCGCCCGATTCATGGCCGAACACTTCGCTCTCAAAAATGGTCTCGGGGATCGCGCCGCAGTTGAGCGCGACGAAGTTGCTCTGGTGCCGGCGGCTGAACTGGTGCAGGCAGCGCGCCACCATCTCCTTGCCGGTGCCGGTTTCGCCGTAGATCAGCACGTCCGCCGGTTCGTCGGCCAGGTCCAGGATCAGGCGGCGCAGGTCGCGGATCGCGACCGAGTCCCCCAGCAGCGTGGCCTCGATGCCCTCGCCGTGCGCGATGCGGTGGCGCAGCGCGGCCACTTCCAGCACCAGCCGCCGGGTTTCCATCGCGCGCTGCACGACGTCGGTCAGCTGCTCCGACGAGTACGGCTTGGCGATGAAGTCATACGCGCCGTCGCGCATGGCGCCCACGGCCATCGTGATGTCGCCGTGGCCGGTCACCAGCACCACCGGCAGTTGCGCGTCGATGGCCTTGACGGCGGCCATGAAGTCCAGCCCGCTCATGCCGGGCAGGCGCACGTCGCTCACCACCACGCCGTCAAAACCCGGCGTGATCAGCGGCAGCGCCTGCTCGGCGGTGTGGAAGGCTTGCACCTCGATGCCCGCCAGGTCCAGCGCTTGTGCGCTGCCTGCGCGCACGGTCGGGTCGTCTTCGATCAGTAATACTTTCATGCTGTCTCCTGCTCCGCAATGGGTAATTCAATGATGAACCGGGCGCCGCCCGTGGTCGTGGCTTCCGCCAGCAGCCGTCCGCCAAATTCGCGGATGATCTGCTCGGATATCGCCAGTCCCAGGCCAAGGCCCTGCCCTTGCGGCTTTGTGGTGAAAAAAGGTTCGAATAAGTGGCGGCGGATCGCTTCCGGAATGCCCGGCCCGGTATCCGAGACGGCGATCATCGCCTTTTGAAAACTGCGCGAGACGCTCACGGTCAGCTGGCGCGTCTCGCTGTCGGCCATCGCGTCGAGCGCGTTGGTGAAAAGGTTGACCAGCACCTGCTCCAGCCGGTTGGTGTCGCACAGCGCAAACACGTCCGGGCTCTGCATCGCCATGCGGAAGTTGACCCGCTCCTGCTCCACCCGGCGCTCGACCAGGAACAGCGCGGCGGTGATGGCCCCCGCCACCGCCACCGGCCTGACGCTGGCGTCGGACTTGCGGGCGAACTGGCGCAGCTGGCCGGTCAGCGCGCCCATGCGCCCGACCAGTTGCGAGACGGTCGCCAGGTTGTCCTTGGCCTCGTCCAGCCGACCGCGCTCGATGAGCACGCGGGCGTTGTCGGACATCGTGCGCAGCGCCGTCAGCGGCTGGTTCAGCTCGTGCGTGATGCCGGCCGACATCTGGCCCAGCACCGCCATCTTGCCGGCCTGGACCAGCTCGCTCTGCGCCTGGCGCAGCTTCTGCTCGGCCTGGCGGCGCACGACGTTTTCCTCGCTCAGGTTGTGCGTCATCTGCTGCAGGCTGGCGGTGCGCTCGGCCACCATCGATTCCAGGTCGTCGTAGGCGCGCTGCAGGTCCAGCCGGGCGCGCTGGCGTTGCCGTCCCAGCCGGCGGCGCTGGCGCGCGTACAGCACCAGCATCAGCAGCAGCGCTTCCGACAGCCAGGTGAAGAGGAAGGCGTTGCGCGCGCTGGCCTCGGCCGGCGCCAGGTCCGACAGGTAGACGAACTGCCACTTGCGCGGCGAGAGCGAACGGGTCTGGGCCAGCATGCGCAGGCGCGCGGCCGGCGCCGGCGTGGCGACGATGGCGGCGCCGTTGTCGAGCTTGCGCAATTCGCGTATGCCCAGCGGCAGCAAGGCGTGCGAGAAGTACTGGCGCGACACTTCCAGCTCCTGCAGCACGGCCGGCGACAGCGGCGCCAGCGCGCGGTACTTCCATTCCGGCTCGGAGCTGAGGAAGACCACGCCGTGGGCGTCGGTCAGCAGCACCTTGTCGCTGCCCTGCACCCAGCCGCTTTCCAGTTTCTCGATATTGACCTTGACGGTGGCCACGCCCAGCATGCGGCCGTTGTGATAAATGCCATGCGCGAAGAAGTAGCCCGGCTCGCCGCGCGTGGTGCCGACGCCGTAGAAGCCGCCGGGCGTGCGCCGCAGCGCGTCGCGCACGTAGGGCCGGAAGGCGACGTTGTCGCCGACGAAGCTGTCCGGCTCGCGCCAGTTGCTGGACGCCTGCGTCACGCCCTGCAGGTTGACGATGTAGATGGTGGTCGATTTGGACAGGTGGTTGACCTGTTCCAGATAGGCGTTGACCTCGGCGCGCAGGGCCTCGTCGTCGGGCTGCTGCAGCAAGGCGATGACATCCTTGTTCAGCTCCAGCGTGCCGGGCAGGAAATCGTATTTGGACAACAGGTTTTCCAGGCTGACGGCGTAACCGTCGAGCCGCTGCGCCGCGGCCAGGCGCAGCTTTTCGGTGGCGGCGTTTTCGGTCCAGCGCCAGGCCAGCGCCGCCACCGCGAGGCAGCACAGCAGCAGCAACACCCACAGCGCAGCCCGGCGCAGCAGCCGGCGGCCCGGCTTGGACGGCAAGACGGTCTGCGGTGATGCTACTGCCATAGTCTCCTCTGTTGTTAATTCGTTTTATCAGATTTGTTCCGAGAAACCTCGTCCTTCAGGGCGAGGAGTGAAAGGAACCCACTACGTAGAAGTCGACGCGAGGGAAGAAAGCACGGAACCCAAGCGTTCTGCAGTGGTCAAACAAGTATGAAACTGGTTTACCGATATCGCGTCAAATCCTTGACTGGCCTGCTGAATCAGCAAGCGCGGGCGGTGAATTTCGTCTGGAACTACTGCAACGACCGACAAAAGGATGCGTTGCGCTTCGGTCGGCGCTGGCACACGGGATTTGACCTGATCAAGCTGACCACCGGTTGCTCCAAAGAGCTTGGCCTGCATTCGGGCACGATCAACGACGTCTGCCAGCGCTATGCCAACTCGCGCGCCATGTCGCATAGGCCTTACTTGCGCTATCGCGGCCGCAAGGCAATGGGCTGGGTACCGTTGAAGGGGCGTGAACTCAAGCGCGAAGGCAACGCCTTTCGTTTCGCCGGCCGCACGTTTCGTGTGTTTTACTCGCGCCCTCTGCCAGATGGGAAAATTCTCGATGGCACCAACTTTTCGCGCGACCGACGCGGCAACTGGTTCCTCAATATTGTCGTCGAGGTGGAACCGGCACCGATCCGCGCCCCTGTGCGCGGGGTCGGCATCGATCTTGGGTTGAAGACGCTGGCGACTTTGAGCGACGGCAGCGCCGTCGAAGCGCCTCACTTTTACCGGAAAGCCGAGGCGGCGCTGGCGTGTGCCCAGCGCGCGGGCAAGACGCGACGGATCAAGGCCATCCACGCAAAGATCGCCAACCGCAGGCTCAATTTTCTGCACACCCGTACCAGCGCGATCATCGCCGCCTTCGACTATATCGTGGTCGGCAACGTCAATGCGCAGGGCCTCGCCAAAACCAGCATGGCGAAGTCGGTCTATGACGTCGGCTGGTCGTCCTTCCGTACACAACTGGCGTACAAGGCTGTTAAGCATGGCGCCTGGTTCGAGCAAGTCGACGAACGTTTCACCACCCAGATCTGCTCGTGCTGCGGCGCATTGCCCGACACTAGGCCTAACGGTATCGCAGACCTTGGAGTAAGAGAGTGGTGCTGTAGCGATTGCGGTGCTGTACATGATCGTGATCGAAATGCTGCGGTCAATATTCTCCGTCGCGGACGTGCGACGCTAGCAGTAGGAATCTCCGCTTTTTAGGGCGGAGAGGACGTCAAACGCCCTCATTAAAACACATGACGCACGCCCAGGTTGAATCCGGTTGTACCGGTACCACTATCGGTGGCCGTGCCGACGTGGAAATTGGCGCCGTTGCGGTTGATGATGTGACCGTACGCGGCGTACAAGTCGGTGCGCACCGACAGCGGATGCAGGTAGCCGATCGCGGCCTGGCGGGCGCGCTGGCGCGGCGACGAGTCGTCGCGGTGGTCGATGTACGAGGCCAGCAGCTTGTCCGCGCCGACCGACACCGTCACGCCCAGCAGCGCGTCGCGGCTGCCGATGCCCAGCAGGTCCTTGTTGCGCGAGTAGGCCGCGTGGCCGGTGATGTCGCCGAAACGATAGCGGCCGCCCAGCATGGTGTAGCGGGTGTGGGCGGTGGCCAGGGCGTTGTCGCGCTGATGGTGGGTCAGCACCACGCTCAGCGGGCCGTTGTCGTAGCTGACGGCGCCGCTGATGGTGCGGTTCTTGACGGCGTCGCCGGCGGTTTCGCCGAAGCCGTACAGCAGGTCCGCCGAGAAGCCCTCGTACTTCTTGGTCATGTACTCGACCGAGTTGTCGACCCGCGTGCTCGGGAAGAAGATGTTCTGCACGTTGCCGGCGAAGCCGGTGCCGAACGGGTCGACCACGTCGCGCAGGGCTTTGAAGTACGGCATGTACTGGCGGCCGGCGCTGATGGAACCGGCCGAGCCGGACCGGCTCACATAGGCCTGGCGGCCGAACAGCAGGCCGCCCTGCCCGGCGGTGCCGGTGTCGATGTTAAAGCCGTTTTCCAGCACGAAGCCGGCGCTCATGCCGCCGCCCAGGTCTTCCTTGCCCTTGAAGCCCAGGCGCGAGCCGGAACCCACGCCGCTGCTGATGTTCTGCGTGTTACCGGCGGGGCCGCCGCGTTCCAGCACCAGGCCGGCATCGGCGATGCCGTACACGGTCACGCTCGATTGCGCTTGCGCGACGGCCGATACCAAACCCAGCGCCAACGCGCTCATCACATGCTTTTGCATCTTTGAATCTCCTCTAATTATTCTTCAAGCCGCGCGCATCGTGGCGACGACAGGTTGTTCCTTTTCTTCTTCCAAGGCGCCTTCCCACTTCGCGACCACGGCGGTGGCGACAGCGTTGCCGACCGCGTTGGTGGCGGAACGGCCCATGTCCAGGAACTGGTCGATGCCCATCAACAGCAACAGGCCGGCTTCAGGGATGTGGAATTGGTTCAGCGTGGCGGCGATCACCACCAGCGAGGCGCGCGGCACGCCGGCGATACCTTTGGAGGTCACCATCAGCAACAGCAGCATGGTGATCTGGGTGCCCAGCGACAGGTCGATGCCGTAGGCCTGGGTGATGAACAGCACGGCGAAGGTGCAGTACATCATCGAGCCGTCCAGGTTGAACGAATAACCCATCGGCAGCACGAAGCTGGAGATCTTGCGTTGTACGCCGAACTGGTCCAGTGCGACCAGCAGTTTCGGATAGGCCGCTTCCGAGCTCGCGGTCGAGAAGGCCAGCAGGAAAGGTTCGCGGATCAGGGCCATCAGGCGGAACACGCGCTTGCCGATGAACAGGAAGCCGCCCAGGATCAGCAGCGCCCACAGGCACACCAGGCCCAGATAGAAGCCGCCCATGAATTTGGCGAAGGTGCCCAGGATGCCCAGGCCGTTGGTGGTGATGACCGAGGCCATCGCGGCGAACACGGCCAATGGGGCCAGGTTCATGATGGCGCCGGTGATGCGCAACATCACCTGGGCCAGCTGGTCGATCACGGCGGTCAGCTTGGCGCCCGCTTCGCCCATCGCGCTCAGCGCGCTGCCGAAGAAGATCGAGAACACCAGCACTTGCAGGATTTCGTTATTGGCCATCGCCTCGATCGGCGACTTCGGCACCATGTGGGCGACGAACTCCTTCAGCGTGAAGGCCGAGGTCTTCAGGCCGGTGGCGGCGTCCATCGGCGGCAGCGGCAGGCCCAGGTGGGTGCCCAGCTGCATCAGGTTCGACAGCACCATGCCCAGCGTCAGCGACACCAGCGAAGCGATCACGAACCAGCCCATGGCCTTGATGCCGACCCGGCCGGCGGCCTTGCCGTCGCCCATGTGCGCAATGCCGACCGCCAGCGTGGAGAACACCAACAGCGAAATGATCATCTTGATCAGACGAAGGAACACGTCGGTGGCGATCGAGATATTGCCGGCGATGGTGGCGCTCAGCGCTTTATCGGGGAAGGTGTCGTGGCAGGCATAGCCGACACCGATGCCGAGCACCATGGCGATCAGGATGTAGAGGGTTAATGGGCGTTTCTTTTTCACTTGGCTTCTCCAGATTTTTGTTGTCGTCACCGCTAAGCAGTGCGCCGGCGGGGTCCAAGCTACATAGCAATGGTTGTGCCAGCCTTGGACGAACGAAAATTCGGAGGCAAGTCCTTGATTCTAAATATAGTTCATAACAGCAACATCTTGTAACATGCTGGCGGCGCCCCGAAATCCAGACGGTTGCGATGGCTACTGTATGGAAAGTTGGACGGCCGCCGGCCGTCGCCGCATTAGCTGCGCGCGTCTTTCGGCTTGTCCCCTTTGGGCCAATCTTTCGCCTTGAATTTGTACACCGGACGCGGAAGGTGGGTGAAATATTCAGCGACGTCGAGCGCATCCTGATCGCTCAGCGTGCCGCCCTGCCCGAGCGGCATGTTGTGCTTGACGAACGCGGCAGCGGTAAACGTGCGGGCCATGCCGGCGCCATCGTTGAACGAATCGCTTCCGGCCACTGGCGGAAACAGATAGCCACCGGCCGGATTTTTCATGCCGGCGCCGTTGGCGCCATGACAGCTGGCACACTTCGCTGAGTACACCTCTTTCCCGTGCGCCGTATCGGCTGTCAGTTTCTGGTCGAGCGGACCGAATCCGCGCCCCTTGACGCTGGTTCCTGTCGGCACGCCTGTCGACAGCCACTGCATGTAGGCGAGGATATTGTTCATTTCCGCGGAGTCGTAGGCAAGCGGCTTGCCGTTCATCGACCTCTGGAAGCAATCGTTTACCCGCTCCGTGAGCGAAATGACCTTTCCGCTGCGCGAACGATATTCCGGAAATACACCCCAGATGCCCACCCAGGGGGAAGCGCCGGCGGTGGTTCCCCCTGCCAGGTGGCAGTTGGTGCAATTCAAGCCGTTGCCGACGTTGTTGGGCAGGCGCTGATGGGTTTCAGTCAGCAATTTCCTGCCTTCCTGAATTGCCAGTCCCCTGGGGCCCGGCGGGATGGTCGATTCGTCAGGGGCAGTCAATGCCGGGGCTGCCGTTTGGGCGGCAACACCGGCCGCCAGCGCAACTGCAATACCGGCGGCTATCAAGCGAAGTTTCATGGTCATGGGAAGCCTCAGTCGTGGAAAACAAGGGGTGTTCGGTGCGCGTGCCCGCATGACTGCCGGCGCTCCCGATGCCTTCATCATATCAGCGTTTTATATTATATCTAAAGATATTTTATTATTTGGTATAATATTTTTGCGACGTGACGCGAGGAGAGTAAAAATGAAGCATCAATCCCAATTTGACCCCGCTGCGATGCGCTCAGCGGCAGCGCAGGCTTGTGGACTGCTTAAGGCACTGGCCAACCCTGACCGGCTGCTGCTGCTGTGCCAGCTCACGCAGGGGCCGCTGTGCGTCAGCGATCTCGAAACCACGCTGGGAATCGGGCAACCGACGCTGTCCCAGCAGCTTGGCGTGCTGCGCGACGCGGCGCTGGTGACGACGCGGCGCGAAGGCAAGCAAATTTACTACAGCATCGCCAGCGGCGCCGCGATGGCGGTCATGCAAGTGCTGTACAACCAGTATTGCGGCGCGTCGAAGCAATCAACCGAAGGAGAAACAATATGATGATCGACTGGCCGGGTTTCACGCCGTGGGCCTCGCTCGCTGGTGGCGTCCTGCTCGGACTGGCCACGGCAATGCTCTTGCTGTTCAATGGACGCATTGCCGGCATCAGCGGCATCCTTGGCGGCCTGCTGCAATGGCCCAGGGCCGATATCGCCTGGCGCATCGCCTTCCTGCTCGGCCTGGTCGCCGCGCCCGCCGCCTACAGCCTGTTCGCGCCGCTGCCGACAGCGCAGGTCGACGCCGGGATCACAACGCTGGTCGTCGCCGGGCTGCTGGTGGGCATCGGCACCCGCTACGGCTCCGGCTGCACCAGCGGCCATGGCGTGTGCGGGCTGTCGCGCCGTTCGCCGCGTTCGCTGGTGGCGACCGCCGCCTTCATGGCGGCCGGCTTCGTTACCGTTTTCATCGTTCGCCACCTGATTGGATAAGGAGCACCACATGCAGATTTTCATGGCACTCGTCGCCGGCCTGATGTTTGGCATTGGCCTGATCGTCTCGGGCATGAGCAATCCGTCCAAGGTCATCGGCTTTCTCGACCTGGCGGGGCGCTGGGATCCTTCGCTCGGCTTCGTCATGGGCGGCGCCATCCTGGTGGGGCTGCTCGCGTTTCGCTTTGCGGGGGCGCGCGAGCGCTCGCTGCTCGGCGCTGCGATGCGTCTGCCGACGGCATCCCGGATCGACCGCCGATTGGTGTTGGGCGGTCTGGTCTTCGGCGCCGGCTGGGGACTGGCCGGCTACTGCCCCGGTCCCGCCCTCGCCTCGCTTGTCGGCGGCGGCCCCAAGCCGCTCATTTTCGCCGCCGCGATGATCGTCGGCATGGTCATATTTGAATTGTTGGAACGTCACCTCCGAGGCGACCTGCGATGAATGTCAACCCTGTCCAACTGTTTGATTCCGAATCCTCGACGTTTACGTACATCCTGGTCGCCGACGACGGGACGTCAGCCGTTATCATCGACCCGGTCGATCACAATTGGGAGCGCGATCTGGCGCATCTCACGCGGCTCGGCCTGAAGCTGGCTTTCGTGCTGGAGACGCACGCCCATGCGGACCATGTGACATCGGCGGGCAAGCTGCGCGAAGTGACAGGGGCCAGCGCCGCCGTGCCATCGGGCTGCGGCATCACCCCGGCCGAGGTGCAGCTCAACGATGGCGACATCATCCGTTTTGGCCCCGACGAACGCATCGAAGTCCTGCACACGCCCGGCCACACCGCAGGCAGCGTCAGCTATCTATGGCGCGGCAATGTGTTTACCGGTGACACCTTATTGATCGACGGCTGCGGACGCACCGACTTCCAGAACGGTAGCGCGCACGCGCTCTACGAGAGCGTCACCGGCAAACTCTTTACGCTGGCCGATACGACGCGCGTGTGGCCCGGGCATGACTACAAGGGCCAGTCAGTCTCGACGATAGGCTGGGAGAAGCGCCACAACGCCCGTCTCGCCAACCGCGGGAAGGAGGATTTTTGCGAACTGATGGCGACCCTCAATCTGCCGCAACCGAAGCTGATTGACATTGCCGTGCCGGCGAACAAGAACCTGGGGCTGGCGCACGGTGCAAGCGATACTGTTTCTGTGCCAGCCCGCTGATCAGCGTCGGAAGAGCCCCGTCTCCACATATTCGAACCAGCCGCCGTCGTAGACGCTGATCGCGGGCCAGCCCATCAGCCAGGCGTAGAAAAACGCCATCGAAGCGCGCCAGCCGGTGCCGCAGTAGAAGGCGGTCGGCGTGCCGGGCAGGATGCCGTGTTCGGCCCACTGCGCGGCGATCTCGGCGGCCGGCTTCATGCTGCCGTCGGCCTCGTGATAGGCGCTCATGCTGTTGACGTCGCCGTCTTCGCCGGCCCTGCCCCAGCGCGCGCCGGGAATGTCGCCGGCGGCGATGTAGTGGTAGCCGGAGGCCTGGCCGGTGAATTCGGCCCGGGTGCGGATGCTGGCCAGCACGCCGTCGCCGCGCGCGAGCATGGCGCACGCTTCCGGTGTGCCGATCAGGTATTCGGGATGCGCCGGAAAGATAGTGCCGAAGTCGGAGGCTGCTGCGACGGTTGGCGCCGGCCCGCGCGCGCAGGCGTGGCCGCCGGCCTGCCAGCGGGCGAAGCCGCCGTCGAGCAGGCGCACGTCGGCCACGCCTGCGTACAGCAGCAGGTGCGCCAGCCGCGCGGCGGCCAGGTTGTTGCGGCCGTACAGGATGACGGTGGTGTCGTGGCGCACGCCGCGCGCCAGCAGCAGCGCCAGCAGCGTCTGGTCGGCCACCTTGTTCCACAGGGGCAGTTCTTCGATGCAGGCGGTGTCGAAATAGGACGCGCCCGGAACATGGGCTTGCTCGAACAGCACCGCCGCGCCGCAGCCGACCTCGAACAGGCGCCAGTCCGCCGCCGGTGGAGCCTCGACCTCGGCGCCCGCAGTCAGCCCCGCCAGCCAGGCCGGCGTGACGAGCTGGCGCCAGCGGACCAGGTCTGGTCTGAAGTCGGTGGCAATATTGTCGGCAAAACCAGAAAACATAAGGGTTGGTGGCGGATCGGAGTGGCGGCTCGATATTTTACGCGATCACATCCTTCAACACCCGCAGATAGGAGCGGTACAGGTTGGCGGCGGGCAGCTGGCCGCGCTCCGCCATCAACGCATGCACTTGCGGCAGGCGGTAGAACGGCACTTGCGGGTATTGGTGGTGCTCGATGTGGTGGTGGATGCGGTGCGGGCCGACGAAGAAGGTCTGCCAGCTGCGCCGCACCACCGTGCGCGCGTTCAGGCGCTGGTCGTCCATCGCGGGGTAGCCGGCGTGCTCGGTGATCGCGCGGATGCGGGCGAACAGTTGGAGGAAGGTCAGCGCGGGCAGCAGCCACAGCGTGAGGTACAGGGTCGCGTGGCCCAGCGCGGCCAGCACGCCGAGCATCAGGCCGTTCACCGCGACGATGGACGCCAGCGCGTACAGGCCACGACGGTCGCCCTCGCGCGCCTTCGGCATGATGTGCGCGTGTTTGCCGGCGGCGAAGTCGCGCACGCTGAGGAAGTAGCCGATGCTGGTCACGTCCTTGAACAGCCGCCACCACAGCTCGCGTTGGGGGACGGGATAGTCGCCGATGGCGAACACGGTGGCGACCGGATCGTCGGCCGCCATCGGCGCGCGGTGGTGGCGCAGGTGGCCGCGCCGGTAGCCGAACATCGACAGCATCAGCGGCGCGGCGGCGAACAGCTGGCCGACCACGTCGTTGGCGCGGCGGTTGCGCAGCAGCGTGCGGTGCGCGCTCTCGTGCATCAGCACGGCCAGCGCCAGCTGGGTGCGGGCGATCAGCACCATCGCCACCAGATAGGCCGCCGGGTGCGCCAGCACGATGGCGAAGGCGAAGCAGGCCGCGATCAGCAGCCAGTCCAGCGCCAGGCTGGCCAACGCGCGGCCGTCGCTGATGCGGGCCAAGTGCGGCGGCAGCGTCATGTTCGCCTCCTGCCGGCGGCCAGTTGCTGCAGCACGCACACCCAGCTGTCCAGCCGCGCGCGGGCGATGCTGTGGCCGTCGCCTGCCCCGCCCTCTGCGCTGCGCTGGCCGGCGGCGGTGCGCGCTTGCGCCAGCAACTCGGTACTCGCCTGCCGGACCTCTGCGCCGAACGCCGCCGCATCGCCGCGCCACACGACGACCCGGTGCGCCAGGCCGAGCGCGGCGGCGCGTGCCGCGTTGCTCTGCTGCTCCGGCTGCTCGGTCAGCACCAGCACGATGGGACGCCGGTACACCAGCGCCACCGACAACGCCGCCATGCCGGGCGCCGACACGATCAGGTCGCTGACGGCCGCACCATGCACCCAGTCCGGATCCTGTGCCCGCCAAGCGCCCCGCCCCGCGTAGCCCTCGCCGACCAGCTGCGCGCTCACGCCCGCGCCCTCCAGGCCGGCCGTCAATGCGCCGGCCAGCGCGGGATCGCGGAAGTGCGGGTTCAGGTACACCGCCGCGCGAGGCTGCGCGCCGGGCGCTGGCTCGGCCGGTGCGGCGATCGCCACCGGCGTCGGCAGGCGGAAGGTCGCGCCGCCGCTGGCCTCGTCGACATAGCAAAAGTCATGCTCCAGCCGCGCCAGGCTGGCGTTGATCTGCAAGGCGATCACACGATGGAACAAGCCGGACAACAAGCCCGGCACACGTCCGCTGAAGTTGGTTTCCAGCGCACGCCGCAGGCTGGCGCCGTACACATGCACCACCTTGCGCCGCCAGCCCGGCAGGCAGCCCATGCACAGCAGCGCCGGATGGAAGGAATCATTGATCACCAGATCGGCATCGCGCAGCACGCGCCGCAAGCGCCAGATGTCGCGCCACATTCGCGTCGGCCGGAATACGTAGTTGGCCACGTTGGCATCGGTGGCGCCGCGCAGCATGTTCTGGTGCGTGTCGAACTGCACCGCGTAGTGGCGCGACAGCACGGTGGCCTCAATGCCGAAGCGCGCCAGGAAGTCCACGCCCTCGTCCGAAGTGGTCAGCACGTCGACGGTGGCGCCGTCGGCGCGCAGCGCGTGAGTCAGCAGCTGCGCGCGCATCAGGTGGCCGCGCGCGTCGGCGGTGGCGAGGTAGGTCAGCTTGATGCCCTTCATGCGGCCGGTCCCACGCGCAATGCCAGGGCATCCAAGCGCATGCCGATGGCGCCCGTCATGCGGTCCGCCACAAGCGCAAGGCCATACCCGGCCAGGTACTTGCCGATCGCGCGCATCATGCGGTCGGCCTCAAACGCAAAGCCAAACCGGCCAGGTACATGCCGATGGCGCCCGTCACGCCCCAGGAGCGGTCGATGGCGCGGATCCGCGCCAGCAGCGCCGCCAGCGCCGGTTGTTCCTGCGGCGCGACCAGGCGCTCCAGCGTGTGGCTGCACAGGCGCACGTGACGGTCCTCGTCGACCAGCACGCCGGCCAGCAGCGGATGCAGCGGATGGCCGGCGCCGATCAGCGCGCAATGGCGCTGCAGCACGCGACTGGCCATCTGCTCGGCGCACAGGCCGATGGCGAAAGCCGGCACGATCATCCCTGCGCCGAACTGCCCGCCGTAGCGGTGCGCCAGCTCGCGCCATTGCGCGATCTTGCGGCGGCTCAGCAGGTCCGGCCGGCCGGGTTCTCCCGACGGCGCAGGCCCGCCGCGCGCGGCCAGCTCGGCGGCGAAGGCGGCGGCGTGACGGCGCTCGTCCGCCAGGTGATGCTCCATCTGCCGCGCCAGCCAGTCCGGCGGCGTGCCGGCCAGGTCCGACGCCAGCGCGATCTCGGTGGCCTCCTCGCCGATCAGGTAAACGCGCAACAGCAGCCGCTCGCCGGCGGCGCTGGCATGCAGCTGGCGCAGCGCGGCACACTTGATGCGCGCCACCCAACGCGCCTGCCGCGCCGCCCAACCGCGCGGCGGCGGCGGTTGCAAATCAATGGGCATGGACCTGCTCTTGCGTTTGCTGCCAGCCCAGCACCAGGCCGATAAAGCTCTGCTGCAGGAAGGCGCGGGCCACCGCGTCGGCGCCGTCGAACGGCTGCTGCTGGTCGCCGTAGCGCAGGAAGCCCTTGCCGCCGGCCGCGCCGACGACCAGCTTGTCGTGCGAGGCAAAGCCGCGTTCCATCAAGGGCTTCAACAGCGGCTGGTTATCCAGGCCGTACAGGAACAGCTCGCGCTGCGCCACGCGGTCCGGGATCTTGCCGGTCAGCGCTTCCAGTTCGAACGACCAGTTGTCCGGCGCCTGCGGACCGGCCACCGCCGGCACGCCATGCAGCACCGCACGCATCACCGGCTTGGACAGCTTGCTCGCGCCGAGGCCGATGGTGATGTCGGCGTCATGCGCGCCGGCCGCGCGGTTGCTGCGCACCTGCACCAGATGGCTAGTGAAACGCGCGGCCAGGCCGGGATCGGTCAGCGTCTTGGCGATCTGCGCCGATGGCAGCACCTGCCGCTTGCCGCCCGCCTCGGTCACGTCAACGTCGTACGGATCGATGCGCACGTCGCTCAGGCGTCCCTTGACCGGCGCGTGCGAGTGGCCGGTGACCGACCATTTGCCGCCCGACTTGCTCAACACCAGATGGAAGCTGACCGGCACGCGCGCCCCGCCCTCGCTGGCGGCGGTGCCCTGCAGCAGCAGGTCGCCGACGATGGCCTTGCTGTCATAGCTGCGGCTGTTGCTGAAGTGGACCTTATGCGCCTTCTCATCCACCTCCACCGAGGTCGCCGCATCGTCAAGGCCGACGCGGTTGCATTGCGTGGCGTTGCCGGTCAGCTCGCTCAAAGGGCAGCCGCTGGCCGAGGCGAAGTAGTACACGCCGCGACCCGCGAAATCGGCGGCGCCGGCGGTGGCGGACATGGCGCAGATCGCGGCAAGGATGGCGTGGCGTTTCACATTCATGTTCAAGCTCCAGGTTGACGTTGATGGTAAGAGAGTGCGCGCGCATCGGCATCGATGCCGCCGGCCGTGCGCAGGCCGAGCCCGCGGAACAAGGCGCCCAGCATGTCGACCGCCGAGAACGCGCCGATCAGCGCCAGCGCGGACAGCCAGCGCCAGCCGCGCTGCGGTGGCAGGTCCTGCCGGTTCAGCGAGCGCATGCTGAACCACAGCCGCGAGGCCAGCACGCACAAGGGGCCGACCGGGCCGCTGTGCGCCAGCCATTGCATCCCGGCCGGCAGATAGGCGCGCACCAGATGCGGCGTGAGGCCTTGCGTATCCTGGCCGCGCAGCCAGCGCAGCTTGAACAGTTCGCCGCGCGTGTCGGGCAGCTTATGCTCGGTGTGCGCGCCGGCGGCGTAGTGCAGCGCCACGCCGGCCTCCTGCAAGCGCAGGCCCAGCACCTGGCAGTGCGCGCGGTAGACGCCGTCGAGCGACTGGTAGCTGTGGTGCGCGAACACCTCGCGCCGGAACACCACGTTGTTGGCGTAAAAGTTGCGCGTGGCGCCAGCCTGCAGCGGACTGGGGAAATACATGAAGTCAATGGTGGTCAGCGCCGCGCCGGCCACGGTGGCGGCGTAGCTGGTGCGGCCCGCCACCACCGCCGGCGGGGTCGCGCTGTCCAGCGGCGCCAGCAACTGGGCCAGCCAGTCCGGCGCCGGCACGCAATCGGTGTCGGCGAAGCAGACGTAGTCGCAGCGCGCGGCGTCGGTGGCGGCGAAGCCGTCGTTCTTGGCCGAGTAGTAGCCGGTGCCGGCGTCGATGCGGACGAAGTCGATGGCGCGGCCGGCCAGCCGCTCGGCGGCGGCGCGGGTTTCCTCGCCCAGGCCGTCGTGGGTGATGACCACTTGCGCCAGCGCCGTCAACGGCACGCTCTGGCGCGACAGCAGCCCGACCACGTGCAGCAGGCTGGCGGCGGCGGCCCCGGCATCGGTTCCGCCACGCAGATTGTTGGTTTCAAGGACCAGCGCGGTGCGCGCGGCGATGGACTCATGCGGCATAAGCGTCCCATTCATTGCAAAATAATTAAGGCGAATTATAGTGGCTAATGTGCAACCCTGCATGCGCCAGCCGTGCGCAGCCCCGAGGCAAGCGCCGCCCATAATTGCGAATGCTTCTCATTTGCGATAATATGCGCGTTTCCGTCGCCCCGAAAGCCGAACATGCGCAGTCCCTCATACTTCCGTCTTTGCTACGCCCTCCCCCTTGCCTGCCTGGCGGGCACCGCCACCGCCCAGACCGCCGACGACGAGGTGCTGCAGACAGTGAAGGTCACCGCCGCCCGCGCCGATGGCCTGCTGCCCCGGACCACCGAGGCCGGCAGCTTTCGCGGCGCGGACATCATGGACGTGCCATCCACCGTCAACGTCATCACCCGTGAGCTGCTGGAACGCCAGGCCGCCGCCGGCCTCTACGACGCGGTGCGCAATACCGCCGGCGTCACGCGCCAGCAGAACGGCGGCGATACCTGGGACCAGCTGGTGATACGCGGCATCGCCGTCGAGAACCGCACCAACTACCGCCTGAACGGCTCGCTGCCGATCATGAACTTCTCGCAGGTGCCGATGGAGGACAAGGAGCGGGTCGAGGTATTGAAAGGCGCGTCCGCGCTGTACTACGGCTTTACGTCGCCGTCCGGCGTGGTCAACTTCGTCACCAAGCGCGCCGGCACCACGCCGGTCACCAGCGTCGGCCTGGCGCTGGACCAGCAAGGCAGCGCGATCGCCAGCGCCGACGTGGCGCGCCGCTTCGGCGAGCGCGGCGAGTTCGGCGTGCGCATCAACGCCGCCGGCGGCACGCTGGGCTCCTACCTGCGCGACGTCGGCAACGGCAACCGTGGCTTCGCCTCGGCCGCGCTGGACTGGCGCGTCAACAGCCGCCTGCTGCTCAAGGCCGACCTGGAGCACGACCGCCGCCGCGTGACGGAGCAAGCCGCCGTGATGCTGCCGGCCGCCGTCAACAACGTCATCAGCCTGCCGCGCGCGGTCGATCCGCGCGCCCTGGTCGGCCCGGACTGGGCGCGCTTCGAAACCAGGACCGACAACGCCCAGCTGCGCGCCGATTACGCGCTGGCCGGCGACTGGGCGGTGACGCTCGAAGCGGGCCACTCGGAAACCGCGCGCGACCGCACGCTGCCCATCTTCCGCCTGAATAACGCGGCCGCGCTGCAGACCGGCGCTGGGCGCATCACCGGCAACATCCAGCATCAGGTGACGGCGTCGACCTTGCTGCGCGCCGAGCTGGCGGGTACGGTGGCCACTGGCGCGCTGACGCACGAGCTGACGCTGGGCGCCACCCATACCGGCAAATCGCAGGACCCGATCTATCAGCGCAACTACACCATCGCCGCGCAAAACCTGTACAACCCAGTGGCGATTCCGCTGGCGAGCGTGGTGTTCGGCGCCGCGCCGGCCGCGCCCACCACCGCCGAACTGAAGACGCGCGAGACCGGCATCTACGCGCTGGACCGCATCGCCCTGTCGCCGCAGTGGCAGACCGTGCTGGGCCTGCGTCACACCAGCTACCGCAGCGACCAGGGCGACAATCACTACGACGTCGGCCAGACCACGCCGATGGCCTCGCTGATCTACAAGCTGTCGCCGGCGCTGTCGTTCTACGGCTCGGCCGCGCGCGGGTTGGAGGAAGGCGAGTCGGCGCCCACCGGTACGGCCAACCAGAACGTCAAGATGGCGCCGGGGGTCAGCAAGCAGCGCGAGCTGGGCGCGCGCTGGCTCAGCGGCGGTGGCACGCTGGTGTCGGCCGCGCTGTTCGACATCCACCGCCCCGGCTACTACACCAACGCGGCCAATGTGTTCGTGGCCGACGGCGCGCAGCATTATCGCGGGCTGGAATTGTCCACCCAGGGCAAGCTGACGCGCCAGCTGACGTGGCAGACCTCGGCCCAGCTGCTGGACCCCGCATTTGAAAACACCACCGCCGCCTACAACGGCAAGGCGCCGGAGAACGCCTCGCGGCGCACCGCCAGCGCTTTCCTGTCGTATGACGTGGATGCGCTGCCCGGCTGGTCGGTCAACGGGGGCGCCTACTACTACAGTGCCCGTCCGGTCAACGACCTGAACCAGGCCTTCCTCGGCGGTGTGACCTTGTTCAGCGCCGGCGCGCGTTACGCCACCAGCATCGGCGGCAAGCGCGCCACGTGGCAGCTGAATGTCGAGAACCTCGGCGACAAGCAGTACTGGGCCGGCGCCGGCACGCGGCTGGCCGCCGGCGCGCCGCGCCTGGTCAAGCTGGGTGTGAAGGTGGACTTGTGATTACTCGAAACGGTAGCTGAGCGCCACCAGGCCGGAATCGAGCGAGCGGTGGCGCACCGCAGGGTTGCTGCGGATGGAGTCGTCCAGCCACGTGCGGCGCACGTTGGCGACCAGATACCAGTGGCCGCTCAGGCGCGCCTCCACCAACAGGCCGGCAAATGGGTTGCTGGCCGAGCGCGCGACGCCGTCGTAGTAGCGCACGTAGTTGGCCGAGCGGTATTCGATGCCGGCTTGCGGATAAAACGCGAAGCGGTCGTGATCGATCTCGGCCGCGTACATCAGGTCGAGCATGGTGCCGTGCGATTTGCCGAGGTCGCGATAGACGTTGGCCATGAAAGCGCCAACCGGCGTGACCTGCAAAGTGCCCAGGCCCAGCGGCACCGACGAGCGCAGCCGCTCCTGCGGCGGCGCGCTGGCGCGGTAGCCGTCTTCCAGTACGCGCGTCAGCAGCTCGACGCTGCCGTAGCCGGCCGGCGCCAGCTTGACGCCGAAGGTGTCGATGCGCGCGAACGCCGGGCCGTAGTCAAAATTGGCGTACGGGACGGCGCTGGTGCTGCGCGATTGCGCCGCCACCGGCACCGGCGAGGCGCTGATGCCTAGCCCGATGTCGCCGATCAGGCGTGGAGCCTGGTCCTGCGCCGGAGCCGGGGCTGGAGCCGCAGCCGGAGTTGCAGCCGGAGCCGGAGCCTGCTGCTGCGCCTGCGCGCAGCCGGCCGACAGCAGAAGCATCGCGGCGCAACGCCGCAGCCCGGTTCTCATCGGAACGCGCTGACGATCAGCGCGACGTTGCTGCCGCCGAAGGCGAACGAGTTCGACATCGCCGCCTGCAGCGGCACGCCGCGACGGGCTTCGAGCGGCACGAAATCGAGATCGCACTCGGGATCGGGCCGGTCGAGGAAGGCGGTCGGCGGCACCGCGCCGTGACGCACGGCCTGCGTGGTCATCACGAATTCCAGCGCACCGGCCGCGCCCAGCGTGTGGCCGTGCATGGACTTGGTGGAGCTGATCATCAGCTCGCGCGCCAGCGGCCCGAAGGCCTGCTTGATCGACGTGGCCTCGGCCAGGTCGCCGGCCGGGGTGCCGGCGCCGTGGGCGTTGATGTAGCCGATCGCCGACACGGGCAGACCGGACTGTTCCAGCGCCTGGCGCATGGCCCGCTCCTGGCCGTCCGCGTCGGGCTTGGTGATGTGGGTGGCGTCGTTGCTGGTGCCGTAGGCGACCAGCTCGGCCAGGATGGTGGCGCCGCGCGCCTGCGCCGATTCCAGCGATTCCAGCATCACGGCGGCGCCCGCCTCGCCCAGCACCAGGCCGCCGCGTCCGGCCGAGAACGGCCGGCACGAACGCTCGGGATGTTCGGCGTCGATCGGCGCCAGCACGCGCAAGGCGTCCCATGCGCTGACCACGCCATAGCACAGCAAGGCTTCCGAGCCGCCGGCCAGCACGCGGTCGGCGTAGCCGTGGCGGATGTGGCGGTAAGCCTCGCCGATGGCCTGCGCCGACGACACGCAGGCGCTGCTGTAGTTGTTGACGCTGCCCTTGAAGCCGCAGCGCAGTGCGATCTGCGCGGCCGCGGCGTTGGTCATGCCGGCCACGACCGACATCGGCCGCACGCGGGTCTTGCCATCGATGAACAGGTCGACGTAGCCGGATTCGACGGTGCCGGCGCCGCCCATGCCGCTGCCCCAGAACACGCCGCTGCGCTCGGGCGCGACGGTCGCGTCCAGGCCCGACTGGGCCAGCGCCTCGCTGGCGGCAGCCCAGCCCAGCAGCGAGAAGCGGTCGAAGATCGGCAGTTCGGAATTCTTGACCAGCTCGGGCAAGGGACCGCGGATTTGCGCGGCTGGCGTGTCCGGCCGCTGGCGATCGCCGCCGAGCTGCAGCAGGCCGATGCCGCTGTGGCCGGCCAGTGCCTGCTCGAAGTTGCGGTCGGCGCCGACGCCCAGCGACGAGATCGCCCCCAGGCCCGTGATCACCACACGCTGCATGGTCATGCGCTGGTGGCCTTGTTGGCCAGGTAGGTATCGATCTGGTCGGCGATGTCCTGCACCACCACCAGCTTCGGACGCTCGTCGCCCACTTCGATGCCGAACTCTTCTTCCAGGTCGAAAATCAGTTCGATCACGGTCAGCGAATCGGCGCCCAGCGCTTCGAGTTCGGTCTGCGGCTGGATGGTATCTTCTGGCACGTCCAGGCTCTTGGCCAGCAGTTTAGCGACGGTTGGGAATGAATTCATAAAAAATAGTCTCGGTTTAATAGGTGTTAGGCACGGTTCAGCAGCGCGTCCTCGGACGGCAGATGCTGGTTGAAGAACGCGACCGTTTCGTCGGCAACGAGTTCCTTCTCATTGTCGAGGGTGATGATATGGTAGCTGTCGTGCAGGATGACCTTGCGGCGGCTCGGCGAGCTGATGCTGCGCTCGACCAGGTCGGCGCTCTTGGTGCTGGCGACGTCGTCTTCCTCGGCGTGGATGATCAGCGCCGGCGCGGTCACCTTGGACAGCTGCGCGCGCACCTGCTTGATCAGGCGGTGCGCCTGGAAGATGCCCTCGGCCGACAGGCGCGAGGCGCCGGCTGCCGACGAATCGCTGACCTTCATCTCGCGCGCGATCCAGCGCCGCAGGTTCTCATTCTTCAGTCCGTAGGGATAGCGCTCTTCGTACGAATACCAGCGGCGGGCCGGCGTATAGTACGCCAGCGGCAGCAGGAAGCGGTATTTGGGGATGCTCCAGCCGTCGTAGGACAGGGTCGTGGCCAGCAGGCCGAGCGAGGCGATTTCGTTGCCACGGTCGATCGCCAGGCGCAAGGCCAGCACCGCGCCGATGCACAGGCCGACCACCGACACGCTGGCGTGGGTCTGCTTGAGCTGGTCGAACAGGCGTGCGACTTCCTCGTACCATCGCTCGCTGCGGGTAGTACGATAAGAGTCGGCCTGGCCGGACGAGTAGCCATAACCCGGTATCAATGGGATGACAACGGTGTAGCCTGCACGTTGCAGGCGCTTGCCCACATACTGCATTTCCAGCGGGTTGCCCAGCAGGCCGTGCAACGCCAGCACGGCATGCGGACCGCCTGCCAATTCAATAGTCTTCATACTACCCTGTTCAAGAAAAGCTTTTTATTGTTGACCGGGAAGCGGTCATCAGTCGCTGTTGCCGCGAGCGTTAAAAAATGGGTTCATCATACCCTCGTTTGGCACAGAAACTCCAGTCACCTCAGCGCCGGAATGCCGTCGACATGCAGGTTTTTTTGCCGGGATGCGCCACGCGAGACCGATCAGCTCGCGTGATGGCACTAGCGGGACGTGGATGCTGTGGGAAATTGCGAGGATAAACTGGTCCGACCGATTTGGATTGCGAATTTTAGCCATTTGCAGCTATCGGTAGCATGATCACTTCATTACAGATTGGAAAGGTAGCGCGCGCTTGAAAACGCCGCCTTTTGCTTTGCCCCAGGCTTTGCTATAATGCGGCCCGCACACAAGGGGGTATAGCTCAGCTGGGAGAGCGCTTGCATGGCATGCAAGAGGTCAGCGGTTCGATCCCGCTTACCTCCACCAATGTGCGAATATCTGGCAGTTCACAGTCCCCATCGTCTAGAGGCCTAGGACATCACCCTTTCACGGTGAGTACGGGGGTTCGAATCCCCCTGGGGACGCCATCCGACGCAGCACTAATGATCACGCAGCAACAGGTCTGCACCCTTGTCGCCTATCATGAAGGCCGGCCCCTGAGTATGGCCGGACGTGATGCGCGGCATGATCGAAACGTCCATCACCCGCAAGCCCTGCACGCCCAGCACACGCAACTGCGCATCCAATACGGGATGAGGCACGCGCCCCATCGCGCACGTACCGCTTGGGTGGCTGTAGGACGACGCATTGTTCAGTATCCATTGGCGAATCTGGTCGGGCGAGGACACATCCGGGCCCGGCTTGACCTCATGACTACGCCAGCCGGACAGCCCACCGGAGTTACCGATCTTGCGCATGAGATGGAAAGCCGCCAGACACTGCGGAAAATCATTGGGATCCGACAACAGATTCAGGTCGATGACGGGCGGGATAGCAGGATCAAGAGATTTCAGCCTGACGGAGCCTTTGCTCGCCAGGCGCATCGCCCCGCCCGATACCGAGTAGTAGCCTTCAAGCTCCGACGGGCTTTGGTTGCAGGTATAACGCCCCCGCATCATTTCAATGCAGGTCTCCGGTTGTTCCGCCTCATTGAGGTTGTGCCAGACCATGGCATAACCCTCGTTGACAGGCTGGTCCCGGATGGGCCTGGAACTTTTCCAGCTTCCCAGGAAAATAATGGCATCCTGCAGATTCTTTCCCACGCCAGGCAAATGCGCCACGATGTTTTGGGCGCCCAGTTCCTGCAGCTCCTTCGCGTCACCGATGCCCGACAACATCAGCAGCTTGGGCGTGTTAATCGCGCCTGCGGACAAGATGATCTCCCGCCGGGCCTCCACCGAGAATGGTTGCCCATTCACCGTGAAGCGAACGCCACGCGCCCTTGATCCGGCAAACTCGATCCCCGTGACCAATGTGCCCGTCGTTACCTTCAGGTTCCGCCGCTGGTGAATGAACGGGGCGACATAAACTTCATACGAGGTAGTGCGTCTAAATGCCGGGGTAATTGTCGATTGCAGCGGACTGACTCCCGCCATGCGAGCACCCGAGTTGTAGTTCGGATTAAAAGGAATGCCCAATTCCATGCAGGCTGAAATGAAAGCAGCCCCGAATTCGTTTTTGGTGGTGGTCGTAGGCTTGAGCATCCTCTCGACGGCGGCAAAATTATTCTGGACTGAAGAATATCCCCATCCCTGGCAGCCGTAGACACGTTCCCAATCATTGTAATCATTGGGCGCGCCTCTCGTATAGACCATGTCGTTATGTGCGGTGCAGCCGCCGGTGATTTTGGCTCGCCAGACGGGCATAACGCGGTCGTTCATGTGCGTGAGCCTGGTGCTCTGGTATCCCTGCCAATGCATCTCCTTCAAATCGTATAAGCAGTTGATTTGATTGGGATCCCAGATCGTCGGGAAGCGCTCGGCCGTATCGCCGGCTTCGATCAGAAGCACGGAGATATCGGGCCGCGCCGACAGCTTGCCGGCGATGACGCTGCCCGAGGAACCCGCGCCAACGATTATGTAGTCATAAGCTTCCATGAATAACCTGTCCTATCAATCGAATTGAAGTCAATTGAGATTCTGCCCGAATTATTCCGTTAGATTCTCTCGAAAAATAACCTTGGCGAGAATAGTTAAAGATATTCATTTGAAACCATATTTCCTTAAATCAACGAGAGATAATTGCAAGCCGGGAGTAATTAAACGGTCGCATAAACTAAGGCACCTCGAAATAAGCGAAATTATTAAATTGTGATTTTCGGTGAGACTTTTTACATTTATTTCAATTAAAGTAATTGTGCAGGTGCGGTCCTGCACCCACTTAATATTAAGTGGATATTCATGCTGAATTCATTCTTACTACTCAGGAGGATCAAATGAACCAACATCAAGCGCCAATGATTCGCGAAGTGGAAAAAGCTGACCTCGTAAAAAACACCTTCGACGGCCATAAGGCGGATTTGTACATCAACACCAATACCCTGGGCGGCAAGCATTTCCTGGTAACCGTCCACGGCGAAGACGGACGTCCAAAACTGATTGCAATCCATCTCTGAATCATTGCGGAACGCGAAAAAGGGCGGGGCCGGCGGCACGTGCCCCCCTTACAACCTTACGCTCCTGGAGTGACGATATGTCCGAAAATATGACCTTACTCCGCCCGCGCATCCGTGCAGGCGTGCGCTTGAACGGCGCGGACGCTGGGGACGCCATGTTTGGCGAGGCGATTTTACGCACCATGGCCCGCATGGATGGAGGCGCCACGCTGGATGACCTGGCCCATGCCGAGCCTGCCCTGCCCCGCCAGGATCTCGTCAGCCTGGTCCAGTCCCTGGATCATGCCGGCTTGATCGACGACGATGCGGCGGTGCAGTTTTATACAGGATCGGAAGTGATACTCGAACTCGAGGAGATCGTCGAGGACCACTGCAAGGAGACCATCTTCCGCAACCCGTTTTGGGAAGCCTGCATGGCGGCCCAACAACCCGGCGAGCTACCCGAGAAGCTAGCCATAGGCATGGTCATCGAGAACTGGCATTTCCTGTTCCGGGAAAGCTACTTCGATGCCCCGGTCCTGTCCTATGTGGCGAACACCGAAGTGCGGCTGTTGCTCAATCAGTTTTTCTCGGAAGAATACGGCCACGACGAAATCCTGATGCGCGCATTGAATTACGTGGGCCTTAGCCGGGACGACATGCGGGATGCGATCCCGCTGCCCGGAACCATGGGGTTGTGCAACGCCCTCGCCCACTGGGCGCATAGCGAGCCGCTGTTCTTTTTTGCCACCCTGGGCCTGCTCGAGGGGCAGACCATGAAGCAAGACAGTTTCATCGACGCTTGCGAGCGCGCCGGCCTCCCCGACGGCCTGGTCGGCCCACTGAAGATCCATGCCAACATCAATATTGGCAAGGCCCATGGAAATCTTACCCGCGCGATCTTCAAGGAAATTCCTGTCATCGAGAGTGCCACTGTCGCGCGCCTGAAGCGCCAGGCGCGGTTGTTCGTGGAACTGTACGACGACTTCTACACCGGCGTGTGGCGCTACTACACGTCCGACCAGCCAATTTTGCGGCGTGTATCAGAACTCTGAAGGAGCAACTATGGACAGCACGCTGGCCGGGCACTCCATGCCCAAGTTTAGAGATGGCGTCAACTATGCGTTCAACCCGGGCGGGGTCGAGATCGCGCTGGGCGAACGCCGCTGTACATTTCACTTCGCAGACAGCGAGGGCCCGGCGGTATCGCGCCTCTTCGAGGGGCTGCGCGCCGGAGGCCAGACCGCGACCGCCCTGGCCGCGACTGCGAACGAGATAGCGGAGCACGTCCCGCATCTTCTGGAGGACTTCGATGGCCTCCGGCTGCTGGTCGAGTCAGACCCTGTCCACGTTCCCTGGGCTTGCAGCGGCGCGCAGCTTTATCGCGAAGTACGCCGGCTGGCCGACCGCACCCTCGCGCGCGTGGCGAAGTCCGCCTTTTACAACGCGCTGGTCGACGGACGGGTCAGCCGCACGCAGCTCATAGGCTATGCGCTGGAATACTATTGGATCGTCCAGTCCGCCCCGGGACTGATCGGCCCGGCCCTGGCCACCGCACGTTCGGCAGCGGAGCGTACCCTGATGCAGGATTTCCTGCGGTCCGAGCTGGGGCACGATCGCTTCCTGGCCGGCGCACTGAGCGCCGTGGGCATCAACCAGCAGGAACTGGAGCACCATCAACCGCTCCCGACGACGCTGGCGTTGTGTGCCTCGCTCGGGGTCTACGGGCGGCAGCATCCCCTGTCATTCAAAGCCTCGTTGTTCCTGTTTGAACGGGCGCAGCCGGAATTCATCGACGCCTTCGACGAACGCTGCAAAGAGCTGGGCCTGCCTGAGGCGTTCTACGCACCACTGCGCGCCCATGCGGAGATCAACGAGGATTACGACCACGAGGATATTTCGCGATCCTTGATGGCGCTGGAAAAGGCCATCGACGCCGAAAACTGCACCGTCGTCAAACGCCACATCGCCATCATGCTCGAGACCATGATCGAACAAGAACACCAGATTCTGGCCGTGTATGGACGGGATCGGGCCCCTATTCCACGCATCTTTTCCTAAGGTGAGTCATATGGATCTCTGGACGTTCCAACGCTTTGAAGAACCCCGTTTGTGCGCGGATGCCATCGATCACGAGGATGGCTCCGGAGTGGTAGTGATCCGCTCGGGCACCCAGACTTATCGTCTCGCCATCGATAGCGACCAGGCTGCCGCGCAGATCGCCGCGGACTTGCGGACGTTGAGCGACAGCGCAGCTCCGCTCTGGTCCGAAGTTCGCGCGAGCACGCCAGGGTCCAGCTGGCACGTCATGGGGACCTTTCTCGACACCCATTCCTTAATTGGCGAAAGCAAGGACAGGGCTCGCCAACAACTGTCGCAGCAAGAGGCGATGATCAGGCAATGTGCGGAGGCGACGGCCGATGCGGTCATGAAAGGCCTGTCTGCGGAGCGCCGTGCGCAGGCCGCGCGCAACGCCGCGGCGTTGCGCAGCCAGCTGGCGGGCGCCGCTACTGCCGCTCCGTTCTCCGGCCAGGCAATCGATCCCTTCGACTCCGTGGCGCAGCCGAACTTCTTTATCGCATTGATTGCGATGGAGTTCGAGTACTACCGCCGATTCTCGCCATTAACGCTCGCCGCAGCCGCCGTGTTGCTTGGCCAGATCGCAGGAGAAGACACCGCGCACGATGACACGGTCCGGGCGCTGTCCGACTCCGCAGGCCTGTACGACGAGCGCGACCTTGCTTCGCATCTTTGGCTGCTGGGAAGCGCTATCGCAATGAGCACCGGGGAGGCCGCCGCAAGGTTCCCCACGGCGCAACTGCCCCCCGCAGAGCTGACCTCCGGCTTGGAATTCATGCGCCAGATCGAACTGCTGACGCGCGAGACCCTGGACTTATGGGGCGAAAACCCCTACCTGACCGCGATCAACCGCCTGAACGGCGAATACTCGCCCCTGGTTGCAGGGCCGTTCATCGAGCAGTACCACGTGACCAGCCGGTTTGTCGAAATTATCGCGCCGCTGTTAAGCATGCGTCTGGCGAGCCCTTTGCGCTCGATGGCATTCCGCTACTACAGCGAAGAGTACGGACATGAGGCGCTGGAGAGCACCACGTGCGAAGCCCTGGGCGTGAGCCGTACAGCATTGAGCAAGACGCTGCCCCTGCCGCTACACTTCGCTTTTGTCGATGTATTGACCCTGCTGGCCGATCTCGACCCGATCAGCTCCTTTGCCGCCATCATGGTAATCGAAGGCATTTTTGGCGAGCCGCCGAAAATGTCGCTGCGCCTGGTCGCGGCAGCCAAGAAAAACGACGCATTCCGCAATGTGTCGGGCGAACATGATGAACTCAACGAGACACTGAACCACAACAGCATCTCCCGAAACATGTTCGAACAGATAGGCGCCGTCAGTCCGGAGCGGCAAACGACGGTTGCACGGCGCATCCTGTTCCTGCTGGAGTTGAACCACCGCGCCTGGGGAGGCATCGCCGATTTTTATGGCGCCCAAGACCAGTTGTGGCTGCATGGCGCATTGGGCGAACGCCTCGCGCCAGGGAACTAGGCATGGGTGCGCCAGCGCCAGCGGAATGGCGGCGGGAGTCGTTTCTGGTGTCGACCAGGGCCGACCGCTTCGACCTGGCGGCGATTCATCGCTTTCTCTCGGGTTCATACTGGGCGAAGGGGATCAAAGAAGAGACTGTCCGCCGCTCGATCGAGCACTCGCTTTGTTTTGGGGTGTTCCTTGAAGAGCGGCAGATTGGGTTTGCCCGCGTCGTCACCGACCGCAGCACCTTCGCCTACCTCGCCGACGTGTATATCGAAGAGTCCTACCGCAGGCGCGGGCTCTCGAAGTGGCTGATGGAATGCATCGTGTCCCATCCGGATTTGCAAGGCCTGAGGCGTTGGCTGCTGAGTACGCGAGATGCACACGAACTGTACAGGCGATACGGATTCACCGAACTCAGTTCGCCCGGCAAGGTCATGGAACGGTTCGATCCCGACATTTACACCCGTGGCGCTGTTGCCCCGGCAAGCACAGAGAGGAGTACGACATGACGACACGGGAACGCTGGAGTCTGCGCCGGTACCAGGCCCCCCATTTGCATGTGCACGCCATGCGCCGGCATGGCAACACGCTGGAGCTCGAAGGACAATCCGGCATCTACCGTCTTGCCTGCGACAGCTCCGGCAGCGACGAAGCGGCATTGGAGCCCATCCTGACAGCGCTGCGCGATCCAGGCTGCAATCTGTGGCATGCGCTGCGGCAGGGCGAGGACGATGTCAGCGGGCTGGCGTCCTTGCTGCACGAACTGGATCACCTTGGATTGATACGCGAAACAGCGCAACCCGATGAAGCGTCCGCGCAGACGGCGATCAACAATATCCTGAATACCTGGAGTGAGGACCTGGGACGGGAAATGGCGGCCTGCGGAAGCGGCGCCGTGCAGACACTGCGATACCTGGTGGACTGTCTGGCCGCGGACGCCTCGGCCACACTCGCCACGCTCCTGAGAGAGCAAAACTTCTCCATCCTGACCATTCGCCTTCAGGCGCGCTATCTGCGCGTCGACGCCCCCGGCGTCCTGGCGCTGATCATGCAAGGGTTGATTGCCGCCGAACATAGCGCACGCATGGAGGATGGCGGCAGGCATTGGGACGGCATCGGCACCATGCCCTCCTGGGCCGAAGAGGAATGGACCTCCGGGCTGGTTGAGCCCGCGGTACTGCGGCACTATTTGCGGTCAATCGCCCTGCTCGTCGTTGACGCTGTCGGCCATGGAGCCGCCCGCCAGTCGCACGCGAGGAAGACCGGCGAGCACGTGATGTCGGGGATTAACTTCATGATCGAACTGGAAGGCGACGTGGCACAGTCGCTTGCCGAGCTCGGCCCGTCACCGGCCTTCCACGCCAGCCAGGATCCCGCCTTGGCGCTACATGTGGTCAAGTCCGCTTTTCTTCAGGAATATCTGGTGACCTGCCGCTTTACGGAATGCATCGCACCATTGCTCTCACGGCGCTTCGCGGCGCCGCTGCGCGACGCGGTGCATCGCTATTTCGCGGAAGAGGTCGGCCACGAACGGTTCGAGCGCCAGAACTGCCTGCGCCTCGGCCTGACGGAAGCAGAGATCGAATCGGCCGAGCTGCTGCCGCTTCACCTGGCCTTCATCGATATCGTGACGAGCCTCGCGCACCAGTCGCCCGTCGCCTTCTTCTGTGCATCCATGTTCACCGAAGGCTTGATCGCGAACCAGGACTCCCTGGTGTCCCTGGCCCAGGAAGCCATGCCCACCGACCCGGCCCTGCTGCGCGCCATCGGCCACCATGTTGCGGTGAACGATGAGGCGGACCATCGCGGCGTAGGCCGGGATTGGATGAGCCATGTCGCGGCGGTGTCGCCGGCCGCGCAAACCGAGATCCGCGAACTGATCGCCTATTTGGGCGAACTGAATTGGCGCATGTGGGACAAGCTGGTCCAGTCCAGCGTGCCGAATGCCACGCATTTCCCGGCGCAATATACCGCATCGCAGGCCAGTCCGGTTCTATCATGAAGACGCCGATCATTGGGATACTCGCCGGCATGGGGCCGCGTTCGACCGCCCCTTTTATCGATCTGCTGGTAAGCGAATGCCAGCGTCAATACGGCGCGCGGGACGATATCGACTTCCCGCCGATAATGGTCTACTCCTTGCCGACGCCGTTCTATGCGGACCGTCCCATCGATCACGCCGCGATGGAAGCTGCGCTGCACGCGGGCCTTGCCGATCTTGGCCGCGCGGGGGCCGATTTTATGGCCATCGCCTGCAATACCGCGCACATTTACTATCCCGCCCTCGCGCGGCAAGCACCCGCGCCTTTGCTGAACATGGTCGCCCTCACGGCGGAAGCGTTGCCGGCGACGGCAGCGAAAGTGGCGCTCATTGCGGCACGGCCTACAGTGGAATCCGGAATCTATCAGGAGGCGATTGCAGACCGGGGATGCCAGTGCATTGACTTAGGGTGGCAGGATGACGTCGACACCATGATCGAGTCCCTGCGCGGAGAACTTGACGCGGCGTCGCTAAGCGACCGATGGAATGCATTCGCCACTCAAGCCCGAAATGCCGGGGCCGATACCATAGTCGTCGCTTGCGCGGATCTCAGCGCCGTCAGCGTCCCCCTGGACATGCCGGTCGTGGATGCCACGCATGCACTCGCCAGCGAAATCATCGGCAGATGGTTGCGAAGTCGGCGCGCATAGCGGAGACGTCCCAGCCAGCTCTCGGCCAAAACCATTTTGGCGTACAATGATCATCTATATTTTGGTGATCGTTTTCGGGAGCTCAATATGCGCAAATCAAATGCCGAGGCGGCGGAAACCCGCAAGCGTATCCTGTCGACCGCGTCAGGCATGTTTTTAAGACAGGGAATTTCCGCGACCGCGATTTCCGACATCATGGTCGCGGCCGGACTCACGCAGGGCGGCTTCTACCGCCATTTCGAATCGAAGGAACATCTGGTGGCGGCGGCCAGCGCCGCCGCGTTCGAGCAGGTCCGCGCCTTGTTCGACGCCGCCACCGCCGGCAAGCCGCCGCGCGAAGCAATCGACCTGATCGTGCGCTACTACCTCGCCCAGCACCAGGATACGACGCTGGGCAATCTCTGCCCGATGGCCAACCTGGCCAGCGAACTCAGGGATGCGGATGACCAGATCAAGGAAGTCATTACCGACGGCTACACACGCTTCGTCAAACTGTTCGCGTCTTATCTGATGCGCCTCGATTACAGCGACTATGTCGGCGTGGCCGAATCCATCGTCTCCGTATTGGTCGGCGCCGTGTCGGTGGCGCGCGTGGTCACCGATCCCGCCTTGTCCGAGACCATCCTGCGCAACGCGCAGAACACGGTCAACCTCATCCTGCGCAACGCCGCCACCAGCACCGGCCTGGAACAGGACAAGCGGGCCGCCGCCGAAGCCTGACGGCGGCCCATTGAAGCGCTAGCCTTGCGGCGCGCTCCATCCACCACCCAGAGATTTGTACAAGGCGATGCGGTTTTGCAGCTCGGCCAGGCCGGCGCGGATGGCCTGCTGCTGCGCCGCGAACAAGGCGCGCTGCGCGTCCAGGTATTCGAGGTAGCTGGCCTCGCCGCTGTCGTAGCGCAGCCTGGCCAGATCGTGGCGCGCCTGCTCGGCCTGCTCCTGCGCCCTCACCGCCTGCAATTCCTCGCCCAGCGTCGCGTGGCCGGCCAGCGCATCGGCCACCTCGCGGAACGCGACCTGCACCGTTTTTTCGTACTGCGCCACCGCGATATCGCGATCCGCCACGGCCGCGCCGAGATTGGCGCGGTTGCGGCCGCCGTCGAAGATCGGCAGCGTGACCTGGGGCAGGAAGTTCCAGGCGCGGCTGCCGGAATCGAACAACCCGCTCAACGCATCGCTCGACGAGCCGAACGCGCCGGTCAGGCTGATGCGCGGGAAGAACGCGGCCCGCGCCACGCCGATGTTGGCGTTGGCCGCGCGCAGCAGCGATTCCTGCTGGCGGATGTCGGGCCGCGCCGTCAGCAAGTCCGATGGCAACCCGGCCGGCAGGGCCGCGATGGCCTCGCCGTCCCAGCGCTTGCCTGGACCGGGCAGCAGCGTTGCCGGCACCGGCCTCCCGATCAGCACCACCAGCGCGTTCTCGTCCAGCGCGCGCTGGCGCTGCGCCTGCAGCACCGCGATTTTTGCCGCCTCCAGCAGCGACTCGGATTGCCGCAAATCGTAATCCGAATTGGCGCCCGAGGCGCGCAGCAGCGTCTGGCGTTGGTGCGAGGCGCTGCGGCTGTCCAGCGTCTGGCGGGCCAGCGCCAGCAGCTGCTCGTCGGCCAGCACCGCCTCGTAGCTGTAGGCCACTTGCGCCACCAGGCTGATCTGCGCGGCGCGCTGCCCTTCCTCGGTCGCGGCGAAGCGCTCCAGCGCCGCGCCGGACAGGTTGCGCACACGGCCGAACAAGTCCAGCTCGAAGGCGGTCACACCCAGGCCGGCCGTGTAGCTGGTGGTCAGCCCACCCCGGCCGCCAGGCGCCACCAAGTCCGGCACCCGCTGCCGCGCGCCGCTCAGGCCGGCGTTCACGCTCGGCAGGCGGTCGGCCGATTGCACTTGATACAGGGCGCGGGCGCGTTCGATGTTCAGCGTCGCCACGCGCAGGTCGCGGTTGTGCTCCAGCGCCATGCCGATCAGCTGCTTCAACTGCTCGTCCTTGAAGAACGATTGCCACGGCACGCTGCGTGCCGACGGGCCTTCGTCCGCGTGTTGCGGCGCGACCGCGGCCGGCCACTCGCCGGCCACCGGCAGCGCCGGACGTTCGTAGGTCGGCGCCAGCGAGCAGCCCGCCAGCAGCGCGACCAGCAAGCCGCTCAATTGTTTGACGACGGTGTTCATGCTGCCTCCCTTGCATCCATATCATTCGATTCAACCGCGTCAGCGGTATGTTTGCCGACCTTGAACCACAGCGAATACAGCGCCGGCAGGAACAGCAGCGTCAGCACCGTGCCGACACCAACGCCGCCGATCAGCACATACGCCAGCGGCCCCCAGAAGCTGGAATGGGTCAGCGGGATGAAAGCCAGCATGGCGGCGGCCGCAGTCAGGATTACCGGCCGCGCGCGGCGCACCGTCGATTCGATCACAGCCTGGTACGGCGTCAGGCCGGCGGCCAGGTCGTGCTGGATCTGGTCCACCAGGATCAGCGTGTTGCGCATCAAAATGCCCGCCAGACCGATCAGGCCGAGGATGGCGTTGAAGCCAAACGGTTGATGGAACACCAGCAGCGTCGGCACCGCGCCCACCAGGCCCAGCGGCGCGGTGGCGAACACCATCCACATCGTCGCGAACGAACGCACCTGCACCATGATCACCGCCAGCATCAGGATGATCATCAGCGGGAACAGCTTGGCCAGCGCCATGTCGGCCTTGGCGCTCTCCTCCACCGCGCCGCCGGTGTCGATGTGGTAGCCGGGAGGCAGGCTGGCTTTGAGCTGCTCCAGCTTGGGCAGGATGGCCTTGGTCACGTCCGGCGGCTGCGTGCCGTCGCGGATGTCGCCTTGCACGGCGATATAGCTTTCGCGGTCATAGCGCTTGAGGACGGCGTCTTCCATGCGCGTCTCCAGCCGCGCCACTTGCGACAAGGGCACGCTGGCGCCGCTGTCGTTGGTCAGCGTCAGGTTGCGGATGTCGGCCAGGTTGTTGCGCTCGGCGTTCGGGCTGCGGATCAGCACGTCCACGGTGCGCAAGCCCTCGCGTACCTGGGTCGCTGGGATGCCGTTCAACAGCGCCTGCAACTGGTTGGCCGCGTCGCGTGGCGACAGGCCGACTTGGCGCAGCCGCTCCTGGTCCAGCGCCAGATGCAGCGATGGCGTGCGGTTGCCCCAGTCGAGGTGAACGTCGCGCATGTCGGGGTTCTGCGCCATGATGGCGCGCACCTGTCCGGCCAGTTCGCGCACGCGGTCCAGGTCGGGACCGGCCACGCGGAACAGCACCGGATACGGCACCGGCGGCCCGAACAGGAACTGGCTGACGCGCACCCGCGCCTGCGGGAAGCGGCCTTCGGCGATCATGGCGCGGATTTTCTGTTTCAGGATATCGCGCTCCTGCGGGCCGGAGGTCAGCACGATCAACTGCGCAAAGGCCGGATTGGGCAACTCGGGATTCACCGACAGGAAGAAGCGCGGCGTGCCCTGGCCGACGTAGCTCGACACCAGCTTGGCTTCCGGCTCCTTGCGCAGCGCGTCTTCGATCTGGCGGACGGCCGCGTCGGTGGCGGCGAAGGCGCTGCCCGGCGACAGGTTCACTTCCAGCGTCAGCTCGGGACGTTCTGAATTGGGGAAGAACTGCTTCTGCACGCCGCCCATGCCGACGCCCGCCAACAGGAACAGGGTGATGGTCACGGCGGCGGTCAGCCATTTGTGGTCCACGCACCAGCGCACCAGCTGGCGCAGGCGCTGGTAGTTCGGCGTGCTGTAGATGGCGTCGTGGCCGCCGGCCTTGACTGGTATGTCCGGCAGCATCTTCACGCCCATGTAGGGAATGAACAGCACCGCGACCACCCACGAGGTGATCAGCGCGAAGGCCACCACCCAGAAGATGTTGCCCGCGTATTCGCCAGCCGTGGAGCGGGCGAAGCCGACCGGCAGGAAGCCGATGATGGTCAACAGCGTGCCCGACAACATGGGCGCGGCCGTCGCGGTCCACGCATGGGTGGCGGCGGCGACGCGGCTCAGGCCCTCCTCCATTTTCACCACCATCATTTCGATGGCGATGATGGCGTCGTCCACCAGCAGGCCCAGCGACAGAATCAGCGCGCCGAGCGTGATGCGGTCGAAGACGCGTCCGGTCACCAGCATGATGACGAACACGGCGGCCAGCGTCAGCGGCACGGCGGCGGCCACCACCAGGCCAACGCGCCAACCCAGCGTGACCAGGCTGACCACGATCACCACCGCCAGCGCCACCACGAACTTGATCATGAACTCGTTGACGGCGGCCTTGATGGCGAGCGACTGGTCGGAGATCTGCGCCAACTCGATGCCGGTCGGCAGTTCGCCTTGCAGCGTCTGATGTGCGGCGCCGAGGTCGTGGCCCAGTTGCAGGCCGTTGTAGCCGCGCTTCATCACCACGCCCAGCACCAGCGATGCCTCGCCCTGGGTGCGGATGGCGAAGCTGGCCGGGTCTTCGTAGCCACGGCGCACGTCGGCGATGTCGCCCAGTTTGAGCGTGCGGCCGGCGCCGATGATGGGGATGGCTTTGACGCTGTCGACGCTGTCGATGGCGCCATCCAGCCGCAGCTGCACGCGCGGGCCGCGCGTCTCGACAAAGCCGGCCGAGGTGACGGTGTTCTGGCTGCCCAGCGCGTCGATCACTGCCTGCGCCTTGATGCCCAGCGTGGCCAGGCGTTCATGCGAAATCTCGACAAAAATTCTTTGCTGCTGCTCGCCCAGGATGTTCACCTTCTGCACGCCCGGCACATGCAGCAGGCGCTGGCGGACGTCCTCCGCCTTCAGCACCAGCTGGCGGTGCGGCAGCTTCTTGCCGCTCAAGGAGAACAGCGAGAAATACACGTCCGAGAACTCGTCGTTGACGAAGGGACCGATAACGCCGCGCGGCAGGTTGATCGCCTCGTCGCCCAGCTTCTTGCGCACCTGGTAGAACTGCTCCTCGACCGTCTTGGCCGCGGTGTCGTCCTTCAGGTAGACCTTCATGGTCACCAATCCGGGGCGCGCGCTGGTTTCCACGCGGTCGTAGGCTTCCAGTTCCTGCAGGCGTTTTTCAAGGCGATCGGCGACCTGCTCCTGCATTTCGGTGGCGGTCGCACCTGGCCAGCTGACGGCCACCGTCAGGACCTTGACCACGAAGCTGGGATCTTCCGCCCGCCCGAGCCGGAAGAAGGCGAACAGCCCGGCGGCGCTGATGGCGACGATCAGGAACAGCGTAATGGCGCGCTCGCGCACGCCGAAGGCGGACAGGTTGAAGCCGCTCATGATCCGCTCCCGGTCTTGCTCTCAGCCAGCAGGCGGACCTTCTGGCCGGCCTTCAGCAAATGGCCGCCCACCGCCACGGCCCGTTCGCCGGCGGCCAGGCCCTGCGACAGGCTGGCCTGCTCTTCGCCCAGCTGCGCCACCGTCACCGGACGCAGGCTGACGGTGGAGGTCTTGTTGTCGATCACCCAGACGGCTGGGCCCTTGCCCTGGTCGGTCAAGGCGCTGACCGGCACGCTGATCGCGGCCGAAGTCGCCGTGGCGATGCGGATCGTCACCGTGGCGCCCAGCGGCGCCTGGGCTGCGCTGCCGCTCAGCGTGTAGCGCGCCAGGTAGGTGCGGGTCTGCGGATCGGCGACGGCGGCCAGTTCGCGCAGGGTGGCCGGCGCGGTGCTGCCCGGTTCGCTGTACAGCGAGGCGCTGGCCGGACGCTTGGCCAGCGCCAGCTCCTGCTCGGGCAGGAACACCTGCGCCTCGCGCACGCCCTGGCGCGCCAGCTTGACCACGCTCTGGCCGGCCGACACCACCTGCCCCACATCGGCTGGCACTTCCAGCACCACGCCATCCATGTCGGCCAATAGCACGGCGTAGTCGCGCTGGTGCTCGGTCTCGCGCGCCCTTGCCGATTCGGCGCGGGTCTGGGCGATGGCGGCATCGGCGGCGGCCTTGGCCTGCTCGTAGGCCTGGGCCGAGGTGGCGCCGTGGGTCAGCAGGTTGCGCAAGCGCGCCTCCTCCGCCACCGCCTGCACCTGGCGCGCCTGCGCCGCGTCGACCGACGAGCGCGCGGCGGCCAGCGCCAGGTCGTAATCGACCGCGTCGATGCGCATCAGGGGCTGGCCCTTGCGGACGGTCTGGCCAGGGTCCACCAAGCGTTCGACAATCTTGCCGGCCACGCGGAAACCGAGGTTGCTTTCGGTCCGCGCATGCACGACGCCGGTGAAGGTGGCCACGCCGGACGAGGCCGGCTGCGCGGTGAACCAGGCGACCCTGGCTTCCGTGTCCTGCGGCGGCGCCGGGTGGCTGCACGCGGCCAGGCCGAGCAGCAGCGCGGCGCCGATAACGCTACGCCGTGGGAAAGTGAGAAATATCGTTTTCATAATGGCCTCATAATTTAGAGTTCTAACAAACGCTAAAAATAGATTACACATATAATCTATAAAACTCAAGCCATTTTTGCGTTGCCCTCTGCGCCGGGCACCGGCAGCATCAGCCGGATCGTCTGCCTGGCGTTACGCAGGACGCCGGCGGCCGACGCCGGACTGGCCGCCAGCCTGGCCAGCATCACCGCGCCGACCATGGTGGAAACGATGGCGTCGGCCAGCCGCGCCGGTTCGGTGTAGCCGGCTTGGTCGGCCAACCCGGCAAAGAACTGCACCAGCCGCTGATAACCGGCCATCGCCGCCTCCCTGACCTGCTGGTCCGAACGGCCCAGCTCGCTTCCCAGGCTGGGCAGCGGGCACAGGCTCTCGCAGCCCTGCTGCTCCGACTGGGAAAGGTACAAGTCCACCGCGATGTCCAGCCCTTCCGCCGCCGGCTTGCCACGGATCGCCTCGCTGAAGAAACCGCGCAGCCTGTCGTTGGCGGCGATGCTGGCCTCCACGATCAAGTGTTCCTTGGAGCGGAAGTGGCGGTAGAAGCCGCCTTGGGTCAGCCCGGCGGCGGCCATGATGCTGGCGATGCCGGTCTCGGCCAGCCCGTGCTCCAGAAACATCCTGGTCGCGGCCGCCACGATGCGCTTGCGCGTGTCGATCGTTGCGCTTTTTGACTTTTTCATGCTTGTCACTCCTGTCTTGCCATTCTGCTTGCCACATTTAGAGTTTTAGTATAATCTATTTTTAGCGTTTAATTGAACTCTATAAATTCAGGAGAAGCAGAATGTCCAATCCATTGGTAGTGGTCGTCACCGGCGTTTCGTCGGGTATTGGCCGGGCGGCGGCGCAGCAGTTCGCCGCGCGCGGTTGCGAGGTGTATGGCACGGTGCGCAGCGCCGCGGGCATGGCGCCCATCCCCGGCGTGACGCTGGTTGAAATGGATGTGCGCGACGGCGAATCCGTGACGCAGGCGATGCGGTCCATCATCGTGCGCGCGCAGCGCATCGATGTGCTGGTTAATAACGCCGGCGTCTCGCTGGTGGGCGCCGTGGAAGAGACCTCGGTGGCCGAGGCGCAGTCGCTGTTCGAGGTGAACGTCTTCGGCCTGCTGCGCACAGCGCAGGCGGTGCTGCCGCAGATGCGCAAGCAAGGCGCGGGCAAGATCATTAACGTGAGTTCGGTGCTGGGCTTCCTGCCGGCGCCCTACATGGGCTGGTACGCCGCCTCCAAGCACGCGGTCGAAGGCGTGTCGGAAAGCCTGGACCACGAAGCCCGCCAGTTCGGCGTGCGCGTGGTGCTGGTCGAGCCGTCCTACACCAGGACCAGCCTGGACACCAACGCCCCCAAGGCGGCCAACAAGATCGCCGCCTACGAGGCCGAACGCGAGACAGCCATTAGCGCAGTCACGCAGCACGCCACCAACGCCCCCGGTCCGGACAGCGTGGCGAAGACCATCGTCGAAGCGGCCTTCGGCCCGTGGAAGATGCGCCGCACACCCAAGGGCCAGGCATCGCTGCTAAGCAAGCTGCGCCGCTTCCTGCCCGCCGGCCCGGTGGACTCGGCACTCAGGAAAAACCTGAGCCTGAAGGCCTGAGACGGCCCGTCACGGCGGTTCCCCCTGCCGGAGGAGCGCAGTTCGCTGTTGATCCCAATCAGATCCAGTTCTCGGAGTAGATCGACAATCCAGTGGCGTGCCAAGTTAATTGGCCGCCTACAGGATTACAAAGAATGCCCCACGACCAACACTTCGACGATCGCAACCTTGCTCCTATCGAGGCGCTACTTTTAGCCCACGAGGTCGCACAACTGTACTTCACCGGTGAGCTCTACGATCTCGACAACAATCGACTGCACAGCCTCGCGCTTGAGGGTGAAAATGGAGAGGTACTCAATCTTGATGAAACAACAGTCGGCCGGCTGTTCATGATTACTGATGGCTCTACTGTACGGGCCTTGGCCGTGACCGAACATGCCGATGCGCCAGCCGGTTTAGAGGTTCAGTCCAACTCCCCCTTTACAGCGGAAAATGAAACCAACAGCATCATAGTGTTCCGAGACGAGAGCGGGACAGCCATGTGGGTTAATGCGCTATATATTCGTCGGTTCATGCTCACACCTGAAGCCCCAGAGCGTCTGGCAACCGTATCGTTCGGTCTGATGGCCATCGCAGCCTATCGCCTTGGCTTTGGACGAATCAGATTATTTGCTGCCGGCGCCGGCCCGCTCAACCCATACGATCCCGACCATTTTATTGGCTACGACGTATGGCCGAAATTCGGCTTTGACGCGCCGGTCTCCCCGGCCGAGTTGAACCGTTTCCCGATGCGGGAATTGATTAACGCCAGCACTGTACAAAGTGTCATCGCTGGGGCACCGCAATGGTGGACAGCGCACGGCACAGGAAGGACCATGGACTTCGACCTCACAGCTGGGAGCCGGAGTTGGTCCATTCTGCTAAACTACCTTTACGAAGCCCTGCTGGAGGATTCGCCATGACCGCCGCAAAAAACCCCAAGATCGAACAAGGTGCGAGTTATAAACTCGCGGCGGCGTTGCGCCGCTCCAAGCTGGCCGCGACCAGCGTGAGGCTGGAACAAGAAGTCCTTCCCGTAGGCGGCAGGATTCGTATCGTCCTCAGCGGCAAATCAATCCCGCGCAAGGAACAAGAGTCGCGGTTCGGCCCATCGGCCATCAATATTCCCGAATTTGCGCAAGCCCGGAAAAAACAGAAATAGGCGCGCAGTCAACACAGGGCGCGCGCCCTTCGTTCGGCGCGATCAGAACGTGTGACGCAGGCCCAGGTCGAGCGCCCGGGAGCCAGTTCCCTTGTCGGTGGCGTTGCCGACCTTGAAATTGGCGCCATTGCGATTGGCGATGGTCGCGTACGACGCGTACAGGTCGGTGCGCTTGGACAGCGCCCGCAGGTAGGCGATACCCCATTGCTGCGCATCCTTGTTGGGCTTGGTGCGATCGTCGTGGCGGACGGCGGAGAACAGCACCTTGTGCACGCCGAAGGGCACGGTCACGCCCGCGGTCAGGTCGCGGCTGTCCTCCAGCCCCGGCCCGCGATTGACGGCGCCCGCCGCGTGCACAATCAACGTGCCAAAGTCGTAGCTGGCCACCAGCATGGTGTTGTTGACGTGGTCGGTGGCCGTGGGGTTATTGATCTGGTGAAAAGCGAGTTGCGTCCTGAGCGGCCCGCCAGCGTAGACCAGCGCGCCGCCCAGCATGCGGTTGCGCGCGTTATCGCCGGCGGTCTCGCCCGCGCCATAGGCCAGGTCGGCGCTGAAGCCGGCCAGCTCCGGCGTGACCACCTCGACCATGTTGTCGGTGCGGGTATTGGTGGCCATCAGATTGCCGGCGCGCCCGGCCAGGCTGACCGCTCCGAATGGATCGCCGACATCGCGCAGCGCCTTGTAGTACGGCGAATACTGCCGGCCCAGCGTCACGGCGCCGAACTGGCCGGTCAAGCCGACAAAGGCCTGGCGTCCGAACAGCAGCCCGCCCTGGCCGGCGATGCCGGTGTCTGCGTTGAAGCCATTCTCCAGCACGAAATTGGCCTTCATGCCGCCGCCCAGATCCTCCACGCCCTTGAACCCCAGGCGCGAGCCGGAGGCCAGGCCGCTGTTCACATTCGTCACCTTGCCGGTGGGCGTGCCGCTCTCGCGCACCAAGCCCACATCGACTATCCCGTACACCGCCACATTGCTCTGCGCGGCCGCGCCGGCGGCCCAAAGCGCCGCAGGCAACACCAGCATCTTTAATGATTTTTTCATTTGTTGTTCTCTCATCTGATTGGGGAATGTCTAGTGGGCAGGCGCCGGCACGGCCTGCCGCATGTCGTGGCGGCGGTACAGCATCCAGGTCGCGAACAGGCTGCACGCTGCCGCCGCCGTCATCCACAGCCCGGGCGCGCCCTTGTCGCCGCTGGCTTCGATCAGCGCGGTGGCGATGGCCGGGGTGAAGCCGCCGAACAGCGCCGTGGCCAGGCTGTAGGCCAGCGAGAAGCCCGCCGTGCGCACTTCCACCGGCATCACTTCGGTCAGCGCCACCACCATCGCGCCGTTGTAGCTCGCGTACAGGAAGGACAACCACAACTCCACCGCCAGCATCCGGCCGAAGCTCGGATCGGCCACCAGCCAGCGCATGGCCGGATAGGCGGTGACGATGGTCAGCAAGGCGAAGGTCAGCAACAGCGGGCGGCGGCCCACGCGGTCGGACAAGGAGCCCATCAACGGAAGCCAGATGAAGTTGGACAGGCCCACGCACAGCGTCACGATCAGGCTGTCGCCGGTGCTCAGCTTGAGCACGGTCTTGCCGAAGGTCGGCGTGTAGACGGTGATCAGATAGAACGAGACCGTGGTCAGCGCCACCAGCATCATCCCCGACAGCACCAGGCCCCAGTTGTCCAGCATCGAGCGCAGGATGGCGCGCAGGGTCGGACGATGGGTGCGGCGCTGGAACTCCTCGGTCTCCTGCAGCGAACGGCGGATCGCGAACAGCACCGGCACGATCATGCAGCCGATGAAGAACGGAATGCGCCAGCCCCACGCACTCATTTGCGCCGGCGTGAAGCACAGGTTCAAGCCGTAGCCCAACGCCGCCGCCGCGATGATCGCGACCTGCTGGCTGGCCGACTGCCAACTGACATAGAAGCCCTTGCGGCCCGGCGTCGCCATCTCCGCCAGATACACCGACACACCACCGAGCTCGGCGCCGGCGGAAAAGCCCTGCAGCAAGCGGCCGATCAGCACCAGCGCCGGCGCCAGCGCGCCGATGGTGGCGTAGCCGGGCACGCAGGCGATCAGCACCGTGCCTAGGGCCATCAGGCCCAGCGTGACGATCAAGCCCTGGCGGCGGCCGGCCCGGTCGACGTAGGCGCCGAGGATGATGGCGCCCAGCGGGCGCATCAGGAAGCCGGCGCCAAAGGTCATCAGCGTCATCATCAACGACGCGACCTCGTTATCGGAAGGGAAAAACGCCTTGGCGATGGCCGTCGCGTAAAACCCGAACAGGAAAAAATCGAACATTTCCATGAAGTTGCCGCTGGTAACGCGCAGCACCATGCCGACGCGGGATTGCGTCTTCGTTGAAGTGGCAGTCATTGTGGTCTCGCTTGGCCGCGCATCGGCGGCATCAGGGGTGGAAAAACGTTAGAAGCTCAGTTGTTCGGCAAGGGATCGAGGCCGCTGGCGACTACCGCGTCACGTGCCTCCGGCCCGGCCAGGAAGCGCAGCAGCTTGCGCGCGGCCTCGGGATGGCGCGCCTGCACCGGAATGCCGGCCGCGAAACGGGTCACGCTCTGCACCGGCTCCGGGATGCGGGCAACAAAGGTGGCGCCGCGCACCGGCAGGATTTCGCTGACCTGCTGGAAGCCCAGCTCGTACTTGCCCTCGGCCACCTGCATGGCGACCGGCGTCTTCTGCACCATGTGGGCCTTGGGTTTGACGGCCGCTTCGATATCGAGTTTCTTCAGCAGCTCGCGTTCGATGTAGACCCCGCTGGCACTGTCGGAATAGGCGATCGAATCGGCCGCCAGCAAGGTCGCCTTGAACGCTTCAACGGTGGAGATATCGGGCAGCGCATGGCCGGCGCGCACCACCATGCCGATGCGAGAGTCGGCCAGCTCGGTGCGGCTGGCGGGATCGACCTTGCCTTGCGCGATCAACTGGTCGAGCGCGTAGCCCACCATGATGACGACGTCGGCCGGTTCGCCGCGCGCCAGGCGATTGGGGATCGCCTCCGGCGCCTTGCCCATCGACGGGCCCCAGGCGGTGACCAGCGTGTCGCCGCTGGCCGCTTCGTAGCGCGGCTTGAGCGCCAGATAGGCCGCCGTGTAGCCGCCGGAATTCATGATGTCCAGTTGTTCGGCGGAGGCCGCCGGAATGGCGAACGCCAACACGGCCGCGCATACGATGGATGTCTGCATGAGGATCTCCTGTTTTATGATCAGATTTTTGTCTGGTCATTATCAGGAGCGTCATTACGAAAGTAAAATGCATACTTTCTTCGTATTGATACCCTGAAGGCATCAATCAAGCGGTCAGCGCCGCCTTCAGTTCCTCGTACAGTTGCTGGGCCGCCGGCGAGAACACCCGGCCGGAACGGCGGATGATGCCCAGCGTGCGTTCGATGCCCGGCGCGGTCAGCGGCACGGCGCGCAGCATCGCGCCGGTGGCGCCGGCCGGCATCGATAGCTGCGGCACCACTGCGGCCCCCAGGCCAGCGCGCACCATCTCCAGCAAGGTCGACACGTGACGCACCTCGATGAACGAGGCCGGCCTTTGTTCGGCCGGCGCCATGGCCTGGTCCAATAGCAGACGGTTGCCGCTGGACTTGGCGACGGTCATGTACGGATGTTTGCCGATGTCGTCCCAGCTGACCGAGCGCCGCCGCGCCAGCGGGTGGTTGGCCAGGCAGGCCAGCACGAAGCGTTCCTTGAGGATAGGTTCGAAGTCTATCCCCGGCTCGCCCGCGCCGAGAAAGTTGACGCCGAAATCAGCCTCGCCGCGCGCGACGATGTTCAACACCTCATGCGCGCCCTCGTCCGCCACGCGCACACGCACGCGCGGCAGCGCCAGATGAAAGCGCTGCAGGATGGGCGGCAGGAAGTGGTGCGCCACCGACGGCACGCAGGCCACGGTCACCTGGCCTGAATGCGTGCGCGACAGGTCGCTGATCTGGTGCAGCGAACGCTCGACGCCGTCGAGTATCTCCTGCGCCTGCACGAAGAACTCGCGGCCCATCAAGGTCAGCGACACGCGCCGGGTGCTGCGCTCGAACAGCTTGACGTTCAACGCCTCTTCCAACTTGGCGATGCGGCGCGACAGCGCCGGTTGCGACAGGTGCAAAGCCGTCGCGGCGGCACGAAAGCCGCCCTGCTCCACCACCGCCACCATCGCCTGCAAATCGCTCAAATCAAAACGCAACTGATTCATCTACTTTGTTCTCCATTATGGACGTCGATGACGCCCAGTCATGCGTACGCCGGCGGGACGGCGAACAACGTGCGCCTCCCTTCAGCGAGGCGCCATTGTACTATCGGGACAGTGGGCCCCCTTGCGGCGTGCCCTCACTCGCAAAGGCGTACATGCCGGGCCCCATGAAAACTCGCCGAAGCGATTAAAGAATGCTTTAATATACATCCTAGTATTAAAGGAATCTTTAAAATGCCGCGTTCTACTGGGACAGTTGTTACGACGACAACTTTAGGCGAAAGTGTGGGCGCTTTCGTTCCGCCCCCTTTGCCTCCTGATGCGCCACCAGTGGCATCTGAGTCCTTTGCCGCAGCCAACCGTGCGGCCGAACTGGCGCTAGCCAGGCTCAACGGCGTTTCGGGTCTGGTGCCCTCGGAAGACTGGCTCCTATACGCCGCCGTGCGCAAGGAAGCGTTACTGAGCTCGCAGATCGAGGGTACGCAAGCCACGCTCGACGACCTATTCGAGAACGAGGCCGGAATTGAAGTAGACAATGCCGACGACGTGGAGGAGGTGACCAATTATCTTCGCTCATTCCGCTTTGTGCGCGAGAACCTGCAAGCCGCTGACGGCCTTCCGATCAGTGTGCGCCTCATTTGCGAAGCACACCGGCAACTGCTCGACGGAGTACGTGGCGCGGGCAAGCAGCCCGGAGAATTACGCCGATCACAAAACTGGATCGGCGGCACACGTCCCGGGAATGCGGTCTTTGTTCCCCCACCACCTGAGCGAGTGGTGGAACTGCTGGCCGACCTAGAACGTTTCATCCACAGTGAACACAGCGAACTGCCTCCACTCGTCAAAGTCGCGCTGGTTCACGCACAGTTCGAAACCATCCACCCTTTCCTGGACGGCAACGGCAGAATGGGCCGCCTGCTAATTTCTGCGTTGCTGGAACACTGGTCACTGATGCAGGCGCCACTGCTTTATATCAGCGGCTACCTCAAGCAGAATCAGGCCGAGTATTACCGCCTGCTGTCCAACACCCGTACCGATGGTGACTGGGAAGCGTGGATCGCCTTCTTCCTCGACGGCGTCACTGCGGCGGCGGCACAGGCGGAGCGTACGATCGTCGAGTTAGCTACACTAATCGCCAATGATCGCCGCCAGTTACTGGCGTCACCGAAGGCTGGTGCCGTTGCTTATCGCCTGTTTGAATCGCTGCCCATGATGCCCCGTTTTACCGTTGAACAGGTGAAGCAGCGCCTGGCGACGACCTACCCAACCGCCAACGCGGCGGTCAAGACCCTCGTTGATCTGGGTATCGTGCGGGAGATGACCGGCCAACGCAAGAACCGGAACTTCGGCTACCAGTCATACATCAACTGCTTGGCGCGCTAACGCGGCAAACGACCAGACTAATCGGCCTCATGGGCCAGTCTCGCTTCCGAGCCCGGCCGACGCCGTTTTCAATTTTCCATTTCGGAATAGTTTTATGCCGAAGTAGCATAAGCCGGCCGTTCCGCGATCCTACACTAGGTGCGTCTCTCAAGGTTTTCCGTGGAAATACTCCACGGGTCAGCCCGCAGGAGCCACCTAAAAATACAGATCAATAAAGTTCTTACATCGGGAGCGGGACAAGCATGAGAAGCGTTAAATTAACTACATGGATTATGATCGCGATGATCCTGGGGATAGCGGTGGGAGCCGTCTGTCACGGCCAGGCCGCCACGGCTGCCGCCGCCAAGGATATCGCCGGCTATTTCAGCCTGATCACCGACCTGTTCCTCCGGCTGATCAAGATGATCATCGCTCCGCTGGTCTTCGCCACCCTGGTCAGCGGCATCGCCAGCATGAGCGACGGCAAGGCCCTGGGCCGCATCGGCATCAAGGCCTTCACCTGGTTCGTGCTGGCCTCGCTGGTCTCGCTGTCGCTGGGCTTGATGTTCTCCAATCTGCTGCATCCCGGCCAGGCGCTGGGCCTGCCTTTGCCCGAACTGGGCGCGGCGACCAAGCTGAGCACCGCGAGCCTCAACCTCAAGGACTTCGTGACCCACCTCGTTCCCAAGAGCTTCGTCGAAGCGATGGCGAACAACGAAATCCTGCAGATCCTGGTGTTCTCCATCTTCTTTGGCTGCGCCGTGGCGTCCGCGCGGCCGGGCGAAGCGGTCACGATGGTCAAATTCGCCGACGAGGTCTCGGGCGTCATGCTCCGGCTCACCGGCTACGTGATGCGCTTCGCCCCGCTCGGCGTGTTTGCCGCGATGGCGGCGGCGATCACCGTCCAGGGCTTCGGCGCGATAGCCACCTACGGCAAGCTGCTGGGCAGCTTCTTCCTGGCCCTGGCGGTCCTGTGGACGGTGTTGATCGGCGCCGGCTTCGCCTTCATCGGGCCACGCATCTTCACGCTGCTGGCCTTGCTGCGCGAGCCCATCATGCTGGGCTTCTCGACGGCCAGCAGCGAATCCGCTTATCCCAAGCTGCTGGAACAGCTGGAAAAATTCGGCCTGGATAACAAGATCACCGGCTTTGTGCTGCCGCTCGGTTACTCGTTCAATCTGGACGGCTCCATGATGTATCAGGCCTTCGCCGCGCTCTTCATCGCCCAGGCCTACAACATCGACATGTCGCTCACCCAGCAGCTGACCATGCTGCTGGTGTTGATGGTGAGTAGCAAAGGCATGGCGGGCGTGCCGCGCGGCTCGCTGGTGGTGGTCGCGGCCGTGCTGCCCATGTTCGGCCTGCCGGAAGCCGGACTCCTGCTCATCATGGGCATCGACCAGATCTTCGACATGGCGCGCACTGCCACCAATGTGCTGGGCAATGGGATCGCCACCGCCGTGGTATCCAAGTGGGAATCCGGTCCGGTCGCCCATGCCGCAAGCCGCCAGGCGATCGCCACCGCGCCCTGAGCAAGCCACATCCACCACGCCACCGGACTAGCCGGTGGCTTTTTTACATCCACGGAGTTATCTATGTCCCTCATCTCAAACATCTCAATCGGCGCCCTGCTCTGCTTCGGCATGTCCACGATCTGCCATGCGGAAAATCCGGCTGGCACGCTGCAAAAAATTACGACCAGCGGCACCATCGCCGTCGGCTACCGCCCCGCGTCGGTGCCGTTTTCCATGCGCAGTGGCAGCGCAGCGCCCACCGGTTACACGCTGGATCTGTGTGCGCACATCATCGACAACATCCGCAAGGAAGTGGGCCAGAACCTCAAGGTAACGTATGTGGAGGTCAAGTCGAGCGACCGCATCCAGAAGCTGGTGGATGGCGAGATCGATCTGGAATGCGGCTCAACCACCAACACCCGCGAGCGCGCTGAGCAGGTCACCTTCGCGAATACGACCTTCGTGACATCGAGCCGGATTTTGACGCATGCCGCCAGCACCATCAAAAGCGTGGCCGGCCTGAAAGGACAGCGGGTTGCCATCGCCCAGGGCGCCAGCGTGGCGCCGCTGCTGAGCAAGCTCGACGCGGAACAGGGATTGAACATCCACTACGTGCGGGTGAAGGACTTCACCGATGGCTTCCAGGCCCTCGACAGCGGCAAAGTGGACGCGTTCGTCAGCGACGATATCCAGTTCGCCCAGTTCATCGCGCACTCCGGACACCCGAAGGACTACGCGGTGGTTGGCGAGCCCATATCGATCGACGCGCTGGGGATCATGATGAGAAAGCAGGATGTCCAGCTGCACGGCATCGCCAATCGGACGCTGTCGGCGCTGGTTGCCAGCGGCGAGTTCAACAAGATCTATGCCAAATGGTTTATCACGCCGTCGTTGCAGTTCCCGATGAGCGAGGCGCTGAAAAAATTGTTGAAAAACCCGGGCAATCAAGCTTACTGAACCGGCCGGGCGGCCGCGCCGGCAATGGCGGCCGCCCACCTTCCCCGCCTATCCTTGCGCACCGCTCCGCGCCAGTTCCACGCAGCGCCGCGCCAGGATCGCGGTGGGATCGAGCAGCACAATACTGAGCTCGCCAAGCGGGAACGCCGCGTCTTCACGCAACAGCAATGGCAGTTCGGTGCAGCCCAGGATCACCACGCTGGCGCCGGCTTGCACCAGGTGGGCCAGCGCCAGCATCAGGTCGTCCCTGCACTCACCCTCCAGATAGCCTGCCTTGATTCCACGCTCGCCATAAATGGCGCGCATCACCAGTTCCTGATGGGCCTGGTCCGGGACCAGCAATTCAAACGGCGCGCCCGCCGCCGCGTCATGATAGACACGGCTTTGTATGGTGCCGCTGGTCGCCAGCAAGCCCACGCGACTATGGCCCGCATGGTGCCGTTCGATGTGCCTCACCGTCTCGTGTAGCATATTGATGATCGGTATGGCCACCTGCGTGCTGATACGCTGGAGATAGGCGTGGGCGGTATTGCAGGGAATCGCGATCAGGTCGGCATGATGGGCTTCCAGACGCTTGCAGGCGGCGTAGATGGCCAGCGTGGGATCCTCGCCGTCGCCGATCAGGTTGGCGGTGCGGTCGGGAATCTGCGGGTTATGCTCGACTATCAATTTGACGTGTTCCTGATCGCGGCCGGCGTGCGTGTTGACGATGATCTTGTCCATGAAATCGACCGTCGCCGCGGGACCGACGCCGCCGATGATGCCGATCTTGAACGACTGGGGCGGCATCTGCTCGCGGATCGTCAGCGCGTGGTCGACGTAGGCCTGGTTGCTGTCCATCGCCGGTATGCCGGCCATGTTCAGCAGGCTCGATATCATGGCGATTTCCGTCGTGCCCGGCACGATCAAATCCGCGCCTTGCGCCATCAGGTCATGGCACGCTTCCAGCAGCAAGGCCACCGCCGCCGGAGACTGGTCATGGGCTTTGAGGCCGCCGTGGCCGTACACCGCCTCCATCACGCAATCGCGCTGTATCCGCGCCGAGGGATAGACCACTTGATAGCCAGCCGGCTCCAGATGCCGTTCGAACAGCCGCTGGCCGAGCACGTAGTCGGAGGTCAGCACGCCCACGGTGCGCGCGCCGGGCGCGTTTTGGCGGAGCGCCGCCAGCAGCGCATCCATCAGGCTGATGATCGGCAGGCGCAGCTCGTTGCGCAACTGGTGCAGAAAGGTGTGGCTGATAAAGCAAGGCAGCATCGCGCAATGCGCGCCCGCCTGCTCGTAGCGCTGCAGCATATCGTAGATGTAGAGCTTGCGGCCGGCCAGTTCAGGCGTGCCGCCTTCCAGCCGGTCCCCGTCCTGGAACGGGTGCTGCTCATACAACACGGCGTAGTCTTCGGCATGGCCCCCTGCCGCGATGCTGCGCAACATTTTGCCGTGCACGTCGGCACCGGCCAATGCGCCGAGACCGCCAATGATGCCAATACAGGTTGTCGCGGGTTCGGCGGAGGGAGGGAATTTAGGTGTGTGAGGCATGATCTTTGTGGTATCCGGGAGACACTTCATACGATACCCGCGCCCAACCACCAGGTTATGCAATTTAGACCTGACCTCATGCGACACAAGCATAGCAAAATATCCGGCGACGGCTAAGCTCTTCAATCACAACGGATGCGGGACCTATGGATATCAAATGGCTGGAAGATTTTCTGAGCCTGACTCAGACGCGCAACTTCTCGCGCTCGGCGCAGGAGCGCAATGTGACGCAGTCCGCGCTCAGCCGCCGGATCCGCGCGCTGGAAGCCTGGGTCGGCGCGGACCTGGTCGACCGCAGCACCTACCCGCTGGTACTGACGCCCGCCGGCAAGCTGTTCAGCAGCTCCGCCACCGACGCGATGCGCCTGCTGAACGACGCGCGCTCGCTGCTGCGCATCGAAAGCAAGGACGAGAACATGCTCAGCATCTCGGCCGGCCACACGCTGTCGCTGAACTTCCTCCCCAACTGGCTGGGCGCCATCGAAGCGCGGCAAGGCCAATTGCGCACCCGCGTCCTGCCGGCCAACGTCCATGATTCGGTGCTGTCGCTGGTGGAAGGCAATTGCGATCTGCTGCTGTGCTACTACCATTCCGACCTGCCCATCGAACTGGATCCCACGCGCTTCGAATTCATCAATCTCGGCGGCGAGATCGTGATGCCGGTCTCCATCCCCAAGCGCAGCGGCTTCGCGGCCTTCCCTTTGCCCGGCAACCGGCTGGCGCCGACCTCGCACCTGGCTTACACCGCCGGCTCCTTCTTCGCGCGGGTGGTCGAGCGCATCGTCGCGCGCGTGGATCAGCCCTGCTTCCTGAGCAATACCTACGAGTCCGACCTGGCCGAGCTGCTGAAGACCATGGCCTTGTCGGGCCTCGGGCTGGCCTGGCTGCCCGAGAGCTGCATCAAGCGCGAACTCAACGAAGGCAAGCTGGTGGCGGCCGGCGGCGAGCAGTGGAATATGACGATGGAGATCCGCCTGTTCCGCGCGCTGGACAACCGTAAGCCGGCGTTGCAGCGCCTCTGGGATATGCTCAAGCAGCCCTGAAGCGGCGGCGCTTGCGCCACCAGGACTGCATTCCCGTATGACATCAATGTATGCGGAATCAGCATAAATGCCTGGCATCGCGTCTCTAGAATGACTTTCATCGGCCGCAGCGCAACGCGGCACCGGCGAAGTCCCATTCAAGCAAGGAGAGACAAGATGACCATGGCAACACGAATAGAACACGACCTGTTGGGCGAACGGGCCGTCCCCGAAGACGCGTATTACGGCATCCACACATTGCGCGCGCTGGAAAACTTCCCGGTGTCCGGCACGCCCATTTCACAATGGCCGGGCCTGATCATCGCGCTGGCGATGGTCAAACAGGCGGCGGCCCTGACCAACCACAAGCTCGGGCTGTTGAGCGACGCGCATCTCGACGCCATCGTCGCCGCATGCCGGCAAATCGTCGACGGCCAGTTTCATCAGCACTTCGCGGTCGACATGATACAAGGCGGCGCCGGCACGTCCACCAATATGAACGCCAACGAAGTGATCGCCAACCTGGGACTGGACCTGCTGCAGCAGCCGCGCGGCGCCTATCACGTGCTCCATCCCAACGAGCATGTGAACCTGAGCCAGAGCACCAACGATGTCTACCCCACCGCGCTGCGGCTGGCGACCTATCGCGCGATGGATGACTTGATCGCGGCGATGGATGTGCTGAAACTGGCGTGCCGCGCCAAATCCATCGAGTTCGCCGATGTCATCAAGATGGGACGCACCCAGCTGCAGGACGCGGTGCCCATGACCCTGGGACAGGAAATGGCCACCTATGCCGTGATGCTGTCCGAAGACCAGGAACGCCTGCGCGAGGCCGCGATGCTGATGTGCGAGATTAATCTGGGCGCCACCGCCATCGGCACCGGCATCAATGCCCATCCCGATTACGCGCAGCTGGTGTGCGCCGCGCTGTGCCAGATCAGCGGCGCGCCGCTGTCGACCTCGATAGACTTGATCGAGGCGACCCAGGACGTGGGCGCCTTCGTCCAGCTGTCCGGCGTGCTCAAGCGCGTGGCGCTGAAGCTGTCGAAGATCTGCAACGATCTGCGCCTGTTGTCGAGCGGACCGCGCTCCGGCTTCGGCGAGATCAACCTGCCCGCCATGCAAGCCGGCTCCAGCATCATGCCCGGCAAAGTCAATCCCGTGATTCCCGAGGTGGTCAACCAGATCGCCTTTGAAGTGCTGGGGAACGACGTCACCGTCAGCTTCGCCGCCGAAGCCGGCCAGCTGCAGTTGAACGCCTTCGAACCCATCATCGGCTACAGCCTGTTCAAGAGTATCAGCCACCTCACGGCCGGCTGCACCTTGCTGGCGACGCGCTGCATCAACGGCATTACCGCCAATCGCACCGCGCTGCAGGCCAGCGTGGAAAATTCCATCGGCCTGGTGACCGCCTTGAATCCCTACATCGGCTACGAAGCCGCCACCCGCATCGCCCAGCTTGCGCTGAGCAGCGGCCGTGGCGTGGCGGAACTGGTGGTCGAACAAGGCCTGCTGACCGAAGCCGAATTGCGTCAACTTTTACAGCCGGCCCAGTTGACCAGGCCCCGGCTGTCGCCGCTGGCCGCATAGACGACGCGCCAAACACCCTAACCGATTGTACTGACAGACAGGCGCCCCGGCGGGCGTCCGGGGGACGCGCACGCCCGTCATCCGCCCTTGCTCATCTTTTTATAACAACGTTTCAAAACCGGGAGAACACATGAAATCGCAAACCACCTGCTTCGCGCTGATCGGATGCCTTTGCGGCATTGCATCGGCGCAGTCCAATGTCACCATCTATGGTATCGCCGACGCCGGCCTGGTACGGGAAACCGGCGGCGCCGCCGGCAGCGTCAGCCGCGTGAGCAGCGGCGTGGGCTCCGGCTCGCGCCTGGGCTTCAAGGGCAAGGAAGATCTCGGCGGCGACATGAGCGCCTTCTTCCAGCTGGAGAACGGCTACAACATCGATACTGGCAGCGCCGGCCAGGGCGGGCTGCTGTTCGGCCGCCAGGCCTTCGTCGGCTTGTCCACCAAATATGGCGCCATTTCACTGGGGCGCCAGTATTCGCCGCTGTACAGCACGCTGCGCGACGTGGTGGACCCGTTTGAAATCGGCTTGGCCGGCAACGTCACCAACATCATTCCCGGCAATACGCGGGTCGACAATATGGTGGAATACAAGACGCCGCGATATGCGGGCTTTGCCGCCGACCTGGCGTACGGCGCCGGCGAAACCGCTGGCGACAGCCGCAAGAACCGCACCTTGGGCGCGGCGCTCAGCTACGCTGTCGGCCCGCTCAATGTGACGCTAACCAACCACATCAAGGAAAATGCCGACGCCAGCGACAGCTCACGCTACAGCCTGGCCGTGGCGAAATACAAGGCCGGCGCCTTCAGCGTGGACTACGCGCACGGCGTCACCCACGGCCTGGCCGGAGCCCGCAGCAAGGACGATGTGCTGGGCGGCACGTGGTCGGCCGGCGCGCACACGGTGCTTGCCTCGTATATCCGCCATGACGATCAAACCGCCGCCAACAAGGATGCACATCAGTGGGCGCTGGCCTATCTGTACGGGCTGTCCAAACGTACCGACCTTTATCTGAGCTACGGCCATATCACCAACCGCAATGGCGCCAGCTATACGGTGGGCAATGGCACGGACACAGGGACTGGCAACACCGGCACCGACATCGGCATCCGCCACCGTTTCTGATTTCCCCGCACCTCTCGATTGATATCGTTTTCGGTATCAATCGAGAAAAAAAAGTGATTGGTTAGTTGATAATTCAAGGACTACATTTGTCGTATTAAAAAATGTTACCGCAAACATTTTTAGCTTCACTAACATGGAGGCTAACATGCGACGTAAAAAGGCCCGCCAACAGGGCCAAGCAGGAGACACGTATCACCAGTGGAAGTGCTTGGCCGTGGGGGCCTTTGCGCTGGCTGCCGCCATGCCGCTGCAGGTCCATGGCGCGGACGCCGAGGCGCGCGCCCACAGCCTGGTGGCGCGGCTGACGCTGGACGAGAAGATCAATCAATTGCTGAACGTGGCGCCGGCCGTGCCGCGCCTGGGCATCCCCGCCTACAACTGGTGGACCGAGTCGCTGCACGGCGCACTGGGGCCGCTGCCCACCACCAACTTCCCCGAACCGATAGGCCTGGCCGCCAGCTTCGACGCGCCGCTGCTGCAACAGGTGGCCGCAGCCATCAGCACCGAAGTGCGCGCCCTGCACACACTGGGACGCGAGACCGGGCACCTGGGACGCATCGGCACCGGGCTCGATACCTGGTCGCCCAACCTCAACATCTTCCGCGACCCGCGCTGGGGGCGCGGCCAGGAAACCTATGGCGAGGACCCTTACCTGACGGCGTCGCTGGGCGTCGCTTTCATTCGCGGCATCCAGGGCGGTAACCCGGATTTGCCGGACGTGGTCGCCACGCCCAAGCACTTCGCCGTCCACAGCGGGCCGGAATCGACCCGCCACGCGGCGAACGTGTTCGTCTCCGCGCACGACCTGGAGGACACCTATCTGCCGGCCTTCCGCGCCGCCATTGTCGACGCCAAGGCCGGCTCCATCATGTGCGCCTACAACCGCATCGACGGCCAGCCGGCCTGCGGCAGCGAGCTATTGATGAAGCAGCACTTGCGCAGCGCCTGGGGCTTCAAGGGCTACGTGGTCTCCGACTGCGATGCGGTGACCGACATCTCGGAACGCCACAAGTACGCCGCCGACCCGGCCGCCGCCGTGGCGGTGGCGCTGAGAGCCGGCACCGACAACGAGTGCAACACCCAGACCCTGGGCGAAACCAAGGGCCTGGCGGAGCGCTATCGCGAAGCCTGGCAGCGGGGCCTGATCAGCATGGCCGACATCGACCAGGCCCTGGTGCGCCTGTTCTCGGCGCGCTACCGCAACGGCGACCTGCCCGGCCTGCCGCAGCGCCAGCTCAACGCGGTGCCGGTCAGCGCCATCGACACTCCCGCGCACCAGGCGCTGGCGCTGCAAGCGGCCACCCGCAGCCTGGTGCTGCTGAAGAACGACGGTGTGCTGCCGCTTAAGCAGGGACTAAGAGTGGCGCTGGTCGGTCCGCTGGCGGATGCCACGCGCGTCCTGCGCGGCAATTACTCGTCGACCCAGTCGGCGCCGCCGGTGTCGGTGCTGGAGGGCCTGCGGCGCGTGCTGCCGCAGGCGCGGATCACGCTGGCGCCGGCCGGCGCCTCGATCACCGACGGCGATCCGGTGCCGGCGTCCGCCTTGCGCGCGCCGGATGGCCAGCCGGGCTTGCGCGTCGCGTACTACAACCGCAACGGCGAGCAATACGACAGCAAGCCGGTGTTGAGCGTCACCGAACCGGGACTCGAGGCGCACGGCTTGCAATTCAAGGCGGTCGCCGACCATCACAAGGTCGTCTGGGACGGCGAGCTGAGCGTGCCGGAAAGCGGCTTGTACCGGCTGGGCGTCAGCGGCGTCAAGGGGGCGCTGAAGGCAGGCGGCAAGGCGGTGCTCGAGGCCAGCGAGTATTCGCAATGGGGCGAGCCGCTGAAACTGAACACCGTACAACTGGAGCAAGGCCAGCGCTATCCCCTGCACTTCGAGGCGGAATCCGGCGGCAGCGGCGTGCCCGGCCTGTTCTGGAAGCGCATCTCCAGCGATGCCGATGCCGATCTGCGCCGCGCCACGGCGGACGCCGACGTGGTCGTCGCCGTGGTCGGCCTGACGTCGGACCTTGAAGGCGAGGAAATGGCGCTCAAGGTGGACGGCTTCGAGGGCGGCGACAAAACGTCGCTGAACCTGCCGGCCGAACAGCGGCAACTGCTGGAACGCGCCAAGGCGCTGGGCAAGCCGCTGGTGGTGGTGCTGATGAATGGCAGCGCGCTCGACCTGTCGTGGGCCAAGGAGAACGCCGCCGCCATCCTGGAAGCCTGGTATCCGGGCCAGTCTGGCGGCCTGGCGATTGCCCATGTGCTGACCGGCCGCGCCGATCCGGGCGGGCGCCTGCCGCTGACCTTCTACCGCAGCGTGGCGGACCTGCCGCCGTTCGACGACTACAGCCTGCGCGGCCGCACCTACCGCTACTACAGCGGCAAACCGGTGTATGCCTTCGGCGCCGGCCTCAGCTACACGAGCTTCGGCTACGCCCCGCTGCGCGTCGCGCCGGTGGATGGCGCGCCGGAAAACGGCGTCACGGTGACCACGCAAGTGACCAACACCGGCGGCCGCGACGGCGACGAGGTGGCGCAGTTGTACCTGACGCCGCCAGCCTTCGAGGGCGCGCCGCGGCTGGCGTTGCGCGGCTTCCAGCGCATCACACTGAAGGCGGGCGAGAGCCGCCAGATCAGTTTTCGCCTGACACCGCGCGACCTGAGCTTCGTCACGCGCGACGGCCAGCGCCAGCTGACACCGGGACAGTATCAGCTGAGCGTGGGCTCCGGCCAACCCGGCACGGGCGTGGCAGGCCAGCAGGCGCCCATGGTATTGAAGCGCACCGTGTCATTGGAGAGATGACACGGAAGCGGCTACACATCAACCGTCACAAGGAGGCAAGCAACCGGATATCCAAGCGTTAGACCACGTACAAGATACTCAATATAAAAATACGGAGACTTTATGCAGAAACCTTTTCAACGTCGTTTGATGTACCTGGCCGTTGCCAGTGCGTGCAGCGCGCTGGCCATGCCCGGCCAGGCCCAGCAGGCGCCGGTCCCCGGCACCGAAGGCCCGCAAGTTATCGTGACGGGCATCCGTGCCAGTATGCAGTCCACCCTGAACCTGAAGCGCAACTCTGACGGCATAGTCGACGGCATCGTTGCCGAAGACATGGGCAAGTTCCCCGATACCAACCTGGCCGAATCGCTGCAGCGGATTTCCGGCGTCTCGATCGACCGCAGCAATGGCGAAGGACAGAAAGTCACCGTGCGTGGCCTGGGTCCGGACTTCAACCTGGTGCTGCTGAATGGCCGCCAGATGCCCACCACCGACCTGAGCGATTTGTCCGGCCGTTCGTTCGACTTTTCGAACCTGGCATCGGAATCGATTTCGCAACTGCAGGTGTATAAAACCGGCCGCGCCGACAGCCCGACCGGCGGCATCGGCGCCACCATCAACGTGGTTACCGGTCGTCCGTTCGACAATCCCGGCATGCACTCCAGTATCGGCGTCAAGGCGGTCAAGGACACTTCCAACGACCATTTGCCCAACGGCGTGAAGGGCGACAGCGTGACGCCCGAAGTGTCCGGCATTTACTCGAACACCAGCGCCGACGGCCGCTTTGGCGTGTCGCTGAGCGCCAGCTTCCAGTCGCGCGATTCCGGCTTCAACCGCGCCGGCCTGTTCAACGGCTACCAGGGCCCGTATCTGGGATCGGCGGTCATCGACGGACAGACCCTGCCACAGCCTGGCCAGCCCGGTTCGCAGAACATCACCAATCGTCCGGCACAGGACGCGCTGTATTCGATTCCGCAGAATATGAACTACAACGTTGCCGCGGTCCAGCGGCAGCGCACCAACGGCCAGCTGACCTTCCAGTTCCGCCCGGTCAAGGACCTGACCACCACGGTCGACTACACTTATTCGGAAAACAAGATACAGACCAAGCGTAACGAGCTCAGCGTATGGTTCGCGCAGACGCCGACCTCGACCAGCAGCTGGCCAGGCGGCCACGTGGTCAGCCCGCTGACCTATTCCGAGGTCTACCCGACGCCGCAGGATATCTCGGTGGTGGGCAGCGATTTCGCCACCAAGACCAAGAACCAGTCGATCGGCTTCAACGCCGCCTGGAAAGTCCGCCCGGGCCTGAAGCTGGAGTTCGATGCCCACCACTCCACCGCCGAGTCCGGCGCGGACAGCCCGTTCGGCAGCGAGAACGCCCTGTCCAACGCCAGCTTCAGCCGTGGCACGACCAAGGTCGACTTCACCCACGAGCTGCCGATCCTGAGCATGCCGGCCGCCAACCTGGCCGCCGCGCCGATCCAGGCCGCCGGGTCGTGGTTCCACAACGGCTACGAAAAATCGGTCATCAAGCAGGCGCAGGCAAAAGGCAGCCTGCAGCTGATGGAAGCATCCGAGCTGAACTTCGGCGTCGGCTATACCGACACCACCAACCGCTCGACCTTCTCCAACGTGCAGAACAACACCTGGGGCGGCGCGACCAAGGCGTCGGACTATCCGGCCAATCTGTTCCAGGCCAATTCCCTGCCCTCCTTCTTCAACAAGCTGGGCGGCGCCAACTCGCCCGACCTGTTCGCCACGCTGTACACCTTCGACTTCGCCAAGGTGCGCCAGGTGACCGCCAACGCGGTGGGCAACCAGGCCGCCTACCTGCCCAACTTCGGCGTCCCCGACACCGATCGCACGCTGCAGGAAAAAACCTCGTCGGCCTATCTGTCCCTCAGCACCGATTGGGATCTCAAGATTCCGGTGCATTCGTCGGTCGGTGTGCGGGTGGAACGCACGCAGGTCAGCTCGGTGGCCCAGGTGCTGCCGGCCAGCGCGGTGGTATGGGTGGCGCAGAACGAGTTGCCGCTGACCTTCGGCGGCCAGGCATTCAGCAACACCGATGCGTCCTACACCAACGTGCTGCCGGCCATCAACCTCGATGCCGATCTGCGCAGCGACATGAAGCTGCGGGCCAGCCTCGGCGCCACCATCGGCCGCGCGCGCTACGATCAACTGCAAGGCGGCCTGACGCTGGGCACCATCGCCAACGTCTTCACCGGCGGCAGCGCCTCGGTCGGCAACCCGGCGCTGAAGCCGGTCAAGTCGAAGAACCTGGATCTGTCGTGGGAATGGTATTACAACAAACAGAGCCTGTTGTCGCTGGCGTTTTTCCGCAAGCAGCTGGATAACTACGCCGGCCAGACCCTGGTGTCGCAAACGCTGTACGACCTGCACACGCCGATCGGCGGCGCCTACTACAAGGCGGCGTTGTCGAACGGCTGCGGCGCCGCCGACACCAACTGCATCCGCAACTACATCCTGGGCCACTTCGACGGCCAGCCTGGCGTGAAGAAAACCGGCGTGAAAGGCGACGGCATGCTGGACGGTACCATCACCGGCCTGCAGAGCGATCCGCTGCTCAACTTCCAGACCACCACTTACGCCAACCAGAAATCGGCCAACGTCAGTGGCGCCGAGGTCAACGTGCAGCATATGTTCGGCGAAAGCGGTTTCGGTCTGCAGGCGAACTACACGTATGTGCACTCGCCGCTGAAGTACAACAACGCCGACGTCAACGACCAGTTCGCCATTCTCGGCTTGAGCAATTCAGCCAACGTGGTGGGCATTTTCGAGAACAAGGAATGGTCGGTGCGGGTGGCCTACAACTGGCGCGACGAGTTCCTGGCCGCCACGGTCGACGGCAACAACCGCGCGGCGCCGGTGTACACCGATGCCTACGGTCAGGTCGACGTCAGCGTGGGCTACAACTACAACAAAAACCTGAGCTTCCAACTTGAAGCGATCAACCTGAACGATGCCACCCAGCGCCAGCATGGCCGCACGTTTGCATCGACCTTGAATGTGACGCAGGCCGGACCGCGTTACATGATCGGCGCACGCTACAAGTTCTAAGCTCGGTTTGCTGTCGTCTCGCGGCCACGCTCGTGGTCTTAGCCGCTCCCCGTGAAGGGAGCGGCTTTTTTGCTTACGACACCATCAGCTTGACGGATTTCAGTTGGACGCTATCCGGGCCGGCATGGATGGTGAAACTGCCCGGCTCGACGACCCGCTTCATGTCGATGTTGTAGAACCACAGATCGGCCGGCTTGATGTCGAAGGACAGCGTGCGTTGCTCGCCCGGTTGCAGCGTGACGCGCTGGAAGGCCTTCAGCTCCAGCACCGGACGCGTGACCGAGCTGACGTCGTCGCGGATATAGATCTGCACCACTTCGTCGCCGGCCAGCTTGCCGGTGTTGCGCACATCCACTTCGATCTTGGTCGACTCGCCGGCACGGATGCTGGCCTTGGCCAGGCGCGGCGCCGAGATGTCGAAGCTGGTGTAGCTCAGGCCGAAACCGAAGGGATACAGCGGCGTGGTCAGGCCGTCGATGTAGCCGCGGCGCGCGGACGGCTTGTGGTTGTAGAAGACCGGCAGCTGGCCGACACTGCGCGCGATCGACACCGGCAGCTTGCCGCCCGGGTTGGCGCGGCCGAACAGCAGGTCGGCGGCGGCGTGGCCGGTTTCCTGGCCCATGTACCAGCCTTCGATCAACGCATCGGCTTTTTCCGCCAGCAGGTTGACCGACAACGGGCGGCCGTTCAGCAGGAACACCACGGTCGGCTTGCCCAGCGCGAAAATGGCGCGCGCCAGGTCGTTCTGCTGGCCCATCAGGTCCAGGCTGTCGCGGTCGCCCAGGTGGTTGTCGGCCCAGGCCTCGCGGCTGGTCTGCTCGTTGTCGCCGAGGACCATGATGATGGTGTCGGCCGATTTGGCCGCTTCCACCGCCTCGGCGATCAGCCTGGCGTTGACGTCCGGCGCCGTGAACTTGATCTCGTCCGCGCCCCAGACGTGGCCTTCGGTGATGCGCACGCCTTCCGCGTAGCGCAGTTCGAAACCCTGCGCACGGCTCTCGGCCAGCAGGCCGTCGTGGATCGACACCACATGGCGCGGCACGTCGGAATAGCCGCCGATCGGGCAGTCCTTGGCGTGGGTGCCGAGCAGCAGCACCTTGCCGACCTTCTTCGCGTCCAGCGGCAGCAAGCCCTTGTCGTTCTTCAGCAGCACCGGCGTGCGGGTGGCGGCGCGGCGCGCCAGTGCGATCGCCTCCGGCGTTGCGGTCAGGCCGTCGGCGGCTTTCGCATCCACGTAGGGCTGCTCGAACAGGCCAGCCAGGAATTTCAGTTCAAGGATGCGGCGCACGACGGTGTCGATTTCTTTTTCGGCGATCTTCTTTTCGCGCACCAGTTCGCCCAGCGTCTTGTAGGCCTGGCCGTCCGGCGTTTCGATATCCACGCCGGCCTTGAAGGCGAGCAGCGCGGCCTCCTTCGGCGTGGCGGCCAGCTTGTGGCGGGAGATCAATTCACTGATGCCGAAATAGTCCGACACCGTCACGCCCTTGAAGCCCCACTCCTCGCGCAGCACCTTGGTCAACAGCCAGCGGTTGGCGTGCGAGGGGACGCCGCCGATCTCGTTATACGAGGGCATGACGGCGCTGATATGGGTCTCCTTGACCAGCTTTTCGAACGGCGGGAAGAACTCCTCGCGCAGCGTGCGCTCGCTGACTTCGGCCGGGCCGATATTGGTTCCGCTCTCCGGCTGGCCGTGTCCCGTCATGTGCTTCAGCGTGGCGAACACCTTGTCCTTGGCCAGCTGCTTCGATTCGCCCATGAAGCCCAGCACGGCCGCCTTGCCCATCTCGCCGCACAGGTGCGGGTCCTCGCCATAGGTTTCCTCGATGCGGCCCCAGCGCGGCTCGCGCGCCACGTCCACCACCGGCGCCAGCGCCAGGTTGGCGCCGCGCGCGCGCATCTCGCGGGCGGCGGCGCTGAAGATGTCGCGCACCATGCCGGTATCGAACGACGATGCCAGCCCGATCGCCTGCGGGAAGCTGGTGGCGTCGCGGGCCACGTAGCCGTGCAGCGACTCCTCGTGCATCAGCAGTGGGATCCCGAGGCGGGTTTGCTCAAGCGCCCATTTCTGCATGGCGTTCACATAGGTCGCGGTTTCAAACGCATTGCGGTTGCCCACCGCACCGGTGTCGCCGGCGCCGGCCGCCTGGCCCACCTGGCGGTCGGACGGACGGGCCACCATGCCCAGGCCATGCGGGTAAAGGCGTGCCGCCTTGTCGGCGGAGAATTCGTTCTGCGCGTCCTGGATCAGCTTCTTGTCCTGCCAGATGCATTGCATCTGCGCGATCTTCTCGTCCAGCGTCATGCGGCCCAACAGATCGTCCACGCGCCTAGCGAGCGGCAGCGATGCATCCTTGTAAGGCGGGCGCGCGGTAGCACCCAAGGCCATCGCCGGCGCGAGCGATGCCGCGCCGGCCAGGCCGGTCATCGATTTGAGGAACTGCCTGCGCTTGTCGTTACTCATCTTGTCTCCTGGTTTTTTGTTAGAGGTATGACGCCATTAACTCAAAATGAATAGCGCTACCATTTCCCAGTGTGATCGAATGAGATTGCCAAGTCAACACGTCTTAGCCAGGCGTGCCGGACCTCGGCGGCATGGCCTTGATGGCGTCCGCGATGGCCGCGCGCAGCGGCTTGCCGTTCAGCTTGCTGTCGAAAGGCGTGGGCCGCATCGGCAAGCCATCCGTGCGCGGCGCCTCCTTCCAGCCTTGCAGCCAATTCATGTGATCGGCCATGCCCCACATCACGAAGTCGCGGCAGTTCGGGTAGCTGAAGGTCACATCCAGGTAGTCCTTGGCCAGCGCCGCGACGCCCGCATCGCGCGCAGCGATATCGGCCGGCAGCTTGCGGTCGTTGACGTCGAATTCGGTGACCAGCAAATCCAGTCCCATGCCGCTCACCTCGTCGAGGAACTTGCGCCACTCCCGCAGGCCCTTGCTGCCCGGCCCCATCTCATCCCAGGAACCGATATGGCTTTGCAGTCCCAGCGCCTGCACCGGCGTGCCGCGCGCCTTCAGCGTCTGCAGCAGTTTCAGCAAACCGGCGCGATGCCTGGCGCTGCCGTCATCGGGCCGCATGTAGTCGTTGTAGACCAGCTGCGCCTGCGGCGCATGCTCGCGCGCCAGCCGGAACGCCAGGTCGATCTCCTCAACGGCCCCGAGGCGCTCGGTCAGCACATTCTGCCGCAGCGCGCCGTCGGCCGGATCGATGGCCTCGTTGACCACGTCCCAGCTGTAGACCTGCGAACCGAAGTGCTTGCAGACTGCGCCGATGTGCTCGCGTATCAGCCGCTCCGCCGCCAGCGCGGGCTGCGCGCCGAAGTCGTATTGATTGACCCAGGCGGGTTGCCACCTGGCCGTCTGCCACAGCAGGTTATGCCCGCGTATCAGCATGCCCTGCTCCCTGGCCCAGGCGAACATCCGGTCCGCCGGCTCGTAGCTGGCTTGGCCCTGGCGCGGCTCGAGCGCCGGCCATTTGCATTCGTTCTCCGCGACGATGACATTGCACTCGCGCGCCATCAACGCCAGGTAGGCGGGATCACGCAAGCCCCCCGCGCCGAGCGCATTGCCGACATTGAGGCCTTTGCGCTTGCCCAGCGCCTTCAACGATTCCGGTTGATCGGCTCCCAATACGCCCGTCATCGGCATCAGGCCGGCGCCGGCCAGCAAGGCCAAGGTATTTCTACGAGAAATCGTCATCGATACGCTCCATGATGAAAAAGTTTGCTAACACTCGTGGCATAATTAAAATGTTACAACAAAAGGTTAAAACAAAAGGCCGATGACAAGCATCAAGGTGAAATCCAAACCCGCAGCAGGTTCCCGGCCGGGGGCGCCGACGATGATCGACGTGGCCAAACTGGCCGGCGTTTCGCCGATGACCGTCTCGCGCGTGATGAACGGCGACACCCGCGTCCGCGATATCACCCGCAAGCGCGTTGGCACGGCGGTGGCGGCGCTGAACTACGTGCCCAACCAGGCGGCACGCCGCCTGGCAGGCGCGCCGCCCATCCGTGTCGGCTTCTTGTACAGCAACCCAAGCGCCGGCTACCTGAGCGAATTACTGGTCGGCCTGTTGAACCAGGCCAGCCCGAACAACGTCCAGCTGCTGGTGGAAAAGTGCGAGGCCGACGAGCAAAGTGCCGACCTGGCGCGCCGCATGATCGCCAACGGCATCGACGGCATCATCCTGCCGCCGCCGTTGTGCGACACGCCGAACCTGATCGACGTCATCGCCGCCTCCGGCACGCCGGCCGTCACCGTGGCCTGCGGCAGCCCGGACGACCGCGTCTGCGCCGTCAGCATCGACGACTTCCACGCGGCGCATGCGATGACCAACCACCTGATCTCGCTGGGCCACCAGCGCATCGGCTTCATCATCGGCCATCCCAACCAGACCGCCAGCGCGCGCAGGCTGGCCGGCTTCCAGGCCGCCATCGCCGAACGACGGGCGCAAGGCGCGGCGGAGCTGATCGTACAAGGCCTGTTCACCTACCGCTCGGGCCTGGACGCCGCCGAAACCTTGTTGGGACTGGAACAGCGCCCCACCGCCATCTTCGCCAGCAACGACGACATGGCGGCGGCCACGGTGGCCATCGCCCATCGCCTGGGACTGGATGTGCCGGGCGACCTGACGGTGGCCGGCTTCGACGATACCGCGCTGGCGACCACCATCTGGCCTGAACTGACCACCGTGCGCCAGCCGATTTCCGACATGGCGGCGGCGGCGGTGCAGTTCCTGGTCCGGCAGATCAACGCCCAGCGCGATGGCGGCAACGAGGCGCCGGAGCATTTGGTGATGGACTACCAGCTGATACGGCGCCAGTCCGACGCCGCTCCGCGCACCCGCCCGTCGACCAAGATCGCGGGCAAGCTCAAGGTTTAACGCCTCATCATATTCAACAATTGCGCACGCAGCCTGCGGGCCGCGTCGCCATCGAACGGTGCCAGCACCCCGCGCGCATGCGGCGGGATATGGGCGGCTTCGCTCCCATCGCTGTCGAACACGTAATGGCGGAAGATCTCCTGCCACGCCAGCCGCTGCGCCGGCGGCAGCTCGCGCAGCGTCATCAACGCTTGTAGCAGCGTGTTGACCGGCGTGTCCATATAGTCGGGCGATTGCCGCCACCAGTAGTTGACCAGCACATTGAAGCTGTCCAGCGCCTCGATGTGGTGCCACCACATGCTGGGAATGAAGAGCGCGTCGCCCGCTTCCAGTTCGGCCACCTGCGCGTGCTCGAGCGCGGCGGCGAATTTCGGGAAGGCGGCGAAATCGGGCGCGGCGAAGTCGACCAGGCTGATCGCCTGGCCGGCCGGCGTCAGGTCCAGCGGGCCGACATACAGGTTGGCCAGCTGGTCCGGCGGGAACAAGGTGAAGCGGCGCCGGCCGGCCGCCACACAGGCCAGGTTGTCCGGCAAGTCGTAGTGCGCCGGGATGCGCGTGCGGTTGCCCACCCAGATGCTGGCCAGCGGGTCGCGTGCGCCCAGGCCGATATCGTTCTCCGCGCGAAAGCCAGGCAAGCAGGCGTCGATTGTGGTCGAGCCGACATACAAGGCCGGCGGCTGCTCGTGATCCAGGTGCTCACGCAGCGCATCGAGCACGGCGTCGAAGCGCACCCGCACCGACGTGAAATTGAAGCCGCTCATATCAGCGTTGTAAAAGAAACGGCCGCCGATATCGGGCGCGCCGTGCATCGCGTTGACGCTGGCGTCGCGGTAGAAGCGCCGCAGATAGGCGTCGGCCGCCTGCGGCGAAGTACGCGCGGCGCGCACCATCGGCCACGCCGCCGCCAGGCCACGCAGCACCAGCGGCTGCGTCGACGTCAGGATGGCGTCCGTCAAACCGTCCGGCGCGACGCCGTGGAGTTCGCGTATCGGCCTGGCGTTGTTAAGTAAAACAGCTGGATGCATCTGGCTCACCGTCGTCGCGTGGTTGTCAAAAAATAATATGCGCAACCATTATGCGCGACATGGTGCGCAGAATCATCATCTTGTGGTGGTCGCACCACAATCTTGGCGCAGTCGCCACCACAGATTGTTAAGCGCAAACATTTCTGTTGTCCGATCGACACCGCCTCATCTACACTCCGATCATAACTATGCGCCCAGACGCGCAAAAAACAATGACAGGAGACGAGATGAGCGGCAATGACACGCACGCCAACGCGATCCGTAGGATCGTCGTCGTGGGCGGCGGCACCGCCGGCTGGATGACGGCGGCCCCGCTGGCCCAGCGCCTGGCGCGCCACCCCTCCCAGCCCTGCGAGGTGACCCTGGTGGAATCGCCCGACATCGGCACCATCGGCGTCGGCGAGGCGACCCTGCCCACGATACGCGCCTATAACGAGGCGCTGGGCCTGGATGGCGCCGACTTTGTCAGCAAGACCCAGGCCAGCTTCAAGCTGGGCATCGAGTTCAAGGACTGGGGCCACATCGGCAATCGCTTCTTCCACGGCTTTGGCGATTTCGGCCCGCCGCTGGCCGGCTTGGGCGCGCACCAGTACTGGCTGCGCATGGCGCAGGCATTCCATAACATGCCGGATCTGGAGAACTGGTCGATGCCCTCGGTCATGGCGCGCCACAACAAGTTCATCCCCCCGAACGAGGAAAAGCCCGGCATGACCGATGCCTATTCCTACGGCTTCCATTTCGACGCCGGCCTGTACGCCAGCTATCTGCGCGACTACGCCGTGGCGCGCGGGGTGCGGCGCATCGAAGGCATGATCGTCGCTGTCGAGCAGCATCCGGAGAGCGGCTTCGTCACCGCGGTGAGGCTGCGCGACGGCCGCCGCGTCGAGGGCGACCTTTTCATCGATTGCTCGGGCTTCCGCGCCCTGCTGATCGAAGGCGCGCTGAACGCCGGCTACGAGGACTGGAGCGAGTACCTGCCCTGCAACAGCGCGCTGGCCGTGCCCTGCGCCTCGGTGCCGCAGCTGACGCCCTACACGCGTTCCACCGCGCAGGAAGCCGGCTGGACCTGGCGCATCCCGCTGCAGCATCGCACCGGCAACGGCCACGTCTATAGCAACGCCTTCACCAGCGACGAGCAGGCGCGCGGCACACTGCTCGCCGGCCTCGACGGCGCCGCGCTGGACGAGCCGCGCCAGCTGCGCTTCGTCACCGGGCGCCGGCGCCAGTCCTGGATCAAGAACGTGGTCGCGATCGGCCTGTCGGCAGGCTTTGTCGAGCCGCTGGAATCGACCAGCATCAACCTGATCGAAACAGCGGTAGGCAAGCTGCTCGAACTGTTCCCGGACCGCGATTGCCGCCCGGAGCTGGCCGGCGAATTCAACCGCGTCATGGGCATCCGCTACGAATCGGTGCGCGACTTCATCATCCTCCACTACAAGCTGACCAAGCGCGACGACTCGGCGTTCTGGCACTACTGCGCCAACATGCCGATTCCGGACTCGCTGCGCCACCAGATCGAGCTGTTCCGCGAGACCGGCCGCGTGGCGATCGTCGACCGCGGCGGCTTCGCCGAGCCCTCGTTCGTGGCCATGATGATGGGCCTCGGCGTGGTGCCGAAGCGCTACGACCCAATGGCCGACCGCACCGACATCCGCGTGGTGCATGGCCACTTTGCCGAGCTGCGCGACATGATCGCGCAGGCAGTGGCACGGATGCCGGCCCACAGCGCCTATGTGGCGCGCCAGGCGGCGACGGCTTCATCCCGGGCGGCCTGACAGACGCAGTCCTGGCCTAGCCCGGTTTTTTGCAGCAAGCACTTATGGCAGTGTAAAAAAAACCAGAGTCGGCATCAAAACGCATCACGCAAGCGTTACCAACCATGACCTATAAAAAAACCATTTGGATCAGGGAGACAAATTGAACACATTTCAAAAAACTGCGATCGCCGCAGCGGTTACACAGCTAGTCGTGCTGCACAGCAGCGCGGCATGGGCCCAGACGGCCGATCCCGGCAACGCGGACCAGGCAAAGAACCCGGCCGTGGTGATAGTGAGCAGCCAGCGCGCCGCGCTGCAGTCCGCACAAAAACTCAAGCAGGATGCCGATGAAGTCGTCGATTCGATCGTCGCCGAGGACATCGGCAAGCTGCCGGACCGCTCGGTCACCGAGGTGCTGCAGCGTATCGCCGGCGTCACCATCGACCGCAACATGGCGGGCGATCCGAATCGCCAGTCGGTCGAGGGTTCCGGCGTGTCGGTGCGCGGCCTGACCTACGTGCGTTCGGAAGTCAACGGCCGCGATGCTTTCTCGGCCGGTGGCGGCCGCTCGCTTGGTTTCTCGGACGTGGCGCCGGAGCTGATGGCCGGCGTCGATGTGTATAAGAATCCGTCCGCGGAACAGATCGAAGGCGCTGTCGCCGGCCTGGTCAATCTGCGCACCGCCATGCCGTTCAACTACAAGGGCTTCAAGGGGACCGTGGGCGTGTCGGAATCCTATTCCACGCTGCGCAAGGGAGCGCCCTCCCCGACCGGCACCCTGTTGCTGTCGAACCGCTGGAACACCGAACTGGGCGAATTCGGCGCCCTGGTCGACTTCGCCCATGCGAAGAGCCCCAGCCGCTCGGACGGCGTGGGCGTCGACCCATACTTCCCGCACGTGAACTCCACCAACCCGGCCCTTTACGATCCCGCCAAAACGCAATGGATACCGCTTGGCGTCGGCTACCGCTCGCAGGAATTCGACCGCACCCGCCGCGGCGACTACGCGGCCCTCCAGTGGCGGCCGAACAAGGACCTGACCGCCGCGCTGACCTACTTCAAGACCCGCTATAAGGAAGACCTGGACGAGCACGTGGTGGCCTCGGCCGAGGACAAGTGGTACCAGCAGGTGGCCAGCGCCGACTCGGTCTTTGACAGCAAGGGCGCGTTCCAGCACGGCACGATCTCGAACCCGACCTACGGCGGTTCGCCGTTCAACAGCTCGCAACGTATCAACACCCGTGAATCCAGCACCCGGGATACCGCCCTGAACGTGCAGTGGCGCCTTTCGCCGGCCCTGACCTGGACCAATGACTTCCAGCATGTGCGCTCGACCACTGAAGGTTTCGACGCCGACGTATCGACCGGCTTCATCCTGCCGAACCAGACCGTGGATATGACCGGCAAGGTTCCGCAGATCGGCCTCGGCTCAGCGGCCTACATGGCCGATCCAAAGAACTACTACTGGGCCTATACCCAGGAAGCGCTGGACCACGCCACCGCCACCCAGAAAGCGTGGAAGTCCGACGTCAAGTTCTCCTTCGACGACCCGGTGCTGCGCGACATCCGCTTCGGCGTCCGCATGGCCGACCGCGAGGGCGTCAACAACAAGGCCCAGCAGTTCTACAACTGGCAGGCGATTACCTTCCCGTGGATGGAAGGCTGGCAGATCAACGGCGTCGCCCGGCTGAGCGATCCGCGCTTCGCCGGCGGCGCTTCGCTGCAGACGATCGACAACTTCTTCGGCGGCAAGTACCAGCTGCCGCCGATGCTGTTCGCCAACGAGTCGACGGTGCGCGGCTTCCCGGACCAATGGGCCAAGATCCACAGCTACCACGATGTCCTGTGCGCCGAGAAAGGCTCAAGCTGCCCTCCGTGGAAGCCGTCGAGCTTCAGCGACCCGGCCGCCACCAACGCGCAGACCGAGCGGACCCGTGCCGCCTACACGCAGTTGCGCTTCGGCTGGGATGACCTCAAGTACCCGATCGACGGCAATGTCGGCATCCGCTACGTGAAAACCCGAGGCGCCGGCAGCGGCTACGTCGCGTTCACGCCTCCGGACCCCATCTCCATCGGCAGCGGCGTCAACGTGACCGGCCAGGACAAGCTGATCAACATCGCGAAGTTCGCGCAAGCGCAGTCGTTCAACAATTCCTACGACAACTGGCTGCCGAGCCTGAATCTGCGCCTGAAGGCCAGCAATGAACTGCAGTTCCGTTTTGCGGTGGCCAAGTCGATGGCGCGTCCGGACTTCAACCAGCTCCAGGTGCAGACAACGCTGAGCGCACAGACCCTGCAGACCGTCACCAAGGATGCAGCCGGCAACACGACCGGGGTACAGTTCAACGGCACCAGCCTGACCGGCACCAGCGACGGCAACCCGCTGCTGAAGCCGACCACGTCCACCAACGTCGACCTGACTGCGGAGTGGTACTTCGCCAAGGCCGGCTCGCTGACGTTCTCGTTGTTCAACAAGGACCTCAAGGACATCGTCATCACGAAGAACTACGGCTACACGGCGACCGACGTCAACGGCAAGCCGCAGACCTTCGTGGTTACCGGTCCGGTCAATGGCGCCAACGGCTACGCCCGCGGTTTCGAGATCGCCCACCAGCAGTACTACGATTTCGTGCCGGACTGGCTGCGCGGCCTCGGCACCCAGACCAGCTGGACCTACGTGCAGAGCGAGCGCACGCTGAAGGACCCGGTGTACCAGGCATGGTGCTCGGGTAACGACGCCACGTCCAACTTCAACCTGAACATCAACGGCTGCGATACCGATGCGCGCGCGTTCGGCAAGACGCCGTTGCAGGGCCTCTCGCGCCACACGGTTAATCTGGCGGTCATGTACGAGCAGCACGGACTATCGATGCGCCTGGCCTACAACTGGCGCTCGCGTTATCTGCTGGGTGTGAACCAGTGGGGCAGCCGCGGGAACAACGGCCTGAACACGAATCCGGCCTCCGGTGCGGACCGGTTCCTGATCCCGACGCCCAACAACGACCAGGCATACGGCCTGCCGTTGTACCAGGCGGCGTACGGCCAGCTGGACGCGTCGGTCTTCTATGACTTCACGGACAAGTTCCGTGTCGGCCTGGAGGCGACCAACCTGACGAATTCGTATACCCGCCAGATCATGGAGCAACACTCGGGCGACTTCACCCGTCAGGTCTTCATGAGCGGCCCGCGCTACACGCTGCTGGCACAGTACACGTTCTGATGATGCACACGTCGCGCGCCCCTCGGCGCGCGACTTTTCTCACCGCTTGAAGGTATCAAATTCACGGTAATAGTTGACTTGCTCAATGAATTCTTTCGCGCCTTCGACCTTCCAATCAATAGAATTCGCGATATGAGCAAGTGCATTGACCAGCATCCACTCCTTCAGATTCTTGTCTTTCAAGACAAGCGGCAGTTCCAGACCGCCGTCGTCCACAAAAACCTCATCATCACCCAGACTCTGCATGTAGTCCCACGGCAAATAATAAAAATCTGATTTTTCTGGATTTGACAGCCAACCCCGGATGTCCGTATAAATCCAAGCTTCCTGTTTTAGGTGTTTCAAGCCGGAAATCAAATCCGAAATAGATAGAAAGTGCTCCATAAAACTTATCCTCGCATTGGGGTCTTCGTGAAGATGTGCCCCGCCTTGGGAAACTGATCGAGGCCATTTCTAAGGGACACGAACCCTTTATGGTAAGCCTTATACTTGAGACGCAGGGCGCTTACGAGGTTTGCACGCCCTTTCCTCTTCTTCCCAATTTTTAAATTGTGTATCCATCGCGTCAGCTAAGGCAGTGACCTTTTCTTTTGCTTGGGCGTCGTCCACGCGCTGTCCTTTGGGTACGAGGTGGTAGTCATACCAGTCATTAGGGCCAAAGATTCCGGCCAAGTGTGCATTGACCCTAAAAACGATGTGATGCATCCGCCAGCAGGTCGAGTCCTCAAATTCCCCTAGTTCAACCTTTAGCGCGCCCCGGCTCTGGCCGCCAACCCAAAACTTTGTATCAAATGCGATGGCAATATTGTCGTAATCCGACTGGCTTTTATCGTAACCCGGGTCGCTGAACAGAACCTTCCATCTGGGAATTTCGGCAAATCGCAGCGAACACATGATCGGACGGAATAGCCGACGGCTTTTATCAACCTCATCGATCGACTGAGGCCGCTCTGTATAAAATCTTGCAAATACCTCGATCAAATGACCAACATTCGTAGGGATAAGCTCAATATAACGTCCAATCACAAAACCAGACTTGCCCTCCTTATTCATGGCCGGGATGTAAAACAAATCGCCCGGTTTGGCATTTTTCGTTAGTGGTGTCATGCTCGTTTGCCTTGCGGTTAGCAGTCAGCCTTGCCCATTGCATCCTAAGCAGTGGGTTTACCCGAAGAAGAAATCCATGAAACCCGCCTCACCATCGGGATCAAGCACACGCAATGCAATGGCACTGACCGCATCGAGAAACTCGGGGATGGGGTGGAGTTCGTCGTCGAGCACGTCGCAATCTAGTCGTGGTCCCTGATCGATATTTTCGGATCCCGCTGCGAAACCGTCAGCAAAATTTTTCAATGCAGCGTCGAGAGGAATTCAAGTTTCCCAGTATTTCATACAACAGATCGCACCGACCACTACAGGTAAAGAATGAAAAATTAATCTGAATCCTTGAAGGTGTCATACTCTTCATAATAAAAGACCGCGCCGATAATATCTTGAAGCGGCGCCTTCGCATCGCGCTCAAGCCGATCAAGTACGATTTCACGCAACATTGGCGCTTCGAGCCACTCAGTGTAGTTTTTGCCCGCCAACTGGAGAGGTATCCGCCCACCCTTCTCGTCCGCATATCCTTCCACCTCACGGCTGGGAATGACTACATATTCGGCATCCAAAATCGTCTTGGTGTCGACTTTAGGCTTTGTGAAGATGCGTCCAGCTGCAGAAAATTCCTCGACAGCGTTTCTCAATGCCATAAATCCTTGATAGGTTGCTGCCATTGGGATTCCTCATGTTAATGATGACTCTCGATTTTTCGCCCAGCACCTCGTAATTGGACATGACGGACAAGAGCAGCGTCTATTTCTTGCACCGAATCAAGCAAGCATCGCCGATCAAAATCATCAAGCTGTTGAACGATAATGGTTTGCAGTTCAACTGGGTTTACCCGAAGAAGAATTCCATAAAACCTTTCTCACCATCAGGGCCAAGAATTCGCAGTGCAATGGCACTGACCGCATCGAGAAACTCGGGAGTTGGATTAAAGTCTTCGTCCAGCACCTCGTAATTAAAGGTGTTAGCCTCAACCGTCATAGCCTCCGCCATGACCTGGAAGAAGCTGGCGAGATCATCGGCAATCTTCACATTATATGGGCCAATGTGACCCGTCACTACGCCACCGGCGGTACTGTCGTCTACAACGATCGCATCACCACTGCGGTTAGCGATGACGATCCAATGCTTGCTCCAAGTGGTACTTTCCATGACCGGGCCATTATTTTCCCGTATCCAACGCCATCCATGTTGGCAAGTCTCAAGATCGTCAAGCGTGATTAGCATCAGCAGGAGCCGCCCCCCCACCACCGGGTCGGTCATGCGTAGTCTCCCAAAATACTCCTGCAGGACTGGTCCAAGCGGAATCGGCTCAACGATTGGCTGGTACGCATGATATTCCAGTGCTCCCAAGTGGCTAGAGCCGGCTGCAAAAGCATCTGCAAAATTCTTCAAGGCGGTGTCAAGCGACATTTAGTCCCTCAAATCCATGGTATTTTTTCCATTATTTTATAGCTTCATCGCTTTAGTCATCTTTAAACGTATCGTACTCGTGATAATAGAAAACCGCTTCGACAATGTCAGCGATTGGTGCTGCGGCGTCGCGATCAAGCCGATTGGTAATGATATCTTGAACAATTGGCGCTTCCAGCCATTCAAAATAACCTTGTCCAGCCAACTTCACAGGTATATACCCGCCCTTTTCCTGAACGTATTCCTCAACCTCCATGCCAGGTACGACTACGTACTCGGCGTCCATGATTGTATTCACGTCGACCTTGGGTTTCGTGTAAATGCCGCCTGCCAGCGGAAAATCGTTCACCGCATTTCTAAGAGCAATAAAGCCCTTGTAATTTTTCATCTTCAAGGCGGTATCACGCGACATTTAATTTCTCCAAAGAGCATCAACCGAAGAAGAAATCCATGAAACCCGCTTCACCATCGGAACCAAGCAAGCGCAGTGCAATGGCACTGACCGCATAGAGAAACTCGGGGATAGGGTTAAAGTCTTCGTCGAGGACCTCATAATTGAAGGTGTTGGCCTCAATCGTCATAACCTCTGCCATGACCCGGAAAAAACTGGCGAGATCTTCGGCAATTTTGAAATTGCGCGGCCCGATGTGACCTGATACCACGCCGCTGGCGGTACTATCATCCACAACAATCGCATCGCCATTGCTGTCAGCGATGACGATCCAATGTTTGTTCCAAGCGGGGCATTCCATAACCGGGCCACCATTCTTACGTATCCAGCGCCATCCGTGCTGGCAAGTCGCAAGCTCATCGAGCGTATTCAGCATCAACAAGAGGTACCCTCCCACTTGGGGAGCGTCGCTCATACGTAGCCGACCGTAGTACTCTTGGAGGATCGGTCCAAGTGGGATCGGCTCAACGATAGGCTGAAGTGAACGACACTCGATCATTCCGAAATTTTTGGCGCTGGCGGCAAAAGCGTCAGCAAAATTCTTCAAGGCGAAGTCAAGCGACATTGATCTAAACCTAGCATTTAACCGAAGAAGAACTCCATGAAACCTGCCTCTCCATCCGGCCCGAGCACGCGTAGTGCGATGGCACTGACTGCATTGAGAAATTCGGGAATGGGGCTGAGTTCGTCGTCGAGCACATCGTAGTTGAAGGTGATCGCTTCCACCGTCATAGCCTCGGCCATGACCTGAAAAAAACTCGCGAGATCGTCGGCAATCTTCACGTTATATGAGCCAATGTGGCCAGTCACTACGCCGCCGGCGGTACTACTATCGACAACGATCGCATCACTATTGCGATCCGAGCGGGTTTACCCGAAGAAGAAATCCATGAAACCTGAAAGCACTCCATAAAATTATCATCTAGAGGGAACCGTCAATCTGCTGTGCATTCAGCTCTTCGAATGCTCCTCCGCATTAGGCAAGCGATATATTTGACAAGCGCCTCACGCTCTTGGACGCTTTCGCCACGACCGCATTGTGAACCCACAACAGAAGTTGCAGCACAGTGGCGGGCATCAACGACAGCGGGTCAGTCCATAAAGGTATCAAATTCCTCGTAGTAGAAGACTGCATCGACAATATCACTAATCGACGCTTTCGCATCGCGCTCGAGTCGATCGACAATGATATCTTGAACTGTTGGTGCCTCCAGCCATGAGAAATACCCTCTGCCGGCAAGCGCATTGGGGATTCGCCTCCCGTTTTCCTCGGTATATCCATCTACCTCACGGCTCGGGATCACAACGAACTCTGCGTCCATGATCGTTGCCCTGTCTATTTTTGGCTTCGTGAAGATGCGCCCTGCCGCAGGAAATTCCTCGACGGCGTTTCTCAACGCCATAAATCCCTGATAGGTTGTTGCCATTTTAATTCCCCATGTTAATGATGTTTATTCAGAGCCTGTCACTACCTGCAGCCACTCCCCCCACCCCATTTATTACGCCCCCCGGTACCATCAGGATGGTAAATTTTGGCGAACTTTCTGTGGTCCGCCCTGTCTGCCAACACAAGCGATCCAGGTTTATCGGCATGGTGCCATGTCATTCCAGGCGGTGAATCCCCACTAAAGTTCCCAGTTGACGAAGGTTGAACATGCTCAATTACACCCGGATACTTAGTTTGGAGTGTGCGGCGGAATTCTGGATCTGTTTGCAACCTTTGATACACAGACTCGTTCGCTTTCGAAAAATGGTAGTCATCGGACAGCTTATACTCATTTACCGAAAGAACGTGCTCGTGGAAGGTATGGTACTTACCTAACCCGCGCACACCCTCCCCGTTGTACCAGCCTAACGGATCGGCCCATCGAATCGGATTCGCGGCAAATTGATGCAGATTATTACCGCCCAGTAAGCCTATCGGATCCTCTGATATGTACGCGCCTAAATCGGGATCATAAAAACGAAACGTATTGTAGTGGAGACCAATTTCGCGATCGAGATATTGGCCTTGAAATCTCAAGTTCTGAGGCAACGGACGATCGCACTCAATAGCTGAAGGTGCCCACGTTTCCGTCACCGCATTTCCCCAAGTCCGATATTTGGCCTCCCACACGATATCGCCCAATGCGGTCGACATTTCTTCGGGCAGACCTGAAGCGTCATTATGAAAATAGTAGACTGCACGCTGCAGTACATCAGGCTGCATTTCGGTGGCAGGATCATTGGCCGCTGCATTCCGGCATTCGCTAATCAGGACGCTATCAAATCGCGCTAGCGGGGCGAAACTATCTGGCTCATAAACATACGTCGCCACATCTTTGCCGCGCTGTTCTTGCAGTAACTGAACGCCATCCCACAGGAAGTGCGTCGTGCCGAAATCGTCATGCTTCCTGATCCTGCGCCCCAGCGGATCGTAGTCGAAGTGCACGACCTGACGTACGCCATCGCGGTTGGTCTCCACCTGGACTAGCCGATGCTCGCCATCGTAACTGAAGCGCTGCACCGTGTGACGCCCGATTCGCTTGCTCTCCAAACGGCCGTGGACATCATATTCGAAACGCTTATCCTCCAGAACCTGAACGCGGTTATATTTTACGTAGCCCCCGCCTTGGTGGCTGTCGACCATATTGGCTGCCGCATCCCAGCGGAATAGTTCGCGCTGTGCGTCGTGAGTCGCACTGGTGATACGGCCAAGCGGATCATAAGCAAACGTGCTGGATCCTTGGCGCGAATGGCGCTTTGCCGTCAATTCGCCGGCCGAGTCGTACGTCCACTCCTTGCGCAACGCCGGCTCGAGATTGGACGCATCGCCGAATTGCTCCCAGCGCTTGCGTCCCATCGCATCATAGCTGTAGCGGGTCGACAGCGCACCTTGGGTGCGAACTACTTCCCGGTGCAAGTCATCGCGCTCGATATCGCTGATGATCTCGCCGTCGATATTAAATTGGTGCAAATGTCCGGAGCCATAATGCAGACGCCCGATCGTACGCCCATCAGGCAGTATCGTCGCGCACCGGTTTCCCAGTTCATCGTACTCATGGGTTAGTGTGCCCATATGGCCACTCTCGCCAGTCAGCTCCCCACGTTTGCTGTAAGTGAAGCTGACGTCTTCATGGATGACACGCCGCATCCCATTATCGGCAAACGACTGCGCCTGCACCACCCGTCCCATTGGCCCGTACCTGAATGAGACGCTTCTACCTCTTGCATGCTTGACGACTACGCGTCCGAGCACGTCCCGCTCCAGCCGCATAGTTATCGCATCGGCTTCTCCGACCGCATCGGTGATCGCGTGCACGTTGCCGCACACATCGTAGTCGATGCGTTTGATGCTGCCGTCGAGGCCGCGCTCCTCGATGCGATTATCATTGCGGTCGTACGCGAAGCGATAGGACTCGCCGTTCTCATTGACCAACTCCGCAAGCCGGAACGCCGCATCGTATTTAAAGCACACACTGCGCCCCATCGCGTCGATCCGACGCTGAAGCAGACCACGCCCGTTGCAGTGGTATTCGGTTACACGGCCAGCAGCATCTATTCGCGCGCTTATCCTTCCGAAGCTATCGTAACGGAAACGTTGAACGCTGCCATCGGGCGCGCTGGTTGCGATGACACGCCCCAGCGCGTCAACTTCATAGCTTGAAACGCCTCCCGCCGCATCGGTGACATTGATCAGATGGCCACGCGCGTCATATGTGAAACCAGTGCGCTTCCCGGAGCAGTCCGTATAAGCAGATAATTGCGCGCATCTATTCCATTCGAGATGTTTATACCCCCCGCGCGCATCGCAAATCGTATGGGGCAAGCCCCTCTCGTCATACGCTTGTTCCGTCTGATAGCCTTCCGGATCAGTCGTCAGGATCAGGTTTCCACGCTGGTCGTATTCGTAACTCCACCGGTTGCCCGCCACATCCCATTCCGCGCGCGGCACGTCGAAACGTTCATGCCATTGCGTGCGCTCAATTTGGTCGAGCGCATTGATAACGGCGATTTCGCGTCCACGGTCATCATATTCAAAGCGTGTGCGGTTGCCAGCTGGGTCGGAAAATTCGACTAGCTGGCGGTTCCGGTCCCAAGTGTAGCGCCAGGTGTGGCCCTCGGCATCGGTATATGCGGTTGGCTGGCAATCGTCACTCCACTCCCATTGATATAGCCTGTCGATTTGGTCGCGTACCTGCGTACGCCCTCGCGCAATATCGTAATCGAAGGTGTATTGTTCGCCATCGTTGGTCCAGTGGCGCACCACCCTCGCCTCCGCACCGCGACCTTCCCACGAGTAGTAGCAGCGCAAGCCGCCAGGCACACTGTGCTCGATCATCAGCGCGTTAGCGTAAGCAAAATTGCGCACTGGCGTCCCCGTACGGTCGATCACTTCGGCCAGTTGATACTCACTGGTGTAACGATACTGCACCAGCACTTCATGGGCCGCGCCATCAGCGCGGTCAGTAAGGACGATCGCCGAAACGCGACGCGGATCACCGCCATCGTACCGGAGTTCAAGCCTATGTCCACATCCATCGCGCAATGCGACAAGCCTGCCATTCTCAGCATAATCCAGCGCTTGCCAATTGCCATTGCGATCCTCAATGCGCTGTAGCGCCAGGGCACCGGAAAAGCCCGCGTCCGGAATGCCGAAATCCCGATAGATGCCGTCAACACTTTCGACCAGATACTGCCCAAGCTCCGTGCATATCAGATAGTAGCCTTCGGCTGTGCTGAGGTGACTCTCTCCTGGCATCACTGCGGGGAAACGTATCTGGCGCCCCTGCGCATCGCAATAGGTCACAGCGCAAAGCTCGCCATCGTGGTTGCGCTCCAGCGTCAAGGACACCTCGAACGACACGCTCCAGCCTCGGCCAAGCAAACCGCCATCGCGGGTATCGTGGCTACTGTAAAAACGACTCCACCCAAGTTGAATCGGGCCAGGCAGCAAAATGTCCGCAGGCTCCCTCAACACCTTGCCGCCTGTGATCACGTTGACCGGATTGCCGATGAATGTCCGGATCTTGCTGCCGACGTAGGTTCCGAGGATCGATGCCCCCATGTTCATCAAGAGACAAGGCAGTGCAGCCTTCAGCGATGAGATATTTAGCTTTCCGCGCCCGCACAGGGCCAGCGCCACGCCGATCGCGACGCCCAGGGCGGTGATCCACCAAGGCCGTTCATCCTTGATATCACGCACGGTGAGCGTCCCGCCGCCTACGAACACATCGGCAGAACCTTCGGCGATGGTTCCGCCGCAGGTGGTCATGTCGCCGATGCGTGTGGCAGGCTGGCCGTTGATGAAGACATTGTCGGAGCCCTGGGCCAGCATGGGCGGCGCGCCGGATGAATGCTTCCCGCATTGGATGACATCAAGGTCGCCTGGCGAGGCAGCACGCGCCGCCGGCAGCGAATTGAATGTGACGTTATGCGACCCGCTAGTGATCTTGCCTTCGATTGAAGGTGGAATGAACTTGTCGACCGCTCGATTGATCTGGTTGTCTATAAATCCGTTTAGCCCGGTAGCCTCCATCGCGACGCTGACGGCGAAGCCGATGGCCAATACCGCCGCAAATCCTAAACCGCCGGTCGCTACCGTTGCCACTACGGCAGCTGCCACCACCGCTGTGAGGGCAGCGCCAACCAGCGCCCCCACGAGCAGAGAGCCGCCCATTTTAGCGAGCATCCCCATCGTGGATGTGTGTGCGATTGGGTCGTTCAGGCGAGCGGCGGCCGGGCACATGGGGAATCAGTCCCTCGCCGCCGGAGTGAAGCTGTCCAGCAGTTGCTGCGCATACGCGGCCTGCTCCTGCGTCAGAGGAGAGGCACAAGTCAAGGTAAACACAAGCACAGCATTCCCCCCCAACGCGACCATGGTTTGCAGCTGATAGACCGTAGCGTTGTTCTGCTTGAACGACGTCGACACCTGCAAAGCTGACAAACGAGCTTCACCGACTTGCACAGCAATCGGGTCTTGCTGTTTGAAGTTTTTCACTTGACTGCCCAGTGTCCGCAGTTGGCGCCGCAGCATGGCGTCCAGCGCTTCCCCGTCCTGTGCCATATCGCGAGAAACCACCAGCGTAAGCCCGCCGGGACCGTGATTCAGCACGAGCATGTTGACACTACGATCTTGCGCTTGGGGCGGTAGCGCGAAACTGCCCTCATTGATCTGATAATTCATTGGATATCAGGATTGGTTACTGGGAAACTGAGCATCGACATCGGCGATGATGGCCCCGCCACCTTTCGGGCTGGGCGTGACGGCCGCCGCGCCTCCGCTCGAGTTCAAATCAATCGGTTTGCCATTGACCTGCACCGGCCCGTCGGCGGTGATGTTGATGTTCTTGCCCGTGATGGCGACGTTGCCGCTTTTATCCATATAGAACTTGGCCTGCCCGCAAGTGATCTCGAAGGACTCGCCGGCCTCCACCTTGTAATGCTTGCCGACCAGCGTGTTCTTTTCGCCGCCGATCTGCTGCAAGGCATCGACCTTGACCGTCTCCATCAGGCTATTTTTGATGCGGCGGCTATGGTTGTTCCCGACGAACGCATCCTCGTCTTGCGCCACGACTTTGCTGCGGTTGTTCCCCACCGTGAGCGTCTGGTCGTTGCCGACATCCGAATCAAAGTTACGCTCGGCCTTGAGCCAGACTTGCTCGGCGCCCTTCTTGTCCTCGAAGCGCAAGGCGTTCGCGTTCTGCGCGCTGCCCCCTGGGCTGGACCGGGACATCATGCCGCTCTGGGTCTTATTGGCAGGCAGGTCCCACGCCGGCATGGTGTCGACGTTGGGGAGCATGCCAATAATGATGGGGCGATCCGGATCGCCGCCAAAAAAGGAGATAATCACCTCGGTCCCAACGCGCGGAATCGACGTCATCCCGAAGTTCGAGCCGGCCCATGGTGTCGCGACGCGGATCCAGGTGGAACTGTTCTCGTCACGGACGCCAACCCGGTCCCAGTGAAACTGAACGCGCACGCGGCCATATTCATCGGTATGGATCTCTTCGCCGGCCGGGCCGGTGATCGTGGCGGTCTGCAGGCCGTAGATCCTGGTCTCTTCGCAGTTGCGTGTGCGGCCGGGCCGCCACGGAATGAACTTGCGCAGGCACGACATCTGGTTCTGGTAGTCCGACGGCTGCTGCTCGTTGACTTGGTAATTGTTCGAGGCGCGATGCCGCACTTCGACAACAAGAAACTCATCGGTGTCGCCACTGCCGCCGTTTGGCGCACCATCGAAATGTCCTGTCAGGCGGAACCAGCGTCCCGGCACCAGGCGGCGGTTATTGCCAGCACCATGGAACAGTTTCCCCACCGCTTCCAGTTCCTCCAGGCGCAGCCTCGCCAGCGCTTCGCCGGTGGCATGGTCGGCAAAGCCGAGGGCGCCGGTGTATTCGTAGGATTCGATGACCGGTACACTGCCTTGCCGGTTCACGGTCGGCATCGCGCTGACGATGGGCTTGCCGCTTTTGAAGTCATAACTGGCCACGGCCACGGCGCCTTGCACCAGGTGGCGCATCGGTGACCACTCGCCGATGCCATCCTCTTCCAGCGCGCCACCGTGGCGCTGGAATGGCACCTCTTCCCCGCCCTCGATCGGCATGGCAATCGTCGTGTCGTCGGTCAGCACCATCTTGTGGCCGCTTGCACTATGTTCGAACCAGTAGACCAGCCCCGCCGCGTTCCAGCGCCGCTGCAAATAATTGCTGTCGGTCTCATCGAACTGGCACGCATCGTTCATGCTTTTCTGAGCGCCGGCGACACGCCAGTCCCAATCGCAGAGTCCGTCATAGTCCGCAAACACGCTCGAGGTTTGCTCGTACAACGTCGCCTGGTGAAAGAGATAGTTATCCTTGCGCAGGCTCAGGAAGCGGAACCAAGGTCCCAGTGTGGCTTCGTAATAGGCGATTCCGCCGTCGACTTTGGTCAGCCCGAAACTGAAAACGTATCCGGTGAAGTAGCGAATGCCGCCGTCGCCAAGTACGAGCTGGACCGAGAGCAGCTTGCCCTGCATGTCTTTGAGCTCAACATGGGCGGACTCCGAAAGGAGCTCGACCTTGTACTCAAAGGGACGCGACAGCCCTTCTGTCGCGTCGAGTTGATTGACAAGGAACTGGCCAGGTGCATCCTGGTTGGGAAATTGAAGGCGTAGGAGTCGGTTGTGCTGGCCGTCTGTGAACGCCGCCAATATGGATTTAACCTCGTCGCGCATCGCTTAACCTTGTACGGTGGAATAAGTCGATTACCCTGCTGCGGCGCCTGCTGATGAGGCACGCAGCATTAGTTGCAATTTCGTAAATAGATGTTTATTTTACTATTATTGCTGAGGCTGCGCTTTTTCAACCGTGCGCGCGCAAGCGCTCATTTCCCGGTCGCCACCAGAACACCAATCCGTTCACCTAAACGTTGCTCGCGAAGACCGTCACCTCGGGGGCGCGCCAGCCGAGCTTTTTTTCGGCGGCGCGTCCGGGCATTCGTCCGTCCACCGGGTGACCTGCATGTCCCGCAGCTGCTCGCCGACCGTATCCATCCGCAGGCATGCCCGCTTCTTCGAGTAGAAGAGGACGCATCGCGAGCTGTCCATCGAGCAAGAGTCAACCTCGAAGATCTTGCGCTGCGTCAGTCGCAGCTCCGCCCCGCTGTATTCGTAGCCATCGCTAATATGCCGGCGCGTTGGCTTCCATCCTTGCTTGATGAGCTTTGCCCGCGCCGAGAGTAGTGGCTCGCCCACAGCGATACCGGCGGGTCCACGCTGAGCGTCCTGCGGCGAACCATCCGCCAGCGCGGCGCCGGCGGCAAGGCAGCACGTCATTGCGATTACTGCGATCGTTGTCCTCATTGTCCGGTTCCTCCTGCGGCCTTGTAACTCGCCAAAAAGACCGAATACTCGACGTAAGGCTGCGGCGGATAGTGATTGGCCAATCCCGGCCCCTCGGGCAATGCAGCCCATTTGAGCGCCGCCTTGGGCATCGCGCCAGCCACATCCCCGGCTTTGATCTTGTCGATGACGCCCATGGTGCGCAGCATGTCGACGGCGATCAGGTCCTGGGTGTTCGGCGTGAAGTCGGCCAGGCCCATCTTGCCGCCAAATTGACGCCACGTGTCTACCGTGATTTGATACATGCCTGCGGCCGTCGTCCGCCCTCCGGAACCCGGGCCGGGATGGGTCGAGGTGTCCGTGAATCGCCAGGGGTCATTTTTCTTTCCTTTGGCCGCGCCGTATTTGAAGTCGTAGCCGCCGCCCTCGGCCTCGGCGATCGCCTTGAGGTAGGCAGAGACGTTCGGATCGGCCAGGTACGCCTTGTTCTCTTCAAGCCGCGTGTTCTTCTCTTGTGCGACGCGGATGGCCTTGGCCTCGGCGCTCTCCCGCGGAGTGGTGGTGGCCCGGGCCTGGTGACGAAGCACCCTGCCCGTCGGCGATGTGATGGTGGCTGGCGCGCTCATCGCGGCTCCTCAAACGTAAATGTCGATGTCCTCGGCCTTGGCGGTCGATGACAAAAGATGGGTTTTTCCTTCGGCGTCGGACACGCCGTGCTCAACTTGGCCGGAGGCCCTGACGATCGCGTATTCGGCACGCGCCAGTATCTCGCCAGTGTCAGCGTCGACCAGCACATAGTGATCGTCGAACGCGATATCCGCAGCGGTGGCGGCGTCTGCCGGACTTGCGCCCCGCGCGGCATCCGCGGCCATGGCCGCTCCCGCCGCTCCCGCCGCAGACGCGACGGTCGACTCCCCCGGCGCGCCAGAAGCCGAGCCGGAGCCTGAGCCGGCCTGGATCGTATCGGTGACCTGGGAAGCGATCAGCGTGGCGCCGCACGAGGTTTTCATGCCTTCGACCGCGATGCTGATGCCCATTATGCTGGCGTTCATGGCGCCCTCGACGATGACTGGGGATCCGGAACATTTGGGGCAATGAACGCGATGCCCAACGCCGGCAGCGGGCTTGCCACGGATAACCAGGAGCTGATGGCCCTCCACGACGGTTCCGCCGTGCGAGGTCCTGTCTCCCATTCTGATGATCGCCTTCTGTCCCATCTCACGCTTCCTTTCTACCACCGCTTCGCGGTTCCATTCCTGATTGCCCGGCCTTGGAGGTCGCTCCTCCAGCCGGCGCTGGCCGGCGAGTGTCCCTCGTGGGGCTGCAATATAGCAAATGTCAACTTTTAGCCGCGCCCGCCTCGACCAGCGAAGTCCCGCAGGCGCGGCGTTGGGCGGGCGGCTCAGGCAAGCGCCGGCAGCTGGTCGACCAGCGCATCCACCGCAAGCCGCATGCGCAGCGACATCTGGGACGTGGCAGGCCACAACGCGTGACAATCCATGGTCGCGCCGGGCTGGTCGTCCATCACGCCGACCAGTGCCCCGCTGCGCAGGCGCTCGCGCACCAGCCATTCCGGCAGCCAGGCCAGCCCCAGCCCGGCGGTGGCGGCGTCGGCAATCGCTTCCAGGTCGTCGAGCTGCAGGCGCGATGTCAGCGGCAGGTCGACGATCCGTCCCGCCGCGTCCGGCAACTGCCAGGTGTTGATGCGGTCGGCCCGCCTGTAGATCAGGATGCTGTGCGCGGCCAGCTCCGCAATGCCGCGCGGCGCCCCCTGCGTGGCGATGTACGCCGGCGAGGCGCATACGCGCTTCCGCAGCACCGCCAGCTTGCGCGCACGCAGGCCCTCGCTCTCGGCGCCGAGCACGCCGCAGCGGATGGCCAGGTCGAAGCCTTCGGCCAGCACATCGACCGGGCGGTCGCTGAAACTCAGGCTCAACTCCAGCGACGGATGCGCGCGCGCCAGCTCCAGCAGGATCGGGGCGACGCAGCGGCGGCCGAACAGCACCGGCATCGACACCCGCAATCGCCCCGCCACATCGTGTCGGCCGGAAGCCATCTGCGCCTCGGCCGCCTGCAGTTCCGCCTGCGCCCGCACGCAATGTTCGTAGTAAATCTGGCCGTCATCGGTCAGGCTCTGCACGCGCGTCGTGCGATGGAACAGGCGCGTGCCCAGGCGCGCCTCCAGCCGCGCCATGGCCTTGCCGACCGCCGAGCGCGTCAGGCCCAGATGCTCGGCCGCGCGCGCGAAACCGCCCAGCCGCACCGCCTCCACAAACACCGTGACACCATCGAACCTTTCCTGACAGCCCGGCGTGCCCGCGCCGCGAAACATTGACGAACTGGAGTCTTCTGACATGGGAATATCTTTCTACATTGAGTAGTATTTTTCTACTTTAACATACTGAAGACTTGCTCAAGTCGAATTTTGGGCGACAACCACAAGGAAAAGTTCATGAAATTGCTTTGTCTCGACATCCCCATGCCCGGCGCCACGCTGGAACAATATCAACCCCACATGGTCGCCGAAGCCCGCCATGCCTGGCAGATGTACAAGGGCGGCATCGTCCGCGATATCTATTTCCGCCAGGACCGTCCAGGCGTGGCCATCATCGCCGAAGCCGAATCGGTCGACGCCGCCAGGCAGGCGCTGGCCGCCTTCCCGCTCGCCAAGGCCGGCCTGATCGGCTGGGACGTGATTCCGCTGGGCCCCTTCCTGAACTGGGAAAGCCTGTTCGCCCCGGCGAACGGCTGACACGGGGGCTCGCCATGATCCAGCCCGTCACCTTTGCGAACAAGTCGGTGGAGATCGCAGCGCACCTCCATCTCCCGCCCGGCTTCCGGGAAGACCGGCAGTATCCGGCGCTGGTGGGCATCCATCCCGCCGGCGGTGTGAAGGAACAGACCATCGGCCTGTACGCCGCACGGCTCGCCGCCCATGGCTTCGTGGTCCTGGTGTACGACTCGTCTTACCAGGGGGCCAGCGGTGGCGAGCCGCGCCTGCTGGAGGATCCGTCGACGCGCGTGGAAGACGCGCGCTGCGCGGCGGACTTCCTCACCACCCTGCCCTATGTGGCCGAGCAGCGCATGGGCGTGTACGGCGTGTGCGCAGGCGGCGGCTACGCGCTGGCGGTGGCACAGACCGAGCGGCGTTTCAAGGCCGTGGCCGGCGTCAGTCCGACGCCAATGGGCGAGGCGGCCAGGAGCATGTTCGGCCATCCGGTCTCCGCGCTGGAAATGATCCGGACGCTGGAGGCGGCCGCGGCGCAACGCACCGCCCAGGCACGGGGCGTCGCGCCGGTCTACGCCCCCTTCGTTCCCGAACGCCTGGAAGACATCGACGAGCACACGCCGACCATGCTGCGCGAAGGATACGACTACTACCGCACGCCGCGCGGCCAGCATCCGAACGCCAAGGGACGCTTCCTGATGACGAGCCTGGACAAGATGTACGCCTTCTCCACCTTCAACCTGCTGCCTCTGTTGCTGACCCAGCCGATGCTGCTCATCGCTGGCAGCAATGCCGATACCAAAGTTTTCAGCGACCAGGCGTACGCGTTGGCCACGGGGCCGAAAGAGCTGTTCGTCATCGACGGCGCGACGCACATGGCGCTGTACGACACACCAGCCTATGTCGACCAGGCGGTGGCGCGGCTCGCGGACTTCTTCGGGCGCTTATAAACGGCAAGGCAGCACTCTCTTTTTTTCCAAGGAATATGACTCATGTCCAAGCAAGCTTCTGAACTCAAACCCATCCTCTTCGTCGTCTCCAGCAACGCGGTCAAGGGGGCGACCGGCATCCCCACCGGCTACAACCTGGCCGAGGTGACCCACCCGCTGGAAAAGCTGCAGGCGGCCGGCATCCGTGTCGAATTCGCCTCGCCGCTGGGCGGCGATGCGCCGCTCGACGGACTGGAAGACATGCAGGATCCGGTCATCGCCCGATACTGGGCCGATGCCGAATTCCGCCACGCCATCGCGCACACGATGCCGCTGGACGAGGTCGATCCGGCGCGCTACTCGGCCATTTTCTTCGCCGGCGGCCACGGCACCATGTGGGACTTTCCCGACAATGTGGCCGCGCAAAAAGCGATCCGCGAGATCGACGCGGCCGGCGGCATTGTCTCGGCGGTCTGCCACGGCCCGGCCGCGCTGGTCAACGCCCGCCGCGTCGACGGCAGCCTGCTGGTGGCCGGCAAAAAACTGGCGGCCTTCACCAACGGCGAAGAGGAGGAAGTGCAGTCCACCAACGTGGTGCCGTTCCTGCTGCAATCGACACTGATCGAGCGCGGCGCGCTGCACCAGGGCGCCGCCAACTGGGCCGACAACGTGGTCGTCGACGGCCGCCTGATCACCGGACAGAATCCGCAGTCGGCCGCCCGCCTGGGCGAAGCGCTGCGCGACGCCCTGCTGGCTTGACCGGCAAGGCGGCACCATGAAACTGATCTGCGTGGAAGAACACGTGCTCGACGCCGCCATCGGCGCGGCCAGCCAGGGCTGGGTCCGCGCCGAGGCGCCCTACCTGCCCGACTGGGGCAGCCGCGTCATCGACGGCCGGCGCGTGGCCGACACCAGCCGGCCGCATGTGGTGGCGCCGGCCGAGTCGGCGCGCAAGGCGCTGGATATGGGCGCAGCGCGCCTCGCCGACATGGATGCGGCCGGCATCGACATGCAAGTGCTGTCCTACGGCGGCTTCGCGCAGTTGCTGCCCGCCGCGCAGGCGATCGACCTGTGCCGCGCCGCCAACGACAGGCTGGCGCAGGCGGCGCGGGACCACCCGGCACGCTTCAGCGGCTTCGCCACGCTGCCCTGGCAAGCGCCGGAGGCGGCGGCGCGCGAACTGGAGCGCGCCGTTCGGGTCTTGGGGCTCAGGGGGGCGTTGATCAACGGGCGTCCCGGCGAGACCTTTCTGGACGACCCGCGCTACGCTCCCGTGCTGGCCGCCTTCGACGCGCTGGAGGTGCCCTTGTACGTCCACCCCGGCCTGCCGCTGCCGGCGGTGCAAGCGCCCTACTATGGCGGGTTTGACAAGGAGCTGAGCGCACGGCTGTCCATGTTCGGCTGGGGTTGGCATAACGAGGCCGGCATCCAGGTCGTGCGCATGCTGCTGGCGGGCCTGTTCGACCGTTACCCACGGCTGCAGGTGATCAGCGGCCACTGGGGCGAGATGGTGCCGTTCTTCCTGCAGCGGCTGGAGGATGCGATTCCGCAGGAGGCGTCCGGCCTGCGGCGTCCCATCGTGCAGACCTACCGCGAACACGTCTACGTCGCGCCCAGCGGCATGCTGACGCTGCCGCACTTCCAGTTCATCCATGCACTGATGGGCGCGGAACGCATCCTCTACGCCATCGACTACCCGTACCAAAGCCTGGACGGCGCGCGCGCCTTCCTCGATGCCCTGCCGGTCAGCGCGGCCGACAAGGCGCTCATCGCCCATCGGAACGCTGAGCGGCTGCTGGGCTTGTGATTCGGCGCGGCAGCTGGTGCACGCCTGCGCCACGGTGCAACCTCAGCTGCAGTCGCGCTGCCGGCAAGGATGCGGTTGAACAGCGCCCGCAGAAACTTGAGCGGCGCAGGATGCAGGTCGAGCAAGACGCCCGCCGGCTTGAGCAGAGTGAATCCGGTGGCGCTGTCCATGCTGGCGGCCGCATCGAAGACCGCGTCATAGCGCTCCCCGAGCTGCGACAAGTCGGTGCGGCGGTAATTATGGACCTGCTCCACGCCCAGCGCACGGGCGCGCGCCATGTCGGTCTCGCCGCAGGCGCCCGAAACGCGCGCGCCGAGATTGCGCGCGATTTGCACGGCGGCCTCGCCGACCGAACCCATGCACCCGTTGATGAAGACCCGCTAACCCGCGCGCAACCCTGCCTTGTCGACCAAGGCGTTCCAAGCAGTCACTCCGGCCGTACCAAGGCAGGCGGCCTGGTCGAAACCGATGTCGGCGGGGTTGAGCGCCAGCGCCTCCTCGGCGGCGATCGCCGCCTCGCCGAGCGCGCCGCATTGCTTGAAGCGCGCCTGGCCGAACACCTCGTCGCCGACCTTGAAGCGCATGACACCGGGGCCAACCGCCATGACCGTGCCGGACAAGTCCATGCCCATGGTGCGCGGGAAGCGGCTGCCGGTGACGATCTTCATGTCGCCGCTGCGCATCTTCCAGTAGATGGGGTTGATGGCGGCAAAGCGCACCCGCACCGCCACCTGTCCGCTGGAGGGGCTCTCCGGTTCAAACTGCCCCAGGCGCATGACTTCCGGCCCGCCATATTGGTGATACTGGATGCGCTGCATAAGCACCTGTTCTTCATCGTAGGGTAAAGCGCTACTGTACCCGGCGCTGGTGACAGTAAATGTCACCAGTGTACACACCGGACATGATGACGCTGGAAATCGCGATGAATGGCCAAAACGAAATCGCGGAACTGGCCAATTAAGGTAAGTCCCGTCATTTTTTCTGCTATCCAGGCACCCGCTGAGGCGTGAAATCGATTTTGATCTGTCCAATTTCATCGCGCACATTTGCAGGAAGTTGGCTCAGGGCCTCCGGCGGCAGGATTTCTCCAAACAATTGGGAACGCAATACCTTCGCGCGCTCCCGCACCACCGCTGTACGCAATGCATCGTAACTGCCCTCGATCGACAGAGTATGGATATCAATGGTTGGCGCTTCGCCCTCTCTTTTCAACGTCCATTCGGCAAATGCGTTCATCCAGTGACTACCTTGCCTGTCCACACGGCCGATTTGCTGCTCGATGCGGCCAGGATTCCAATCCAGGTGAAACAGAACGACATTGCGGCAGGCTTGGTGCAGGTTCAAGCCTTCGCTAGCCACGGCGGCCTGCCCGATTAGCACCTTGGGATGCATAGCCGCGTCGTTGAAGGCGCGCTGGCGCACACGCCGCGTCCCCGGTTTGGTATCGCCATACAACAACTGCGAGAACGGACTGATCCTGAACGACCCCACCTTGCCGTCGGAGGGATCGGCCTCCTCCGCCAAATGCCGCTGGACCGCCTTGCGGCGGCTCGACAGTGCATCCGACAGGGCATCAGCATCATCGATAAACTCGGTCGGGTCAGCGTCGCAAACCGCCGCCAAGAGCGCCCTCGCGCGTTCGCGCACCAGGAGTGCGCGAACGCTGCCAGGAGTGAATCCGGCATCCGCGTCGCTTCCCACGATCAAGCATTGCACAAGCCAGTTCGTCAGCCCCTGCACGTCGCCTTCAAGCCCGGCATCGTCAAGGACCGCCTCCCGATCAGAGTCCGGCGCGCCCAGGAATACTCGGACTTCTTCGCGGCACAAATGCAGCAACTGCACACGCCCCTGGTGATACTTCTCGCTGAGCTTTAGTGAAACCTGCGGAAACTCGGCGATCTTATCGTCGCTAAAGTCGAATTCCTCATCTTTCATCCAGCGCCGAATATCGGGATCTTCAGGATGCAACCCCGTTGGCAACGCAATCGGTTGACCATCGAGCACGTGCCGCAGGTAGTGGCGAATGTTCAATGCACGATTCAACGCCCGCATCGGCTCCAGGAATTCACCGAATACCAGCACCTTCTCGTGGCTTCCGGTGAGCGCTTCGATTAGCTCGACAGCCGCCTTGATGCGCGGATGCCATTGCAGGCTGATGGCTGCTTTTTCGCGGCCGGTGCCATCTTCATGATGCACGTCGGCGTGCCGTAGACGCTGCAACCAATATGCCTGCCGCTTTTGCTTCGCCGCACTCGAACCCGACAGCTCGCCCCCGAACGCGGGATCGTCTGCATCAATAGCTTTCTCAGACCATAAGGGTAAGCCCTGCGACGAGCGCGCGCCGGCCGTCTTCAATGCCTGTTCTGTCTCGATACCCCGTGATGCCACTGCGAGGCACTCGGCATGCGCCAGCAACTCCCGCTGCGGCTGGTCCAGCTCGGCCAAGCGTACGGTATGCGGGTCAAGGAACCTGCGGTGCGGATGCGCCAAGCCCGTCCTCCCGGTGGCCTCGCTGAAACGCTGGACATCAGGATGATCGCGCCACAATCGACGCGTAACAACGTTGGCATACGCCAGTTGAAAACCCTCTGCAGCGGCTTTGAGGGCGGAAACTTGCGACGTACTGCCGACAGTCAGGCCCGCGACAGCATCGGAAAATGTCATCGCCACTTGGCTCAACCGTTTTATTTCGCCGGACTCAAGGCCCACGCGATGCAAGATGGCGCTCCACTGTCCTGCATCCATTTCCATGGGCGTGGCCGTCATTACCAGACGTTTAGCCGACTTGGTTGATGCTCCCGGGCGTAGCAGGATGTGGTTCAGACAAGCGGACATGCGAGAGCTCATGGCATCGCGCATGCCGCCATTGGTCGCCCGGCCGGCGACATCGGCAAGCTCGGCGCCACGCCGGTTCTTATGCGCCTCATCAATCACAATCAGGTCAAAGTCTCCGACCAGTTTACCGATCAGGTGCTGGAACAGAAGCTCGTTTTCGGGAATCTTGAGGGATTGTCCCGCCACTACCCCCAGATCGGCTTCCTTCAATCTTGCCTTGAGCTTTGCGTTCTTTTGCAAGCTAAGGCGTCGCGCCAACCAGTCGATTGCCCCCTTCTGTTCATTGGATAAATCCAGGTTATGCGCGCCACTCACCGTCCTGCCATCAAAGATTCGCCCCTTGAGTGCGAACGGCAAACCCCAGCGCTCATCCCGGCTCTGGCCACCGAGCCGCAGCGGAACGCCGAAACGGTGCGAAATGAAGACGAATGGCGCACGGGCCGACACCGGGAACACGGCCTTGCCGCCGTCTCTTGGGAACAAGTCGCGGTAGGTCTTCAACTCGGTACAGCCAGGGGACACCACCGCCTCCATCCACGGCAGACGGCGGGAGGATGGCAGCGCATCGAATTGCTTTAAAAAGGCGCCCAGTTCATCTTCCCGCCACTGCGCGATGAGTCCCGGCGGGACCATGAATGCGACCCGCCCGCCACAGGATGCCACGCACACCGCCAGCGCAATCGCCAACCGGGTCTTGCCCAATCCGACTTCATCGGCTACCAGTACACCAGGCCGTTCCTGCAGTCGATCGGCGATCCAGGCCAAGGAGGCGTCCTGCCCAGATCGCCAGAATGGATCGCAAACATTCTCCTGCATATCATCTACACGAGCCAACATCCGCAGGCGGGACAATACTTCGCTCCAATCAAGTGCCACGCTGTACTCCAGTTCAATGAATACTTGCCGCCTGGGCGCTGGCGTCATCCGCCTCTGCCTTCGGCAACGACCAACGCACCTGCAGCGTTGAGATCAGGTCCAGGTAATCCGCATAGAGCGTATGCTCCGGTACCAGCCAATCCGGCTTGAAACCGTCCTCCATCAATGCCGAAAACAGGGAGAGGCGCAAAGCTTGAATCTGCTCCATGTACTCGGGGGCTAGCTGGTCCAACAACAGCATACGCACTTGACTCATCCACACTGGGAATTGCTCAGGTGTCAAATCACACTGGCGTTGAGCAATCGCTTCGATAACGGTGGCCAACCAGCGCAGAGGGTAGTTCAGGCGCGCCGGCACGGCAGCAGAAAGCGGCGCCACTGGAATGCCAGCGCCATCGTCGACAGTGTCGTTCGCATAGCCCGGGGCATCGGGGAAAGCCATGAGTCCTTCCAACACATCGTCTGCGCCCAATTGCGGCGGCAGTTGACGACACAGCACACCGCTAGCGGAGGCGACCGGTACCTCGAAGATTTCCATATCGTCGGCCTGACGCCTCACAGCCAAAAATGGCGGTGTCGGGCCTGCATAGTCGAATGCTTCCTGGCGTTCCGCCACGTCGTGCCATGCAAGCTCGCCCGGCAGGCGAAATTGAAACGGACCCGCGCCATCGCTGCGCACGAAAATCAACTGCGCCGCCTCATGCCGTGCCAGCAAGACCGGCGGCGGCGCCAGCGGTGAATGCAACGGCTCGCCATCGCCAGTTTCCAGCGCCGACAAATGTTCTTCCCCCAACAGCTTACCGCACGCCAGTGCTTGCCAAGATGAATCCAAGTCCAGACAATCAGCGGTAAAAATGCCGGCCTCGATATTGCCGATCTTCCCTTTTCCCTCCGCGTCCATGCGGGCATGCGACATCAATCCGCGTTGGGACAAATTGCCCGACCCCAGGTAAAGCGCACCCAAAGTATCCCTGCCAGTGCGGTTAAAACGCGCCACTCCAGCAATGAACTTGGCATGGAGGTGCGTGCGCCCGGGTAGACGCGGCTTACCAAGCGGGTCGGAGGGTAAATGCAGCGACCACTGTCCGCGCCGTCCCGTACCCAACTTGTTCCGCGCAGCGCTGCCCGACGCCGCTCGGATCCATGGCGCTAACGCCCCGGCCTGGGATGGGTTGAAGACCAGGTGCCGGTCCTTGGCTCGCGGCGTCATAGCAGCGAGCGCGTCAAGTACCGCAGGAACGGCATCCGTCCCAGGACGCGCCTGTTCAAAAAATCCCGATCCGGCGATCACGGTATGAAATTTAGCCTCTTGGAACCCAGGTGCGATTTGCTCATACAGGGAGGCGTCCAGGCTATGGATAAAGCGCGGGGCCGCCTTTTCAGCGCTCACCTCGTTCAGCAGGCCACGCCATTTCCCCCACCACGACAACGCACCGTCGAATGCCCGGACACTGTTGCCGTAGAGGCCGCGCATCAAGCGGCCCAAGAACATATATGCCGCATTGACGTCGGCGTGGGCTTGCGGCCCTCCTTCCCCGCACTGCCATTCGCAGCGCCAGTACATATCGATCAACGATTGCGCGGCCCAGCTGTCGCGAGTCCAGTTTCCGGTCGATACCAGCAGACGAAATGACGTCGGCACATCGAAAGGCGCGTCGGCAAATGCCATCAGGGCCACTTTCGCATGCATCAGCGCGGTGCGCTCCTTCCACGCATCGACACCGTCGTGCGCCAGGCTGACAAGGCCGGGTACCGCCGATGCTGCTGGCAAGGGACTCGACGCATCGAGCATCAGTACGCCGCGCGGCCAGCCCGCAGCAGCGCGGGACAGCCGCTCCTGTCCGGTGAACGCCGCCATGGCGCGTTCCAGCGTGTCGATATCCGCAGTCATCCCACAGATCGCCATATGTGTGCCATGACGGCCCGGTGGCGGGGCAAACAACGCTTCCAGCGCGCTGTAGTCATATTCCATTGACAGCTCCCCTCGCCTCAGGATTCAGGTCGCGCAGCAGACGGTCTAACCGCAGCAACGGCCGCGGCACGTCGCCGACCTCCACTGTCCACCCGGCCTCGCCCGGCTCCGCTTCGTCAACCAGGCGACCTCGATTTTTCCCGTTGCACATCATCACTTCGCCCGAGATCGCAAACAGCAGCGGTGCCCGCAAGGCCAGCCTGCGCAAGCGTTCAACGAGTTTGACGTCATGGGCCTGCTCCTGACAAAACAGGCGGATCTCCGCCGGAGCGTCAGGCAATTGCCGAAGCTTGTCCTTCATTTCTACACAAGCCTTACCCAGCGTGTCAAAAGCGTACTCGATATCATGCTTATTGGAGAGTACCGACACCTTGATGCGCTCATCGCCAGAAAAGCTATCGACCAGCGCCTGTGCACACCGGAGCGCGTGCAGACGCACGCGCTCCAAGGCAAAGCTACCGTCGAGTTGGTGTCGGTGCTGCGGTACTAAGATGCCCTGCAGGAAGGTATCCCGCGCAGCCGCGTCAAACGCGTCAGACAATGGTGCGTCTCGACCTTGAACGAGGGAGATCACGTTACGGCGCCGCTCAGATCCGGGTATTTGGCATAACTGGCGCATGACCAGGTCTCGCTCAGCCTGCACATGTTGATCTGGTAATAATGCCTCCCGCAGCGGCTGGTCGATATTCCTGAGTTGCGTTTGCGGACTGGCCAGCCACTTCAGCAACGCCTTGCGCGCGCCATTCGTTCCCCACGCGTGGTCGATCAACTCGCGCCCGGGCTCGTCAAGCCGCAGGGCGCTAAAGCGTGCCTCGGCCTTGACGCAGAACCCAAGGCCCGCCAGGGAGGCCGCAGCAGGTCGGCGGAACGGCACCGTCACGTAGGCGCCGCGCTGACTAACGTCGTCAAACGAGATTCGGTCAAGCGCGCTGAACTTCCGCTTTCCCTGCACGCGAGCATCCTTCTCGTAGCCCGTCGTGCGCCGCAACGCTATCCAACTGGCCAGCGCCTCGACGCCTTCGGCCACCTTCGCCGCCATGGCCGGTCGGCCGAGTTCCTCGGCCAGCGCGATCCCCATGCAACTCCAAGTCAACTGGCGCACGAAGGATGCACCACCTAACCCCGGCACAGCCCATTCATTAAAAGCCATGATGGCCGGACGGAGTCCAAAATCCAATCTGAGCCTTGCTTCAGGCACGTCCTCGGGCTGAATCGCCCCCCAACTACTCATTTCCACGAACGTCAATATTTACCTCTCCCGTTCAACAATGGCTTCAATTGCTGCCTACGGGAAACTATAGCAAGAAATTACGATGAGAATCTATCTAATACTCACCCGCGAAGCGGGCTTGCAGCTGCGTCGTTGACCTTCTCTTTGGCCGCTATTTCTATAAACGATTTATGCCGTTTTTTCTCGCTGGGATCTTTTTTAGATGACGCACACGTCGCGCGCCCTCGGCGCGCGGCGCTGGCGCGTTGCGCCAGCAATTGGGCGATTCGGAGGGGATTTGCGCGGCACGCGCAAATCCTTCGAATCCCACCGTTCCGTCCGAACAACGAAAAAAGCCTCCCGCAGGGGAGGCTTTTTTCGTTGTTCTGGCGGAGACGGTGGGATTCGAACCCACGATACAGGTATAAGCCGTATGCATCCTTAGCAGGGATGTGCCTTCGGCCACTCGGCCACGTCTCCTAGTCGATTACTCAACTATGTCTTTTCTACCAAACTGCGCTAGAGCAGACGACCGTCATAGTATAGAGCGAGACCACTTTGGTCAAGGCTACCTGACGATATTTTTCGAAAAATTTATGCCTTCTCCAGTTCGAACGCTTTGTGCAGCGCGCGGACGGCCAGTTCCATGTATTTTTCGTCGATCAGCACCGAAATCTTGATCTCGGACGTGGAGATCATCATGATGTTGATGCCCTCTTCCGACAAGGTGCGGAACATCTGCGAGGCCACGCCCACGTGCGAACGCATGCCTACGCCGACCACCGAGATCTTCGAAACCTTGGCGTCGCCGGTGATGCTGGCCGCGCCCAGTTCCGCCTTGGTGCTGTTGAGCACGTCGATGGCGCGCTGGTAGTCGTTGCGCGAGACGGTGAAGGTGAAGTCCGTTTTACCGTCGACCGACTGATTCTGTATGATCATGTCGACTTCGATGTTGGCGTCGGCCACCGGGCCCAGGATGTGGTACGCCACGCCTGGACGGTCTGGCACGCCCAGCACGGTGATTTTGGCCTCATCGCGGTTGAACGCGATACCGGAGATGACTGCTTGTTCCATGTGTGTGTCTTCCTCAAACGAAATCAGGGTGCCCGAGTTGGCTTCTACTTCCAGGTCCAGCATTGGGTCGGTCAGCGACGACAGTACGCGGGTCGGCACGCGGTAGTTGCCGGCGAATTCCACCGAGCGGGTCTGCAGCACTTTCGAGCCCAGCGACGCCAGTTCCAGCATTTCTTCGAACGTGATCGCCTTCAGGCGGCGCGCTTCCGAGACCACGCGCGGGTCGGTCGTGTAGACGCCGTCAACGTCTGTGAAGATCAGGCATTCGTCAGCCTTCATCGCGGCGGCGATCGCCACAGCGGAGGTGTCCGAGCCGCCGCGGCCGAGGGTCGAGATGTTGCCGCCCTCGTCCACGCCCTGGAAGCCGGTGATGATGACGATCTTGCCGTCGTCCAGGTCGCGGTTGACCTTTTCGTTGTCGATCGACTGGATACGGGCCTTGGTGAAAGCGGAATCGGTTTTAATCGCGACTTGCCAGCCGGCGTAGGACACGGCTTTTTTGCCGATCGCCAGCAGCGCCATCGACAGCAGGCCGACCGACACTTGCTCGCCGGTGGAGGCGATCATGTCCAGTTCGCGCGGGTCGGGCTGGGCCTGGATTTCCTTGGCCAGGGCGATCAGGCGGTTGGTCTCGCCGGACATTGCCGATGGCACGACCACGATGCGGTGCCCGGCGTCATGCCACTTGGCGACACGCTGCGCCACGTTCTTGATACGGTCCGTCGAACCCATCGACGTACCGCCGTATTTGTGCACGATTAAAGCCATAACAGTGAGTTTTCCGCTCAAATAAAGGTAAATGGAACCCTTAACTCTACATGCCGCACTGCAAAATAACAAGTCAAAAAACTCATAATGTCATACCGAATAGACATATCTACATACAAAATTCGGCACATGAGCCCGATTGTCTATACAGCCTGCCAACGCAGGCGCCAGCGTGAAGCGCCTTCATCCACCAGATGATTGCAGTCCATGCCGACCCCTGCCGCGAACAACACCTGCTTGCCGGCGCTGACCACGGGCAGGCGCGAGCGCTCCCAGGCCGGAATGTCCAGCGCCTGGTAATGATACTTGAGTCCGCGCGTCGGCCGGTTGTGGGCCGGCTTGAGGCGCTCGCCGCCCTTGCGGAATTCGATCAACAACGGCTGGCCGCGCAGCCAGTCGGCAGCCAGGCCGCCCTCGCCTTCGCCGGCGGGGTCGAAATGCAACACGCCGCCGTAGGCCGGGAAGGCCAGCTCGGTCTCGCCGTTCCAGTGGAAGGTGGTGCCCGGCGTCTTGTCGAACTCGTCTTCGCGCGTGCCTTCCAGGTCGGCCAGCTTGGGCGTGATATGCAGGCGGTCGCGATGGCGGCGGACGTGGCAGTCAGGGTGCGTGACCAGCGGCTGGGCGCCGTCGCGCGCCTCCAGCAACTGAGCCACCATCTCGGCCAGCCATGCCGCGCTCGGCATGCGCAGCTGACGGGTGCCGAACCAGTGGCGTAGCATGTTATAGCCGCGGTCCAGGCTCAGCATGCGCAGCTTGGCGATGTCGATGCAGTCGTCGACCAGGCACAGCGCCAGGTCCTGCTGCGCCAGCTCGGTCAGCAGGCGCTGGGCCGATTGCGCGTGCTGGGCGCTGCGGGCGAAGCGTTCCTGGTAGCCGGGGAAGGCCTCGTCCAGCGCCGGCATCACCTTGTGGCGCAACGCGTTGCGGGCGAAGCGAGGGTCGTCGTTGGATTCATCATTGATGTAGGCGATGTTGTGTTCGGCCACATAGGCGGCCAGTTGCTTGCGCGAGGCCGGCAGCAGCGGACGCGCCATCACCAGATCGGGATTGGCCAGCAGCTCGGGCGCGGCGTTGGCGGCGTCCATGCCGGACAGGCCGGCCGGGCCGGAGCCGCGCAGCAGTTGCAGCAGCACGGTCTCGGCCTGGTCGTCGAGGTGGTGCGCGGTCAGCAGCAGCTTGACTTCGTGCGCGGCGCACAGCGCGCCCAGCGCGGCGTAACGCACCTTGCGGGCGGCCGCTTCGGTGCCGCTCTTCTGCTGGTTGGCCAGCTGCACGCGGCGCGCTTCGAAGGTGACGCCGAGCGCGGCGCAGGTTTGCTCGCAGTGCGCCAGCCAGGCGTCGGCATTGGCGCTGAGGCCGTGGTGGACGTGGAAGGCGTACAAGGCCACGCCATGCGCCTGCGCGTAGGCGTGCGCCAGGTGGAGCAGCGCCGACGAGTCGAGGCCGCCGCTGAGGGCCACGGCCATGCGTGGCGCATCCGATTGCTGCGCCAGCGCCGCCGTGACGGCCTGTTCGAAGGTTGAGGACAAGGTCGGGATCTGTTGCTTCTTCAATTGCTGCTCCAAAATGCAAACCGGGGGCAAGCGCCCCCGGTCGTGGTGTCGTGCCGCGCGCGATTACTCTTGCGGCGTGGTTTCTTTGAACTTACCGTAGCTCATCAGCTTTTCGTGACGCGCTTCCAGCAGGTCCTTGGTCTTCATGCCGTGGAACTGGCGCAGCGAATCAGCCAGCGCGCGCTTGAGCAGCGTGGCCATCTGCTTCGGATCGCGGTGCGCGCCGCCCAGCGGCTCGCTGACGATCTTGTCGATCAGGCCCATGGCCTTCAGGCGGTGCGCGGTCAGGCCCAGCGCTTCGGCCGCATCGGCCGCGCGCTCGGAAGTCTTCCACAGGATCGAGGCGCAGCCTTCCGGCGAGATCACCGAGTAGGTCGCATATTGCAGCATCAGCACCGCGTCGCCGACCGCAATCGCCAGCGCGCCGCCGGAGCCGCCTTCGCCGATGATGGTGGCGATCAGCGGCACTTTCAGTTCCGCCATCACGTACAGGTTGTGGCCGATCGCTTCCGACTGGCCGCGCTCTTCCGCGTCGATACCGGGGAACGCGCCCGGCGTATCAACGAAGGTGAAGATCGGGATGCCGAACTTCTCGGCCAGCTTCATCAGGCGCATGGCCTTGCGGTAGCCTTCCGGCTTCGGCATGCCGAAGTTGCGCATGGCGCGCTCTTTGGTGTCGCGGCCCTTCTGGTGGCCGATGACCATGCAAGCCTGGCCGTTGAAGCGCGCCAGGCCGCCCACCACGGACAGGTCGTCCGCATAGCTGCGGTCGCCGTGCAGTTCGTGGAAGTCGGTGAAGATTTCATTCACATAGTCCATGGTGTATGGACGCTGCGGGTGGCGCGCGATCTGCGCGACCTGCCAGGGGGTCAGCTTGGCGTAGATGTCTTTGGTCAGTTGCTGGCTTTTTTTGGCCAGACGGTCGATCTCCTCAGAGATGTCGACAGCCGAATCGTCCTGCACGAAACGCAGCTCTTCGATTTTGCCATCGAGTTCGGCGATCGGTTGCTCAAAGTTGAGGAAAGTCGTTTTGGTCATTGTACCTCCGTGTTTATTCTCAGCCATGCGGGCACAAAAATGCCTCGCACAGCGATTAGAGCATCTATTCTACAGCAACCGGGTCCAGGCTACGCCATAAGTACCAGGTGGCGACCGTGCGCCAGGGCTCCCAATTGGCCGAGACCTCGCGCGCATCGCTGCGGGAGACAGGTTCGCCGGAAAAATAATTCTGGCTGATGCCCTGGATCAGACCGGGGTCATCGAGCGGCAAAACGTTGGGCCGCAGCAGATTAAATATCAAAAACATCTCGGCTGTCCAGCGGCCGATGCCGCGGATCTGGACCAGCTCGGCGATGACGGCTTCATCATCCATCTGGTCCCACTGGCTGGTGTGGACGCGCTTGTTCTTGAAGTGGTCGGCCAGGTCGAGGATGTATTCGGTCTTGCGCTTGGACAGGCCGCAGCCCGCCAATTGCTCGGCGCCGGCCTTGATGATCTGCGCCGGCGTGCATTTCGGGCTGACCTGGAGCAGTTTTTTCCAGGCGGTGTCGGCCGCCTTGGTGGTCACTTGCTGGCCGACGATGGAACGCGCCAAGGTGGTAAACGGGTCGTCATGGCCGACCAGGTGCAGGTCGCCAAATTGCGGGATCAGCTTTTTCATGATGCGGTCCCGCTTCATGAGCTCGATCTTGGCCTCTTCCCAGTACGGCGGCACGGCCGATACCGGGCCGCCTGCGCCCTCGTTATCCTTGGCGGTGACCATTATGCGCGGCGCCAGTTGGTCGTGCCGTCAGGCTTGTCTTCGAGGATGATGCCGGCCGCCAGCAGCTCGGCGCGGATCTTGTCCGATTCGGCGAAGTTGCGCGCCTTCTTGGCTTCGATGCGCTTGGCGATCTGCTCGTCGATGGCGGCGTCGCCGGACGCGTCGGTGTCGCCGACGGCGGCCTGGCGGAACTGCTGCGGCGTGCGGGCCAGCAGGCCGATCACGCCGGCCAGCGCCTTCAGCTGGCGCGCCACGGCCGGCGATTTCGATTTGTTGAGCTCGCTCACCAGGTCGAACAGCACGGCCAGCGCGACCGGCGTGTTGAAGTCGTCGTCCATCGCCTCGGCGAAGCGCACCGCGTGCGGCTCGCTCCAGTCCAACGGCAAGCCGTCGCCTTCCACGCCGTCCAGCGCGGTGTACAGGCGGGTCAGCGCGACGCGGGCGTCGTCCAGGTGCGCGTCCGAGTAGTTCAGCGGGCTGCGGTAGTGGGCGCGCAAGATGAAGAAGCGCACCACTTCGGCGTCGTACTTCTTGAGCACGTCGCGGATGGTGAAGAAGTTGCCCAGCGATTTGGACATCTTCTCGTTATCCACGCGCACGAAGCCGTTGTGCACCCAGTAGTTGACCATCGTGTGGCCGAACGCGCCCTCCGACTGCGCGATCTCGTTTTCGTGGTGCGGGAACTGCAGGTCCGCGCCGCCGCCGTGGATGTCGAAGTGCTCGCCCAGCAGCGCCGAGCACATGGCCGAGCACTCGATGTGCCAGCCCGGACGGCCCTTGCCCCATTTGGAATCCCACTTGACCTCGTCCGGCTCGGACTCCTTGGACGCCTTCCACAGCACGAAGTCCAGCGGATCGCGCTTGCCGGTATTGACGTCGACGCGCTCGCCGGCGCGCAGGTCGTCGAGCGACTTGCCGGACAGCTTGCCGTAGTTGGGGAAGTTGCGCACCGCGTAGTTGACGTCGCCGTCCGCGCCCTGGTAGGCCAGGTCCTTCGATTCCAGCGTCTCGATCAGCGCCAGCATCTGCGGCACGTATTCGGTGGCGCGCGGCACCAGCGTGGCCGGCAGGATGCCCAGCGCGCCGGTGTCCTCGTCCATGTAACGGGTGAAGCGGGTGGTCAGCTGCGAGATGGTCTCGCCGTTCTCTACCGCGCGCTTGATGATCTTGTCGTCGATGTCGGTGATGTTGCGCGCGTACGTGACCTCGTAGCCGGAGGCCATCAGCCAGCGGTACATCACGTCGAACGCCATCATCATGCGGGCGTGGCCGATGTGGCAGTAATCGTAGATGGTCATGCCGCAGACGTACATGCGGACTTTGCCTGCCTCGATGGGTACGAATGTCTGCTTGTCACGCGCCAGCGTGTTGTAAATCTTTAAATTGCTCATCGGGCTCTTGCGTATTCTCTTTTAAGCGCGTGCCGCGGCCACGGGCAATACGAGAACCGGGCGCGGCGCAGTGGGCGCGCACCTGGCATTCGTCGTATCGCATTGGAGACCGGCTGACACTCGGGTGTTATTCTTTCCACCTTCTAAGGGGTAGAATGAACAAGTATAGCATTGATAAAAACAGCATAGACCCAATCTGACTGAGGATTTTTGGCAAGTCGGCCAGTTCCCTACTGATCAAACCACCACGAGGAAGCAACAATGCACCAAACCCAGCCATCACTGTTCGCCAAACTGATGACCTTGTTTGCCGGCGTCGCCCTGTCCGGCGCCGCGCTGGCGGCCACGCCGGCGCCCGCCAACCCCACGCCGCAAGTGGAAATCAAGACCTCGATGGGCGACATCGTGGTCGAGCTGAACCACGAGAAGGCGCCCAAGTCGGTCGACAACTTCCTGACCTATGTGAAGGCCGGCTTCTACAAGGGCACCATCTTCCACCGCGTGATCGACGGCTTCATGATCCAGGGCGGCGGCTTCGACGAGAAGCTCAAGCAAAAGAAAACCAACCCGCCGGTGCCGATCGAATCGCAGAACGGCCTGACCAACAACACCTACACGCTGGCCATGGCGCGCAGCGGCGATCCCAACTCGGCGACCTCGCAGTTCTTCATCAACGTGGCCGACAACGACGCCCTGAACTACCCCGGCCGCGACGGCTTCGGCTACACGGTGTTCGGCAAGGTCATCAAGGGCCAGGAGGTGGTCGACAAGATCAAGGGCGTGCTGGTCGATGACAAAGGCATCTTCCAAAACATCCCCGTGATCCCGGTCGTCATCAAGTCGGCGACGATTTTGAAGACCCCAATCCAGCCAAAACTGTAAAATAGCGGCCAGCCGTTTTTTTTAACTACTCAGGATAACAACATGACCAACGTAATCATCACCACCAACAAGGGCAACATGACCGTCGAACTGAACGACGAGAAAGCGCCTAAATCGGTAGCCAACTTCCTGAAGTACATGGAAGCCGGCCACTACACCAACACCATCTTCCACCGCGTGATCGACGGCTTCATGATCCAGGGCGGCGGTTTCGAGCCAGGCATGAAACAGAAGCCAGCCGACGAGACCGTCGAAAACGAAGCCAAGAACGGCCTGAAGAACGACACCTACACGCTGGCCATGGCCCGCACCTCGGCGCCGCACTCGGCATCGGCCCAGTTCTTCATCAACGTCAAGAACAACTCCTTCCTGGACTACCCAGGCCAGGACGGCTGGGGCTACGCCGTGTTCGGCAAAGTCATCGAAGGCACCGAAGTGGTTGACGCCATCAAGAAGGTCAAGACCACCCGCAGCGGCATGTTCGCCGACGTGCCTGCCGAAGACATCATCATCGAGAAGATCGAACTGGCCGCTTAATTAATGAGCGACGCCAACACGCGCGCGGGCCAGGCCTGCGCGCTGTTCATCTCCGACCTGCACCTGCAGCCCGCGCATCCCGCCACCAGTGCGGCGTTCTTCGACTTCCTGGAGCGGCACGCGCGGCGCGCGCAGCAGTTGTACCTGCTCGGCGACCTGTTTGAATACTGGGCCGGCGACGACGACATCAGCGATCCCTTCCATCAACGGATCATTGCCGCGCTGCGCAGCGTGAGCGATGCGGGCGTGGCCGTCTATTGGATCGCCGGCAACCGCGATTTCCTGGTCGGCGCGCAGTTCGCCACCGCGGCGGGCCTGACCCTGCTGCCGGAAACTTACGTGACCGAGATCGGCGGCCAGCGCCTGGTGGTGCTGCATGGCGACGCCCAGTGCACCGAGGACGTCAAGTACATGGAATTCCGCGCCATGGTGCGGCAGCCCGCGTGGCAGCAGCAGTTCGTGGCGATGCCGCTGCCGCAGCGCAAGGCCATCATCGCCGGCATGCGCGAGAACAGCCGCAAGGACCAGGGCAGCAAATCCTACGAGATCATGGACGTGACGCCGCAGGCGATTCGCGACGTGTTCGCCGCCACCGCCACCGACGTCATGATCCACGGCCATACCCACCGCCCCGCGCTGCACATCGTCGACGGCAAGCGCCGTTACGTGCTGCCGGACTGGGAGCCGGACGCCACGCCGCCACGCGGCGGCTGGATCGCCATCGACGACCACGGCGCCATCACGCGCCACGGCCTCGACGGGGCCATCATCCCAGCGTAATCGCCACGCCGTCTTGCGGCGGCGCGGCGTCGATCGGCGTCTCGCAGTAAGCCGCTATCGACGGCAGTTCGCGCATGCGCCGCACCAGCTCGGGCCAAGGCTGCGCCCACACCTGCGGATACAGCTGCTCGCCCGGCGTCACCACCGGGAAGGCCAGGTTCTCCGCGCCCGGCGTGAACTCGCAATGCACGGTGGCCTTGTTGCCGCGCGCATCGCAGCGGTACCAGCCGCCCTCCTCCAGCCAGACCGCCACCAGGCCGTGCGTGCAGAACGGCGAGCCTGCGTCGCGCAGCGTCAAACGCTGGTAGCAAAAGCCGGACGGAATGCCGTTGGCGCGCAGCAGCGCCACCAGCAGATGGCTCTTCGCCGTGCACAGGCCGGTGCCCAGCGCCAGCGCCTGCGAGGCGTCGCAGCTGACCTCGTCGCGCTGGTAATCGATGCTGTGCTCGATGCGGTCGCGCACCCATTCGAAGCAGCGCTGCGCCGTCGCGCGCGGCGTATCGGCCTGCAGCGAGCGCGCCAGGCGCTCCACGTCGGGATGGTGAAAATCGATGACGTCGCTGGCGGCGACAAAGGCGGGCAACAAGGCGTCCATGGGTCTCCTATTTATCAAAGGAGCAACAGTTTGCCACACTTATGGTTTTGGCACAGCGGATGGCCCTATAATCGGCGCATGACCTTCCGTCCCTTTTTTCAAAGCAGTCTTCTTGCCGCTACGGTGCTTTCGGGCGGCAGCGCATGGTGCGCGCAGCCGCTGACCGTGGTCTGGCGCGACAAGCCGCCCTATCACTACCAGGAGAACGGCGAACCCAAAGGCTTCCTGCTGGAGCGCGTAAAAAATATCTTCAACGTCGCCGGCGTCCCCGCGCGGTTCATCACCGAGCCGCAGAAGCGCATCTGGGCCAACTTCCGGCACGGCGCCAAAAACTACTGCTCGATCAGCTGGTACCGCCTGCCCGAGCGCGAGGCGGTCGCGCAGTTCACCGCCGCCATCCATGAAGACCTGCCGCATAGCGTGCTGATCGCGCCGGCCTATGTGGACAAGGTGGCCGCGCATGCGACCTTGAGCTCGCTGCTGAACGATTCCGACCTGACGCTGGGACTGGTGGACGGCGTGTCCTACGGCCCGGCGCTGGACCAGATGATCAAGGATAGCAAGAACCGCATCATGAGCCGCACGGTGGAGGCCACGCTGATGATGCGCATGCTCACGGTGGGCCGCGCCTCGTTCATGTTTGTGGACCGCGAGGACTGGGACTATTTCCGCGCGCACGAAACCACGCCGCAGACGGCGGTGCGCCGCGATTTCCCCGACATGCCGCCGGGGATGAAGCGCTACATCCTGTGCAGCAAGGACGTGGCGCCCGACATCATGGCCAAGCTCAACCAGGCCATCGCCGCGACCGGCGGCGCCTACAACGCCGGCCACAGCATCAAGCCTAAATAAGCGCCTGCCCCTGTCGCTATTTCGTGCCGAAGAATTTCTGCCGCACGAAGTCGAGCACATCGAGCCGCGCCTGCGCCACCGCCTTGTCATTGCGGCCGACGTGCACGCCGAACGCGGTGCACTGCTTGTAGAAATCGGGCAGCGCGGCCGGCGTAATCGGGCCACCGAGCAGTTCCGAGTAGATGCTCCAGTTTTCGATATCCCACTGCACCGCTCCGCATGGAATCGTGGTCGGCGCGTTGGCCAGGTACTTGACCTGATACGTGGCGTCGAACGAATGATAGGCACCCTCATATTCGATGGTGCGGATATCGGCGCCGGCCGTGGCATACAACGCGGCCAACCGCTCACAGGAGGCCGCGCCAGTATAGTCGTCGGCACGCCCCAGCAGGTTAAGGATGGGCGCGCCGGTCAGCTGCCGCGACCAGTAGACCTGGTTGCAGCCGCTATACAGCGGGATATGCAGCGCGAATTTCACATCGGACTTGATCACCGCGTGACGCAGCGGTTCAATCGCGCTGCGGAACGCGACTTCGCCACCACGCGAAAATCCCATGATGCCGATGCGTTCAGGATCGATGCGCCGGTCGTCGGCCAACCATTGCAGCGCCTGAAAACCATCCATGAGATTGGCGGCGGGCGACAACAGCGCCTGGTTGTACACGGTGCTGGCGATACCGCGCGGCTCGTAGCTGCTGACGACAAAAGTGGCCACGCCGATGCTGTTCAGCGCGGCGACCCACATCTGCGTATTGGCTTCGATGCCGGCGCTGCCATGCATGATCACCATGGCCGGCACGCGTTCCTTTCTGGGCGGAAAACTCAACTCGGCCCAGACCCGTTGCGGCGCCCAGTTATGCCGCTGCTCCCGCGCCAGATCGTACATGGTCGGCGGCGTATAGCTATCGAAGTAGACGCGGCCGCTGTGGCGGCTGGTGTAGCGGTCGCTGGAGCGGTCGCTGGTCGGATCTTGCGCATGCGCCGCCGGCATGAGGCTCGCGGCAACCAGCATCAGCGCCGCCAGGAACGCGTTTGTCTTCATTTTTCCACCTCGCCTCCGTTGAGATGGAATTAATTTTATGACACTCTTTTTGGGTTGTCTTTTATTTATCCAGAAGATTACCGATCCGTAAGGGTATTGCCAATCAGCGCCGGACTGCGGCCATCGCCGCGTTCAGGCGGCGTATCAATTCCTGGTTCAGGTCGCGGGTGTGGCGGGTCCAGCGTTCCATCGTGCGCTGCAGCTCGGCATGCAGCTGGTTGGCGCGCGCCGCGTCGCCCACGCCGGCCGCCCAGATCGCGAACTCGGCCTGCGCGGCAAAGCTGTTGTAGCGGCCCAGCGCGAACTCGAACTCCGCCCTCGCCTCATCCTGGCGGCCGGCCGCGGCCAAAGCCTGCGCCAGCAGCAGCGACACTTGCTCGCCACGGAAATTGGCGTCGGCGGCGCGGATGGTTTGCAGGTGTGTGACCGCCGCGGCGGCGCGGCCGCAGGCCATCGTGGCGCGTGCGGCGCCAAAGCGGATTTCCAGGTCGCCCGAGAACGGCCCTTGCAGACAGGCCTCGTAGGTGACGGCCGCCTCGTCGGCGTTGCCCGCCTCCAGCTGCGCGGTGGCCAAGCGCATCTGGTTCTGCGCGGTCGGGGTGTAGGCGTAGGCGTCGCGCGCCTCGCGCAGTTCGCGGCCCGGATCGAGCGTGCGGGCCGCCGCCGTCACCACCTTGCGGGCGCCGTGCTGCAGCCGCGAGTCCGGCAGGTAGATCGCGAGAAAATAAACGATGCTGCCCAGTCCGGGAAACGCGAACAAGATCATCAGCCAGTACATCTGCTGTCCGCTGCGAATCACGTGGACGGCGAAGAATAGCGCCACCAGCACGTGCAATCCAATTCCAAATATGGTCATGAGGCCAACTCCAACATTTCATCGATGCGGCGAATTGTAGAAGCTCTTGCCCTGCACCACAAGGAAACTTGCAAAATCATTAAGCCACAGCGGGGGCCGGCTGGCTCAGCCAGGCGCTCACGTAGCGCGCCAGGCGGCCGACGAACACACCGTTGAACAAGCCAAACAGCAAGGTGACCGCCGTGGCAAACAGCAGGTTCTGCGCCAGCTCGGGATGCATGGCCGTCGCCACCGCCACCGCATACTTGGTGCAGAAGATGGCGATCATCAGCAACAGCGGCATCCAGCTGCCGCGCTGGAGCACGGTGCCGGCGGCGCGGTCGACCACGATCGGGACGCCGCCGACCAGCCGCCACGTCACCATCGCGCCGGCCAGCACGCCCAGCAGCCACACCGCCCAGACGCCGCCGCCCAGCGCGCCATGTCCGCTCATGCTCGACAACGACAACCCTATCATCACCGCCGGGATGATGAACAGCGCCCGCATCGCCAGCTCGCGGTCGCGGCTGGCCAGCGCGCCGCGGTACAGCAGGAAGGCCAGCAGGGCCCAGACATAGAGTGGTGTGTGGGTGACAATTTGAACAATCATGTTGTGCTCCGCGTGGCTGGTTAAGGTGACGCCACTATGCCGGGCGCGGGCCCGGCGCGGTTCGCGATGCGACGAAATGCAGCAAAACGGCGCGAAATGCAAGCGTGCGGCGCAAAGTGCGCGCATCTCATCAAGCAAGCGTTGCAGCGAAATGGTTCGTTACAAAATTTCGGTGGCACGACAAGCGGACTCGGCATAAATTACCTCACAGCAATGCCTGAGCCCCTTTCCTGGAGATCACAGTCATGACCCCGACACCGACCGCGGCCGCCGCCGCCCGCTTCCTGGCGCAAGCCTCGATGGGAGCCAACCGCGCCGAAATCGCCAAGGTGCAATCGCTGGGCTACGCCGGCTGGATCGACGCGCAACTGGCCGCGCCGCGCTCCGGCACCCGCTGGGACTGGCTGGTGGCCAAGGGCTACAACGCCCTCACCAACCGCAACTCCGAGAACGGCTTCGACGCCTGCGCGTGGCGCAAGCTGATCAGCGCGCCGGACACGCTGCGCCAGCGCGTCACGCTGGCGCTGTCGGAAATCTGCGTGGTGGCGATCGACGGGCTGGTCGGCGGCGGCTGGCGTTCGTTCTCGGCGGCGGCCTACCTGGACCTGCTGGAAGACTACGCCTTCGGCAACTACCGCGCGCTGCTGGGCGCGATCTCGACCAGCGCGCCGATGGGCCAGTACCTGACCTTCCGCGGCAACGTCAAGCAGAACCCCACCACCGGCGCCCTGCCCGACGAAAACTACGCACGCGAGCTGATGCAACTGTTCAGCATCGGCCTGATCCAGTTGAACCTCGACGGCACGCCCAAGCTGAACAACGGCGTGCCCAAGGAAACCTACGGCCTGAGCGACATCACCGGCCTGGCCCGCGTGTTCACCGGCTGGGACTTCGACATGGCCGGCCTGGACGCCAACACGCCCGACTTCCTGCGCCGTCCGATGGCGCAGGTGGCCAAGCGGCACGAGACCGGCGCCTCCACTTTCCTCGGCAGCACCGTGCCGGCCGGCCTGTCCGGCGCCGACGCGCTGAAGGCGGCGCTCGACATCATCTACGCCCATCCCAACGTGGCGCCCTTCATCAGCCGCCAGCTGATCCAGAAACTGGTGACCAGCAATCCGTCGCCGGCCTACGTGGCGCGCGTGGCCGCCGTGTTCAACAGCGACAGCCGTGGCGTCAAGGGCAACCTGGCGGCAGTGGTGCGGGCGCTGCTGCTCGATCCCGAGGCGCGCAGCGACAGCCTGAACGTGCCCGGCGCCGGCAAGCTGCGCGAGCCCATGCTGCGCTTCATCGGCTGGGCGCGCGCCTACAACGCCAGCTCCGCCACCGACGCCTGGGCCATCGGCAACACCAGCGATGCGTCCAGCCGGCTGGGCCAGAGCCCGCTGCGCTCGCCGTCGGTGTTCAATTTCTACCGGCCCGGCTACGTGCCGCCCAACAGCGCGGTGTCCAAGGCCGGGCTGCAGGCGCCGGAGTTCCAGCTGACCAATGAGACCTCGGTGGTCGGCTACGTCAACTATATGCAGCGTGCGGTCAGCAAGGGCGTCGGCGACGTGCTGCCGGACTACAGCAGCCTGCTGCCGCTGGCCGCCAACGGCCAGGCGCTGGTCGACGAGATCAACGTGGTGCTGGCGGCCGGACAGCTGAGCAGCGCCAGCGTCGGCCTGATACGCGGCGCCATCGACACCATGTCCGCCAAGACCGACGCCGCGCTGCACAACCGCATCTTCGCCGCGCTGACGCTGGTCATGGCCGCGCCGGAATACCTCGTTCAATTATAGGGAGCCGCCATGACCACCAACACTTCCCGCCGCGCCTTCCTGCAACGCGCCTCGATGCTGGCCATGAGCGGCGTGGCCGCGCCGCTGGCCGTCAACCTGGCCGCGATGGCCGAAGCCTCGGCCGCCACCGCCAGCGACTACAAGGCCATCGTCTGCGTGTTCCTGTACGGCGGCAACGACTACGCCAACACGCTGGTGCCGTACGACGCCGCCAGCTACAACGCCTACTACGCGCTGCGCTCGACGCTGGCCTACCAGCAGAGCGCGCTGTCGGCCACCGTGCTCAACACGGCCGCGCCGCCGGTCGACGTCAACGGCGTGGCCCACCACTACGCGCTGGCGCCGGAACTGGCGCCGCTGCTGCCGATCTTCAACGCCGGCAAGATGGGCGTGCTGCTCAACGTCGGCACGCTGGTGCAGCCGACCAGCAAGCAGCAGTACCTGGCCAAGTCCGTGCCGCTGCCGTCCAAGCTGTTCTCGCACAACGACCAGCAATCCGAATGGCAATCGTCGATGCCGGAAGGCGCGACCTCGGGCTGGGGCGGACGCATGGGCGACCTGTTCGAATCGGGCAACGGCAACGCCACCTTCACCTGCGTCAACGTCTCCGGCAACGCGGTGTACCTGGCCGGGAAGGAGGCGGTGCAGTACCAGGTGTCGACCAAGGGCTCGGTGCCGTTCAGCGCCTTCCAGAGCCCGCTGTTCGGCTCGGCCAGTTGCAGCAACGCGCTGCGCACGCTGATCACGCAGCAGCACAGCAACCTGATGCAGTCGGACTATGCGCGCGTGACGCAGCGGGCCATTTCCGCCAACGACGTACTGACCTCGGCGCTGGCCGGCGCACCGGTCATCAACACGGCCTTCCCCGCCAATAACAACCTCGGCGACCAGCTGAAGATGGTGGCGCGCATGATCTCCTGCGCGTCGACGCTGGGCGCCAAGCGGCAGGTGTTCTTTGTGTCGATGGGCGGCTTCGATACGCACGACGGCCTGGTCAAGGTGCATCCGGGCCTGCTGAAGAGCGTGGCCGACGCGATGGCGGCCTTCTACCAGAGCACGGTGGAGCTGGGCGTGGCGAATCAGGTGACGGCCTTCACCGCGTCCGACTTCGGCCGCACGCTGAGCGGCAACAACGACGGTTCGGATCACGGCTGGGGCAGCATGCATTTCATGCTGGGCGGCGCCGTCAAGGGCGGTCGCTACTACGGCAAGGCGCCGGTGGTGGCCAGCGAAGGCCCGGACGATGTCGGCCAGGGCCGTCTGCTGCCGACCACGTCGATCGAGCAATACGCGGCCACGCTGGGCAGCTGGCTGGGCGTGTCGAACACCGACCTGCTGGCTATGCTGCCCAACCTGGCCAACTACAACGCCAGCGCGCGCAACCTCGGCTTCGTCTGACGCTTACCGTTACTGCGCCGGCTGCAGGTTGGCGACCAGCGTGCCGGGCTTGGTGCTGATCCCGGTCAGCACGAACTGCACGCCGGCGTAGCGCAGGTCTTCCGGCCGGAAGGTGTGGACCGGCACATCCTTGAGCGTGTTCTCGCCCAGCAGGTTGGCCACGCTGGCGATCTGGTTCTGCTTGCCCTCGTCCATGCCGTCGACCATGAAACGGTCCACGTGCGCATCGCTGATGTAGATGGTGTTGCGCGCGTTGTCCACCTTCAGGCGGCCCGACACCGCCATGCTGCCATGCCACGACTGGCGCGCCAGCAGCGGCGCCACGTTCACGTCCAGCGTCAGCGCCACGCGGTCGTTCTCGGGCAGGATGTCCAGCTGCGGATGGCTCAGCTCCACTTCGAACACGCCAAGCACGCGATGGCGCACGGGGAACTTATGGTCCAGGTTCTGCTGCAGGCGCGCCTGCGGCAACTCCACCTGGCGCGGGCCGATCAGCGTGGAGCAGGCAGCCAGCAGGCCCGCCAGCATAAGCGGCGCGGCAATTCGGGCGTAACGTTTAAGATCGGTCATGTCGTCTTTCTGAAAATAGCGGATCGCCCACATTATGACCCACACACGAATTGGCTGCGCCAGCTGGAGTATCGACCGTGCGTCGGCCCCGTATTTTGCCTCCGAGGGCAGCCACCTGCAGCGCTACGCGCGGGTCATGAACGCGGTCGAGATCAACTCCTCGTTCTACCGGCCGCACCAGGCCTCGACCTATGCGCGCTGGGCCGACGATGTGCCCGAGGATTTCCGCTTCTCGGTCAAGCTACCGCGCAGCATCACGCACGATCACCGGCTCAAGGACATCAATGAGCTGCTGGCGCGCTTTGCCGGCGAGGCCGGCGCGCTCGGCCCCAAGCTGGGCTGCGTGCTGGTGCAGCTGCCGCCCAGTCTGGCGCTGGATAGCGCGCTGGCCGACGCGCTGTTCGCCCGCCTGGCCGCCCTGTTCCGCTGCACGATTGCCTGCGAGGCGCGCCATCCCAGCTGGTTCGCCGCCGCCGGCACCGCGCTGCTGCAGGCGCATGGCGCCGCCAGGGTCATCGCCGATCCGCCCGCCGGCCAGCCCGGCCCCCACGTGCCGACCAGCGACACGGTCTACGCCCGGCTGCACGGCAGCCCGCGCACGTACTACTCGGCCTACACCGACGAGTACCTCGACAGCGTCGCCGCCTACCTGGCCGGCAAGGACGGCTGGATCATCTTCGACAACACCGCCAGCGGCGCCGCCCTGCCCAACGCGCTGGCACTGATGAAAAAAACAACATAAGACACGCAGCGCTTGCTTTTTCAAATTCTAGTGTTATAGTTCACTACAACACCACTCCATCAACACACATCAAGGGGACCACATGTATGTCCACGATAGGCTGGAATGACAATGCGCCGATTTATCGGCAGCTCAAGGACAAGGTCATCGGCATGGTGCTCGACGGCCTTCTCAAGCCCGGCGACGCCCTGCCCTCCGTAAGGCAGGTGGCCGCCGATTATCAACTCAATCCGATCACCGTATCTCGCGCCTACCAGGAACTGGTGGACGAAACGCTCGTAGAAAAAAGAAGGGGACTAGGTATGTACGTCACTGACGGCGCCCGCGACAAACTGCTGGCCACTGAACGCGAACGCTTCCTGAGCGAAGAATGGCCGCTGATGCTCGAACGCATCCGCCGCCTGGGCCTGGAACTGGAAACCCTGCTCAAGCCGCTGACCACGGGAGGTGCGTCATGAGCGCCGTCATCACCGCTGGCAACCTCAGCAAAACCTACGGCAAGCAGGCCGCGCTGAACGGCGCCAGCTTCACGGTCGAGGCGGGCCGCATCGTCGGCCTGATCGGTCCCAACGGTTCCGGCAAGACCACCACCCTCAAGGCCATCCTCGGCCTGACCCAGTTCGAAGGCGAGCTGACGGTGCTGGGCATGGATCCGCGCAGCCAGCGCGACGCGCTGATGAACGAGGTGTGCTTCATCGCCGACGTCGCCATCCTGCCGAAGTGGCTCAAGGTCAAGGACGCGATCGACTTTGTGGAAGGCGTGCACCCGCGCTTCAACCGCAGCAAGGCCGAGAAATACCTGGCCAACACCAAGCTCAGCCCGAACATGAAGGTCAAGGCCATGTCCAAGGGCATGGTGGTGCAGCTGCACCTGGCGCTGGTGATGGCGATCGACGCCAAGCTGCTGGTGCTCGACGAGCCGACGCTGGGCCTGGACATCCTGTACCGCAAGCAGTTCTACCAGAACCTGCTGGAAGACTACTTCGACGAGAACAAGACCATCCTGATCACCACGCACCAGATCGAAGAGGTCGAGCACATCCTCACCGACCTGATGTTCATCCAGGACGGCAAGATCTCGCTGGCGGCGTCGATGGACGAGGTGGGCGAGCGCTTCACCGAGGTCATGGTCGAGCCGCAGTTCGTGGCCGCCGCCAACGCGCTGCAGCCGATGAGCCAGCGCACCGTGTTCGGCAAGCCCATCATGCTGTTCGATGGCGTGCCGCGCCTGCAACTGTCGACCTTCGGGGAACTGCGCACGCCCAGCGTCGCCGACCTGTTTGTCGCATCGATGAAAGGAACCTACGCATGAAAACGATGAAATGGCTGATCAAGCGCGAGCTGTGGGAGCACAAGGGCATGCTGGTCTGGGCGCCCGCCGTCATCGCCGCCCTGATCGCGGCGCTGGCGCTCGGCTCCATCATCATGGGCAACCACCTCAACTTCAACGATGACAGCAGCCCGCTCTCGATCGGCTCCGTCACCATCGAAGGCACGGCGCGCATGCGCATCGTGGAGACCATGTCGCAGGCCTACATGGTGTCGGCGATGCCGGTGCTGATGGTGCTGAGCTTCGTGGTGTTCTTCTACTGCCTGGGCGCGCTCAACGACGAGCGGCGCGACCGCAGCATCCTGTTCTGGAAATCGCTGCCGGTGTCGGACATGTCGACCGTGCTGTCCAAGGTGGCCCTGGCCCTGGTGGTGGCGCCGCTGATCACGCTCGGGATCGGCACCGTACTGTCGCTGCTGATCCTGTTCGCCGCCTGCGGCGCGGTGCTGGCGCATGGCACCAACCTGTTCGGCGCCATGCTGATGTCGCCGGACCTCTACCTGACCCCGCTGCGCCTGGCAGGCCTGCTGCCGGTCTACATCCTGTGGGCCCTGCCGACGGTGGGCTGGCTGCTGATGGTATCGAGCATGGCGCGCTCCAAGGTGTTCCTGTGGGCGGTGGGCACGCCGCTGGTGGCGTCGCTGCTGCTGGTGTGGGCGGAAAAGATGCTGCACATCGGCATCAACGCCAGCTGGTTCGTCACCCGCATCGTCGACCGCATTTTGCTGGGCGCGGTGCCAGGATCGTGGATCATCTTCGAAGGCGACCGCGTGGCGCTGCAGCATGAGGTGCACCGGATGGCGGTGCCGGAGACGATCTTCACCGCCTCGTGGGGCACGCTGGGCGGCATCAGCGTCTGGCTGGGCGTCGTGGCCGGCGTGGCGATGATCGCCACCGCCGTCTGGATGCGCCGCCGCCGGGAAGAAGGTTAAGCGTGGCGGGCAAACACTTCATGATCGCCGTGCTGCTGGCGGCCGCCGTGGCGGCGCTGCCGGCCACGGCGGCGGAAACGGAAACCGGATCGGAGCAGGTTGTCATCATCAACGGCAGCCGCAGCCCGGAAATGCAGCCTTACCGCTACATGCTGTCCGGCCTGGACGCCTTCGACAGCCAGCACGCGCTGGCACCGGATGCGCAGCAACTGCGCTTCCGCCTGCACGCCAAGAAGAAGGCGCCCAAAGGCGCTTTCGACAACCTGGTGGTGCGCCTGTCCGGCAAAGAGACCGACATCCCGGTGCCGCTGGCGGAGGACCACAGCTTCACGTTGCCGCGCAGCGCGGAGGCGGAACGCGACAACGCCGACGTGGTACTGAACCAGAAGAAGAGCTACTACGGCTGGATGCCGGACGTGCGCAGCGCCGGCGTGCCGGCCGACATGCGGCGCCTGGGCGACATCCGGCTGGAGTGCCGGGTGCTGGTCGCGATCGCGAAGAACTACATCCCGTTCCTGATGCGCGCGACGATCAACACGCTCATGCTGACCACGGACTGGTGCTCGTTCAAGGACTTCGATATGAGCATGCGCAGCGACCGCGCGATCGCCAGCGCCACGCTGGTGGATGGCGCCCACAGGCTGGAGCTCAAGGTCGGCGAGGACGGGAAAAACTACTCGGTGCCGCTGAACGACAAAACCTACTCGAACGATGCGCTGATCGAGTTCACCTTCGAGTAAGCCCGCTGTTTATTCGAACTGCTTGCGGAATTCAGCGAACTGCGCGGTCAGGTCTTCAACTTGCTGGCGCAGTTGCTGGACTTCGTGCTCCAGGGCTGCGACCCGGCCGCCCTGCCCTGCGGCGCTGACCGAGCCGCCCAGGCTGGCGGCGGTTTCTTCCCGCGCCAGCGCGTCTTCGCCGCCGAGCAGCTGGCCGTAGCGCGGCTCCTTGGTGCCGGGCGCCAGTGCCAGCCGCGAGACCAGCGGCGGATATTTGTCGATCAGGAATTGCAGCGCCAGCTCGACGTCGCCCACCGACTTGAACTCGTGCAGGCGCCCGGTGCGGGTGCGGATCTCGCCGGCGGTCTGCAGGCCGCGCAGCATCAGGATGGTCAGCACGGCCAGCTTGTCCTGCTCCAGCGACCATTTGATGCGCATGCGGTGCTCGTACTTGGTCACGCGCGCGCCCGCCTGCGTGATGCCGTTGATGTACTTGCGCTGCATCAGCCGTTGCAGCACGTCGGCCACCGTCTCTTCCGACAGCGCCATCACCGGATCGCGGCTCGACAACTGATTGCAGCCGTTGACCAGCGCGTTCAGCGACAGCGGATAGTTATCCGGCGTCAGCGCTTCCTTCTCGGCCAGCACGGCCAGCACGCGGATTTCAAACGGGTCCAGCACTTCCACGCCATCGGGCGACGATTCCATATGCGGCTTCCTTATTCAACGAGTTTGTTGAGTTGGTCTGAATTCAATTTATCACAGTCGGGCACGCCCTGACAGTGCAAGCCCGCCGCCTTCATGGTGACGAGGATGCGTTCGATCTGCTCTTCCTGTTTGACCGCGTGGTTGATCAGCCCGTGCAGCGCCTTCGACAACGGGTCGTCGCCGTTCGGCGTGACGCCGTAGGCGCTGAACAGGTTGGCCGTGGCGCTCACCGCCGAGGCCGGCTCCTTCTGCACGATGTGCGCCGGATTGCCGACCGCCGTGGCGCCCGGAGGCACCGGCTTCAACAGCACGGCGTTGGAGCCGACCTTGGCGTACTCGCCCACCGTGAAGCCGCCCAGCACCTTGGCGCCGGCGCCGACGATGACGCCGCGCGCCAGCGTCGGATGGCGCTTGGCGCCGGTGTGCAGCGAGGTGCCGCCCAGGGTCACGCCCTGGTAGATGGTGCAGTCGTCGCCCACTTCGGCGGTCTCGCCGATCACCACGCCGAAGCCGTGGTCGATGAACACGCGGCGGCCGATGGTGGCGCCCGGGTGGATCTCGATGCCGGTGACGATGCGCGCCAGGTAGGAGATGAAGCGCCCCAGCCATTTCATCTTGCGTGTCCAGCACCAGTGCGCCCAGCGGTGCATGACGATGGCTTGCAGGCCGGGGTAGCAGGTCAGCACCTCCCAGGCGTTGCGGGCCGCAGGATCGCGTTCGATGATGCTGTTGATGTCTTGGCGCAGATGATGGAACATGGGGTGTACGGGATTGCAACTGAAACGCTCATGGTAGCGTATTCGGTCGGTGGTTGCTGGGAAGCGGCTTGCAGGGAGGGAGTCGGGACTGAATCCCGGCGGCCCTCATAGCAGGCCGCCGGGTAGTCGTATCGCTTAGATCTCTTTGGCGATACGCTGGCGGCGTGCCTCGTACAGACAGACGCCGGATGCGACGGAAACGTTCAGGCTCTCGACCGAGCCGAACATTGGAATGCTGACCAGCATGTCGCAGGTCTCGCGGGTCAGGCGGCGCATGCCCTCGCCTTCCGAACCCATGACCAGCGCGGTCGGGCCGGTGAAGTCGGCTTCGTACAGGCCCTTCTCGCCGTCGTCGGAGGTGCCGATCAGCCAGATGTCGCGGTCCTTCAGGTCGCGCAGCGTGCGCGCCAGGTTGGTGACGGTGATGTACGGCACGGTCTCGGCCGCGCCGCTGGCGACCTTGGCGGCGGTGGCGTTCAAGCCCACCGCGCGGTCCTTCGGCACGATCACCGCGTGCGCGCCGACGCCGTCGGCCACGCGCAGGCAGGCGCCCAGGTTGTGCGGATCGGTGATGCCGTCCAGGACCAGCAGCAGCGGCGGGCCTTCGATGGCGTCCAGCAGTTCGTCCAGGTTGCGCGCCAGCGCCAGCTGCGAGGCAAAGGCGATCACGCCCTGGTGGCGACGGGTGCCGACGATCTTGTCGAGGCGGGCCGAATCCACCGGCATCACGCGCACGCCGGCCGCCTTGGCGTTGGCGATCAGGTCCTTCATGCGGCGGTCATCGCGGCCGATGTCGACAAAAATCTCTTCCACGGACGAAGCCTCATGACGCAAGCGCGAGGTCACGGCGTGGAAACCAAAAATCATTTTATTCTTACTCATTTATCGCTTCTTTTTACTTTTTGAGACAGTCTTCGCTGCTCGGGGTGCTACCGGGGCAGCCGCCCCGGCATTAGTCTTGCGTCCGCCGCGCGACTTGGCGGCGGGCTTGGCCGCGGCCGGCTTGGCGGCGACCTTGGCAGGCTGCGCTTTCGGCACGGCCGGACCAGGCTTGATGTTGGTCTTGCGGTCCTTGGACGGCGCGTCGCCTTTCTCGGCACGCGGCGGCGGAGCGTCGGCCCCGGCCAGGCGCAGGTCGATCTTGCGCGCTTCCAGGTCCACGCGCACCACCTGCACGCTGACGCGGTCGGTCAGCTGGAACTTCTTGCCGGTGCGTTCGCCGCGCAGTTCGTGGCGGGCGTCGTCGTACTGGAAGTAGTCGGCGCCGAGGTCGGTCACGTGCACCAGGCCTTCGACGAACAACTGGTCCAGCTGCACGAAGATGCCGAAGGTGGTCACGCCGGTGATGATGCCGGTGAATTCCTCGCCCAGCTTGTCCTGCATGAAGTAGCACTTGAGCCAGGCTTCGACATCGCGCGATGCCTCATCGGCGCGGCGCTCGTTGGCCGAGCAGTGCACGCCCAGCGCATCCCACACGGTCAGGTCGACGGCTTTTTTCTCTTTGCCCTCGGCCTTGTCCTTGGCCTGCTGCTTGCGGGTGGCGTTCGAAACGTTGGTGTTCAGCACGCTGGTGCTGGCCACTTTCGGTTCGTACTTCTTACCCAGCAGGATGGCCTTGATGGCGCGGTGCGTCAGCAAGTCCGGATAGCGGCGGATCGGGCTGGTGAAGTGGGCATAGGCCTCGTACGCCAGGCCGAAGTGGCCGATGTTGTCCGGCGAGTAGACCGCCTGCTGCATCGAGCGCAGCAGCATGGTCTGCAGCAGCGACGCGTCCGGACGCTCCTTGACCTGCTTCATCAGCGCGGCGTAGTCGCCGGCGGTCGGCTTGTCGCCGCCGTTCAGGTTCAGGCCCACCTGCTTGAGGAAGGTGCGGACCTGCTTGAGCTTTTCAGCGGTCGGGCTGGCATGGATGCGGTAGGTGCCGGGATGCTTGTGGCGGATCAGCAGGTCGGCCGCGCAGACGTTGGCGGTCAACATGCATTCTTCGATCAGCTTGTGGGCGTCGTTGCGGGTGCGCGGAATGATCTTCTCGATCTTGCCGGACGGGTTGCAGACGATGTAGGTCTCGGTGGTTTCGAAGTCGATCGCGCCACGCTCGGTGCGCGCCTTCAGCAGCGCGTGGTACACCTCGTACAGGTTCAGCAGGTGCGGCACGATGCCGGGACGGCGCGCGGCCTCCGGGCCCTTGGTGTTGCCGAGGATATCGGCCACTTCGGTGTAGGTCAGGCGCGCGGCCGAGTGGATCACGGCCGGATAGAACTGGTAAGCCTTGATCTCGCCTTTCGCGGTGACGACGGCGTCGCACACCAGGGTCAAACGGTCGACCGCCGGGTTCAGCGAGCACAGGCCGTTGGACAGCTTCTCCGGCAGCATCGGAATCACGCGGCGCGGGAAGTAGACCGAGGTGCTGCGCTCCAGCGCGTCGGCGTCGAGCGCGTCGTTCGGCTTGACGTAGTGGCTGACGTCGGCAATCGCGACGATCAGGCGGTAGGCGTTGGTGCGGCCGATCTTGACCGGCTCGCAGTAGACCGCGTCATCGAAGTCGCGCGCGTCTTCGCCGTCGATGGTGACCATCGGCACGTCGCGCAGGTCGACGCGGTCGCCCAGGTCGGCGTCGCGCACGTGGTCCGGCAGCTTGTTGGCTTGCTTGAGCGCGGCGTCCGAGAACACATGCGGCACGCCGAACTTGCGCACGGCGATTTCGATTTCCATGCCGGGGTCGTCCAGCGAGCCCAGGATTTCAACGATCTTGCCGACCGGCTGCTTGAAGCGCATCGGCTGCTCGGTCAATTCGACGCTGACGACCTGGCCCGACTTGGCCTTGCCGATCGAGCCTTCGACCAGGATGTCCTGGGCGATGCGCTGGTCTTCCGGCGCGACGATCCAGGCGCCGTTTTCGTTCAACAGGCGGCCGATAATGTGGGTGTTAGCGCGCTGCACCACTTCGACGATGGTGCCTTCCGAGCGGCCGCGGCGGTCGACGCCGACCACCTTGGCCAGCACGCGGTCGCCATGCAGCACTTTCTGCATTTCCTTCTCAGGCAGGAACAGGTCCTCGCCCGGCTCGTCCGGGATCACGAAACCGAAGCCGTCCTTGTGGCTGCTGACGCGGCCGGAGATGAAGCCGGTTTCGGTGGCCAGCGAGAAGTGGCCGCTGTCGTCGGAGACGATCTGGCCGTCGCGCTGCATGGCGTTCAGGCGGCGCGACAACACGGCCTGGGCCTCGGTCGCGACCTTCAGCGACTTCGACAGTGCGCGCAGATCGAGCGGCGCCTTGGCGCTGCGGAAGATGCCGAGAATTTCCTCCCGGCTGGGAATGGTATGGGTAGATTGGTTCAAAAGTATTTCTGTAGTTATTATTGACAGTGTTCAGAGGAAATCCGGCCTGGCAAAATCGTCAGGTGCATATATATGACACGACGACAGGCGTAGTGTACTTGGAAACGCTCTGATTGACTAATTTGCGGACGGCGTTGCGAATTCCGGCGGATTTTTTAGGTCGGGCCATTTGACATCCCGCAAAATTCCTCTATAATCTTGGTCTCTCGCAGCGACAACGTTGAAAAACGGCGGCAAAGCGAGGGTTTGTAGAAATACAGGCTGCTAGACAGGGTTGATGTGCAGTATGGAACGAAAGTTCATCTGGCGCGAAACTCTCCCCGTCGCTATAATAGCAGAGTTGTTAAGAAGCATCAGTGCCCACGTGGCGGAATTGGTAGACGCGCATGGTTCAGGTCCATGTGCCGCAAGGTGTGGGGGTTCGAGTCCCTCCGTGGGCACCACAAATTCCGCAAAAAAGCCTCCATCGAGCTGAAAAGCCGATGGGGGCTTTTTTCATTGTCAGGCCGGCGCCGTGCTCCACTCCAGGTTGAGCTGGGCGCCGATTTCCCGCAGCAGCTCGCGCTCGTCGACCGGCTTGCCGAGGAAGGCGTTGGCGCCCACCTGCAGTGAACGCTCCTCCTCTTCCGGCGTCGAACTGGCGGAAATGATCACCACCGGCATGTGGCTGGTGCGGGCGTCGGCGCGCAGGCGGCGCGTGGTTTCGATGCCATCCATGTCCGGCATCACCATGTCCAGCAGCACCATGTCCGGCAGGCTGGCCTGCATCTGGCTCAGCGCCGCGACGCCGCTGTCGGCCTCCAGCATGCGGAAGTCCAGCGCGCCCAGCAGGTCGCGCAGCAGCGCGCGGTTGGTGGCGACGTCGTCCACCACCATGATGGTCTTGCGCGGCCCGAGGTAGCCGGTGGCGTTGTGGCCGTCGCTGCTGGCCGGCGCCGGCGCCTCCGCCAGCGGCACGGAGACGTCGAACCAGAAGCGGCTACCCTGCCCCAGCTTGCTTTCCACCTTGAGTTCGCCGCCCATCAGCCGCACCAGCTGGCCGCTGATCGCCAGGCCCAGGCCGGTGCCGCCGGCTCGGCGCGCCGCGTCCCCCACTTGTTCGAACGGCCGGAAGATGGCCTCCACATGATCGGGCGCGATGCCGATGCCGTCGTCGCGCACTTCGAAACGCAGCGCCGCCATGCCTGGTGGGGCGTCCGGCAAGGGCATGACGCGCAGGCGCACGGTGCCGCGGTCGGTGAACTTGACGGCGTTGCCCAGCAAATTCAGCAGCACCTGGCGCAGACGGGTTTCGTCGATGCTGATCGACACCGGCAGGCCCGCCACCAGTTCCAGCTCGAAGTGCAGCTGCTTCTGCTCGGCGCGCACGCGCATGATGTCGGCCACCACCGACAGCAAATCGCCCAGCAGCACCGGCCTGGGATGGAACTCCATCCGGCCCGCCTCCACGCGCGACAGGTCGAGCACGTCGTTGATCAGGGCCAGCAGGTGCTGGCCGCCCTGCTGTATCGTGCCGACGCCGGAGCGCTGCGTCGGCGTCAGGCCCTTGTCGCGCTTGAGGATTTGCGTGTAGCCGAGGATGGCGTTGAGCGGCGTGCGCAGCTCGTGGCTCATCGACGCCAGGAAGGCGCTCTTGGCGCGGTTGGCCACCTCGGCGCGCTCCATGGCGGCGCGCAGCTCGCTATTAACCTTCTGCAGCTCGGCATTGACGGCCGCCAGCTCCGCTGGGCTGGGAATGCGCAGCGCCACCGGCACCAGCCGCACCAGCACCACGGCCGTGACCACCGAGGCGGCGGCGGTGATCGCCTTCAGGATCACCGACAGCCAGTAGTCGGGATGCCAGATCACCCAGATGTCGGCCATGTGCGTGCCGCCGCAGGCCAGGATGAAGACGCCGAAGGCGATGAACATCCAGTCGAACGGCATGTCGCGGCGTTTGCGGATGAAGTACAGCAGCGTGACGGGGATGGTCAGGTAGGCCAGCGCGATCAGCGCATCGGAAATCACGCTCATCCAGAGGATGGACGGCGTCCATAAAAAACAGTGACCGTGCGGCATAAAGCCCTGGCTGCCGAACCAGTTGCTCAATGTGTCCATGGCCTACCTCCTTGGTCTCAGATGACGGGGCCAGCACTCAGGAGCTTACGAAAGTGTGAGCAAACAAGCAAGCAGCAAATCTGCGCTGCGGTTTTGTGCAATCTTTCTCAAAAATCAGCATTTCGTCCTTGACGGGCGCGCGCCGCTCCCCTATGATTCTGGCCTCTGTTGCAGAACACGCAGCAGAAAAGCAGTAACAGTGCCCACGTGGCGGAATTGGTAGACGCGCATGGTTCAGGTCCATGTGCCGCAAGGTGTGGGGGTTCGAGTCCCTCCGTGGGCACCATAGAATTCCGCAAAAAAGCCTCCATCCAGCTGAAAAGCAGATGGGGGCTTTTTTCATTGTGGGGCTTTTTTTCATCGCGGGGATATTTTACGCCTCGCCCTTGACGGCGCCGCCGCCATGCGGCATGATGCTGCCTCTGTTGCAGAACACGCGGCGGAGAGTAGCAAGCAGTAACAGTGCCCACGTGGCGGAATTGGTAGACGCGCATGGTTCAGGTCCATGTGCCGCAAGGTGTGGGGGTTCGAGTCCCTCCGTGGGCACCACAGAATTCCGCAAAAAAGCCTCCATTGAGCTGAAAAGCAGATGGAGGCTTTTTTCATTGTCGGTACCGGAAATTATTTCATAAAAGCACGAGATCTCTATTGACGGGGTAGCCGCCCTCCTTTAAGATTCGGGCCTCTGTTGCAGAACACGCGGCAGAAAAGCAGTAACAGTGCCCACGTGGCGGAATTGGTAGACGCGCATGGTTCAGGTCCATGTGCCGCAAGGTGTGGGGGTTCGAGTCCCTCCGTGGGCACCACAGAATTCCGCAAAAAGCCTCCATTGAGCTGAAAAGAAGATGGAGGCTTTTTTCATTACAGCGCCGCTTTGACGGCGTCCGCCAGCGAGATGGTCGGACGGCCGATCAGCTTGCCCAGCGTGCCGCTGCCGTCATACAGCGCACCCTTGGCGGCCTGCGCATCCGAATCGGCGATCAGGTCGGCCAGCGGCGCCGGCAGGCCCACGCTCACCAGCATCTCACGGTAATCCTGCTGCGGCAGGTTGTGGAAAGGAATCTGCTTGCCCGACTGGCGCGACACTTCGGCCGCCAGCTCGCCCAGCGTGAACGCCTGGTCGCCCGCCAACTCGTACACTTGCTCCACCGGTCCGGCGCTGGTCAGCACGGCCGCCGCCGCATCGGCGTAATCGGCGCGCGCCGCCGCCGAGATGCGCCCTTCCCCGGCGCCGCCCGCCAACGCGCCATGCGCCAGCGCCGCGCCCAGGCCGCCCGTGTAGTTTTCCACATACCAGCCATTGCGCAGCAAGGTGTACGGCAGGCCGGAAGCGCGCACGGCCGCCTCGGTGTCGCGGTGCTCGGCGGCCAGCGCCAGCGGCGACGCGTCCGCATGCAGCACGCTGGTGTAGGCCAGCAGGCCGGCCTTGGCGCGCACGGCGGCATCGACGACGTTGCGGTGCTGCGGGCCGCGCTGGCCCAGCTCGCTCGACGAAATCAGCAGCACCTTGGCCGCGCCCTGGAAGGCTGCGTCCAGCGAGGCCGGATCGGCATAGTCGGCGCGGCGCACCTGCACGCCTTGCGCGGCCAGGTCGGCCACCTTGGCGACGTCGCGCACGGCGGCGACGATCTGCGCGGCAGGAACGGTTTTCAGCAGGCGGGCAATCACCAGACGGCCCAGTTGGCCACTTGCACCAGTAACGATAATCATGTTTTTCTCCTTTGAACAGGCTGCCACGGGGAGGTTTCCGCGCGGTTGGTGCTATGATAGGGTCTACACTTACTAATTGTAAGTACGCACAAAATAGTAAGTACCCCATCCAACCGGAGGAAGCCCAGATGAACCAAGTCAAATCAAGCCGCTCGCTGCGCAAGGCGCTGGCCGGCAACCAGGGGGATCCCCGCGCCCACGTGCTGGCGGCGGAATGCCCGTCGCGCGCCGTGCTGGGCCACATCACCAGCCGCTGGGGCGTGCTGGTGCTGGTGGTGCTGCTGGACGGCACCCACCGCTTCAGCCAGCTGCGCCGGGAAATCGGCGGCGTCAGCGAGAAGATGCTGGCGCAGACGCTGGACGCGCTGGCCACGGACGGCCTGGTGCTGCGGGTGGCGCAGCAGGTAGTGCCGCCGCACGTGGAGTACAGCCTGACGCCGCTTGGGCGCCAGGCGGCCGAGCGGCTGGAGGTGCTGGTCGACTGGATCGAGGACAACTTCCCGCTGATCCGGCAGGCGCAGGAGGCCGCCGCGCTGGCCGCGGCCTAGTCCTGCTGAAAGGCTTGACCCGGACCGCCCATCCTGTGACACTGACTGCAATCAAGTACTGCGGAGCGGATACCCTCACCCATGATGCAGCCGTCACCTCCCGACCAGCCCAACATCGTGTTGATAGCCACCAACACGAGTTACGATCTCGCCACGCTCAGAACCATGCTGGCCCCGCACGGCCTGGCGGTCGAGCAGGTGCGGCGCGGCGACGAGGCCCTGGCGCTGGCCACCGGCGGCAAGGTCGCCCTGGCGCTGCTGGACGTGGCGCTGGCCGGCAGCGCGCGGCTGGAGTTGTGCGGGCGCCTGCGCGACGCCTGCGGCGGCAAGCTGCCGCTGTTCCTGCTGTCGTCCACGCCCTCGCCCGAGGAGCGCGAGCGTGCCCGCGAAGCCGGCGTCAGCGCCTATCTGCCGCTGGCCTTCCCCACCGAGGACCTGGCTGAAAAAATCCTGCTGCAACTGCAGGCGATCACGCCGGCGCCGGCGCCGGACGGCATGCCGACCATGGCGACGCTGGAAGTGAACTACCACCAGATGCTGGCCGGCTCGCCGGACGCCATCCTGCTGATGCAACGCGGCAGCAACCGCGTGCTGGACGTCAACCGCGCCACCCGCCTGCTGTTCGGCATGACGGAAACCGAGCTGCTGCAGGCCAAACTGCCGGACCTGTGCCCGCCGCGCCAGCCGGACGGCCGCGCCTCGTCCGAAGCGTTCGCCAGCTATATCGACCGGGTGATGGCGGGCGGCGTGCAAGTGTTCGAGCTGACCGTGCAGCACAGTTCCGGCCGCCAGGTGGCGTGCGAACTGCGCATGGTGCCGCTGAACACGCCCGAACACCGGGTGATGCATGTGCGCATCGTCGACGTCAGCAGCCGCAAGCGGGCCGAGGAACTACGCGACGGCAAGAACCTGGTGCTGGAAATGATCGCGCGCGGCGCGCCGCTGAAGGACACGCTGGACCAGCTGGCGCGCCTGATCGAGGCCCAGGCGCCGCCGGTGCTGTGCTCGGTGATGCTGGTGGCGCCGGACGGCGTCACGTTGCAGGCGGCCGCCGCCCCCACCCTGCCGGCGGCTTACCTGGCGACCATCGACGGCCAACCGTCGGGCCCGGTGGCCGGCTCGTGCGGCACCGCCGTGCACCGCAAGGAAACCGTGGTGGTCAACGACATCCTCAACGATCCGCTGTGGGCGCCCTACAAGGAGATCGCCCTGCAATACGGCCTGCGCGCCTGCTGGGCCATGCCGATCCTGCTCGATCCCGGCACGGTGCTGGGCAGCTTCGCCATGTACTACCTCGAACCGCGCAGCCCGACCAAGGAAGACCGCCAGCTGATCAAGGCCGCCACCCACCTGGCCGGCATCGCCATCGCCAGCACCCGGCGCGAGGCCGAGCTGGTGCGCCACCGCGAGCATCTGGAAGAGCTGGTGCAGGCCCGCACCTCCGAGCTGCAGCGCGCCAAGGAGGATGCCGAGCACGCCAACGAGGAACTGTCGACCGCGCTGGAGAACCTCAGCATGACGCAGGAAGAGCTGGTGCGGCGCGACAAGCTGGCCGCGCTGGGCGCGCTGGTGGCCGGCGTGGCCCACGAGCTGAACACGCCGATCGGCAACTGCCTGACGATGGCCGGCAGCATGAGCGAACGCACCGAGGCGCTGCGGCGCGACCTGGACAGCGGCCTGCGGCGCTCGGTGCTGGCCGAGTATCTGCAACAAGCCACCGACGCCGACGACGTCGTGCTGCGCAATTTGAAACGCGCGGCCGCGCTGGTGGACAGCTTCCGCCGCATCGCGGTCGACAACACCAGCTCGCAGCGCAGCCGCTTCGTGCTGGGCGACGTGGTGGCGCAACTGCTGCAGGCCAGGCAGGCCGAGGTCAAGCAGCACGGACTGGAACTGGTGGAGGAGATCGAACACTGGCTGGAGCTCGACAGCTATCCCGGCCCGCTGGGCCAGGCGCTGGAAAACCTGATCGACAACTGCATCGTCCACGCCTTCGAGGGGCGGACGCAAGGCACCATCACGATCCGCGCCCAGGACATCGGCAACGGCGAGATCGCCGTCTCGGTCGGCGACAACGGCGCCGGCATCCCGGCCGCCAACCTGCCGCGCATCTACGATCCCTTCTTCACCACCCGGCTCGGCGCCGGCGGCTCCGGCCTGGGGCTGTACATCACGCACAACATCGTCACGGGCGTGCTGGGCGGACGCATCGAGACCGTCAGCATGCCGGAAGCCGGCACCACGGTCACCCTGCGGCTGCCGCGCGTCGCGCCGTGTTGAGCCAGCCGCAATAATTTTCTTTCGCGCAATTATTGCGGCCGTATAATAGCTTGCAACAGACCGGCAACCAGCCGGCAGCCAGCGGGGAGATCATCCAGTGCGCCCACATCCTGCCCAGCCTGAGAAGATGGACATGGCGAGCCTGCGCTGCGAATTTCGCGACGCCGCGGCCGAACGGGCATTCCTGCGCCACCACCTGGCCATGACGCAGGCGCAGCTGCGCGTGACCTTCATCTTCTGCTCCCTGTTTTACCTGTGCTTCGCCGCCTCCGACATGGCGTGGCTGGGCTACAGCCTGCGCACGGCCATGCTGATCGGCGCGCGGCTGGCGGTAGCCGGCGTCGCCCTGGGCGGCCTGGTCGTGCTGCGGCGCCGGCCCGGCTCGATCCCCGTCACGCGCGGCGTGGCCAGCGTGGTGGAGATGGCGGGCGCGGCCGGCTTCCTGCTGATCGCCGCGCTGCGCCCGGCCGAGTTCTCGCTGCATGCGATTTCGATGGCCATCGTCGTCATCGTGATCTACATCTACATTCCGAACCGCCTGCTGTACGCGGCCGCGATCGCGGCGCCGGCCACGCTGGGCTTCATCGTGCTGGCCGCCCGGCTGGGCGACCTGCGCCGGGTCGAGCTGGGTACCATGGCCGCGCTGCTGATGCTGACCAACCTGTTCGGCTACGTGGCGGCGCGCCGCTACCAGCTGCTGCTGCGCGACGAATACAAGGCCCAGATGGTGTTGAAAAACCTGTCCGTGCGCGACCCGCTGACCGGCTGCTACAACCGGCGCCACCTGCACGAGCAGCTGCTGGAAACGGAAATCGCCCGCGCCCAGCGCTACCGGCTGTGCCTGACGGTCATCATGAGCGACCTGGACCATTTCAAGGCGGTCAACGACACCTACGGCCACAACGGCGGCGACGCCGTGCTGCAGCGCTTCGGCGCGCTGCTGCAATCGATGACGCGCGACGGCGTCGACAGCGTGGTGCGCTACGGCGGCGAGGAATTCCTGCTGATCCTGCCGGAGACCGACCTGGCCGGCGGCGCGCTGCTGGCCGAGCGCCTGCGCCACGCGCTGGCAGCCACGCCGGTCAAGCACGAGGGACGGGAGATCGCCATCACGGCCAGCTTCGGCGTGGCCAGCGTGGATTTCGCCACGTCGGCGCACGACGCCCACCTCAACATGATCGCCGCCGCCGACGAATTGCTGTACGCTGCCAAAAATGGCGGCCGCAACCGCGTCTGCTCCCGACAACTGGTTTAAGACATGATCCACATCAAACGAAGCCTGGCCATTGTGCTGGCCCTCTACTGCACCAGCCTCAGCGCCGGCCCGGCGCCGTGGTACAAATGGCGCAGCAAGATCGACAACTACCTCAGCTGCTCGCAGACGCCGCTGGGGCCGGGTTGGGTCAAGGACTCCGGCCCCTATAAAGATAGCCGTTGCGAAAAGTTGGTTCTTGCTAAATAATGGACCGGCAATAACAGGGGTAACCCCAGGGCAGTACTGGCTACATTTCATCATCTTGAGGAGACTGTATGTTTACGAATCCCGAACAATTTGCCAACGCCACCAAAGCACTGTTTGAATTTCAGCTCGAAACCTTCAACACCCTGACCAGCAAAGCCGTCCAAGGCGTCGAACAAGTCGTCGCCCTGAACATGGCCACCGCCAAGACCCAGCTGGAAGACGGCCTCGCCACCGGCAAGGAAATCAGCCAGACCACCGACCCGAAAGCCGCGATGTCGCTGGCCGCCGCCAAGGTCCAGCCCGGCATGGCCGGCGCCGCCGCCTACAACCAGCAACTGGGCACGATCATCGCCGAGATCCGCGAAGAATTCACCCGCGCCGCCGACGCCCACATGACCGAAGCCAAAAGCACACTCAGCGCGCTGATCTACGACGTCACCAAGAACGTGCGTCCCGGCTCGGAAAACGCCGTGCAGATCGTCAAGACCGCGATCGACAACGCCTTCAATGGCTACGAACAAGTGACCTCGGCCACCAAGCAAGCCGTGCAGGCAGTCGAAGCGCAGATCGCCAAAGCCAGCGAACTGGTCGAGAAAAACACCGCCAAACCGGCCAAGGCCGCGAAAAAATAAGCCGTCCCGTCTCCTCCCGCCAGCCAGGCCCGCGCGCCTGGCTTTTTATTTTGCTGGGCGTGCGCCGCCAAATGCGATACACTGTACATAAACACAGTTACTCGCGCAGCTATCCCCGGCAATGATCAAAGTTCTGGAAAATCCCTTTTACTACCTGGACAACTTCCATCAGGTACTGACGTGGATAGGCGCGCGCTACGACGATCTGCTCAACGCCGAGGAGCGCGCCTTCATCACCGCCTTCCCCACGCTGCCGCAAGCGTCGCGCGCGCTGTTCGTGCGCATGGTGATGCGCAAGGGAACGGTGTTCCGCGCCAGCAAACTGGTGTACGCGGAAATCGGCAGCACGCACGAGGCGGCCCGTCCGCTCGCGGCCCTGGGCCTGATCGAGGAAGACCCGGCACTTGACCTGGAACAGTTATTCGAGCTGCTGCAAAAGCCCGAGATCGGCAAGATCTTCCAATTGCCGCCTCACCTGCGCCAGCTGCGCAAGGCCGATCAACTGGAGGCGCTGCGCGCGCAATACGAAGGCGAGCACCGCTACTCCAACTGGTACCAGGACTCGGGCGACCACTGCTACCGCAACCTGACGCAGGAACTGTGCGACCGGCTGCGCCTCATCTTCTTCGGCAACTACCACCAAGACTGGACCGAGTTCGTGCTGTCCGACCTCGGCATCTACCAGTACGAAAAAGTGGACTTCTCGCCGGCCGCGCGCGGCTTCCGCAGCCGGCGCGACATCGACGACTTCCTCGCGCTGCGCCGCTGCTATGAGCGCTTCGTCGATGGCGAGGCGCCGGCCGACGTGATCCGCGACCTGCCGCCCTGCCCCGACGATAACGAATGGCTGCGCAGCCGCCGCGACAAGCTCACGTTCCAGATCGCCCAGCATCTCGAGAAGCTCGGCGACTGGCCTGCCGCGCACCAGCTGTACGCCGGCTGCGACTATCCCGGCGCCCGCGCGCGCGCCGTGCGCGTGCTGGAGAAAGACGAACAACCGCGCGCCGCCTTCGAGCTGCTGCAAGCGGCGCTGCTGGCGCCCGAGAGCGAAGCGGAACGCCAGCAGCTGCTGCGCATGGCGCCGCGCCTGGCGCGCAAGCTGGGCCACGCCAAGCCACCGCCGCAAACGCCCGCGCAACCGCAACGCATCGACCTGAGCCTGCCGCCACCACCGGAGCCGAACTACGTCGAGTTCGTCGTGCGCGACCACCTCACGCGCGACGACGCGCCGGTCTACTACGTCGAGAACGCGCTGATCAATTCGCTGTTCGGCCTGCTGTGCTGGGACGCCGTGTTCAGCCCCATCCCCGGCGCCTTCTTCCATCCCTACCATCGCGGCCCGGCCGACCTGCACAGCGCGGATTTCCAGCGCCGCCGCGCGCAGCAGTTCGCCGCCGCGCTGGCCCAGCTGGACGGCGACCAATACCGCGCCACGATACGCGCCAACTTCGCCGCCAAAGCCGGCATCCAGTCGCCCTTCCTGTACTGGGAGGCGCTGGACCCGGCGCTGCTCGACCTGGCGCTGGACTGCATCCCGGCGCTGCACCTGAAGCGCGCCTTCGAGCGCATCCTGGCCGACATCAAGGCCAACCGCAGCGGCTTCCCGGACCTGATCCAGTTCTGGCCGGCCGAGCGCCGCTACAACATGATCGAAGTAAAAGGCCCCGGCGACCGCCTGCAGGACAACCAGCTGCGCTGGATCGACTACTGCGCCACGCACGACATGCCGATCTCGGTCTGCTACCTGCAATGGGCGGCATGAGCACGCAGCCCCGGTACACCATCGCCGTGCGCGCGCTGTGCGAGTTCACCGCCAAGACCGGCGACCTCGACCTGCGCTTCACGCCCTCGCCTACCGCACAGGAAGGCATCGCCGGCCACGCCGTCGTGACGTCGCGGCGCGGCGACGATTATCAGACCGAGCTCGCGCTGTCCGGCGATTTCGGCCCGCTGCGCGTGCGCGGCCGCGCCGACGGCTACGATGCCCGCGCCAACCGCATCGAGGAAATCAAGACCTATCGCGGCGACCTGAAGAAGATGCCCGACAACCAGCGCCAGCTGCACTGGGCGCAGGTCAAGGTCTACGGCCACCTGTTGTGCCAGGACCAAGGACTGGACAAGGTCAACCTGGCGTTGGTCTACTTCGACATCGGCAGCCAGAAGGAAACCGTGCTGCAGGAGACGCATACCGCCGCCAGCCTGCAAGCCTGGTTCGAGCAGCAATGCACGCTGTTCCTGCAATGGGCGCAACAGGAACTGGCGCACCGCGCCGAACGCGACGCGCAGCTGAAGGCGATGCGCTTCCCGCATGGCGACTTCCGCCCCGGCCAGCGCCAGCTGGCCGAAGCCATGTACAAGGCCAGCAAGCGCGGCGTGTGCCTGCTGGCGCAAGCGCCGACCGGTATCGGCAAGACCGTCGGCAGCCTGTTCCCGATGCTCAAGGCCAGCGCCGAGCACGGCGTCGACAAAGTGTTCTTCCTGGCCGCGAAAACCTCGGGCCGGCAGATGGCGCTGGACGCGGTCGAGGTGATCCGCGCGGGCGCGCCGCTGCTGCCGCTGCGTACGCTGGAGATGGCGTCCAAGAGCACGGCCTGCGTCAATCCGGACAAGGCCTGCCACGGCGATTCCTGCCCGCTGGCCAAGGGTTTCTACGACCGCCTGCCGGCCGCGCGCCAGGCCGCGCTGGACATCATGCTGCCGCCCGCGTCCGAGTCCGGCGCAGGCGCCACCCTGCTCGCGCTCGACCGCGACACGCTGCGCGCCGTCGCACTGGCCCACGACGTCTGCCCCTACTACCTGAGCAGCGAGATGGCACGCTGGTGCGACATCGTCATCGGCGACTACAACTACTACTTCGACCTCAGCGCCATGCTGCACAGCCTGACGCTGCTCAACGACTGGAAGGTCAACGTGCTGGTGGACGAGGCGCACAACATGGTCTCGCGCGCCCGCAAGATGTATTCAGCCGACATGGAACACGCCGCGCTGCGCCTGCTGCGCAAGGTCGTGCCGGAGGAGCTGAAGAAGCCGCTCGACCGCGTCCACCGCCAATGGAACCAGCTGGAGAAGGACCAGACGGCCGAGTACCAATCGCACGCCACGCTGCCGGAAAAATTCATGGGCGCGCTGCAGACGGCGGCCACCGCCATCGGCGACTACATGGCCGAGCATCCATCGTACGTGGACGCCGACCTGCAGGAGTTCTATTTCAACGCGCTGCTGTTCACGCGGCTGGCCGAAAGCTTCGGCGACCACGCGCTGTTCGACATCGAAAAATCCGAAGGCGCGCGCGCCAGCCACTCGAACTCCGTGCTCTGCATCCGCAACATCGTGCCGGCGCCCTTCCTCAAGCCGCGCTTCGAAAGCACGCACACCACGGCGCTGTTCTCGGCCACGCTCAGCCCGTGGAACTACTTCGGCGACATGCTCGGCATGCCCGACACCACCGCCTGGGTCGATGTCGAATCGCCGTTCGTGGCCGAGCAGCTGTCGGTGCAGGTGGCCGCGCACATCTCCACACGCTACCAGCACCGCCAGCAATCGCTGCGGCCGATCGCCGAGCTGATGGGCGAGCAGTACCGCCGCCAGCCCGGCAACTACCTGGCCTTCTTCAGCAGCTTCGATTACATGGAAAAGGCCGCCAACCAGTTCGCCGAACGCTATCCCGAAGTGCCGGTGTGGCGCCAGTCGCGCCGCATGGACGAGACGGAACGCGCGCAGTTCCTGGCCCGCTTTACGCTCGACAGCGCCGGCATCGGCTTCGCGGTGCTGGGCGGCTCCTTCGGCGAGGGCGTGGACCTGCCCGGCGCGCGCCTGATCGGCGCCTTCGTCGCCACGCTGGGCCTGCCGCAGATCAATCCGGTCAACGAGCAGATCCGCCAGCGCATGGACGCCATCTTCGGCGCCGGCTACGACTACACCTACACCTACCCCGGCATGCAGAAGGTGGTGCAGGCGGCCGGCCGCGTGATCCGCACGCAATCGGACCGCGGCACCGTCTACCTGATCGACGACCGCTTCGGCCGCCCCGAAATACAACAGCTGATGCCGGCCTGGTGGCGCATCGAATCAGCGCTTATCCGTCCATAGCGATATGCAATCAACAGTCGCAAACATGTCTGCTATATTGGGTTGACTGGTGTTCCGCGCGCCCCGCATCTGCGCGTATGGCAGGTGATTGTCGACTCACCCAGACTCCGTGAGCCTTAGGTTTTCAGAAATGATGACATGAGACTACGGGAAAATACGCGCCTGGCCATCGCGATCCAACACGCCATCCTCATCGACGCCACGGTCGGTGCCGCCCATGCGTGGGCCTACCTCAGCGCGCTCGACGTGCCGCAATCGACCATCCTGCGGGTGCTTTCCAGCGCCAGCCAACGGCGCGCCTCCGACCTGAAAGCGGCGCGCCAGCCGACTACTGGATGACCGCACGGATCTTCTGGTAGCCGCTGCGGCTGACCGGAACCTTGCCGCCGTCCTTGAGAATGGCGACATAGCTGTCCTTGGTGGCCTGCTCGATGCGATCGACGCAGGCGATGTTGACGATCCACGAGCGGTGGATGCGCAGGAACTGTTCAGCGTCCAGCTGCGCCTCCAGCTCCGCCATGCGCTGGTTCTTCAGGTAGGACTTGCCCTCCGAGCGAATCTGCACATAGTCGTCCTGCGCCTCGATCACCTCGATCTTGTCGCTGTTGATGACGTGGACCTTGGCGCCGTCGCGTATCAGCACGCGGCCCAGCGGCTTGTTGCGGACGGCCGCCTCGCGCACCATGTTCTCGACCGCGGCGTCGCCGTCGCCCTTGCCCAGGTTGGCGCGCGCGTGGGCCAGCGCCTGGTCGAAGCGCTGCTGACTGAAGGGCTTCAGCAGGTAGTCGAGCGCGTGGAACTCGAAGGCCTTGATCGCGTACTGATCGTAGGCGGTGGCGAAGATGTAGCGCGTCTTGCGGCCCGCCAGTTCGGCCACTTCGAAGCCGTCCAGCTTGGGCATCTGGATGTCCAGGAACACCAGGTCCGGCGCCAGCTCGGTGATCGCCTTGACGGCTTCGAAGCCGTTGGCGCATTCGGCCACCACCTCCACGCCCGGATGCTCGGCCAGATACTCGCGCACGACGCCGCGCGCCAGCATTTCATCGTCGACGATTATGATACGCATGCTCTACTCTCCCTCTTCGCCTGTTTGCGCGGGCATCGCGATGTCCACGCCAAAGCTGTTGTCGTGACGTCCCCAGTGGATGCTGGCTTCGTGCTTGTAGGCGCCGGCCAAACGCTGGCGCACATTGGTCAGGCCGATGCCATGGCCTTCGCTGCGGTTGGACGACATGTCCAGGTCCACCGGATTGTCGACGCGGATGTGCAGCATGGAGCCGGCGCGGCGCGCCGTCACCCGTATCGTGCCGCCGTCCGGCATATTGCAGATGCCGTGCTTGACCGCATTCTCCACCAGCGGCTGGATGATCATCGGCGGCACCAGGCAGGCGGCGGCTTCCGCTTCGACCTGCTCATCCACCTGCAGCCGCGCGCCGAAGCGCACCTGCTCGATCGCCAGGAAGTGGCGTATCAAGCGCATCTCCTCGTCCAGCGTGACCTTCTTGTGCGCTTCCATGCCCAGACTCTGGCGGAAGAAGCTGGCCAGTTCCAGCGTCATGCGGCGCGCGCCCTTCGGGTCCTGCGAGGTCAGCGCGCTGATCGAATTGAGGCTGTTGAACAGGAAGTGCGGATCGATCTGCGTGCGCAGCATGCGCAGCTCTGCCTCCTGCGCCATCAGCAGCGACTCCAGCTCACGCTGTTCGGCGCTCTTGGCGCGCACGAACTCGATCACCAGATAATGCACCGCCGCCGCGAAACCGTACAGCAGGATGCCCAGGCCGACGATCAGCGCCGACAGTTGCGGACTGAAGTCGATGCCGGCCCACGACACACCCAGCATCTGGCAGGCGCCGTTCCACGCGCGCCCCACCGCCAGCCACAGGAAGCCCGACACCGCCGCCGCCACCGTCAGCACCAGCGCGGTGGCGGCGGGCCGGTTGCCGCCGAGCGGATAGGCGCGGCACACATAGTAGGCCGAATAGCCGGCGGCGAAAGCGTACAGCAGGTTCAAAGGAATCGCGAACGCCATGGCGTTGGCCAGCGGCGCGTCGCCCGCCAGCGAGATCACGCCGCCCAGCGCGATCCCGAGGAACAGCCACACCAGCAGGTAGATGACGATGCCGCGCCGGCTGGAGGAAATCTCCTGCATGCTTTAGTTACGCACTTCCAGGCCGCCCATGATGGCGTAGCCGCGCACGATCAGGCGCTTGGCCGGCGTTGGAGGCGGCACGGTTTTCTCTTCGAAGCCGCCCATGATCGGCGTGCCTTCCAGGACCACGGTCCAGTCGACCGGCACCTTGATGGTGATCCCGCCGAACATCGAAAACACGTTCAGCACGGCCTCGCCGTTGATCGCGCTTTGACGCAGGTCCAGGTCGCAGCCGCCCATCACCGCGGTGATCTCGCCGCCGCGGAAGTCCGGCGACGTGATGCGGCGCTTGAAGCCGCCCATGATGGCCGTGATGTTGATGACGGAATCGTCGCTGGTCTTGTCCAGCATGTCGGCGCGCGGCTCGAAGAAGGAGCGGCCGGTGGTGGACTTGAACATCACCGACAAGCCGGCGGCGATCAGTATCAAGGGCCACAGCGAGCGCCAGGCGATGTCAATAAAGCCGGTCTCCTTCAGCAGGATCAGGCTGCCGACCAGTATCAGCGCGCCGCCGACAACGGCGCCGGACGTGGTGCGGGTCTGCACCACCTTCAGGATGCCGAAGAAAATCAGCACGGTCGGCCACAGGTGCAGCGTGAAGTTCAGGTCCAGCCAGCCCAGGTTATCGAGCAGGAAAACCATGCCGATGATGACGACGGCCACGCCGACTATCAGTTGGGATGTGGGATCGCGTTGGCGGTTCGAGCTCATTGCTGCTCCTTGGTCGAGATGAAGATATTATCCAGCAAAGGACGCAGCACCAGGCCGATGCCGCAGGCGACCACCAACGCGGGCCAGGTCTCGCCGAAGCCCAGGCCCCAGATGTGATTGAAGGAGACGTACCACCAGCCGGCCAGGAAAATCTCCCACAGGCCGTTGAGGAAGTAGCGCGGTGTGGTCGGCGGAATGATCTTGGTGACGCCGGAGATGACCAGCAGCCATGGCCACCAGCGCCAGAAGTTCAAGGGGTTGAAATCCAGTTCGATGATGTCGGCGCGGTCCAGCAGCAGCACGGTGCCGGCGATCACCATGGCCATGCCCCAGACCAGTTGCTGGCGCCAGCGGTAAGCGGTGTGAATACTCATGTCAGTCCCCAAAGTCGGTATGGATGTAACAATACCGGGGAACCGCTGGCGGGGAAACCGCTATTCGGCGAATGGCGGAAAAGGGCCGGTGAACGGCGAAGAAATTCAGCTGCGGCCGTTACCGACCTTCTGTTCGTACCCCATCATGCCCCAGCCGAGCTGACGCCGGATCTCGTCCGGGGTCGGCGGTGGCTGGACAGCGTGGGATCGGCGCTCCAGGTAGGCGCGCACCAGGAATTTCGATGGATGAGTAGTCTGCGACATGATGGCCTCCCTGCGGTGCCGACGCGTTGTTGGTGCCGATATTCGAGGCTATCGGCTCACCTGCTGCCGGAGCGCTCACCGGGTTGGTCCGGGTGCTGCTCCAAGCACGCAAGGCCAGTGTAGCGCCGCACCGGATAGGTATCTGTACGGCGCCGCACACTGCGCCGCTTCAGAGTTTCTGCTGCAGGAACTCGAGGAAGCAGCTGATGCGCTGGGCCAGCTGGGTGTTGCGGTAGTAGACCGCGTGGATCTGCTGGCAGTAGCCGGTGTTGGCGTCTTCCAGGATGCGCACCAGGCGCCCGGCCTCGATGTCGGCGCGGGTCATGAAGTCCGCCAGGCAGACGATGCCCTGGCCGGTCAGCGCCAGCTGGCGCAGCGTCTCGCCGCTGGAGGCCGCGATCGACGGCGTGATCGTCAGGCTGTTGCCGGACGCGTGGCGCAGCGGCCAGTTGTTGCCCTGCTCGTACTGTGCGAAGCCGATCAGCGAGTGGCGCGCCAGCTCCTGCGGCGTGTCCGGCGTGCCGTGGCGGCGCAGGTACTCCGGACTGGCCAGCACGTGCAGCGGGCTCGATGTGAGCGCGCGCGCATGCAGCGTCGAATCGGTCAGCGTGCCGATGCGGATGGCGATGTCGGTGCGGTGCTCGATCAGGTCGGTGATCTGATCGTTGCTGCTCAACTCCAGCTTGATCTCCGGGTACAGCGCGCGGAATTCGGCCATGTGCGGCACCACGCAGTGGAGCATGAACGGCGAAGCCGCGTCCACGCACAGGCGGCCCGCGGGCTTCTGGCGGCGGATGCGGATGGTTTCCTCGGCTTCTTCCATCGCGCCGAGGATGGCGCGCGCGCGTTCGAGGAACAGGTGTCCCTCTTCGGTCAGTTCCATGCGGCGCGTGGTGCGGGTCAGCAGTGAAGTGGCCAGCTTGTCTTCGAGCCGCGACAGGGCGCGGCTGACGCCGGACGTGGTCTGGCCGAGGTGGACCGAGGCGGCACTGAGGGTGCCGCTGTCGATCACGGTGATAAAGGTTTTCAGGTCGTCGGAATTAATATCCACTGGTGCTCTACTCTCGAAATCCAACAGTTGTACAGGTGCTTCACGCTACATACAGCAATACCGCGCCGAAATGGCAGGCGCTGCCGCCCAGCACGAACAAGTGCCAGACGCCGTGGCCGTAGCTCCACTTGTGGTCGGTGACAAAGAAGGCGATGCCCACCGTGTACACCAGGCCACCGGCCGCGAGCCAGGCGAAGCCGGACCAGCCCAGCGCGTCGATCAGCGGGCTGGCGCCGATCACGCCCACCCACCCCATCGCCACGTAGATCAGCAGCGAGAGGACGCGCGCGCCCTTGGCAAACCAGATTTCCTGCAAAATGCCGATCACGGCCAGTCCCCAGACCACGCCGAACAAGGACCAACCCCACGGCCCACGCAGGCTGACCAGCGTGAATGGCGTGTAGCTGCCGGCGATGAGCAGGTAGATGGCGCAATAGTCCATCTGCCGCAGCACGTCCTTGGCGCGGCCGCGCAGGCTGTGGTACAGCGTCGACGTCAGGTACAGACCCAGGAGCGTGGCGGCATAGATGCTGAAGCTGACCACTTTCCACGCGTCGCCGCTGCGCGCCGCCAGCACAATCAGCAGCGTGCCGCCGATTGCCGCGAGCGCGGCGCCCACGGTGTGAGTGATGCTGTTGAAGCGCTCTCCGTAATACATATGTGTTTCCAATACAGTGAGGCAGCAGCGGAAAGCTGCGGCCCCAAGCATTGTATAGCGCATTTCATAACGGTGCTGCGGGTTTCACCTTGCCGCCTGTTCCGCGCGACTGTACATAATTTGGCAATTAGCAAAAACTTAATCGTAACATATAAGGAATTAATGCAAAGCAATGTTACAAATTTTCAGACAACAATTGACGGGCGTGTGACACCTGTCGCATAATCACCCCATCTGTCGCAGAAAGGTTAATCCATGAGCACCCCGATTCCCATCCCCTCGGTCACCGAGCTGACCTTGCTGAAAGCGCTGTGGAAACAGCAGCCGCTGAGCGCCCGCGAACTGCATGACGCCGTCGCCGACGAGCTGGACTGGTCGTTCTCGTCCACCCGCAAGACGCTGGAGCGCATGCTGGACAAGCAGATGCTGGCCCAGCACACGGCGCACGGTGTCAACGTCTACAGCGCGCGGCTGGAGAAGGTCGGCACGCTGGCGGCCTTCGCGCATGATTTCGGCAGCCGGGTGATGGAGATGGCGGCGCCGCTGCCGGTCACCATGTTCACTGGCAGCAAACTGGTCGACCAGGCCGAGCTGGCGCAACTGGAGCAGATGCTGCAGGATTGGCCGTCAGACGAGGCCGGCAAACCATGATGATCGCCTATTTGGTGCTGTTCAAATGGATGCTCGCCAGCGTCAGCTGCGTGCTGGCCGGGACGCTGGTGTGGGCGGTGCTGGCCGCCGCGCTGCGCCGCTGGCCGGCCTTGCTGCCGCGCCGCGCGCTGTGGCTGGCGGCGCAAGGCGTGACGGCCGGCGCCGCGCTGCTGGCCCTGCTGCCGCACAGCGCGCAGCACAGCCTGGCGCCAACCGTGACGCTGAGCGCGGCCGAGTCGTCCGCCATCCGCGACGCGTTGCCGGCGCTGGCCATCGCTCCGGCGGAGCATACGCCCGTCGCCATCGCTCCCGTCGTCACACCGGCCGACGATGCTGACGATTCAGATCTGCCTCCCCTCACCCTGATCCTGCCCGCCGCATGGACGCTGGTGTACGCGGCCGGCCTGGCGTGGATGCTGGCGCGCTGGCTGCGTGCGCGGCGCGTCTGGCGTGGCTTGCTGGCGGCGTCACAGCGCCTGTCGCCGCAGGAGCTGCGGGCGCACGGCGCCTTCGACGCCGCGCAACTGGCCGACATCACCCGCCACCAATTGACCGTGATGGAAACCGACGCTGCCATTTCGCCGATGCTGGTCGGCGTGCGGCGCCCGGTGCTGCTGCTGCCGCGCCACCTGCGCGGATTCAGCATCGAGCAGCAGCACATGGTGATCGCGCACGAGCTGCACCACTGGCGCGCACGCGATCCGCTGTGCCTGGGCATGGCGGCCTTGCTGCAAACGGTATTCTGGTTCAACCCCGCACTGCGCTGGATGAACGGCAAAATGGAATGGGCGCTGGAGCTGATCTGCGACCAGCGCGTGCTGGCGGGACGCCCGCAACAACAGCGCAAACAATACGCCGCCGCCCTGCTGCTGCAATGGAAAGCGCAAACCGCGGCGATGCCGACCGGCGGCGTGGCCTTCGGCGGCATCGACGGCGCCACCGCCACGGCCCGCATCCACCAGATGCAGCAGGCGGCGCTGCCGGTGCTCAGCAGGGCCGCCGCGTGGAGTGTGGCCGCGTTGATGGCCGCCGTGCTGGCCGGCGGCGCGCTGCTGCAACCCGCGCTGGCCTTCAACGTGGACCGCCAGCTTACGCCCGCGCCAATGCTGGCCGTACCTCCTACCGGCGCGGCGATGCCGATCGCGCGCCCGGCGGACGGTAGCCCAGCAGCCGCTCCTACCGCCAATGCAGCGATGCAGGCGGCGCAGCGGACGGGCGACGGTGCAGCGTCAATGGCGTCTCCCGCCGACAAAGCTTGGCGCAACCCGCTGGACAAGATGCGCGTCACAGGCCTGTTCGGCGTGCGCCGCAATGTGCTGGCCACGCCGCATAAAGGCATCGACATCGCGGCGCCGAGCGGTACGCCCGTCCACGCGGTGGCGGACGGCGTCGTGGTCAGCGCCGGACAGTTGACCGAGAACGCCAGCCGCTACGGCAACACGGTCATACTCCAACACGGCGAACAGCGCACGCTGTACGCGCACCTGACCAGCATGAACGTCAAGCCCGGCGCCATCGTGAAGGCCGGCCAGCAGATCGGCACCGTCGGCGAAACCGGCTTCGCCACCGGCCCGCACCTGCATTTCGAAGTGCGGCAGGACGAAACGTCAATCGATCCCGCCACCAAGCTGGCCAACCTGGACGCCGTCAGCACCAGGCACGCCCTGCTCGTGCGCCGCCAGCAGCTAGGCTACTAACCCTCCCCTACACATTCCCCAAACCGCAGCCACCACGCTGCGGAAGGGGGAACTATCGCCCGCGTTTTTGAAAACAAGGATGAATATGCAGCTACATCACATCGCCGGCAGCCTGTTGCTGCTGGCCGCAAGCGCCCACGCAGCCGACAACGAAACACCGGAACCGCCGCAGGTCAAGGTGAACGGACTGCGCGCCGACCAGCGCCAGCGCGAGACAACCACCAGCATCGTCATCAACCACGACGACATCATGCGCCAAGGCGACCAGACCTTGGCCGACGTACTCAAACGCCTGCCCGGAATCAGCATCACCGGCGTGCCGGGGCGCGGTGGCGCGATCAGCATGCGCGGCCTGGGTAACGGCTACACGCAGATCATGCTGAACGGCGAACCAGTACCGGCGGGTTTCTCGCTTGACGCCATCGAACCGGAAGCCATCGAACGGATCGAGATCATGCGCAGCGCGACGGCGGAGTTCAGCAACCAGGCGGTGGCCGGCGCAATCAACATCATCCTCAAGAAAACCATACGGCGCGGCCAGCGTTCAATGAGCGCAAGCCTCGCGCGGCAGGCCGGCGTCGATACGCCTGCGCTGTCGGCTACGCTGTCGGACCAGGATGGCGGCTATTCCTACAGCCTCGCCGCGACGCTGACGCGCAACCGCACAGCGGTATCGTTCAACGACCTGGAAGAACTGAGCAACGCCAGCGGTGCCCTCGTGGAGCAGCGCCGCACGGCGAAAGTGGAAACCGGCCGCACCGACGCCCTCACCCTTACGCCGCGCCTGAACTGGACCTTCGCTGGCGGCGATACGCTGACCTGGCAAGGCTTCGCCAATCTGCGGCGCGTCGACAAGATCCACAGCGAAGACGAGGCCGCGCTGCTCGGCCCCCATAGCGAGTACCCGCGCAACCAGAACCATTTCGCCGCCAACTTCGTCACGCTGCGCAGCGACCTGAATTGGACGCATCTGCTGGAGAGCGGCGCCAAACTGGAAACCAAACTGGGACTAAGCCACAACCGGCGCGTCGGCACATTCGACTTTGACGGCATGGATGTCGACGGCAAGCCCTCCGGCCGCCACCATGTCGACTCCGGGCCGTCGGAAACCAGCGTGACGGCCAGCGGCACCTACCGCCATCCGGTGGGCGAGCGCCATGCGATCGCGCTGGGTTGGGACGCCAGCCACGCGGTGCGCAACGAAGACCGCAACGAGACCCTGTTCGACGGCAGCGGCACGCAGACCGGCAGCAATAACGCCGACTACCGTGCCAACGTCAACCGCCTGGCACTGTTCGCGCAGGACGAATGGCAGGTCACCGAGCGATATTCGCTGTATCTGGGCCTGCGCCACGAAAGCCTGTCCACCTCCAGCCGCGCGAACGCCGCCAATGCGCCGGATGCGCTGGACCTGCGCTCGCAGGTATGGAGTCCTTCGCTGCAGTCGCGCTATCAACTGCCGAACAAGGACGTGCTGCGGCTTGCCATCAGCCGCACCTACAAGGCGCCGCCCTTGTCGCAGCTGGTCCCGCGCCGCTACACCAACGACAACAACAATAACGAAACCAATCCCGATGAACAGGGCAACCCGCACCTGCGGCCGGAACTGGCCTGGGGTATGGACGCGGCGTATGAGCACTATCTCGGCGCGGGAGCGCTGGTCAGCGCCAGCACCTATGTGCGCCGCATCCGCGACGTGACCTTGTTCCACCTGTTCCAGCAGGACGGCGAATGGGTGGAAGCGCCGTTCAACAACGGCAACGCCAACGTGCGCGGAATCGAGCTGGAAGCCAAGCTGCCGCTGTCGCCCAAGCTGGACCTGCGCGCCAACATGTCGCGCAACTGGTCGCGGGTGGACAGCGTGCCCGGGCCGGACAACCGGCTCGAAAACCAGGTGCCGTTCACGGCCAACCTGGGTGCGGATTATCGCCTGCCCGGCGCGGCGTGGACCTTCGGCGGGAACCTGAACTACCAGGCCGGCGGCCCGGTGCGGCAATCGGCGCAGGTGCAAATGAACACCAGCGCGAAACGCGAGCTGGATCTGTACGCGCTGTGGAAGATGGACGCGAAGACGCAGTTGCGCTTCTCGGCCAGCAACCTGCTGCGCCAGCAGTCCTTCGAGGCACATGAATACGTCAACGACCAGGGACGCCGCTACCGCATCTCGCAAACGCCGACCAGCGCCACCTTGCGCATCCTGCTGGAACATCAACTGTGAACGAACACCCGATGAGAAATCGCCATATCGACACTTTGCGCGGTGCAGCCATCATGTGCGTGCTGGTGCTGCACTTTACGCTGGCTTACGGGCTGAAAAACAGCCCGCTGGGCGACATCCTGTCCGGCTGGTTGTTGCGCGCGGCGCTTCAGGGGAACTTCGGCGTGACGATGTTCTTCACCGTCTCCGGTTATCTGATTACGTCGATGTCGCTGCGGCGCTGGGGCGAGCTGTCGCGGATCGATATCCGTACATTCTATTTATACCGTTTCGCGCGCATCATGCCTGCCCTGCTGCTGGCGTTGGCGATCATCGTGGTGCTGGGGACTTTCGACGTGCCCTTCTTCTCCAACTCGGACGGCGACGTGGACCGGCCGGCCAGCTACTTCTTCATCGCCGCCGGATCGGTACTGACGTTCTGGCACAACCAGCTGATGCAAACCGCCGGCTACTTCAACTACTGCCTCAATGTGTACTGGTCGCTGTCGGTCGAGGAGATGTTCTACCTGCTGCTGCCCCTGTCATGCCTGCTGCTGCGCCGCAGCTGGATGATCGTGCTGCTGTGCTGCGTAGCCATCGCGGCCGGGCCGCTCTACCGCAGCCAGCACACCGACAACGAGATCTATTTCATGTACGGCTACCTGGCCTGCTTCGACGCCATCGCCATCGGCTGCCTGACGGCGATGCTGGCCCGGCGCGAAGTGCCGGACGCGCGGCAGGGACGCATGCTGCGCATCGCGGCCGGCATCGCGCTGGCGGCGCTGTACCTACGCGGCATCGAAGGTCACGAGGTGTTCGGCTTCACGCTGGTGTCATTGGCGAGCGGCGTTTTCCTGCTGGGCAGCTCAGCGCCTTCCGCGACGGAGCGCGCGCCGCGTGTGTCGGTGCTGCGCTGGTTCGGCCGGCACAGCTACGAGATCTACCTGTTCCACATCATCGTCCTGGCGGCCATGCGCAACGTGGTGGACAAGGCGCACCTGAGCTACGGCGCGCGGCTACCATGGCTGCTGCTGTTCCTGTGCCTGACGGCGCTGGCCGCCGCCCTAGTCGCCCGCTACGTCTCCGAACCAGCCAACGCCGCCCTGCGCAGCCGATCATCTAGTCGCAGTTACGCGCTATGAAATAGGCGGCAGCAGTCAAAGCCATGCAGATCACAATCATCCACAAGATCACTGTCCGGGTCTGCGCTTTGATAGCTTTTCGGATTTCAATTGTGAGTGTATCGTCCATCCGCTAATTCTTCGCCTGTCGCGCGCCACCGTCAACCGGTGTCTGCATGCGATTAGGTTTATATCAATTTCCATGTGCGCGGAGCCTGCTGTGGTATGGTTCGGTTTATGACGCAAGCACAAATTCAACCTTGGCAACAATCGTATAAACCATATAAACGCTGCATGGTGCTGGGCGGGGGCGGATTCCGCTTCGGCATGTACATCGGCATGTACGCCGCGCTGCGGCAGGCCGGACGCGCGCCCGACGTGCTCCTGGCCAGCTGCGGCGGCGCCATCGCGGCCACCATCATTCACAACCTGCCCGACCCGGACGCGCAGCATGCCTGGCTGTCATCGCGGGAGATGTACCAGTTCTGGTGCAGCCTGAAATCGACCCAGCGTGCGGACCTGATGGGCAGCTTGATGCGCGCCGCCAAGCGCAAGCTGTCGACCGCCAGGGCGCCCGTGATCCCCGACCTGTTCGGCGACTATCTGTTCGAGATCCCGTCGCAACTGCCCTTCCCGCCCGCCACCGGCACGCCGGACGTGGATGTCGCCATCATCGGCGGCAAGCTGTTGTTCGACGAATCGGAAGTAGGCCAGCCGCGAGCAGGCCGCAAGCTGTTTGCGGAGACGGTGTTCTGCGGCGAACAGGCCGCCGCGCTACTGCAAGGGATGCAGTCGCCGCTGAGCGACACCCGCTGGGGCCAGCACGCGGTCGCGCACGACCTGCTGGTCGACGGCAGCGTGCCGCTGACCGACGCCGCCCGCATCTCTATCGCCGACATGATCTACTTCCGCTGCCAGCAGTATCGCGGCCAGGAATACATCGGCGGCGTGCTCGATCTGTTCCCGGTGGAGATCGCGCGCCGCCTCGGCGCGGAAGTCATCATGGAATTCAAGGAAGCCTTCGACCAGGTGTTCGCGATTCCCGCCTGGCGCTCGGTGCTGGGCATCGACGGCAATGCGCGCCTGCGCTACGCCAATACCCATCTGGCCGACATGCGCATCGATTCGTCGGACGTGTCGGTGGTGCTGGCCAAGCAGCAGCTGCAGCAAAAGCTGGACTGGCGCCGCAACCGCATCGAGCTGGCGATGCCGCCGACGTACGACACCTTCGTCCAGCACATGAACGACCAGTGGCAGTACGGTTACGACCGCGCCATGGAGGCGCTGGCCCACCCGCCGGGCAAGCATCCGGCGATCCGCCGCTCCACCCGCTATAGCAAGCCGCTGCGCAGCGTGTGATCAGTCAGTCGCCAGCACCTGGTGTAGCGACTGCACCGCCGCCGAACCCTCGCCCACCGCCGCAGCCACGCGCTTGACTGAGCCGCTGCGCACATCGCCCACGGCGAAGATGCGCGGACGGCTGGTCTCCAGGAAGTGCGGCCCGCGCTCCAGCGGCCACTCCTCCGTTGGGACCTGCGGGCCGGTCAGCACGAAGTGCTTGTCGTCCAGCGCCACGCAATCGCCCAGCCACGCGGTATTCGGCTCCGCACCGAGGAACAGGAACAGATGGCGCGCCGGCGCGGTCTTCACCTCGCCGCCGGCGGTCTGCCAGCTGATGCGTTCAAGCTTGTCTTCACCCTGCAGTTCGACGATCTGCTTGCGCGTGTGCAGCGTGATGTTGGGCGCGGCCTCGATACGCTGGATCAAGTAGCGCGACATGCTGGCGGCCAGGCCATCCGCGCGCACCACGATATGCACATGCTTCGCGTGCCCGGCCAGGAATACCGCCGCCTGCCCCGCCGAATTGCCGCCGCCGACGACGACCACTTCCTCGTTGGCGCAGAAGGTCGCTTCCATGAACGAGGCGCTGTAGTAGACGCCGCAGCCTTCGAAGCGCTCCAGTTCCGGCAAGTCCGGCTTGCGGTAGCGCGCACCGGTGGCGATGACGATCGAGCGTGCGCGCAGACGCTCGCCGCTGTCGATGGCAATCTCGAAATCCGGGCCCTCGCAGTCGACGGCGCTCACGCGCACCGGCACCGCCACCTCGGCGCCGAACTTGCGCGCCTGCGACAGCCCGCGTCCCGCCAGCGCCTGGCCGGAGACGCCGGTCGGGAAGCCGAAATAGTTTTCGATCTTGGAGCTGGAGCCGGCCTGGCCGCCGGGCGCCTTCGAGTCCAGCACCGCCACGCTCAAGCCCTCGGACGCCGCGTACACGGCCGCCGCCAGCCCGGCCGGCCCGGCGCCGACCACCACCAGGTCGAAGGTGCGGCCGTCGATGTTGTCGGAACTGAGGCCGATGCTGTCGGCCACCTGGCGCAGCGTCGGCTGGCGCAGCACTTCGCCGGAGGGCGTGACGATGGCCGGGATGTCGGCCTCGGTCACTCCGAAGCGCTCCATCATCTGCGCCGTTTCGGTGTGCAGTTCGGTGTCGAAGTAGGCCGTGGGCTGGCCGTTGCGGGTCAGGAAATGGCGCAGCACCAGCGTCGCCTGCGAGTGGCGCGCGCCGAACATCACCAGGCCGCCGGCCTGGTCCTGCATGTAGGCCACGCGACGCAGGATGTAGGCGCGCATGATGGTTTCGCTCAGCGCCGCTTCCGAGATCACCAGCGTGCGCAGCGAATCCTCGCTGATGACGATGAATTCGCCGTCGGCCACCACGCGCCCGGTGGCGACCGCCGCGCGGCCGGCCAGCGTGCCGATTTCGCCGGTGAACATGCCGGCGCCGTGGGTGCCGTGGACCACCGCCCCGCCCAGCGCCGAGGCGCGCTCGATCTCGATCGCGCCGGAGATGATGACGTACATGGGGATGTGGCGGTCGCCCTGGCGGAACAGGATGTCGCCGGCCTTGAAGTGGCGGCGTTCGCCGTAGCGGCTCAGCAGTTCGAATTGGGCCTCGTTCAGCGCCGGCAGGATCTGGTGGCGGCGGTTGCCGATGTCAGTCGATGCGGCTTCCGGGAGCGCGCCCTGCCCCCCTGCGGTTTTTGGTTCCATGCCCATGCGTTTCCTCAGTCAGTGTCCGCCCATGATAGCGCCAAACGCGCTCGGCGGCAGGCGGACTATCGGCAGAGCTGGTTCCAGTTTTGTTCGAACTCGGCGGGCGAGACATCCTGTGCCAGCAAGGTCAGGTCGCGCGCCACCGAGATGTAGCGCTGGTAGCCGATGTAGGCGCCGAACGCGTCCTTGGCGTTGAACTCGCCGCACGTGGCGCCGCCCTTGCCGACCACCTGGTTGCGGAACATCGCCGAGGCTGGCTCGCGGACCTTTTCCTTCACATATTTCTCGCCCAAACTGGTCAGCGTCGCGGCTTCTTCCTGCCGCTTTTCCGCCGCGCTCTTGCCGCAGGCGGCCAACACGGCCATCAGCGCCAGCACCGCGACCCTACGCGTGGTGTTAGCAAAAGTCATAATATTTTCTCTTTTATAATTTTCTTACAGCAATTATCTATGTAAACATGATCTCATGCCACCCATAACGCGGCAACGGTACGCATTGTTGACACGCGGGCTATTTGTTACTATCTCAAGCTTTATAACTAGCTCGGTCAGGAGATCGCATGACGCACCCAATCCCCGCACGGTTTCTTAAAGCAATGTTCGCTTGTGCAATGTTGCTCAGCGCCTATGCCGGGGCAGCAGAAAAAGCCGCCGCTCCGCTCGCCCATGTGACCATCCTGGCTACCGGCGGCACCATCGCCGGCAGCGGCGCCACCAGCACCACCACGGTCGGCTACACCGCCGCCACGGTCGGCGTCGACCGCTTGATCCAGGCTGTGCCGGAACTGGCCAAGGTGGCCCAGGTCAAGGGCGAGCAAGTGTTCCAGATCGCCAGCGAAAACATGAGCAACGAGCATTGGCTGACCCTGGCCAAGCGCGTCAACACGCTGCTGGCCCAGCCTGACGTGGACGGCATCGTCATCACCCACGGCACCGATACGCTGGAAGAGACCGCCTACTTCCTGGACCTGGTCGTCAAGAGCAAGAAGCCGGTGGTGCTGGTCGGCGCCATGCGTCCGGGCACCGCGCTGTCGGCCGACGGTCCGATCAACCTGTACAACGCCGTGCTGCTGGCCGCCAGCCAGGAAGCCGTCGGCAAGGGCGTGCTGGTCGCGATGAACGACCAGATCCACGGCGCGCGCGACGTCACCAAGACCAATACCTCGACTCCGGACAGCTTCAAGACCACGGAACTGGGCATGCTGGGCTACATCCAGGGCAACAAGCCTTACTTCTACCATGTGTCGACCCGCAAGCACACGGTTGACACCGAGTTCGACATCAGCAAGCTCGACGCGCTGCCGCAGGTCGACATCGTCTACGGCTACGCCAACGTCGGCCCGGTCGCGCTGAACGCACTGGTGGCAGCAGGCGCCAAGGGCATCATCCACGCAGGCGTCGGCGACGGCAGCCTGGCTTCCAAGGTCGTGCCATCGCTGACCGCGGCCCGCAAGCAAGGCGTGCTGATTGTGCGCGCCGCACGCGTCGGCCAAGGCATCGTGGCCCGCAACGGCGAAGCCAACGACGACGAACTGGACTTCGTGGTGGCCGATACGCTGAACGCACAGAAGGCACGCATCCTGCTGATGCTGGCGCTGACCAAGACCAGCGACAGCAAGGAAATCCAGCGCATGTTCTACACCTACTGATCCATCACGGATAGTCTGGCCGCCGCATGCGGAACAGGCTGTCCCGGTTGATCTCGAAGTAATCGGCAGGGCCGCCGCCGCGCAAGATCGTCTGCGACCCTGCCGTGTCATATACGCCGTCGCGCAGCAGGTCACGCGCGATGTGCACTCCCACCACTTCCCCCATGATGAGCCAGCCGTCGGTCGGCGCACCGGACGCGTCCTGCAGACGGATGATCTGGCTGCATTTGCACTCGAACGCTACCGGACTCTCGGCCACGCGCGGCACGCCGACGATGGTCGACGGCGCCGGCGTCAGGCCGGCCAGCGCGAACTCGTTCACATCCGCCGGCGCCGGCGCGCAGGTGGCGTTCATCGCCTCGGCCAGCGGGCGCGTGGCCAAGTTCCATACGAACTCACCGGTCTGCTCGATGTTGCGCAGCGTATCCTTGCGGCCCTGGCTGGAAAAACCGATCAGCGGCGGCGTGTAGTTGAAGGCGTTGAAAAAGCTGTAGGGCGCGAGATTCAGTGCACCCTCCGCACTGCGCGAGGAAATCCAGCCGATCGGGCGCGGGCCGACGATGGCGTTGAAGGGATCGTGCGGCAGGCCATGACCCAACGCTGGCTGGTAGAAATAGCGGTCTTCCATGCTGACTCCGAATGACGCTGTCGCGCCGATGCGGCATTTTCGCACAGGCTCCGGGCAGCCGCCCGGACGGGACAAGGGGAGCAGGGGCCGGTATTAACGCGACTTATCGGCCGGCGCCGATGCGGCCTCGTTCTTGGGCGGTAGCTTGAGCGGCGTGACGGCCACCGGCGCCACGCCCTCCTCCTTCATGCCCAGCTTGTCGGCGGTCTTGGGCGTGACGTCGAGGATGCGCCCCTCCACATATGGTCCGCGATCCTTGACCACCACGACGTCGCTCTTATTGTTGTCCAGGTTGGTGACTTTGGCGACCGTGCCCACAGGCAGCGTCTTGCTGGCGGCAGCGTTGCTGTCGGGCTTCATAGTTTCGCCATTCGCCATCTTCTTGCCACGGAAACGGTGGCCATAGTACGAGGCCTTGCCCTTGCGGGTCTTGCCGGAACGGTCGAGATGACGGCCAGATGGCTGAACTTGCCCGACCTTTTCCACATGCGCCTGCTTTGCGGCCGGCGCGGCCGGGGTGGAAAACGCCAAAGGCAGTCCAAACGCCGCCCCCAACAGCAATGCGCGCAGCTTCTTCATAACCCACATTGTAGGCCGTTTGGGCCACACCCCACGTTCCGTTGTACACGCCGGGTTGTTAACAAATTCTGTGGATAAGGCTGTTAACAATGATCAAGCGGCGGCGACAAGCCGCTGTTTTTAAACGGAAAATATCTGCTGCATAAATTTGTCGCAGCCAAAGTTATCCACCGGCCGACTTGGACTGCCGCCGGTTTTTAAGACATTATCCAGTTGATAACGATTCTCAACCAGACCGAGCTCACCCAACGCGCTGAACTGGCCGGCATGCAGCATCAGGTGCTGTACGGCGGGGAATTGGGCAAGCAATTTGTGGGTGAGCAAGTCGCTGGCCGGCCACTTTGGCGTCGGCAGCGGCCTCTGCTGGACAACGCCTACATCGTGGCCGGCCACGGCAGCAGCAAGAATCTGAACCTGCCGGCGCCCCTCGTTCAGTGCGCCTGACGGCGCGTTACCGGTTCTAAGCCGAGCGAACGTCCGGGTTGTTAACAAATTCTGTGGATAAGCTTGTTAACAAGCCGGACCGGGCAACGCTAAGCTGCTGTTTCAAAAGCAAAATAACCCATTGCGCAATTTTGTCGCAGCCGTAACTTATCCACCGCGACGCCGCTCGATCAGCTCGAATATTCCCATTCCAGCCAGCATCGCCAGAACGAAGACTATCGCCTTCGGCAAGCCCATGTCCAGCCCCACCAGGGCCGGGCCGGGGCAGAAACCGGCGACTCCCCAGCCCGCGCCAAACAATATCGACCCGAATACCAGGCGGCGGTCGATTTTAGTGGAGGATGGCAGCTTTATTTCAGCGCCCAGCAAAGTGGTCTTGCGGCGACCAATATAGGAAAACGCAAAGAATCCTACCGCGATCGCGCCGCACATAACGAATATGAGCGAAGGATCCCATTTCCCGGCCAAATCCAGAAAACCCAGCACTTGGGCCGGATTAGCCATGCTGGAGACAATAAGACCCAGGCCGAATAACAAACCGCACAGGAAAGAGATAATCACAATACATGCCTTATTAAATAGATGCTGACAAAAACCCGCCGCCATAAAGATTGCCGTCGCCGCCATCGAACGCGGGGAAAGCCGCGATATTCCGCAAACCCCATGCCCGCTGGTGCAGCCGGAACCATAGCGGGTGCCGATACCAACCAATAAACCGGCGACGATCAATACACCGTAATTCGCATCGATTTGAGTAGTCGGCCGAGCGTAAAATACGCCGTAGGCTAAAGGCGCCAATATCAGGCCAGCGATAAAAGCAAGGCGCCATCGAATATCGCCCTGCACGGGACGTAACTAGCCACCGATGATTCCGCTAATGCCCGCAATGCGGCCATTCAACAAAACCAGCAAGGCTGCTGCGACGCCGATCAGCACGCCGCCCGGCAACGCGGACTAGGGTGTGAAATTGAGACTATCAATAACCATTCGAGGCTCCTAGGAGCACGCGCCAGAAAACGGCGCGAACAAACCAATTATTAGCATAATTTCACTCGCCCAGCAGAGCTAGGGACTCCAGCCACGCCGCTTTCCACGGCCGCAGGTCTGGCTGGGTGGCGAATGCTTTCTTCAGATGGGACATCGGCACGCGATACACATCGTTCAATCCCAACGCCAATGTGACCGGATTCCACAGGTGGGTATTTTTGCCGGCTCGGGAGTTCTTTCTGACTCTGGCGCCATCGTCGCCAAGTATGCCGATACCGCCGGCAAGTGATTTTTCCAGATCGAGTTTGGCCATACCGCCGAATATACGCAGCACTTCATCCTTGGTAATTCCCTTGAGAATCTCCTTGGGTGGCGCTGCGACGACTTCCTCTTTGGGATGCAATATGTTTTCAAGTAGTTCGGATATATCCCTTTGAAAGAAGCGCAGCTCCTCCAGGGGCATGGTGATGCCCGGCGGTTTCAATTTAAAAGAAATCCTGTCCGAATCACGGGTCATGCGTATTAATATGTCGGCGCTACCAGCGGCCAGCCGCTTGGTATCTTCTATGAAGAATATTGGCGCCGCATACCGGGTAATCCCCTCGGCAAATAACCCGGCATATTCCTCCGAATAGTCCAGCCAGACATAAGGAGTCAAACCTGCTTCCAATAAGCGCGCCAAGTTCCATGGCGTGCCGGTCTGTTCACTTAACCAGGAACAGGTCTCTTCGGTGGTCGCATTGTTGGGCAGTGTGCCGGGTGTCATTTTCTTCTTTCAAAATTTTCTGATGCAGCAGTGTACCAATAATATGCGCTGTCTAAGCCGGACCGTCCGCCCGCCATGACGGCGCGCCGCCGATTTGGACGCCCAGGTAAATCCCCAGGCTGCGCCAGGCGGGAATGCCATCCGCCGCCGACGCCTCCCGCAGCACGCGGTTGGCGGTGGCTTCGTCGCACACTTCGTGATGGTGGTAAAGCCAGTCGTGGATCACGGCCGCCTTGTGCGAGGTGTCGCCGAACAGCAAGTACAGCACCGGCAGACGCGGCACGCTGGCGTAGTCGGTCAGGAAACCGGGCTCGACTTCGATCAAGCGGTCCAGGATCGCCGAGTAATAGCGGAACGGCTGCATCACGCGCCAGGTGCCGCGTCCGCCGGCGGCCAGGTCGTCGACGCATTCGGTCACAAGCGGGCTGAGGAAGGCGGCTTTCATGGCGCCTCCGGCCGGTCGAAGGTTGCCAGGTTGCGGGAGCGCATCAGAGCGATCAGCTTGTCGGCGTATTGCGGATCGGTGGCATAGCCGGCGGCGGCCACTGCCCGGGCGAACGCCTCTCCGTCCCGGCAGGAGAACGCCGGCTTGTAGCGCGGGTTGGCTTGCAGGAAGGCGGCGTGGTCGTCGATGCAACCTTGCCAGTCGGGATATTTGCGCCAGCGGGCCGGCTGCATCTGCCATTGGCCTTTGAGGAATTCGCGGGTCGGCATCAGCAGCACGTCGCCGCGCCATGCGGGATCGGCCTTGACGCCGAACAGGTTGCGGGCTTGCTGAGCGAGTTGCGATGCGCCCCAGCCGGACTCCAGCGCGCCTTCGGCGATGGCGAAGCTGGCCGGCACTCGTGTGCGGGCGGCCGACGCACGGGCGGCGGGGCCGATGGCGGCGATGAAATCGTCAGGCGTCATGGCAGGTCTCCTTCGGACTCGGGCATGATTTTGCCGGTCTTCCATTCCTTCCACATATGCCAGCTTTTGTGGACGATCATCAGGACCACGTAAGTCAACGTGGCCAGATGCACCAGTTCCGGCAGTGTGATGCCGATGTACTCGGCGCCGACAACGGCGATGGGTGGCGCCGTCTTGGCCAGCATGGCGGCGCCGGTTTCGATAGTTTCGTGGGTCATACGCAGGTTCTCCAGGTAGAAAAAAAGCCACCCGGAGGTGGCTTTGGTTTGAAGGTTGCGGGTTTATTGCGGGATGCCGGCCAGAATCTGCTGGACCCGCTCAGGCGACGACAGGATGCCGCCGCCGGGGCCGGGCGAGGCCGGCTTGGCCAGGTAGGCGAGGATGTCGCGCACCGAGGCCAGGTTGGGGTCGGTCGGCTTGTCGAGCTGCACCGACAGCTGGTACATGGACCAGAACTCGGCAACCATCGGATCTTTCGAGGCTTTAATGGCGATGCGTTCGGCGGGGGTGAAGGCCATGTACAAGGTCATCGGAGTAAGCAGCGGCAGCGCGGTTGACGGAGCAAACACCGGAACCCCATTGAGCAGCTTACAGCTCCAGCCGACGTCTACTGGCGAGTCGTCTTCCAATTGATACTCCAACGCCCCCGCCACGGTCGATGAGATCGTCACGCCAGGGGCTGTAGCACAGCCATGTCCAACAACCACATTATCTTTTACGAAAATCTGTTTCATGATTTATGCACCTTCCAGAACGGATACAAGGACGTTGACGTTTCCCATAGGATTGGTAATGGAGACGGCTTGCCCGGCGCCGACAAAATGGCTAACCGAACCATTCAGCAGGTTCGTTACATATAGCACTGCCACCCCATTAATCTGTACATTGCCGCTGTTGCCCGTAAAAGCACCGGTAACCATCAGTTTTGCATCAACCTGCGCGATGTAAGTCATCGTGGCCCCTGGGCCAACAACACCAAGAATTCCTGTTGCCATTTACATTTCTCCTATTAATTGATTTGACGGCGAGACTGAGGCGACTGAGTCCCGGACAGAATTGCCTGGTTGCCGATGACAGCCATCCGCTGGCCTGGTGGTGCGCCGGCGTTGGCATCCACGCTGTATGATTGGCTAAAGCCCAGCCTCAGCGTTGCGTTGCCCGATATCTGGACCGGAACCGCGCCGCCTTGGGCGGCGCTGGCAGTCGCTACCCCGATGGGCGTTTGCGCTTGCCTGTACGCAAAGTGCCCTTCGATGACGACGTATGCAGTTTGAAATCCCACGACCAGAAAAGATGTCGTATTGGCGACCTGATTAGGGAAAGCCACAGGCAGAAGGCGAAGCCCTGCAGGATTCACAACACCACCGGCAATATTGGAATTGGCGACGGCTGTGATTGCCGGACCGGCCGCAGAGTTCACGTACTTCAGATACGCAAGAGAGGCACCAAGACCGCTATAGAGAATCACGCTGTCATTGCCATAAGCAAGGACAATTGGCATGACGCCACTGGTTCCTGTCGACAGCGTACCAGCCACCATGCTAATCAGGGCCGCACCAGCAGGCGTCAGGACATGGCCTGAGATACCCGACGCAGAACTATTGCCGGTATAAGCCAAAAATACATTCCCGGACGACAGCAGGACAGGCTTCGCAAGTTGAGTCGCCCATCCTGGATTGGAGTCTATCGTGGTATTCGTGGTTCCCAATTGCAGCCCGGCAGCAGTGAAAACGTACACGTACGGGTTGAGATTGCTGGAAACCTCCACTGCCATCCAGTTACCGTTTGCTAGCGCAACCGCCTGCAACTGGCCATAACCCGAAACCTGACTGCGTCCGTTGATGGTAACGCCCTGTTGAACGCCCGCAGCATTGAACGTGGCATAGCGTGCAACACACGGGCCGCCGCTCCCGGAGGAAAAGGCAATGCCAAAACCCCCGCCGGTCAGTTGCACAATATTTGTGGTAAACGGGGCCGGGCCACCGGACAACTGCGCGGCGAGGGCGGCCGGGGTTTGCACCGCAGCGCCAGCCGGCGTAAAGACACCCATGAATGGCACCTGGGTGGTACCGCCAAACAGGTCCGCGACCATCACGAAGTTACCGTTTTGCAGGCCAAGAAGTGCCATAACCTCGTAGGAGCCGGTACCGACCTGGCCGCCGCTGCCGAAGCGCGTCGCCGCAGTTGTGACGTTGCCGCTATTGTCATAAATCGTAAAGTAAGTGTTGTACCCGCTGGCCTGGCTGGAGGTCGCAATCACAAAACCGCCGCCAGCCAGCGTGCAAAGGCCGATATAGCCGCCGCTTGAATTGGGCTGGCCATAGGTGAGCGGCACAAGTGTCGCGCCGGATGGATCTGTGATCATAAAGACCGAGTTATATGGCGCAGTCGCGCTCCCCCATGCATGCACGATATTGCCGTTGGCCAGTACCGCCGACTTGGCTGCGGTGGGAAATGCCATCTGTTGCGTTGCCAATGTCATCCCCGTATAGTTCACCACACCCGTCAAACCACCGGTGAGGCCGGTCTGGGAAAATACCGGCCGCAATGCGGCTCCCGAACCAGGCTTGGCCGGGTCGGCGGCCCAGTACGCCAGACCATCCGCCCCCTGGGTGATGATGTCGCCCTGCTGTACCGCCTCGCCGGCGATCAAGGTGGTGACGATGGCCGGAGTGGCCGACGCCCCGCCGACGCCGCCGGTACTACCTGATAAAAAACGTCCCATGATTGCTCCTATCGTCCGTGTACGCGCCAGCTCACCGTGGCAGCGCTGTTAAAAATCGTAACTACTTCGCCGCTCGCCAGGGCGTAGCCCGTCAGCTCCAGCTTGCCGCCGGCCGGTATCACCAGATCCGGCGGCTCGATATAGTCCGCATTAGGTATCGGCGACGGTGCGACCGCCGCTGTCGAAATACCCACCCGCACCGTCACCGCATTAATCTGATCGCGGTTCACGGCGATCAGATTGACCGTCATGTCGCCAGGCATGGTACCCAGCGTGGTATAGGTCGCCGCAGGGGGCGACGCTTTTGCTACATAGCTTGCCATGTTGTCCTCTTAGAGTTGGCCGTAGAAATACATGTCGGAATACTGCCCTTTGCTGTTGTTGCCGATCGTCGTCATCAAGGCGGTAGCACTGGCGCTGACCGCCGCCGATACGAACGCCGAGTTGACGACCTTCTGGCTGCTGTCCCCCGGCGCCGGCGTCGGCACAGTCGGCACACCGGTAAAGGCCGGGCTGTTCAGCGGCGCGGCCTGCGGCAGTGCCAACGTCAAAAACGGCGCCCCCGGCACCAGCGCGATGTTCTGCGCCGGCACTGCGCTCATGCCGTAGTCCACCTGCACGCTGTAGGCGCCGATCCAGCCGGCGTCCGCGGCCGGCGTGACCTGTGAACCGGTGTTGGCCATCGCCCCGGCCTTGACCTGCACCGCGCACTTGCCGCAGCGGATGGTCATGCTCGACGTGCCCAAGCCGCCCGGTCCGCTGTACGGGATGGCCGGGTTGCTGGCGTTATAAAACGGCAGCACCAGCGCACCCGTGTCGACTTCCTGGAACTGCACCTGCACCAGGTAGTTGATCGATTTGCCGGCCGTGCCCGGCGCCGGCACGGGCACGGCGATCGGGTCGGCCAGGATGCCCTGCTTGAGCACCTGGCGCGCGTCGGCGCCCAGCGACGAATACGGCGTCGCGTCGACCGCCGCCATCTGGTAGACCTGGCCGGCGGCAATCGCCGCCGTCAGGCCTGTGCCCGGTGTGCAGGCCAGTCCCTGCAGCACCGGCGCCGTGCCCAGCACGGCTTGGGCGAGTTTGGCGAGACCGATCATGGCGAACTTGTTGCCGTTCAAAATGTCGGTCTCGATCAGTTCCTCGCCGTTGTAAACAGTTGCGCGATCCATACTGCTCCTGAAAGAAAAAAGGCCGCGGGTGGCGGCCATGTGGATAAAAACTGCGAGCGCTTTACAGCAGCTGCACCCAGACCGTCACGTTGTGCGGCCGCACGGTATCGATGGCCGTGTAGATGTCGGCGTCGGTGATGCCGTACTGCGGCGTGCCCGGCAGCGGCCGGTAGACCTTGACGAAGCACTCGTAGGGCGTGGTGCTCAGCGTGCCGTAGCGGCCGTTGCCGTAGAAGCCGGTCGGCTGGCCGTACGCGCCGTAGTCCTGCGGCCGCGCCGATTCGATCAGCACCGGCGTCCGTCCCGTGATGTCCTGGCACAGCTTGATCACGCCGGCGCGCGTGCCACGCTCGCGGAAGATGTTGGCCTGGATCGCCGCGCGGTAGCTCTGGTCGGTCTGGTACGCTTGGCGCTGCAGGCCGAGTCCGAAGAAGTCGCCGGCGATCATGTCCAGCCAGCCATCGGTGGCGGTCAGCAGACGGCTTTGCTGTTTCACGTAGGCCAGCAAGGCATACACGAAGGCCCAGCTTGCCGCCCAGCCGGACAGCAAGGCGTCCAGCACCGGCGTGCTGTCGCTGAACCACGATGGCAGCGTGGCCTTCAGGCGGGCGACGATGTCGCCGTTGTCTCCGGCCGCCATCACGACACCGTCACGGTCGAGAACTTCAGCACTTGCCGCGCCGTCACCGCGACGTCGGCCACGCCGCCGTTGAGCTGCATCGCCGTGACGTTGGTCACGCCGGGCGAGGCGTCGTACGCCACCTGCGCCAGCCGGGTGTAGGTCAGCGTCTGGCCCAGCGCCAGTGCGTTGATGTAGTTCTGGATGGCGGCCTGCACCTGCGACCGCGTGGCGACCGTGTCGTAGCCGCCGGCCAAGGTCACCGCCAGCGACACCGCGACCGGCACGATCACCGGCGTGTACACGCCGAAGCGCGTGGTGATCGCCCGCACCGCTTCGATGGCGTTGGTGACGGCATTGAGGAAAGCCGTCGACGGCGCGCCGGAACCGTCGTCCACCACCACGTAGAAGTAGCCGAGGTCAGCAGCGCCGCCGTACTGCTGGTTCTCGGTGATGGTGTACACCGCGCCCGGCTGCACCGAGCTGATCGCATAGCCGATCGCGGCCCTGGTGGCGCGCGACAGCGAGGCGATGTAGACGATGAAGCGGCTGCGCAGTGCGGCGTCGGTCTCGGCGTCCGCGCCGCCGGAGAACGACAGCGCGTTGCTGACGGTGTCGATATACGTCACCGCCTGCGACAGCACACTCACCTGCCCTGCACCGGCGTTGCCCGCCGCCTCGGCGACGTCGGCGCGCACCGGCACCGTCAGGTTCGGCACGCCGGCCGCCAGCACATAGCCGTCCGCCGTCCAGGCCGGATGGGATGCATCGGCCGTGACCGTGTAGCTGCGGCTGCCGTCGGCCGTGCGCACCTGCGTGCCGAACGGGATCAGCGCCTGGCTGGTCGGCGTGAAGCGGGCGAAGGTGACGGCGCCCACCGCATACAGCGCCGGCAGGCGCGCCAGGCCGTAGTCGGCGATCCAGCTGTCGAGATCGGCGTCGGTGGCGGTGGCGGCGCGCATGGTCGACAGCAGCTGCATGGCGATGCCCTGCAGCCATTGGGCCAGCGCGGCGTTGGTTTCCACCAGCGCGCGCAGCATGGAGCCGATGGTGAAGTCGATCAGGCCCGCCGCCTTGGACTGAATCGCCGCCACCTGGTCCGCCACCAGCGTGGCGAAAGTTTTGGTAGAGATGGTCATGTTTTACCTGTTGATGTTGAATGCCAGATTGACCGGCTGCTGAACCTCGGCGTCGACGTACTGGATGCGCACGCTGATGCCATGGTCGATGGGGCTGATCAGGATCACCGGATCAGGCTGGTGCGAGACGATGGCCTCGTTGAACAACTGCTCGCGGATCAACGCGCGCAGGCGGCCGGCGTCCAGCGTCTTGCCGATTTCCTGCGAGACGCCGGCGCCGTAATCGAGTTGCCACAGATAGTCGCCGGCGTTGGTCAGCAGGCGCCGCAGGATGCGCTGCTGGCCTTCGAGCGTGCCGCTGCTCAACGCCAGGTCGCCGGTGACGGACAACGCCAGGTCGCCGCCGATGTAATGGGAGAGGTCGCTCAAATCGGTGCTCCCGTCATGCCCGGGCCGGACTGCACGCCGGGATGGGTGTGCGCGTGCAGGCTGGTGCCGGCGCCCCGGACGTCGCCGCCGGCGGTGAGCTTGCCGTCCACCGAAACATCGCCGCTGACGGCCAGCTTGCCGCTGACGTTGGCGTTGCCGCTGATGGTGGCGTCGCCGCTGAGCTTGAACGCGCCGCTGTGGTTCCAGCTCGACGCCGCCGACGTGATGCTGCCGTCGCCGTTGAGCGTGATGCTGGCGCCGTGGCCGTCGCTGAACACGGCCGCGCCGCTGTTGAGCAGCTTGAATTGCGCGCCGCTCTTGTGCACGGCCCACAGCTCGCCGCTGGGCGCCGGCAGAGGCCGCGCCTGGTCGCTGTAGAAGCGGCCGACGATCAGGCCGGCGTCCATGCTGGCCTCCTGGAATTCCAGCTGCACCGTATCGCCCGAGGTGGGCGGACTGAACAGGCCCCAACCGTTGCCGCTCCAGGCGCTGGTGATCGGCAGCCAGCCGATCTCCACGCCCTCCGGTTGCAGCAACACCTTGGCGCTGTAGGTGTTGGGGTCGTAACTGGTGACGGTGCCGACGCGGGTGCGCGCCAGGCCCTGCCCGGCCGTCTGCGACACCAGCCGGATGCTGTTGATCAGATTGTTCATGCCTGGTCTCCTGTTAAAGGTTGGGGGTTTGATTCTTGGCGTGGACGGTCATGCGGAAACCGTCCTCGGCCGAATAGTGGCGCGTGACCGAGGCCGTGTAATAGGCCTGGTCGAACGCGCTGCCGGTGTCGGTCACCTGGATCAGGCTGGTCGGCATCAGCAGCACGTCGCCCGGCAGCTCGGCCGTCAGGCTCATCTCGTGCGCCGACAATTCCTGCAGGATGGCTTTGGCCTTGGCTTGCGCCTGGCTGGCGTCCAGGTTGGGAAAGGTGCGCACGTATTCCTGCGGCTCGCCGCCGAACGCCACGGCGGCGCCGTCGGTCACCCGCTTGCGCTCGGCCACCTCGCTGACGGCCTGGTTGGTCTTGCTGTGGAAGGACAACACCTTGACGCGCAGGTCCTTGGCCAGCGACAGGTCGCGCTGCAAACTCAGCTGCATGGCGTTGGACCACGCCGCGCCGTCCGCCGCCTGCCAGCGCAGCACGTAGGGATCGGCGCCCTTGGCGGCGCGCGGTTCGAAGTGCAACTCGCGTCCGCGCACATAGACCTGGTAGCCCTCGTACTGCGCCAGCTTGGTGACGATGTCCCAGTAGCTCACGTCCGACGCCACCAGCGCCTTGACGATCTGGTAGTAGCCGCCGGCCGCCACCGTGGTCGGCGTGACCACCGGCGTCAGCCCCTGCGCCTCGGCGATCTGGCGCACCACGTCGGACGCCACCAGCGTGCCGCTGCTGAACACCTTGGTGCGCTTAAAGTCGATCAGCCTGGAGCTGAGGTCGCGGCCGGTCAGCACCAGCGTGTTGGCGTCGAGGTCGACGTCGATGGCGTCGGCGTAGCCAAGCAGGAAGCTGCCCAGCTCGGACTTGCCGGCGTTGTCGGGGTCGGCCGGAAAACCCAGCAGGAACTCCAGCTCCAGCTGTTCCTGGCGGGACCAGAAATCCAGACCGCGCCCGGCCGGCTGGGCCGAGATGAGCAGCGTCAGCCGGAAGGTATCGGCCTGGAAGAAGGCGTTGTTTTCCACCTCGAAGCTGTGGACGCCGGACAGCGCGACGCCGTTGGCGACCACCATGCCGCGCGGCTGGCCGGCCGCGCTGGTTGGCTGTGCTTGATTGATCATGTGCTGGGTACTCCTCCGTTGTCCGGCGGCGTTGGCGGGATCGCCAGCGTCCGCACGCCGGTCACATTGGGGTCGGTCACCTTGTTGGCCTGGGCGATGGCGATCCACTTGGTGGCGTCGCCGTAGACCCTGGCGGCCAGGCGGTACAGGCTCTCGCCACCGACCACCACCTTCTGCAGCGACGCCACCGCGCCCGAGGCGCGCGTCAGGTTGGACTCGATGCGGCCCACCACCGCCTGCAGCTGGTGCAGGTCCGGCAGCTTGACCGCCGCATCGAGTTGTTTGGTCAAACGCGCGGCCTGTTGCGCGACCGGGTTGTTGGGCAGGATGCCGCCCAGCGTGGTCACCGTTTGCAGCACCGCACCGGCCTCGGCGATCATGCCCTTAACCTGCGTGGCGACACCGCGCACCGGCTCCAGCACGCCGTTGATCGTCTTGCTGCCGGCCTGGACGAAATCGGACACCGACTTGATCTTGTCGTTCATCGTCTTCATCAGGCCGGTCAGTTGCGGGTCGCCGATCTTGGCCGCGATGGTGACGGCCTTGGCTGCGTCGGCGCCGATGGCGGCGTTCAGCCCGCCCGCGCTGGCCGCCGGCCGCGGCCGCGTGCTGTCCTCGACCACGTCCAGCTCCAGCGTGTAGCGCACGCGGTGGCGCTGCTCCACCACGAACTTGAAGCTCTTGACGACGACCTTGTACTGGTACTCGAAAAAGCTCAGCTGTTGCTGCTTGCCCTCGACCCGCATCAGGTCGATGGCGCGCGCGCGTTGCAGCGCACCGGCGCCGAGGAACAGGCCGGACCACTGGATCGCCTCGTCCTCGGCCCCCATCGCCTGCACCACACGCACGCCGCCCGGCAGCTGGTGGATCACCAGCTTCTGGCTGCCGCCGAGCGGAATGCTCTCGGGGATTTCAAAGTCCTGGAAAGTCTCGCTGCCCAGGGTCAGCTTGAATACGGTTTCTGCCATGATGTCTATCCTGCGTAAGCGACCGATGCGCGATCCATCGCGCCGTCGAAATGTTGTGGACCGGTCGGCGGCCGGGCCATCCGCGCGCCGGCCTCCTGGAGGATCCGGGTGGTGATGCCGCGGTGGTCGAATTTGTTCTCGACCTTGAACACCGGCACCGGCGCGGGAGGCGGCACCGGGCTGAAGGTCGGGTAAGGCACGCCGGGCGACAGCGGGTGCTGCGCAACGGCGAGGCCCTTCATGCCGGCGGCCGCAGGCACGGCCGGGGCCGGCTTGGCGGCGGGCTTGTGGAGCCACAGGAAGAGGCCGCCCAGCGCGACGATCGCCGCCACCGCCAGGCCGATGGGGCCCAACAATCCCAGCAGCACTTCGCCGACGGTCGCCAGCGCGCCCCCGACCATCGGCAGCAGGCGGCCGATCCAGCCCGCCGCCGTCCCCAGCCCTTCCACCGCGCCGGCCAGCTTGACCACCATGCCGCCGATCGCCAGCGCGCCGCCCAGCAGGCCGAAGCTGTACACCAGCACCTTGGTCAGCGCCGGATAACGCCCCATCCAATTGCCAAGCTGGTCCATGATGCGGGCGAAGGACAGCAAGGCGCCGGTGACCTTGGGCAGGTAGACGCTGCCGATCACGGTCAGCAAATTCTTCCAGGCTTGCGCGGCCGCCATCTCCGCCCCCTTCGGCGATTTCAGATACTGCTGGTAGGCGCTGCCGTAGTTGCTGGCCTGCCGGTATGCCTGCGCCTGGGCCTGCAGGCGCGGCCGGTTGACCATCTGGTCGCCGAGGAAGCTGGCGGTGGGCTGGTCGAGGTTGTCCCGCAGCAGCGACCGCATCTTGTCGTCGTCGAGCTTGCCGTATTTTTTGCGGATCGCCGGCGCCAACACGTCGTCCATCATCAGGTCGGGGCGGTGCTGCATCAGGCCGATGTTGGCGGCGCTCAGTGTCGGCTTGCCGCCCTTGCCGTGCGCCACCAACAGGCCCAGCTTGGACAGAAAGGCGGAAGTCTTGCTGTCCATCGCGCCGCCCACCAGCGCCGTGTAGGCGCCCTGCGCATTGGCGCCGGCCGTCTCGCCGGACTCCTGCGCCATGTAGGCGGAGAACCGGCCGTACAGATATTCCTTGTCGAAATGCTGATAGGCCTGCTTGCCGGACTTGGCGGCGGCGACGAATTCCGCACCGTTGACCTTGCCCGCGCTGGCGAAGTTCACCTGGGACTGCATGCTCAACTCTTCGCGCAACGCCGACTCATTGCCACTCACCTGGGCGCCGCGCAACGCCAGGGCCTGGGCCGCGTTGGCGGTCTGGCCCTCGACATCCTTGCCGCCATTGGCCGCCTTGGCCGCGAACGCGTACTGGGCGAAGTCGCCCGACAGCGCCAGCGAGCGCGGCAGGCTTCCGAGGGCCTCGTTCAGTTCGCGTATGCGGGCCACGTTGTCGGCGATGCCGGTGCCCAGCATCTTCTGCGACAAGGTGGTCGCCTTGGCGTACACGGCGGCGTTGGCCTGCGCGCCCAGGTTGAGGGTCTCGAAATCGGTCTGGGCCTGGGCCACCTCGGCGGCGGCCTCGTACGGCGACTTGAGCGCGCCCAGCATGCTGGTGCCGATGCCGCCCAGCTCCTTGGCGGCCTCCTTGCCCTTGCCCTTCTCCTTGTCCTTGTCCTTCAGCTTGAGCAAATGCTGCTCCAGCAGCGACAAGCTGTGCTGCGCCTTGCCGGCGTCGACGTCGATCTGCCGCAGCACCCTGGCGATCTCCAGCAGGCCCTTGCTGGCGCCATTGGCCAGCGTTAATTTCAACATCATTTGGTATGGTTTTGCCATGGGAACTCCTGTAAACCGCGCCCTTACTTTCTGGGCTTCCAGCGCATCGCGACGAAATCGAACTCGCCCCCGTCCTGCTCGCCCAGGGCGATGGCCCAGGCGGTGGCGACCTCCTCCGGCAGGCTCAGCGCCACATCAAACGGAACCCCGTTTTTCACCAGGTACACGACCGTGGCGAAAGCGGGGTTCCGTGCTAGTTTTTTACGGCGGCCTCGGACACGGCGGCGCCGGCCTGTTCCGCCACATGGGTCATGACGGCGCCGATGCCGTCCTCGCCCAGGCGCGAGATCAGCGCTTCCAGCTCGCGCTTGGTCGATGGCGGCGGCTGGTCGTCGCCGTCGATCTGCGTCACCCACAGCAGCGGCATGACCATGCCCATGTAGACCTCGTTGCGCGCCGAGGCGCCGACCACTTCGACGATCTGGTACTGGCGCAGCACGTTCGGCTTTTTCAGGCCGATGCGCAGGCCGCCTGCGGTGACGGTGTCGACCGCGTTGGCGGCCTTGACGATGTCGTCCGACACCGTCTCGATGGAGATAGTTGCTTTGTTCATTGCGCTTCCTGTCGAATAAAAAATGGCGCGCGGCCAAGTGCCGCGCGCCGCACTGCGTTGGGGCTTACTGGACTTTCAAGCGGCGCGAGGCCATGAATTCCAGTTTCATCTTGACGGTCTTGTCGCCTTCGCGGGCGCCCAGCTCGGTCAGCTTGTAGACCACTTTTTCATAGCGGTACTGCGACACGCCGCCATTGGGCTCCTGGATGGTTTCCTGGATGAAGCCGTACGGCACGTTCATGCCGTTGTAGTAGTTGGCCTCGGCCTGCGCCCAGAAATCGTCCAGCGTGCTGTCGAAGCGGTCGATCTCGAACGAGCCCTTCCAGCCGTTGTGCGTGACCGTGTGGCGCGCTTCGCCGTCCAGGCCGGTGCGCTTTTCCTCGGTGGTGACCGGTTGGGCGTCGAACTTCATGATCGCCGTGGTGGGAATGTTCAAGTTGCCGGTCGCCGTCGTGATGACGACACGGATATCCTTGCCCAGGGTTTGGTTTGCTGCCGACATATGTCTCTCCAAATAAGTGAACGAAAATAAAACGAAGCCTTAGTTGGCGGCCACGGTGCTGGTACGCGCCACCTGCACCGACTGGCCGCCTTCCATATTGACCAGGAACTTCTCGACCACCGACAGGTACTGCACCTTGGCATCCATCTGCATGTAGCCGGTGGCGATGCGCGGCGCCAGGTTGTTGCTCAGGTCGCAGATGGTGGAGAAATCCGCCACCTGGCCCTGCTGCCGCATGTTCGCCAGGAAGCCATCCACCGTGGCCTTGGCCTGGAGGCGGGTCGGATCGTCGGAGCGGCTGGACTGCAGCCGGCCGACGAACTTGCCCATGCCGGCGTTGAGCGTGTAGGCGATGTAGTTGGTCATGCGGGTGTAGTTGTCGCCGTTGGTCACCGGATTGGACGAGCTGTTGTGGCCGAAGCGCGTACCAAAATAGGCACCGCCCGGCACCGGGTTGGCGATCACGTCGATGCCCGCCTGGCCCAGCACCTGCAGCTCGGCCGCCGCGTATGGCCGGCTCTGGATGCTGCGCTGGGTGGCGACGATGCCGTACAAGGCCTTGTTCAGGCTGGACTGCTCCGGCGACAGGTTGGCCAGCAGGCCGGCCACGAAGGCTTGCGGCGAGACCACGCGGGTGATCGAGTTGACCGGATCGCTCCAGTACACCCAGTCGCCCAGCAGCAGCTTGAACGCGTACGAATCGATGTTGGCGGCCGCCTTGGCCGCGGCCGCCGCTGCCGGCGTATCGCCCTGCGGCGTCACGCCCACCATGTAGATGCCTTCGGACAGGCCGAATGCCGCCTGCGCCGCATAGGTGCTGGCGTCGTCGCAATCGGCCAGCATGGCCACCGCCGCGCCGGAACTGCGCAGGCTGTACATGCCGCTGCGGCTGCCCAGGTCGGAACCGAGCAGCAGCGCACCGGTGATGTTGTTGGCGCCATCGGTGCCGCCGGCGAAGTTCGAGGTGGCATACGCCGCTACGCCGGCCGCCGCGCCGGCCACGGCCGATACCAGCACCGACGCCGGACGCGCGACGCTGTTGCCGTTGTTGATGGCCGCCGCCATGTTCAGCCACAGCGCATTGCCGGCGCCGGGGATGTTGTCGAACACTTCGGGCGCGAAGCCGGACAACGCCAGCGTCACCTTGGCGGTGCCGGTCTGGCTGCCGGCCGCGATGGTCGCCTGCAGGCTGTTGCCCAGCGAGCCGGTGTACTTGCCGCTCAGGGTCAAGGCCAGCGTGCCGGCCGCGCCGCCGGCCAGCGTGGCGCCGGACGCGGTGGCGCCGGCGACGTTGGTGGCCAGAGTCAGCGTATTGCCGGCCACGCCGGGCAACAGCGCCGCCAGGTTCAGCGTATTGCCGTTCAGGGCAAAGGTGAACTTGTCGATGTTGACATCCGGCGAAGCCTGCAGGAAGGCCAGCAGCGAAGCCAGCGTCACGCCCAGCGAGGCGCCGATGTTGACCTGGTTGCCGGCCGCGCCGCCGGCGACGAAGGTCACCACTGTGCCGGCCAGGGTCAGCGTGGTGGCGGCCACCGGATTGGCGGTGAACGCCACCGAGCCGGTGGCGGCCACGCCGGCCGACTGGATCGCGGCGGTGGCGGCGGTGTCGCTACCATCGGTCACGCGCACGCAGCGCATGCTGGCGGCGCCCTGCTGGACCGCCGCCGCGACGGCGGTGCCCATGTCGTACTTGCGGTTTTGCAGCGAGCCGTGGATGCGCGCATAGTCGGCGGTGCTGCCCACCAGGGACGCGGAATTGACCGGGCCCCACTGGGCGGTGCCGACGATGCCGAGCACATTGGTCGGCACGCCATTCAGCAGTGACACGCTGGGCGGCACTATCTGGACGTAGAGATCTGGAACGATCAGCGCCGTGGTGTTGATGGCGCCTTGCTGTGATACCGGCATGTAAGCCTCCTAAAAATAAAAAAAGCCCGCACATGGCGGGCAAGAAATGCAGGTGGGGTAAGACGTTACGAATACAGCGTCGTCGCGCCGTACTGGCCACCTGTTGCGAACTGCATCGCGACGCCGAACTGCTCGGCGACGATCTGGGTTGCGCTGGCACTATCCGTGATGGCGTACTCCACGGCATAGAGAATATCGCGGCGGAAAATGGTGGCATTTTCCATCGCATCGTTTTGCACGCTGCGCCGGTAGCGCAGGGTGCCGCTGGTGCCGTCCGCCAGCGCCACGCGGCCGGCGCCGGCCAGCGCCACGTCGATGGCGGCGGCCAGCGGATCGCGCGCGGCGGCGCTGCCGGCCCAGACGGACACTTGGAACACTTTTTCCTGCCGGCGCAGCACCCGCATATTGCTGCCGCTAACGCCGACCCGCGCCACCAGCCCGCGCACGCCCGGCACGGTGACGACCGCGCCGACATTGCTGGCCGGGCGCAGCGCGTTGAGCAGCGTGGCCAGGCCGGTGGCGACGGCGGTCGGCGTGTCGCCGGCGCGCACCGCGTAGACCACCGGCTGGCCATCGGCCAGCACGGCGGCGTTCTGCCCCGCCGCCGGCGTGCCCGCCACCGTCACCGTGTTGGCGGCGATGGTCAGGCTCAGCGTGGCGGGCGCGATGGGCTGCGCCATCCAGTCGCTGCTGGCCGATTGCGTGACGCGCTCGGTGGCGGTCGGGAACACCGACACGTGGGCCTTGCCGGCGGTCAGGTCCGCGCTCAGCGTGGCGGCGTTGGGCCAGCCGGCATAGATGACGGCGGCGACGCCGGTGATGGAAGGTGCGCCGGTGCCGTTGGGATAAACGGCGGCGCTAATCGCCGCCACCAACGCTTGGGCGACATCAGTTTGATCGGCCATGGAATCACCAGAAAAGAAAGGGAGGAAGCGGCGAGGAGGGAAAAAAACCGCCGCAGAAATGCAAAAACCCGCACTAGGCGGGTTTTTGACGTACTTCTTGAACTTATCAAAGTGAGACCTATTCTCCGCGTGTTTTGCGGAACGGTCAAGTACTTTTTTAAAAATCGATCATTTTTGTTTGTTGCAGCAGTTCGCCGGCGGCGATCCACGCCTTGTGTTCGGCGCCGGACACGGCCGGCATGCGGCCCTTGGCCGGCGCGCCCTTCAGCCAACGCACCAGCTTGGCGTTGTGGGCGCTGGCCGTGTCGCGGTGCACGCCGCACTGGTCGGCCAGGTCGGCCAGGTTGTGCTTGATGCCGAAGCAGCGCTCGATGATGCCGCGGCGCAGCAGGTAATGCGACAACAGGCCCGACATCTCACCCAGCGCGCGCTCGGTGAGGAACAGGATGGCCTCCACCCACACCTTGTTCGGCTTGGAACCGGCGCAGCAGCTGCGGCCGCAATCGCACGGCACGGCGGGCGGCGCCACGCGCGCGATCAGGATGTGCATCAGCAGTGGATCGAGGCGATCGAGCTCGGCCCGTATCATGCCGGCCTGGGCGGCGCCATCGAGGCCGCCCAGGCCCTTCCCTTCCCTGGTCGGGCCGGAGGCCATGCGCGCCATCATGGACTTGTCGTACTGCTGGCCCGAAAAATTGAATGCGAAAACCAGCGCGGCGTGGGCGCTGCTGAACAGTGCTTCTTCTTCGACTACTAACATAGGTCTGTACTCCTTAAATGTCGCGGGTGTTGGGTGGCGTGCTCTTCAGCAGCGCCTTGATGTCTTGCAGCCGCGCGCGGGCGGTGCGTACATCGGTCAGGGCTTGGCCGGGAGCTGGCAGCGCGGGCACCGGGCGCGGTACGTCGGCCAGTTCGTGCTCGTGCGCCAGCTTGGCGGCCAGGATGCGGGTCCAGCGGGCGCGCGCGTTTTGCCAGGACAGCGCGCGCAGATCGGCAAAGGTGAATTCGACGGCGGCCCAGTACAGCGCCTTGCATGGCCACAAGTCATCGCCGAAGACGCGGCGGCTGACCTGGCACTGGGCCTCGGCGAACATCGATTCGGCATCGGACGGCGGCCGGCACAGTTGCAGGAACTCCGGCAGCGTTGGCGGCCACGGCTTGGCCAGGCAGGCGGCCAGGCCACGCTTGACCTCGCCCACCGACAGGCCAGCCAGGTTGCTGCGCCAGGTTTCCTTGACGCCGCGCACGTCGGTGCCGCGCCACAGGTCGGCCAGCCGGCTGCCGTACAGCAGCTCGAACTGCGCGAACAGCCGCTCCACGCTATCCGACGAGACGGGCTTGGCCGTCGACGGTGCGGGCGCCGTCGACGCGTCCGGTGAGTTGGTCAAGTACGCGCTGACGTTCTGCATGGGTTCCTCCGAAAGATGGGTTGGCGGGTTTGCCGGAATTGCGTATCAGCTCGCTCAACACCGGCAGGAAATACGCGGCGCTGAAATGCTCGCCGGGATGGGCGCGCAGCTTTTGCGCCACCACGGCCACGATGAATTCATCATCCAGCCGCTGCAGCACCTCCGCCCAGCCCGGCTTGGCGAACAAGCCCGGCGCGGCGGCGATGCCCAGCTGGCGCAGACGCCGGCACAGCTCGCCGATGCGGGCCACGGGCGGCGGCGGAACGGCCTCGCCCGGTGCTTGGCTTGGTAAACTTTTCCCTGTCCCTGTCTCTCTCCCTGTCTCTTGGAGGGCCGGTCCCTGGGGACACGGACGGGACGGTGCGGCGGCGTCGCGCGGGACATCGGCCAGGAATTCTTCCAGCGTGGGAAACGGCAGATCCTCGCCGTGGCGCTGGTTGTGTTTCTTGATGCGTGCGCACTCGGTCTTCCAGCGCTGCGCGCGCTTGGCTTGCCAGGCTTCGTTGGCCTTCTCCGCCACAATCGGGTGGTACAGGCGGCCGTCCGCGCATTTAATCCAGCCGTGCAATGCGCCGGTGCGCAGCTTGCTCCATTCCCGGACGACGCGGCCGTAGCCGGCCAGCTGCGCCAGCACTACGTCGTCATCGGGAATGCTGGCGGCCGGAATCTGGTGCCAGGACGCGCACCACAGTAGCACTGCGGCGCGGAACTCGTCACCGCTGACGATGGCCGAGATGTCGCTGTCGCGCAGGCGCAGCACATCGAGCGGCATGAAGCTGAAATCCCGCAGGTCGCAATCGCCCGGCGTCAGCGGCAAGGGCAGATGGTTCGAGCGGGGGAAAGTTGAAATGTTTTTATTCATGCACACAGAATATACGCGAATGAATAGGCAATCAATACCTGAATGAATAAATTATTGCGTTTTTTTATTCATGCGCGTATAGTTTGTTGCATGGATATAGCAAGCAGACTCGATGAAGCTATGAAAGAGGCTGGGTTCACAACCCAGAGCGCCCTCGCGCGCGCCTCCGGCGTACCGCAGCCGACGATCAACCGCATACTCAAGGGCGTGGGCAAGAAAGGGCCGGAGACGCAAACCCTGGCCCAGCTGGCGGCGACCTGCAATGTGACCTTTGAGTGGCTGCACGAGGGCCGCGAGCCCAGGGGGCGCACCGGCGGCGCCGAGCGGGAGTACCGGCGGGTGGTGGTGGCGGATGCGGGCGATCCAGATTTTTACGAAATTCGCAAAGTGCAACTTCAGCTATCGGCAGGTATGACGGGCTTTCAAACTGTTCCAGAGATTTACGACGGTAGCAAATTAAGTGTTTCCAAGAACTGGGCCGACCGGCATGGTTACATCCCCGAACGGCTGATCGCCATTGCCGTCAAGGGTGAGAGCATGGAACCCAATCTGTACGCGGGGGATCTGGTGATCATCAACACCGCCGACACGGCGATGGAGGATGGGGTTGTATTTGCCGTCAACTACGAAGGCCAGGCCGTGGTCAAGCGCCTGACACGCGACCGCGGCGACTGGTGGCTGACCTCGGACAACCAGGACCAGCAGCGCCACCGGCGCAAGAGCTGCCGCGAGGGTGAGTGCATCATTATCGGCCGCGTGGTGCGGCGGGAGACGGATAGGATTTAGGGGCCAAAGCCCCGGCCTTTTTCGTGCAACAGAACTGACTACGCCACTTCCTCGGCTTCCTCTTCCACGGTAGAGGTCCACTTCTGACGGGCCTCAGAAACAATAATGCGGGGGTGGCTGACGCGGTCGATTATGTTCAGCATTTCAACTGCAGCGCCGATGCGCTCGTTACCGTCGTGCGCCTTCTTGTAGAGCATGCGGATAACTAAATCCGAAGTCTTCGGCACTTTCCCCGTCTTCTCCCATTTTGCGATCGCCTGCTCCGTACATCCTAACAGCTTGCCCAACGACTTTTGCGACAGGAGTAGTGCACAACGAAGGTAGCGGAACTCGGCCCCAGTGAGCTTACCTGGCTTGCTAGACAGCGCCAAGCAAATTGCCTTGGTGAGCCCCTCCAGGTCATGAAAGGACACCGCCTTGCCATACGGTGTATCCTTCTCGACGTAGCCATTCTTGAGCCAAACATTACGCAGGCCTCCGTCGGTGTAGTGATACATAAGTTTCTCCTAGGTGTACATCGCAGTAACCAGTATCAATGTCGGATCATCATCACTGATCGCCACGATGACCGCCACGTTGTGGCCGGCGCTGAAATGCTCCATTCGGCACTCGAGCGTCCCATGCATTGTGTTAGGTTCCGGAGTTCTTTTAATCCGTCCAAGCTGAAGTGTCGACAGTACGCACGCCATAGTGATGTGACGCGCCTTCATTTGCTGCCTAACATGAGTCGTGAAAAACACATTCTGCGAGTCGAGCGACTGGCTCCGAATGTACTTCTCAAGTTGGCCCCGCGACATTTGCGTCCTGCGGATCTGCGGTTTCGTCATGCTTGAAAAGCACCTATACAAAATATAGGTTGAAATGGCGCGTCACACAAGAGCCAAATCAAAAACGCGCGGCCTTTGAGCAAAAAATTACCATGCAAACGGAGTTGCTGAACAACCGCCGCTCAAGAACGATGCGAATAACTCTTTAGGAAATTGATTGGCCTGCCCAGCAGGAATCGAACCTGCGACCCTCAGCTTAGAAGGCTGATGCTCTATCCAACTGAGCTATGGGCAGATATGTTCGCGGCAAGAATATGCCGCGGAAATGAAAAACGGGCTGTCTTTCGACAACCCGTTTTAAAAGTTCTTGGTCGGAGTACAAGGATTCGAACCTTGGACCCCCTGGTCCCAAACCAGGTGCGCTACCGGGCTGCGCCACACTCCGAAGACAGTATTCTAACGCTTGCCTCCCTCTACGTCAATGCAAGGCCAGCTAATTATTACACTGCTGAAATCTTACGCAGCCAGCTGGACTTCCACTTTATCGGCGATACGACGCGCCATCGACTCCGCATCGCTGGCGTTACGTGCTTCGACCATCACGCGAATCAAAGGTTCCGTGCCGGAGGCGCGGATCAGCACGCGGCCGCTGTCGCCCAGCTCGCGCTCGACCAGTTCCTTCTCCGCCACCATGGCCGCGTTCTTGGTCCAGTCGAAGCCCGGCGAGACGCGCACGTTGACCAGCGTCTGCGGGAAGATCACCAGCTCGCCGGCGCACTGCTCCAGCGATTTGCCGGCGCGCTTGAGCGCCGACAGCACTTGCAGCGCCGAGATGATGCCGTCGCCGGTGGTGTGCTTGTCCAGGCACAGCAGGTGGCCCGAGCCCTCGCCGCCCAGCAGCCAGCCCTTGTCTTTCATCACTTCCAGCACGTAGCGGTCGCCCACCTTGGCGCGGGCGAAGCCGATGCCCTTCTCTTTCAGCGCCACCTCGACCGCCATATTGGTCATCAAGGTGCCGACCGCGCCCGCCACCGGGCCGGTCGCCAGGCGGTCCATGACCATCAGGTACAGCAGCTCGTCGCCGTTGTACAGGCGGCCGTTGGCGTCGCACATGATCAGGCGGTCGGCGTCGCCGTCCAGCGCGATGCCGAGGTCGGCCCCGTGGGCGCGCACGGCGGCGGCCATGGCTTCCGGCGCGGTAGCGCCGTGGCCCAGGTTGATGTTGAAGCCGTCCGGCTTGTTGCCGATGGCGACCACTTCAGCGCCCAGCTCGTGGAACACGTGCGGGGCGATGTTGTAGGCGGCGCCGTGCGCGCAGTCGACCACCAGCTTCAGGCCGCGCAGGTCCAGCTCGTTCGGGAAGGTGCTCTTGCAGAATTCGATGTAGCGGCCATGGGCGTCGTCCAGGCGCTTGGCGCGGCCCAGTTTTTCCGACGACACGCAATCCATCGGCATGTCCAGCGCGGCTTCGATTTCCAGCTCGACCGCGTCCGGCAGCTTGGTGCCCTGGTCGGAGAAGAATTTGATGCCGTTGTCCTGGAACGGGTTGTGCGACGCCGAAATCACCACGCCGGCCGACAGGCGCAGCGCGCGCGTCAGGTAGGCGATGGCCGGGGTCGGCATCGGGCCGGCCAGCATGACGTCCACGCCGGCGGCCGAGAAGCCCGCCTCCAGCGCAGCTTCCAGCATGTAGCCGGAGATGCGGGTGTCCTTGCCGATCAAAACGGTCGGACGCACCGAACCGCTACGGGCGCCGGCCAGCACCTTGCCGGCCGCGTAGCCGAGGCGCATGACGAAGTCCGGCGTGATCGGGGATACGCCCACCAGGCCGCGGATGCCATCAGTTCCAAAATATTTACGTGACATTGTGTGTTCTCTTTATCTTTGTAGGTTAGTTCCTGCCTGCCATACTTTTAGCGCATCCACCGTTTCCGCCACATCATGCACACGCACGATCAGCGCGCCCTGCGCCACCGCTGCCAGCGCGCCGCCGACGCTGCCGGCCATGCGTTGCTCGACCGGCTTGCCAGTCACCGCACCGACCATCGATTTGCGCGACAGTCCGGCCAGCAGCGGCACGTCCAGTTCCGCGATCAGCTGCGCAGTGGCTTTCAATAAGGCGTAATTATGCTCCACAGTCTTGCCAAAGCCAAAACCCGGATCGATGCATAGTCGACGCGGATCAATACCGGCCTCGGTCAGCGCTTCGATGCGCTCGCGCAGGAAGGCGGTGACTTCGGCCACCACATCGGTGTAGCTGGGCGCCAATTGCATGTGCCGGGGATCATTTTGCATGTGCATGATACACAAGCCGCAGTCGCTATCGCGCACCGCAGCAATCGCGCCGGGCGCACGGAAGCCGTTGATATCGTTGATCATGTCGACGCCGGCGATGATGGCTTCGCGCATCACCTCTGGCTTGTAGGTATCGACCGAGATGGCCGGGCCGATGTCGCGCAGCGCGTACAGCACCGGCATCACGCGCTGCAGCTCCTGCTCCAGCGGCAGCGGTGGCGCGCCCGGACGGCTGGACTCGCCGCCGACATCGATGATGTCGACCCCGTCCAGTATCATCTGCTCGGCATGGGAAATGGCGAACTCCAGCGACTGGTGCTGGCCGCCGTCGGAGAACGAATCGGGGGTGACGTTGAGGATGCCCATCACGCGGGCGCGGACGCGCTCGCCACGCCACGGGAAGTTGAAACGGCCGAACTGTAAAGTGGATCGCATGTGAAACCGGAATAAAAATAAAAAAAGGGCGAGGATCGCTCCCCACCCTCCCTCTTAGCGTTCAGCCACGTATCAGGCTGGTGCAGTCACGCTGGGCGATACGCCCGAGCCGCCGTCGCTGGGCGGATGCTTGCGGATCGTCACGCCGGCTTTTGGCGCGCGCGGCTCCAGGCCGGACATGATGTCGTTGATCTGGTCGGCATCGATGGTTTCCCATTCCAGCAGCGCCTTGGTCATCACTTCGACCTTGTCGCGGTTCTCTTCCAGCAGCTTGCGCGCCAGCTGGTATTGCGTGTCGAGGATGCTGCGGATCTCGGCGTCGACCATTTGCTGGGTCGCTTCCGAAATCGTCTTCGAGGCGCCGCCGAAGAAGCCGTCGTTCTGGCTGTCTTCGTAGACCATCACGCCCATGCTGTCGGACATGCCGAAGCGGGTCACCATCGAGCGGGCCAGCTTGGTGGCGCGCGAGAAGTCGTTCGAGGCGCCGGTCGACATCTGGCCGACAAAGATCTCTTCAGCGATGCGGCCGCCGAACAGGATGGAAATCTCTTCCAGCATCTTGTCCTTGTAGCCCGAGATGTTGTCGTGCTCAGGCAGCTGCCAGGTCAGGCCCAGGGCCCAGCCGCGCGGCATGATGGTCACTTTGTGGACCGGATCGGCCTTCGGCAGCAGCTTGGCGACCACGGCGTGGCCGGACTCGTGATACGCGGTGTTGCGGCGCTCTTCCTCGCGGATGATCATCGACTTGCGTTCCGGACCCATGAAGATCTTGTCCTTGGCATCTTCGAAGTCGATCATGTCGACCAGGCGCTTGCTGCGGCGCGCGGCGAACAGGGCTGCCTCGTTGACCAGGTTGGCCAGGTCGGCGCCCGAGAAGCCAGGCGTGCCGCGGGCCAGGATGTCGGCCTTGACGTCGGTACCGATAGGCACTTTGCGCATGTGGACGTTCAGGATCTGTTCGCGGCCGCGGATGTCCGGCAGGCCGACCGATACTTGACGGTCGAAACGGCCCGGACGCAGCAGCGCCTTGTCCAGCACATCGGCGCGGTTGGTGGCGGCCACCACGATCACGCCGGACGATGCTTCGAAGCCGTCCATTTCCACCAGCAGCTGGTTCAGCGTCTGTTCGCGCTCGTCGTTACCGCCGCCCATGCCGGCGCCGCGATGGCGGCCGACCGCGTCGATCTCGTCGATGAAGATGATGCAAGGCGAATGCTTCTTGGCGTTCTCGAACATGTCGCGCACGCGGCTGGCGCCGACGCCGACGAACATCTCGACGAAGTCCGAACCGGAGATCGAGAAGAACGGCACCTTGGCTTCGCCGGCGATGGCGCGCGCCAGCAGGGTTTTACCCGTGCCCGGAGGACCGACCATCAGCACGCCGCGTGGAATGCGGCCGCCCAGTTTCTGGAACTTGCTTGGATCCTTGAGGAAGTCGACGATTTCGTTGACTTCTTCCTTCGCTTCATCGCAACCGGCGACGTCGGCGAAGGTGACGGTGTTATTGGTTTCGTCCATCATGCGCGCCTTCGACTTACCGAAAGAGAACGCGCCGCCCTTGCCGCCGCCCTGCATCTGGCGCATGAAGAAGATCCACACGCCGATCAGCAACAGCATCGGGAACCAGGAAACGAACACTTGCTGCAGGAACGATGGCTCTTCAGGCGGACGCACGTCGAAGTGCACGCCGTTGTCGCGCAGGTCGCCGACCAGGCCGCGATCGAGGCCGGTGGCAGTGGCGCGCACCTTGGTGTCGTCGCTACGGGTAGCCGTGATGTTGGCGCCTTCAATCACCACATCCTTGATGCGCTTGGCCTTGACCTCATCCAGCAAATCGGAATAAGCGATGGGTTTGGCGCCGGCGGTGACGCCGTGGCTGTCAAACTGCTTGTACAGCATCAGCAGCAGCAAGACCACTACCACCCAGATGGCTGATTTAGAAAACATGTTATTCACGAAAACTCCTTGGATGCAGGGCGCATCTTTTAACCGATAGCTAGAAACCCGATTTTACTCGCAATAAGCAGGCGGTGCCAGAAGCCCACCTGCGCGTGCGGCCAAAATTCCAGCCGTAAAACACATTATTTGACCAAAATACCGGTGCGATCAAGTCAAAACTGATACACACCGTGCCGATGTGCGGCCCATGCGGGAAATATCAAGGGCGAACAGGAGGGAAATCGTCCAATTCCAGCGGTTGCGACGAGCTCATGCCCTCGGTCGGATTTTTCAGGCCGCGCCCCAGCAGGAAAATCTCGGAGGATTTGTCGCGGCTGGCTTTGGGTTTTTTCTGGATCACGGTTTTGAATTCGCGGCGGAATTTGAGCACGATATCGTTAAAACCCATGTCTTTAAAACATTTCACCAGCAGCGAGCCGGTCGGTTTCAGGTGGGCCTGGGAAAATTCAATTGCCAAATCGATCAGATGCTCCATGCGGGCGGCGTCCGAGTCCGGGATGCCGGACAGGTTGGGCGCCATGTCCGACAGCACCAGGTCGACTTTTTGACCTTTGACATGATCTTCCAACAACTGCAGCACCTCGGGCTCGCGGAAATCGCCCTGGATGAAGTGGAAGTCGGCGATCGGCTCCATCGGCAGCAGATCCAGGCCGATCAGCGTGCCGTTGATGCCGCCGCCCTCCTTGCCGGCCAGCTTGCGGCGCGTGTACTGGCCCCAGCTGCCGGGGGTGCAGCCGAGGTCCACGATGACCTGTCCGGGCTTGATCAGGTGCTCGTCCTCATCGATCTCCTTGAGCTTGAAAGCGGCGCGGGCGCGGTAGCCCTCTTTTTGCGCTAATTTCACGTAAGGGTCGTTAATGTGGTCGTGCAACCAGTTTTTGTTTAATTTCTTCTTCTTCATTCGCGTAGAATACTGCCTTTAAGGGAACCACTAAAAATATATTATGCAAAAACTTACACCTGTTGAGCGCAGCGCTCTGCGCGCCGAAGCGCATGGTCTCAAGCCCATCGTCCTGATCGGCGAGGCTGGCCTGACAGCCAACGTCCTCAAGGAAATTTCGCTGGGACTGGACTCGCACGGCCTGATCAAGGTCCGCGTGTTCGGCGACGACCGCGAAGCCCGCGCCGAAATGTACGACACCATCTGCGAGAAGCTGGATGCGGCCCCGGTGCAGCACATCGGCAAGCTGCTGGTGCTGTACCGTCCGAAGGTTGAAACGGAAAAAGCCCGTTCGACCTCCGGCAAGGGCCTGCGCGAAGTTACCATCGTCAAGCCCAGCCCAAGCGGCACCAAGCGTCCGTCGGTGACCAAGGTACTGCTCAAGGGGAATGAACGCGTGACCCAAGGCGGCAATATCAAACGCGCCAAGCCACTGCAGAAGTCGACCAAGAAGAGCGCACTGGGCTCGAAATAAGCCTGATGCATCGTCCTTTCCCGCTCGGGAAAGGACGAAACTGTTATTACTGTTATTACTGTATTACTGTTTCACCACCAGCCACGCGGCCAGCAGGCTCTGCACCAGGTAGATGCTGCTGGAAATGCCGTGCAACATGCCGAACTCGTTCTGAGCGGCGCCATCCATCACACCGCCCGGCCCCGCCGCGGCACGCAAGGCGGCCATCATCGGCTGCAGGCCGAAGTGCGATACCAGCGTGCAAGCGAGCATCGTCGAGACGATCAGCAGCAGCATACGGCGCGTCTTGGCGGCCGAGTTGGCGGCCGAACCGGCAAAGATGCCGCCCGTCTCCGCGCCCTTGCTCACCCACAGCAACACCAGCATCACCAGCGCGCAGGCGATCGACAACCAGGCTTGATTCTTGAACAGGCTGGCGGCGATCGTGCCGGCCAGCACCCGGTCGCTCAGCGTGGCGAACAGCGTCGGCGCGGCCAGATAGCCGACTGCCCACAAACTGCCCGCCCACAGCGTCGCGACCAGCAAACGTGTACGCGCAAGCAGCATCAGATATATCGCACTTCCAGGATTTCGTATTCGCGCGGGCCGGACGGCGCCTGCACTTCCACCACGTCGCCGGCCGACTTGCCAATCAGCGCGCGGGCGATCGGCGAGGTCACCGACACCTTGCTCAGTTTCAGGTCCGCTTCGTCCAGGCCGACGATCTGGTAGGTCACTTTCGCGCCCGATTCCAGGTCTTCCAGGTCCACGGTCGAGGCGAACACCACGCGGCCGTCGGCGTCCAGCTGGGTTGGATCGATGATCTGTGCTGCGCTCAGCTTACCTTCCAGTTCGGCGATGCGGCCTTCGACGAACGCCTGGCGTTCCTTGGCGGCATCGTACTCGGCGTTTTCCGACAGGTCGCCATGCGAACGCGCTTCAGCAATCGCGTCGATCACGATACGGCGTTCTTTGGTCTTCAACTGGTGCAGCTCTTCTTTCAGGAGCTCTGCGCCGAACTTGGTAAGTGGAACTGAAGTCATGTTTATATTTACTCTGTTGTTACAATGGAAAACCACAGAGGCCACGCCAACCTGCAGCGCGAGCTCTGTGGTTAAAAGGTACTGTTTTCCGTCACCGGGGCGACGAAAGAACCTTAGTGTAAGGTTTTATGCAGCCCTTGTAAATCGTACACTTGCAACTCGTCCAAATGACGGATGCCTTCGACCGCCGCTTCCGCGCCGGCGATGGTGGTGTACGTGGTCACGCGCGATGCCAGCGACGAGGTGCGGATGGCACGCGAGTCGGTGATGGCGCTGCGCTTCTCTTCCACCGTGTTGATCACCAGGACGATCTCGTGGTTCTTGATCATGTCGACCACGTGCGGACGGCCTTCGACCACCTTGTTCACCGGCGTGACCGGAATGCCGGCCGCCGCGATGACGGCAGCGGTGCCCTTGGTCGCCACCAGCGTGAAGCCGATGTCCACCAGGTCGCGCGCCACTTTCACGGCGCGTGGCTTGTCCGACGATTTCACCGACAGGAACACCTTGCCCGACTTCGGCAGCTTGATGCCAGCACCCAGCTGCGACTTGACGAAGGCTTCGCCGAAGGTCTTGCCGACGCCCATGACTTCACCGGTCGATTTCATCTCAGGTCCGAGGATGGTGTCGACGCCCGGGAATTTCACGAACGGGAACACGGCTTCCTTGACGCTGAAGTAAGGCGGCACGACTTCGTGCGTGATGCCTTGCTGCGCCAGGGTCTGGCCGACCATGCAGCGCGCGGCGATCTTCGCCAGCTGCAGGCCGGTGGCCTTGGACACGAACGGCACGGTGCGCGATGCGCGTGGGTTCACTTCCAGCACGTAGACCACGTCGCGCAGTTCGCCGTCGCGTTCCTGCTTCTGGATCGCGAACTGCACGTTCATCAGGCCGACCACGTTCAGGCCCTTGGCCATCAGCGCGGTCTGGCGCTTCAGTTCATCGATGGTTTCCTGCGCCAGCGAGTAAGGCGGCAGCGAGCAGGCCGAGTCGCCCGAGTGCACGCCGGCTTGTTCGATGTGTTCCATCACGCCGCCGATGAAGGTGGTTTCGCCGTCGGAGATGCAATCGACGTCGCACTCGATGGCGTCGTTCAGGAAGCGGTCCAGCAGCACCGGCGAATCGTGCGATACCTTGACCGCTTCGCGCATGTAGCGCTCCAGGTCGCGCTGCTCGTGGACGATTTCCATCGCGCGGCCGCCCAGCACGTAGGAAGGACGCACCACCAGCGGGTAGCCGATTTCCTGTGCCAGCGCCAGGGCGTCGGCTTCGGTGCGCGCGGTGCGGTTAGGCGGCTGGCGCAGGTTCAGCTTGTGCAGCAGCTGCTGGAAACGCTCGCGGTCTTCGGCGGCGTCGATCATGTCCGGCGAGGTGCCGACGATAGGCACGCCGTTCGCTTCCAGGTCCAGCGCCAGTTTCAATGGAGTCTGGCCGCCGTACTGCACGATCACGCCGACCGGTTTTTCCAGTTCGACGATTTCCAGCACGTCTTCCAGCGTCAGCGATTCGAAGTACAGGCGGTCCGACGTATCGTAGTCGGTCGACACGGTTTCGGGATTGCAGTTGACCATGATGGTCTCGTAGCCGTCTTCGCGCATCGCCAGCGCCGCGTGCACGCAGCAGTAGTCGAATTCGATACCCTGGCCGATACGGTTAGGGCCACCGCCCAGCACCATGATCTTCTTCTTGTCGGTCGGATTGGACTCGCACTCTTCATCGTAGGTCGAGTACATGTAGGCGGTGTTGGTCGAGAACTCCGCGGCGCAGGTGTCCACGCGCTTGTACACGGGACGGATGTTCAGCTCATGGCGCTTGGCGCGCACGGTCTTGGCATCGGTCTGCAGCAGGAAGGCCAGGCGGCGGTCCGAGAAGCCTTTTTGCTTCAATTTGTACAGCGTGTTGCGGTCGATCTGCTCCAGCTTCTGCGTGTCCATCCACAGTTCCAGGTCCACGATCTCTTTAATCTGGATCAGGAACCACGGATCGATCTTGGTCAGCTGGTGCACTTCTTCCAGCGTGAAGCCTTGCGCGAACGCGTCGCCCACGTACCAGATGCGCTCAGGACCTGGCTCGCCCAGTTCCTCTTCGATCTTCTCGCGGTCCTTGGTTTTTTCGTTCAGGCCATCGACGCCGACTTCCAGACCGCGCAGCGCTTTCTGGAACGATTCCTGGAAGGTGCGGCCGATCGCCATCACTTCGCCGACCGATTTCATTTGCGTGGTCAGGTGGTGGTCGGCGGTTGGGAACTTCTCGAACGTGAAGCGCGGGATCTTGGTGACGACGTAGTCGATCGATGGTTCGAACGAGGCCGGAGTCGCGCCGCCGGTAATCTCGTTGCGCAGTTCGTCGAGCGTGAAGCCCACGGCCAGCTTGGCCGCCACTTTCGCGATCGGGAAGCCGGTGGCCTTCGACGCCAGTGCCGACGAACGCGATACGCGCGGATTCATTTCGATGACGATCATGCGGCCGTCGGCCGGGTTGATCGAGAACTGCACGTTGGAGCCGCCGGTGTCGACGCCGATTTCACGCAGCACCGCCAGCGAGGCGTTGCGCATGATCTGGTATTCCTTGTCGGTCAGGGTTTGCGCTGGTGCGACGGTGATCGAGTCGCCGGTGTGCACGCCCATCGGGTCCAGGTTTTCGATCGAGCAGATGATGATGCAGTTGTCCGCCTTGTCGCGCACCACTTCCATCTCGTACTCTTTCCAGCCGATCAGCGATTCTTCGATCAGCAGTTCGGAGGTCGGCGAAGCTTCCAGGCCGCGCTTGCAGATGGTCTCGAATTCTTCTTCGTTGTAGGCGATGCCGCCGCCGGTGCCGCCCATCGTGAACGATGGACGGATGATGACCGGGAAGCCCAGCGTGCGCTGCACGGCCCACGATTCTTCCATGGTGTGCGAAACGCCCGACTTGGCCGAACCCAGGCCAATCTTGGTCATCGCGTCCTTGAACTTGGAGCGGTCTTCGGCCTTGTCGATGGCTTCCGGGGTGGCGCCGATCAGCTCAACCTTGTACTTGTCGAGCACACCGTGGCGATGCAGGTCCAGCGCGCAGTTCAGCGCGGTCTGGCCGCCCATGGTCGGCAGGATCGCGTCCGGCTTTTCCTTGGCGATGATCTTCTCGACGACTTGCCAGGTGATCGGCTCGACGTAGGTGACGTCGGCCATTTCCGGGTCGGTCATGATGGTCGCTGGATTGCTGTTGACCAGGATGACTTTGTAGCCTTCTTCGCGCAGGGCCTTGCAGGCCTGTGCGCCGGAATAATCGAACTCGCAAGCCTGGCCGATGATGATCGGGCCAGCGCCAATAATCAGAATACTTTTAATGTCTGTACGTTTAGGCATCTTATTTTTTCTCCGTTGCTTCCATCATGCCGATGAAGCGGTCAAACAGGTAAGCGACGTCAGTCGGGCCAGGCGATGCTTCAGGATGGCCCTGGAAGCAGAAGGCCGGCGTGTCGGTGCGGGCGAAGCCCTGCAGCGAACCGTCGAACAGCGATTTGTGGGTTACGCGGCAGTTGGCCGGCAAGGTGTCCGGGTCCACGGCGAAGCCGTGGTTCTGGGACGTGATCAGCACTTGCTTGCTGTCCAGGTCCTGCACCGGGTGGTTGGCGCCGTGGTGGCCGAACTTCATCTTCAGCGTTTTCGCGCCGGAGGCCAAGCCCATGATCTGGTGGCCGAGGCAGATGCCGAACAGCGGCAGCTTCTTCTCCATGAAGACCTTGGCGGCGGCGATCGCGTAGTCGCATGGCTCAGGGTCCCCTGGGCCGTTCGACAGGAACACGCCGTCCGGGTTCAGCGCCAGCACATCGGCGGCGCTGGTCTGCGCCGGCACCACGGTGACTTTGCAGCCGCGCGCGGTCAGCATGCGCAGGATGTTGCGCTTGACGCCGAAGTCGTAGGCAACCACGTGGAACTTAGGGTTTTCCAGTTTGCCGTAGCCTTCGCCCAGCGTCCATTCGGTTTCGGTGTACTCGTACTGCGACTTGACGGTGACGACTTTGGCCAGGTCCATGCCGGTGATGCCGGGGAAGGAGCGGGCCAGGTCCAGCGCTTGCGACGCGGACGGCTCATTGCCTTGGGTGCCCACCAGGATGGCGCCGGATTGGGCGCCCTTCTCGCGCAGGATGCGGGTCAGCTTGCGGGTGTCGATACCGGCGATGGCGACGATGTTCTCGGCCTTCAGGTAATCGGACAGCGACTGGGTGGAGCGGAAATTGGAGGCCATCAGCGGCAGGTCACGGATGATTAAACCGGCTGCGTGGACTTTGGTGGATTCGACGTCTTCCGGATTGACACCGGTATTGCCGATATGCGGATACGTCAGGGTGACGATCTGGCGGCTATAGGAAGGATCGGTCAGGATTTCCTGATAACCGGTCATGGACGTATTGAAGACTACCTCGCCGGTTGTATGACCGGCGGCGCCGATCGAAAAACCTTTGAAAATAGTTCCGTCAGCGAGGGCCAGTATGGCTGGAACGGCAGGGCCAGAAAAAAATGGCGGCAAGGGCAACTCCTGATAAAGTTACCGTAGCTGCGCCACGTCAGACGACCGTCGTGTGTCCCCCGCCGTCGCAGGCCGGGGTGGAAGGTCAATTGATGATGGAGTGAGTGGTAGTCGCTACGGTAGAGGTGAGATTGGCTAAACCTTTGAATTATAACCAAATCTCCCCTGCTTGGCAATGGACCGCCGGCGAAATACCGGCAAAATTTCCACTGGCGGCGCCGCCTTATTTACTTGCAACAGCGACGCCCATCTTCGGAAGATCCGTCAATCCGTGCAACTTCGCCGCCTCGCCCTGAGTCAATCCCATTCTGCGTCCAACATATTCGGAAATTGCGACCGCGAGCAATTGCTCAACGGTACACTCGTCCAATTGTGCCAACTCGGCAACGTCGCGATGCAGTCCACGAGGAATGCTCAACGCTATTCTTCCAGCATGTTCTGCAGCCTCCAAAGGCTCGATAATTGGGTAGCCCCCTGCAAGACAAACCGCTAGCCAGGACTCTGCGGCCCTATCAAAGTTCGACAGGGCTTCCTCGGCGGTATCTCCCTCCGCTATACAACCAGGAAATTCATGAACGGTCACGGTGTATCCACACTCTGGATCGGGCAATAACCGCCGCACATAAGGACGAGCGAGAATCGCCCGAATTTTGTCATCCATCTTAGTCATCTTCGCACTCCCGTAAAAAGACCTCCCACGCAACAACGTCTTTAAGTAAGGCCTCGACAATACTTTTGGCGGTGCCAATTTTCAGCCCCGACGAGTGATGCGGAATACTCAATGGCGGAGACAGCCGAGGATCAGCGTGCCGAGCAAAGACCGGCTCCTTCCCACGCTTAACTTTTTGTCGGCCCAATGCACGAGCCATGCCCTCAAGCTCAAGCACTTTAATACTGCCGGGCGAACGCTGCATATCCAGCAGAGTCTGCTTTATCTTGGCTAAGTGGTTCGGCGTCATGGCAGCGCAGTGACATCACATTATAGGCATGCTGACTACATGCTGCCTCGATTCTCCAATAGAAAATGCCGCCTGGTTTTGCGCCAGGCGGCATTCGTGGACTGCGCGGCTCTCGCCTAGTCGTTCCAATCCCTCAGGCGCATCTGCCTGAAGTAGATGATGCGGTCGCTGCGTCCTTCGGCCGGCATGCCCGACCATTGGTACCAGCCCCAACTCATCTGATGGCGCTTCGGTTGGTCGGGCTGCAAGGTCGGGCCCGTATATTGGAACCAAGGCTGGTCGTCCATCAACGCGATCAGATAGCCCTTGCCTTCCGGCTTGACCGGATCGTTGATCGGCTTGTTGGGCGCATCGTCCGCATAGAAGATGAACTGCACATGATGATACCCGCCACGGTCGATCGTGACGTCCCACGACTTCCCTTCGACATAGCCGTTCGGGCCATTCGCATCCCAGCAGACTTCCGTTGGCCAGACCTGTTTGTCCCAGGCCGACTTGGGGTAGTCCACGCTGAAATTAAGCCGCTTGCCGATCAGGTTCAAGGCCATGACGGGATTACCGTATTGGCAGCCGGCCGGCAGCGCCTTGGGCACCGACTTGAGCTGCCAGATCAAACCGCTACCCACGGGGTGTTTGGCGTCGCCCTTCATGTCGAAGTCCCAGTTCTTGTCCAGCTTGAACTCGATGTCCACCACATGCTTCCGCTTCGCATCGACGTAAAAGGACGTCAACTGCGTGCGGTATGGCGAGGTCGGAGTGAAGGGGCTGTCCGAGGCCAGCAGCGCGACCCTGGTGGTGGGAGTCTTATCGTCGGGATCTTCGATATGGACGATATGCCCAAGGCACTTGCCGTCCTGGTCCAGCCCCTTGGGTCGCCCGCAACTGCCATCGTTGGTGATCGCGGTGGAAACGACGTCAGTGCCGAACTGCATCGTCGCCACGTTGCGCACGCCGAGGGCGTTGACGAACGGCTGGTCGCCATTGAAATTGAAGACGCGCGGCTTGCCGCCTGAGTCCGGGTCGGTGCCGGACATGACGTGGTCGGTCTGCGCATGCAACGGTGCGGCCGCCAGCAGCGCCAGGGCCATGGCCATTGGTGTTTTCATTACCCCTCCTGAATAAGTGGAAATGCAAAAATAACATCGATTCCGAAGACGGTGTCAAAAGTGCATTGTTATTTTTTTCAAAACCCTGGAGGGGCAAGCCTGGCCGGATGGCCAGGCGGTTTCGGCAGGACGCCGAAGGGATTAATTCAGCGCGGCGATGCCGGCCTTGGCTACTTGCACATCCTCGGCCGACTTGACGCCCGAGACGCCGACGGCGCCGACGACGTGGCCGTCAACGATGATGGGCACGCCGCCTTCCAGCAGGCCGTCCGCCATCGGCGCCGGGGCGCTCAGGAAGGCGGTGCGGCCGTTGTTGATCATGTCTTCGTAGATCTTCGATTCGCGGCGGCCCAGCGCCGATACGCGCGCCTTGGCCGGAGCGATGTGCGACGACAGCGGCGCGGCGCCGTCCTGGCGTTGCAGCCACAGCAGATGGCCGCCGTCGTCCACGATGGCGATCACGACCGGCCAGTTGTTGGCCACTGCCTCGGCTTCGGCGCCGGCGGCGATCTTCTTGATGTCGGCAAGCGACAGGTATGGTTTGGTTTGCATGTGTTCTTCCTTATTATTGGACCGGATATTGTACTGCTATGGCTTGCGCTTCGCTTCCAGTTTCTGTTTGATCTGCGCCATCACCTGCGCGGCAGCCTGCTCGCCCGCCAGGATCGCCTGGTTGCGGCCGGCGAAGTCGTTGCCCGCCATTTTGCCCAGGCTCGGCGAGATGACCACGTCCGCATCCTTCAATTCGTACTGGTTGATACGCTGCCCCATGATGCTGAAGGTCTGCATGATCACATCCAGCGAGCTGACGGTGGCCTGCACGTCGGCCTGGGTCGAGATGTTCACGGCGATGACGAAGTCCGCCCCCATGTCGCGCGCAAAGCGCACCGGCACCGGCGCCACCAGGCCGCCGTCCACGTAGGAGCGGCCGTTGATGACCACCGGCTGGAACACGCCCGGCACCGACGACGACGCCCGCACCGCCATGCCGGTATTCCCGCGCTGGAAGAGGATCGGCTGGCCGGTCTTCAAATCAGACGCCACCGCGCCGAACGGGATCTTCAACTTTTCGATCGGCTGGTTGTTGACCGCCTTGTTGACGTAGGTCTGCAGCGCCTCGCCTTTCAGCACGCCGGAGCTCTTGCCGAACAGCGGCACGGCCCAGTCGGAGATCGCCGCTTCGTCCATCTCCATCGCCACCTTCTGCAGCTGGAAGCCGCTGTTCCCGGCCGCGTACAGCGCGCCAACCACGCTGCCGGCGCTGGTGCCGACCACGATGTCCGCGTAGATGCCCTGCGCCTCCAGCGCCTTGATCACGCCGATGTGGGCGAAACCGCGCGCGGCACCGCCGCCCAGCGCCAGGCCGATCTTGATCTTCTTGGGCGGCAGGGGCTCCGGCACCGCCAGCGGCGCCGAAGGGGTTTCAATCGAAGGATTGGTCTTGCAGCCGACGATGGCGGCTGCGGCAAGGATGGTTAGAGCGGCAATGGAAAGGCGACGTGATGGCATTTGGGGTTTCAATCTGCTGGTGCTAAGTTTAGGCGCAGCAGATTGTAACCTACCTTACAGCGCGAAGATCGGCTTGCGCGTCTTCCAGGCCCCGGCTGTGAAGTCGGGGAAGTCCAGCGTCTGGAAGTTCTGCGCGATCGACTGCTCCGACAGCGGCGAGATGGCGCTCCACGTCACCGCATCGTAGATATCGATCGGCATCGGCGCCCTCGCCTTCAGCGCTTCGATGAAGGACTGGATGACGAAGAAGTCCATGCCGCCATGGCCGGCGCCCTCCGCGTCCTTGGCGTGCTTGCGCCACAGCGGATGGTCATACTTGTCCTGGTAAGCCTGGAAGTCTTCCCACTGGTGCGGCTTGCTCTTGCCTTCGATATGGATGGAATTGTTCACGTCCATCCACAGCCCGTCCGTGCCCTGCACGCGGAAGCCCAGTGAATACGGGCGCGGTAGCGAGGTATCGTGCTGCAGCATGATGGTCTCGCCGTTCTCGCAGGCCAGCGTGGTGGTGACCACGTCGCCCAGCTTGAACTGCGTCTTCGCACTCGGACTGGCCGCGCCGCCAGGCTGCTTGACGATGTAGTCGTGCAGCCCGCGCGCCTTGGTGGCGAAGCTGTTGATGCGCGTGAAGCGGTTGCCGCGGTTGATGTTGGTGTACATCGCGCACGGACCGATGCCGTGGCTGGGATACAGCTCGCCGTTGCGCTGCACCGAGTGCGCGGTGCGCCACTTGGCCTCCGACCAGCCGCCGGCGCCGAACTCCACGCCGCCGCCATACGGCTTGGCCGGGTCGCCGCTGTTGAACTTCACCGCGCGCAGGTCGTGCTGGTAGCCGCCCTGCAGGTGTACCAGCTCGCCGAACAAGCCGGAACGCACCATCTGCAGCACCGCCATCACATCGCGGCGGAAGCACACGTTCTCCAACAGCATATACGGCGTGTTGGTTTTGAGCTGCGTGTTCAGCACATCCCAGTGGTCCTGCAGCGTGATGCCGGCCACCACCTCGCAGCCCACCGGCACCTTGGCCTGCATCGCGGCGATGGACATCGGCGCGTGCCACTCCCACGGCGTGGCGATGATCACACCGTCCAGCGCACCGGCGTCCAGCATGCGCTTGTAGGCTTGCGGATCGCGGTCCTCGCCGAAGATCTTCGGCTTGGCCTTGCCGGATTTTTCCACTTGCTTGAGCGCGCGGCCAAGCATGATCGGCTCGATGTCGCACAGCGCGACGACTTCAACGTCGTCGCGGCGCAGCAGCTCCTGCAGCAGTACCTGGCCGCGCATGCCGGTGCCTATCATGCCGATGCGCACCCGCTCGCGGGTGGCGCCAAAGGCCTTCGGCATCATCAGGCTGCCCGCCAGGGCCGCGCCGGCGGTCAGGAAGTCTCGTCGATTAAAAGCTGAATTCATGGTGCTCCTTTTTACTTTATTGTTGCGGCAGCGTGGTCACATCCACGGCCGGCTGCTGGCCGGTGGCGGGACGGGTGAAGTTCTGGTTCACGGGAACATAGCCGGCGAAGAAGCCGCCGTTCCGCAAATAGAACTGGCCGTTATCCAAGCCGCCGGCGTAATCCATCCGCTGGACGTTGGTCACGGTGGCATCGCCGGTGAAGCGCGCCTTCGTCACCTCGGACCACGCGCCCGATACGTCGCGGGCCCACTGGTTTCCGAACGATACACGCCGGCCGGTGTAGCCCTTGGTATCGATGAAATTCTCCAGGAAGGAGTAGGCTCCCGTCAGATAAGTGGTGGTGGCGGGACGCTTCCAGGTGGCGATAAACCGCCACACGCCCAGCTCCGGCGCGTAGAACCACGCCGAGTAGTCGGTGGCGCCGGCGCCGTCCGGCCGTGCGCGGGTGATGAAACGGTAGGTGTTCCCGCTGATCCAGTTGTAGCTCAGGTAGGACTGGCCGCCGGTACCCTCGCCGCCGAAGCTGTTGTCCGCCACGCCCGCGCCCTTTTTGACCAGCGTGGTCTTGCCGCCGCCGTCCGGATCCCATACCGAGAACAGCACCCAGCGTTCGCTCGGCGACTTCACCTGGATACCGAAGTAGCCCTGGCCGAAGCCGTTGGCCATGTAGTAGGAACCTTCCGGGTCCTGCCCCGCCGGCACCGTCACCTCGTTGTAGAAGTACTCGGTGTTGGCCGGCGTGGTGTAGCCCAGGTGGACCGACGGCCCGCGCCGGGACCAGTAGTAGTTGGCCGGGTCGTCGGCGTAGTTGATGGCGGCGTTGGTAGCCACACGCAGCGCGGAAACGTCGCCGAAGTAGCCGCCGTCCTTGCTGACGCCTTGCAGATCGACCTTGACGTAGCCCGGCGCCGCAATATGCACGGTGCCTACCTGGTAGGTCCCCTTGCCGTTGACGGACAACTTCACCAGGAACGGCTTGCCGTTGACGGTGACACGTATCGTGCTGCGAGTGCTGCCGGCCAGGCGGGCGTTCAGGCCCAGCGTGACCGAACCTGCGGACGCCATGCGGAAGTAGGCGCTGGCGACCGTGGCGGGGTTGCTCCAGTTGGCCAGGCCGTTGCCGTTGATTTCCTCCTCCGCGCCAGCCGGCGCGCTGGTGATAAAGGCATTCCCGGCCAGCGCCACCGTCTTCAAGTTAGCGGCGGCCACGCTGGCCTGCGACTCGCTCGTCGTCACCTGCGCGGCGGTTTGCCCCGCCGGGCCGCCGGTGCTTTCGCCGCCGCAGGCGCTCAACATCAACGCTGCGGAATACAGGAACAATCGTCTTTGGTTCAAAGGTCGTTGTTTCATGATGCTCTCCTCAGGAAGGATCAGAAGAACTTGTAATTGGCCGAGAACGAGTACATGCGGCCGAACAGGTTCTGGCTGTGGTTATAACCTTCCCAGCCGTTCGGATCGTAAGTCGGCTGCTTGTTCAGCAGGTTCTTGACGTTCAGGCCCAGCTCCAGGTTCTTCATCGGCTTCCAGTTCAGGCCCAGGTTGACCGTGTAGTACGACGGCGCACCGCCGCACAGGTTCTCCGGCAGCGCGACCGAGGCGGCCGTGCAGTTTTCCGGCGTGTTGTCCTTGTCCCACGGGCCGTATGCCCACTTGGTCTTGCCGGTGTAGTTGACGAACATGCTGGTGACGAAGTTACGGTACGCCCAGTCGGCATTGAAGGTGGCGCGCACGCGCGGCGAGTCGTAGAAGCCGACAACGTTGCCGGTGAAGCCGGTGCCGTCCTCCGAGTTGTAGGTCTCGCGCCGGCGGATGGTGGCCGAGACGCCGGTGTTCAACTTGCCGTATTCGCCCAACGAGAAGCGGGTGCGGGCGTCGACGTCGATCCCGTCGAGCAGCGTGCGGCCACGGTTCGAGTAGGAGTTGATCAAGCCACCCAGGTTACCGACCGAGTACTTCGGCACACCGCCGGCGCACGCAGCGGCGTTGGCGGGGTTGTTGCACATCGCGGCGACGGCGGCCATGTTGCCACGGTCCGCATCGGAGATCGGATTACGGATCGCGGCGGCGGTGCCGGCCAGCGCAGGCCCGTATTTGTCGACCAGTTGCGTGAACAGTTCATTGAAGTCCTGGCGCACGATCTCGTTGCGGCGATAGACGAACCAGTAATCGACCGAGATGCTGACATCCTTGGCCGGCTGCAGCACCAGGCCTGCGGTGGAGATCTTGGCCTTCTCCGGACGCAGCGACGGATTGGGCGGCGTCAGGCCGCCGACCGTGGTCGAGCAGTTCGAATTGAGCAGGTTCTTGCCCAGTTCCGCCTCGGCCGGCGTGACGGACTTCATCAGCACCTTGGCCATTGCGTTGGTCTCGTCGCAGCGCACGGTGTCGCGGATGCCGCCCACCTGCGCGAACACGCCGCCGCTGCCCGATTCGGCCAGGTTTGGCGCGCGGAAGCCTTCCGAGTAGGTGCCGCGCACCATCACCTCGGGACGGGCGCGCCACAGCACACCGATCTTGGGCGCCAGGTTGGCGGCGAAGTTCGGGTATTTGTCCAGGCGCGCGGCGGCGTTCACTTCCAGCGTGTCGGTGACCGGTATCACCACTTCGCCAAACACGGCGGCGACGTTGCGCTGGCCGTCGAACCACGAGCCGCCCTGCTGCGTGATATGGCCGTTGGCGGCGTCCTGGTTGCCGGGAGTGTAGAAGCTCTCGCGCATCAGGTTCACACCGAAGGCGGCGCGCACCTCGCGTTCGCCCAGCTTGGCGATGGTGCCTTCGATCTTGCCGTCCCAGGTGATCAACTTGGTCCAGGACTGGATGTCGAAGGTCGGATACGCGGCGCGCAGCAGTGCGCCATTGGCGTCGCTGATTTCGCCGAACTTGTAGGCCGGGTTGTCGGCGATGTAGGTGCGGCCGGTCGCCGCGTCGGTGGTGAACGGGCCGAAGGCCTTGGCGAATCCCTCGGTGTTGATGTTAATCGTCTGGTACAGCGTCGAGTGGCTGCCCGCCACGCTGAGCGCCGTCTCGAAGTCCCAACCGCCGCCGATGCTGCCGCGCAGGCCGACCAGTCCACGGTAGTTGTCATCCTCGTTGGTCTGGCCGAAGTGGCCCGGCGCGTCGAGCATGATGTAGTTCAGCCCCGCCGCGCCGCCCATCTTGGCCGCCATGTCGGCATCGAGCTTGCCCTTCAGGTAGACGTTGTTCGGGCCGAGATATGGCGTGACGAAGGTGTTGAGCGTGGTGCCGGTGTTACGCGCGAACCAGTTGCTGGTGCTGCCGCTGTTGAAGCTGCGTGGGCCGTTCTCGCCACGCAGCTTGATGTGCGTGTAAGCCGCTTCGGCGAAGCCTTCGAGGTCGCCGCCCAGCTTCATGCGGCCACTGAGGTAGCCGGTGACGCGGTCCGACGTCGGGCCGGTGTCAAGCTGGTATGGCAGCGAGTTCCATACGCAGCGGGTGCCTGCGGCTTCCGTGATAGAGGTGTTGCAGCCGTTGACGGCGCGCTGGGTGCGGGCGTTGTTCTTGGATTTGTCGAAGACGAACAGCGTGCCCGGATTCACCACACCCGGTTCGCTGCCGGTGCCGATGCGCATGCCGGAGATGAAGGTCGGGTTGTTGACGTAGAAGTAGTCGGGGCGCTTCAGGTAGGTGTCGGCCAACGCGATGCGATCGCGCTGGTAGACGTTGACCGATCCGTAGACGTTGTAGCCGTCGCTGTTCAAGTCACCCAGGCCGTAGATGACGTTGGCCTGGCGTTCGCCGTAGGACTTGACGTTGGTCGAGGTGTCGGCGGTGGCGCGTGCTTCCAGGCCCTGGTAGTTTTTCTTGGTGATGACGTTAATGACGCCCGCCACCGCGTCCGAACCGTAGACGGCCGATGCGCCGTCGGTCAGCACTTCCATGCGCTCGATGGCGGCGGCGGGGATCGCGTCGATGTTGACGAACATGGTCTGGAAGCCGGCCGGCGCGCCATAGAACGACAGGCGGCGGCCGTTCAGCAGCACCAGCGTACCCTGCGCGCCAAGGCCGCGCAGGTTGGCCTGCGAGGCGCCATCGGAGCCGGTGAACATCGAGCGGAAGTCCTGTTGGGCGGGGCGCGCGGCGGGCAGGTTGTCCAGCACCTGCAGCAGCGTGCGGGCGCCCATGTTTTCGATCTGCTTGGCGTCGATCACCTGCACCGGCGACGCGGTTTCGGCGTTGATGCGTTTCAGGCTGGAGCCGGTTACCTCGACTCGCGGGATAGTCTTCTCGTCCCTGGCGCTTTTTTGTCCCTGCTCATCCAAGTCATCGGCTGCCAGCGCAGTCGAGGCCAGGCCCACCGCCATCATCGCGGCCACCAGTTTTTTCATGTGCATCATAGTCTCCCTGTTATTAGTGGTTTATTACGGCTGCAACCGCCCCTCCCCGGTCCGAAGAGGGGCTCTTACTTGTGAAAATGGAGGTGAGGTCAGCGCGGCCGGACGGTGCTGCCCTCGGTGCCTATCAGGACCGCGTTGGCCCAGTTGCCGCAGACCTGGGCCGGCTTGCCGCCGTGCGCGCCCAGGGTGCGCAGGCTGAGTTGACTCAGTCCCCGCACATCGATTTCCGGCTTGACCACGGCTGGCGCGGCGATCAGGCCACTGTCGTACAGCAGGCGCTCGCCGCTCCAGACCTGGAACTGCAGGCCACCCGCGCTGCGGCAGCTGTCGTCCACACCCAGGTCGGCGCGTAGCAGGTTCCAGTTGCCGGACAATTGCAGGTCCACGCGGCTGGATGGGCCCACGCCGAGGCCCTTGCGGAACCAGAGGCCGTTCATGCGCATCTCGTTTCCGTGTGCGGGCTTGTCGCGGCTGACGCTCTTCGGCAAGGCCAGGTCGGACAAGAACTGCTGTACTTCCGGGCCTTCCTTCGGCTGGTAGGCCATCACGCGGAACTCGGACAGCGTGATCGGCTGCACTTCGCTCGGCACAGCGGCGTTATAGGCGCGTGCGGCGGGTGTGCCGACGGCCGTCACCATTGGATCGGTGGCGGAGGCGCCGTCGCCTTCAGGGTTCTGCGTGCTCATGACGCGGAAGCGCAGCAGGCGGCCGGCGGCTGGCGGGAAGCTGATTGTCTGCGCTTCCTTCTGGAGTTTCAGCTGGCCGCGCTTGATCGGCTGGCCCCAGTCGCCGTTGTTATCGCCCATGTAGATTTCGTAGTCGCGAATCTGGCCGTGCTGCCAGTGCTGGTCGTTGCGCGGCGCGATCTCGATGCCGTCGATCAGGCGGCGCTCGGTGAAGCCGATCACCCATTCGTGCGGACCGCCCTGCACCGCCGGGCTCCGTGTTGTGCGGAACCAAGTGGCGGGGTTGTTGTCGAAGGCGTTTTCCAGCGGGTAGCCGGTTTCCTCGGATGGGCGGTTCATCACCATCATGGCGTCGGCCGGGATGGCGCGGCCCAGCACCGGTGCGGATGGGAAGGCGTCGTCGGCCACCGTCCGTGCGGGTGCGGCCTGCACGGTGAAGCGCAGCGGCTGGCGGATGTCCTGGCTGGCCGTCTTGACGTGCAGCGTGCCCAGTCGATCGGCGGCGTCGAAGTACCAGCCTTCGGCGGCGGCATCGAAGGCTGCGCGGTCGGCCAATGGCGCCAACACGGCATCGCCGGAGCTGACGGCGAACGGACGCTGGCGGGCCAGCATGCGCAAGGCATAGGCGCGGCGCGCGGGCTGGCCGGCGTAGCTGCCTACAACTGGCTCAACGTCGACTGTCACGCCGTCGTCGGCGGCGTTCATGCGGATCAGTTGCTGGCTGAAGGCGCCGTCCTGGTACTTACGGGTGTTGCCGTCGTCTTCGTACAGCGTGAATTCGGAGGCGCCTTGCGGATACAGGTCCAGCGTCAGCACGTCCTTCGGTTTTTCGCCGTCGTACAGCATCTCCGGGTACATCGGCAGGATGGCGCCGGCGCGCACGAACACCGGCAGCTTGTCCAGCGTGACGGCGAGGTCAATATCGCGTCCGCCCTTGCCGGCTGTGGCCTGGCGGCCATCCCAGTAGTCGAACCAGCGGCCCTGCGGCAGGTGGATGCCACGGCGCCAACCCTGGCTGACCGCCTGGCTGCGGTACACCGGCGCCACCAGCAGGTCGCGGCCCAGCAGGTACTGGTATTTGTAGGCTTCGGTGTAGGCCGCCGGATCGTCCGGGTTATCCCACATCAGGCCACGCACCAGCGGCGCGCCGTTCTGCTCCGTCTCGCGCATCAGCGTGTACATATAAGGCGTCAGGCGCATCTTCAGCTTCAGGTAGCGGCGGTTGATGCTGACGTAAGGCTCAGCGAACCACCACGGATGCTTGCGCTCCGCCGCCGCCCAGCCGGACATCCCCATCAGCACCGGCGTAAAGCTCTTCCACTGCAGGTCGCGGGTGTAGGTTTCCGGGCTGCCGCCGAAGATGGCGTCAACGTCGCCGGTGGCGTAGGCCTGGCCGGACAGGCCGGAGCCGATCAGCGTCGGCACGTGCCAGCGGATGTAGTCCCAGCTGGCGCTTTGGTCGCCGGTCCAGGTGACCGCGTAGCGCTGCGTGCCGGCCCAACCCATCACGGTCCAGATGAACGGACGTCCATCGGAATTATTCAGGATGCCGTCGTAGGCGGATTTGTTCGCGTCCAGCGAGAATTGATAGCCCTTGCCGGTCCACGCCACGTCCAGCTTCTGCACGCGGGTGCCGGCGGTGCCGACTTCCCACGCCATTTTCTCGACGCCGTTCTCGGTCCACAGGCCGGTGCGGAAGCCGTACTTGGCCAGGCCCTGCACCGTCTCCGGCAGCGCCGAATAGCCGCAACCGTAGCCGTCGTTCGGCAGTATCCAGCCGCCTGGCATATCATGCTCGCGGTACTGGCGCGCCACGGTTTCGATCACGTCCGGCGTTTTGCCGGTCGGGCCGTCGGTCCAGCCTTTCGGTACGGTGCCCGGCTTCTTAACGTTGTCGCCGTCGTTGTAGCAATCGGCGTCGCCGTATTCCAGCGCCCAGCGTGGCAGCATGCGCGCGCGGCCGGTCCATTCGGTGTAGCGGGTCAGCACGTCGCGCAGGTCCTTGCCGACGAAGTAGTAGGCGTCGAAGCGTGCTTCGTTGTGCTCCAGCGAGATCTGGTCGTTCTGGCGCAGGTCGTAGCTGCCGTCGGACCAGGTGTTGCGCAGCATGCCCCAGCCGCGTGAACTCATCAAAAACGGCGCGGGGCTGGGACGGTCGCCCTCTTCCCAGCCCCCGGAGTACGACACCTGCAGCTGCTTGCCCTTGAATTCATAACGGCCGTTCTGCTGGCCGCCGCCGAAGAAGCGCTCGGCCTTGTCGCTGCTCAGCGTCTGCACGCTTTGCTTGTCGCCCAATTCCAGCGGCTGAATCTCGCGCCACAGCGGCTGGGCGTCGCCGGCGCGGAACAGGCTGAAACGCAGCGGCTTGCGGTCAATGCGCAGGCTCAGGGCCGGCGTGCGGATCAGAATATGGTCGGGCTGCTCGCTGACGCTGTGCTCCACCGTGGCGGCAGGCGCGGCGACGACGATGGGCGCGGCCTTGTCTCCCGGGCCGGTCAGGCCCGATTTGGGGCCGGCCCAAATATGCAGCACGTCGGCGCGCGGCAGGCTAACCTGTATGTGGGCGCCCGTGTCGGTGACCAGGTCCCACTGCTGGCCGGCGCCGGCAGTGACGGTGCGCAAATTGCCGATCGGGGCGGCCAGCAGGGGTGCGCTGGCCAGCAAAGCGGCGGTGGCGAAAATCTGTTTCATAGTTTACTTCTCGAAAGAAAAACCGTTGCGATGCAATTACTCTAGGAATAAAAACAAAGCAGGTCAACAAAAAGAAAGAGAAAATTTCAAAAATATGCGCGAAATCTTTCGTATTGATAGTTGATCGAATAACAAACTTTCGTTTACGTGGCAAAACTGGTACAACTGGCGATGTTAAGCCCGTTCCATAACTTTCTTTTTGCTTTCGAATTTGACATTTCGAAAATAAGACCTTATTCTTTCGATGACTTAACCAGACTAATTCTTTCGATGACCAACCTACTCCAGCGTGCCCCCCAAGCCTGGCGCGATATCGGCGGCCTCGATACCGCCGAAGAAATCGTCCATCAGCCAGCCCTCTGGCGCGAGCTGGCGGCGCATCTCGCCGCCGAAAAAGACCGCATCGCCGCCTTCCTCGGCGACACCCTGGGCAATCCGCAGCAGCGCGTGATCCTGACCGGCGCCGGCAGCTCGGCTTATGTGGGCGAGATTATCGCCGACGAAATCAACGCGGCCTGGCCGTGCCAGGTGCGCGCGATCTCCACCACCAGCCTGTTGACGCATCCGGCGCTGTACCTGGAGCGCAGCGCGCCGACGCTGGTGGTGTCCTTCGCCCGCAGCGGCAACAGCCCGGAAAGCACGGCGGCGGTGCAGCTGGTGCGCGACATGGTGCCGACCGCGCGCTTCCTCAACATCACCTGCAACGCCGACGGCGCGCTGGCGACGCAGGCCGAGGGCGATGCCTTCAACCTGATGATGCCGGCCGCAAGTTGCGACCGTGGCTTCGCCATGACTTCCAGCTTCACCTGCATGCTGCTGGCGGCGCTGTGCGTGCTCGATCCCGATTTCCAGCCGGAGCGCCTCAACACGCTGGCCGCGCTTGGCGAGAAGGCGCTGGCCGCGTGGTCGGCGCCGGTGGCGGAGCTGGCAGCGCAGCGCGTGTCGCGCGTGGTCTACCTGGGCAGCGGTCCGCTGGAGGCGCTGGCCAAGGAGGCAGCGCTGAAGATACTCGAACTGACCGCCGGCAGTGTGCTGGCGATGGCCAATAGCGCGCTCGGTTTCCGCCACGGGCCGAAGGCCGCGCTCAACGCCGAGACGCTGGTGGTGCTGTTCCGCAGTTCCGATCCGCTGTCGCGCCGCTATGAGCACGACCTGCTGCTGGAGCTTCAGCGCGACCAGGTGGCGGGCCGCTGCCTGACCGTGGGCGCGGGGGCCGACATCGGCATCGACGCCCCGGCCTGGCCCGATGCGTGGCTGGCGCCTTTGTGGCTGCTGATGGCGCAGCAGTATGCGCTGCACCAGTCGGCGCTGCTGCAGCTGCGTCCCGATAATCCTTTCGCTGGCGGCACCGTGAATCGTGTCGTGCAGGGCGTCACCATCTACCGCCATGATGAATTCTGAACCACGCGGCTATCACGGCATCGACATCGGCGGCACCAAAATCGAGCTGGTGGCGTTTGCCGACGATGGCCATGAACTGAAAGAAGTCCACCGCGAGCGCATCGCCACGCCGGGTACCGATTTCGCCGAGTTCCTGCTGGCGATCCAGGGCCTGGTGGGCCGCGCCGACAAGGCGTTGGGCATGCGCGCGCCGGTCGGCATTGGACTGCCCGGTGTGATCGACAGCGCCACCGGGCGCCAGCTCAGCTCCAACGTGCCGGCGCTGAACGGCCGCGCCGTGGCCCATGCGCTCAAGGATGCGCTGGAGCGGCCGGTCGCTGTCGGCAACGACTGCCAGTGCTTCGCGCTGTCGGAAGCGCAAGGCGGCGCGGCGCACGGCCAGCCGACCATGTTCGGCGCCATCATCGGCACCGGCGCCGGTGGCGGCTACTGCGTCGACGGCCGCCTGCTGCGCGGCGCCAACGGCGTGGCCGGCGAATGGGGCCACTGGCCGCTGCCGGCTGCGCAATTGATGCCGCAGATGCCGCCGCAACCTGCACCGTCACAGGCGCCGCAGACGTTGCCACAACAGGCGCCGCAGATTTCGCCGCAATTGGCGCCAAAGTCGGCCGCCGCGCTGCCGGTGCTCGATTGCCCTTGCGGGCGGCGCGGGTGCCTGGAGCGTTATGTCTCCGGCCCCGGCATGAGCCGGCTGCACCTGCACCTTGGCGGCGGCGACGAGACGCCTGCGGCCATCGTGGCGCAGGCGCGCGCCGGTTCGGCCATCGCCGCCAAAACGATGGCGCTGCATGCCGACCTGCTGGGCCACGCGCTGGCCACGCTGGTGCTGACGCTCGACCCGCACGTCATCGTGCTGGGTGGCGGCCTGTCGCAACTGGCCCACCTTTACGACCAACTGCCGGCCGCGATGCGCCGCCACCTGTTCCCCGGCGTGCGCGTGCCGCCCATCCTGCCGCCCAAGTTCGGCGACGCCGGCGGCGCGCGCGGCGCCGCCCTGCTCGCACGCCAGCAGTTCGCCAATCCATGATCCACCAAAGACCAAGCCAGCGACCATGAAAACTACCGAATCCCTGTCCCCCGTCCAGCAAATCGTCGCCGCCCACCGGCGCGGCGAGGCCGTCGGCTTGTACAGCGTGTGCTGCAGCCATCCGAGCGTGCTGCGCGCGGCGATGCGGGTGGCCGCCGACTACGGCACCGTGCTGCTGGTGGAGGCCACCTCGAACCAGGTCGACCAGTTCGGCGGCTACACCGGCATGACACCGTCCGCCTTCCACGAATACGTGCACAATCTGGCGCGGGACCAGGGCTTCCCGCCGGAGCGGCTGGTACTGGGCGGCGACCATCTTGGCCCCAACGCCTGGCAGCATCTGGACGCGGCCACCGCCATGCAGCACGCGGAGACGCTGATCGCCGCCTACGCTGCGGCGGGCTTCCACAAAATCCATCTCGATTGCAGCATGCGCTGCGCCGACGATCCGCAGCACCTGAGCGACGAGACCATCGCCGCCCGCTCCGCGCGTTTGTGCGCCGTGGCGGAAAAAGCAGCCGCACAAGCCGGCCTCCCGCCGCCGGTGTACGTGATCGGCACCGAAGTCCCCATCCCCGGTGGCGAAGCGAACCTGGCGCAGGCCGGCGCAGTCACCTCGCCCAAGGCCGCCGCGCGCACGCTGGACGTGCACCGCCTGGCCTTCTTCGCGATGGAGCTGCACGATGCCTGGCGCCGCGTGATCGCGATGGTGGTGCAGCCGGGCGTGGACTTCGACCACAGCCAGATCCAGCACTACGACGCGGCGCAGGCAAGCGCGCTGTCGGCCTTCGTGGCCGGCCAGCCCGGCCTCGTGTTCGAGGCCCATTCCACCGACTATCAGCGCGAATCGGCGCTGCACGAAATGGTGCGCGACCACTTCGCCATCCTCAAGGTCGGCCCGGCCGCCACCTTCGCGCTGCGCGAAGGCCTGCAGGCGCTGTGCCGCATCGAGGATGAGCTGGTGCCGGCCGGCCAGGCCTCGCGCCTGATGCAGGTGCTGGACGAGACCATGCTGGCGCAGCCCAAGCACTGGGCCAAGCACTATCCCGGCAGCGGCGCCGAACAGCGCCTGCTGCGCCGCTACGGCCTGAGTGACCGCTGCCGCTACTACTGGGGCGAGCCGGCGGTGACGGCCGCCGTCGAACGCTTGTGCGCCAACCTCGATGCGCTGACGATCCCGTTGTCGCTGCTGAGCCAACACCTGCCGGAACAGTACCTGCAGGTGCTGCAAGGCCAGTTGGCCGCCAAGGCCGGCGCGCTGCTGGAGCATAAAATCGGCCGCGTGCTGGCGCAATATGCGCGCGCCTGCGACCGCAACAACGCCCACGATTCCGCGTCAAATGCCGGCGCGCCTGCTGGCAGCGCGGCCGCGATCTGTTAAGCTCGACATCTTTGATCATCTGACAGCAGAACAATGCGAAATACCAGTCAACGCCGCGCCTCCATCCTGCAGGCGCTCACCCGCCACGGCTCGGTCCAGGTGGCCGCGCTGGTGGACCAGCTGGGCGTGTCCGCCGTCACCATCCGCAGCGATCTCAGTGCACTCGAATCGCAGGGACTGGCCACGCGCAGCCACGGCGGCGCCACGCTGGCGCGCACGCCGCCACCCGAGCAGACCATCCCGCAAAAGGACGCGCTGAACCACGAACAGAAAGAGCGCATCGGCGCCTGGGCCGCGCGCATGGTGCAGCCGGGCGATAACATCATCATCGATTCCGGCACCACCACCATCTCGCTGGCGCGCCACCTGCGCGAGGCGCAGAACGTGACGGTGATGACCAATGGCCTGAACATCGCCTGGGAACTGGCCGACGCTCCCGGCGTCGACCTGATTTTGACGGGCGGCCTGCTGCGCAAGCAGTCGCTGTCGATCCAGGGCACGCAGGCCGAGGCCTGCCTGCAGGCCTACAGCTTCGACAAGCTGTTCCTCGGCGTCGATGGCCTGGACCTGCAGTTCGGCGTCACCACCCACCACGAGGCCGAGGCGAGCCTGAACCACAAGATGGTGGAGCGCGCCAAGAAGATCATCGTGTTGGCCGATGCCTCCAAATTCGGGCGTGTCAGCCTGCACCGCATCGTGCAGCTGGACCGCGTCCACACCGTCATTACCGACGCCAGCATCAGCGCGGAATACCGCGACGGCCTGCTGGCGGCCGGCATCGAACTCCTGATAGCGGAATAAAAGTGTCAATCAGCGGCAAAATCCTTACCCCACAAGGCTGGATCACGGGCAGCATCGCCTTCGACCAGCGCATCCAATCCATCCAGGCCGACGCGCAAGCCGACGCCAGCCTGACCATCCTGCCCGGCTTCATCGACCTGCACGTACACGGCGCCGCCGGCGTCGACATCATGCAGGGCGGCGACGCCGGCGCCACGGTGGCGCGCAGCCACGCGCGGCACGGCACCACGGCGCTGCTGGGCACCACCATGACGGCCACCGACAATTCGATCCGGCGCGCGCTCACCGGCCTGGCCGGCGTGATCGCCGAGCGCCCGGACGGCGGCGCGCGCGTGCTGGGCGTGCATCTGGAAGGTCCGTTCCTGAGCATTCACAAGCTGGGCGCGCAGCCGGCCGACGCGGTGGCTGTGGCCAGCCTGGAGCTGGTGCGCAGCTACCACGAACTGGCGCCGATCCGCGCGCTGACCATTGCCACTGAAGTGGACGGCCACCTGGATCTGATCCCCATGCTCAAGCAGATGGGCATCCGCGTGCAGCTTGGCCACAGCAACGGCAGCTACGAGGACGGCGTGGCGGCGCTCAACGCCGGCGCGGCCGGCTTCACCCACCTGTTCAACGGCATGACGGCGCTCAACCACCGCCATCCCGGCATCGCCGGCGCCGCGCTGGCGCATGCCGAATACGCCGAGATCATCCCCGATTTGCAGCACGTGCACGAGGGCGCGATCCGCGCCGCGCTGCGCGCCATTCCGCGCCTGTACGGCGTGACCGACGCCACCTCGGCCACCGGCATGCCGGACGGCGAGTATGGGCTGGGCAGCCAGCGCGTCTACAAGTGCCTGGGCTGCGTGCGGCTGGCCACCGGCTCGCTGGCCGGCTCGGTGCTCACCATGGACCAGGCGCTGCGCAATTTCGTCGGCCTCGGGCTGGACCTGGCCGACGCCTCCAACCGCCTTTCGCTCTACCCCGCCGACTACATCGGCGAACCGGAACGGGGCCGCCTGACGCCGGGCGCCTGGGCCGACATCGTTGTCCTCAATGCCGATCTGCAGCCGGTGGCCGTCTTCGTTGAAGGCCAGGCCGTCGATCTTACTTCCCACTGAACGGAGTCCCGATGCAAGCCACCCTGTCCAACGCCCCCGCCCGCGCCATGGGCTTTCTGCTGTTCATAGCCGGGATGGGAGGGCTGTTGTACGGGATCGATGTCGGCATCATCGCCGGCGCCCTGCCCTATCTGGAGTCGACGGCGTCGGTGGCGTGGAAGCTGAGCGCGCAGCAGCTGGGCTTTATCGTGGCGGCGGTGCTACTGGGGTCTGTGTTGTCGTCGCTGTTCGCCGGCGCGCTGGCCGACCTGGTGGGACGGCGCGCGGCGATGGTGCTGGCCGGCGCGTTGTTCACCGCGAGCATACCGTTGATCGCACTGGCCGACGGCTATCTGGCGCTGATGCTGGGCCGCCTGCTGCAGGGCATCAGCGGCGGCTTGATCGGCGTGGTGGTGCCGCTGTACCTGGCCGAGTGCCTGCACGCGCGCCATCGCGGACGCGGCGCGGCGCTGTTCCAGCTGCTGCTGACCATCGGCCTGGTGGCGGCCGCGCTGATCGGATTGTTCCAGGCGCGCGAGGTGGAAACCGCCACCGCCGCCGCCCAGAACCTGGAGGCGGCGGCGCGCGCCGGCGCCGTGTTCGCGGCCAAGGATCATGCATGGCGCAGCATCTTCTGGATGTGCCTTGCGCCTGGCCTGGTGTTCACGCTGGGCGGGCTGCTGCTGTCGGAATCGCCGCGCTGGCTGGCGCGCAAGGGCCGCATCGTGCAGGCCCGCGCCGCGCTGCTGCGCACCCGTCCCGCCGCCGAGGCGGACGCGGAACTGCACGAGATCGAACAAGCGCTGTCGCCTGCCGCGGCGGACGGCGGCACGGCCGATGGCGACCGCCTGCTGAGCCGCCGCTATGTGCTGCCCTTCCTGCTGGCCTGCCTGGTGCTGGCGCTGACGCAGGCGACCGGCATCAACTCCATCCTGGCCTATGTGGTCACGATCCTCAACCAGGCCGGCCTGCCCGGCGCCACGGCCAACATGGCCGACGTCGCGCTCAAGGTGCTCAACGCGGTGCTGACGGTGGTGGCGGTGGCGCTGGTGGATCGCAAGGGCCGCAAGTTCCTGATGATGCTCGGCACCGGCGGCATCGTCGTGGCGCTGGTGGTGGCGGGCCTGCTGTTCCGCAGCGTCGAGGGCGAGCAGCGCGATGTTTCCGCCATGCTGCAGGCGCGCGCCCACGGCGACGGGCTGGAACTGCGCCTCGACCCGGAGACCTTGCGCGCACTGGGCGCCACGCCGGCCGACAGCACCGCCATGCAGCTGTCGATCGCTTATTCCTACGGCCCGTTCACCAATGTGCAAAGCCGCCGCAGCGACGATCCTGCCCTGCCGCTGCTGCGCGTCGCGCGTGAAGACACGGTGCAGGCGGACAGCGTGATCGGCGCCTTCTTCCGCCGTCTGCATCTGAACCCGTTCGCCGATCCGGCCGAAGCGGTGGGCGCGCCGTTGCGTATCGAGCAGGCCCACCTTTCGGCGGTGCCGCCGGCTTCGCACGGCTGGCTGGTGGCGCTGGCGATTTGCCTGTTCGTCGCCAGCTTCGCGGTCGGTCCTGGCGTGTGCGTGTGGCTGGCGCTGTCGGAGCTTATGCCCAACCGCATCCGCTCCAACGGAATGAGCGTGGCGCTGCTGATCAACCAGTTCGTGTCGACCGTGATCGCGGCGGTGTTCCTGCCGACCGTCGGCCAGTACGGCTACGCCACGCTGTTCTTCTACGGCGCCGGCTGCGCGCTGCTTTACTTCCTCACCGCCGCCTTCCTGCTGCCCGAGACCAAGGGCAAGACGCTGGAGGAGATAGAGGCGCACTTCTCGCGCCAGCGTAAGGCCGCCTAGTCGCTTAACCGCCTGGGCAACTGGCCGCTGAGCGCGGGCCGCCGGTCGCCGGCCGCTGGCCGCGCGCCAGCCCAAACGCCTGGCAGCTCAGGCCAGGCAGGCTTCGAGCGAGGTTTCCAGCAGCGGGAAATGGCCGCTGTCGACCATGCGCAGGCTGGCCTGCGGGAAGATGGCGCGCCAGAGCGGGCCATCGTGTTCGGCGTCGATCATCGGGTCGTGGCGGCCGAACAGCACCGACACCGGGCCGTTGAAGGCGCTGCGGCCAGGCGCGCGGAAGGTGGCGGCGAAATCGTCTGAGATGGCGACCGCGCTCACGCCGTCGAATCCACCCGGCTGCTGCAGCACGTCGACGAAATGACGCGGGGCGTCACCTGCCTGCGGGCCGAAATACAGCGCCGGCACGTCCGGCAGCAATTGCAGCGCGCCGAATACGTCCCAGAAGCGCGCGCGGCCCGGCGCCGCGTCGTAGGCGGCCAGCGCTGCCGCCACCTTATCCGCATCGGCGTGGCCGGCGTTCTGCGCCAGCGCGCGGCGCGCCAGGCGCAGTGCGGCCTGTTCGGGATTGTAGGTTGGCGCCAGCAGCACGACGCGCTCCACGGCTTCGGGCGCGTGTTGTGCCAGGTGGGTAGCGAGGTGCGCGCCGAAGGAGCTGGCCATCACCGTCATCGGTGCACCGTTCGCCTTCACGCGATGGCGGAATTCGACCAGCGCGGCTTCCAGCAGGTCGATGTAGGGATGCGGCGCGCACGGCCTGGCCGGCGGCTGCTGCCACCATTGCACCTGTTGCGCCTGCGGGTAGCGCGTGCGTTCGACGGCGACGCTTATGCCGGGACCGCCGTGCAGATAGAAAATCGACGTCATGCTTCCTCCTTGAATGAACATGGCCCCAGCCTAACGCAGCCATGATTTTTTGACAAGCATGCAACTGGCTGATTGACTTCGCCGCGCGCTGTGTTCAAATAAGCGCTTGACGTCCTCCCCGCCTTAAAGAGCGGAGATTCCTACTGCTAGCGTCGCACGTCCGCGACGGAGAATATTGACCGCAGCATTTCGATCACGATCATGTACAGCACCGCAATCGCTACAGCACCATTCTCTTACTCCAAGGTCTGCGATACCCTTCGGCCTCGTATCGGGCAAAGCGCCGCAATGCGAGCAGACCTGGGTGGTGAAACGTTCGTCGACTTCCTCGAACCAGGCGCCATGCTTAACAGCCTTGTACGCCAGTTGTGTACGGAAGGACGACCAGCCAACATCGTAGACCGACTTCGCCATGCTGGTTTTGGCGAGGCCCTGCGCGTTGACGTTGCCGACCACGATATAGTCGAAGGCGGCGATGATCGCGCTGGTACGGGTGTGCAGAAAATTGAGTCTGCGGTTGGCGATCTTGGCGTGGATGGCTTTGATCCGCCGTTTCTTGCGCGCGCGCTGGGCACACGCCAGCGCCGCCTCGGCTTCCCGGTAAAAGTGAGGCGCCTCGATGGCGCTGCCGTCGCTCAATGTCGCCAATGTCTTCAGGCCCAGATCGATGCCGACCCCACGCACGGGGGCACGGACCGGTGCAGGTTCTACCTCGACGACAATATTGAGGAACCAGTTGCCGCGACGGTCGCGCGAAAAGTTGGTGCCATCGAGAATTTTCCCTTTCGGCAGAGGACGCGAGTAAAACACGCGAAACGTGCGGCCGGCGAACCGGAACGCGTTGCCTTCGCGCTTGAGTTCACGCCCCTTCAACGGCACCCAGCCCATCGCTTTGCGGCCACGATAGCGCAAGTAAGGCCGATGCGACGTGGCACGCGAGGTGGCGTAACGCTGGCAGATGTCGTTGACCGTGCCCGAATGCAGGCCAAGTTCTTTGGAGCAGCCGGTGGTCAGCTTGATCAGGTCAAATCCTGTGTGCCAGCGCCGACCGAAACGCAACGCGTCCTTTTGTCGATCGTTGCAGTAGTTCCAGACGAAATTGACCGTCCGTGCTTGCTGGTTCAGCAGGCCGTTCAAGGATTTGACGCGATATCGGTAAACCAGTTTCATACATGTTTGACCATAGCGGAACGCTTGAGTTCCGTATTTTCGTCCCTCGCATCGACTCCTGCGGAGTCGGTTCCTTTCACTCCTCGCCCAAAAGGACGAGGTTTCTCGGAACAAATCTGATGAAAAAATATCTCCTTGCCCTCTCCCTGCTGCTGGCTGCCGCGCATACGCCGGCGCAGGTGCTGCCGCTGCGCGAACAGGCGGCCGTGATCAACCAGCTGCTGGCCGAACGCTTCGACAAACTGCTGCCGGACATGATGGCGCAGACGGGCATCGATATGTGGATCGTGGTCTCGCGCGAGTACAACGAGGATCCGGTGCAGAAGACGATGCTGCCGGCCGAGTGGCTCAACGCGCGCCGCCGCACGGTGCTGCTGTTCTACCGCGATCCGGCCAATGGCCGTGTGGAGCGGCTGGCGGTGGCGCGCTACAACGTCGGCGACAGCATCGCGGCGGCGTGGGACATGAAGAAGTTCCCCGAGCAGTGGGATGCGCTGGCGGACTTGGTCCGACAGCGCAAGCCGCACAAGATCGCGCTGGACACTTCGCGCCATTTCGGCCACGCCGACGGCATCGACCATACCGACTACAACGAGCTGCTGCAGGCGCTGCCGGCAGAGTACCGCGCCCGGGTGGTGTCGGCCGAGCCGCTGGCGGTGCGCTGGCTGGAGACCCGCACCGACAGCGAGATGCGGATTTATCCGCAGATGATCGAGGCCACGCATCGGATCATCGCAGAAGGTTTTTCGGAGCGGGTGATCACGCCCGGTGTCACCACCAGCGAGGATGTGGTGTGGTGGTTCCGCCAGAAGATCCGCGACCTGGGCTACGACACGTGGTTCCATCCGTCGGTCGAGATCCAACGCCAGGGCAAGGACCAGCCGGATGGCGGCGTGATCCAGCCCGGCGACCTGCTGCATGTTGACATCGGCATCACCTACTTGCGCCTGAATACCGACGTGCAGCAGCATGCGTATGTCCTCAAGCCTGGCGAGAGTGCCGCGCCGGCGGCGCTGGTGCAGGCCTTCGGACGCGCCAATCGTCTGCAGGACATTCTGACGGCGCAGTTCCGTCAGGGACGCACGGGTAACCAGGTGCTGGCGGCGACGCTGGCGCGGGCGCGCGCCGAGGGTCTGAATCCGGTGATCTACACTCATCCGATCGGCTATCACGGCCACGCGGCTGGTCCTACCATCGGTATGTGGGACATGCAGGGCGGTGTGCCAGGCAGCGGCGACGAGGCGCTGCGCTACCGCACCGCTTACTCGATCGAGCTCAGTGCGGCGACCGCCGTCGAGGGCTACGCGCAGCCAGTACGCATGATGCTGGAGGAGGACGCGTACTTCGACCAGGCCGGCGTGCGCTACATCGGCGGGCGCCAGCAGGAGCTGCTGCTGGTGCCGCGCCGCCCTTCCCCGGCGGCGCAGTGAGGCGCCGTGGCGTCAGACCTTGCGGGTGAAGCCGTCGTCGCTCCACGCTTCGCTGCCGACGCCGTGGCGGACGAAGAACAGGCCATCAGGATCGTACTGCCGCTTGGCGCGCGCCAGGCGTTCGTAGTTGGCGCCCCAGAACGCGTGCTGCCAGTCGGCGATGAAGTAGTCGCTCTCTGATACATAGGAGCCGGCCTTGGG